>Ga0209724_1000004_pt1 | contig 520865 bp, 487 predicted proteins | sample grotaG_FD_184143 | JGI IMG/M metagenome (GOLD analysis project Ga0209724, IMG submission 184143) | Glacier valley bacterial and archeal communities from Borup Fiord, Nunavut, Canada, to study Microbial Dark Matter (Phase II) -... | ecosystem: Environmental > Aquatic > Freshwater > Ice >...
CAAGCGCAAGGCAGGTTACCCGAGCGGCCAAAGGGAGCTGACTGTAAATCAGCCGTCTACGACTACGGGGGTTCGAATCCCTCACCTGCCACGACGGGGCCCGGTTCGCCGGGCCCTCGTCATTTCTAGGCCCGGTTCGCCGGGCCTTTTGCGTTCCCGGACGGAAGTTTCTCGAAGGTCGGCGGCCGCACCCCTCCGACTGATACCCTGGGGGGTATGAAGTCAGTCCTATCCAGCTCGGTCGCCGATGCTCTTTTCGGCGCGTTCGAGCCGACGCTCGCGACGTATATCGAGGCCGCGCTCGGTGCGGCGGCCGAGGACTACGACCTCGTCGGGCTTGAGGGCGACTTGCGCGCAGCGATCGATGAGGTGCTTCCGGCGGGGGTCACGCTCGAGGGCGAGGAGCTCGTCATCGACGATGATTCCCTGATTACCCTCGAGGACGTGAGGGACGCGGTGGGCTGGGTCGACGTCCACACGGTCGCGGTGGGTCACGATATGGCGGGCCCGGGGGCGTAGCCCTCGATTGGCGCCAGGGGTGTGGCCACTGCCGAGCCCTAGCGGTCGTGAGCGACGTTCGCGAGCGCGGGGGCAAGGTTGCCGCGGGAGGCCACCTCGAGGCCGTCGAGCGTCAGCCAGTCGCCCATGAGCGCGAGCTCCCGCGCGAGCGCGGACGCGATCTCGGTATCCGATCGCCGCCGCGCCCCGGGAGCGGGAGTCTCCTCGCGCCACGCGGACTCGACCCTCAGCACACCGGCCTTGCGGTCCGCCTTGAGGTCCACGCGCCCCACCATCTGATCTCCCATCAGGAAGGGCAGGCAGTAGTACCCGTACACGCGCTTGGGGGCGGGCGTGTAGATCTCGATTCGGTACTCCATGCCAAACATGCGCTCGAGCTTGGGCCGGTACCAGCACGCCGGGTCGAAGGGGCTCAGCAGCGCCGCGCCGGTCGCCCGCCCGGGATCGCTCGCCGGCCGATGCCACGGCGCCTCGGGCGTGGGCCCTCCCGTGGCCATGACCGCGGGTTGGTTCCAGCCCTCGACCTCGACCCATTCCGCGAGCCCGCGCTCCACCGCCGATTGGGCCCACGCCTGCCCTCCAGCGGCGTCGGGCGCGTTCTTGCCTGGCCGTAGGGGCAGCCGGAAGTGGTCGCACAGGTCGGCTGGGGTGCCGATTCCGCACGCGGCCAGCGCTCGGTCGAACAGCTCTTGTTGCGCGGCACTCGCGGGGAGTCCCCACTCGCGGCCGTCGGCCAGGTCCCCGCGTGCGCCCTCGGCACCCGACTGCTCGGCACCCGACTGCTCGGCACCAGACTGCTCGGCACCAGACTGCTCGGCACCAGACTGCTCGGCACCAGACTGCTCGGCACCAGACGCCTTGGCGCCCACAGGCGTCTGGCCCCACGCCCTGTCTGTCGAGTCGTACGTGCGAGAGAAGTTTCTGCCGCGGGACGAAGCGATCGCGCCCGTAATGAACAGCAGGTCGAGCGCATCCTTCACATGGCTCGTATCCCACCACGTGCCGCGCTTGGTCTCGCGAGGCGACAGGTGCTCGACCTCGGAACTGGTCACGGGCCCGCGCTCAGTGACGAACGCGAGCACCTGCGCGATGAGGCCGGGGCGTTCCCTTTCGAGGCGCTCGCGGGCCCGGGAATGCCAACTGGAGCCGTTCTCCATGCGGTGTCGCATCGAGGGGAGGAGGTCCCTGGGGCTCACCGAGGCCTCGTGCCCCCAGTGCTCAAACGTGTGGGCGCCGTGGCCGTCGGGTGTACCCCACAGGTAGGCGTCGAGCGCGTCGCGGTCGTAAGGGCCTAGGCGCGAAAAGAGCGGCAGGTAGTGAGCGCGAGCGAGTACGTTGACGGTGTCGAGTTGGAGCACGCCCTGGGCAGCGAGATAGGCCGCGAAGTCGGCATCGCGCGGTCGCCTGGCCCCTCGCTTGGTCGCGAGCCCCTGGGCGTTAAGGAAGACTCGCCGTGCCTGGGAGGCGCTCAGAGACTGGGTCACGACCGTCACTGTATCCTCGACATCCGACGCGTGGCCGTCTCGATTTCACAAGGGCGGCACCGGTCCGGTACGCTAATCCGGCTTGCCCCGATAGCTCAGTCGGTAGAGCGTTTCCATGGTAAGGAAAAGGTCCAGGGTTCGAATCCCTGTCGGGGCTCCAGTAGTGACATACCGCCGTCTTTGGCGACGGTATTTTCACTGCTTACCCGGCGGGGTAGCTCAGGTGGTTAGAGCACACGACTCATAATCGTGGGGTCGCGGGTTCGAGTCCCGCCCTCGCTACGGATTCCATCATTCCGATGGGCACCGCGCGCGCGAGCGTGTCAGGACAAGGCAGGGAGTCAGAATATGGCCAAGAACGACGTACGTCCGAAGATCACGCTCGCATGCACCGAGTGCAAGAACCGCAACTACATCACGCGCAAGAACCGTCGCAACAACCCCGACCGGGTTGAGCTGAACAAGTTCTGCCCCAAGTGTGGAAGGCACGCTCCGCACCGCGAGACGCGCTAACTCTCTTCAGTATTCCAACGCCCGCCCGGCCCCGTGCCGAGGCGGGCGTTGTGCATTCCGGGTCCCGCGCATCGGCACATTCGTGTGAATCGGCCTGGCGTCGTGGCAGACTCTCGGCATGGGGGACGACGAATCGCTTGACGATGCCAGTGCCAGTGCCAGTGCCAGTGCCAGTGCCGATGCCGGTGTGGACCCCCCGCGCCGCCGCAACTGGCGCCTGTATGCCCGCATCGCGGCTGTATTGTCGCTCGCGGCCGTCCTAGCGCCCGTCGTCGTGCGGCTCACCGGCTGGGAGGCCGGCCCGCTCGCGTACGTGGTCTCCCTGTTGCCGTGGGTAGTGGTCGCCTTCTTTGTGCCGCTGTCTCTCGCGCTGCTTGGGCGTTCTAAGACGCTCGCGATCGCGGCGGTCGTGCCCCTGGCCGTGGGCGTGTACACGATCCAGCCGCTCTTCTGGTCGTGGAACGTGGTGACCGGAGATGACATCGAGTTGCGGGTCGCCACCGTGAACGCGACTTTTGGCCAGGCCGATGCCGACGCGATCGTCGCGATGGTGAGGGACCACGAGATTGACGTGCTCGCGGTCCAGGAGCTGACGCCCGGCGAAGTCCGCCGGCTCGAATCTGCAGGGCTCGATGACGCGCTGCCGTATAGCGAGGTGCATGCGGAGGAAGGGTTTACGGGGACGGGGCTGTGGTCTCGGCTTCCGATGGGCGCGACACGGGACGTGCCGGGCCTCTCAGCGCGCACCGTCACAGGCACCGTTGAGGTGGGCTTTATCTCACTGGTGGTCTACGCGGTGCACCCGGCGGCGCCAGGCCCCTTCGACCACTCGCTGTGGGAGGCCGACATGGTGGCCCTCGCCAAGCTGTCGCCACCAAGCGAGGGGCCGGTGCTCATCATGGGCGACTTCAACGCCACGCGCGACCACAGCGCATTCCGTCACCTGGAATCGCTGGGCTACGACGATGCCGCCGACCAAGCGGGAGCGGGATTCATGCCCACGTTCCCCCAGGGCAGGCTCCCGTTCCCCTTGGTGGCGATCGACCATATGGTGATACGCGGATCGTTGCTGTCGGCTGTGTCTGTCTCAACGGTGGTGATCCCCGGGGCTGATCATCGCGCCCTGGTCGCGACGTATGCGTGGCAGGGATAGCCAGGCCCATCCGCCACGGGGCTACCGCATCGACGAATCGCGAGGTTTGTCCGTAAAGCCCCGGGAACGCTATCGGCTTCGATAGAGTTGTGGCGTGCCTGTAAATCCTGAAACTGTCGGCCGTACATACGGCCCCTCCGAGGCGTATGAGGTGACGCGGATCAAGATCCGCGAATTCGCCGATGCCGTCGACGCGCGCTCCGGCGCGCACTTCTACCCCGATGTTGCGGCGGCGGAGGGCTATAGCGATGTCGTGGCGCCCGCGACGTTCGCCGTCGTCATCGCTCAGCGCGCCGAGTTTCACGTGGTGGCGGACCCCGAGGTAGGCGTCGACTTTTCCAAGGTGGTCCACGCCGATGAGCGCTTCACGCATCACCGCCCGCTCGTGGCAGGCGACATCGTCCAGGCCACGGTCACGATCGAATCGATTAACCAGCGCGCGGGAATCTCCATGGTGAAGACGCGTGCCGAGCTTACGGATGTCGATGGTGCCCCCGTCACCACCGTGCTCTCGACCCTGGCAGTGAGGGAGGACGCATGAGCGACGAGACTCTTCCGGCATTCGCTTCGCTTAACGTCGGTGACGAGGTCGCCACGCGGGAGGTTGCGTTCTCGCGAGACACGCTCGTGCGTTACGCGGCCGCATCGGGCGACTTCAACCCGATTCACTACAACGAGGCATTCGCACAGTCGGTGGGCCTCGAGGGCGTGATCGCTCACGGGATGCTCACGATGGGAGTGGGTGCCTCGGTTGTCGAGGAATGGGCCGGCGCCGGCAACGTCGTCGACTATCAGGTGCGATTCACGCGCCCCATTCAGGTTCCGGCGCTCGGGAGCACCCGCGTGCTGGTGGCCGCCACGGTGGGGGCCCTGGATCACGACATCAAGCAGGCCCGCATCGACGTGACGGTCACGGTTGACGGCGCCAAGGTTCTGGCCAAGGCGCAGGCGCTGGTCGACTGCGCCTGAGCCTGCGGGTGTGCCCGCGCGAAGGGCGGAGCCATAGCCTCAACCCGTGAATCGCCCCACCGCTACAAAGCCCGCGAGGGTGATGAGGATGATAGTGATCGGGAAGGCCCGCCGCTCGCTCCGGCGTGAATGGTCGACCAGAGCGGCCACCATGAGCAGTCCCAGCCCCGCCGCCGCCACTCGGGTGAGCGACGGCGCTACATCGGTGGCCTCGGGGACGATCACGCTGATTGCGCCTGCGATCTCCACCACGCCGAGCGTCTTGAACAGTCACGTGGGCATGTGCAGGGCGTACGTAGTCATGGGTGGGCGCGTAGCGGCGTAGACCTCGCGGCTGTCTTTGAGTTTGGTGACCCCGGCTCCGACGAACACCAGCGCGAGCAGTACTTGGGCGATCCATAGGGCTACGGTCATGTCCGGTCTCCTTCACGCTGGATGAGTGTCGCCTGTGCGAAGTCGCGCAGGTCGTTTGCGAAGCGTTCGACGCGAGCGGGCGGCCACGGCGCGAGTATGTCCGCAAGTCGGGCGTGCCGGTAATCCCGGGCGCGAATGGCCAAATCCTGGCCTGCGTCGGTGAGCGTGATGATGGCTTGGCGGGAGTCGTCAGGGGATGGATGACGCGCGACCATCCCCGCCGCCGATGCTCGCTCAACCAGGCGCGAGGCGGTGGAAGGGGAGACTGACAGGCGATCGGCGATGCCTCCGACCGAGGTGGAGCTACCGCTAGCGGCGAGTTGTTCCACGGCGTCGACCACGAGCACGGTGGACATCTCGATACTTTCGCGGGGTCCGGGCGCGCGGTTCCCGGCGGGCGCCTGTGCGAACCTCCGCAGCCGCAGCAGCGCCTCGTCGAGCATGGACAGGGAGTCGTTCATATGATCCATAGTATATGTACCATACAGATAAGCGAATCCTAGGGAGCATCATGGACCACCCAGTACTGATCACCGGCGCGACCGGCACCATCGGCTCTCGCGTGGTCGAGGGACTGCGCAGCGCGGGCGTGCCGGTGCGCGTGGCGACGCGGCACCCATTGTCGGCGTCGGAGGTCGATAGTGATCGCCCCGACACCGCCCCTATCGAGACCGTGCGTTTCGATTTCACCGATCCCGACACCTGGTCCGAGGCCTTCGACGGCGTGAAGACCGCGTTCATCGTGCGGCCCCCGCAGGTGTCGAACGTGAGGCGCGACATGATTCCTGCATTGGAGGCAGCGCGAGACGCCGGGGTGCAGCACGTGGTCTTGCTGTCGCTGCAGGGTGTGGAGGCGACGCCGTTCGTGCCCCATGCCAAGCTCGAGGCGTGGATACGCACATCAGGCCTCCACTGGACCTTCGTCCGCCCTTCCTTCTTTATGGAAAACCTCAGCGGCGTGCACGCGTCGGACGTGCGCGACCGGGACCGCATCGTCGTCCCTGCCGGGCGCGGGCGTACCAGCTTTGTCGCGGCGGCCGATGTCGCGGCTGTTGCCATCGCCGCGCTGGCACACACAGACGCGCACCAGGATGTTGCCTGGACGCCCACCGGCTCGGAGGCGCTCACCTACAAAGAGGTCGCAGACGCGCTCTCGGCGGTACTGGGGCGCGACATCACGTATGCGCGACCAGGCGTCTGGCGGTATGCCGCGCACGCGCGTCGCGCGCTTCGCCTCCCGTGGGCGATGGTGGGCGTCACGACCGCCCTCTACAGCGTGGCGCGCTTGGGGAAGGCCGCGGGCGTTACGGACGACGTGAGGGAGGTCACCGGCATTGCTCCCATCACGGTGAAGCAGTGGGCGGCCGAGCATCAAGAGGTCTGGCGGCGTTAGCCCTCAGCTTCCATAAGGTCCACCCGCGTGACGCGCGACGCCTCTGCATTGGCGCGTGGTGGTGTGCCGACGCCTGTGGCGAGTGGGACCTTTGTCCGGGCTGGGCCCCGGTTTGGAGGAAGCCTCCAATGATGTGACGCGCGATTTATCCACCAGGGGGCACGCGGCACGCCCAGACACTGCCAGGATTCCGTTATGGCAACTGCATCAAAGGAGAGTACCGGCTTCGCTCAGAAGCTAGATAGCTATTTCTCGATCTCCGCAAGGGGATCGTCGTTCGGTCAAGAGGTCCGCGGTGGACTCACGACCTTCCTCACGATGGTCTACATCGTGGTTCTTAACCCGATCATTCTTGCCGGGGTGCCCGACAACACGGGCCACTACCTTGGCGGCGGCACCGAGGCTGGTTCGGGATTCGTGGCCATCGCCACGGCCACCGCGCTCATCGCAGGCATCACCACCATTCTCATGGGCGCGTGGGCACGTTTCCCGATCGCCATGGCGGCCGGACTTGGGCTCAATAGCTTTGTCGCCTACGGCCTCGTCGGCTCGGGCATGCTCACGTGGCAAGAGGCCATGGGGCTCATCGTCCTCGAGGGCGTCGTGGTCCTGATCCTCGTGCTCACGAAGGCGCGCATCGCGTTCCTGCGTGCCATTCCGCAGGAGCTCAAGAAGGCCATCGCGGCCGGAATCGGCCTGTTCCTCGCGTTCATCGCGTTCTGGGATGCCAAGGTCGTGCGCGACCCGGGCGCCGACTTCGACCCGACTCCGTCCGAGTTTGGCGTGGGCGGCTACATCACGTCCTGGACGATCGTGGTGTTCTTTGTGGGACTGCTTCTCGCCGCGATCCTGATGGTGCGTAAGGTCAAGGGCGCTCTGCTCATCTCGATCGTGGGCGCCACGGTGCTCGGCTTTGCGATTCAGGCCGTGAGCCCGCAGACGTGGGGACTCAACGTTCCTACGTTCGACGGCATGACGTTCGACGCCCTGCAGTTCGGGACGCTCTTCAAGGTCGACCTGTTTGGCGCCTTCTCGAGCGGGGACGCAGGCGTGGGCTTCGTCTCTGCACTCATGTTGGTCTTCTCGCTGCTGGTGGTCGACTTCTTCGACACCATGGGAACCATGACGGCCGTCGGTGAAGAGGCTGGCCTGAACGATGCCGAGGGCATCCCTGAGCACTCGCAGGAGGTGCTGATCGTCGACTCGATCGGTGCCATCGCAGGTGGTTTGGGTGGAGTCTCCTCCAACACGGCCTACATCGAGTCCGCGTCTGGCGTGGGAGACGGTGCCCGTACGGGCCTCGCCTCGATCGTGACCGGCGTGGCGTTCCTGGTGGCCATGTTCGTGACCCCGATCGCTCAGGTCATTCCGTACGAGGCGGCAACGCCCGTGCTGGTCATCGTGGGCCTCATGATGCTCTCCGCGGCCGTGGACATCGACTGGAAGGACTACCGCATCGCGGTGCCTGCCTTCCTGACGATCGTCATCATGCCGTTCGGCTACTCGATCGCGGCAGGCATCGGCGTGGGAATGATCGCCTACGTCGTGATCAACGCGACGACGGGCAAGCTCAAGGCCATCAAGCCCCTGATGTGGGTGACCGCGATCGCGTTCGTCATCTACTTCATGATTCCGGCCCTCAAGGCCTGGTTCAACATCAGCTAGCTACGTCTCTTGACGCAGCGGGGCGTCGTCCGGGAAACCGGGCGGCGCCCTTCTCTTTTGCCCGGGCGCGTGTGCGAGGGGGCTCCGGGCGGGCTCTCTCGGTGGGCCACGCCGACGCGGTGCAGGCAGTGGCGTCCGGCTACCGGGCGCGCGCGACGGCCGTGGTGGTTCCGCGCCGGAACTCGACCGGAAGTTCGAAGGCTGGAGGCTCCTCGCCCGCGAGCAACGCCTTGACGCACTTCGCGATGAGGTGGCCCTTCTGGGCGGCGTCCTGCGTCATCGTGGTGAGCTCGACCGGCGCAAGCCACGCGAGGTCGAGGCCGTCAAAGCCAGTGATCGACACGTCGCGCGGCACCTGCAGACCCAGCTCGCGCGCCGCAAGCACCACTCCGGCCGCCAAGAGGTCCGACTGGCATACGACGGCCGTCGGCTTGGAGCGGTGCGACAGCGCGAGGTGTCCCGCGGCGATGCCCTCCTCGAGCAGGGAGGCCCGTGTCTCGACCACCACGCACGGCTCGATGCCCACCTCTCTGAAGGCCTGCAGGCGGTGATGCGTGGGGGCCCACAGCGGCCCCGCGAGCATGTCGCCCTCGATCACCTCGGTCTCGCGCTGGGAGTTGCGAGGCAGGGTCACCGTCGCAATGCGTGTGTGGCCCAGCTCGAGCAGGTGACGGATGAGGTGCGCCGTGGCCGCGGTGTCGTCAATGGTCACGGAGGCGGCGCCTGGCGCGGTTCCCTCGACGATCGTGACGGGCAGCCCTCTGCGGCTCAGGATCTCGAGCGCGGGCTCGTCGTGATCGCGCGTGCGCATGACAACCGCCGCGTCCATCGGCACGGTATCGAGGAGGGTGGGCTCGGTGGAGTCGTGCGAGGGGGACGGGAGTAGCAGGACACCCAGGCCCATGTCGCCCAGGTCCCCGATGACGCCGTCCAGTACCTGCAGCGTGAGGGGATCCCGCAGCGCAGACCGAAGCCGATCGTGGATGACAAGTCCCACCACGTGCGTCTTGCCGGAGCGCAGGGCGCGGGCTTGGGGCGACGGACCCGCGTATCCGAGCTCGGACGCGGCCTTCTCGACACGGGCCTTCATGTCGGGGGAGATGGGCCCCGCGCCCGAGTAGGTGAGCGAAACGGTCGACAGCGAGACGCCGGCCTTGGCGGCCACGTCCGCCATGGTGGGACGGCGTGCACCGGACATGCGGGCTCCTCGGTTCAGGGGCGCGGCGAGCGCCCCAGGATGGTGTGAGGATCAGCGTAGCGGCCTCATGCTAAAATCGCATCGAAACGTTTCGAATTCTCATGGGACACGCGCGTGCCGCGGCCCTTCCTGGTAGGACATCATGGTTCCCTCGTTCGGCCGCGCGCCGACCACCACGCCCGATGCCGCCCGCGTTCAGTCGGGCAGGCGGGCTCTGCTCGTACTCTTTGGCATTCTCGGGCTGCTCACCACGACGTTCCTGTCTCGTATGCCGTCGCTTCGCGACCTGATGCACGTGACGCCAGCGGGTCTCGCGATGTTGCTGCTTTCGGGCGCGTTGGGCGCACTCGTTGCCCTGACCGTGACGGGGTGGGCCACGGCGCGATTCGGCACTCGTGCGCTCCTGTGGTGGTCCAGCTTTGGTTACCTCATCGCGTTCACCGGGGTAGGCATCGCCAGCGCGCTCGGCTCGCAGATGCTGTTCGCGACGGCATTCTTCTTTGTGAGCGTCACGTTCGCTCTTGCTAACGTCCCCGTCAATGCCGAGGCCGCGGAGATTGAGAGGCGTGTGGGCAGGTCGATCATGTCGCAGTTCCACGCGGCGTTCTCGGTGGGAATGGCCGCGGGTCTTGCCATCGGCGTGGCCGCATCACACTGGCATATCGAGCCCCTGTGGCACTTCATCACCGTGGCGTTCGTCATGACGCTGGTACGCCTCGCAATGATTCCTGTGGCCGTGATCGACGGAACTCCCGATGCGCGCGTCGCGAGCAAGTCCCTCGGAGGCCCGTTCGCGACGGCAGGGGTCGAGTTCCGCAATAAGCGTGTGCTCTTGCTCGGCGCGATCGTGTTCGCCGCGGCGATGACCGAGAACGTGGCTGCACAGTGGATGCCGCTGTCGGTGGTCGACGACTTTGGCAAGCGCGAGGCGCTGGGCGACATCATCTACTGGGTGTTTGTGGCGTCCATGTTTACGGTGCGCATGAACGGTGCCGCGGTGATCGATCGGCTGGGACGCGTCGTAACCCTGCGCGCCTCCGCCGTCCTGGTGGTCATCGGCGTCGTCATGTATGCGACCACCCCCGTCTTCTGGCTGGTGCCCGTCGCCGCGATCTTCTGGGGTGTCGGCGCCGCGCTCAACTTCCCCATCGGATTCTCGGCGGCGGCCGACGACCCGCGATACGCGGCGGCTCGTGTCGCCGCGGTATCCACGTTCTCAACCGTCGCAGGGCTGATGGTGCCGCAGGCAGTGGGCCGCCTCGCGGAGTGGGTGCCGCTGCGGCAGGCCATGCTGCTCGTCGTGCTCGGGTCGATCGCCTCCTTCGTGATGTCGCGGTCCGTACGCGGCGAGAACCGCATCTTCCGCTCGCGCAAGGCGGACGCGGGTCAGGTGGGGGCCGCCGCGATGCTCAAGCCCAATCCCGAGCCGGTGAGCGATCCCGCCGACGTGATCGACGCCGCGGGCCAGGCGATCCCCATGCACCCACAGGTCGAAAGCGAGATGGACTGAGCGCCGCCATTACGCTGGCCTTATGACCTTGCTCGCCGACCTCACGACGCTGCGCGTAGGCGGCCCCGCCCGCGATCTCGTCGAGCCCTCTTCGGACGACGAGATGATCGAGGCCGTCCGTGTCGCCGACTCCGCTGGGACCCCCGTGCTCATCCTGGGTGGCGGCTCCAATGTGCTGATCGGCGACCAGGGCTTTGACGGCCTCGTGATCCGCGACGCGAGGCGCGATGTCGATGCTCATGTCTCGCTTGAGAACCACGGCGCATGCGGTGGACTGTCGATCACTGCTGCCGCCGGCGTGCCGTGGGATGCGCTTGTGGAGCGCGCCGTGAAGTCCAAGTGGTCGGGTTTCGAGGCGCTTTCGGGGATCCCAGGATCCACGGGCGCCACCCCGGTACAGAACGTGGGCGCGTACGGCGCGGATGTGTCAGAGATCGTCTCCGAGGTCCGCACGTGGGACCGCGCCACCGGCTCCGTGCGGACGCTGCCCCTGATGGGCATCGGCTTTAGTTACCGCAATTCGCTCCTCAAGCGGTCCATGCACGGCGGCGCCGACGACGGTGCCGTGTGGGCACCAAGCCCGCGCTACGTGGTGCTGTCGGTCACGTTCCATACCCGCATGGCCTCGCTCTCCGCACCCGTGCGCTACGCCCAGCTGGCAGGGGCCCTCGGGGTGGAGCAGGGCGCTCGCGTGCCCATCACGGACGTGAGGGACACCGTGATGGCGCTGCGGCATTCCAAGGGGATGGTGCTGGACGACGCCGACCACGACACGTGGAGCGCGGGCTCGTTCTTCACCAACCCGATCGTCGACGCATCGGCCGCTGCCGCTCTTCCCGAGGATGCCCCGCGCTTCCCCCCGGGCCCAGGCTCCGCCGAGGGAGCCGTGAAGACGAGCGCCGCGTGGCTCATCGAGCACGCGGGCTTTGGCAAGGGTTTCGCGGTATCGGCCGATGCCCGTGCCTCCCTGTCGACCAAGCACACCCTCGCGCTCACCAATAGGGGAGACGCCCGCGCCGAGGACGTGCTCGCGCTCGCGAGGGCAGTGCGCGATGGCGTGCGGCGGTCCTTTGGCATCGAGTTGGTCCCCGAGCCCGTGATGGTAGGCACACAGTTGTAAGAACGCGGCCGTCACGCACAAAGGGCCCCGACCGTGTGGTCGAGGCCCTCCGTGGTGAACGGTGACTATCCGTCGGCCGCGATGGCCTTGAGGATGTCGAGTCGTGAGGCGCGGTAGGCGGGCCAGATGGCTGCCAGGATGCCCGCGACGAGCGACGAGATCGTGTAGATGCCGATCCAGGCCCACGGGATGACGACGCGCTCGAAACCGTATTCCTGGAGCGAATCCACGAGCGCGGCTCCAAGGCCGACGCCCAGGATGATGCCCAGGATGGTACCGAACAGCGCCATGACCACCGATTCGAGCGTGATCATTCCCCACACCGCGCCCCGCTTGATACCCACCGCACGCAGCAGGCCGATCTCGCGGGTGCGCTCCGTGACCGAGAGCAGGAGCGTGTTGGCCACGCCCAGGATCGCGATCACGAGTGCCGCTCCGAGGAGCGCGGAGACGACGCCGATGAGTATGTCGAGCGCCTGGTTGAAGAACTTCTCCAGGTCACCGGGTGATTGCGGCTGAACCAACGGGAAGTCCGTGGCAAGAGCATCCTCGACCGCAGTGGTCGTGGCCTCTACGTCCGCCGCATCGTCGAATCCCATGAACGCTTGGAAGATGATCGGTTCGGCAACGAGGCTCTCACCTTGAGGCCAATCCACGAGGAACGCTTGGTCGCCTTCGTTGTCGTACAGGCCGGTCACCGGGAGGGTCTCGGTGCCTGCAGGGCCTTCCAGGGTCACATTGTCGCCCACGGAAACCCCGAGTGCTTGGATCGATGGGTCGATGAACACGCCGCCGTCGATATCCGATAGAGGGCGGTCAGCGGGGAAGTCGAAGAGGTCGCTCGCGTGAGCGGCGTCCACATAGCTGACCGCATACTCCAATCCATCGAAAGAGGCCTGCGTCTGTCCTAGGCGGACCACGTCCTTGACCCCGTCGACACCCGAGACCGCGTCGATCGCACCCTGAGGGATGGGCGATCCCTGAGCGATGATGAAGAGATCGGCGTCGGTCGACGCGAACTGCGACGTGAAGGTGTCCTTGAGCGACGAGGTGAAAGTGGCCACGAGAGCCAAGAGCATCACGCCGATCATGAGGGCGGCTGCGGTATTCGCGGAGCGACGCGGTTCCCTGCGGATGTTGTTGGCGGCAAGCTTGCCGTTCACACCCCAGAACTTCGACAGGATTCCACGAAGACCGTAGGCCATCGGAACGAGCACCTGCGCCGCAAGCAGCGTGACACCCAACACGATCGTGACGGCTCCCGCTCCCACCCAATAGGCGGGCTTGGGTACCGAGACGTAGAGCCCGATCAAGACGGTCGCGACGCCCGCGAGCGTCATGGCCCCTCCCACGATGTTGCGCACCGTGAGCGACTTCTTGCCAGAGGTTCCCGCCTCACGGAGGGCCTCCATCGGCGAGATGTTCGAGGCGTGGATGGCGGGCAAGAGCGCCGCAACGACCGTAATCGCTACGCCAAGCCCATAGCCCCACAGGATGGCGTCAAATGGGAGCAGGATCGCCCCGAGCAAGTCGCCCGAGAAGGCCTCCATGATCGCGGCGCCCGCGAGCGCGAGCCCCCAACCAAGCAGGATCCCGATCGTGGACGCGACGAGCCCCACCGCCGTGGCTTCGAGCAGGATCATGGTGCGAATCTGCTTGCCCTGGGCTCCGATTGCGCGGAGCAGGCCGAACTCCCTCGTACGTTGAGTCACGATGATCCGGAAGGTGTTGACGATGATATACGCGCCAACAAACAGGGCGACGAGGCCAAACACGACAGCGAAGATGTTGACGTACCTGAGGATCTCGTCGAGAGCTGCGGTTTGTTCCTTGGCCTTGTCCTCGGCCGTGATCGCGCGGGTGTCCTGGGGAAGCACCGTCGTGATCTCGTCGACCACATCGGACGGCGCTACACCGTCGGCGGTCAGGACGCCGATGTTGACGTAGTTCGTGAGCCCCCCCCCGATCGCTCGGACGGTGTCCTCGTTTGCGTACATCAGGTTGGCGGTCTGGAGTGAGTTGTTCTCGCCAAAGCGCACGGTGCCTACGACAGTGAGTTCACTCACTCCCGTTTCGCCCGCGAGTTTGACCGTTCCTCCCAACTCGATCTGGAGCTTCTTGAAGGTGTCGACATCGACGACCACTTCGTCATCGGCCTGCGGTGCGCGGCCGTCGATGAGGGTAGCGCCGTCGAGGTCGGCGTTACCCGTCCAGTTGTAAAGGAGCGAGGGCGCGCCTTGACCGAGTGGTCCGTCGCCGTCGGCGTTGAGCAGGCTGCCCATCTCGTAGCCGATTCCACCCTCAGCGGCGGTCACGCCATCGAGGGCGCGGATGGTCTCGACGTCGGCCGACGTGAAGAGGCCGTCTTTCGACAAGGGGTCGAGCTCGGCATCGGGGTCAGCCTCGACCACGACGTCAATAGTCGAGTAGATCTCGGAGAACAGGTCGCCGAATCCCCTCGAAAGCGAGCTGGTAAAGGTGAACACCGACGAGACGAGCGCGACGCCAAGCGCCACGGCCACCGCCGTCAGGATCATCCGCTTCGGATTATGCCGAACGGTTTTGAGTGCGAGTCTGAGCATCGTGGATCAGTGCCCCATCCGCTTCATGCGGTCGAGGACCTTTTCGGCGGTCGGCTCAAGCATCTCGTCGACGATCTTGCCGTCCTCGAGGAACAGGATGCGATCGGCGTACGACGCCGCCGTGGGGTCGTGGGTCACCATGACGATGGTCTGGTGGAACTCCTTGACGGCCCGACGCATGAAGCCAAGCAGCTCGGCGCCCGCCTTAGAGTCCAGGTTTCCGGACGGCTCATCCGCAAAGATGATCTCGGGGCGTGCCACGAGGGCGCGTGCCACGGCGACGCGCTGTTGCTGGCCGCCCGAGAGCTCGGCGGGAAGGTGCTTGAGTCGATCGCCAAGCCCTAGGATCCCGATCACCTCATCGAACCAGGCCTTGTCCACCTTGGTGCCAGCGATATCCATCGGCAGGGTGATGTTTTCCTTCGCGTTGAGCGAGGGGATCAGGTTGAACGCCTGGAAGATGAAGCCGATGTGGTTGCGGCGGATGTCCGTGATCTGCGACTCGGTGAGACCGGTGATGGTCACGTTGGAGATCGTGGATTCGCCCGCGGTGAGGCGGTCTAGACCCGCGAGGGTGTGCAGCAGGGTCGACTTGCCCGAGCCCGAGGGGCCCATGATGGCGGTGAACTCCGAACGGTTCATGGTGACGCTGATGCCATCGAGGGCGCGCACTGCCATGTCGCCCGTTCCGTAGTCCTTGTAGCCGTTGGTCATGGTGGCCGCTGCTGGAGCGGTGACGACCTGGGTGGTGCTCATGGGGATGCCTCTCGTGTATTCGATGCCCGACTAGACCAGTGTGCCCGGACGGCTGCGGCGACGGCATCGGCCACATGGACGGTTTTGCGGGGTCGTTCTTGCGGACGATGCCAGGGTTTACCCCGAAGGGGCTTCCCCCCATGTGAGGGCTGGAGGACTGCCCGTGCGTGGGGCTCGGTCTCGAGAAACTCAACCTCGCGGGAGGACGATCCCCGAGTCGTAGGCCTCGACCACGGCCTGGACCCGGTCGCGCACGCCCAGCTTGGTGAGGATGTGGCTCACGTGCGTTTTGACCGTGGTGTTCGAGATGAAGATCTCGGTGGCGATCTCTTGGTTCGAGAGGCCGCGAGCCATGAGGCAAAGCACCTCGACCTCGCGATCGGAGAGGTCGCCGATGGCCTCTGGGCTGGGGATGTGCACGGGAGGCACCTCTGCGGCGGGGCCTGCGGCGTATTCGGCTCCCGCCGAGTCGAATGCGGTGCCGCGCGCGAACTGTTCGATCACGCGTCGCGTCACCTCGGGCGCCAACAGGGCCTCTCCCGCAGCGACGATGCGGACCGCATTGACGAGCGTGTCCCCATCCGCGCTCTTGAGCAAAAAGCCCGAGGCGCCTGCGCGAAGGGCGCCGTACAGGTACTCGTCGTCGTCAAAAGTGGTGAGGATGACCACGCGTGACAAGGGGGTGGCCTTGAGGACCTCAACGGTCGCCGCGAGACCATCCATCCCTGGCATGCGGATGTCCATGAGGATGACGTCTGGGGTGTGGGTCGCGGCGAGCGCGACCGCGTCCTCGCCATTCGCGGCCTCACAGCAGATCTCGATGTCGCCCTCGGACTCCAAGATCATCTTGAGTCCCACACGCACCATGGCCTGATCATCGACGAGCCCTACACGAATCACCGTTGTACCTCCACGGGAAGTGTAGGAGCAATGCCTCCCTCGGACGCCCTGCGCGCCACGACCTGGTCGTCGGAGACGGGAAGGACTGCGTAGATGCGGAAGCCTCCACCCTTGCGGGCTCCCGTCTCGATGCTGCCTCCGAGTGCCGCGACGCGTTCGCCCATGCCCGCGATGCCGTGGCCACCCGAAACGGCCGCGACCTCGGAGATCACGCCCCGCCCGTCGTCCTCGACGGTCACCGTGACCGCGTCGCGCTTGCGCTTGACCGTGACGGTCGCGGTGGCGCCCTGGCCCGCGTACTTGAGGGCGTTCGTGAGTGACTCCTGGATGATCCGGTAGGCGCTGAGCTCTACCCCCGCGGGCACGTGGCTCGTGCCCGTGATGGTCAGGTGCACCGGAAGGCCCGACTCCTCGACCTGCCTGACCAGCGAGGGGATCGCGGCGAGCGAGGGCATCGGCGCGAGGGAGTCGGCGTCGTGCGAGCCGACGAGCGCGGGCCCGCGTACCTTTCCCGTGAGCTCGGCAGCCTCGTCGGCCGCCTCCTTTTCCGACGTCCTGAGCACGCCGATCATGCGTTGCATCTCGGCCAGTCCTTTGCGGCCCGAATCCGCGATCGTGGCGAGGGCCTCGGCGATCGCGGGGTCGGAATTGTTCGCCCTGCGGCGGGCACCCTCGGCCTGGAGAGTCATCACTGTCATCTCGTGTGCGACGACGTCGTGAAGCTCACGCGCGATGCGGGCCCGTTCCGCTCTCACGGCGTCCACCGCCGCGATGCGCTGGGCCTGGGTGCGGCGCTCGGCGCTGAGCTCGAGGTCGGTGAGGCGCTCGCGGCGCTTGCGGTCGGCGAGGCCAACGATGATGGGGAGAGCGACGCCAAGGACCATCGTGAAGACAGTGGCGACCGGCACGGACTTGGTGGCGAGCGACCCCACGATGGTCCATCCGATCACCCCTGCCCCGACCAGCCCTCCGTGAAGGTAGGCGCGACGGCGGGGGAGATACGCGCCCACGGTGTACAGGGCGACGAGCAGGGGAAAGTATGCCGCCGAGACGGGGTACTCGAGGCCCGCTGTGATGGACCACAGGATGGCCACGGCCCACAGGACGATGTGGGGCGCCCGCGTACGCCAGATCAGCGGCAGTGCCGTCGCGGTGATCAGAACGTACCCGAGGAAGTCAAAGTCGCGAGCCTCGATCGTGGTCCTGGTGTCCACCGTGACAGCGGAGAGCAACGCGAGCGCCGCGAATGCGAGCGCGATCGCCAGGTCACCCCAACGTCTTCCCTTAAGCCTCATGCGCCCAGGCTAGACCGCGGGCCTCGAGGGGGGCATCGGCCGCGAGGACGAGTCCTCCGCACACTGGAGCAATGCTGGACGATATCGCCCATAGGGGACATGGGGAAAATTCCCCGTAGGGAACCGGCGCGGAGTTCGCTATCCTGACGTTGGTGCCACGAGGGGGCCATTTTGGGGAGGGGCACCCATGGGGGGTCTGAGCTGGTGGCGGTCACGCAGAGTGACCGCCGGGTCGAGCGCTCTGCTCGGCGTGGGAGCCGTAGGTCTCGCTATTGTCGCCGCGCTTGATGCGGGTGTTCCCACCGCGGATGTGGAACTCCACGATGGCGCCGTGTGGCTGACGAATGAGTCCACCCTCATGGTCGGCCGGCTCAACTATTCCTCCCAGGTCCTCGATTCCTCGCTACGGACCACCACGAGCTCATTCGACGTGCTCCAGGAGGGTTCGCTCGTGCTCGTGCACGATGAGTCGAACAACGCCCTGTCCGTGGTGGATACGGCGGCAGTCGCATCCGAGGCAGAAGTCTCCCTGCCTCAGGGCACAGAGGTCGCGCTGGGTAGCGGCGTGGTCGCGATTGCCGAACCCGAGCGCGGCGAAGTATGGGTGATGCTGGCGAGCTGGCTGCCTTCCTTTGACAAGGATGCGACACCGCCGGCCGCGACCCTTGGTCGCGAGGTGGCGATCGCGGTGAGCGACAGCGGCACCGCGTACGCGGTGTCGGCGGAGACCGGACGCTCCGCGACGCTCACGATTGGTGACGACGGCGCGATCCACGTGGAGGAGACAGGCGATCTCGAGATGGACTCCACGGACCACCTTGCGGTCACGACCGTCGGAGCCAATCGAGTGGTTTGGGACGCGGACAACGCGGTGCTGATCCTGCCTTCGGGTGAACGTCGCGAATTCGCGGAGGGCTCCCGGATCCAGCAGAGCTCTGCCACCGGTAGCGGGGTAGCGATCGCCACGCCCACACAGCTTGTCTATGTCCCGTTCAACGGCTCCGATCCGGTGGTGACCGAGGTGGGTGCGAAGGGAACGCCTGCCGCGCCCGTAGTGCTCAACGGCTGCACCTATTCCGCGTGGGCCAAGTCGGGCGAGTTCATCCGCGACTGCGATGGCGACGCCTTCGACATCCAGACTCCGATCGATGGAGCCTTGCCGTCAGCGGCCTTCACGTTCCGCGTGAACCGTGACGTCGTGGTGCTGAACGACCACGTCAACGGCGCGGGGTACCTGGTCGACGAGGGGCTCGAGATGGTCGCCAACTGGGACGACCTCTTGCCGCCACCCGAGCAGGAACAGACCACGGAGGACACCCCCGACGAGGAGATCACTGAGACCCTCCCTGACCGCAGCGGCGAGAACACGGCACCGATTGCCGAGGACGACTCGTTCGGCGCTCGTGCGGGCCGGACCACTGTGCTGCCTGTGGTCGACAACGACTATGACCTTGACGGCGACATTCTTACCGCCACGGTTGTCGATGTGGCGGGTATGCCAGGAAGGGTGGAACAGATCCGTGGCGGTGCCGCGCTGCAGGTTGCCCTGGCCGACGATGCCGCCGGGCGGGCCACCTTCACGTACCGCGTGAGCGACGGCAGGGGTGGCGTCGACGACGCCACTGTGACCGTGGAGATTGTGCCGCCGGACTCGAACCAGGCGCCGGAGACGCGTCGCGTGTCGAAGCTCAAGCTCGAGGTGGGTGCGACGGCCTCGTACAACGTGGTGTCCGACTGGATCGACCCCGACGGCGATCTTCTCTTCTTGCGTGAGGCGCGCGATAACGGCGTCGACTCGATCGACTACACGCCCGACGGCACCGTCACGATCACCGCGAATGCGGAGGTCCAGGGCAGTCGCGATATCGAGGTCGTGGTCTCTGACGGGCGCGTCGATGTCGAGGGCACGCTGCAACTCAATGTTCTCCCCGTCGGGACCCAGGCGCCGCTGACGAATGCGGACTACGTCGTGACCACCGTGGATGCCCCCGTCGTGGTCAAGCCACTGGGTAACGATGTGTCGCGGTCTGCGAACCCGATTCGCCTCATCAAGGTGAGCGAGGTGCGCGGCGCGACTGTGGTGAGCGATTACACCGCGAGCTCGATCACGTTCTCCTCCTCATCCGCGGGGACGTATTACGTGCAGTACGCGGTGACGGACGGCACGAATGAGGCCTCAAACCTTGTCCGCGTCGATGTGCTCGATTCCGTCGAGACGAGCCTGCCGCCGATTGCCGTCGCCGACGTCGCCCTCGTGGCGCCAGGCGATCACGTGCTCGTCGACGTGCTTGCGAATGACGTCGATCCAGCCGGTGGCGTCTTGGTGGTGCAGGGAGTAGATGTCCCCGCCGACTCGGGAGTGTCGGTAGCCGTCCTCGAGCACAGGCTTGTGCGCGTCACCAATGTGGCTGGCATCACCGAGCCCGTGACCCTGAGATATCGCGTCTCGAACGGGGCCTTCACGTCGGAAAGCGAAATCACGGTGCTGCCGATCGATCCGCCGTCGCGGTACCTTGCGCCCGTGGCGCAGGACGACGAGGTGACAGTACGCGCCGGCGACATCGCCTCGGTTGAGGTCCTCGCGAATGACACGCATCCGTCGGGGCTCGACTTTTCACTTGAGGGCCTCGCCGAGCCGCTTGTCGACCCAGGTTTTGCGGAGGTTTTCGTCTCCGAAAACGTGGTGCGCATCAAGGCGGGCGACACGGCTGGTCAGGCAAGCGTCACGTATACCGTGGTGGACGAAATGGGCCAGCATGCCGCCGCTCAGCTCACCATCAGGGTGCTTGGCCCGGACGCAGGGAACTCCGCACCGCGTCCAGGGGACGTGACGGCGCGTGCCCTGTCCGGAAGCTCGGTCCGGATCCCGATTCCGCTTGACGGGGTGGATCCCGACGGCGACTCGGTGACGCTTCTCGGCACCGACGCCGCTCCCGAGTTGGGACGCGTGACGCAGGTGGGACAGGATTGGCTCATCTATGAGGCCTATGCCGACGCACAGGGCACCGACCGTTTCACGTACGTCGTGCGCGACAGGCTGGGGGCCGAGGCCACAGGAACGATCGTCGTGGGGGTTGCTCCGCCAGAGTTCGTGAATCACGCGCCCATGTGTACGCGTGACGACACCGCGATGCGTACCGGTCACGCACTGAGCTACCCGGTGCTTGCGAACGACTCCGACCCCGATTCGGACCTGATCTCGCTCGTTCCCACGGGCTTGACCGTGCCGGACGGCGTCACTGCGTCGATCTCGGGCGACCGGATCCTGATTGAGGACGCCCCCGAGGGCGTCGCGACACTGACCTACACCGTGTCCGATGTGTACGGCGCCAGTGCCTCATGCGCCCTCGTGGTGTCGGTCGATCCAGACACCCCCACCGTCGCGCCCATCGCGCGTGACGACAGGGTGGCCGCCGCCGATATTGAAGAAGACGGCACCGTGATAGTGGACGTGCTCGACAACGACGAGGACCCCGATGGCGTTGCCTCGAGGCTCGATGTGGCGCTCGCGTCGCTCGACGGCACCGTCAACGGGGACCGCACCGTCACCCTGACGGCGGACGCTGCGGCGCGCGTCGTGACGTACACGGTCACGGACCCCGACGGCCTGAGCGCCTCGGCGTTCATCCTTGTCCCAGGATTTGGGGACCTTCCGCCGGCGCTCTTCGATGCCGCGCCCGTCGAGGTGACGAGCGGCGAGACCCTCGACCTTCCCCTCGGTCAGCTCGTCACGACCTCGAGCGGACACCCGGCGATCATTACCGAGGTCGAGCGAGTGTTTGCGGCCCACACCAACGGCGACCCCCTCGTCGTCGATGCCACCACGCTTCGCTACACGTCCGCCGAGGGCTACGTGGGCAAAGACGCGATCACCTTCCAGGTGACCGACGGCCTCACCATCGACGACCCTGAGGGCACCGTGGCGACTCTGACGCTCGCCCTCCTCGTGCGTCCCGCGGGCAACGTTGCGCCCACGCTGAGAAACACGTCCGTCGACGCCACGGCGGGCGGCGACGCGGCCACTGTGAACCTCGCCCTTCTTTCGAGTGACGCGAACCCCGAGGACGTCGCGAGGCTCACGTGGGGTGCGGGCGGCGACATTCCCGACGGCTTCACCGTGAGCGTTGAGGAGTCCACGTTGTCCGTCACCGTCGACGCCGACGTGCCAGGAGGCATCGAACGCGATGTCGACGTGTGGGTGTCCGACGGCGACGCCGACCCTGTCCACGGCATCGTGCGCGTCACGGTCCATGCTGGTGTCGCGAGCGCTACGGGCGCCGACATCCCGTCAGCGTTGCCGATAGCTAACGACGACGTGGTGTCGGATGCGCAAGCAGGCAAGCCCTCGGTGGTCTACCCGCTACGCAATGACTTCAACCCCTACGCGGACCAGCCGCTCGAGATCGTCTCCACGACGCTCGAATCCGGAAAAGGCACCGTGACGGTCGATGGTGACAGCCTCGTCATCACTCCGGCCGTGACTTTCTCCGGCACCATGATCGTTCGCTACACGATCGCTGATGCCTCGGCCGAGCCCTCCAGGGCGGCCAGCGCTCGCGTCATGGTGACCGTGGTGAAGAAGCCCGATGCGCCAGGCAAGCCGCAACTGAAGACCGTGGGCGACCGCACCGTCGTCCTCGAATGGGCGGAGCCCTCCGCAAACGGCTCACCCATCACGGGCTACACCGTGAAGTCCGATCAGGGCTCGAGCACCGATTGCGGCTCGACCATCTGCACGATCGAGAACCTCAGCAACGACGTCGAGTACCGCTTCACCGTGGTCGCTCATAACGGCGCGGGTGACTCCGAGCCGTCGCCGGCCTCCGACGTCGCACGGCCTGACGTCCACCCCGAGCAGCCCGATGCCCCCGTGCTCACCTTCGGTGATCAAGCTCTCGACATCGAATGGACGGCCCCGACGTCCAAGGGTTCGCCGATCCGGACCTACACGCTCGAAATCTCTCCCTCACCCGCGTCGGGCGCTCAAAAGACCAACGTCACCGGTACCAGCTTCCACTGGACGGGTCTCGAGAACGGCGTGGCGTACCAAGTCAAGGTGCAGGCCTATAACGATGCGGTAGACCCCTCATCGTGGTCGAACGCGTCCGCGAGCGAGATCCCCGCAGGCATCCCCGAGACTGTCGCCAAGCCGACCACGTCGCGCCTCGCTCCCGTCGGCAACCGGGCGCAGATTCAGGTCGCGTGGGAGGTGCCGTCCGGCAACGGCGACCCTGTCGGTTCCTTCACCGTGAATGCACTCCGCGGTGGCAGCGTTGTCGCTACCCAAGAGGTCGGCGCCAATGTCACGTCTGCGCCGTTCCAACTTGACCCGTCCTCGAGTGACTACACGTTCGTCGTGGTCGCGCACAATAAGGCGGGCGACTCGTTGACGAGCTCGCCATCCGACCCCCGTCGAGCATTCGTGGCCCCGGGGGCTCCCACCGGGGTGTCGACCACCCCGGGTGACAGGTCGCTCAGCGTGGCGTACACGCCTGGCGCCGCGAACGGTTCCGACGCCGCGTGGATCAGCTACCAGTACGAGCTCAACGGGAACGGTTCCTGGACGGCTCTTCCTGGCAATGGTGAGATCACCGGTCTCAGCAATGGCACCTCGTACACCGTCAAGGTTCGCGCCACGACGACCGCCGATGGTGCTGCCTACACGGGTTCGGCGTCCTCGGCCTCGGCGGCACAAGTACCGTTCGGCGCCATCGGCGCCCCGTCGGTCTCCGCCAGCTCCGGAAGCGGCAACGTGACCTTCCGTATCTCCGCGCCGGCGACGAACGGCCGGCCGATTACCGCGATCGAGTACCGCCACAAGGGCAGCACCTCGAGTTCGTGGTCCGCGTGGACAAACACCGGCATCACGTCGGGCAGCAAGGACATCTCGCTCGCGACGGCAAACCCCGGCGACACCAAGTACATCGAGGTACGCGTCACGGCTCAGGACACGGCGACCCCCAGCACTGCATCCGCGTCGGGCGCGTCTAAACCGCGCCGGTCCTGGGTCACCAAGGGTTCGCTCGAACCCGGGTTCTCGAGTAGCTATCGCCTCGTCATCAACTGGAGCGAGTTCCCCACCGGCACCTACAAGTTGACCTGCAGGGACAACTGGGGCACTGACGATTACATCACCTACAACCTGAAGACCATCCACGTGAACTCGAGTTCGGGCTCGCAGGAACTTGATTGCTTCTTCGGGTATCCGGGATTCCACGTTTTCACCCACTGGGAGTCAGGGCCAGGCACCCCATTCAACTCGGACACGCTCACGTGGTGACGCGACAAGTAGAGGACAGAAAATGACGATGACCCCCGAGCAGGCGACGTGGTTCGCCACTACCTTTGGCACGATTCAGGCGGCGATCGGCCAGGCGGTGATAGGCAAGGATCACGTGATTCGCCTGGTGCTGACCGCGCTCTTCGCCGAGGGTCACGTGCTGCTCGAGGACGCTCCAGGTACCGGGAAGACGAGCCTCGCGAAGGCGCTTGGTGCGGCGATCGATGGCACCCACTCGCGCATCCAATTCACCCCCGACCTGCTCCCCTCGGACGTCACCGGAAGCTCGATCTGGGACGAGCGCGTGCGCAACTTCGAATTCCACATGGGCCCGATCTTTGCCTCGATCGTGCTAGCCGACGAGATCAACCGCGCGTCCCCCAAGACGCAGTCGGCGCTCCTCGAGGTGATGGAGGAATCACGGGTGACGGTGGACCGAACCACACACTCTGTGGGGCGTCCGTTCCTCGTGATCGCCACCCAGAACCCCATCGAGCAGGCGGGAACCTACAAGCTTCCCGAGGCACAGCTCGACAGGTTCCTCCTCAAGACCTCGATTGGCTATCCCGACGTGGCGCAGACCGCGACGCTCCTCAAGGGAGCGGCAACACGCGACCGCTCGGCGGCCATCACCGCCGTCATCACGACAGGCGCCGTGGCAGACATGACCGACCTTGCGTCGACCGTCCACGCGGACGATGCGGTGTTGCACTACATCGCCACCTTGTGCGAGAACACCCGCAACGCCCCCGAGACCCTTCTGGGCGTCTCGACCCGTGGCGCGCTGTCGATGGTCCGTGCCGCGAAGGTATGGGCCGCCGCGAACGGCAGGCACTACATCACGCCCGATGACGTCAAGGCGCTCGCTCCGTGCGTATGGATCCACCGCATTGTCCTGGATGCCGAGGCCGAGTTCGAGGGAGCGACCGCGGCGCAGGTCATTGAGCGGACACTCGCCGAGGTTGCCGCCCCCCAGTCCAGGGTCTAGCGCCCAACGATGTCCACTTCCACTGAGCCTTCGGGCGTGCGCGTCGCTCTTGTTCCCGTGCGCTGGTGGCGTGCGGTCGCGGCGCCGGCGCTCGAGCCCGCGACCCGAATCGCCGTCCGCGTCGGTCGTGTCCCGACGAGCCTCGGCTGGATCGTCGTTGCCGCTGGCGGAGCCGCGGCAATCGCGGGATGGCGCTATCAGTGGTGGGAACTGACGACGATCGCGAGGATCTGCGCGATTCTTGTTGCTGCGAGCCTGGTCTTCCTGGTGGGGCGCACGGCGTTTGTGGCCCGCCTCGACCTGAGCCGTAGCCGCGTCGTGGTGGGGGATCGCGCCGTGGGGGCGTTGGAACTCACCAACCCCGGCACGCGTGCGTTGCTCCCGGTCAAGATCGAGCTTCCGGTGGGCAAGGGCCTCGCGACGTTCCAGGTGCCGCGCCTCGCCGGTGGCCAGACGCATGAGGAGCTCTTCGCTATCCCCACGCACCGCAGGGCAGTCCTGAAGGTGGGTCCCGTCTCGGCCGTACGCGGTGACCCCTTGGGCCTGTTCGCGCGGACAGTGACGTGGTCGGAACCCGTCGATCTGTTTGTGCACCCGCGCACGGTCCCCATGGACGGCTCGTCGTCGGGGTTCCTGCAGGACCTCGAGGGCCTTCCGACGGCGGCGCTCTCGAACGCCGACCTCGCCTTTCACGCACTGAGGCCCTACGTGCCGGGGGACGACAGGCGTCACGTGCACTGGCGCACGAGCGCGAAGACCGGCGAACTCATGGTCAAGCAGTACCAAGAGACCCGGCGCTCACACCTGGCCATCGCCCTGTCTCTCAATCGTCAGGAGTACGCGCGCGACGATGAACTCGAGCTCGGCATCGCGATCGCGGGGTCGCTGGGGCTTCAGGCCCTCAAAGAGGACAAGCAACTCACGGTGCTGGTGCAGGGCGCGACGCTGCCGTCGCGCGCGGGCAAGCCCTTTCTCGATTCCCTCTCGGGGCTCGACTTCACCGAGCCGCGTCGCGGCACCGTCGTCGACCTCGCGCTGTCGACAGGCATGCACGTGCCCGATGCCTCCGTCGCCGTGTTGATCTGTGGCAGCTTTGTCACGCCCGCGGAGGTGCGGCGTGCCGCGGCCTACGTGCCCGTGGGGGTTCGGGTAGTGGCGATCTATGCCGCCCCCGGCGCGACGGTGACCCGCCGTAGCATCGGCGATACCGTGGTGCTCACCCTTGGCGTCATCGATGACCTGCCGTATGCGATGCGGAGGGTTGTCGCATGACCTCATCGTGGCGCGTGCGTGCCGTTGACGGGGCCATCGTGGCGACGCTGGTGGTCTTCGGCGCGTGGGGGTTCTCCCCGGTCTTCGCGGGTTCCGCATGGCTCATCGCCACGGGCGGCGCGCTTGCGCTCGGCGCCGCGATCGGTGCCGCCTCCGCGATCTGGAAATGGCCCGTCATGCCCACGGCGGTGGCCGTGCTTCTCGCCTACCTTGTTGCCGGCGGGCCCCTGGTGCTGCGTTCCACGACCGTCGGCGGGATCCTTCCCACGCTCGATACCTTGCGGGGTCTTGCGACGGGTTCCGTAGGCGGTTGGAAGGATCTCCTCACCGTCGAGGTCCCCTCGGAGGGCCTCGAGTCAGTGGTGCTGGTGCCCTTCATGGCGGTGCTGGTGTGCACGTCCGCTGCAGTGGCCTTCGCTACCAGGCTGCGCCGTGCGGGCTGGGCATTGATCCCGCCCGCCGTGGTCCTCTTGACCGCGATCCTTTTTGGCACGTACTTCGCGGTGGCGCCCGTTGCCCAGGCGACGGCGTTCGCGGTCGTGGCTATCGCGTGGCTCGCGTGGAGACGCAACCGTGACCGCACCGCGCGTGCGACCACGCCCGAACCCGCTCGTGGCCTGCGCCGTGTGGCTTTTGCGACGTCGATGCTGGTGGTCGCCACCGGCGCGGGAGCAGCATGGTCTCTCATCGCCGCGCCGACGGGCGAGCGCGACGTTCTCCGCGACAACGTGGTGCCCCCGCTTGAGCTTCACGACTATCCGAGCCCTCTCCAGTCGTTCCGCTCCTACGTGAGGGACGACAAGGACGCGACGCTGTTCACCATCGATGGCGTCCCGGCGGGGTCTAAGGTGCGCCTGGCGACACTCGATGCCTATAACGGCATGGTGTACGCGGTGTCTGGCGACGGGACCGGCATCTCCGGTTCGTTCGAGCGCGTCGGCTCGGTCATCCCCGTCGATGTCGAGGGGGAAAGCGCCGAGGTGGCCGTGACCGTGGGTGAGTTGTCAGGGGTCTGGCTGCCTACCGTCGGCGCGGTGAGGTCGGTGACCTTCTCGGGCGCCGATGCGGAGACGCTCTCGCGTTCGCTGCACTACAACCGCACCACAGGCACAGGCGTGGTCACCGCGGGACTTACCGACGGCGACGCGTACACCATGGACGTCGTCCTGCCGACGGAGCCCACCGATGAGGAACTCGTCGATGCGTCGTTTGCTGCCCTGGCCCCGTCACGCGTGAGCGATGTCCCCGAGGGACTGCTCACGCTTGCCACGGAGGCCCTGGGAGACGAGTCGAGCCCCTACGGCGAGGTTCAGGCGCTCGCGACATTTCTTTCGGCCTCGGGCTTCTTTAGCCATGGGCTCGAGGGTCAGTCGCCGTCGCGATCGGGCCACGGCGAGGAACGCATCGCCGCGCTTGTCGGCTCGGATCAGATGGTGGGCGACGACGAACAATATGCTGTCGCGTTTGCTCTGATGGCCCACGAGCTGGGGATCCCCGTGCGCGTCGTGATGGGTTTCGATGTGCCGGAAGGCGCCTCGTCTGCCGTTGCGGTGACCGGAGACGATCTGCACGCATGGGCCGAGGTCGCGTATGAGGGCTACGGCTGGGTTGCAGTCGATGCCACTCCGGCAGAGGACCGTACGCCGCTCGATGAGGACATCCCGCCGCAACGCGAGCCCAAGCCTCAGGTGTTGCAGCCGCCGCCGGTTCCGCAGGAGCCCGCGATCGTGCCTCCCGCAGTGCCTGTCGACGATGAGGCCGTCGACCCGCCAGACGACACGTTGACGCAGGTGCTGAGGGTCGCCGTGTACGTCGCGGCGGGAGTCGGCATCCTGCTGGTGCTCCTCGGGCCCGCGCTCGCGATCCTGTTCGCCAAGGCACGCAGGCGCCGAAAGCGCCGCCGTCTCACTGATCTGTCCGACCGCGTCGCGGCAGGCTGGTCTGAGGTGACGGATACCGCGGCTGACTATGGCGTGGACGCCCCGGCCACGGGAACCCGTGTGGAGAGGGCCAACGCGATCGATTCGGCTCTTGAGGGAGTCCGGACCCAGGAGCTGGCGCTCACCGCTGACCGTCTGGTGTGGGGCCCAGGCGATGTCGAGCCGGAATCTGCGGATTCGTATTGGGATTGCGTGGCGAAGACCGTGGCAGGCTTGCATCAAGCGCATGGTGTGCGGCGTCGCACGGTCGCGAAGTTGAGCGCGCGGTCGCTGGTGGCAGAGCGCCGCTCGCGACGGGACACGCGGGTGAGGAGATCACGATGACCCCAGGACCGATCTCGGAGGTGCCTGGATTTCGCAGGCCCGAACCGCAAGAACAACGCTCGTCGACGACGCCGCCGGGCCCTTTGATCCGTGTCGTGCCGCTCTCCGTGTCAACCGAAGCGACGCCACCTTCGCCGCAGTCACCTCCGCCTCCCGCCGTCGCTCCCGAGGCGGCTCCTGCTGCTTTGGCGCCCGCGGTAGCTCCCGAGGTTGAACTGTGGGGAGAACCCTCCGATGACGGTGACATCGAGGATGTCGAGGCCACCCGCGTCGCACCACGGAAGGCCATTCTCGTGTTGACATGGGACGACGGCACGGTGCTCGAAGCGGCCTCGCCGACGGTGATCGGCAGGGATCCCCTGAGCACGGGCGCCGACGCTGCCGCTGCCCTTGACGACCCGACGCGTTCGTTGTCAAAGACGCACGCCAGATTTTCGCCCGGACTGTCGCCAACAGTGGAGGACCTGCACTCGACCAACGGTGTCCGCATCGAGAGAAGCGGCGAAACGATTCCCGTTGCTCCGGGGCAACCTGTGGCGCTGCGCCACGGCGATGACGTGTTCTGCGGTACGCGTCGAGCACGCGTCGAGGTGTGTGCATGAACGCCGCGCCCCCCATCGTCGTCGCGTCGGCCGCGGCGACCAGCGTGGGCGTCAAACGCGACCACAACGAGGACGCCTTCCTGGAGGCGGCGCCCCTGTTCCTTGTCGCCGACGGCATGGGTGGCTACGAGGCCGGTGAGGTGGCGAGTGCCGCCGCCATCGGAGCGTTCGGATCTCTGATTGGTGAGCGCGCGGTCGACATCGACCAGCTGCGGGATGCCTACCGCGTCGCCGGTGAAAACGTCATGGCGGTCGGGTCAGGGGGCCGTCAAAGCGCGGGAACCACGTTGACGGGCGTGGCAATCGCCGAGAACGAGGGAGCCGGGTATTGGCTCGTGCTCAACGTGGGGGACTCGCGCACCTATCGCTTTGCGGGCGGAAGGCTCGAGCAGATCAGCGTGGATCACTCGCTCGTTCAGGAACTCGTCGATGCAGGGCAACTCACCGCCGAGGAGGCCCTGCATCATGCGAATCGGAACGTCGTGACGAGGGCGCTCGGGGCGGGCATCGTGAGTGACGCCGACTTCTGGATGCTTCCCGCCGCGCTCGGCGACCGCATGATGGTGTGCTCTGACGGTTTGAGCGGGGAGGTGAGCGATGCCGCGATCGCGGCAATCCTCGCCGAGGAGGCCGACCCCCAGGCCGCCGCAGATCGACTCATCGACGCCGCCATGGACCATGGTGGCCGCGACAACATCACCGTCGTCATTGTCGACGCGTCGGCGGTCTCGCGCGGCGATTCCGAGTTCGATGGCGATACCGTCCCGCGCCAAGGAGGGGGTCTGTCATGACGTCATACACAGAGGGGGGCTGGCTGGCGCTCGTCACCCCCGGTTCGGTCGCGATGCTCGCCGACGCCCCCGCGGAGGCACTTCCTACGCTTGCGCGCGCCCTCGATGAGCGTGGGCTCGCGGGGTTTATTGACGCCCTCACCGAGGCGACAGGCACCACCGCGTCGTCGCTACCGGGTTTTGCCGTGGCGATCGCGGAAGAGCAGGGCGTCCGAGTGGCCGTGCGGGGAGCCTCGACGCTGACCGATACGTCGGGTGAGAGCCCCGTCTCGCTGACGGGCGTCAACGTGACGGGCTGGGCCGAGGTCGTATGGCCGGCCACGGCGGTGCTCGACGTCGCATCCCCCGAGCCCGCGGGGCGCGAAGAGTTGTGGATCGTCGAGGGTGCTGTCCGGGCTGCGAGTGTGCGTTGGGTCCCCGCAAATCCGCGTGAGGTGCCGCTCCGTGACGCCGCGCCGAGTTCAGAGGTGCCGGCATCGACGGCCGTCCAGAGGCCCACCCGCGAGGACGCGCCCCTCGCCGTTCCCGAGCCGGCACCAGAGCCCGAGGCCGAGGCCGAAGAAATATCGCTCGAGACGCTCGCTCCCGCCTATGAGACCGTGGCGGGTTCCAGGGAGCAACCAGTCGACGATGATGGCTTCGGGCCCCTCTGGGGCTCGACCATAGCGACGGCGCCGTCAGATGAACCGAAGCTGTCAGTGATCACCACGGGCTTGCCTGACTTCACGTCGCCCCCGCCTCCGCTGGTTCCCACGGCGTCGGCCCCGCCGGCCCCGCCAGCCTCTGTGGCCCCGGTTCCGCTGCCCGAGCCTGCGGAGGCTTCGTGTGGCGACCACGACGGAGCGACGATGTCGATCGCGGCATTGAGGGCCATGACGGGAGGCCCGCCGTCGTCGACCGCTGCGGCGCCCGTGACACCGAGCTTTGCGAGCAGTGAACAGCTCGCGAAGGAGCAGCGGGGTCGTGCGGTGTTCTCCACGGGCACGGTGGTGACGCTCGACAAAAACGTGATTGTGGGACGGGCGCCAAAGGCCTCGCGCGTGACCGGGGACATGCCTCACCTCGTGACGGTGCCAAGTCCGTCGCAGGACATCTCGCGCAGCCATGTGGAGCTTCGCATGGAAGGCGCCGCCGTCGTAGCGGTCGACCTCAACACCACGAACGGGACCCTCGTGCGGCGCCAAGGCGCGGAGCCCGTTCGCCTGCACCCTGGAGAGCCCCACGTGTTGCTAAACGGTGACGTGCTCGATCTCGGGGACAACGTCACGGTGACCATGGAGGACCTGAAGTGAGCCAGCACCGAGTCCCTTCAAGTCCTCCACAACTTGGTGGTTTTGACTACGTCCAGCTGCTCGGATCCGGCGGTTTCGCGGACGTCTTCCTCTACCAGCAGCATCTGCCCAAGCGGCGGGTCGCGGTCAAGGTGATGCTCAGCGAGGCAGTGGCCGAGGGCGGCGTCGAGGCCTTTGCGGCCGAGGCAAACCTCATGGCGCAACTCTCGAGCCACCCCGCGATCGTGTCGATTTTCGAGGCATCCGTCTCCCCTGATGGTCGGCCCTATCTGGTCATGGAGTACTGCTCCAAGCCCAATCTTCAGGCGCGATACCGCCGTCAGCGGCTCAGCGTCGCCGAGGCGCTCCGCATCGGAGTTCAGGTGGCGGGGGCTGTCGAAACCGCCCACAGGGCGGGCATCCTTCACCGTGACATCAAGCCCGCAAACATTCTGGTGACCGAATATGGGCGGCCCGCTCTCACGGACTTCGGCATTGCAGGCACCACCGGTGGCGGCGGCGAGTCGGCGGGCATGTCGATCCCATGGTCGCCGCCCGAGAGCTTCGCCGAGGGAGCCCCCTCAGCCGCCCAGACGGATATTTGGGCACTGGGCGCCACGGTGTACACGATGCTTGCGGGGCGGTCGCCCTTTGAACGGCCGGGGGGCAAGAACGGGGCCGTCGACCTGATCGACAGGATCCAGCACGATCCCCTGCCGACGCTTGGACGCGCCGACGTGCCCGACTCGCTGTACAGGGTGCTGGCGACGGCCATGGCCAAGAATCCCGAGGGCCGCCACGGGACGGCGCTCGAATTCGCGTGGGCCCTGCAGCGAATTCAAGCCGAAATGTCCATGTCAGTCACGTCGGTCGACGTGATCGATGAGTCCGTCGACGAAGTCGAGGAGGACGAGGGCGACGACGGTCGCACCCGGGTGCGTTCCGTCGTCTCGATTGACCCCAACGGCGATTCCATTGAGCCGCTCGCGGAGCTGCCGTTCATCACCACCGACGCGACGGTCATGCGCGATATTGACCATTCGGGCCGGCCGATCGCTTCTGCCAAGCACGCGGCGCCTCGCACGACCTCGAATGCGGAGCCCGTGGCAGATCGCACCGTCGCGAGACGCCCCGAGGTGCTCTTTGAGACGGGGACGCCGGTTGAGAGCACGCGGGCCCGCCCGATGCCCGTGGCCAACGAGCCCGAGCAGGCGCCCGCGCGGTCGGGGCGTGGGGTGTGGCCCGTGGCGGCCATCATCGCCCTGGGGGTCATCGGCGCAGGTGTGGCAGTCGTATTGGCAATGCAAGGCTCTGAAGGCGGAGCGGCAAACAGTCCCGAGGCTACCCAGGTGGTCGCCCCTGTTGACGACGTCGTCGTGCCTCGCACAGTGCCTCCCGTAGAGGAGGTCACAGGGGTGGTCGAGGCCGACGTCGCGACGTTCACGTGGGACCACCCGGATCCCCAAGCCGGTGACACGTTCCTCTGGGGTGTCCAGGTGGGGGGCGTCGCCAACGACTATGCCGCGACGTCGGACACGTCGATCGAGCTGCCCTACGCGGGTGAGCCAGTCTGTGTGGAGGTGCTCCTGCGCAGGGTCGATGGCCGCGCAGGGGCTGAGCCCACCGTGGGGTGCACGCCGTGACTGCGGAGGCCGATTCCGGTCGTTCCGATCGGGTGACGGTGCAGTTTGCAGGGGAGTATTTTCACTTCTTTCCCTCGGATGAGACGTTCACGTTGGGCCGGGAGGGCACCATCGCGATCGACGATAATCCGTTCCTCCACCGCCACTTCCTGCGCATCTCGCGGGCGGAGGGCCTGTGGTGGCTTGTCAACGTGGGGACGCGGCTGACGGCTACGGTGACCGATGGCGCTGGACGGGTCCAAGCGTGGTTGTCGCCAGGCGCCAGGCTCCCGGTCGTGTTCAAGAGCACCGAGGTAATCTTCACCGCTGGACCCACGACCTACGAGTTCACGGTGTTCGTCGACGCGCCTGCTTTTGCGGATCTGGGCTCGGGTGAGGACGAGGTGGGGGCTACGACGCTTGGCGGCGTCAAACTCACGGCGAGCCAGCATCTTCTGCTCGTCGCACTTGCCGAGCCGATGCTCCGGCGTGAAGGCGCGGCGATGTCGGAGATCTCATCGAGCGCGAAGGCCGCAGAACGCCTTGGCTGGACGGTCACTCGCTTCAACCGCAAGCTCGACAACGTCTGCGAAAAGCTCGACCGCGCGGGGGTTCCTGGGCTGCGCGGCGGCCGGAGCGGCTACGCGATCAACAGGCGGGCGCGTTTGGTGGAGCATGCGCTTGCCGCGCGGCTCGTCACCAGGGTCGACCTGCCACTTCTCGACCAGCACTTTGACACCGATGGCGGCGATGGCGCCGATGCCGAGACAGGAGCTTCATCGTGAGCCTCAAGCTGAGCCTGCGTTCCGCTGACGGTCGGGTGCGGTCGGTCTCCGTGACCGCGGCGCCCGACACCACCGTCGGCGATGTCGCCGAACGGTTGTTTCGCTCTGATCCGGGCCGCACGGGGCTGCCGGTTCCCGCGGATCTGACGCTCGTCGTCACGGCGCTGTCGATGGGCCCGGCCACCGCCGCGAGGGCCGTCGCGAGCGATGCGGATCTTGCGTCGTCGGGAATTCGCTCCGGTGACCACGTCGAACTGGTGCCGTCAGCCAACGCGTCGAGAGTCGATGCCAGCGAGGCCGCCGCGACCGTCACGGTGGTCGAGGGCGCCGACAAGGGCGCGACCTTCCCGCTCCGAACGGGTTCGCATGTGATCGGCCGTGACGCCGATGTCTCCGTTCAGTTGAGCGACCCCCTCGCCTCCAAGCGGCATGCACGCATCATCGTGGGGGATTCGCTTGAGGTCGTCGACATGGGCTCCACGAACGGGGTCATGGTGGGTGACGGCTTCGTCACGAGGTCGACCCTCATCCCCGGTGACCGTATTGTCATTGGCGACACCGCCCTCGAGATTTCGCGCACGGCCTTTGTGCAGAGGAGCGTGCCAACGACGGCCACGGTTCCCTTCACGCGGTCTCCACGCGTGGTGCCACCGCTTCCGGACGACGAGTTTGAGCTGCCCGAGCCGCCCACCAAGCCGCAGCAGAGGCCGTTCCCTCGCCTGGCGCTCGTCGCACCCATCCTTCTCGGTTCGACCATGTTCATGATCACGGGAAACCCCACCTCGCTCATCTTTGTGGCGATGAGCCCTCTCATGATGATCGGCGGATTCGTCGACAACCGCTACAACCAAGGCAAGCAGCTCAAGGTCAAGGGCGAGGAGTTTGCGGGCGCCGTCGAACTTGCCGAGACGGAGTTGACCCGCGCGCAGGTCATCGAGCGTGAGGCCCGTATGGCCCGCTTCCCGTCGCTTGACGAGGTGCAAGAGGCCATTCGCGCGTGTCAGTCGCCGATGTGGGCCCGTCGGCCCGAACACCCAGAATTCCTTGAGGTTCGACTCGGCCTTGGCACGGTGCCGAGCTCCATGAAGCTCAAGATGCCGTCGCTGCGGGACGCGGTCGAGGGCATGTGGGAGCGCATCACGGCGCTGAAGGATCGCTTCACCACCATCAGCGACGTTCCCGTGACCGTGAGCCTGAGGGTTTCGGGTGGCCTCGGGGTCGCGGGCCCCGGAGACTCCGCTGGAGCCGTGGCTCGCGCGGCTCTGGTGCAGATGGTGGGAACACACTCGCCGATGGAATGCGTCGTGGCCGGATTCGTGCCCCCTGCTGCGGCGGAGGAGTGGAGCTGGCTTGAGTGGCTGCCCCACACGTCGTCGCCCGTGTCGCCGCTCGCAGGCGACCACATCGTGTCGACGCGCGCTGGGTCCCAACGTCTGTTGACAGCACTCGAGGAGCTCGTGGCTCAACGCGCGGGCCGAGACATCGGAAGCCTGGTCCCCGCGCCGCGCGGTGTCGAGAAGTCCGAACGCAATGATGACGACGTTCCGGTGACCCCCTCCGTAGTGGTCGTGGTGCATGACGGGACGCCCGCGGACCGTAGGCGCCTGGTGCGCCTGGCGGAAAAGGGCCCCGACGTCAATGTCCACGTGCTCTGGATTGCCTCCGAGCTGAGTGCCTTGCCAGCGGCCTGCCGTAGCTATGTCGACGCACAAGCCGCGGGTCCAGGAACCGTCGGCCACGTGCGAAGGGGCGGCTCCGATGCCCCGGTGACCTTCGAGACCCTGTCGGTGGCGGAGGCCACCGAGGCGGCCCGACGCATGGCGTGCATCGAGGACACAGGGGTGGTCGTGGACGACACCGCCGACGTGCCTTCGTCGGTGTCCTATGTCGAACTGCATGGATTTGAATCCCTCGAGCCTGGCCACCACGAGCAGCGGTGGAAGCGGGACAGCACGCAGGCTCCTGGATCCAAGCGACCCTTCGCGTTGAGGGCGCTCGTGGGGCACGCCGGAAACGAGCCGTTTTACCTCGACCTCAAGTCGCAGGGCCCGCACGCCCTCGTGGGGGGCACCACCGGCGCGGGGAAATCCGAATTCCTGCAGTCATGGATTCTGGGGCTCGCCGCGGCGTATTCGCCCGAACGCGTCACCTTCTTGTACGTCGACTACAAGGGCGGGTCGGCGTTCGCGGACTGCGTGCAGCTGCCCCACTCCGTGGGCCTGGTGACGGACCTCACGCCACACCTCGTGGACAGGGCCCTCACCTCCTTGAGAGCCGAGCTGCACTATAGGGAGCGGCTGCTCGCGGCCAAGGGCGCGAAGGACCTCGAGACGCTCGACAAGAAGGGCGACCCTGACACCCCTCCCAGCCTTGTCATCGTCATCGATGAGTTCGCGGCGTTGGCACAAGAGGTGCCCGACTTTGTCGACGGCGTCGTCGACATCGCGCAGCGAGGCCGGTCTCTGGGGCTCCACCTGATCATGGCCACCCAGCGCCCCGCGGGCGTGATCAAGGACAATTTGCGCGCCAACACCAACCTGCGCATCGCGCTCCGGATGGCGGACGAGGCGGACTCCTCAGACATTCTCGGGGTGCCGACAGCGGCCCATGTCGATCCCGGCCTGCCCGGTCGCGCCATGGCCAGAACGGGACCAGGACGTCTGGCGACGTTCCAGTCCGCCTATGCGGGCGCTCACACCGTCAGGGGCGGCGGCAGGGCCACCATCTCGGTGAGGGAGCTTGCGCTCGGTGCAGGCGCCGTGTGGGAGCTTCCCGACGAGGGGCGCCAGGGCGCCCCCGAGGGGGAACCCGATGCGGCTCGTGTCGTGGCGGCTCTCACGGGTGCCGCCACGCTGATCGGCTGCGCCCAGCCCCGGCGTCCGTGGCTTGATGACCTTCCCACGAGTCTTGACCTTGCTGAGCTTGCCAAGCGCTCCGCAGGTTCAGCGGGAGCGGCCTTTGCGCTGGTCGATAACCCGGCAAGGCAGGCACAGTTTGTCGCCACCTTCGACCCGGATCAGGACGGCAACCTCGTGGTGCTCGGCGGTTCGGGCGCGGGTAAGTCGACCGCGCTGCGCTCTATCGCGGTGGGTGCGACGCTGTCGCGCGAGCTCGCTCCCGTGCACCTCTACGGACTCGACGCCGCGAGCGGCGGGCTGGACATGTTGCGGCCCCTGCCGAACATGGCCGACGTGATCGACCTGGACGACCTCGAGCGCGTGGGGCGCATGATGAAGCGCCTGGTCGACATCGTCCGTGAGCGATCCGCATTGTTTACCGCGGCCAGGGCGTCAAGCCTTTCCGAGTACCGCGTGAGCGCGGCCGAACGCGGCCTGCCTCGCATCCTGTTGCTGGTGGACGGATACGGCAACTTCCAGTCCGACTACATGAATGAGTTGGGTCGCCAGCACATCTTCTCCGACTTCCAGGAGGTGCTCGCGGAGGGGCGGGCCGTCGGGGTCCATGTGGTGATGGCCGCCGACAGGGTCGGAGCGCTCCACACGTCGATCCAGGCGCTCGTGCCCCGCACCGTGGTGCTGCGGCTCAACGACGAGAATCAGTACGGGATGCTTGGCCTCCGCAAAACCGGCTTGAATGCGCAGTCTCCCGCCGGTCGCGGAGTGGACGTGGCGACCCGGCTGGAGATGCAGATCGGCGTGCTGGGCGGAGCGGCGCGTATCGACGAACAGGCGCGGGCGATTGAACAGCTCGCGGCGAAGATTCCCGACCGCGAGGAATGGCGGGCGGCGCCGGTGCCGAGGATGCCTGCACTGGTCAAGGCGTCCACGCTGGCGCCCGCAGTCGACGGGCTGCCGGTGCTTGGCATCGATGGAATCACGCTCGAACCGCGTGGCTTCGACCTCGACAGGCCGATCATGATTGCTGGCCAGGCCGGCACAGGGCGGACCTCCGCGATGGCCTGGCTCGCCACGTCAATCGCGCGGACGTACCCCAAGCGCCGCATCGTTCACCTGACGCAGCGGCGCACGAGCATCGGCGATCTCAACGCATGGGAGGCCTCCTTCACCGGAGCATCGGCGGGCGAGGCCTTCCTGGCTGCGTGGGCAGCGGAGCTGGAGAAGAGTGCTGAAGGTGACGACCAAATCATCCTGTGCATCGAGAACGTCCAGGACTTTGGCGCCTCGATGAGCGATGGGCCGCTTGTCCAGGCGATCAAACAGGCCCGACGCATGGGGCACCTGATCATCGGCGAGGCCGACATCCAGGGCTGGGTGACCGGTCAGCTCGTGTCGGAACTGAAAGGTGCAAGGCGCGGGTTGTTGCTTGCCCCGGAGGGAGCCGATGCCCAAATGCTGTTCTCCGCCGCCGCGCCTCGCATGAGTAGGGCCGATATGCCTCCTGGCCGCGGAGTCTGGATCGAATCGGGTCGGGTAGCAATGGTGCAGATCCCATGGGTGGATGGGGACTTTTCCCCAGATTCAGGCAGCCCGCTAGCCACGGCCGGCCACACTCGCTAGTTTTAGCAATAGCCGCCATGGGGGTGGCGACGAATAGGAGACTCACGATGGCCAACTTGAACGTCACGTATGACGAACTGCGGACCGCGGGCAACCAGCTCATCAACGGCAAGGGCGACCTTGAGAACCGTCTGATGGAGTTGAAGTCCTACATCGACAACCTCGTCACCGAGGGCTACGTCACCTCCGCGTCGTCGGGCGCCTTCCAGGAGCAGTACACGCAGTTCACGCAATCGGCCACGACGGCCGTCTCCGCTCTCGAGGGTCTGAGCAACTTCCTCAAGTCCGCCGCCGATGCCTTGCAGCAGACCGACGAGTCGCTCGCAAGCTCGATCCGCGGCCAGTAGCCAGGTTTACGGAGGCGTCACGGGTGTGCCGATGTGCGCACTCGTGACGTCGACGTTGTCTGAGGGGAGAGGGACATGGGAGACAAACTCGTTGTCGACCTCGTGGCGTTGGTGAACGCTTCGAGTGCGCTCAATACGATTAGCACGGAGTTCACGAATACGGACAGCGTGATTCACCACGTGACCGCGTCGATCGGCAACACGAATGAGACGCACAACCTGCGTCACGCCGTCGAGCGAGTCTCCAACTCGTGGGATGTGCGCAGGGCCGAATTGAGCGAGGACGTCAGCTACCTGTCTCAGATGGCGGCGCGGGTCGCCGAGGAATTGGGCAGTGTCGACCAAAGCCTTGCGACGCAGTTGACCAACTCGGGATCAGCGCATGCGAACACGTCCAACTCGACGAGGTACATCTGATGGCGAACGCCACGGCAGAAGTCAACCAAATCGACGGTGACCCGAGCGCGATGCGCACGCACTCGAGGTATTACGACGGCATCGCCGCAGCCGTCGTCACCACGATCAGCAACCTCCGGACAGTGACGGACACCCTCGAGACGTCGAGCGATGCGGTCGCAGCCTTCGCCGACATCGCTCGCGAGGTGAGCGCCAGTCTTGACGAGGTTGACGACCGTTACCGCACCCTTGCGACCCAGCTTGCGTACTTTGCTGGAGAGGTCGAGCGGCTGCAGGGCGAATCCGCTCTTGTGCAGTCGCAAGCCCGTTCCGCGGACTCGGAGCGGCAGGGCGCAATCTACGCGCGGGATAACGCCTATGCGGAGATGCTGTGGGCCGACCCTCAGGACCCACGTACTGCCGACCTCATCCAGGACTACAACAGGTACCGCGACAGGGTTCATGAGCTCTCGGGAACGGTGGGCAACTTCGACGGTCAGTTGGAGCAGCTCCTCGATGAGTGGCGATCGATCGCCAACGGGTGTGCCGACGCGATCAACGAGGTCATCAGCGCATCGGATCTCAACGATTCATGGTGGGACAGCTTCGCGAACTGGGTGGAGACGACGCTTCCCGACATTGAGACTTGGCTCGACATCCTGGCCATCGTTCTGACCGTTGCCGCGTTCCTCATGGTGCTCACCGGTGTGGGAGCGGTGCTTGCCCCCGCCCTGTTCGCGATCGCCAGGGTGATTCAGCTGGTATCTAAGGCCATCATGGTGGTCAAACTCGTCACCACGACAGTGCAGGTTGCCCGCGGCAAAAAGTCCCCCATGGCGTTCCTCCAAATGGGAGTTGACTTCGCGGTGGACAAGATCGGCGGCAAGCTCGTCGACGGTGCCGCCGAGAAGCTGGGCGGCAAATTGCTTTCGAAGTACGGCGATGACTTGCTGGAGTTCGCTGGAAAACACACGAAACTCGACGGAGTGGAAGCTAACCTGACCCTCATCATGGCGGATGGCTTTGACGACTGGACCAAGAGGGTCTTCGAACCAATCGTCAACAACCCCTCAAGTTCCCTTGCGGTGGAGGGCCTCATGGTGAAGTTCGGCGCCGGGGCTGAGGGTCTCGCGGACCTCGTCGGCGCCGGAGGCTCCGCCATCAAACATGAGCTCGGTGTGGCCGCATTGGGCTTTGAAGGAATGCAGGGCGTCGATCAGGTCAGCGACGTTTTGAATAGCTTCTTGAGCCCCGATGACGCGCTCAGCGGCTTGGCGATGGATAGCTTTAATCTCGCCAAGACAGGCGTCGAGCATGTGACAGGTTTGGATTTCTCTGTCGGCAAACTCGTTTATCCCAGTGAATCCGTGACCACGCGCCCGTCCTTCGAGGCGATGGCGAGCAACTCATGACATGGGTGTTGACCATGGCGGCGCCCGGTCAGTGGCGCACAGTGATGACGGGTGAGGACAGGGAGGCACAGATCGCCGCGGCCGTCGAGGAGGCGTATCGGCGCGCGGACCGCGACTCTTCAGCGGTGCAAAAGCACTGGATGAGGCAGCGCCTGGAGCGCGCCCTTGACGGTTCGGACGACGCGGGAGGCCGAGTCGTCTCGGTGGCGTTCCCCACCGCACCGGTGGCGGGGGCGGTGCTTCCCGTGACAGCCACTGTTCTGGGCCTCGATGTGGAGTCGGAGTCGATGGAATCCGCGATGAAGGCCCTCGCTGCGGTCGCAGCGGCCGATCCCACCGCAAAGCCGATGCCGACGCCCGCGGGTCTCGCGCTGCGCACGCACAGGGTTGCCGATGTCAAGGAGGCCTTTGATGCCGAGGTAGCCGAGGCTCCCGTGTCGCCTGAAGAGAGGGTGGCGATCGTCGAAGCATCATCGACGATGCCCATGTTGAGGGCCCGCTACCTCGTGCCCGCCTCCGGGGACAAGTATTGGCATGCTGTCGCGTTCTCGGCGACGCTCGGAACCGAGGAGCCTGATCTCGTGGAGACCTTCCTCGAGCTCTTTGATGCCTTTGCAGGGACGCTCGAATGGAGGCAAGAGTAGTGAGTGCGGAACCATGGTCTTTTGAGGTGGGCAGGCTGCAGTGGCTGCCCATTCCCGCGAGGGAACAGCGCGTCGACGGGCTGAACGAGCGATGGGTGGACGAGGCGGTCGAACGGGCCCGCGTGGTCACCATCTCCGGCGAAGAGGTAGAGGCTGAGTGGAGGCCCTTGTTCGCGTCGATGCTGGAGGAGGCTCCCGACGGAGACAGCGCTGTCTTCTTCCCGTTTGGACTCTTCGCTCCGCTCCACGTGGCATTTGATACGCGAACCGCTGAGCAGACCCTGGAAACAATCGCCCAATGGCTCGATGAGGAGCATGCCACCGTGGATTCGCGTGCGCTTGACGCTGCCGTGCTCGAAGACGCGCGTTTGGTGATGAGGATTGAGCGCCCGCAGGTTGGGCCGGTCTCCTATGCCGTCGGACTCTTCGGACTTGGCCGCGATCTTGGCATCGCCATCACCGCTCGCACGGATGATCCCATCGTGGCGGGGCAGTTTGGCGATGCGGGGATTCCATTGCTTGAGTCATTCAGGCGTGCAGCTTGACGGACGCCACCTCCGCGGGTTCGCCCGCCACCGCCTCGCAGGAGGCCGCTCGTGCGGCGTCGCGTAGGAGCTGGCAGCTGTCGAAAAACCTGTCGTACTCCGCGGGTTATCTCGCGGTCGCGGTCGCCGTGGCAGCACTTCCTCTGATCGCGGCTTCGCCCGTCGCCGGCTACCCGGTGGTGACGGCGAGCGTCATCCTTGCCATCGTTGGGCTGTCGTGGGGTGGCTACTCACAGCTGCGCTACAGCTCGATTGAGAACGTGTTCGTGGGCGAAGCCGGGCTTCGGGAGATGGCCCGACATTCGGCGTGGAGGCTCTTTGAGGAGGCCCCCGCCGATCAGGAAGGATGGCGGTGTGGCCCCCTTGCGGCGACCCCGCCCAGCGCCTTGGGTCCGGTCGCGTGGTCGACGCCTCATCGGTGGATTGGCGTCGTGCCGGCGGGGCACGTGGCGTCTGGAACGTGGAGCGATGGCGCGGCTCTCGCGTGGGATCCGCTCGAAGTTGAGGTGCCGCACCTCGCGTTTATCCCGCCAGGAATTGATCCCGAGGTTCTGGCGGTCGAGGGCGCCGAAGTCGATGTGGCCTCGTGGGAACTGTTGGATCGATGGCGCGTGTTTTCGAGTGATCCCGACGCTGCCGTGGCGGTCATGACTCCCGAATTGATCACCGTGCTGAATACCGTGCGGCCCTTCCCGATGGCGTTCTTCGTCGAAGGTCTACGGGCGCTCGCCCTCGCGGACGCGCGGGTCGCCAAGGGAGGGTTCTCGGATTTGTCATCCGCGGCTTTCGATCTTGCGATGGCACTCGGCCCTCGAAAACTGGCGGGCAAACTCGTTCCCGAACGTTCCGCAGCCGAACTCAAGAAGGCCTACGCCCGGGCTTCGGTGGGAAAGCTCGTCTCATCGAGCCGGGTCTACTCGCGCGTCGGATTCGTCGTGGTCGTATCAATGGTGGCCAGCGCGGCGGCACTTCTGGCACTGGCGATCGTGGCGAACTTCGGCCCCGACGACGGCACCCGAGCGTCGCGCATGGCTCCCGTGACGGTGTACCTGACGGTGCTTGGCGTTTCTTGGCTAGCGTTCATCATCGCATTGCGTGCGATGAGCCGCGTCAGGCGCACCCAAAATGAGCTTGCGCTGCAGGTGGTCGAGGTGGCGCGCATCAAGGGGTGGACGATCCTCGCACGCGCAGCCGACCTCGAGGCCGGCTGGACGCGAAAGCCGTTTGCGCGGGTTCAGAGGATGCGCTGGGCGCCGGCGGCCCTAGGCAAGGTGGCCGGCGGAACGGCGGGCGTCGCCTCCGTCGAAGGTGATATCGGCATCGGCGCGTGGGCGCCCCGCCTCTTTACCTCGCGCGTCGCGTGGGCCGACGCCGGGGTCGAGCTCCCTCGCATGGACTTCTTGCGCGAGGGTTTTTCAACGCGCGTGGCGAAGTTGTGCGGTGGCTCCGACCTTGACCTCGAGTCCTACGACTTCAATACGTTGTGGCGGATTCGAACTGATGATGCCAGGGCGGCACACGGTCTCCTGCAACCGACAATGATCGCTTTGCTCACCGAGATAGCCGATGAGGGAGTCGCTTACCACCTAGACGGAACCAGGGTGGTCATGTGGGATGACGGGCGCAACTCGTCCGTTGACCTCGCGCGGCGCGTGGAACTCGTCGAGCGATTCGTCGCGGCATTACCCGGCTTTTTGAAAACGCCGCAGACGTGACGGGTCGTCGACTCGTGCCCTAGTTGTCGTCGTGCCGCAGCCACCTGAAGGTACGCACGGCCACGACGAGCCCGAGCCCGAGCCAGACAACCAGTACGAGGGCGGTCGCCGGGTGCTCCCATGAGCCGCGCGCCTCCGCGGCCTCGAAGTACTCGGGCAGGAACACAGAGCGCATGCCCTGGGCGAGCCACTTCAGGGGGAACACCTCGGCGAACGTCTGGAGGAACGTCGGCAACTGCGTGAACACGAAAAAGACGCCCGACGTGAACTGCAGCACAAGCACGATGGGCGTGAGGATCGCCGACGCGGCCTTGCCGTTGCGCAGCAGCGACGACATCGCGATTCCAAGTGTGGTCGAGGCTCCTGTGCCCAAGAGGAACACCCACGTGAACGTCAGCCACGCCGAGGCTGCGGTGGGAAGCGTGACCCCGTAGAGGACCACTCCCATTCCGATCAGAATCGCGATTTGGATGATCGACACGATCAGCATCTGCAGGATCTTCGCGGCAAAGAACGCCGTGGCGGGGAGAGGGGTGGCGTGAATCCGCTTGAGCACATCCTCCTGGCGGTCGATCGAAATGGAGATCGCGAGCGACTGGAACCCGGTGTTCATGATCCCCGAGGCGATCATGCCGGCCAGGAAGTACTGCGGGAACGTGACGTCAGTGTCGCCCACCTGTTGGCCGCTGAACACGGAGCCAAACAGCGCCAGAAAGATCATGGGGAACGCGAAGATGAAGATCATCTGCTCGCGGCTACGCACAAATTCCTTGAGGTCCACGACGAAGCGGCTGCGGGTCATGGTGACCCACGACGGCCGGGTGAGCTGGGTTGAGGCGGTCATCGCTTCGCCTCCGTAGGCGTCGAGTCTGTGGCGATCGCATGGCCCTCGCCAATGAGGGACAGGTAGATGTCCTCGAGCGAGGGGCGCACGATGGTCAGCCCCGCGACCTCACCGGGAGTGTCCGCGAGCAGGTCCCTCACCACGGCGCTGGGGGTGTCGGTCTCGATGGTGCGCGGCCCGTCGGCGTGGTCCCAACTGACGCGCGCCAGCGCGGCGCGTGACCGCAGGCCCTCGGGGGTATCGAGCGCCACCAGCTTGCCGTCGGCGATGATCGCGATGCGGTCCGCCAGGTAGTCGGCCTCGTCCAAGTAGTGGGTCGTCAGCAGCACGGTCGCGCCGTCCTCGCGCAACGACTCAATGAGGCGCCAAAACTGTCGCCTCGCCTCGGGGTCGAAGCCCGTGGTCGGCTCATCCACAAACAGCAGTTCGGGACGGCCGATGATGGCGAGGGCGACGTCGAGGCGCCGACGCTGTCCCCCGGAGAGCGTCTGGGGCTTGTCGTTGGCCTTGTCGCTTAGCCCGACAGCCTCGAGCGTCTCGTCCACGCCGCGGGGATTCGGGTACTGCGATGCGGCGTGGGCCAGGGCCTCACGCGCACTCAACAGGGAGCGCCCCGACGTGCTCTGCAGCATGATGCCCACACGCTCGCGCCAAGCGCGGTCGGCGTGCTGAGGGTCTACGCCCAGCACACGCGCCTCGCCTGAGGTGCGCTTGCGGAACCCCTCGAGAATCTCGACGGTGGTGGTCTTGCCCGCGCCGTTGGGTCCCAGCAACGCGAATACTTCGCCCTGGTGGACGGTCAGGTCGAGCCCGTCAACGGCGTTCTTCTCGCCGTAGGTCTTGCGAAGTCCCGCAATGGAGATGGCGTCAGTCACGTGACGACCCTAGTCGGACCGTCCCACGCGGGCACATCGTCGGGGCGGACGATGGTGGGCGAGGCCAGGCCCCTACTTCGCCTCAGCGAGCAGGCGCTGGATGCGGCCGACGCCCTCGACCAGGTCGTCGTCGCCAAGCGCGTAGCTGAGGCGCATGAATCCGCTCGGGCCGAAGGCCTCGCCAGGAACCACAGCGACCTCTGCCTCCTCGAGAATGACGGCCGCGAGGTCGGCACTCGACTCGAGCACCTTGCCCCGTAGCGTCTTGCCGATCAGGCCCTCGACCGAGGGGTACGCGTAGAACGCGCCCTTGGGGGTGGGGCACACGATGCCGTCGATCTCGCGGAGCATGTCCACCATGAGCTTGCGCCTGCGGTTGAACGCCTCGCGCATGCGGTGAACGTCCTCGAGGCCGCCCTCGAGGGCGGCGATTGCAGCACGCTGCGACACATTCGCCACGTTGGACGTCAGGTGCGACTGGAAGTTGGAGGCCGCCTTGATGACATCGGCGGGACCCACCATCCATCCCACGCGCCATCCGGTCATCGCGTAGGTCTTGGCCACACCGTTGAGCACGATGGTCTGGTCCGCGAGTGCGGGAACTGCCCGCAGCATCGGCGTGAACACGGCGTCGTCATACGTGAGGTGTTCGTAGATTTCGTCGGTGATGACCCAGATGCCGTGCTCAAGCGCCCATTCGCCGATGGCCTTGGTCTGCTCGGGGGAGTAGACGGCGCCCGTAGGGTTCGAGGGCGAACAGAACAGGAGCGCCTTGGTCACGGGGGTACGTGCGGCCTCAAGCTGCTCGACGGTGGCCAGGTACTCCTGGTCGACGCCGGCGAAGACCTCGACGGCCGTGCCGCCCGCGAGCGAGATGGCCTCGGGGTACGTGGTCCAGTACGGAGCGGGGAGGAGTACCTCGTCGCCGGGATCGATGATCGCAGCGAAGGCCTGGAACACGGCCTGCTTGCCGCCGTTCGTGACAATGACGCTCGCGGGGTCGATCGCATAGCCCGAGTCACGCAGGGTCTTCTCCGCGATGGCCTTCTTGAGCTCGGGGAGGCCTGCGGCGGGCGTGTACCTGTGGTTCTTGGGGTCGCGCGTCGCGGCGGCGGCGGCCTCGACGATCGCGGGCGGCGTGGGGAAGTCGGGCTCGCCCGCTCCAAAGCCAATCACGGGCCGACCGGCGGCCTTCAAGGCCTTAGCCTTAGAGTCGACGGCGAGGGTCGCTGAGGGTGCGATGGCACCGAGGCGGGCAGAGACGCGGCGTGCGGGAGCAGTCATGCGACCATTGTTCCACTGGTCGAGCGAAGTCCCGTGCTCCGCAGGCCCATCGGTTAGCGTTTGGACCAGCAACCGCGTACCATGTGAGTTCGGCGATTGACAACAGCCATGATGAAGTGTGCCCAAATTCGGCTTAGACCGTTTGAGGGTGCTCGGAATGCTGGCGAAGGAAATCAGCCGTAACTACGGGGAGTAACCACCCCGAAGGGCAGTGGCGCAATTGGTAGCGCATCGGTCTCCAAAACCGACGGTTGTGGGTTCGAGTCCCGCCTGCCCTGCGTACGACGGACGTATACGCGCCCCTAAAGCAAAGGACTAACCGGTGAGCGAATCAGCTGTGACCGACGCAGGAGAGAGGGACCCTCGGCACGAGTCGCGAGAGGGCCTGAATATCTTCGCGCGTATCGCGCTGTTCGTTCGCGAGGTGATCTCTGAACTCAAGCGTGTCGTTGCCCCCACCCGCGAGGAGTGGATCAACTACATCTGGGTCGTGCTCGGCTTCGTGGGCGTGATGATGGCGTTGACCTTCTTGATGGACTTCGGATTCTCCGCGCTGACCAATCTGGTCTTTGGCAAGTAGCGGGACGAAAGGATTGATGTGACGAACGAGGACCAGAACACCGTTGAACCTATTGACGAGGAGCTCGCTGAGGCGACCGCTCCCGTCGAGGACTTGGTTGTCGACGTAGACGAGGAGCTCGCTGAGGCGGACGCACCCGTCGAAGACGTAGCCGTGCCCGTCGACGAGGCAGGCTTTGGCGACGCGCCCGTAGACGCGGTCGTCGAGGACGACGAGGACACCTTGCCTTCGGAGCCCATCGTGGCTGCCGACGAGGCGTTGACCACCGACGACTCGGATGCGGATATGACCGTCGCCGACGTGATCGAGGCCGACGCCGAAGACGGCCTTGTGGACCCGATGGTTGAGTTCCGTGCGCAGTTGCTCATGCAGGACGGCGATTGGTACGTCATCCACTCGTACTCGGGCCACGAAAAGCGTGTGAAGCAGGCCATCGAGCACCGTGTCGTGAGCCTCAACATGGAGGACTTCATCTACCAAGTTGAGGTCACCATGGAAGACGTGGTTGAGTACAAGAACGGCCAGAAGAAGACCGTGACCCGTGTGCGCATGCCTGGATACGTCCTGGTGCGCATGGAGCTGACGGATGAGTCGTGGGGCGCCGTGCGCAACACGCCAGGCGTCACCGGGTTTGTGGGCCACGCTCACCAGCCCGTACCGCTCACGCCCGAAGAGGTCTACAGCATGCTGGCCCCGCCGGCCCCCGTCAACGCGGCGGGTGACGACAAGACCACCTCGAACGGCACGCCGATCGAGGTCGACTTCCAGGTAGGCGAGGCAATTACCGTCATCGACGGTCCCTTCGCCACGCTTCCTGGAAGCATCTCCGAGATCAATGTGGAGGGCCAAAAGCTCCACGTTCTCGTTTCAATCTTCGGCCGGGAAACGCCGGTCGAACTTTCATTCGCGCAAGTGCAGAAGCTGACGTAAGCCCAAACACCTGCGGGAATGACACCACAAGGCGACGCAAGTCGCCATCACTGACACCGAAGGACCCGAACGACATATGGCACCCCCTAAGAAGAAGGTTGCCGGTCTGATCAAGCTCCAGATCAAGGCCGGTCTTGCAAACCCGGCTCCGCCGGTTGGACCCGCACTGGGTCAGCACGGCGTAAACATCATGGAGTTCTGCAAGGCCTACAACGCCGCGACCGAGTCGCAGCGAGGCAGCATCGTCCCCGTGGAAATCACGGTGTACGAGGACCGCAGCTTCACGTTCATCACCAAGACGCCCCCCGCATCTGGACTCATCAAGGCCGCCGCAGGCGTGGCCAAGGGCTCAGGCACTCCTCACACTGACAAGGTCGGCTCGCTGACTCAGGCTCAGGTGCGCGAGATCGCCACGCTCAAGATGGAAGACCTCAACGCCAACGACATCGACGCTGCTGCGAAGATCATCGCTGGTACTGCCCGCTCCATGGGCATCACGGTTAAGTAAGACCGTTCCCTTTAGATTTCACCCCAGTGGGAGGGCCAGCGCGGCCCGGCACCACGACTGCATAGGAAGAAGCAGACATGAAGCGCTCTAAGGCTTATCGCGATTCCGCGATGCTGATCGACGCGGATCAGTTCTACACCCCGCTCGAGGCCCTTCGCCTCGCGCAGAAGACGTCGTCGAAGAAGGCCGATTCGACCATCGACGTCGTCTTCAAGTTGGGTGTCGACCCCCGTCACGCGGACCAGATGGTCCGTTCCACCGTCATCCTGCCCAACGGCACTGGTAAGACCTCCAGGGTCCTGGTCTTTGCCAACGCTGAAAAGGCGGAGGCGGCACTCGCTGCAGGCGCCGACATCGTCGGTGGCGACGAGCTCATCGAAGAGGTGGCCAACGGCCGCCAGGACTTCGACGCCGTCGTCGCGACCCCTGACCTCATGGGCAAGGTCGGCCGTCTCGGCCGCGTGCTCGGTCCGCGTGGTCTCATGCCTAACCCCAAGACCGGCACCGTGACGATGGATGTCACCAAGGCCGTCTCGGACATCAAGGGCGGAAAGATCGAATTCCGCGTCGACAAGCACGGAAACCTGCACACCCTGCTGGGCAAGGCGTCGTTTGGCGACGCCAAGCTCCTGGAGAACTTTCAGGCGCTGCTCGATGAGGTCCTGCGTTCCAAGCCGTCCGCCTCGAAGGGCCGCTACATCCTGAAGGCGTCGATCTCGGCGTCGCAGGGTCCCGGCATCATGATCGACGCGACGGCCAAGGCTGACGCGTAAGTCTCACGCACTGCGTTCGAAGGCCCGGTTTCCCGCAAGGGGGCCGGGCCTTTGGCTTGTCGCGGTGCCTCGCATGTGGCGACGTTGCGTTCCCGACCCGGAGCGCGTATGCTCATCGAGCCCAAGACCGCAGGTCGTCGGCCCCAGGTAACTGGGATTGACGGAAGTTCCGCATTAGTGGAGACCAGCGTAGGAGAAGTTGACAGCGCCTCGCGCGCACCAACCTTGGGCGGCCCCGGCCGCCCTTTTGTGTTGGTGGACCCGAGCCGCTAGCCAGCCCCGCCTACGCGGGGCTTTTCTGTTGTGGGGGCAAGCCCGATCAGGGCATCGGCGGTTACCCATAGGAAGGACAAACATGGCGACGCCAGACAAGGTGACCAAAGTTGAGGCGCTTGCGGACCAGTTCCGTAGTGCTTCGGCTGTGTATGTCACCGAGTACCGCGGCCTGACCGTTCCGCAGATGAAGAATCTGCGCAGCGGCATCCGCGGCGACGCGACCTTTGTGGTCGCGAAGAACACGCTGACGGCGCTCGCGGCCAAGGCAGCCGGTGTAGAGGGACTTGACTCTCTCTTCGTCGGCCCCACGGCCATCGCATTCGTCACCGGTGACCCGGTGGAGGCTGCGAAGGGATTGCGCGACTTCTCGAAGTCGAACGAAAACCTCGTCATCAAGGGAGGCCTGCTCGAGGGCAAGGTTCTCTCCTCTGACGATGTTGTCAAGATCGCAAGCCTCGAGTCCCGTGAGGTACTGCTTGCCAAGGCTGCGAGTGTCTTCAAGGCATCGCTCTTCGGCGCGGCATACCTCTTCCAGGCACCGCTTTCGCAGGCGGTCCGCACTGTTGACGCCCTGCGCGAAAAGCAGGAAAACGCGGCGTAATGCCGCACCAACCACCCGTACTGCATCGCGCAGGAATTTCAAGCAAAGGACATAAAAATGGCTAAGCTCACCACCGAGCAGCTCATCGAAGCATTCAAGGAGCTCACGCTCATTGAGCTCTCCGAGTTCGTGAAGGCATTCGAAGAGACCTTCGACGTCACCGCCGCGGCCCCCGTGGCCGTAGCCGCAGCCGGCCCCGCCGCTGTCGCCGAAGAGGTCGAGGAGAAGGACGCATTCGACGTCATCCTCGCGTCAGTCGGCGAGAAGAAGATCCAGGTCATCAAGGAGGTCCGTGCACTCACGAACCTCGGTCTTGGTGAAGCCAAGGCACTCGTTGACGGCGCTCCCAAGGCCGTCCTCGAAGGTGTGAAGAAGGAAGAGGCCGCTAAGGCCAAGGAGGTCCTCGAGGCCGCCGGCGCCACGGTCGAGGTCAAGTAACACCTCAGCTCAACGCTTGAAGAGGACCGGGTCGCCGAAAGGCGGTCCGGTCCTCTTTGCGTTGTACCCTGAGAGCCCTCGGGGCCGCTGTCGAACGTGGACGATATCCACAGATCGGCGTGGCCCGTACCGAATGTCAGCAGGTGCGGCTATCCTCCGACTTGACAAGTGCTCCCTAGGTGACTAACTTTGGACGTTGCGCTGTCTATTGCCCTGCCCTCATATACCTACCTGGCGCGCGTCCACGCCTTCGTGATGACGCCCCAGGATCCGGTGGAGCCGAGGCTCAGGCAACGCGGAACCGTTTCAACATGATGGGAAGGACCCCCATTGGCTGCCTCGCGCACCGATTCCGCATTCGCCAACCGCTTCTCTAGCCGCATTTCGTTCGCTCAGGTCGCTGAGCCGCTTGAGGTTCCTAACCTCATCGGCTTGCAGACCGAGTCGTTCGACTGGCTGCTGGGAAACTCGATCTGGAAGGAACGCGTTGAAGCGGCCAAACTGGCCGGCCGCAACGACGTGCCTGAGATCGCTGGCCTCCAGGAGATCTTTGAGGAGATCTCACCCATTGAGGACTTCGGTCAGACGATGTCTCTCAGTTTCTCGGACCCGTACTTCGAGGAGCCGCGGCACTCGCCCGAGGAGTGCAAGGAGAAGGACTTCACCTTCTCCGCTCAGCTCTTCGTGACGGCCGAGTTCATGAACAACACCACCGGCGAGATCAAGTCGCAGACGGTGTTCATGGGCGACTTCCCACTGATGTCCCCTCGCGGAACGTTCATCATCAACGGAACCGAGCGCGTCGTCGTTTCGCAGCTCGTCCGTTCGCCTGGTGTGTACTTCGAGTCGACCGCGGACAAGACGTCCGACAAGGACATCTACACGGCGAAGATGATTCCGTCGCGCGGCGCATGGCTCGAGTTCGAGATCGACAAGCGCGACGCAGTCGGCGTGCGCGTCGACCGCAAGCGCAAGCAGTCAGTCACGCTCTTCCTCAAGGCCCTTGGTCTTTCGGATGACGACATCCTGCGCGAGTTCGCGGACTACCCGTCCGTGCTTGAGACCCTCGAGAAGGACACGGTCCACACTCGCGAAGAGGCCCTCGTCGACCTTTACCGCAAGCTGCGTCCGGGCGAACCGCCCACGGTCGAGGCCGGTCAGAACCTGCTCGACAACTTCTACTTCAACTCCAAGCGCTACGACCTTGCCAAGGTTGGCCGCTTCAAGCTGAACAAGAAGCTCGGCCTCACCAAGGTGCTCGGCGACTCCGTGCTCGGCGTGGACGACATCGTCGCGACGGTCAAGTACATCGCCGCGGCTCACGCCGGTCACAAGACGCTTAAGGGCGAACACGGTGACGTGATCGTTGAGACCGACGACATCGACCACTTCGGCAACCGTCGCATCCGCGCGGTGGGCGAACTGATCCAGAACCAGATCCGTACGGGCCTGTCCCGCATGGAGCGAGTTGTTCGCGAGCGCATGACGACTCAGGACGTCGAGGCCATCACGCCTCAGACCCTGATCAACACGCGTCCCGTGGTGGCCGCCATCCGCGAGTTCTTCGGAACCTCGCAGCTGTCGCAGTTCATGGACCAGAACAACCCTCTCGCCGGACTGACGCACAAGCGTCGCCTGTCGGCGCTCGGCCCGGGTGGACTTTCCCGCGACCGCGCAGGCATGGACGTGCGTGACGTTCACCCGTCGCACTACGGACGCATGTGCCCCATTGAGACCCCTGAAGGCCCGAACATCGGCCTGATCGGTTCGCTCGCTTCCTTCGGTCGCATCAACCCCCTTGGCTTCGTTGAGACGCCGTACCGCAAGGTTCTCAAGGGCATGGTCACCGACAAGATTGACTACCTCACGGCCGACGACGAGGACCGATTCGTCATCGCCCAGGCCAACGCAGGACTCTCCTCAGCCGGTGCCTTCACCGACGAGCGGGTGCTCGTGCGTGCCAAGGGTGGAGAGGTCGAGTTCGTCGCCCCCGACGCCGTTGACTACATTGACGTTTCTCCGCGCCAGATGGTGTCGGTCGCTACGGCGCTGATCCCGTTCCTGGAGCATGACGACGCCAACCGTGCCCTCATGGGTGCCAACATGCAGCGCCAGGCGGTTCCGCTTGTCCGTTCCGAGGCTCCCCTTGTCGGTACCGGCATGGAGCGCCGTGCGGCGGTCGACGCCGGTGACGTGGTCGTGGCCCTCAAGCCAGGCGTCGTGTATGAGGTCAGCTCTGACCTCGTGACGGTCGCTAACGACGACGGCACGACCGGTTCGTACCGCATCGCTAAGTTCGAGCGCTCCAACCAGGGCACGAGCTACAACCAGCGTGTGCTGGTCGACGAGGGCGAACGCGTCGAGATTGGCGCAGTGCTGGCCGATGGACCCGCAACCGACAACGGTGACCTCGCGCTCGGCCGGAACGTCCTCGTGGCGTTCATGTGCTGGGAGGGTCACAACTTCGAAGATGCGATCATCCTGTCGCAGCGTCTTGTGCAGGACGACGTCCTCAGCTCGATTCACATCGAGGAGCACGAGGTCGACGCGCGCGACACCAAGCTGGGCCCGGAGGAGATCACTCGGGACATCCCGAACGCCTCCGAAGAGGTCCTTGCTGACCTCGACGAGCGCGGCATCGTCCGCATCGGTGCCGAGGTTCGCGCGGGCGACATCCTCGTTGGCAAGGTCACGCCTAAGGGCGAGACCGAGCTCACCCCCGAGGAGCGCCTGCTGCGTGCCATCTTTGGTGAGAAGGCCCGCGAGGTGCGCGACACGTCGCTCAAGGTTCCTCACGGCGAGATGGGTACCGTCATCGGTGTCCGCGTGTTCACCGAGGAAGAGGGCGACGACCTGCCTGCTGGTGTCAACCAGCTGGTGCGTGTCTACATCGCCCAGCGTCGCAAGATCCAGGAAGGCGACAAGCTCGCCGGCCGTCACGGAAACAAGGGCGTCATCTCGACGATCCTCCCGATCGAGGACATGCCTTTCCTCGAGGACGGAACCCCTGTCGACGTCATCCTCAACCCCCTTGGTGTGCCCGGCCGTATGAACGTCGGCCAGGTCCTCGAGACTCACCTTGGGTGGGTTGCTCACGAGGGCTGGGACGCCACCGAAGAAAAGGGCGAGTGGACCAAGCACCTTCCCGACGGCGCGCGCAAGGCCACGGGCGGCACGAACGTTGCCACCCCGGTCTTCGACGGCATCTCCGAGGACACCATCAACGGTCTGCGGGCAGTCACCACGCCCAACCGTGATGGGAACCGCCTCGTGGGCCCCGACGGCAAGGCAAGGCTCTTCGACGGCCGCTCAGGCGAACCGTTCCCCGAGCCCATCGCGATCGGCTACAAGTACATCTTGAAGCTCCACCACTTGGTGGACGACAAGATCCACGCACGCTCCACCGGCCCGTACTCGATGATCACGCAGCAGCCGCTGGGTGGTAAGGCGCAGTTCGGTGGCCAGCGATTCGGTGAGATGGAGGTGTGGGCCCTCGAGGCGTACGGCGCTGCCTATGCGCTGCAGGAGCTCCTCACCATCAAGTCCGATGACATCGTGGGCCGCGTCAAGGTCTACGAGGCGATCGTCAAGGGCCAGAACATCCCGGAGCCAGGACTGCCGGAATCGTTCAGGGTGCTCATGAAGGAGATGCAGTCACTGTGTCTCAACGTCGAGGTTCTCAACGCAGAAGGCCAGCTGGTCGAGATGCGTGAAACCGAAGATGACGCCTACCAGGCTGCCGAGTCACTCGGTATCTCGCTGTCCAGCCGTCCCGACGCTTCCAGCGTCGACGAGATTTAAGGGGTCCACGTGCTCGACGTAAACGAGTTCAGGGAACTGCGCATCGGACTGGCCTCCGCGGATGAAATCCGTGGATGGTCACACGGTGAGGTGAAGAAGCCCGAGACGATCAACTACCGCACGCTCAAGCCTGAGAAGGATGGGCTGTTCTGCGAGAAGATCTTTGGCCCGACCCGTGACTGGGAGTGTGGCTGCGGCAAGTACAAGCGGGTCCGCTATCGCGGAATCGTCTGTGAGCGCTGTGGTGTCGAAGTGACCCGTTCCAAGGTGCGCCGTGAGCGCATGGGCCACATCGAGCTCGCCGCCCCCGTGACGCACATCTGGTACTTCAAGGGTGTTCCTTCGCGCCTCGGCTACCTTCTCGACCTTGCTCCTAAGGACCTCGAAAAGGTCATCTACTTCGCGGCCTACATGGTCACGTCGGTGGATGTCGACGGCCGTCACGAGGACCTTCCTCAGCTCCGCAACGAGCTTGAGCAGGAGAAGAACCAGCTGGCCAACACCCGCGACGTGGGTATCAACCAGCGTGCCGAAAAGCTCGAGAAGGATCTTGCCGAGCTTGAGGCCGAGGGTGCCAAGGCCGACGCCAAGCGCAAGGTCAAGGACTCCGCAGAGCGCGAGATGAGCAACATTCGCAAGCGCTTTGACGCCGAGATCGACCGCCTCAGCGCAGTGTTTGACCGTTTTGTGAGCCTCAAGGTCCAGGACCTCGAGGGTGACGAGCTGCTGTACCGCGAGCTCTCGCGTCGCTACGGCAACTACTTCAAGGGTTCGATGGGTGCCGAGTCCATTCAGCAGCGTCTGAAGGACTTCGACCTGGCCGCCGAGGCGGACAACCTGCGCGACATCATCGCCAACGGCAAGGGGCAGCGCAAGACGCGTGCGCTCAAGCGCCTCAAGGTGGTCAACGCCTTCCTGACGACGACCAACAGCCCGGTCGGAATGGTCCTGGACGCCGTCCCTGTCATTCCTCCCGACCTGCGTCCGATGGTTCAGCTGGATGGTGGCCGCTTCGCGACCTCCGACCTCAACGACCTCTACCGTCGTGTGATCAACCGCAACAACCGCCTCAAGCGTCTGCTGGATCTCGGTGCCCCCGAGATCATCGTGAACAACGAGAAGCGCATGCTCCAGGAAGCCGTTGACGCGTTGTTCGACAATGGCCGTCGTGGTCGCCCCGTCACGGGACCAGGCAACCGTCCGCTCAAGTCGATCTCCGACATGCTCAAGGGCAAGCAGGGTCGCTTCCGTCAGAACCTGCTTGGCAAGCGCGTCGACTACTCGGGCCGTTCGGTCATCGTGGTTGGCCCCAGGCTCAAGCTGCACCAGTGCGGTCTGCCCAAGCAGATGGCCCTCGAGCTCTTCAAGCCCTTCGTCATGAAGCGCCTCGTCGAGCTCAACCACGCGCAGAACATCAAGTCCGCGAAGCGCATGGTCGAGCGTTCACGTCCCGAGGTCTGGGACGTGCTCGAAGAGGTCATCCGCGAGCACCCCGTACTGCTGAACCGTGCGCCGACGCTTCACCGCCTGGGCATCCAGGCGTTCGAGCCTCAGTTGGTTGAGGGCAAGGCCATTCACCTGCACCCGCTCGTCTGTGCGGCGTTCAACGCCGACTTCGACGGTGACCAGATGGCAGTCCACCTGCCCCTGAGCGCCGAGGCGCAGGCCGAGGCCCGCATCCTCATGCTCTCGAGCAATAACATCCTGAAGCCGTCCGATGGCCGACCGGTGACCATGCCTACCCAGGACATGATCATCGGCCTGTACCACCTGACGCTCATGAAGCCAGGCGCCAAGGGCGAGGGTCTCGCGTTCGGTTCCGAGTCGGAGGCCGTCATGGCCCTCGACGCGGGAGTGATCACCATCGGCACCGAGGTTCTCCTCCGTGTCGACGGCGAGACCGTTCCCCCGGCAGGCTGGCCCACGCCTGAGGGCTGGAAGTTCGGTGACATCGTCACGCTGAAGACGACGCTTGGTCGCGCGATCTTCAACGGCCTGCTTCCCGTCTCCTTCCCGTATGTGAACCGCGACGTCGACAAGAAGGTTCTTGCCGACATCGTCAACACCCTCGCGGAGCGCTACGAGAAGGTCGAGGTTGCCGCATCGCTCGATGCTCTCAAGGCCTCGGGCTTCCACTGGGCGACCCGTTCCGGCGTGACCATCGCCATCGGCGACGTGGTGACCCCTGCCAACAAGCAGGAGATCCTCGACCGCTACGAGACGCAGGCCGCGAAGGTGCAGGACCAGTACGACAACGGTCTGATCACCAACCCGGAGCGTCGCCAGGAGCTCATCGAGATCTGGACGCGCGCGACCAACGAGGTCGACGTCGAGATGCGCAAGTCCTTCCCCAAGTACAACACCGTGCAGACGATGGTCGGCTCGGGTGCTCGTGGTAACTGGATGCAGGTGCGTCAGATCGCCGGTATGCGTGGTCTGGTGTCCAACCCGAAGGGCGAGATCATTCCTCGCCCGATCAAGTCGAACTACCGCGAGGGCCTGTCGGTTCTTGAGTACTTCATCGCCACCCACGGTGCCCGTAAGGGCCTCGCGGACACGGCGCTGCGTACCGCCGACTCCGGTTACCTCACGCGTCGTCTTGTGGATGTGTCTCAGGACGTCATCGTGCGCGAGGACGACTGTGGGACCGACCGTGGTCTCACGATGCCTATCGTCGAGACGGACCCCGCAGGCAACGTCGTTCAGCACGAGCGCGTGGCCACCTCGGTGTTCGCTCGCAACCTTGCGACCGACGTGATCGGCACGGACGGGACGGTACTGGCCAAGGCCGGAGCCGACCTGGGCGACATGGCGCTCGACACCCTCATTGCGGGTGGCGTCACGGAGGTCAAGGTCCGTTCGGTCCTGACCTGCGTCTCTGCGGTGGGTACGTGTGCCCAGTGCTACGGACGTTCGCTCGCAACCCGTGAACTCGTCGACATCGGTGAGGCCGTCGGTATCATCGCGGCCCAGTCGATCGGTGAGCCCGGTACCCAGCTGACGATGCGTACGTTCCACACCGGTGGTGTGGCATCGGCCGATGACATCACGCAGGGTCTGCCCCGTGTCCAGGAGCTGTTCGAGGCCCGCACCCCCAAGGGTGAGGCCCCGATTGCCGAGGTCGCCGGTCGTATGAACGTCGATGACACGGAGGCCACGCGCCGCCTGGTTATCACGCCAGACAACGGCGACGAGCCCATCGCGTACCCCGTCACCAAGAGGTCGCGTCTGGTCGTTCAGGATGGCGAGCACGTCGAGGTGGGCCAGCAGCTCATCGCGGGTGCCGTCGACCCGAAGAACGTCCTGCGCATCCTCGGCCCCCGCGCCACCCAGAAGCACCTGGTGGACGAGGTCCAGCGGGTGTATCGCTCACAGGGTGTGGAGATCCACGACAAGCACATCGAGGTCATCGTGAGGCAGATGCTGCGTCGCGTGACCGTGCTTGAAGCTGGCGAAACCAACCTGCTGCCCGGCGAGCTCGCCGAGCGCAGCCGCTTCGAGAACGCCAACCGTGACACCGTGAAGAAGGGTGGCAAGCCGGCTTCGGCTCGCCCCGAGCTCATGGGTATCACCAAGGCGTCGCTCGCGACCGAGTCGTGGTTGTCGGCGGCCTCCTTCCAGGAGACCACCCGCGTCCTCACAGAGGCAGCACTGTCGGGCAAGTCCGACACGCTTCTCGGGCTCAAGGAGAACGTCATCCTTGGAAAGCTCATCCCCGCAGGCACCGGCCTGGCTCGCTACCGCGACGTCACGGTCACGCCCACCGAGGAGGCCAAGGCCAACCTGTTCCCGACGTTCGGGTACGAGGAGTGGGACGGTCAGATGTTCTCCGAGGGCACCGGCGAAGCCGTGCGTCTCGAGGAGTTCAACTTCCCGCGCGACTAGTCGCTCGAGAGTCTTATGCGAAGGCCCCCGCCGCTCATCACGAGCGACGGGGGCCTTCGTCGTTTACGCGCGGCCGCAATCCGGCACTCGGGAGATGGTTACCAGCACACTCCGGCGTGAATCCACGTGGCAGTCTCATCCGTCTGCGTCGTCATTTCGTATTCGGCGTATGCCGAGGTGGCGTCTCCCAGTGCGTCCCGATCGGCGCCCAGATAGAGCACCGCATATGAGCTAGTCACTGCCTCAAGTTCCACGGTGCCCTCGACGGGCTCTGACGTTCCGCAACGCTGGTGGATCACCAGGTGCGCCAGCTCGTGCCTGACGGTGTCCATGAAATCGGGGAAATAGAGCACCTGGGGCATGGTCGCCGCGGTCCGGTTGAGGTGAAGCAGATACGGCTCCCCGCTGCAATACCAGGCGAGGGCCTCGAACGTGGCGTCGGGGTCGTGCCTGCACGGGCTGTGTGGGTCTGGCGTGTCATAGTCCGACCACACAAGTTCCGCCCCGAACGCGCGCGCCACTTCCTGGCCGGACTCCACATACGAGCCGTGTGAGTCCAGATGAGCCGTGTACGTGGCTGCGAACGCCTCCGCGGCTTCAATCGGCATCGCTCCGGCCGGCCCGGCGGGTTCGACGACCGGGATCTCGACGAACTCGCTCTGTGAGGCACTCCATGGGGATGGCGTCGTATTGGTGAGGAGCAGCCACACAAGGACCCCGAACCCCACGGAGATAATCAGCCTGAGGTAGAGATCGATTCGCCGCTTGCTCCGAGGAGCGGCATAAGCCGCGGGTGCGAGCGGGGCGACCAGATACGCGGGTGTGGGGGGCTTGGCGTATGTGGGCTTGACGTATATCGGCTCGACGTACTGCGGGGACCAGTCGCTCATGGCAGGAACGTCGCCGGCAGGCTGGTGAGCAGGGACTGTTGCCGCCTCCCAAGCATTGTCTAAGAGAGGGTCGCTATGCGGCGTGAAGTGACGTGGCGGCTCGTGCGCGTCCCCGTCGCCCATCGGACTCTGTGGCACGTCGAACCCCCCTGCACTTTCTCGGAGTGCTCAGATTACAGGGATGCGCGAATCGTGTGGGTAGGTGCAGGCTGTGACGCAATTGATACCGACACGGTTGACAGTTCGTGTCGCGCGGCCGATGGGGACAGTGTCAGTGAACTTCCCACGAAAGGGGCCCGGACATGATCACGTTCTTAGCATGGTGGACCAGTGCCGCAATCGTCGTCGGCTCAGGGGTCGCGGCGTGGGTGGTACACCTCAATTACCGCGTGCACTAGACGCCGGAGTTGAGCCATGCCGTGCCTTCCGGGGCGGCTAAAACAGGGCGAAGGCGATGAGTGTGAGCCCCACCACCGAAACCACGCACGATGACACGAACACCGCGATTGCGACACGTGCAGTGACGCGCGCATGCCTTTCGACCGAGGGCATCGCCTTCGAGGCCTCCCGTGTTGCGGCGGGGTCCTCGGCGATCGCCGTGTCCTTGGTGACCACAGTGCCTTCAACGAGCACAGTGCCTTCGACGATGGCGGGGGCGGGGGCAGGGGCGGGAGCCGTGGCGACTTCACGAGGCCGGTAGGTCTCCGTCGCGTCCGCACCTACGGCCTTGACCGCGAGGGGTCCAAACCCCGCGGGCGCGGGAGGCGGAGCAATTCCCCGACGCCGTGACGTCTTCTGTGGGTGACGGGAGGCAATGGCGAGCCCCCTCGTGGCGTGTGCGTTCCCGTCGACCATGACGGTCTGCTCGTCTGACTCGTCGTCCGTGCGCCCCTCATGTGCCGGCTCGCGATCGACCACCACGGTGGGGTCCTCTGGGTCGTCCGCATCGTCGACGCCCGCGGGAGAGGGAGCGCCACGGTTCACCATGACGGTGTGATCTCCCGCGTCTTCATCGGCCGACTCACGGTTCACCATGATGGTGTGATCGTCCTCGTCGCTCGCTGCCGCGGCACCCTCGGGTGGGTTGGGGGATTCGATGGTCATGCCTAGGCCTGCAACGTGTCGTCGAGGTTCGCCGAGGAGGCCGATCCCGTCGCATCGTCGGTGTGCGCATCGTCCCCGCCTGAGACGACATCGATCACCACCACCGTGATGTTGTCGTGGCCGCCATTGGCCTTCGCGCGGTCGACGAGCACCTGGGCGACGGTCTCGGTGCGACCGTTCATCGTCAGCACGGCTCTGATCGACTCGTCATCGACCTCTCCGTAGAGGCCATCGGAACACAGGAGCAACCGTTCTCCGTTGACGACGGGCACGAGCCAACTGTCCGCAAGGGAATCGTTTGCGCCGATCGCCCGTGTAATGAGGTGGCGGTCCTTGAACGTGGCGAGGTCGCCGGCGGCCATGACTCCAGCGTCGACCATTTCTTGGCCGAGAGAATGGTCCACCGTCAGCTGTGTGAGCTCGCTGCCCAGGTGACGGTATACGCGTGAGTCGCCCACATTGAAAATGAGCCAGAACGGCTGGCCTTCGTGGCTGACCAGTACCGTTCCGGTCGCGGTGGAGCCTGTGCCTCTCGTGGTGCCTACGGCGATCCGAGCCACCCGGTCGTCCGCGTCGAGCAGCGCCGCATGGACGTCGGCGAATTCGCCTAGGTGATCCCCAGAGAGGTGCGCGCTGAAGGCTGCGACGACGGCGGCGCTTGCGAGTTCACCGCGCTCATAGCCGCCTATCCCGTCTGCCACCACAAAGGCCGGGCCATCGGCCATGAAGGCGTCTTCATTGACCGGGCGCCTGAGGCCGCGATCGGTGAGTGCCGCGACCGACAACTGGATTCCCGCCACATTGAAAATGCTCACGCGGAGGGCCGCTCGAATGCAATCGACATGGCCACCTTGCCAAGGATGAAGGGCCCTGACACGCTTGCGGATTCGCCGGATCCGAGAAGCCGCTCCGTCCCGTCTGCAGACACGATGATCACTCCATTGGTCGAGTTGAGATCCGTGATGCCCCACTCGCCGTCCACAAGATCGAGCCGGGCGTGCACCTTGGAGATGGTGCGCGTGGTGTCGGGAACAGTGAGCGCCTGAGTGCCCAAGGCCGTCGTCGGCTTGCGGCCTAGCAATACGTGTTCACCCAGGAGCGGGAATTCTCCTGCACCTTCGACGCGTAGACGCCACACAATCTTGGGTCGCCGGTCGACGAAGACCGTTTCCCCATCCTCCTCCCCATCGTTGGCGCCTGCGTCGGCCGCGGCGGCGGCCAAGGTCGGCAGTGGTGCGGCGGCAGTGTGCTGTGCCGTGAGGGGAGCAGGGAAGGGGACCGGCACCGGGGCGACCGGAGAGGGAGAGACGGTCGTCACGGGAGCGAGGGTGGGCGAGGCCGCCGCGGGGGACGGTATCCATGGCTGATGCGCGGTCACCGGCGTTGGCTCATCGGTGCGTGCGGGAGCGGGAGCGGGAGCGGGAGCGGGAGCGGGAGCGGGAGCGGGAGCGGGAGCGGGAGCCGTGGCGGGAGGAGTCGGGGGAGGAGCCGCGTGTGCTGGACGTGAGTCGGCTGACGGACGTGTCTCGGGCCTCGCGGAACCGAGGTACGGCGAAATGCGCGACGGTGGCGCCAGGGCGACGACCTCGGCGGCCAGTTCCGGGGATGCGGCCGCGGGGACGGGTGGGGTCGCGTCGGTCGGTGCAGGCGTCGTCGCGGTGCCGGCGCCTATCGTCTGCCCGAGACCTCCGGTGGGGCGCGTGGGCGACCCGGAGGGCGGCGTGGGGGAGCCTCCGGCGAAGGTGGCAGGTGTGATCGCCTCGGCCGGGCGAGGCGCGATCCGGTGTTTGACCGTGAGGGGCTGTGATGAGGCCAGAATCGTGGCCCACAAAGGAGCGAGCACGACCGCGAGCACCGTCATGCCCTGACCCCTACCGAACGCCGCGTTGATGCGGCTCGTGGCCTTGACGCGTAGGACGATGGCGTAGATCTGCATGATCGGGACGAAATACCAGACGACCGACCACCCGGGGACCCCGCCCAGTGTGAAGATCTCGGCCTCATTGGCGATCGGGATCCAGCCCTTGCGCGGCCGGGACCCGAGTTTGGGGAACAGTCTGGAAAGTGCGAGGCCGTACCAGACGTACATGCCGATGGCCGCGACGCCCCACACCACCAAGGCGATGATAAACCCCGCCGTCTGGGACGAGGAACTAGAGGTCATGAGGAGCATGGGAGGTCCTTCCGGCGAGACGAGGCGCGAACTGCGGGTGACGGTGGTTGCTGAGCGTGCGCACAAAGGAGGCGGGCGTCATAGCTGCCCGCATGCGCCGCATGAGCGGAGCCTGGGAGGCGACGGCGCGTCTCTCGGTCATGAGGGCGTCCCACGTGGCGGCCGAGTCCTCGGGTCCTGGCGGATACTCGGCGAACACCGCTCTATCGACACTGGCGGCGAGCGTGGCGGCGGCGGGTCGGCCCAGAACATCAGCGAGCTCGGCGCGAGTCAGCCCACGCGGAAGCTCCATGCCAAGGTCCGCATACGTGTCGAGTAACTCGTCCCAGGCTCCCACCATCGAGACCTCCGCGAACCGAGAGCGACGGCGCCACCTACGACGCACCACCTTGGCCACGGGGAAAACCAGGAACGGCAATGCACCGAGCACCACGGCGAGTGCCACGGTGAGAACGGTCACCAAGGTCGCCACGGTAGGCCCCTCCTCGGCGGGGTTCTCGAGCGGATCGGCATTCGCGGACTCTGTGGCGTCGGATTGAGAGTTCGGCGGCTCCAGCACCTTGAGTCCCGGCTGGACCGCCTCGGTGGGGTTCTCCGGCAACCGGGTCCCCTCTTTGATGCTGGTGGGGGTGATCTCGTGCTGTGGCGTGGCATCGAGCGCCACCCATGCTCCGCTCGCGCCGCGCACCTCGGTCCATGCCGTGATGTTGGCGCCCGTGCACACGTCGAGACAAGCGGGCACACCAGAGGCGGCGACGGTGTCGCCAACCAGCACGCCAATGACCACGCGCGACTCGAACCCCAAGTACCGCGCGAGCAGGGCGGCTGCGGTCGCAAACTGTTCGTCGTCGCCTACTGCAGCCACGAGAAGGTCGGCGGATGCGCCATCGCCCGCCCTGCGTTGCTGCTCGAGCATCGTGGCAAAGAGCTCGTCGACTCGTGCCGCGGAGTGCCCCGAACGGCTGGCAGCGAAGACGTAGGACGAGTCTGTCCTCAGCGCGGAGACCCAGTTGGTTGCCGCCGCATCGTTGTACGTCGAGTGGCTGAGATATCCGCGTGAGCGCAATGCGTCGACGAGCTGGATCAGGTCCGCGCCTGTCCGCCCCTTTCCTTGGGCCTCGACCCACGCCGCCAAGCCGGGGTAGTCCTGCGGGCCAATCAGCGGATCCGAACCCTGTTGGGGGGCGAGGGAGGCGAGGGTGCCCGTGGAGACATCGACGCCGACGCTGTACCTGTCGCCGGGAAGCAGCCCGACGCCGGCCTCCGAATCGGCGGTGACGGCCACCGCGGCATCGAGTGGCTCGCTCGCGAAGTACGCATCGGCAAGCTCTTCCGCCCGCGTTCCCTCAAAGCGTGGGGCGCCGCCGCCGACGCCGATCACGGGGACCCAGACGCCGGTGTATCCGGAACCGATGGTGATTTCCACCCGTGCCTCCTGGAGGCCAGGCTGCCGAGCGAAGCGTTCGGAGCTCGAGGAGGTTCCCACGTGAAAGGTCTGGCCGTCGTACACATCGAGGGTCGCGATCCTCATGCGGTCGAATCCGTCGGTGCTGGACAGTGAAAACAGTTCGGCATCGTAGCCAGCGCCAGTGAAGTTGAGCCGGTAGCCGGTCAGGGGGCTCGCCTGGCGCTGGAGGACCACGAAGGGATCGACGTCCTCGCGTAGCGCGTCGCGTTGCCCGAGCGAAGCCGCGACCGGTGCCGCGGCCACGCCCGCGCCGATCGCCACCATGACGAGGCCGCCCGCGACAATCTGGCGTCGGACCGTCAGCGCCCGGGACTCGAGGGACTGGTAGACGGTGCTCGCTCGAGAGCGGGCTGCGCGCAATGCGTTTGATCGGGCGATGCGAGCCCGTCCGATGAGCCACGTGGCGCTCACCACAACCGCAAGTCCACCGATGGCGACGTGCCACGGCGCGGGGACCGTTGCGGGGCCGAAGGCGGCGTCGGGACCCGTCGTCGCGGACCCGAAGGCGGCACCGAACGTAACCATTGCCAGCAGGGGGGCCACCGCCCAGGGGGTCCAGCGTCCGCCCGAGGTCGCAAGCGCCGTCGCGGCCAGCGAGCCAACGATGACCACGATGAGGAAAGGAACAAGAACTCCCTGGTAAGAACCTGCGGGGATGCTGATCGTGAGGAGTTGCTTCCACGCCGTCACAATCCCAGCGACACCGTTGAGGGTCCCGCGAACGATGCGGCCGGGGTCCGTCATTGCGGAGGGCGTGGCGAGCGGCACCACCGTCAGTACGTAGCCGCCAAACGCCAGCAGGAGGGCCGACCACCATCGCCACGTGCGCGCCTTCGCGACCAAAAACGCACCGGAGCCGATCACGAGGCCGCCGGCCGCTACTGCCGCTACGCGCGGCGTCTCGTAGATAGGCCATGCGGCCGCGGTGGCGAGCGCTACGGATGCAGTGATCGCTCCCATTGCCCATGCGAACTGGGCGATGGTGCCGGTTCCCCGTGCGCCCCTCGTCTCCGTCATGCGGCGGCCCTGACCATGAGGTGGCCTAGGTCGTGAAGCATTCCGATCGTCATCACGCGCAATTCGCGCGCCGACTTCACCTGGGGTTCGGCGCCAGGCGCGCAGCGCACCGCCACGACCGTGACATCAGGGGGGAAGGCGAGGGCGCTCTGACGCAGCCGCTTCATGGGCACGGTCGCGCCCGTGACGAGGAACACGAGCGACAGCTGTGGCACCTCTTGACGTGTCATTTTGGAGACCTGTTCGAGGATCATGACGTGTTCGCTGGCGTTGATGCCGCTCATCCCGTCGAGCATCGCGCGCGGCGTGAGCGTGGGGAGCCAACGAAGCGAGTGGACCGTGCCGTGGGCGTGCTCGGGGATCTCGGCGCTCGCGGCGATCACCACCTCGCGGCCCTCACGCACTGCCTGCAATCCAAGGGAAGCGGCGACGCTCACCGCGAGTTCGAACTCCTCGTGGCTGGCGTATTCCGCGGCCGTGAGGTCCATGACCACGGCGATTCGCGAGCGGCGTGTCTCCTCGTACTGGCGCACCATCATCGCGCCGGTCTTGGCCGTCGAACGCCAGTGGATGTGGCGGCGCGCGTCACCGGGAACGTAGTCGCGGATCGCGTGGAAGGCCAGGTCAGAGTCGACGATCGTCTTGGTGACGGCACCCTCGACGTCGCGCAGCAGTCCAGCGCTGGCCGAAGGGACCGGTGCTGTGACGGGGTGGACGTAGATGGTCTGCACTCCCGGCCACGTGTGGTCGTGGCGCAATACGCCTAGCGGATCACCCCGGCCAATAGTCATCGGACCTACCGTGATGATCCCGCGCTTGGCGGCCGAGATGGTGATGCCCTGTCGATGCGCCGCGCCGGACCTGAGCAACGGCACATGGGCCTCGACTAGTCCGTTTCCTACGGGGATGTCGAGCAAGGCAGGCAGCGCGACGCGCTCGCCCTTGTTGACCACCGCAAGCGAGGCCTCGACCTCAGATCCGGCGACGACTCGATCCCTGTCGAACTCGAGCGACACCGCGAACGAGGAGTTTCCCAGCATGAAAGGGACCGCAACTGCCAGGAGGCTCAAGGACGCGACCGCCACGAACCACGCCTCCGCCCAACCCCACTGGAGCGCGGCGAAGAGACCCCCAGAGCCGACGGCAAGGAGTAACCACCCGACGGGGCTCACCGTATCCGCGAAGGCGCCCCAGGCCTTGCGCACCGTCTCGCCCAGCCTGCCAGCGGTACGCCAACCCGCGTCGAGGCCCACGGCAAGACCGGTGCGCTCGACGGCGTACCGGGTGACGGTCGCGCCGCGCGTGCGTGTTCCGGTGACAGTCGCGGTGTGACTGTAGCGAGTCTCGGTCTTGTCGTTCACGAGTTCAGCCGGCGCCGTTTTCGGTGGGCGCGGTGACGTCCAGAAGGACCTGGCCGATGACGGCCTCGGCGGTGACGCCGTCAAACTCGGCCTCCGGCTCAAGGATGAGTCGGTGTGACAGCGCGGGGATCGCGAGATCGCGCACGTCGTCGGGAGTCACGAATGTGCGCCCGCGTGAGGCCGCCCAGGTGAGCGCAAGCTTCGCGAGCGACATCGTTCCGCGCACCGAGACACCGAGGCGAACCTCGCTCGCGCGCCGGGTGGCGTCGACGAGTCGAATGATGTAGTCGGAGACCACAGGGTTCATGTAGACCGCGTGGCTCAGTTCCTGGAGCGTGAGCATCGCATCGAGCTCGACGACGGCAGGGACCACCACGGGTCCCGTCGCGATTCCCTGCAGGATGCGGAGGGTCGCGGCGGCATCGGGGTAGCCGATCGATGTCTTGATCATGAAGCGGTCGAGCTGGGCCTCGGGAAGGCGATACGTGCCGGCTTGCTCTACCGGGTTTTGCGTCGCGATCACCACGAACGGACTGCCCACCTGACGCGTCGTACCGTCCGAAGTGACGTTGCCTTCTTCCATGCACTCGAGCAGCGCCGACTGCGTCTTGGGGCTGGCACGGTTGATCTCGTCGGCGAGCACGACGTTCGCGAAAATCGGCCCCGCGTGCCATACGAACTCGCCTGCCTTCTGGTCCCATACCGATGAACCCGTCACGTCGCTGGGCAGCAGGTCGGGAGTGAACTGAATGCGCGAGTGTGTGCCCTCGATGGTCTGGGCGAGGGCCCGGGCGAGCGCGGTCTTCCCTGTGCCTGGCACGTCCTCAAGCAACACGTGTCCGCCCGTGAGGGCCGTCGCGAGGACGAGCTCGATCACGTGGCGCTTGCCAAGAATCGCCTGCTCGACATTGTCGGCGAGCGCGGCGAACGAGTCTGAGTACCACGTGGCCTGCTCCGGGGAGATGGTCATGAGAGCCCTTCACTATCTACTGCGATGGTCGTATGGGTCGTGAGACAAGAGGCCGGTCAGGGGCCCGCGGTCGGGACTGGCGTGGCTGTCGGGTCAGGGATGGGATCGGGCTGAGTGCACATGGGGCGTGTGAGGGTGATGCTGTCGAGACTCGAGTAGCTTCCGTTCCACGTGACGGTGTAGGTGATCGATGGCCACACGGCCACAGGCAGCGCCGAATACGAGCCGGAAGCCGCTCCACTCACGATGACGTCATGCATGTCCGGAGTATCGGTGCAGGTCCCGGGGATTGAGGCCTCAACCGTGGTCGGGGCGCTTCCGGCAGTGGGACTCACGGGCGTCGGCGCGCCACACAGGGTGTGGTTGCCAATGAGGCAGTACTTGACGGTGATGGACTCCGCGGCGTTGGAATCGAGCCGCAGCACCGTGTTCCTCGTGCTCGCTCCCTCGACCCCGTCGTAGTAGTAGACGGCCTCGAAGCGCGAAAGCGGGCTGATCGTCGGCTGGGTGGCGAGCTGGTATTTTCGCACGCCGGGCTCGTTCACAGGAGTGTTGTTCACGGAGTACGTGAGCGGGCCGACGGGCGCGTCGGGGGCCACCCACGTCAACACGGTCGCGGGAGACGCCATGGTGGCACCGTAGCCGTTCGTGCCACATACGGAGACCTGGTACGAGGTGTTTTTGTGGCTCAGGACGATCTGGTTGCTGGTCGAGGTCTCGACGGTGCCGGTGACCACGACGGAGCCCGTGGAGTTCATGGTGCATCGGGGAGTGGCTCCGGTCCAGGCGATCCACACCTGTTGCCCAGTGAGGACCGAGGAATTGAGGTTCAGGGCGGGGCTGGAGATCGACACGGCGGTCTTATTCGCGGTGGCCGTGGTCGCTCCCGCATAGACGGGGCTACCTGCGACCTTCACCTCGACCGTCTTTCCGGCACCGCGCTTCTCGCTCGACGTCGGCGGCTGGAAGGTGCTCACGGGTGTCACTGTGACACGTTGTTCTCCGACGGGGAGCACCACGTTGCCTTGAGAGTTGGCTCCCGTTCGGTCGATCGTTGTTCCGGTGTTGTCGACCATGAAGTAGTCGATATCGTCGCCGCCGTTCACCGACAGGGTCACCACCCCTTGGCTCGCGGTCGTGCGTGACTCGTCATACAACGGCATTGCCGTTAGCGTCGTGATGGTGGGTGCCTGATAGGCCCACGTCGTCACGGGAGTCGTGTCGAGAGACTCGCCTACCGAGTTCACGGCGCGTGCAGTATAAGTATGCTGCTCACCGTTCGTGAGGCCGCTCACCGTGCAGCGATACGAGCCTGGGCCGGAGGTCTGGCAACCGGCGGGCACTGCGGAGCCGCCCTCGTAGAGCGTGACGGCGGTGACCGAGGGATGCGCTTGGGCCGCCTGACCGAGCGCGACCGCGAGCGTGACCGAGGAGCCCGTATAACTGGCGGTGGTGATGCTTGCGGGAGTTTGGGGGTAGCCGAGGATGTCGATCGTGACGCGTCCTGGTCCCGTGCCGCCCTGGGCATCGGACACGGTGAAGTCGACCACGCATTCGCCGCCGACGGGGCGCTGTCCCGAGGGCCACGTGGCCACGAGCTGCGTATCGGAGGCCTTGCTGACGGTAGCCACTGCACACACCACGGGGCTTCCAGTGCCCACGGACTGCACATGAAGTCCGGCACCGGGAGTGCCTGAGTATGGATCAAACTCGGAGGGCAGCCCGACTGCGGTGATCAGGCAAGAGCCTCCCCGACTCACGTCGCATTGAGAGCTGAAGGTCGCGCCCTTGGGGAGCTGATCGAGCGCCGCGCCAACGACCAACGTGATCGACGTCGTCAGGCCTCCATAGGCACTAGTGGAGACGGTCACCATCTCGCGGGTACCTGGTCGCGCGGTGGCCTTCGCCTGGAACGAGACGGCGCTACCCGTCTGTGTGACCTCGAAGTTCGAGCCGGTGAATGCGGCGGAGAACGTGAGGTTCGCGGAATCGCCCACCCGGCCGCCCTCCCACGAGACGAGGTCCTTGAGGACGTCGACGGAGCCCTGCGCGCCGGGTGTCACGGTGCGGCTCGTCGGGCTCAGGATCGCCTGCGGGTCTTTGGGCACGATCACGATAGGCACGGGCACGATGCTCCAAGTCTGCTGCCCCACGAGTCGCACTGCCACCGAGCACGTGTCACGCCAGGGTGCTTCGCGGCCCGCGTCGTATGTAGCGGTAGTGCCCGAGGCGGGGACACACGTGGCGTTGGCGCGCTGCACCTGGAACGACTCGACCTGGCGCACCTCAATCGCGTCGCGCGAGCCGATGTCGAGCATGTCCCACAGGTCGATGGTTGCGGTGGCCTCCTCATCGACCTCAAGGGGCGTCAACCCGGGCTTCGCCTGCAGTCGCATCTCGTCGAGAGCGGGGATCCTGAGGAAGCCGAAGGTCGTGATTTCCTCCCCGGTCGAGTCCTTTCCCGTGAGGGAGAAGGGCACCACTGTGCGTTCCTCTGGGAGCGCACCCTTGATCGTCCAGCCCGACACGGCAAAGCCCTCGGCCGAGTCGCCCCACAGCGCGAGCTTGAGCGTCGAGACGTCGCCCGTCGGCCACTGGGCCTTCCCCGTGACCACATCGATGCCTCCGGGGAGGTCGCCGCGTGATGGTGCGGTCACCACGGTGTCCGACACCGTGAGCGATTCGGGTGCGGGTGCGTCCGAGACGCCGATGACGATGAGGCCCTCTGCCGTGGAGAAAGACGCGCTCGATTGCACCGTATAGATGTAGGAGTGAAGGCCCTCGACGTCGCCGGCTCGCAGCACGACATTGCCGTCCTCGAGTGACGTCGTCGTGTCGATCAGCGATTCCAGGAGTGCGTATTCGGGGCTTGCCGGATCGGCGTTTGGCACCACACTGATGATTTCGAGAGTGCCTTGGAGCGGGTCCTTGTCGTTCAGCAGCGGGTGGACCGTGAGGAGTGTCGAGGAGCCGAGGCGTGCGGATACGTAGTCGGCGTATGTCACGGGGGCGACGTCTGCCTGGGCGGCGTCAAGGACTCCGACGTTCACCTTGCCCTGCGCCTCGGCGCCATCCGGGTCGCGCACCGTATAGGTGAAGGAGACCTGTCCTCCCACGACGCCGTCTTCGGGTGCACGGAAGACGATCGCGTCTCCCTGAGCGCTGACGGATACGGCACCATTTCCGCTGGTGGGCTGGCCAACGTCGGCCAGGGTGACGGGGTCTCCGTCGGGGTCGATAGCCGCGAGCGTAAGCGGGATCGTGACCGTGTGGCCTGCAAGTACTCGTGCTGTGAGCGTGGGGGGCTGGGGGGCGTTGTTGGAGCCTTCCGGCACCACGGTGACCGTGAGCGTTCCCTCGTCCAATCGGCTCGAATCGCTCTCAAGGAACACGGAGTAGCGCACCACATAGACGCCGGGCGTCTGGGGGGCCAAGTACCGCAGCGTCGAGCCCGAGGCGAAGGCCAACTCACCAGTGGTGCCGGACCCTTGGACGTCGGGGTGGAGCACGATTCTCTCGCCGCGGGGGCTCACATCGTTTGCGAGAACCGACACGTCCACTTGGGTGCCTGCCCTGACCGAGACCGCGTCGGGCGCGGCGATGGGCCCCACTCCGTGGCTAGGGGACAGCAGGATCACCGTCAACTGGGTCGTGGCGGTGTTGCCCGCGCCGTCGGAGATCGTGACATCGGCGATGCCCAGAGTGCCGGGCTCGGCACTTGTCGATGTGGCGCTGACGCGAACCAACGCCCCGCCGACGACGCTCACGCTCAGGCCGGGTTCCCCGGTCGAGGCGCCTGAGACCATGAGGACTCGACCCGATGTGGCGTTCGCGGCGGCGAGCACGTCGACGGTCGTATCCTCGCCCGCGCGCACAAAGGCTGTGAGCGGAGGCAACGCGAGCGCGGCGGTGGTCTCGGGAACGGTGAGCCTGATCACGGCGGTGAGCTGTGCGAGTGTCTGGGTGTCCTCGACCGTATATGTTGCTGCGAAACGTCCGGGGCCGGTCGCGACGAGTTCAATCGTGCCGTTCGCAGCGCTGGGCGACACGGTGAACACGTCCTCACCTCCCTGAGTCGCTGTCGACTCGACCAGCCGGTAGGAGCCGGAACCGCCCGCGACGTGATCCGAAATGGTGACCTTGACGGGCGTCTCCGAGGCGCCGCTGACTGCAACAGCCTTGACCGCGAGCGCGGGCGTCTGAGTGACACGCACGTCGAGTTGCCTTGTCGTCTGAGCCCCGCGGGCATCCGACACGGTGATCGTGACGGGGATGGTGGCCTCTCCGGCATTTGGGTCGAGGTGGCGTATCACGACGTGGCCATCCGCGGTGGGGACGACGGAGATGGGGGCACTGGGATCGTCCGCCCGTGCATCGAGCAACAGGACGGCATCGCCCTCGGCGTCGACCCAGCCATCGAGTGCAGGTATCGAGACATAGCCTCCGGGAGCAACCTGCGGCGTGGGCCACACCTGCGTGCAGTTCTCGTCGGGACACCACGCGGGTGCGGTGTTGACGTCATCGGGCACCACCGTGAGCGTCACTGTCGTGGGGGATGAATCCTGCGCGCCGTCGGTCGCGGCGTACGTAAAGGTCGACGCTCCTTCCGATGCGGTCACCCTGACGACGGCCTGCTGTTGCTGGTTGACCAGGCTGAGACTGCCAAATTCGGGATCCGCGAGGTCCGTCATTGACGCCGCATCGATCGTCAGTACGTCCTTCTTATTGGGATCGCTGTCATTGAGGAGCAGGGGAAGCATCACCACCGCGCCTTGACGCACACCAAATGAGTCGGGGTTCGCGACGGGCGGCTCCTGCTCGATCACGTCGTCGACCTGGATCGTGCCCTGCTTCTGCTCGCCGTTGTCTGGTTCGGTCCATTCCGACAAGGGGATGAGCCCACCGTCGGGGACGGTCCAGAGCAGCCCCGTTCCGGTCTCGGTGAGCACTGCCCTGTCGCCATTGGAGCGGAACACGGGAACGACGTTTTGGTCTGCGAGCGCCTGCGCGTCGACCTCGAGCGACATGACGTCGCGGCGATCACTCGACCAAAGGGAGGCCTCTGTCGTCGTGAGCCATGCCCCGTAGGAGACGCCGTCGACGACCATCGGCGCTGCGGGAACACCCGCGGCCTCGGCGATACGAGTGACGGTGGCATCCGTCAAAGAGACCTCGACGAGCCCCGCGGAATCTGCCACAAGCACCGAGTCCTTTGCCGATTCCCCTGACTGCAGCAGGGCGTCGCCCTCGACGCCTAGCGCAAGGGTGGCGTCGTATCCTTCGATCCACATCGTGCTCGTCGAAGCGGAAAAGAGCACCCAGCGGCCGTTCACCAGCGCCATCGAGAGATCGTTGCCTTGCTCGGGGGCCTCGGGAATGGTGGTGATGCTGCCGACGAACCCTCCCGATTCGGCCGAGAAGCGCCGCACCCCTCCTTCGGCGGCCGAGTACATCGCGACGTTCCCTGCGGCATCGACTGCAATCGCCTGAGCGACGTAGTGGGGTGATTCCTGGCCCTCCTCGACCACGACGTCGGCGACGGGATCGAGTTGGCGAGGGCTTGCCGGTGTGGTGTCGCCATCTGGAAGTGTCCCCAGGTAGACCTCCCCCGTAGCCGTCAGATACGCCACGTACAGTCCCGCCGACGTGGCATAGGACGTGCCGCTTGGGGTTGCCATGACCTGAGTCGCGGAGGAGGAAACCGTCGAATCGGTTTGGTCGCTCGCGATGAGGTCTGTGGGATTTGCGCCGTCAAGGGGCCACGCCTGGACGTAGCTCTGGGTGAAGATCAGGCCGCGGGAGCCGGACTGCACGATTCCGGCGGGGGCCGCGACGGACCTGGTGGTGTCGATCTCTCCGAGTTGGGTGTTGACGCGCGCGTACTGGCCGTCATCACGGGTCACCCAGACGCCGGCTTCGAGTAGGGGAGTCTCTTGAGCGTCGTAACCGGGCGCGACGATCGCCGCCGCAGTGACCGCACCTATTGTCAGCACCGCGGCCACGGGGGCCATCCATGCCGAGGGCCGGAGTCTCGTCCTCGTGAGGCCCGCCATCTAGCCGGTCCCTGTGACGGCGAGCACTGCGAACACGATCCCGGTGGCAAGCGCGGCGCCGACAACGCCGCCCATCACTGCCGCCTTGGTCCTTGATGAGCGTGTGGCGTCGGAGGGTTCGCTGCGCTCATTCAACCTCTGTGCGGAAGAGAGGGTCTGGGCACGCAATGCGCGCCGTGAGTCGTGGCGCACCGTTGAAATCACCGGACCACGCAGGTCGTCGCTCGCGAAGTCAACGGGTGCGGCGGCGGTCGCCCATTCGGGAGTGGCCAGCTCTAGGGCGGTGGGAGGCACACCTAGCTCGTATTGGATCCAGCGCAATTCTTCGGCGAAGGCAAGCATCGATACGTACCTTGAGGAGGGATCCTTGGCGAGCGACGTCTTGAGCGCATTCTCGAGACGCTCGGGGACATCGGCCCTCCCCGTGGGGATGTATGCGGACTTCAGTATTCGCTGCATATGTTGGGGGCGCGGGAGTTTTTCTCCGCTGGGGGACTCAAACGGTGCCCTGCCCGTCAATAGCGTGTACAAAGTTGCGCCAAGGCTCCAGATTTCGGAAGGAATGGCGCCGGAAACCTGCTGAGAAATGACCTCGGGGGCGCTCCATGGAATCGACATAGCCACCACGTCGGGGTTGTCGTCCAGGAGCGAAGCGCCTGCCGCGATGCCAAAGTCGGCAAGCACCGGTGTGTCTAGAGTCGTCACGAGGATATTCGAGGGCTTGATGTCCCGATGGAGCACTCCCGAACGGTGTGCGGTCTCGAGTGCCGCACCGATTCTCACGCCGACGTCGAGGACGTCGGCGATCGCCAGGGGGGCCTTCTTGGCCCGGGCCGCCATCGTGTCGGGGCAATAGTCCATCACAAAGTACGGCCTGCCATCGGCCGAAATTGACGCCTGAAAGATAGTGACAATCGAGGCATGGGCGCTCAGCCGCGCCAGAATGTCGCCTTCGGAATTGAAGGTGCGCAATACGGCGGGGTTAATCGCGTCGTCGCACAGCACCTTGACCGCGACAACACGGCGAGGCATGTCTTGTTCGTAGAGATAAACATCGGCGAAACCGCCTGAGCCCAGGGGCCTCACAAAGGCGTAGCCAGGCAGAACCGGGGGCGGTGATGGCTTACGTCTCGACATGGTGATTGCTACTCCTCCCCCCCAGGAAAAACGGGCGGAGTCCGGCTACTCCGGACCCAGTCCCCGCAACTGCTTGCGGGCTCCCACGACGATGCGGAAGCCCTCTCCCAGGTCGAGCGTATCTCCGATGTTAAGTCTCACGGCACGTCCCTCGCGGAGCAGGAGAGGGGCCTTGTCATGGGTGAAGACAAGAGTGCCATTCGTCGACCCGAGATCGCGGGCCTGGAGCGCGGTGCCGACCATGGCAAGCTCCACGTGTTTTGCCGAGATCTCCTTGATGGGAGACGGGGCCAGGACGTAGTTCGTCGAGGTCTCCCAGGGGCCCGTTCGCCACGGTCGCCCGACGGACCTCTCTTCGTGTGGTGGGCGTGGTCGGGGTCTGGGTCATGGCGGGGTCATGGCGGGGTCCTCGTGTGAGCCGAACAGGCCAAGAAAGCGGCCCGTGGCGAGCGCGAAACCGGATGCCCCCGCCTCAGACGCCGCATAAGCGAACATCCCGCCACCCTCATGACCTCGGCTGCGGCTATCATGGACACGTTGCGACTAAGTATTAGAGTCGCTCGTCGGCCCGCAACTTTGCGCTTTGACGGCAGAGTCACCGGCAGGTATGGTAGATGATCGTGCCCGCGTCGTCGGGCCCTCTTGTGTGCCTTTCCGGAGGCACCACCCATCAGGTGCGACACGCCCGGGCGCGGGGGTCGGACCGACGACACGATCAGCGTTCAGTATCTACAGACGGAGAAGTAGTGCCTACGATTCAGCAGTTGGTGCGCAAGGGGAGGACCCCCAAGGCGTCCAAGACCAAGACACCTGCCCTTAAGGGCAGCCCGCAGCGACGCGGAGTTTGCACGCGCGTCTACACCACCACGCCTAAGAAGCCGAACTCGGCGCTCCGTAAGGTGGCCCGCGTGCGTCTGTCGTCTGGCATCGAGGTCACGGCCTACATTCCCGGCGAAGGCCACAACCTGCAGGAGCACTCGATCGTGCTCGTGCGTGGCGGCCGTGTGAAGGACCTTCCCGGCGTGCGTTACAAGATCGTGCGCGGCTCGCTCGATACCCAGGGCGTCAAGAACCGCAAGCAGGCTCGCAGCCTTTATGGCGCGAAGATGGAGAAGAAGAAGTAATGCCTCGCAAGGGACCGGCGCCTAAGCGCCCAATCGTCATTGACCCGGTGTACGGCGCTCCCGTCGTTACCCAGCTCATCAACAAGGTGCTGCTTGACGGCAAGCGCTCGGTCGCGGAAGCGATCGTCTATGGCGCCCTCGAAGGCGTCAAGGAAAAGAGTGGACAGGACCCCGTCACCGTGCTCAAGCGCGCGATGGACAACGTCCGCCCCGCCCTCGAAGTGCGCTCGCGCCGCGTCGGTGGAGCCACCTACCAGGTGCCCGTCGATGTTCGCCCAGTGCGCGCCACGACGCTGTCTTTGCGTTGGCTCGTCGACTTCTCGCGCAAGCGTCGTGAGAACACGATGACCGAGCGCCTCATGAACGAACTCCTCGACGCATCCAACGGCCTCGGTGCCGCGGTGAAGCGTCGCGAGGACATGCACAAGATGGCCGAGTCGAACAAGGCCTTCGCGCACTACCGCTGGTAGTCGTAGCCGCGTTCCAAGCCTCAGACACAAAGACTTAAGGGAGACCGCTCGTGGCACAGGAAGTGCTCACCGACCTGAACAAGGTCCGCAACATTGGCATCATGGCTCACATCGACGCGGGTAAAACCACGACGACTGAGCGCATCCTGTTCTACACGGGTGTGAACCACAAGATCGGTGAAACCCACGACGGTGCGTCGACGACTGACTGGATGGAGCAGGAGCAAGAGCGTGGCATTACGATCACGTCCGCTGCTGTGACCTGTTTCTGGAACAAGAACCAGATCAACATCATCGACACCCCTGGACACGTTGACTTCACGGTTGAGGTGGAGCGTTCGCTCCGCGTGCTCGACGGTGCTGTCGCTGTGTTCGACGGTAAGGAAGGCGTGGAGCCTCAGTCTGAGACTGTGTGGCGCCAGGCCGACAAGTACAACGTGCCCCGCATCTGCTTCGTCAACAAGATGGACAAGATGGGTGCCGACTTCTACTTCACCGTCGAGACCATCATCAAGCGCCTTGGCGCCAAGCCGCTGGTTATCCAGCTGCCCATTGGTTTTGAGTCTGGCTTCGAAGGCGTCGTTGACCTCGTCGAAATGCGTGCACTGACCTGGCGTGGAGACGCCAAGGGTGACGTGCAGATGGGCGCCAAGTACGCGATCGAAGAGATCCCTGAGGAACTCAAGGAGAAGGCCGCTGAGTACCGCAACGCCCTCCTCGAGGTTGTCGCGGAAACCGACGACGCGCTCATGGAGCGCTTCTTCGCCGGCGAAGAGATCACGGTTCCCGAGATCAAGGCGGCGATCCGCAAGCTCACGGTCAACAGCGAGATCTACCCGGTCCTGTGTGGCTCGGCCTTCAAGAACCGTGGCGTGCAGCCGATGCTCGACGCGGTTGTTGACTACCTTCCGTCGCCCATCGACGTGCCTCCGCTCGAGGCTCACGTGCCGAACGACGAAGACACGATGGTGTTGCGCAAGCCTGACTCCACCGAGCCCTTCGCCGCGCTCGCGTTCAAGGTGGCAGTGCACCCGTTCTTCGGTCGCCTCACGTACATTCGCGTGTACTCGGGACACCTCGATAGCGGTGGCTTCGTCTCGAACTCGACAAAGGGCAAGAAGGAACGCATCGGGAAGATCTTCCAGATGTATGCCAACAAGGAAATGCCCGTTGACTCAGTCACCGCTGGACACATCTACGCGGTCATCGGCCTCAAGGACACGACCACAGGCGACACGCTGTGCGACCCGCAGAACCCTGTGGTTCTCGAGTCGATGACGTTCCCCGAGCCCGTGATCCACGTGGCCGTCGAGCCCAAGACCAAGGGCGACCAGGAGAAGATGTCGCTGGCCATCCAGAAGCTCGCTGAAGAGGACCCCACGTTCCGCGTGCGCCTCGACATCGACTCTGGACAGACCGTCATCTCCGGTATGGGCGAGCTTCACCTCGACATCATCGTTGACCGCATGCGTCGCGAGTTCAAGGTGGACGCCAACGTCGGTAAGCCTCAGGTGGCTTACCGCGAGACCGTCCGTCGCCCTGTCATGAAGTACGACTACACCCACAAGAAGCAGACGGGTGGATCCGGCCAGTTCGCAAAGGTCCAGATCAACCTTGAGCCCCTTGAGGCCGATTCTGAACTCACGTACGAGTTTGTCAATGCCGTCACCGGTGGACGCGTCCCGAAGGAATACATCCCTTCGATCGACGCCGGTATCCAGGACGCCATGCAGCTCGGCATCCTCGCCGGGTTCCCCATGGTGGGCGTCAAGGCAACTCTGACCGATGGTGCGTACCACGACGTTGACTCCTCGGAGATGGCGTTCAAGATCGCAGGTTCGATGGTGTTCAAGGAAGCGGCCCGCAAGGCCGATCCCGCACTGCTCGAGCCCATCATGGCCGTTGAAGTACGTACGCCTGAGGACTACATGGGCGACGTCATCGGCGACCTGAACTCACGCCGTGGCCACATCCGCTCCATGTCGGACGCCGTGGGCGTGAAGGTCATTGACGCCTTGGTCCCGCTGTCGGAGATGTTTGGCTACGTGGGTGACCTGCGGTCTCGTACCCAGGGTCGCGCCGTATACTCGATGACCTTCAATAGCTACGCTGAGGTGCCTCGTAACGTTGCCGAGGAAATCATTGCCAAGACCCGGGGCGAGTAGTCCCCACCGGTCGAAGACCAGAAACAATAACGACCAGTAGGGAAGACGAACCCCGTGAAGGCCTCGGCCAAGGGCGTATCTTATTCACTACCCGAGTCTCATCATCACAGGAGGAAGCCAGCATGGCTAAGGCCAAGTTTGAGCGCAGCAAGCCCCACGTCAACGTCGGCACCATTGGTCACGTCGACCACGGTAAGACGACGCTGACCGCCGCCATCTCGAAGGTGCTGTACGACAAGTACCCCACGATCAACACCGCGACCAACTTCGGCGATATCGACAAGGCGCCCGAAGAGCGCGAGCGCGGTATCACGATCAACATCGCGCACATCGAGTACCAGACCGAAAAGCGCCACTACGCGCACGTCGACGCCCCCGGGCACGCTGACTACATCAAGAACATGATTACTGGTGCAGCTCAGATGGACGGCGCGATCCTCGTGGTCGCCGCGACCGACGGCCCCATGGCGCAGACGCGTGAGCACGTGCTCCTCGCCAAGCAGGTCGGCGTGCCGTACCTCATGGTTGCCCTCAACAAGGTCGACATGGTCGACGACGAGGAAATCCTCGACCTCGTGGAGATGGAAGTTCGCGAACTTCTCTCCGCGCAGGGCTTCGATGGCGACAACGCACCCGTGGTGCGCGTGTCGGCGCTCAAGGCACTCGAGGGTGAACCCGAGTGGGTTGCCAAGATCGAAGAGCTCATGGAAGCGGTGGACGAGAACGTCCCCGAGCCCATCCGCGACCTCGACAAGCCCTTCCTCATGCCGATCGAGGATGTCTTCACGATCACCGGTCGTGGAACCGTCGTCACCGGTAAGGTCGAGCGTGGCCGCCTGAAGATCAACTCGGAGGTCGAGATCCTCGGCATCCGTGATCCTCAGAAGACCACCGTCACCGGCATCGAGACGTTCCACAAGTCGATGGACGAGTGCCAGGCTGGTGACAACACCGGTCTGCTGCTTCGTGGAACCAAGCGCGAAGACGTCGAGCGTGGACAGGTTGTTGTTGCCCCCGGCAGCACCACGCCTCACACGAACTTCGAGGGCAAGTGCTACATCCTGAACAAGGATGAGGGTGGGCGTCACAACCCGTTCTACTCGAACTACCGTCCTCAGTTCTACATCCGCACCACGGACGTCACCGGCGTCATCACGCTGCCTGAGGGCACCGAGATGGTCATGCCTGGCGACACCACCGAGATGTCGGTTGAGCTGATTCAGCCCATCGCCCTCGAAGAGGGTCAGGGCTTCGCAATCCGCGAAGGTGGCCGCACCGTTGGTTCAGGCACCGTCACGAAGATCATCAAGTAGTTAGACGCAACTGCGTTCTTAGCAACTGCTTCACACGAAGGGCCCTCACCGCAAGGTGGGGGCCCTTCGTTGTTTCCCGGTTGATGCCGGCGGTACGAGGACCCCCGGTATGGGGGCTGTTGGTGATGACTCGTTCTCCTTACGCTGATGTTGGTTTCAGGTGAAGCCACGGACATCGCAGTCCGCGCGGTGTCTGCCACGTACAGGGGAGTGGAACATGAACAGAGTTGTCAAGGGGGGGGCGTCGCGCTGAGCGTGATGTCCTTCATGATCTGGACGGGCGTGACGGCGTCGGCGGAGGAATCCTCCACGAGCGCCGATGACACGGTCTCCGCGATCACTGACGCGGTGGGGTCCGTGTTCGACACCGCCATTGAAGTGCAATCGCCCGATGCGACGGTTTCGGCCGGTGCAGGTGTGAGCGTCGACCTGTCGAGCGATGCCTCAGAGGGCATTTCGGTCGAAAGCGCCACGGCTGGAGACCTGGAGATCGGTCTTCCGTTTGCGGACGCTGCGGACGCTGCGGACGACGCCACGGTTGTCGATGGTGTGATGGTTTACGACAACACCAATGGCAGCACCACCACGCCGCTCGTTCACGAGGATGGTTCGTTACAGATTCTGACCACCATTGCCGACTCGGGCGCTCCGTCTGACTATGAGTACCAATTGGCTCTGGCACCGGGAGGTGCCCTCGTACTGACGGACGAGGGTGGTGTGGACATTGTGGAAGCAGACGGCTCAGTGTCCCGAAGTGTCGCGGCACCGTGGGCTTTTGATGCTTTGGGTATTCCAGTGTCCACCCACTACGTCGTGGACGGCGGCACCCTCACACAAGTGATTGAGCACGACTCTTCAAGCACGTATCCGATCGTTGCCGATCCGAAGGTGAGTTACGGCTGGGGTGTCTACTACCACTTCAACAAAGCGGAGACGATAACCATCGGAAAGGACTGGCTGGCCATTGCCGCAGGAAGTACAACCGCATGCGCCGCCGTCGGTGCCGCGCTCGGCTCCCTAGCTCCGGTTATTGGAACAGCCATCGGAGGAGTTATCGGGGGCGCCGCCTGCTTGGTCGTCGTTGGTCCAATTGCGTGGAACGCAGGAGTCGGCTATAACACCAAGCCGACGATGAGGTGCCTCTACGTGCGTGTCCTGGGCTCGTCGATTAGCTCCGGTACCTATAGCGATTCGCGCTGCAAGTAGGCGCGCGATGGACCACCGCCGATTCCAACGCGTCAACCTCGTTGTATTGGGAGCGCTCTTCCTTCTCAGCGGAGGTTCCGTGGTGGCTATCCTGCTGGATTCCTCAATCGCGGCGTTGGGGACGAGACTGATACCCTCGACTGCTCTCGCCGTAGCAGGGTGGATTGTGTTCGCGGCGAATCGAGAGAGGCGTCGCGGCAAGCAGACCCAGTGACGAGGCGCAGTGAGTCGCGCCCCTGGAGGTCACTACGAAGCGTTGTGTCGGACATCGAAGGGTGTGCATGCTTGATGACACCACCGAGATGTCGGTTGAGCTGATTCAGCCCTTCGTCCTCGAAGAGGGTCACGGCTTCGCGATCCGCGAAGGTAGCCGCACCGTTGGTTCAGGTACCGTCACGAAGATCGTCAAGTAGTTCATAGCAACTGCTTCACACGAAGGGCCCTCACCGTAAGGTGGGGGCCCTTCGTCGCTAGTCCGTCGGACGAACGACCGAGCCGCAGTGCCGGCACGAGACTCGCAGACTCCGCGCAAGCCCCGACACGGTGACTGCGTACGTGAGACGGTGGTTCTCGTGAACGCGTGGTGGACAACGACTCGGTGGCGTCGATGGCCGTGGATCCTCCTGCCTATGGGCGTGCTCGTGGTTGCGGAGGCTCCCTTGGCTCTCGCGTACCCCCGCAAGTTCACCATCGTGAGCTATTCTGTAGTAGCGGTGTGTCTGGCATTTGTGGCTGTTCGGGAACTTCGAGCGTTCCGCCAGCGGCGGGGAGCAGCGGCCCGCAGTGAGGCACAACGCGGAATCTGACCCCATGGTGGGCGGTCCCAGAGAACGGCAAGAAGTGTGAGTTTGCGCTCACGGTGCCTGTCTGGCACACTAGTGCGGTTGCCTGTTATAGGGCGACAAACCATCTTCCCGCCTCCTTCGAGAAATCGTCTGGGCGCACGCGCGTCGCACATGTGCGACACGCCCGAGCGCGGGGGTCGGTGGATGACCATAGCTGTACGAGAGAAAAGGCAGAACCACGCCATGGCGGGACAGAAGATCCGCATCAGGCTGAAGAGCTACGACCACGAGGTGATCGACTCTTCAGCCCGCAAGATCGTTGAAACGGTCACGCGCGCCGGTGCATCCGTAGTGGGACCCGTCCCGCTGCCCACCGAGAAGAACGTGTTCGTTGTCATTCGTTCGCCTCACAAGTACAAGGACTCCCGCGAGCACTTCGAGATGCGCACTCACAAGCGCCTCATCGACATCGTGGACCCGACACCGAAGGCAGTCGATTCGCTCATGCGTCTTGACCTGCCCGCGGACGTCAACATCGAGATCAAGCTCTAAAGGCCGATAGGACTCATTCATCATGAACACCACTTCCACTGCTCAGCGCGCGGTCACCGCGTTGTTGGGTACGAAGCTGGGTATGACTCAGGTGTGGGACGAGCAGGGCCGGGTTGTCCCGGTCACCGTCGTCCAGGTAGACACCAACGTCATCACCCAGGTGCGCAACGCCGAGAAGGATGGCTATTCAGCCGTTCAGCTCGCGTTCGGCGCCATTGACCCTCGTAAGGTCACCAACCCACTCAAGGGCCACTTCGAGGCTGCAGGCGTCACGCCTCGCCGCCACGTCGCAGAGGTCCGCACCGCGAACGCCTCCGAGTTCACGCTCGGCCAGGAGATTGCCGCAGATGCCTTCGAGGTCGGCCAGCTGGTCGACGTCACGGGCACCAGCAAGGGCAAGGGCTTCGCCGGTGTCATGAAGCGTCACGGTTTCCACGGTGTCGGCGCCTCACACGGTGCCCACCGCAACCACCGCAAGCCCGGCTCGATCGGTGGCGCTTCGACGCCGTCGCGCGTCTTCAAGGGCATCAAGATGGCCGGCCGGATGGGTAACGACCGCAAGACGGTCCAGAACCTCCGCGTCCAGGCGATCGACCTCGACAGGGGCCTGATCCTTGTCAAGGGTGCGATCCCAGGCAACAAGGGCGGCGTCGTGCTGATCCGCTCCGCTGTGAAGGGTGCGTGACTCCATGGCTGAAACAATGACCGTCGACGTGGTCGACGCCAAGGGCAAGAAGGCCGGCACTGCCGACCTGCCCGGCAACGTCTTCGACGTCACCGCAAACATTCCCCTTATGCACCAGGTGGTTGTCGCTCAGCGCGCAGCCGCACGCCAGGGCACCCACGCGACCAAGACTCGCGGCATGGTGTCCGGTGGTGGTAAGAAGCCGTTCAAGCAGAAGGGCACCGGCCGGGCTCGTCAGGGCTCCAGCCGTGCACCTCAGATGACCGGCGGTGGTGTGGTCCACGGACCGCAGCCTCGCGACTACTCTCAGCGCACACCCAAGAAGATGAAGGCCGCTGCCCTGCGCGGTGCCTTGTCCGACAGGGCTCGCGCCAACCGCGTTCACGTGGTGTCGTCGCTCGTCAGCGCGGACGCTCCTTCGACGCGCACCGCAATGACCGCCTTGGGCCTCGTCACGAACGGCCGTTCGGCCCTCGTGGTGCTGACCCGGTCGGACGAGGTCGCATGGAAGTCGCTGCGTAACGCATCGGCCGTCCACGTGATCGCCGTCGACCAGATCAACACGTACGACGTCCTCATCCACGATGACGTCGTGTTCACTGCGGACGCACTCGCTGCGTTCCTCGCAGGTCCAGCCAAGGGAGCGTCGGCCAAGGCCGTTGCCACCGAGACCGAGGCTTCGGCCGCGGCTGAGGAGAACTGATATGGAACTCGGCAAGGACCCCCGCGACATCCTGATCAAGCCGGTCGTCTCTGAAAAGAGCTACGGCCTGATGGACCAGGGTAAGTACACCTTCGAGGTGGACCCCCGGTCGAACAAGACCGAGATCAAGATTGCCGTCGAGAAGATTTTCGGCGTCAAGGTCACTTCGGTGAACACGATCAACCGCAAGGGCAAGACGCGCAAGACGCGTTTCGGCCTTGGCAAGCGCAAGGATGTCAAGCGCGCCATCATCACCGTTGCCGGTGACGAGGCCATTGACATCTTCAGCGGCCAGGCCAGCTAGGTAAGGAACAGGAACCATGGCTATTCGCAAGTACAAGCCGACGACCCCGGGCCGTCGTGGCTCGTCTGTCGCCGACTTCGTCGAGGTGACCCGTTCGACGCCTGAAAAGTCGCTCGTGCGTCCGCTCACCAAAAAGGGCGGTCGTAACAACACCGGCCGTATCACCACCCGTCACCAGGGTGGTGGCCACAAGCGTGCCTACCGTGTGATCGACTTCCGTCGTCACGACAAGGACGGCATCCCCGCCAAGGTCGCTCACATCGAGTACGACCCCAACCGCACGGCACGCATCGCGTTGCTTCACTACGCGGACGGCGAGAAGCGCTACATCATTGCCCCCGACAAGCTCGGGCAGGGCGACATGGTGGAGTCCGGTCCTACGGCGGACATCAAGTCGGGTAACGCTCTTCCGTTGAAGAACATCCCCACCGGTACGGTCATTCACGCGATCGAACTGCGTCCGGGTGGCGGCGCGAAGATCGCCCGCTCTGCTGGCTCGAAGGTTCAGCTCGTCGCCAAGGAAGGCGCCTACGCCCAGCTGCGTATGCCTTCCGGTGAAATCCGCAACGTCGATGTGCGCTGCCGCGCCACCGTCGGTGAGGTTGGCAACGCCGAACAGTCGAACATCAACTGGGGTAAGGCCGGCCGCATGCGTTGGAAGGGCAAGCGCCCCTCCGTCCGTGGTGTCGTCATGAACCCGGTGGACCACCCGCACGGTGGTGGTGAGGGTAAGACGTCCGGTGGACGTCACCCCGTCAGCCCGTGGGGTAAGCCTGAGGGCCGTACCCGTCGGGCAAACAAGGAAAGCGACAAGCTCATTGTTCGTCGCCGTCGTTCCGGCAAGAACAAGCGCTAAGGAGCCACTGAGTCATGCCTCGCAGTTTGAAGAAGGGCCCCTTTGTGGATGGCCACCTCCAGAAGAAGGTGGACGTCCAGAACGTCGCGGGTACCAAAACCGTCATCAAGACCTGGTCACGCCGGAGTGTTATCACGCCGGACTTCCTTGGTCACACTTTCGCCGTTCACGACGGCCGCAAGCACGTCCCGGTGTTCGTCACCGAGGCGATGGTTGGGCACAAGCTCGGCGAATTCTCACCTACGCGCACGTTCCGTAGCCACGTCAAGGACGACCGTAAGGGCCGCCGCTAAGGCGCGCCCCGAGATCACAGGAGCACATCAACATGGAAGCCAAGGCGCAGACGCGGTACCTCCGCGTGACCGCCCAGAAGGCCCGCCGCGTGGTGAACCTCGTGCGCGGTCAGAACGCGGTCGAGGCGATTGCCTCGCTCAAGTTCCAGCCTCAGGCAGTGTCAACCGACGTGCGCAAGCTCGTCGCGTCGGCCGTTGCCAACGCGCGGGTTCAGGCCGATAAGGCCGGCGAACGCTTTGACGAGCGAGAGCTCGTCATCACGTCGATCATGGTGGACGAAGGCCCAACGATGAAGCGGATCCGTCCGCGTGCGCAGGGCCGCGCCAACCAGATCCTCAAGCGCACGAGTCACATCACTGTGACCGTGGGCACGCCCATTAAGAAAGGGGCCAAGTAATGGGTCAGAAAGTTCACCCTCACGGCTACCGTCTGGGCATCACCACCGACCACCGCTCGCACTGGTTCGCTGATTCGACCAAGGTCGGGGAGCGTTACCGCGACTACGTGGGTGAAGACGTCAAGATCCGCGAGATGATGAAGAAGGACCTTGAGCGCGCAGGCGTTTCCAAGGTCGAGATTGAGCGCACGCGTGAGCGTGTTCGTGTCGACCTTCACACCGCGCGTCCTGGCATCGTCATCGGCCGTCGTGGAGCAGAAGCTGACAAGCTGCGCTCGAGCCTTGAGAAGCTCACGGGCAAGCAGGTTCAGCTCAACATCCTCGAGGTCAAGAACGCCGAGATCGACTCGCAGCTGGTTGCTCAGGGCATCGCCGAGCAGCTCGCTTCACGTGTCGCCTTCCGTCGCGCCATGCGTAAGGGCATCCAGTCCGCCCTTCGCGGTGGTGCCAAGGGCATCCGAGTGCAGTGCTCGGGACGCCTTGGTGGCGCGGAAATGTCTCGTTCGGAGTTCTACCGCGAAGGTCGAGTGCCGTTGCACACGCTCCGCGCCAACATCGACTACGGCTTCTTCGAGGCCAAGACGACGTTCGGCCAGATCGGTGTCAAGGTCTGGATCTACAAGGGCGACATGACGGAGAAGGAGTGGGCGGCCGAGCAGGCCAAGGCCCCTCGTGCTCCTCAGCGTGGCCGGGGCGATCGTCCCGACCGTGGCGGCGACCGTGGTGGCCGTGGAGGACCGCGTCGTGACGACGCTCCCCGCGCTCAGCAGGGTGCAGCCGCTTCCGCACCTGCCGCTGCTCCTGCTGCTGTCGAGGCCCCCGCGGCCCCGGTAGCCGAGGCCGGGAAGGAAGGCTAGCCATGCTGATTCCTCGTCGAGTGAAGCACCGCAAGCAGCACCACCCTGGTCGTTCGGGTGCGTCGACCGGTGGTACCGAGGTCACTTTTGGTGACTACGGTATCCAGGCCGTCTCTCCCGCGTACGTGACCAACCGTCAGATCGAGGCAGCTCGTATCGCCATGACGCGTCACGTCAAGCGTGGTGGAAAGGTGTGGATCAACATCTACCCCGACCGCCCGCTCACCAAGAAGCCCGCCGAAGTGCGCATGGGTTCCGGTAAGGGTTCACCCGAGTGGTGGATCGCCAACGTGAAGCCAGGTCGTATCCTCTTCGAAATTGCGGGTGTCCCCGAGGATCTCGCTCGCGAGGCTATGAGCCGCGCGCAGCACAAGCTCCCCATGAAGACTCGTTTCGTTGTACGTGAAGGTGGTGGCAACTCATGACCATCGGTACCCAGGGCCTCATGCCGCCCGAGTTGGACGCAATGGAGGATGAGCGCCTCGCAGAGGAGCTCAAGAAGGCGAAGGCTGAGCTTTTCAACCTTCGTTTCCAGTCCGCCACGGGCCAGCTTGAAAACCACGGCCGACTCAAGGCAGTCAAGCGCGACATCGCGAGGATCTACACGATCCTTCGTGAGCGCGAGCTCGGCATCCGCACCGCTCCCGCGGCGAAGTCGTAAGTAGAGGTTAGAGATATGACTGCCAACAAGCACACGACGGAAACCGTCGATCACCGCGCGCAGCGTAAGACGCGTCGCGGCTACGTCACCAGCGACAAGATGGATAAGACCATCACGATCGAAGTCGAAGACCGCGTCAAGCACGCGCTCTACGGCAAGGTCCTACGTCGTTCGTCCAAGATCAAGGTCCACGACGAGGAGAACTCGGCCGGTATCGGCGACCTCGTGCTCGTGATGGAGACCCGCCCGCTGTCAGCGTCAAAGCGCTGGCGTCTGGTGGAGATCCTCGAGAAGGCCAAGTAACCCAACGTTCGACCAGGCTCGTCGCTGTAGCGGCGGCGAGAACCAGACGACAGGAGAGAAACAATGATTCAGCAGGAGTCGCGACTACGCGTCGCCGACAACACGGGTGCCAAGGAAATCTTGTGCATCCGGGTGCTCGGTGGCTCGCACCGTCGCTACGCCGGAATCGGTGACGTCATCGTTGCCACGGTGAAGGATGCCATTCCTGGCGGAAACGTCAAGAAGGGCGAGGTCGTCAAGGCCGTAATCGTTCGCACCGTGAAAGAGACGCGCCGCATTGACGGTTCGTACATCAAGTTTGACGAGAACGCAGCCGTCATCCTCAAGGGCAAGGACACGGACCCCCGCGGTACGCGCATCTTTGGCCCCGTGGGTCGCGAACTGCGTGACCGTAAGTTCATGAAGATCGTGTCGCTTGCACCGGAGGTGATCTAGTCACATGGCGAAGATCAAAAAGGGCGACCTCGTTGTCGTCATCGCTGGCGGAGACCGTGGCCAACAGGGACGCGTGCTTGAGGTCATCACTGACACCGAGCGCATCGTCGTCGAAGGCATCAACCGCGTCCAGCGTCACATTAAGCCGGGCACGCGTCGCGACAACATGGAGGGCGGCATCGTCACCATCGAAGCGCCGCTGCACGCCTCCAACGTGATGCTTGTTGACCCGGAGACCAAGAAGGGCACCCGTGTGGGATACCGCACGGAGCAGGTCGAGCAGGACGGCCGGACGCGCACCAAGCGTGTTCGTGTTGCCAAGCGCTCGGGTAAGGACATCGTCTGATGGCTACCGAAACTGACAACACTCCTCGCCTCAAGGCGAGGTACCGCTCTGAGATCGTCGCGACGCTGAACGAAGAGTTCGGCTACGCCAACATCATGCAGGTTCCCGGCCTTGTCAAGGTCGTCGTGAACATGGGTGTGGGCGAGGCCGCTAAGGACTCCAAGCTCATCGAGGGTGCCATCAAGGACCTCATCGCGATCACTGGCCAGAAGCCACAGGTCACCAAGGCTCGCAAGTCCATCGCTCAGTTCAAGCTGCGCGAGGGCCAGAACATTGGTGCCCACGTCACGCTTCGCGGTGACCGTATGTGGGAGTTCCTCGACCGCTTGCTGTCGACCGCGCTTCCCCGTATCCGCGACTTCCGTGGCCTTAGCCCCAAGCAGTTCGACGGGCGAGGCAACTACACCTTCGGCCTCACGGAGCAGTCCATGTTCCACGAGATCGACCAGGACAGGATCGACCGAGTGCGCGGCATGGACATCACCATCGTCACGACCGCCACCACCGACGACGAGGGACGCTCGCTGCTCAAGCAGCTGGGCTTCCCCTTCAAGGAGAAGTAGTCATGGCGAAAACCTCCCTCAAGGTGAAGGCGGCAGGCAAGCAGAAGTTTGCTGTCCGCGCCTACACCAGGTGCCAGAAGTGCGGACGTCCGCACTCCGTGTACCGTAAGTTCGGCCTGTGCCGCGTGTGCTTCCGCGACATGGCTCACCGCGGTGAGCTTCCCGGCATCACCAAGAGCAGCTGGTAAACGACTACGTCGCAGGTCCCATGCGGAAACCACGGCGAGGAAGAGTGATTCACTCATGACAATGACTGACCCGATCGCAGACATGCTCACGCGTCTGCGTAACGCCAACACGGCACACCACGACACGGTGTCTATGCCGCACTCGAAGATCAAGGCGAACATCGCCAAGATCCTCGAGGAGCAGGGATACATCGTGGGCTCATCTGTGGCTGACGCCACGGTGGGCAAGACTTTGACGCTCACTTTGAAGTTCGGTCCGGACCGTTCGCGTGCCCTTGCAGGCATTCGTCGTATCTCCAAGCCCGGCCTGCGTGTGTACGCAAAGTCGACCAACCTACCCAAGGTCCTTGGCGGCCTTGGCGTAGCAATCCTGTCCACTTCCTCGGGTCTGCTCACAGACCGCGAGGCCGCAAAGAAGGGCGTGGGCGGCGAAGTCGTCGCCTGGGTCTGGTAACCGGGAAAGGAGAACACTGCAATGTCACGCATTGGAAAGATTCCCGTTCCGGTTCCCGCCGGAGTGGACGTCTCGATCGACGGTGCTGCTGTCACCGTGAAGGGCCCCAAGGGCACCCTCACGCACTCAGTGGCATCCCCGATCGAAGTGGAGAAGGGCGACGGCACCATTGAGGTGAAGCGTCCCAACGACGAGCGCATTAGCAAGTCGCTGCACGGCCTCACGCGCACCCTGTTGGCCAACATGGTCACCGGTGTCACTGAGGGTTATGAGAAGAAGCTCGAGATCGTCGGCACGGGTTACCGCGTCGCGCTCAAGGATTCAGGCCTGGAGTTCGCTCTTGGTTTCTCGCACCCCGTGTTTGTGACGGCACCTGAAGGCATCGCCTTCGCAGTCGAATCGCCTACCAAGTTCTCGGTGGCCGGTATCGACAAGCAGCAGGTGGGCGAAGTCGCAGCCAACATTCGCAAGATTCGTAAGCCCGAGCCGTATAAGGGCAAGGGCGTCCGCTATGCAGGCGAGATCGTTCGTCGCAAGGCCGGAAAGACGGGTAAGAAGTAATGGGTATCTCGATCAAGGGCAAGGGCAAAGCGATCGCTCGCGAGCGTCGTCACTTCCGCCTGCGCAAGAAGATCTCAGGAACCGCAGCACGGCCCCGCCTCGTGGTGACGCGCTCAGCGCGCCACATGGTGGCGCAGGTTGTCGACGACACGCTGGGCAAGACCATCGTGTCGGCGTCGACTCTCGAAGCCGATCTGCGCGCTTTCAAGGGCGACAAGACGGCCAAGGCGAGCAAGATCGGCCAGCTGGTCGCCGAGCGCGCCAAGGCAGCCGGTGTCGAGGCGGTCGTTTTCGACCGCGGCGGCAACCAGTACCACGGTCGCGTTGCGGCGGTGGCCGACGGCGCCCGAGAGGGCGGCCTGGCCCTGTAGCCGGGACGTAAAGGACTGATACATATGGCTGATAACAACAGCGGCCGTCGCGACAATAACCGTCGCGGCAACGAGCCGGACAACAAGTTCATCGAGCGCGTCGTTACCATCAACCGTGTCTCCAAGGTCGTGAAGGGTGGACGTCGCTTTAGCTTCACCGCCCTCGTGGTCGTCGGTGACGGCGAAGGTAACGTCGGCGTGGGATACGGCAAGGCAAAGGAAGTTCCCTCGGCAATCTCGAAGGGTGTTGAAGAGGCCAAGCGTGCCTTCTTCCGCGTCCCGAGGATCCAGGGAACCATTCCTCACGCCGTTCAGGGTGAGGCAGCGGCTGGAGTCGTCTTCCTTCGCCCCGCTTCTCCTGGTACCGGTGTGATCGCGGGTGGACCCGTGCGCGCCGTCCTGGAGTGCGCCGGCATTCACGACGTGCTCTCCAAGTCGCTCGGTTCGTCGAACGCGATCAACATCGTGCACGCGACGGTAGACGCCCTCAAGCGTCTCGAGCTGCCTCAGCAGGTTGCGGCTCGCCGTGGCTTGCCCGTGGAAGATGTCGCGCCCGCAGCACTGCTGCGTGCTCAGGCGGCGGGGGTGGCTAAGTAATGCCTCGTTTGAAGGTGACGCAGAAGCGTTCAGAGATCGGCACCAAGCCGCAGCACCGCGAGACCTTGCGTTCGCTGGGACTCAAGCGTGTCAATGACATTGTCGTGAAGGAAGACCGTCCCGAGATCCGCGGGATGGTCAATGCGGTTCGCCACTTGGTGACCGTGGAGGAGGTCGAGTAATGGCCGAGGAAAAGAAGGACGCCGTCAAGGCGCCCGCCAAGAAGCCTGCCGTTAAGGCGCCTAAGGCTGCTGCCGAGAAGGCTCCTGCAAAGGCGCCTAAGGCCGCTGCCGAGAAGGCCCCCAAGGCTGTCGCCGAAAAGGCCCCCAAGGCTGCTGCCGAGAAGGCCCCTGCGAAGGAGCCCAAGGCCGCTGCTGAGAAGGCAACGACCGCAAAGGCGACGTCTGCAAAGGCCAAGCCCGCAACGGACGAGCCCAAGGTCACGACGCTGAAGATGCACCACCTGCGTCCTGCCGAAGGTTCACACAAGTCGAAGATCCGCGTTGGACGCGGTGAAGGCGGCCGTAAGGGTAAGACGGCGGGTCGCGGAACAAAGGGAACGGGCGCGCGTTACCAGGTGCCCCTCGCATTTGAGGGCGGTCAGACTCCGCTGCACATGCGTCTCCCCAAGTTGCGTGGATTCAGGAGCCCATTCAAGGTTCGCTACCAGGTCGTTAACCTCGACCAGCTTGAAGCGCTGTTCCCCAAGGGCGGCAAGATCACCAAGGCGGATCTCATCGCCAAGGGCGCTTGCCGTAATAACCTGCCTGTCAAGGTCCTCGGAGATGGCGATATCGCCGTCAAGGTGACCCTCGTCGACGCCGACGCGGTTTCGCGTAGCGCGAAGACGAAGATCGAGGCGGCTGGCGGAACTGTAAACGAAGGCTAGGCTCGTGGCGGGTTCGCGGTAACGCGTGCCCGCCACGCCGGCTTCATCGGAGGATTCATGCTTGCAGGCTTTCTGAGCGCATTCCGCACGCCGGACTTGCGCAAGAAGCTTTTGTTCACCCTCGGGATCCTCGCGATCTACCGACTGGGTGTTGCTATCCCGACCCCTGGCGTCAGCTACGTCAACGTGCAGACCTGTTTGGGCACGGAGACTGATAGTGGCGGACCCTTGCAGGTCCTTAATCTCTTTTCCGGCGGCGCACTGTTGCAGCTGTCGGTATTTGCGCTGGGCATCATGCCCTACATCACTGCGTCGATCATGGTGCAGTTGTTGCGCGTGCTTATCCCTCGCTTCGAGGCCCTCCAAAAGGAAGGCGCCGACGGCCAGGCCAAGCTGACGCAGTACACGCGCTACATGACGGTCGGCTTCGCAGCCATTCAATCTGCGTCGTATATCACCATGGCCAGGAACGACGTCTTCTTCCCAGGCTGTACGGTGCCGATCATCCCCGATGAGTCGTGGACAATCATCACCACGATGGTTCTCACGATGACCGCAGGCACGGTCCTCATCATGTGGCTCGGCGAGCGCATCACCGAGCGTGGTATCGGCAACGGCATGTCGCTCCTCATCTTCACGTCTGTCGCCTCTTCCTTCCCGGGCGCGATGACACAGATTTGGCAGAGCTCGGATCGAGTGCGCAACATGACCGTGATCACTTTGGTCGTACTTGCAGTGATCGCGGCGGTTGTCTACGTGGAACAGTCGCAGCGCCGTATCCCCGTCCAGTACGCCAAGCGGATGGTCGGGCGCAAGATGCTCGGCGGCTCGTCCACCTACATTCCGCTCAAGATCAACATGGCGGGCGTGATCCCTGTGATCTTCGCGTCGTCGCTCTTGCAGCTGCCGTATGTGATCGTGCAGTTTGCGGGCGACAACCCCGCGTCGTGGATCGTGTGGATGCAGAACAACCTGACGAACTCGTCGGCGCCGCTGCACATCGCGTTCTACATCTTCCTTATCGTGTTCTTCGCATACTTCTATACCGCGATCACGTTCGATCCGAACGAGGTTGCGGACAACATGAAGAAGTACGGCGGATTCGTGCCGGGCATTAGGCCGGGCAAGCCCACGGCCGACTACCTGGACTACGTGCTTTCGCGTATCACGGCGGCCGGTGCGGTGTACTTGGCGATCGTGGCGCTCATTCCTACCCTTGCGTTGACGTTCCTCGGGTTGAGCACCTCCATCCCACTGGGCGCCACGACTATCCTTATCCTCGTGGGTGTCGGTCTCGATACCGTGAAGCGAATTCAGGCTCAGCTTGAGCAGCGTCGGTACGAAGGGTTCTTGCGGTAATGCGTCTTGTGCTTGTAGGTCCACCCGGTGCGGGAAAGGGGACCCAGGCTGTTCGGCTGGCTGAACGCTTTGGCATCCCCGCCATCTCGACCGGCGACATCTTCCGTGCCAACGTCAAGGGTGAGACGGCCCTCGGTAAGCAGGCGCAGGAGTACATGTCGGCCGGCGCGTTGGTTCCCGATGAGGTGACCAATGCGATGGTGCGCGACCGTCTTTCGCAGGACGATGTGACCGCAGGGTTCCTTCTCGACGGATTCCCTCGTAACGTGGAGCAGGCCGTTGAGCTTGACGGAATGCTCGCGGACCTGGGAGTGGAGCTCGACACCGTGCTCGAGATTACGGCGGATGTTGCCGAGGTCACCGCACGGCTGCTGAACCGGGCCAAGGTAGAGGGCCGTGTCGATGACAGTGAAGACGTCATCCGCACGCGACTTGAGATTTACGCGGAGACCACAGCACCTGTGACCTCGTTCTACGACTCGCGTGCACTGCTGGTGCGCGTCGACGGCATCGGCGAGGTGGACGAGGTTACCGCCCGCATCGTCACCGCACTCGACGCGCGGTAGGCAATGGCTCGCGGGGTCGAATACAAGACCAGGCCCCAGATGCGGGTCATGGCCAGGGCCGGCGTGATCGTTGCCGACGCACTGGCCGCAGCCAGGGCGGCAGCGGTCCCAGGGGCCACCACCGCCCAAGTAGACGCCGCCGCCGCACAAGTGATTTCCGCGGCGGGCGCCAGCTCGAATTTTCTTGGGTACTACGGCTTCCCTGCCGTGTCATGCGTATCGATCAATGACGAGGTGGTCCACGGGATTCCTGGGCCGCGCGTGATCGAAGACGGGGACATCGTCTCGATCGACTGTGGGGCAATCGTCGAAGGCTGGCACGGGGACTCTGCGCTTTCGCTTATCGCGGGTACGCCCCGCGGCGGACAGGACACCCACCTCGTCGAGCGCACCAAGGCCGCACTGTGGGCCGGCATCGCCGCCCTGACGACAGCGCATCGCCTTGACGAGGTCTCCGGGGCTATCGAAGACGTGGCGGATGAGGCTCAGGTCCACCCCCTTGAGGGCTACGTGGGGCACGGCATTGGCACCGCGATGCATCAGGCCCCCGACGTGTTGAACTATCGCACGCGGGGACGCCACCCCAAGATTAAGCCTGGGATGTGCCTTGCTATCGAGCCGATGTTCGTGATTGGCACAGCCGAATCCACGGTGCTCGAGGACGAGTGGACCGTCGTGTCCGCAGATGGTTCCAGGGCCGCTCACTGGGAGCACTCGATCGCTGTTCATGAGGACGGCATTTGGGTGCTGACGGCCCACGATGGGGGAGCCGCCGAGCTCGCGGCCTTCGGCATCGTTCCCGTTGCCCCGTAGCGGTCCTCGATGACCGTTCGCCCCCGCGTTTAACTGCAGGATTGCCTGCTGCCTCCGCGGCGCTGCGGCGCGGCCTGTGGGGATTGCCACTACCGCGTCTCAAATGTGGCATTTTTCCTCGTCCGTGGGCGATCCTGTTCCACGTAGCGCCGGAGCGGGCCCCGGCAATTAAGCCGCATCGCCGAGATTTCCGCGAGGTTCTCGGCGTGACGAGGGAGCAGCATGGTCAAGGGATTGGGAACGGGCCGGTCAGAGCCGCGGGAGCTTGCCGACGCCGTTCGGCCAGATATTCACCGCATGCATATAGCGCTTCTGGCCCAGTCGCGTAGTGGCGCCGTCAGGGCCGCGATCGCGCGACGAGATGACATCCCGTTCGGCGTGCAGGCGGCGTTGGCGCATGATGATGAGCCTGAGGTGAGGGGAGTGATCGCCTCGAACCCTCGTACAGCGGCGTCGGTGATGCACCTGTTGCTCGAGGACTCTCACCATGCCGTGTTGTTCGAACTCGCACGAAACCCGAGCTGCCCTCGCGACGTGGCGGTGAGGCTCGCCGCGCATCGTCGCGCAGACGTGCGCAACGCGGCTATCCGCAGGCTCGAGACGCGTGAGGCAGTGGACGCCACCCCGGTGCTGGACCCAGACTGGCGCGTCCCTGAGTTGCGCGATCGGGTGAGTGCGCCTGTCGAACGCGCGACGGCCCACGCGGCGAGGCCTTTCGGTGAAGGCGCAGCCTCCCCACTTCACGCCCCACTCTCGGCCCTTGCTCAACGGATCGGCGTGGGCCAGGGTCAGGCGCGCGCCTACCGCAGTGTCGCCGTTCAGACGGACTTCTGGGTGTCACCGGCGTCCTGACACTCGACGTCGCGTGAGCGGCCGCAATCTTGTAGACCGCCCACCACGCGACGGGGCGACCGGGCCGCCATCCCCGGACCCCGTGCCGCTCATCGTGCGCCCACGGGCGGCACGGGGCCGCTCAGGGGGCCTGGCGGGGTTCGCTGGCGCGAACGGCTGGAGCGTCTGCGCCGATTGTCTGTGTTGTCACAGTTTGTCGAAGCATTCGGCCCAGGCGATCTACCCTGTGGACGACAGTTCGAGCGCGATCAGCGCACTCGCAGGACGGGAAGGACCTCCCATGGTGGGGATTTCCTCGGCACGCGGACTGACGGACGACGAGGCCCGTGCGATCGACCCCAACGTCACCGATACAGCGTTGCTGCCCCTGGCTGCGCACCGTGACGCAACCGTGCGTTCCGCGGTCGCGGCGCGGACGGATTGCCCTGTCGGAGCCTTGATTTCCTTGGGGCATGACCACGACATCGGCGTACTTGAGGCGGTTCTCCACAACGTGCGCACTCCCTCGTCGGTCGTCAGGGCCCTTGCGGACCACCGAAACCCGCGGGTCTCAGGCCTCGCCATCCAGCGCCTGCGCAACTCGTACCGCTAGAGCAATACGGGCGTCGCGAGCGCTCTGGTTGAGAGTGTCTCAATAATGGAGTAATCTTGTCGGTCGGGCGTTTTTGCGCGCCTGCGTACCCAATTCATCGACGTTAGTGGAGTCCATGGCCAAGAAAGATGGCGTCATCGAGGTTGAAGGCAGCGTTGTTGAGGCATTGCCCAATGCGTCGTTCCGTGTGGAACTGACAAACGGGCACCTCGTGCTTGCTCACATCTCAGGGAAGATGCGCCAGCACTACATTCGAATCCTTCCAGAGGACCGTGTAGTGGTGGAGCTGAGCCCATATGACCTGTCCCGCGGGCGCATCGTCTACCGCTACAAGTAAGCCGCCGTCGGTTCGCCGGCGTCGGCCAAGGAAAACTAACCATGAAGGTGAAGCCCAGCGTCAAGCCCATCTGCGAAAAGTGCAAGGTGATTCGTCGTAATGGCCGAGTTATGGTCATCTGCGAAAACCTGCGTCACAAGCAGCGTCAGGGCTAGACAACACAAGACAGACCACGTTCGAACACCGGGAAACCGGAACCCTCGGCTCGGAGGCCGCGGCCCGCACATCTCTGTGCGGGAAGTTCGAGCGTCAGACCTCCGACTACTCAATGGAGTTTGACTCATGGCAAGACTCGTTGGAGTCGATCTGCCGCGCGAAAAGCGTATGGAGATCGCCCTGACCTACATCTACGGCATTGGACGCACCCGCTCGCACCAGATTCTTGCTGCGACAGGCGTCAGCCCCGACACCCGCGTGAAGGACGCTACCGACGAAGAACTCGTTGCGCTGCGTGACTTCATCGAGGGAGCCTTCGTTGTCGAAGGCGACCTGCGCCGCGAGGTAACGGCCGACATCCGCCGCAAGGTGGAGATCGGTAACTACCAGGGCCTGCGTCACCGCAAGGGCATGCCCGTGCGTGGTCAGCGCACCAAGACAAACGCGCGTACCCGTAAGGGCCCCAAGAAGACCGTCGCCGGAAGGAAGAAGTAGGCCATGGCTGCTCCCGTTCGCAAGCCGCGCAAGAAGATCAAGAAGACCGTTGCTCACGGTCAGGCGCACATCAAGTCGACGTTCAACAACACGATCATCTCGATCACGGACCCCTCGGGTGCCGTGGTTTCATGGTCGTCTTCCGGTCAGGTGGGCTTCAAGGGCTCGCGCAAGTCGACCCCTTACGCCGCGCAGATGGCCGCCGAGGCCGCTGCTCGCAAGGCGCAAGAGGCTGGCATGAGCAAGGTTGACGTCTTCGTTAAGGGTCCCGGCTCAGGCCGCGACACCGCGATTCGTTCACTGACTGCTGCGGGCATGGAGGTGACGTCCATCAAGGACGTGACCCCCCAGGCCCACAACGGATGCCGTCCGCCGAAGCGTCGTCGCGGCTAGAGCCTCACGCCGCCGGGCGGTCCACGCCCGGCGGTTGGCTTCCGCGTTCACCATGCACTTCGGTGCGTCACCACACCAGACGTTGACACTCGCCGGAACGGACAGCCGGCGGGCACGAGCATCAAATAGTGGATGCTCGGAAAGGAAGAGAAAGTGCTGATTGCACAGCGTCCCACCTTGACCGAGAAGGTCATTTCGGACAACCGCTCGCAGTTCTCGCTCAAGCCGCTGGAGCCGGGTTTCGGCTACACGCTTGGCAACTCGCTGCGTCGCACGCTGCTTTCGTCGATCCCAGGAGCGGCCGTCACAAGCGTGCGCTTCGAGGGAGTTCTCCACGAGTTCACGACGATCGAAGGGGTGAAGGAAGACGTCACCGAAATCCTTCTGAACCTCAAGAACCTCGTGGTTTCCTCGGAGCACGACGAGCCCGTCATCATGTACCTGCGCAAGTCGGGTGCTGGTGCGGTCACCGCCGCAGATATCGCCCCGCCTGCAGGCGTGGAGATCCACAACCCCGACCTGCACGTCGCGACGCTCAACTCGAAGGCTAAGTTCGAGGTCGAGCTCACGGTCGAGCGCGGTCGTGGCTACGTGCCGGCAGCCCTCAACAAGAGCTATGACGCCGAGATCGGTCAGATTCCTGTCGACTCGATCTACTCGCCAGTGCTCAAGGTGACATACAAGGTTGAGGCCACTCGCGTGGCCCAGCGCACCGACTTCGACGAGCTCATCCTCGATGTCGAAACCAAGTCTTCGATCTCCGCTCGCGACGCCGTCGCGTCGGCCGGCTCGACCCTGGTCGAACTGTTCTCGCTCGCTCGCAGCCTCAACGAGGCCGCCGAGGGCATCGAGATCGGTCCGTCCGACACGGACGAGGCGCTCGAAGAGGACTACAACATGCCTATCGAGGACCTCAACCTGACGCAGCGTTCGTACAACTGCCTCAAGCGCGAGGGCATCCACACGGTCGGCGAGCTCACCGCTCGCTCCGAGACGGACCTCATGGATATCCGCAACTTCGGCCAGAAGTCGATCACCGAGGTGAAGGAAAAGCTCGTCGAGCTTGGCTTCACCCTGAAGGACGGCGGTCATGAATTTGACCCGTCGGCTTCCGGTGTGTACTTCTCCGGCGGCGACGAGTAACAAGGAGAATCACACACCATGCCTACCCCCACTAAGGGCCCTCGTCTCGGCGGCGGACCTGCCCACGAACGCCACATGCTGGCGAACCTGGCGCAGTCGCTTTTCGAGCACGGCCGCATCACCACCACTGAGGCACGGGCGCGCCGTTTGCGTCCCTACGCCGAGCGTATGGTCACGTTTGCCAAGCGCGGCGACCTCGCCACGCGTCGTCGCGTCATGGGAATGATCTCGGACAAGAGCGTGGTTCACACGCTCTTCACCGAGATTGGCCCTGGATTCGCCGACCGCGAGGGTGGTTACACCCGCATCGTCAAGATCAGCCCCCGCAAGGGTGACAACGCCCCCATGGCGGTGATCGAGCTCGTTGAGTTCGGTACCCCCGCCAAGAAGAGCGTCGTCAAGGAGGCCACCAAGGCCGCTGCGAAGGCAGCGCCCAAGGCGAAGGCCCCCAAGGCTGAGGTCGTCGAGATTGACCCCATCGAGGAGTCCGTGATCGAAGAGATCATCGACGAGACCGCCGCAGTCGAAGAGGCCCCCGAGGCCCCTAAGGCTGACGACAAGTAATTCGCGCCCAACCAGCGCACGAGGCGGGTCCCCATGACTGAGCTGCACCGCAGCGAGGTGGTGAGGGCCCGCCTTGACTTGTCTTACGACGGCACCGACTTCAGCGGTTGGGCCGTGCAGCCGGCGCTGCGGACCGTCCAGGGCGTGCTTGAGAAGGCGCTGTGCACCGTCGTGCGGGGCCAGGGAGGCTCCCAACTTGAGCCTTCAGACCTGCGATTGACGGTCGCAGGGCGTACCGACTCGGGCGTGCACGCGCGTGGCCAGGTGGCGCATGTGGACATCACCCCCGACTCGTGGCGCAGGCTGGGCGGGCGGTCCATTCACGAACCCGAACAGGTGCTTCGCGAGCGCCTCAGCGGTGTGCTGCCTCACGACATCGTGATTCACTCCGCGATGACCGCGGCTCCGGGATTTGACGCGCGATTCTCCGCGCTCGAGCGTCGCTACGCGTATCGCATCGCCGACGACCAGCCCGGGCGTGATCCCCTCCTGCGCCGCCATGTGACGTGGACGACCCGCCACCTGGATGTCAATGCGCTCAATGTCGCCTCCGCAACCCTGACGGGGCTGCACGACTTTGCGGCCTTCTGCAGGCCGCGAGAGGGCGCGACCACGGTGAGGGATCTCAGGCAGTTCTCGTGGCAGCGCGTTACCGAGGGCGCCGATGCCGGACTCCTGGTCGCGACGGTACGCGCCGATGCGTTCTGCCACTCGATGGTGCGCAGCCTCGTCGGGGCCGTCGCCGCCGTGGGTGCCGGCAAGCGGGGCCTCGATTGGCTCGCTGGCGTCGCGGTGGGGGACTCCCGGTGCGACGACATCTCCGTGGCGAAGGCCAACGGACTCACGCTTGAACACGTGTTGTACCCGCCCGACGCGGAGCTTGCCGCCAGGGCCGATGCCGCTCGTACGCGGCGTAGCAAGGAATTGCTCGGGTAGAGACGACCTGGTACCGGGTGGTAAATCGCGTCGCCGCTCCGCCTGACCTCGGCGAGGTTCCTGGGGCGGCCGCGCGCGGCTAACATCGGCCGCCTTTTGCCGCTACGCTGGTGAGCAATCCTGACGGAGGGGATGACCCACGCGGCGACGCTTCACTCGTGAAGTACGTTGCCGATGCGGACATCGCCTCCCTGGAACTCAGGTGTGCTTTGACTCAGATTGACCTGGGTGCAAAGCCGACGGTAGACTCTCCTGTCGTTGTGTGTTCCACGTGACCGGTGTATTTTCACTCGCCGCCGCAGGACCCCCTGACCGTTCGATGCACCGCATCGTGCCACCGTTTTCGAAGAGTAGAAGGCTTCATAGTGCGTACGTTTTCTCCCAAGCCGGGTGATGTGACCAAGACCTGGCACATCGTCGACGCTTCTGATGTGGTCCTCGGTCGTCTGGCCTCTCAGGTTGCAGTGCTCCTTCGCGGAAAGCACAAGCCGACCTTTGCGCCCCACGTCGACTCAGGTGACTTCGTCATCGTCATCAATGCCGAGAAGGTTGCCCTGACCGGCGCCAAGCTCACCGACAAGATGGTCTACCGCCACTCGGGTTACCCGGGCGGACTCAAGACCAAGGCGATCGGCGAGCTTCTCGCGACCAACCCCACGCGCGTTATTGAAAACGCCGTGAGGGGCATGCTGCCTCGTACCAAGCTGGGTAAGGCGCAGATTTCTAAGCTCAAGGTGTATGCAGGTGCTGAGCACCCGCACGCCGCACAGCAGCCCCAGCCGTTCGAGATTTCCCAGGTTGCGCAGTAAGGCGCTGGACAGGATTGAGTGACATGTCAGACGTAACCCCCGAGGTCGAGACCTCAACCGAAGCCGCCACCGAGACTGCCGTCGACGCGGTCGAAGAGAACCCCACGGAGTACACCTCCGAGACCGCGCCTGTGCGTGGCAAGGGTGTCTCTGAGATTGCTCCCGGAGCAGGCCTTGGCCGTCGCAAGCAGGCGATCGCCCGCGTGCGCTTGGTTCCCGGTACCGGCAAGTGGACCATCAACGGCCGCGACCTGGACAACTACTTCCCCAACAAGGTGCACCAGCAGCTCGTGAACTCCCCGTTCGCGATCCTGGACATCGAGGAGAAGTTCGACGTTCACGCACGTATCGGCGGCGGTGGCCCCTCCGGCCAGGCCGGCGCGCTTCGCCTCGGCGTCGCACGTGCGCTCAACGCAATTGACCTCGAGCACAACCGTGCCACGCTCAAGAAGGCCGGGTTCCTGACCCGTGACCCTCGCGTGGTGGAGCGCAAGAAGGCTGGTCTCAAGAAGGCCCGTCGCGCCCCTCAGTACTCGAAGCGTTAACCGGGAGGCGCGCATGGCGCGGCTATTCGGCACGGACGGCGTCCGTGGGCTTGCAAATAGGGACATCACGGCCGAGCTCGCGCTCGATCTTGCAGTCGCTGCTGCTCGCGTGCTCGCCGAACGTGGCGAGTTCAGTGGCCATCGTCCGCGTGCCATCCTCGGGCGCGATACTCGTTTGTCGAGCCAGTTCCTGTCGTCCGCTGTGGCGGCAGGACTGGCCTCGGCGGGTGTCGACGTGTTTGACCTCGGTGCCATTCCCACACCCGCCGTCGCCCACCTCACGGAGACCACGGGCGCCGATCTTGGCGTGGTGATTTCGGCATCTCATAACCCGATGCCCGATAACGGCATCAAGTTCTTTGCACGCGGGGGAGTCAAGCTCCCCGACGCCGTCGAAGAGACCATCGAGGCGCGTATCGGTGAGATGTGGGACCGACCCACAGGAGCCGACGTCGGCGACATCACGCTTGCGCCAGAGCTGGTCGACGTCTACGCGGCACACCTCGCGACCTCAGTCCAGGATTTTGCGGGGCGCGCGAAGCCGCTCAGCGGCCTGACCATCGTGGTGGACGGCGCACACGGCGCGGGATCCGCAATCGGCCCGGCCGTCCTCGAAGCGTCCGGTGCCCACGTGATCGCCATTCACTGTGAGCCGGACGGCCGCAACATTAACGCCAACGCCGGTTCCACTCACATGGAAACCTTGTGCGACGCCGTGGTGAGCCATGGCGCAGACATGGGCGTCGCCTATGACGGTGATGCCGACCGTTGCCTTGCCGTCGACCACACCGGCGCAATCGTCAATGGCGACCTCATCATGGGTCTCCTTGCCATCGCTATGCGCGACAACGGCTCCCTTTACCGCAACACGCTTGTTGCCACAGTGATGTCAAACCTGGGCCTCCACCACGCGATGCGCGACGCGGGAATCGACATCGTGGAGACCGCGGTGGGCGACCGCTACGTGCTCGAGGCAATGCGCGAGGGCGGATACACGCTCGGCGGAGAGCAGTCGGGCCACATCATCGTGTCTCGATACGCTTCGACGGGTGATGGCGTGTTGAGCTCTCTTCTTCTCGGGGCGCTTGTCGCCAAGGGGACCCCGCTGCGCGACCTGGCCGCCGGCATGAGTACCTTGCCGCAGGTGCTCATCAACGTGCCCAACGTCGACCGTTCCCGTGTCCACACGGATGTGGACCTGTCTCATGAAGTCGACAGAGTCCGCCAGGAACTTGGCGAAGACGGGCGCGTGCTGTTGCGCTCGTCGGGGACCGAGCCGCTTGTCCGGGTCATGGTCGAGGCGTCCACTTTGGACGACGCGCGGAAGCATGCAGACTCCCTTGCAGCGACGGTGGCTGACAGACTGGCTCTATGAGCGGCCTCTGGGACTGGGTGATCCACCTCTCCGATCACGTCGAGTCCGGCATCTTGGCTCTGGTCGAATCAATCTGGATCTTCCCCTCGATCTTCGCAGTCTCCCTCATTGACGCGGTGATCCCCGTCGTCCCGAGCGAGTCCGTGATTATCGGCTCCGCGGCGGCGTGGCAGTCTTCCGGGCATCCCAACCTGATTCTTCTGTTTGTCGCGGGGGCCGCGGGCGCGTGGTGTGGTGACCAGACCGCGTACTTCATCGGCACCCGTATCGACGTGCGCACCATCAAGCTCTTCAGACGCCCACGGGTGCTGGCCGCCCTCGACTGGGCCGAGCACGCGCTTGAGCGCAGGGGTGCGCTGTACATCATCGCGGCCCGCTTCATCCCGATGGGCAGGGTCGCGGTGAACCTCACGGCGGGCGCGCTCCGCTACCCGCACAGACGATTCATGGCGGTCGATGCCGTGGCCACGTCGATCTGGGCGGGGTGGGGGATCCTCATCGGTACGGTGGCCGCAAGCTTCTTGGGGGACAACCTGCTGCTGTCTATCGCAGTGGGTATCACCGGAGGAGTGGCGCTTGGGTTCGCGGTTGAGAAGCTTATGAGCCTTTTGGGACTGGCTGCTCCCGAGATGCCTGACCTTGCCGACGAGATCGAGCATCTCGGAGACGGTACGCACCCCGCTCACGATCGCAACGAGTAAGACGCTCCTAGAGCTTGCGCATCTGGACCGCTTGTACGGCGTGGTCCTTGCCCTTGCGCAGGATGATGGTCGCGCGGGAGCGTGTCGGCTCGATGTTCCGCTCGAGGTTCGGAGCGTTGATGGTGTCCCAGATAAAGGACGCGCGCTCGACCGCCTCGGTGTCCGTGAGCGAGGCGTAGTTCCTGAAGTAACTGTCTTCCCTGGCAAACGCGGTCGCCCTAAACGATAGGAACCGGTCGATGTACCACTGGCGCACATTTGTGGGGTCGGCATCGACGTAGATCGACACGTCAAAATAGTCTGAGACCGCGAGCGCCGCGGCGTCGCGTTCGCGCACGGATGCTGGTTGGAGGACGTTGAGCCCCTCGACAATCAGGATGTCGGGATGGCTCACCAGTGCGCGTTCTCCCGGCACGATGTCGTACGTAATGTGGGAGTACACGGGGGCGCTCACCTCGGGCACGCCCGATTTCACGGCCGCAATGAACTCCCGGAGCGCGCGTCGGTCGTAGGACTCGGGGAATCCCTTTCTCGACATCAGCCCCTGTTCGTCGAGAACCGAGTTCGGCAGGAGAAAACCATCCGTGGTGATGAGTTCGACGCGGGGAGACGACGGCCAACGTGCGAGCAACTCACGCAAAACGCGCGCTGTGGTGGACTTTCCCACTGCGACCGAACCGGCGATGCCGATCACGAACGGTGTGCGCGATGCTCTCTCGCCGACGAACGCACTCGTCGCCTTATGCAGGGCACCGACCGACTCGGAGTGCATGGTCAGCAGGCGCGACAGCGGGCGATAGATCTGATCGACCTCGATCAAATCGATGGGATCGCCAAGGCCCCGGACGCGCGCCACATCGGCATCCGTGAGGGGGAGTGGTGTGTTGTGTGCGAGTTCGGACCACTCCGCGCGCGTGAACGACACGAAGGGGCTCACCGCTGCGTCATTGCTCGTGGTGCTCACCGGTCTATTGTGGGGCATTCACGGACCGAAACGGTTCGCCGACTAGCGCTTGGCCCGGCGCGAACTACACTCTTCCCCATGTGTGGAATTGTGGGATACGTCGGTTCTGGTGCCGCTAGTGCGCGCGCCGAGGGTGTGGTCATGGGCGGGCTCGAGCGCCTTGAATACCGCGGGTACGACTCTGCCGGGATGGCGGTCGCGACTCCGGGCGCGTCTACGCTCTCGATGGCCAAGAAGGCGGGCAAGCTCACCAACCTGGCCAAGTTCCTCGCCGACAACCCGTTGGCGCACGGAACTGCGGCCATCGGCCACACCCGCTGGGCGACCCACGGGGCCCCCACGGATGCGAATGCGCACCCTCACCTCGCCGCAGGTGGTCGCATCGCGATCATCCACAACGGCATCATCGAGAACTACGCGGCTCTCCGTGTGGAATTGCTCGAGGCAGGCGTGCAGTTCACCTCCGATACGGATACCGAAGTCGCCGGTCACCTCCTAGCCCGCTTTGTCACAGACGGCCTGACGCTCGCCGAGGCAATGCGCGCCGTCGCGCTCAGGCTCGAGGGTGCTTTCACATTGCTGGCGATTGACGCCAACGAGCCGCATGTGGTCGTGGGCACTCGTCGCAACTCACCGTTGGTCGTCGGACTGGGCGAGGGCGAAAACTTCCTCGGCTCCGATGTCGTGGCATTCATCGAATACACGCGCACGGCACTGGAACTCAAGCAGGACGAGGTCGTCGAGATCACGCCGGACGGTGTCCACATCACCGACCTGAGTGGCGCCACCGTGGTGCGCGAGCCCTTCACCGTGACGTGGGACGCCTCCGCTGCGCAAAAGGGCGGATTCGCCACGTTCATGGACAAGGAGATTCACGACCAGCCCACCGCCGTCGCCGACACGCTACGGGGCCGCCTCGACGAGCACGGTCGCCTGACCCTCGATGAGGGTTCGGTCCCCGAGACGGTACTTGCTGCGGTCGACAAGATCGTGGTGGTGGCGTGTGGCACGGCGTTCTACGCGGGCATGGTCGCCAAGTACGCGATCGAACACTGGACGCGGATTCCCGTCGAGGTCGAGCTTGCCCACGAATTCCGGTACAGGGATCCGGTGATCAACCTCCGTACTCTCGTGGTCGCCTTCAGCCAGTCAGGCGAAACCATGGACACCATCATGGCGGTGAGGCACGCCCAGCAGCAGGGTGCCCCCGTGGTCGCGATCGTCAACGTGCAGGGATCGACAATCGCCCGCGAGGCCGACGCCGTGTTGTACACCCGTGCGGGGCCCGAGATCGCGGTGGCGTCGACCAAGGCCTTCCTGTCCCAGATCGCGGCCTCCTACCTGCTCGGCATCTACCTGGCCGAGCTGCGTGGCAACAAGTTCCCCGACGAGATCGCCGCGCTCCTCGCGGAGCTCGACGCGATGCCAGGCAAGATCCAGCGAGTGCTCGACACGAGCGAGCCGCTGCGTGAACTCGCGCGGTCGATGGTCGACGAGCGCACGGTGCTCTTCCTCGGCCGTCACATCGGCTACCCGGTCGCCCTCGAGGGCGCACTCAAGCTCAAGGAGCTTGCGTACATTCACGCGGAGGGCTTCGCCGCAGGCGAGCTCAAGCACGGCCCCATCGCGCTCATCGAACCCGGCCAGCCTGTCTTCATCGTTTTGCCAAGCCCACGCGGCAAGGAGGTGCTGCACTCCAAGGTGATCTCCAATATCCAGGAGGTCAGGGCCCGTGGCGCGCGCACCGTGGTCATCGCGGAGGAGGGCGACACCGAGGCCGCAGCATATGCGGATCACCTCATCACAGTGCCCGTCACTCCCACGTTGCTCATGCCGCTTGTCACTGTGGTGCCGCTGCAGATCTTTGCGCATGAGCTCGCCTCGGCGAAGGGCTTCGACGTCGACCAGCCGCGCAACCTGGCCAAGTCCGTCACCGTCGAATAACGCATGGCCATCGTGGGCGTCGGCATCGATGTGGTCGAACTCGCGCGGTTCGATAGGGCCGTCGCGCGCTCACCGCGATTCCTCGAACGCGTCTTCACCCCGGCCGAGCGTGAGCGCGGGCGTCACTCGCTTGCCGCCCGATGGGCCGCGAAGGAGGCGCTCGCGAAGGCGCTCGGTGCGCCGGCTGGTCTGGTGTGGAAGGACGCCGAGATCGTGAGCGAACCCTCGGGACGCCCGCGTCTCGAGGTGCGGGGTTCCGTCGCGGCGCGTGCCGCGGAGCTCGGCGTCGTCACCTTTCACGTGTCTCTTTCTCACGACGCCGGAGTGGCGTCGGCCATTGTCATAGCGGAGGCGCCATGAGCAGGCTCAAGGTCACCATCGACGCCAGCGCGATCACGCGTAACGTGGCCCGACTCGTCCAGAACACCTCGGCTGACGTGATGGCAGTGGTCAAGGCGGACGGGTATGGGCACGGCCTGATCGAGGCGGGGAGAGCCGCGCGTGTGGGTGGGGCCACATGGCTGGGCGTCGCACAGCCCGACGAGGCCCTCGCCTTGCGGGCCGCCGGGGATGAGGGCCGCCTTCTGACATGGCTCTATGGCCCGGGGTTCCCAGCGCGTGCCCTCATCGAGGCTGGGATCGACCTTTCCGTGAGTTCTCCTGCGGTCTTGGCGACGATTGTGGCAGCGTCGCGCGAAGGTGCCCCGAGCCCCCGTCTTCACATCGCGGTGGACACGGGTCTTGGCCGAGAGGGATCGACCACCGCCGACCTGCCTGCGCTGCTCGAGCTCGCCAAGGAAGCCGAGCGCGAAGGGCTCATCAGGATCGTGGGCTTGTGGTCACACCTCGCGTGGGCGGATGCCCCCGGACATCCCACGATCGATCGCCAGGCGGAGGTCTTCCGTGAGGCCATCGCCGTGGTCGAGGCGGCCGGAATTAGCCTTGAGGTGCGCCATCTCGCCAACTCGGCCTGCACCCTCACGCGTCCGGACTTGCATTTTGACCTCGTCCGCCCCGGACTCGCGATCTATGGGCTCGCCCCCGTCGCCGACCCCGACGGCGCGGGCTTTGGGCTCGAGCCCGCCATGAGCGTGACGAGTGAAATCATCTTGATGAAGGACGTGCCAGCCGGTCAAGGAGTCAGTTACGGCCACCAGTACGTGACCGAGGTGCCGACGACGCTGGGTCTTGTGAGCGCGGGGTACTCCGACGGGGTGTTCCGTGCGGGAGGGTCCGTCGCCGAGGTTTCGGTGCGCGGGCGTCGTTACCGCATCGCCGGACGGATCTGTATGGATCAGTTCGTGATCGACCTTGGAGCCTCCACCGAGGTCTGCGTGGGTGACGTCGTGACCCTCATCGGGCCGGGAGGACCCTCTGCGAAGGACTGGGCCGAGGCGGTGGGGACGATCGACTACGAGATCGTGTGCCGCTTTGGCGGGCTACGCCCCAAGACGGTCGCATGAGGTATCGCATCTCCGACGGGGAGTCGATGAGATCACTCGGCCGAGCACTGGCTCCGTCGCTGCGGGCCGGAGACCTCGTGATTCTCGCCGGCGGTCTGGGCGCGGGTAAGACGACGCTCGTTCAGGGCATCGGTGCGGGACTGCGTGTGCGAGGTCAGGTCGCGAGTCCCACTTTCATCATCTCTCGTGCACACGAGCCGTCGGACGACGGCCCCTGGCTTGTCCATGTCGACGCCTACCGGCTTGGCTCTCTTGCCGAGCTCGACCACCTCGATCTCGACGACTCGACCGACGAAGCCGTCACGGTGGTCGAGTGGGGTGAAGGCAAAGTGGAGGCACTTGCGGACGGGCATGCGCTCATCACGATCGACCGCGCGCGCGGTCTCAATGCAAGCGGCGCGGTGGCCGACGGCGAGGATCCAGCGGCAGGCGAACGGGTGGTCACGGTCGAGACGACAGGGGCTGCATGGGACGGGCGCGTCTGGCCCGACGGAGGAGAGGCGACACCATGATTCTGGCAATCGATACCTCCGCGGCGATCGCGGTGGCGGTGACCGATGATGCCGCCGATGCGGTGCTGGCGCGCAGGAGCGTCTTCTCACCCCGTGGTCATGCCGAGCTCCTGAGCGATCTGATCAGGCAGGCGCTCGACGAAGCGGGCACGACCAGGGCAGACGTGACCGCCGTGGTCGTGGGAACCGGGCCTGCACCCTTTACCGGGCTACGCGTCGGCCTCGTGACGGCCCGTACGCTCGCGTTCGCCTGGAAGGTGCCGGTGTGGGGGGTGTGCTCTCTTGACGCGATCGGCGCGGAACACGGAGATGTGCTCGCGGTGGCGGACGCACGCAGGCGAGAGGTCTACTGGGCTCGTTACGTAGGCGGAATCCGAGTTGATGGCCCCGAGGTAGGGGCCCCCGTCTCCGTCGTCGTCCACGCCCACGAGTCGGTGATCGGCAGGGGTGCAATGCTTTACCCCGAGGCGTTCCCCGGCGCGGTTGAGGCGGACCCTGACCCCTGGTGGCTGGCCAAGGAGGCCGTGCGGCGCCGCGGGCTCGGCGAGGAGCTTCCCACGGAGCCGCTGTACCTTCGCCGGCCCGACGTGCACGGCGCATGACCGATGCGACGCTGAGAGATCTGGTCCAGGCCGACCTGCCGTGGATGGCCGGCCTCGAACGGGAGATCTTTGGGCACGCCGCGTGGTCGGAACCCCTCATCCGTGAGGACTGGAGATACGGGCACGGACGGTACCGCGGCGTCGTGGTCGATGGTGAACTCGCCGGCTATGCCGTCTACGGATTCGAGGGCGACGCCTTTCACCTGATGAACCTTGCCGTCGACGCCGCACACAGGGGGCACGGACTGGCCACGCTCCTCGTCGAGGAGTTTCTCGCCGAGGCGCGGCGTCTGCGCGCCCCCGACGCATGGCTTGAGGTAGCCGTCGACAACGCTGCTGCGCTCGCGCTGTACGCCAAATACGGATTCGAACTGGTGCGCGTGCGCCGCAAGTATTACCAGCCCGAGGGAATCGATGCGCAGGTCATGCGGCTCGTGCTACGGGAGTACACGCCGGGATTGCCAGGCGGACTGCCGGTCGGCGAGTGACGGGACTCTAGAGGGTCCGCGCGACGTCGTCCCACTCGGGCCTGCGCTTGCGTTCGCCCGCGGCGTGGTCGCCGTCCTCGGCGGGGTACCCCACCACGAGGAGGAGCTCCGCATTCCACCCGGTGCCCGCAAACAGGGCATCCGTGACGGCGCCCGTGTCGAAGCCTCCCATGGGCCGCACTGCGAGCCCGGCCGCGCGTAGTGCCACGATCAAGTAGCCCAACTGGAGCCACGTGTTGTCGTGGGCGTTGACTCGGCGGGAGTCGGGCGCGGCGTTGAGGCGGTCGCGCAGGCCCTCGATGCCGGGAGCGGTGATGTGGACGTACTCGTGATAGTCGTGATCCGAGGCCGCGACCAGAAGAAGCGGCGCGGCGGCGAGGCGTGACTGGTTGCCGGCCGCGGCGCTGGCGATCACAGCGGCCCTTGCGTCCTCTGACTCCGCAATCGCGAGCCGTAGGGGCATCGCATTGTTGGCGGTGGGACCCCATTTCGCGAGGTCATAGGCCGCACGAACGGCGTCCATGGAGACGGGGGCGCCCGAGAAGCGAAGGGGAGAGCGGGCTTCGGTGAAGAGCGCGCGCTGCGCTTGGATGTCAATGGCGAGAGCCGACGTAGATGAGGTCACGTTGACATGACAACCAACGGGGCCAAGGTATTCCCCGACGTCGACGTCGGCGGCATGGCTGCTTCGAGTTCAGGTCGAGGGGTCACCGCCTAGAGTGGTTTCCATGGAATTAGTCCTTGGCCTTGAGTCCACGTGCGATGAAACGGGCGTGGCGCTCGTGCGCGGTCGCGAGTTGGTCGCCGACGTCGTGGCGTCGTCGATGGATGAACATGCACGGTTCGGCGGAATCATCCCCGAGGTGGCCTCGCGTGCCCACCTCGAGGCGTTCGTCCCTACGGTTGAGGAAGCCCTCGCGCGAGCGGGATGTTCGCTTGACGATGTCGACGCGATCGCCGTCGCCGCAGGCCCCGGCCTTGTCGGCTCGCTGACGGTGGGCGTCGCGGCGGCGAAAGCCCTCTCCCTCGCCCTGAACCGACCGCTCTACGGTGTCAACCACGTGATCGGCCATGCCGCGGTCGATGAACTGGTCCATGGGGCGTTCCCCGACCGCACGATGGCCCTCGTGGTCTCGGGGGGACACTCGTCGCTCCTGCTTGTCGAGGACATCGCCACGCGTGTGACCGAGTTGGGCCATACCCTCGACGACGCTGCGGGAGAGGCCTTCGACAAGGTCGGACGCCTGCTGGGTCTGCCGTACCCGGGAGGCCCGCACGTCGACAGGCTCGCCCGTGAGGGCAATCCGACGGCGATCAAGTTCCCCCGTGCGCTGACGCTGCCCAAGGACCGTGAGCGTCACGCGTATGACTTCTCCTTTTCGGGCCTCAAAACCGCCGTCGCGCGCTGGGTCGAGGCGGCCGAGGACTCGGGCAAACCCGTACCGGTTGCGGATGTCGCCGCATCGTTCGCTGCCGCAGTCGCCGACGTCTTGGTCGCCAAGACTCTCGATGCGTGCGAACGGCACGACGTCGACACCCTGGTCATCGGCGGAGGCTTCTCCGCGAACAGCCAGCTGCGTGAGCTCGCGCTTGAACGCGGCGCGGAGCGCGGAATCGACGTCAGGATTCCCCCGCTCAAGTACTGCACGGACAACGGTGCGATGATCGCGGCGCTCGGCGCGGCCGTCGTCGCTCGCGGGGTGGCACCAAGTTCGCTCACGTTCGGCGTCAACTCCTCGATGTCGCTCGAGACCATCTCGGTATGAGCCGTCGCGGCATCGTCGCCGGGCTGACGGCGGTCGCGCTCGCCGCCGTGGGAGGCGTGGGCTGGGGAGTATGGCATCAACGCGAGGCCGCTTCGCTTGCGGACAGCGGGGGATCCGTGGTGGTCCCCGCGAGGTTGGAGGTCGAGATGGCTCCTCGTCAGGAGGTGCAGTCGCTCGCGTGGGGGCCCAACCTCATCGACTATGCGCAGGCTCTCGCCGAAGCTCGCAAGCTCCCGCTCGATGTCGCGGCCGGGCACGTGATCGTTGCCTCTGTGAGCTCGCCAGACGCGGCCTTGGCGGCCGCCCTGGTACGGGAGGAGCACCTCGCTGGGGTCATCCTCATGGGAGGCTCGATGACGGACGCTCCGCAGGTCCGCGCGCTCGCGGCGGCCGTGCAGTCCGGCGCGGCAGAGGATGGTCGAGGTTGGCCTGCGATTGTGTCGACCGATCAAGAGGGAGGCGCGGTGGCGCGGTTGGGGCAGCTTGTCCCCGAGTTGCCTGCCTTCATGGCGGCCGGATCGATGTCTGACAAGGACGTCGTCACCTCGACGTATACCGACGCTGCCTTCAGCATGCGAGAGCTGGGCATCACGGTCGACTGGGCCCCGGTGGCGGACGTGACGGTCGGTATCGCGGACCCTGTCATCCGAGCGCGCTCTGCAGGCTCGGACCCGGTGCGTGTCGCGGACACCGTCGTGGCGGCGGTGGACGGCTTTGTGCAGGGGGGAGTGGTCCCAGCGGTGAAGCACTTCCCCGGGCACGGCTCGGTCACCACCGATTCGCATGAGGCACTCCCCACGCAGACAGCCTCGGTCGGTCAACTCGCAAGCGCAGACCTCGTTCCCTTCGCCTCCGCTATCGATGCGGGGGCGCCTGTCGTGATGATGGGCCACATCGCCGTGGGCGAGTGGGGTGGGCTCCCGTCGAGCCTGGACCCCGCCGCCTACGAGTATTTGAGGCACACGCTGGGCTTCACGGGGGTCGCGGTGACCGATGCGCTCAACATGAGCGCCGTGACCGACGGCTACGCTCCCGGTGAGTCCGAGGTCGCGGCGCTTTCCGCGGGGGCCGACCTTTTGCTGCTGCCTCGTGATCCGGCGTTGGCCCGTCAGGCAATTGTCAACGCCGTGAACTCGGGAACGCTTTCTCGCGACCGGCTCGACGGAGCCGTCGCTCGGGTTTCGCTCCTCATGACATGGCAGTCCCAGATCTCGGCGACGGCAGACTCTGGGTTGAGTGAGACCCCCGGCGGCGACGGGTATGCGCGTGCGTTTGCGGCGTCCGCGTCCACGGTTTCGGCGCCGTCGTGCGGGGGCCCCTACGTAGGGTCGAGCGTGACCATCTCGGGAGGATGGCCCGCGGAGCGGGAGGCGCTCGCCGACGCGCTTGCCGGTTATGGCATCTCCACGGGCGGGGGCACAACGGTTCTTCTCCTCGGCTCCGACACGGGCTCCGGTGACGCCGACGTCGTGGTCGCGATGGATGGTCCGTGGGGTCTCGCGGCCTCGACGGCGAGCGTCTACGTGGGACTCTACGGCCGTTCGAATGACGCGCTCGCGGGACTGGCAGACGTGCTTGCTGGCGCCGTCGAGCCCACAGGGCAATGGGCGATTCCGGGGATGCCCGAGGCGTGCGGGGCCCCATGACATTCCTCGCCGGCCTCGGCCTCGGGCTGTCGCTCATCATCGCCATCGGCGCGCAAAACGTCTTTGTGCTGCGCCAGGGGCTCCATCGCGATCACGTCTTGGTGGTGGTCGCGATCTGCGCGCTTTCCGATGCGGTGCTCATCCTCGTGGGGGTGTCGGGCATCGGGCTGGCGGCGGAGTCGGCACCGTGGCTCTTCGTCGCCGCACGGTGGGCAGGCGCGGCGTTCCTCCTGACGTATGGGTTCCTCGCCGCGCGCAGGGCGTGGCGTGGGAACGACCTGGGGCTTGGTGCGGGTGCGGATCGTGAGACGGTGGCAAGGCGTGGCGCGCGCGGTCGGCCGGCCCTGCGGGTGGCGCTCACGTGTTTGGCGCTCACGTGGCTCAACCCGCATGTCTATCTGGACACGGTGTTTCTGCTCGGCTCGGTCGCCGCAGCCCACGGGGAAGCCAAGTGGGTCTTTGCCGCTGGTGCCGTCACGGGGAGCATCGTGTGGTTCGTCTCGCTCGGCTACGGGGCTCGATATCTCGCGCGCTGGCTTGCTGGGCCGCGCGCGTGGCGTGCCCTCGATGCCCTCATCGCCGTGATCATGCTGGTGATCGCCGTGAACCTCGTGAGGGGCGTCTAGCCGTTTGGGGTCGAACCGTCCACGCGAAGCAAACGCCCGGGTGGCGGGCGAACTAAGGCGGACCGTCGGCCGGGGCTTCTGCGCGAACGAGGTTCTTCACAAGGTCCTTGACGCGGTCTCCGCTGACGGCAGGCATGAAGAGATACCCCTGGCCCGTGGCGCATCCAATCTCGCGCAGCGCATCCAGCTGATCCGTCGTCTCGACGCCCTCGGCCACCACTGAGATATCAATCGCCTCGGCCAGCTTCACCAAGGAATTGATGAGCTCCGCGCTGTGCTCGATAGTAGTCAGATTGTGGATAAACGACCTGTCGATCTTGAAGGCATCGACGGGGAAACGGTGAAGCGTCTCGAGCGACGAGTAGCCGGTTCCGAAGTCGTCAATGTGGAGGCGCAACCCGGCCTCGTGCATCCTCTGCATGTGGCGCAGGGCGACCTCGGGGCGCCGCATCAACACCGCTTCAGTGATCTCCAGCGTGAGTCGCTCCGGCGCGAGGCCGTATCGGCGCAGCGTCTTGAGGACGCTCGTGAGGAGATCCTGGTTCCAGAACTCCTTGTCGGACACGTTGATGCTCACGTTGACTACCTCGGGGCCCCATTCGACGAGTTGGCGGCACACCTCGCCGACAACCCAATGGCCCAGCTCGACCACAAGTCCTGTTTCCTCCATCGCGTCGAGGAAGTCGTCGGGGAGCAGCAGTCCGCGCACGGGGTGACGCCATCGCGTGAGGGCTTCGAAGCGGTCGGTACGGCCCGTCATGAGGTTGACGATCGGCTGGTAGTGAATCTCGAACTGGTTGTCGTGGAACGCGAGTTGGAGCTCGATGGAGAGGGCCTCGCGTTCGAGGGTGTTTTCGTGCATTGGTGTGTCGAAGATGACGGTGGTTCCTGGCTCTGTCTCTTTGGCCCGGTACATCGCGGTGTCCGCGTCGCGCAGGACATCCTCCGCGCACGCATATTCGATCGCGCTTGTCGCCACGCCGATGCTTGCCCGTGTGTCGACGTCCTGACCGTCAAAGTGATGAGTCGTGGCGAGTGCCGCTTGCACTCGACGGGCCGCCAGCAGTGCGCCCTCGTGATCGGTATTGGCAAGAAGGATCACGAACTCGTCTCCACCGAACCTTGCCGCCGTATCGACCGCCCGTAACTCGCGTTGGATGTCGGCACCGACTGCCTTGAGGACGCGATCGCCCATGTGGTGACCGAGCGAGTCGTTGACGAGTTTGAACCCGTCGAGGTCGAGAAAGAGCACGGCAAACGGGGTGCTCGACCGCTGCCAGAGCGCGAGGGCATGCTCCAACTCTCGGACAAAGAGCTCGCGATTCGGTAGCCCCGTGAGCGCGTCAAAGTGCGCGCTCCTTTGAACGGCCTTTTGAAGACGTCGAGACTCCAGTGCGGTGCACAGTAAGGCAGCCCAGTGCTGATACGTCTCGCGCATGGTGGCCGGCCCCATGTCGGCAACGAGCGCAAGCAATCCCCAATCGCGTTCCCGGGTGAGGAGGGGAATGACGACGCACACCTCGTGGCCGGTCATCGAGGAAAGGAGGGCCTCCGGAGGGAAGTCTTCCGCCCTCAACGGGCCGGCAAGAAGGTCCGACTCGTCGGCGGTCATGCCGTAGGTTCCCGCGATGTGCAGTTGCCTGGCGTGTGGGTCGTCTTGCCATAGGGCCAGAGCACCCATCTTGACGTGAGTGCCCGTGAGCCAATCGAGGTTGCGCGGGTCGGCGTTGGTGGTGTCGAGCAAGCCGGCGTCCACCACGTAGTGCTCGGCAATCGCGGCATCCGCCAATTCGACCTCGCGCTGGAATGCGCCGGCCTGGAGCCTCCACAGGGCCTCGCCAAGGCGGGGGGATAGGGGGAAGGCCTGATGCGCGGCTCCGGAGGTGGAGGGGCGCGAGCGGTGGGCAAAAGTGCTCATCGCCTCAGCAAACCGACGGAGCACGTCGGGGCGGGAGGTGAGGCGATGGAGAGACGTGGTGAGGCTCTGGGTTTGCGCGGTGGTCGCCGCGTCTCCCCGCTTCAGAAGACGCACGGCCTCGAGCATGGTGACCTCAATGTCGATCCGGGAACGGCGATCCTCGTCCGAGTCTTCGGTAAGGGCGTCTCTTTCGAAGATGTCATGGAGCGTCTGCAGCAGTCGGTCGGTCGGTCCTTGGTCGCACTCGTCGGTCTGCCCCGCGCCACGCTGTCGCGCATCGCCGTCGCAGCCGCAGGATTCCCGCACGGCGAGCAGGGCCGACGTCGATGTGAAGGCGACGTTTGGTACCTCTTCTCCGCGCATCTTTGCCAGGATGAGGCGTCCTGCGAGCGCGCCCACGTCATCGAATCGCTGATTGACGCTGGTGAGCGGCGGTACGCTAAACGCCGCAGACGTGATGTTGTCGAATCCGGCAATCGCGATGTCGCGGGGGACCTCGACTCCCGCTGCCGCGAGGGCGCGCATCAGTCCGAGGGCGTTTCGGTCAGTCGCCACCATGAGCGCTGTAGGACGGTGGGGGGACTTGAGTAGGCTCGCGGCGGCAGTCGCGCCACCAGCCTCGGCGCGCACTGTGCTCGCGGCCGTCATTTCATTGGTTTCGGGGGCAATGAAGAGGTGCTCAGGATTCGCCGTCAATCCATACCGCTCAAGCGTCTCGCAATAGGCCTCATGGCGGTCGCGAATGTCCTGTTGAGCGAGGTTGCCCACGAAGCCGATCCGCGCGTGGCCGTGGGAGATGAGATGCTCCACGGCGGCGGTCGCGCCAGCGCGGTTATCCGGTTGTGCGCAGGGGGCCTCGAAACCCCCGGTGTTAGCCCCCGAAAGAAGCACCACAGGCTTCCCCTCGTCACGTAGCCGCTCCAGATACGACACGCCCGCGGCTGTCGTCACTGAGACCACGCCATCCGCGTGCGACCAAGCCACAGGCAACGCGAACTCGGCGCGTTCACCGGGCACGTCGCGGGGTGCGCTCTCTGCGAGTGTATCGACGACTATCAGGCGGTGTTTCTGGCTGAAGACTTCTTTCGCAACACCCGAAAGGAGTAGGCCGAAGTAGTCCCCACCAAGCCAGGGCGCCAAAACGAGAACAGTCGACCGGCGAGTCATCGCGACGCCCGCACGGTGCACACACTGCCCCACATGCTGTCAGGCCTCCTCGCCGACTAAGCCGTTCGCATGCGCTGAGGCAGGGGCCGAGCCCCATGAGGGGCTCGTGACCCACAGGCCAGACGCTCGCCCTCTTGGGGCAGCGTCTACACCTCAGCACACTCGTCCACCCGTCGACCACTGTGTCGAAGTTTTCAGGGTTTTGAGGCAAAAACCTGTGATTTGCAGGTGGCCCTGTTCGGACCTTGTGCCGGTCGAGGTCCCCTCGCTCCACGACCTCGACGGCGACATCGGCGCCAGCAACTGCTGTTACGAGACGCGCTCCGCGATCAGCGCGAGCCTGGTGTCGCCCACGCGCGTGAGGATCACGGTGGCAGCGGCGGAACCCTTGAGCTTGAGGCGCGGCCGCAGCGCCGCGGGGTCGATGTCCATGCCGCGCTTCTTGATTTCCAGGCGGCCGATGCCTCTGGACGCGAGCGCCGACGCGAGGCGTTTTTCCGAATACGGGAGCGAGTCGAGGATGCGGAAGCCCGTAGCGAATGGCGTCTCAACGGGGGAGTCGCACGTGAGATAGGCGATGTGTGGGTCGATGAGCCGGGCGCCCAGGTGGTCGGCGAGCGGCCCGACGAGTCCCGCCCGAATGATGGCACCATCGGGCTCATAGAGGTACTCGCCCAGCGGGCCGGCCTCCCCCTGTACCGGATCGGCGTCAAACGTATGTGACTGCGATCCCCTCATCACGAGAGCGGAGTGCCCGTGCCTGCGCGCGAGCCTGCCCGACCACACCCCCAGCTCCACGACGTCCCCGTCGACGCTGACCCACTGGGCCTCTGACTCGGGCGGCACGGCGTCGTGGGGGAGGGCGGGGCCAAGCTTGAGGCCTATGTCTGGCCACCGCGCACGCAGGGCGAGGACGTCGTCGAGAGGCGGCGAATAGTCCCGCGGGTCGTGGTGCCTGCCGCGTCCATCCCTGCGCGCGGGGTCCACAAAGAGGGACTGCGCGTCGACCGGTCCCGCGGCGAGCGTGACCATCGCATCCGCGAAGACCACCCGAGCGTCTTCCCAGTGGCGCAGATTGTGGTCTGCCAGAAGCGCAGTGGCCTCGTCGCGTTCGAAGGCGAGAACCGAAAGCCCGAGAGAGGCAAACGCCATCGCATCGGCGCCGAGGCCGCACGTGAGGTCGGCCACCGAGGTGATGCCAGCCTTGACGTATCGCTGGGCATGGTGCGCCGAGACGGCGAGTCGGGTGGCCTGTTCGAGGCCGTCTTGGGTGAAGAGCATTCCCTGAGCGAAGGGTCCGAACTTGGCCGTGGCGGCTGCTCGGAGTCTGGCCTGGGTCATCGCGGTGGACACCAGGGCCGGATCGGCGCCCTGGGCACGGAGCTGGCTCGTGAGCGCGAGCGCTCCTGCGGCGTCGTACGGCGGCATTGTCGCCAAGAGGGCGAGCGCCGCGGGGGAGGTGGCGAGTCGGGCGGCATCTGCATCCATGGGTCGATCCTGGCACGCTCCCGGTTTCACGTGCGGCGAAACCGTCCCTCAGCATTAGCACTCGCGGCTAGGGAGTGCTAAATTTGCGGGTGTTCCCTCAAGGGGACGCGGCCACTGCCTGACCCCCGCGACGGCGGGCATGTAGCCGCATCACATCGTTCTTTCAAGGAAGGTGAGGTCCGCTGTGTCGGTCTCTATCAAGCCTCTCGAGGACAAGGTCGTAGTCAAGCCGGCAACCGCCGAGAAGACCACTGCCTCAGGTCTCGTGATCCCTGACACTGCCAAGGAGAAGCCCCAAGAGGGCGAGATTGTTGCGATCGGCCCCGGCCGCATCGACGACAACGGCAACCGTGTCCCGCTCGACGTCGCTGTGGGTAACCGCGTGATGTACAGCAAGTACGGCGGCACCGAGGTCAAGTACGCGGGTGAGGATTACCTCATCCTGTCCGTGCGCGACCTCCTCGCCATTGTCGACTAGGCGCTGTTAGCTCCACGCATTATCTGAAGATTGAGGCGGCACTTTCGCCGCTACACACGAAGGCCCCGGGATTTTTCCCGGGGCCTTCGTGCTTTCCGCGTCGCTCCGTTGACATGAAGAAGGGTCGTGTCGGCGGGTTCGCGGACTTTGCTGGTGGGGCGGCTTGTTAGCTGGCCCTCTTCAGCCGTCCTGCAAGGATCGCGTGCCGTTCGTCCTCGCTGAGTCCACCCCATACGCCGAATGGCTCGCGTGCGGAAAGGGATCGCTCGCGGCACATGTCAAGAACGGGGCAATGGGTGCAGTACTGCTTAGCGGCCTCGGCGCGGCGCCGTCGAGCTGCACCGCGTTCACCCTCCGGGTGGAAGAACAGGTCAGGGTCGGCGTCGCGACAGGCGCCCTCGTACTGCCACTCCCATTGATCCTGAGTAGGGGCTGGCAGTTTAGTGATTGTCTCCATCGCGCTCCTCGGTCCGTGTGCCCCACCCGCGTCATCGTTGACCCGGGACCGTTTCTCATTCATGCCATCACGGAATCACCGTAAACCGGACTAAACGGACAGTCAAGGCTCTGCGGTGATCCGCTTGGTGCACCTCTGTTTCTACTCCCTTGGGGGGCTCGTGGGAACCCCCAACTTATGGGGTATTTGTCGGGATAGGAGGGGCTCTGCTCTCGGGAGTCGTGTCTAGCCCTGGCGCGGAGTCGACGGAACTTGGGCCACGAGGTCTCGCCCTAGACTTGGGCCCATGGCCCCCACAGAGCACAACCCCTTTGGGTTCACAGGTCTGACCTACGACGACGTCCTCCTCCTTCCGGGCGAAAGCGACGTCATCCCGTCGGGAGTGTCGACGCGCACGCGCCTGACGCGGGAGATCGACATCGAGGTGCCGCTGCTGAGCGCGGCCATGGACACCGTGACCGAGGCTCGCATGGCGATTGCCTTGGCGAGGCTCGGTGGCATCGGCGTCCTGCACCGCAACCTGTCGATCGAGGATCAGGCGCAGCAGGTCGTCACCGTCAAGCGCTCCGAGTCCGGAATGATCACCGATCCGGTGACCGTCGGTCCCGACGCGACGCTGGCTGAGTTAGACGCGCTGTGCGCGCGCTATCGAGTTTCAGGGCTGCCCGTGGTTGATGCCGATGGGACGCTCGTGGGCATCATCACCAATAGGGACATGCGGTTCGTGCCCCCGAGCGACTACGCCGGCCGCTTTGTGCGCGACCAGATGACGCCGATGCCGCTCATCACGGCACCCGAGGGCGTCTCCAACGCCGACGCCTCCGCGCTGCTCGCAAGGAACCGTGTCGAGAAGCTTCCGCTGGTCGACGAGGACGGCAAACTCACTGGACTGATCACGGTCAAGGACTTTGTGAAGACTGAGAAGCACCCCAAGGCCACCAAGGACCCAGAGGGCCGGCTGCGAGTAGCGGCTGCGGTGGGCTTCTTTGGCGATGCGTGGGAGCGCGCGATCGCGCTGGTCGAGGCCGATGTGGATGTGCTGGTTGTCGACACTGCACACGGGCACGCGAAGGCCATGATCGACATGATCAAGCGGCTCAAGGCCGATCCGGCCACGCGGCACGTGCAGGTCATCGGCGGCAATGTCGCCACGCGGGCGGGCGCCCAGGCGCTCGTGGATGCTGGCGTGGACGCCGTCAAGGTAGGGGTTGGCCCCGGCTCGATTTGCACCACGCGCGTCGTTGCCGGCGTGGGTGTTCCGCAGGTCACCGCGGTCTACGAGGCCTCGCTCGCCGCACGCGCGTCGGGCGTCCCCATCATCGCCGACGGTGGACTCCAGTACTCCGGCGACATCGCCAAGGCCCTCGTGGCAGGGGCGTCCTCGGTGATGCTCGGCTCGCTGTTTGCGGGTTGCGACGAGACGCCTGGCGACCTGGTGCTGGTCAACGGCAAGCAGTTCAAGAGCTACCGCGGCATGGGTTCGATGGGAGCCCTCGCGTCTCGCGGCCGCCAGTCCTATTCGAAGGACCGCTACTTCCAGGCCGATGCGCCCAGCGACGACGACCTGATTCCCGAGGGCATCGAGGGGCGTGTGCCATTCAAGGGCCCCGTGTCCTCGGTGGTTCGCCAGCTTGTCGGCGGGCTCGGCCAGTCCATGTTCTACGTGGGGGCCCGCACCGTCCCCGAGCTCCAGTCGAGGGGACGCTTTGTTCGCATCACGCCGGCGGGGCTCAAGGAGAGCCACCCGCATGACGTGCAGATCACGGTTGAGGCGCCCAACTACTCGGGCCACAACTGACGGTGGAACTCACCTGGCACACGCTCGCGATTCTCGCGGTCGTCGCGTTGGTCGCCGGGTTTGTCGACACTCTCGCGGGGGGTGGTGGGCTGCTGACAGTGCCCGCACTCTTGCTTGCTGGGTTGCCTCCGCTGGCGGCCCTGGGCACCAATAAACTGCAGAGTTCGTTCGGCACAGGCATGGCGACGTATCAGGTGCTCCGGCGCAAGCGCGTGTCGTGGGCACAGGTGCGCGGGCCGATGCTTATCGCTTTTGGGGGGTCAATCGCTGGGACCATAGCGATCCAGTTTGTCCACGCCGATGGGCTTCGTTTGCTGATTCCCGTGGTGCTGGCGCTCGTCGCTGCCTATTTTCTCTTTGTGCCTGGTGCGCATCGGCCTCCCGCGGCGCCTCGCCTCAGTGAGCGTACGTATCGAGCCACAGTCCTCCCCGCGATCGGTGCCTATGACGGAGCCTTCGGGCCGGGGACGGGCTCGCTGCTCGCGCTGTCGGGTGTCGCGCTCAGGGCGCGCACCTTGATCGAGTCGACGGCAATCGCGAAGACCCTCAACTTCGCCACGAACTTCGCGTCGCTGCTGGTCTTTCTCGTGGTCGGTCACGTGGTGTGGATCGCGGCTGCTGCGATGATCGGCGGTCAGCTCTTGGGGGCCTACGCGGCCTCGCATGTGTTGTTCCGCGTCAAGCCGCTCGTCCTTCGCGTGCTCATCGTCGTGATGTCGCTCGGGATGCTCGTGCGGGTCCTGATCGGCTAGAACAGCGAGGGCTCTTCGTCGGGCTCGACCGTGGGTGGGGCGGGAACCGGCCACTCGGGGTTGGGGAGGTCATCGACGGTGCCCTTGGACTTGAGCCAGGCCCCAAAGCGGACTGCCCACGTGTGGTGAGCTGCGGCCTGCTGATCGTGAAGCGCCGTCAGGTCAATCTCGCCGATGGTGGGGTACCGCTGCGCGATCGCGTGGACCAGGTCCAAGGTAGCCAACACGTCTGCGTCCGCGGCGTGGAGGCTGTCTGCGTCCACGGGAACCACGTAGATGCGGCACGTGTCGATGAGCTTGCGAGGGCCCTTGCGATAGTTGTCGAGGTGGCGATCGAGCACGAGGGGGTCCACGAGGGGGCGGATTCCGCCAGGCAGGCGCTGGGTGAGCGTCCGGAGCCCATGCCGTTCGAGCTCCGACTCCAGGATCGTGAGGTCGTACTGGACGTTGAAGCCCACGACGGGGATCCCCGCCGCCAAGGCCTCGGCCAGGACGGACGCGATCTGCTCAAGAGCATCGGCCGGCTTGGCGCCTTCTGCCCGCGCGCGCTCGGTCGTGATGCCGTGCACTTGGGTGGCGCGTGCGGGGATCTCCACGCCGGGATCGATCAGCCAGTTCGTCGTCTCGACGGCGTCACCCTCCCTGCGGATGATCGCGGCCGAAACAATACGGTCTGTGGTGGGGGAAACCCCCGTGGTCTCGGTGTCGAACCCCACCATGGGTCCCTGAAGCCAGCTCATGTACCTACCCTGGCACGGAGGTCAGACGCGTGGTGACAGGCGCGGCGGGTCGAACCCGTGCGGCACGGGCGTGGAATCGCACCTTTGGGACCACGTGCCATTACGGGTAGAGGCCCCGCAGGCGGTGTGCCTCCGTGACGCGCCTGACGGCCAGCGCAGTTGCCGCCGCGCGATACGTCAACTCGTGGGCGCGCGAATAATCGACGACGTCGTGCCAGGCCTTGGTCATGCGCTCCTCGAGGCGTTCGTTGACCTCGCGTTCGTTCCATTGGTAGGCCTGATGCGCCTGGACCCATTCGAAATAGCTCACGATGACGCCGCCGGCATTGGCGAGGATGTCGGGGACCACGACGATCCCACGCTCATGGAGGATCGCGTCGGCCTCCTTGGTGGTGGGGCCGTTCGCGCCCTCGACCACAATCTTTGCGCGGACGTGCGGCGCGTTCTCGCCCGTCAGCACGCCCTCGACCGCGGCGGGGATGAGCACGTCGACATTGAGCGTGAGGAGGTCTGCAGGGTCGAGGGCCTCGGCCCTCGCGAAACCCCTCACGGTGCCCGTGAGGTCCACGTGGGCGCTCAGCCGCGGGATATCCAGTCCCTCTTTGGCATAGACGGCGCCGTCGACGTCGCTTACCGCGAGCACCTTGATCCCCGATTCCTCGAGGAAGCGCGCGGCGTCGCGGCCGACCTTGCCGAATCCCTGAACCGCAGCCGTGGACCGCGCGGGCTCCATGGCATGCGCCTCGAGGGCCATGAGGACGATGTGTGCGACGCCGCGTGACGTCGCGGTGGCGCGGCCGAGCGAGCCGCCGAGGGCGACGGGCTTGCCTGTCACGACGCCGGGGACGGTGTGGCCTACAAGCGCCGAATACGTGTCCATCATCCAGGCCATCGTCTGCTCATTGGTGCCGAAGTCGGGGGCGGGAATGTCGACTTCGGGGCCGATGATTGGCGAGATTTCCGAGGTGTACCGCCTGGTGACGCGTTCCAACTCGCTCAGGCTGTGGGTGCGAGGGTCGATCGCCACGCCCCCCTTGGCGCCGCCGTACGGGAGGTCGACGAGCGCGCACTTCCAGGTCATCCACATCGCGAGTGCACGCACCTCGTTGAGGTCGACATTGGCGGCAAAGCGTAGTCCGCCCTTGGCGGGGCCGCGCGAAAAGTTATGTTGGACGCGGTAGCCGTGATAGATCTCGACCGTTCCGTCGTCGCGCCGCAGCGGGATGCTGACCTGCATTTCCCTGCGAGCCGTCCCGAGCATGGTGTGCATGCCCGGGTCGTAGCCGAGGTGAGCGACTGCGCCGGCAAGCTGCGCCAGAGCATCGGCAAGCGGGCCGTCGGTGGGGCCTACGGGCAACGTCATCGGGACCTCCTCGTCCTTGATCCCGACTGTAGTCGTGCGTGGGTGATTCCTGGGGGCCTTCGTGGTCCGACGCGGGGGAGGGCCGCGCCGGCCGATGCTGGAAGTCGGCCGATGCTGGAAGAACACCCGTGCCCGAGCGATAGGCTGGGCTCGTGACTATCGAGATCGAGATTGGGCGCGGAAAGCGCGGACGCCGGGCGTATTCCTTCGACGACATGGCGATCGTGCCCTCGCGGCGCACACGCGACCCGGAAAAGGTATCCCTCGCGTGGCAGATCGACGCATTCCGCTTTGATATCCCCGTGCTCGCCGCTCCCATGGACTCGGTGACGAGTCCCGCCACCGCGATTGCGCTCGGCAAGGCGGGTGGCCTCGGCGTACTCGACCTCGAGGGCCTGTGGACTCGGTACGAGGACCCGACCGCTCAGCTGGCCGAGATCGCCTCGCTTCCCCGTGAGGCCGCGACGGCTCGCATGCAGGAGATCTACAGGGAGCCTGTCAAGACCGAACTGATCGCAGCCCGTCTCGGCGAGATCCGTGCGGCAGGCGTGACGGTGGCTGGCGCGCTGTCGCCCCACAACACGCAAGAGCACTACGAGGCAGTCGTCAAGGCGGGAGTCGACGTCTTCGTGATCCGCGGCACCACCGTCTCCGCCGAGCACGTCTCCGCGGTGGGCGAGCCCCTCAACCTCAAGAAGTTCATCTACGACCTCGACGTCCCCGTGATTGTGGGCGGCGCGTCCACGTATCAGGCGGCCCTGCACCTCATGCGGACCGGCGCCGCAGGCGTACTCGTCGGCTTTGGCGGGGGTGCCGCGCACACGACTCGCATGTCGCTTGGCATTCACGCCCCCATGGCTACCGCTGTTGCCGATGTCGCGGCTGCGCGTCGCGACTACCTGGACGAGTCCGGCGGCCGCTACGTGCACGTGATCGCCGACGGCGGCCTGGGCCGCTCGGGTGACATGGTCAAGGCCGTCGCGTGCGGCGCCGATGCGTTCATGCTGGGCGCGGCACTGGCCCGCGCCGAAGAGGCTCCCGGTGGCGGATTCCACTGGGGCCCCGAGGCCCATCACCCCGAGCTTCCCCGTGGCGAGAGGGTTCCCGTGGGAACGGTGGGCTCGCTCGAAGAGATTCTCTATGGACCCGGCACGCATGCCGACGGCACGACGAACATCATGGGCGCGCTCAGGCGGGCGATGGCCACCACCGGCTATTCCGACCTCAAGGAGTTCCAGCGCGTCGACGTGGTGGTCAGCCCCTACCAGGGCGGCTAATCCTCACTCCTCCTGCTCTCTCCCCGGGAGTGGCTTAATCTGTACCGCTTTTGGGCCTTGTTCTGCGTCTGATGGCTGGATTTGTGCCGCGCCCGACGAGGGCGTTCTGTGCCGTCTTGTCGCGGGGCGCGGTACAGATCGAGCCACTAGAGACGCGAAGCGCCCCAAAAGCGGTACAGATTAAGCCATCCACCGCAGGCATCGCGCGGGCCGGGCATCTTGGAGAGCGAGCCCATGGATAATCGCCAGGCCACACGGGGCGCCGTTGCGCTCGATGCGGGAGCGATCGTGGCGGGTCTGGTGCTCGTAGCCTTCCTGATCGGATGGTGCGTCATCTCCGGGCTCCTTGACCAAAGACTCGGGCTTAAGAAGTAGCCCGCGAGAATCCCATGCATTCGGAATCGGTCGCCCCGTCGTGACGATGCACGGCAGGCACTCCCCGTATCAGGCCTAGGCCAAGGTGAACTGTTGGACACCTGTCGCAAGCTCAGTCGCGATCCCCGTGAGGTCGGCGACCACGCCTCCCACCTCGCTGGCGTTGCGCTGGGAGTCTTTGGCTGATCCCGAGAGTACCTGGGCGGCCTCGGAAATATCCCTGGCCCCATCTGCCGCGACGATGAGATTGCGCTCGATCTCCGCGGTAGTAGCCGTCTGCTCCTCGATCACTGCGGAAATTGACGACTGGTGTTCGTCGACCAAGGAGATTGACGCCGCGAGGCGTTCGACTGCCTCACGCATCTCGGAAGAGTCAGTGGCAACACCCTCGAGAACCGGGCGAATGTTGGCGATGGCCGTGGCCGTCTGCTGGGCGAGGTCCTTAACCTCACTGGCGACCACCGCAAAGCCCTTGCCGGATTCGCCTGCGCGTGCTGCCTCGATGGTGGCGTTGAGGGCCAACAGGTTTGTCTGCGCGGCGATCGCGGTGATCGCCTGCAGCACCTCCGCGATGCGGGACGAGGAGGCTCCCAGCCTGTCCGCGGTGACGGCGGCCTCCGTGGTGATTCCCACCGCGACGCGCGTTTCGCCCGAGGCGGAATGGACGTCTTGAGCGACGGACTGGATCGAGGTGCGCATCTCGGTCATGGCTACCGTGACCGACTGCACCTCGTGGTTCATGTCTGTCGCGGTACCCGCAGCGCCCTCGGCATTGGTGGCGGTCTGTGCCGCGGCGTTCTGGAGCCCGTCGCTTGAGACGTGGAGACTCTCGGCTGTCGCGCTGACGGCCTCGGCGCCGGAGCGGATGCTGCTCACCGCAGTGCGCATGCTGATGATGGTGGCACCGAGGGCGGCGCCCATGCGGCCAATCTCATCCTTGCCTTCGCCGTAGACGTCCACGGAGAGGTCGTTGTCGGCAACCCGTCGCAAGGCGTCGGTGATGTTGCTGACGCGGCGCACGATGCGTCCCGCGGCAAGGACGACGGCTCCCACCGCGAGCACGGTCACGGCTAGTCCGACGGCAAGGAGGGTCAGCGTCAAGTCGCGCGTGCCAGAAGCCAGGTGGTCAGGGACAGCCCGGAGGTCGCTATCGAATCCCCACGCCGCAATGGTCCAACCCCAGGGTGCGTAGCGAGTGACCGAGACATCGGCGCCGCCGAGGGCCGTCTGGTCCACCCGGACCGTGGCATTCTCTTCGGAATCGGCAAGCGCCGTTCCCGCGTCGATGAGGCTCGTGGCAAAGGACTCGTCCGCGGCGGTTCCCGCCTCGACTCCTGGTGGCGGCACTACCCACATGCCGTTGTCCGACATCACCGTGACGTAGCCGGCTTGGCCTACGACGACACGAGCAAGCGCTTCACGGAGGGGGGCATCGACCTCCGACTGCGGCAGGCCAACAAAGATGGCACCGGCAACAACGCCATCGCTCATCACCGGGCCGTATGCGGTCACATACTGCTGCCCCACCACGGTGGCGGTGCCGTAGAAGGAGTCACCCGCCAGCAGGGCGGAGACGACGGCGTTGGGTACACCGTCGGGGTTGGTAGCGCCGATGTAGGTGCCGATGGCCCTGTTGCCATCGGCGCCTTGGATCGTGGTGGCAACACGCAGCATGTCGCCTTCGGCATTCATCCGTTGGAACACGGTGGTCGAGGCGCCTAGGAGGTCCGTGACCCCATCCACTACAGGTACAGGGGTATTGACGTCATGGACCTGCCCCACCTTGACGCCGGCGATGGTCAGCGCGGGCACACTCACCGTGGTCTCCTCGGCGGTGGTCTGGTTTGTCGCGACCCATTCCTCTGGCTGGGTGACTCCGATGGCGCCCATGCTCTTGATGGTGAACAGTGCGACATTGAGTTCGGATTCCATGCGTTCGGTCACCGTGGAAACCTGAGCGGACACCAATTCGAGGGCGGACTTGGTGGTCTGAGACATCGACTCGGCGTTCAAAGCCTCCACGTCAGCAGTTGCCTGGTCCGACAGCTTGTTCGCCTGGGCGGTCCCCACTGCGGTGAGCGCGATCGAGGTCACGATGACCGCGAGCGCTCCGAACGCGACGAGCTGAAGCTTGAGGCTGCTGCTCAGGGATGAGAGTGGGCTGCGCATGAGTAACCTGCATCCTGGTAGAAACGGCATATCTGCTTGTGCCCGGCCTATCGGCGGGGTGCCCCCATAAGTAAGGGCACTGGGGAGATTGGTCCCCCTTAGTGCAAGCGCGGGGGCAAAACCGTCAGGACCACCGACGCAGGGCCCGTCTGGCGAAGCGTCGCGACGGCTCGCTCCACCGAGGTCAGCGGACCCGTGAGGACGGTGGCCGCATCCTCGCCGGTGCCCTCGGTCCACAGGGTCACGCCTGGCTCGTCGAGGGCGCATGAGGTGGGGTCCGCCGTGGGGCACGTGACGGCGGCGAGCGCCCTCAGGCTGGCGTCGTCCGCGTGGACCAAGACCGCCGACCTCACGACGGCAAGCCGGTCGATGGTGCGCATCAAGACGTGCGCCAGCCGCGCGGAGGCCCGGAACTCGACGGACATGGTCCCCTGACCTTCGTACACGTCGAGCGTCGACAGGGAGCCAAAGCTCACGCCGCGTTCCGAGAAAACGCCCGTAAGTGCGGTGACGGTGCCGCTGCGGTCGACCACATGGACAAAGGCGAGCCATCGTTGCGTGATGGGGCCGTTGAAGGATGTCATGCGTTGCCGCCTCCCCAGCGGGCCACGGACTCGTTGATGTCCTGGGCGACCTCCCACAGCAGCCTGGACTCGTCCGCGGCCAGCTCATCGAGCATGACGCGAGACCATCCCTCGGGCCCCAAGGCGATCGGCACCCCCAACACGCCATGCCACGGCATCCCACCCAGCGTGACCTCGCCGTCCAGCATCACCTGGCCCGCCACCACGATGTCGCGTCCGTCCAGGACGGTGCGGATCAGGTCCACGGTGGCGCTCGCGGTGCCGTGCGCGGTCTTGGCGCCGCTTTGGTGAGTGAGGTAGGACCGGATCACCGCTTGGATGTCGGGCGGGTAGGAGTCCACCCTGGCGAAGGCCTCCTCGACATTGCCGTGCATCACCACGCGGGTCTTGGCCGCGCCCACCTCCGCCGCGAAGGACGCGAGGGTGCGATCGCCGCGTAGCTTGACCACGATCTCCGCGCGTTCGTCCTCGTCCAGCCCGCGCAGTCGCACGCTGGACCACAGGGGCACCATGCGGTCGCCGTGCTGGCCCGCCACAAAGCCACCGACGCGCTGGCGCCTGATCCCGAGCGTGGCCGCGATCTCGCGGCGAAAGCGCAGGGTGTCGAGCCATGCGCCCATTCCGATGATGCGGTGTCGTCCCAGCCGTCTGGCGAACACCTCCACGGCAAGTTCCACGGGGTTGGACACCACGATGACCACCTCGTGCCCACTGCCGTTGGCCGCCGGGGCATCGGCGTAAGACTCGAAGATGGCGCGGTTGCCCACCGCCAGCTTGTTGCGGTCCACCACCTGGCCCAGACCGGTCGGTGCGGTGCGTCCTGCGGCCACCACGATCACGTCGGCGACCACGTCGCGTGGGTCTGAGGCGACATCGATGTGAGGCGCGCGTTCGTCGTGCGCATCGATCAGGTCCACCCTGAGGCCGTGCACTGCGTCGCCGGACGGGCCACCCGCGCGGCCCACCAACTGGAGCCGAGACCCAGGCCCCAGTACTCCACGCTCGATCAGGGCGCCGCAGATGGCGCGCCCGATGTCCCCGGTGGCTCCCAGAATCGCGACGTCCATACGGGGGAGGCTACGCCGCCGATGTTTCGGCACTGTTGACTGGGCGCGGCATCCGGTGTCGGGTTGACGGGTTGACGCGCCGTGCCCACAGCGGCTGTACTTCTCGGATGGATGACCCCGCGAGTACCAGGCCTGTGCCCACCACGTTGCGATACCGGGAGGGGGCGCGATGACTGACCAGATGTGGTGGAGTGTCGCGCTCGTACTGCTCCTGATCCTCGTGGGCGGGGTGTTCGCTGGCACCGAGTTCGCGTTGGTGTCGCTCCGCGACAGCCAGCTCGACCAACTCACCAAGCGGGGTAAGCGTGGTGCGCACGTGGCGCGTGTGGCGCGCAACCCCAACCGTTTTCTCGCGGCCGTGCAGATCGGTGTCACCGTTGCGGGCTTCATCTCCGCCGCCTACGGGGCATCCACCTTGGCACCGGCGCTGGTTCCCGCGCTCGAATCGGTGGGCCTGAGCGAGAGTGCGGCCCTCACGTCGGCCACCATCCTGCTGACGCTGGTGGTCGCGTATCTGTCGCTCGTGTTCGGCGAGTTGGCGCCCAAAAGGTTGGCGTTGCAGCGCGCCCAGGGGCTCGCGCTCGCTGTCACGCCCGCGCTCGACCGCTTCGCCACGCTCATGAGGCCCGTCATCTGGCTGTTGTCCGTCTCGACGGACGCGGTGGTGCGTCTGCTGGGTGGCGACCCCACGCTGCGGAAGGCGACGATGTCGGGGGAGGAGTTGCGCAATCTGGTCGATTCTCATGAGGAGATTCCCGCCGATGCGCGGCGCATCGTCCGCGACGTGCTGGGTGTGAACGAGCGGACCGTCGCCGAGGTATTGCGCCACCGCGCGGATGTGGAATTTATCGACGAGGGCCTCACGGCCTCCGAAGCGATCGCCCGCGTGGCGACGCTGCCGTATTCGCGCTATCCGGTGACCGCAAGCACGGTGGACGACGTGATCGGGTTCCTGCACATCAGGGACCTGCTCACCGCCGCGCCGGGCGTGCCTGTGGGGGAGCTGGCCCGGCCGATGCTGCATGTGCCGTCGACGGCGCTGGTGATGCCGGTGTTGGCGCAGATGCGGGCCGAGAGGGATCAGATTGCGGTGGTGGTAGACGAGCATGGCGGCACCGACGGCATCGTCACCTTCGAGGATCTCCTGGAGGAGTTGGTGGGTGATATCGCCGATGAGTACGACCCGCCTGCCCCCGCGCTGCTCGATGGCGACGGCGACGTGCTGGATGCAGGGATCACCATCGAGGAGTTCACCGAACGTACGGGCGTGACGTTGCCCAACGGGCCGTACGAGACTGTCGCAGGCTTCGTCGTTGCGCGCCTGGGACGGCTCGCGCGGGCCGGGGACGAGGTGCAGGTGGAGAGGGTCGCGGAGGTCGACGATGACGATGCGCCGGCCCCGTCGCCCGCGGTCCTCACCGTGACGGAGGTGGACGGGCGCAGGATTCGCCTGGTCAGGGTGTCGCTCGCTCGCGCCTCGTAGCGCGACAGTGTGGGAGGGAGCGGCGTCGGACGGCGCGGCTACGCTTTCGGCATGCGCTGCGCCGTCATCCGTCATGTTGCCTTTGAGGACCTGGGCCTGTGGGAGGCGGAGATCCGCGCCCACGGCTACGACATCGACTACCTGGATGCCGGGGTCGATGACCTCGCGGCGTTCGCCGATGCCGACCTCGGCATCGTGCTGGGAGGGCCCCTCGGCGTGGGAGATGTGGACCTGTATCCGGTGCTGGGGGAGGAACTCGCGCTGATAGGTGCCCGCATAGCTGCAGGCAAGCCGACGCTCGGCGTGTGCCTGGGCGCGCAACTGATCGCCGCCGCGCTGGGCGGGCAGGTGCGGCCGGGCACGTTTGAGATCGGGTGGGGAAGTGTGGCCCTCACCGAGGCCGCCGCCGTGACGCCCCTGCGCCACCTTGCCGGCGCGCCCGTGCTGCACTGGCATGGAGATGCGATCACGCCGCCGCCAGGAGCCGTGGTGCTGGCCTCGACGGACGCAACCCCGTGCCAGGCGTTCGCGGTGGGCAGCGCGCTCGCTTTGCAGTTCCATGCGGAGGCCGATGCGGAGCGGATCGAGCAGTGGCTGATCGGGCACACCGTGGAGCTGCGCGCGGCGGGCATCGACATCTCTGCGCTGCGGGAGGCGTCGCGCGCGCATGGGGACGAGGCCGCGATGGCGGGGATCATGCTGATGAGGGAGTGGCTGCGGTCGCTGTGAAAGGGAGAGCCCATGGCACAAGAGATCACTGAATTCTGCGTGGCCGATGTTGCCGCGTGGCGCGCCTGGCTGGATGGCCATGAGGACGCGTCGGACGGAGTGTGGCTGATTCTTGCGAAGAAGGGCACCACGGAGCCGACCTCGCTTAACTATGCCCAGGCGCTCGACGAGGCACTGTGCAGCGGCTGGATCGATGGCCAGAAGCGCAGCCGCGACCAGGCGACGTTCCTGCAGCGTTTCACGCCGCGCCGCGCACGGTCGATGTGGTCGGCGCGCAACGTGGAGCACATCGCGAGGCTCGAGGCCGAGGGGCGCATGCGCCCGCGTGGCTGGCAGATGGTCGAGGCCGCCAAGGCGGACGGCCGCTGGGACAGGGCATACGCCGGGTCGGCGGACGCGGTGGTGCCCGATGATCTCGCGGCGGCGCTCGCGGCGGATCCGGCACTGGGGGAGCGGTTTGAGGCGCTCACCAGGGCACAGCGCTTCAGTGTGCTCGCGCCGCTGATGACCGCGGCCACGCCTGAGACGAGGGCAAGGCGCCTGGCTAAGGCGTTGGCTGGCCTCAAGGGGTAGCGCAGTGCAGACAACCTCGCCCCGCGGGGCCTCGCCGGATGGGATAGCGTTCCAAAGAGACGTTCCGGAAGCACGTGGGGGTGGGGCATGAGTGTTGCCAACAGTTCGGTCGACGCAAAGAGCGAGTCCGCCGATCTACTGAGTTCGAGGGTCGCCTGGGTGATCGGGGGCACCGTTCTGAGTTCCTGGGTCTACGCGGCCACCGTCGCGAGCAAGGGCAGGTGCGCCGGTGGGGTCGGCGCAGATGGTGGAAACGTTGATGCGGCGGGCAACGCTACCGACGCCGTGCCCCTTTGCCTGCACCTCGAACTCCACCCCAACAGCGTGATCCAAGTGATGATCGTGCTGGTTGCGGTCGCGGGTCTGGTGGTGGCGCGCATCGTGCAGCGAGACGCGGACAAAGCACTGACAGTTCTCGGGGTGACCCTGGCGGTGGCCGCGATCATGGGGATCGGGGGTTTCGCGCTTGGCCACCTCTGGTTCAACTCGGTCTCGCTCGAGAGTTGGGACGGATCATCGGAATTCTCGGCCCAGCTACCGGTCTTTGTTGTCGACGTCACGGCGACGATCACGCCGGTGGGCGGGCCGTAGGCGGCTGGTTGGCCAGGCCTCCTTGGAAGCAGCGGGAGGAAGCAGCGGCGTCCGATCGGCGTCAGACGCCGCCGCCGGAGCCGCACATCAACTCTGCGGAGCGGCCGTTCACGAGCCCACGGGCGCAGCCTGCGGCCTGTCGATCACGGTAATGGTGCCCTTGTACATTCCCATTGCGCAGTGGTACTCGTAGGTTCCCGTTTTCGTGGGCGTGAAGTCCGTGCTTGCCTTCGCCCAAATGGCTTCGATCCGGCCGAGCCCGAGCGAATCCGCATCGACGATGCTCGCGCAACCCGGGCCCACCGGGTCGAGCACCCACGTGACGGGCTCGTCGACGTAGACCACGGCGTCGGCGGGGAAGTAGCCCTTGAGCGCGACGGTGGTCGTGAGGACCTGCCTGCCGTCGACATCGACCACGTTCGACGTGCGCTCGGTGGCCGTCACGGCCGGGTGGGATGCGAGAAGGCCAGCGCCTGTGAGGCCGCCGAGGCCCGTCACCACCGCGAACGCGACAACGATGACGCCGATCACGCGCAAGGGGCGACGCGTCGCGGACTCGCGCGCCGAGGCAGCGGCCATTCCCACGGCGAAGAGTCCCGGAGTGGTGCCGACGGCGAAGAGCGCCATGAGCGCGCCCCCGGTGAGGGGGCTTCCCGATGAAAGGGCGAGCAGCTGCACCACCTGAGTGAAGCCGCAGGGCAGGAAGAAAGTGGCGGCGCCAAGGCCCGCGGCGCGCACCTGGGGGAGCGCTCCGGTCGACGCTCGCCGCGACGGGTCGTTGACTTCGGCCCTCGCGCCCGCCGTTCGCGGCGTGCGGCGTGCCCAGCGCGCCCAGGAGGACGGCAGCGTGACCTGCCACGCGGCGATGCGTGGTGAGGCCTCGGTGAGGCGAATGCCCAAAATCGCGGTGGCGAGCGCGACGGCGATCATCGCGATCGCCAGCGCCAGCCCCCTCAGCGCGAAGGCGTGCCCAATCACGCCTGCGAGTGCTCCCAGTGCGCCGAAGCCGACGATGCGCCCCGCGTTGAAGGACGCCTGCCTGGCGAGCGCGTCGGCCCGCGTGCCGGAGGTCGCCCTGACCGAGGCGGACAGTGACAGCACCAGCCCGCCCACGAGGGCCATGCAGGTTGACAGCGAGGCGGCGACCCCGAGGCCGAGCACCACGAGAGCCGTGCCGACGCTGAGGCCGGTGCTGAGTCCGCCCACTCGCGATCCCGGATTCCACACAGAGATCGCGAAGAAGAGCACGGCGACGGCGGCGCCGCCGAGCGCGATGTCTTGCCAGATGGTGCGCTCGCGCGCGAGCCACGGCCTGGTGCCCAGCCGGTACGGAGTGTCGGCGAGCGCGGAGGTGAGGCCCGCGTCGGTCGGTAGAGAGGCTCCCGTGAGTCGCACGATGCCGGTGCGGGCGGAGGCTCTCGCCGAGTCGACCCCGGGCAGCGCGGAAAACGCGCTTGCGACGGTTTCCTCGCACGCGGCGCAGGTCATCCCCGTGATGGGAATCTCGCGTTCGGCCATGGGGACTCCTTGGTGGGGCTTGGGGTCGTCGCGATTCTAACGACTGGCAACCCGGGACCGTGCGCCGAGGTTCCCTGAGGCCCGGCGGATCGGGCCTTGGGGGAGGCGGGACGTTCCTCGAACTCGAGTGTCGTTGCCTGCCTGCTTGAGGCGATCCCTGGGAGGCAAGTGTTGGCTGCCTCGTACGTCGGTCCACTCGATCGACGCGAGACTCGAAAGGAGTGGAGGTGAAAAATAGCGCAGGGGCGCGAAGGCAAACTGGCATGCCGCCGGCTCCCCGGCAGATCCGGCGCTGGTGACCACTTGCTCACGCCACTTGCACCCTGCGTGACCTTCACGCCCACTCGCGAACGCCTGATGCATCCTGCGTGACCTTCACGCCCACTCGCGGCCGACTCGAGCGACGAACCCGGCCTGAGTGTCCCCACCTCACGCCCAAGGCGACGCCACCACATCACCCAGCCACAACGTCGGCCGGGCTGAAGCGTCAGCCGGTACGAAACGCGCCACTGGGGACAGTTTGGTGCCCAAAACCGGTACAGATTGAGCCATTCGCAGGGGATCTGGCGCGGGGCGCACCCCAGGAACGCCGAAGCCCCGCCTTCCACGGGGAAGGCGGGGCATCTGGCTTTCTTGGAAGGGAAAGACTATTCGTTGTCTCCGCCGGTAGCGACGGTGGCGGCGACCTTGGTGTCCACGAGTTCGCGGGCATCGGGCCAGACCCAGTCGGCAACCTCGGGCTGGTCCTCGCCGTGCTCACGCGCGTAGCGGCGGGCCGCAAGGCGCATGTCGAACAGCTTCTGACGCAGTGAGGCGGCACGGGTGCCGAGACCAGGAACCTGGTCGATGACGTCCATGACCAAGTGATACCTGTCGATGTCGTTCATCATCGCGATATCGAAGGGCGTGGTCGTGGTGCCCTCTTCCTTGTACCCACGCACGTGCAGGTTGTCGTGTCCGTTGCGGCGGTACGTGAGGCGGTGGATGAGCCACGGGTAGCCGTGGTAGTTCATGATGATCGGCTTGTCCGTGGTGAACAGCTGATCGAACTCGCGGTCGGAGAGCCCATGCGGGTGCTCCTTCTCGGGCTGCAGACGCATGAGGTCGACCACGTTGATCATGCGCACCTTGAGCTCGGGGAGCTCCTGGCGGATGATGTCGATCGCGGCCAGGATCTCGAGCGTGGGCACGTCGCCCGCGGCGGCCATGACCACATCGGGCTCTTCGCCAAGCGGCACGTTGGAGGCAAACTCCCAGATGCCGATGCCGCGGGTGCAGTGATCAATCGCCTGGTCCATCGTGAGCCACGACGCCTGGGGCTGCTTGCCTGCCACGACCACGTTGACGTAGTTGCGCGAGCGCAGGCAGTGGTCGTAGATCGACAGGAGCGTGTTGGCGTCCGGCGGCAGGTAGACCCTGACGACTTCCGCCTTCTTGTTGACTACGTGGTCGATGAAGCCGGGGTCCTGGTGGCTAAAGCCGTTGTGGTCCTGGCGCCATACGTGCGAGCTCAGCAGGTAGTTGAGCGAGGCCACTGGACGACGCCAGGGGAGTTCGCTCGACACCTTGAGCCACTTGGCGTGCTGATTGAACATCGAGTCGATCAGGTGGATGAACGCCTCATACGAGGTGAACACGCCGTGGCGACCGGTGAGGAGGTAACCCTCGAGCCACCCCTGGCACTGGTGCTCCGACAGCATCTCGATGACGCGGCCCTGCGGTCCGGTGTGAGTGCCGTCGTCTTCGCGGCGGGCCTCCCATACCTTGTCGGACACGTCGAGGACGGCCTGCAGGCGGTTAGATGCGAGTTCGTCGGGGGCGAAGATGCGGAAGTTGTCCACGTTCGCCGCCATGACGCCCTTGAAGTAGTCACCCAACACTCGGGTGGCCTCGGCCTGGCCAGCACCTGGAGCAGGCACGTCCACCGCGTACTCGCGGAAGTCGGGCAGCTTGAGGTCCTGAAGCAGTAGCCCACCGTTCGCCTCGGGGCGTGCCGACATGCGCATGTCGCCCTTGGGTGCGAGCGCCGTGACCGCCTTGAAGGGCGTGCCAGCCTCGTCGAACAGCTCCTCGGGACGGTACGACTTCAACCAGTCTTCGAGGATGTGCAGGTGCTCGTCGGTGTCCCTTGCGCTCGCGAGCGGCACCTGGTGTGCGCGCCATGAGCCCTCGGTTTGCTTGCCGTCGATCTCCTTGGGGCACGTCCAGCCCTTGGGGGTGCGCATGATGATCATGGGCCACATCGGACGGTCCATGTTGGGGTTGATCGCGGCCTCTTCCTTGATGGCAGCGATCTCGTCCATGACGGTATCGAGCACCTCGGCAAAGCGGGCGTGAATCGACTCGTGCGACTCGTCATCGAAGCCGCCGACGAACACGTGCGGCTTGTGACCGTAGCCGCGCATGAGGCTGTCGAGCTCGTCCTCGGAGATGCGTGCTAATACGGTCGGGTTGGCAATCTTGTACCCGTTGAGGTGCAGGATCGGCAACACGACGCCGTCGGTGGCGGGGTTGATGAACTTGTTCGAGTGCCAGCTGGTAGCGAGCGGGCCGGTTTCGGCCTCGCCGTCCCCCACGATGGCCGCAACCAGGAGGTCGGGGTTGTCGAAGGCAGCGCCGTAAGCGTGCGAGAGCGAGTAGCCGAGCTCGCCGCCCTCGTGGATCGATCCGGGAGTCTCGGGTGCCACGTGCGACGGGATGCCGCCGGGGAACGAGAACTGCTTGAACAGGCGCTTGATGCCCGCCTCGTCGTTCGAGATGTCCGGGTACGTCGAGGTATACGTGCCGTCGAGGAAGCTCGACGCGACCAAGCCGGGGCCGCCGTGTCCTGGTCCGATGATGTACATCGTGGGCTGCTTGCGCGCCTTGATCATGCGGTTGAGGTGCGCATAAATGAAGTTCAGCCCGGGGGTGGTTCCCCAGTGGCCGACGAGGCGGGGCTTGACGTGGTCGCGGTGAAGCGGCTCACGGAGCAGAGGGTTGTCGAGCAGGTAGATCTGGCCGACGCTCATGTAGTTGGTGGCACGCCACCATAGGTCGATTCCGGAAATTTCTTCGGGCGATGTCGACTCTGTGGAGCGATGAGCCCAGGGGTGGGGCGACACGTGGTTCTCCATTCTGGTGGGGTCCCCCCAGCATGGCACGTGTAAAACGTTTTATGTGTTGGCCAAGGTCCCGCCAGCGGAGCAATATGCCGAGGCCAAGGCCCGCGCGGGGAGCGCCGCGAGCACGGCGACTACGCGAGCAACTCCGACAGTTCGAGCCAGCGCATTTCGAGTTCCGACGCCTCGGCCTCGAGCACTGGCATCCGTGCGACGAGGGTGGCCAGACCCGGATAGTCGGTGGGGTCGTGGGCGGTCATCTTCGCGTTGAGCTCGCCCTGTTGCTGCAGGACCTTCTTGAGGCGCCTCTCGACGGCGGCGAGTTCCTTCTGGGTCGCCCTCAGGTCCGCGCCGCTGAGGCCGCTCGCCGGCGCTGACGCTGACGCTGACGCTGAAGCCGAGGATGAGGCTCCGGATGGCGTGACACCGGCATCGGCGGCATCGGGCCCAAAGGTGCCCACTCCGCCGCCGGTCCCCGTGCGCTCGCGCGCAATCGCCACGTACTCGTCCACTCCGCCTGGCAGGTGGCGCAGGGCGCCGTCGATGACCGCGTACTGCTGATCGGTCACGCGCTCCATGAGGTAGCGGTCGTGCGAAACGACGATCAGGGTTCCCGGCCACGAGTCGAGGAGGTCCTCGAGCGAGGTGAGCATGTCGGTATCGAGGTCGTTTGTCGGCTCGTCAAGCACGAGCACGTTGGGCTCGCTCAGCAGGACGACGAGCAGCTGCAGTCGCCGACGCTGGCCGCCAGACAGGGCGCCGACGACGGTTTTGAGTTGCGAGGGCTCGAAGCCGACCCGCTCGAGCAGCTGGCCGGGCGTGACCTCGGTGCCGTCCGCCAGCTTGATCGAGGTGTACTGCTTGAGCACGGTGGCGACGCGCTGACCCGCCCACTCGTCAAGCTCGACCAGGTGCTGAGACAGGGCGGCCACGCGCACCGTCGTGCCGCGCTTGACGTGGCCGCGAGTGGGCTCGAGCTCACCGGTGATGAGCTTGAGAAGAGTCGACTTGCCCGCGCCGTTGGCGCCCAGGATGCCCGTGCGCTCTCCCGGACCCAGGAGCCACGTGATGTCCTTGAGTACTTCCTTTTCACCCGCGGGCGAGGGGTAGGTCACGGAGGCGTTCTGCACGCTCACCACGATCTTGCCCAGGCGGGACGCGGCCAGGCGCTGAAGCTTGATGGGGTCGCGTACCTCGGGCACATCGGCGATCAGGTCGTTCGCCGCGTCGACGCGGAATTTTGGTTTGGTGCTGCGCGCCTTCGCGCCGCGGTGCAACCAGGCAAGTTCCTTACGCAGCAGGTTCTGGCGGCGCTGCTCGGTCACGGACGAGATTCGATTGCGTTCGAGGCGCTGGAGGATGTACTCGGCGTAGCCGCCCACGTATTGCTCGACGCCGCCGTTGACGACCTCCCACGTGGCGGTCGTAACCTCGTCGAGGAACCACCTGTCGTGGGTGACCACCACGAGCGCACCCTTGTTCGACGTCCACCGACGCTTGAGATGCTCGGCGAGCCACGCGACGCCGTCGACGTCGAGGTGGTTGGTGGGCTCATCGAGGACGAGGACGTCGTCATCGGCGACGAGCGCGCGTGCCAGGGCAACCCTGCGTCGCTGCCCGCCTGAAAGCGAGGCGACGGGGGAATCGGCGTCGAGATCGGGAACGAGCCCGGACATGATGTCGCGCACGCGGGGGTCGCCCGCCCACTCGTGCGTGTCCGCGTCGCCGACGATCGCCTGCAGGACAGTCGATCCCTCGGCAAACTTGTCGCCCTGGTCGACCACGCCGATGCGCACGCCGGTGGCCCTGGTGATGCGGCCGTCGTGGGGAGTCTCAAGGCCCGCGAGGCAACGCGTCAGCGTGGATTTACCTGCGCCATTAGCGCCCACGACGCCGATGCGGTCGCCTTCTTCGAGGCCGAGGGTAACGCCCTCAAGGACTCGTCCGGTGCCGTAGTCGACTCCGATATTTTCCGCTCCGACTAAGTGTGCCACTGGTCAAGAGTAGACGGGTTCGAGCGGGCTACCTTGCGTCGACCATCGGGGCGAGGCCTGCCTCGGGGGTCTCGCCGTGCTTGGCGCGCCATTCAGGGGAGGTCCTCAACACGAGTGCGGGCCACAAAGGATTGCTCGAAAGTATCCGCGCGGCGCCGTCGGCCTTGATCTGGGTAATCTCATCGAAAATGTCCTCGAGGAGCGCCGCCATCCTCCTGTGAAGGTGGCGCGGCTCCTCATCACGCGCGAAGTCGAGGGTGTACGCCGCGTATCCGGCTGCCCGCAGGAGATCCTCACGCGCGATCTCGTCGTCCAGGTTTTCCTTGGCCACGAGCGGCGCGTGGATCACCGTGAGCACCACGCCATCCTTCGTGGGAGACACGAGGACGCCGCGGTGGTCGTCAAAGTCGTCAGGGTCTTCGAACTCGGCCTCGGTCACCATCGCGACCACGAGAGCGAAGTCTCGATCCTTCACAAGGCTGATGGCGCATTTGAGTGCCGACTCGGGTGCCGAGTGGGTCACCGTGAGGGGCTGGTTGCCGTATGCGTCGTCGCGCACAATTTCCGACATGGGGCTCAACCCGTGGTCTGCCTCGTCGGATCCGGTGCGGCTTACGAACGTGGGCAAGTGGCGCCGCTTATGAGCGGCACGATCCACGTGGACCAGGACCAGTCGATGCAGGTAACTGGTCATCCATGGGCACCAGGCAGTGGTTCCGGCAGGCGGTGGAGGGGCCGAAAGCCAGGACTCCATGCCGTCAAGCAAGAGGTCTGCGGGTTCGCGGTTCGCGTGGGTGACCCAGCTCGAGATCGACGCGCTCAACACGGCCTCCTGGTCGAGGTAGGGCGGCGCGCCAAGCGCGTCGCAAATACTAGGGATGACCTCACCGTACGAGTGTGACCCACGAAGGGCCAAGCATGTGTGGTGAGACCGACACGCCGGTCGGGGCGGGTCGACCGCGCCGCGGTCAGCGAGGGGCTGCCGTGGACCGCATCTCGACGAGAGGCCACAACGGGGGGGCGCTCAGGACTCGGTCCTCGCCATCCGTTTTGATCTGTGTGATCTCGTCGAGGACGTCTTCCATGAGTAACGCCAGCCGGGTGTGGTCCTCGAGGGTGAAGTCCTCCCAGTCGCACTCAAACGTGTAGCTAGTGAAGCCCGATGCCCTCACGACGTCCTCGCGGTCCTGAGCGTCCTGTCCAGATTGCCCGCCGGGAACGATCATGAACGGGATGACGACGCCGCTGTCTCGTGGATCGAGGAGCCGCGACTGGTGGAGGTGAAACATGTCGGCGTCCATGAACTGCGCCTCGGTGAACACGGGGACGAGGGCAGAACGATCCGCACGGGTGGCGCGGGCGATGGCCTCGGCAAGCGTCGAGGTGCCGCCCGTATGTTCCACAAGGAGGGCTTCGACCCCATAGTCGTCATGAGAGATGACGTCGCACATCGGGCGTAGCCCGTGTGCCGCCAAGACTGAGAGGCCGCAGGGCTTGGATGACAAGAATGTGGGCCGCTGGCGGCGCTTGTGAAGCGCGCGATCCGTGTGGGCAACGATCGCGGTGAACACCGGATCGGCAAGGAAGGGGCATGAGTCGGGAGTCGCCGCGGCAAGCCGCACCGAGTCGTCGATCCATTCATGCAGGGCCGTGATCATGCCTGCGCTGGGCTCGCGCGAAGCATGCGCCACCCAACTCGATGTCGTAGCCATCCTGGCCTCCTCGTCACTCACCGACGCGAGGAGCAGCCGCCGTCCTGGCGTCTCCTTCCTCACCCATCGTACCTATCGGTCCCGCGGGCGGGGGTGTGAGGGACTCGGGTTCCGGCGCCCATGGTTCAGGCGCCGGCCCGACGGCGGGTGAGGCGACGCTACGAGACCGCGGCGATCGACTCCAAGGCGATTTCACGCTCTTCGTTGGTGGGGACAACCCACACCTGAACGGGAGATTCGTCAGCGCTGACCAGCGTGGCCTGCTTCTTGCGGCCGGCATTGCGCTCGGGGTCCATGATGATGCCGAGCTCCGAGAGCCCCGCCATCGACTGGGCACGCACGATGTCCGAGTTTTCTCCGACGCCCGCCGTGAACACGATCGCGTCGAGGTGGCCCAACTGTGCGTAGTACTGACCCACGTAGCCACGGATGCGGCGGCAGTAGATCTCGAGGCCGAGCTGGGCATCGTGAGCGCCCTCGCCCGCGGCCTGCTCCACGTCTCGCATATCGCTGTAGCCGGTGAGGCCAAGCATGCCGGACTGACGGTTGAACAAGTGGTCGATCTCGTCCAGGGTCATCCCCGCGCTGCGGCCCAGGTGGAACGCCACGGCTGGGTCGATGTCGCCCGTCCTGGTGCCCATCACGAGGCCAGCGAGGGGTGTGAGGCCCATCGACGTGTCGATCGCCCGGCCTGCACGCATCGCGCACGCGGACGCGCCATTGCCCAGGTGCAGGGCGATGATGTTGACCTCGTCGGGGCGCTTGCCCATGACGCGCGGTGCCTCGTGCGACAGATACGAATAGCTGGTTCCGTGGAAACCGTACTTGCGGATTGAGTTCTCGGCCGCGATGTTCTTGTCGATTGCGTACGTGTAAGCGGCCTCGGACATCGTCTGGAAGTACGCGGTGTCAAAGATGGCTACGTGTGGCTTGTCGGGGAATGCCTCACGCGCTGCAGAGATACCTGCGAGGTTTGCGGGCATGTGCAGCGGGCCGAGCGGAATCAGCTTGGTGATCTTGCGCTCCACCTCATCGTCGATGATGGTGGGTGCGGAGAACTCCTCGCCGCCGTGCAGCACGCGGTGACCGATGACAGTGAGCTTGGTCAGGTCGACGCCCGATTCCGGCGCGCTCAGGGTCGCGATGACCTCGCGGATCGCGAGCCCGTGGTCCGTCACGCGCTCGACAAGTCCCGACGCCAGGGGTGCGTCGACGGTCGTGTCGACCACCTGGTACTTGACGGAACTTGATCCACAGTTGAGGACCAGGGCCAAGCCGATGTAGTTCACTGCCACGGGTTATCCTTCCGCCGCGGTAGCCGCGGTCAGTTGCTGCGCCTGGATCGCCGTGATGGCGACCGTGTTGACGATATCTTGGACGAGCGCGCCGCGGCTCAGGTCGTTCACGGGCTTACGAAGGCCCTGGAGAACGGGTCCGACAGCGACGGCGCCTGCACTGCGCTGGACGGCCTTATAGGTGTTGTTTCCGGTGTTCAGGTCGGGGAAGATCAGGACGGTTGCACGGCCTGCGACGAGCGAGTCGGGCGCCTTCGACTTGGCGACGGACGGCTCGACGGCGGCGTCGTACTGGATGGGGCCGTCGACCAGGATGTCGGGACGACGTTCGCGCACCAGGCGGGTCGCCTCGCGCACCTTGTCCACGTCGGAACCCGTGCCTGATTCTCCGGTCGAGTACGACAGCATGGCCACTCGCGGCTCAATATTGAACTGGAGCGCGGTTTCTGCCGAGGAGATTGCGATATCGGCCAGCTGTTCGGCCGTGGGGTCGGGGTTCACGGCGCAGTCGCCATAGACGAGCACGCGGTCGGCAAGACACATCAGGAAGACCGAAGAAACGACGGACACCCCTGGCGTGGTCTTGATGATCTGGAACGACGGCACGATCGTGTGGGCGGTCGTGTGGGCGGCACCGGACACCATTCCATCTGCCAGGCCCAACTGCACCATCATCGTGCCGAAGTAGCTCACGTCCTGCACGCGGTCCCTGGCGGCATCAGGCGTCATGCCCTTGGCCTTGCGCATCTCGTAGTACTCGGACGCGAAACGGTCGACGTACTCGGGGTCGGTGGGCGAGATGAGCTGGGCGGATGAGAGGTCGACTCCCAGTTCGCCCGCCCTCGTCGTGATTGCGGCGGGGTCTCCCAGGATGGTGATGTCGACGACGTTGCGGGTGAGGAGCGTGCCTGCTGCCCGGAGGATCCGGTCGTCACCGCCCTCGGGGAGCACGATGCGCTGGCGCTTGGAGCGTGCCCTGTCGAGCAGCGTGTATTCGAACATCAGAGGCGTGACGACGTCTGTCTCGGCAAGGTTGAGCCTGTCGATGAGCTGGCCGCCGTCGACGTGGCTCTCGAACATCCCGAGCGCCATGTCGACCTTGAGACCCGACTCACGAGACAAACGGCCGCGGGTGTTCCAGCAGCGCTGTGCGGTCTCGAACGTGCCGAGGTCGGTCGCGATGATGGGAAGCGTGGGCCCGAGGCCGTCGATGAGGCGCTGGACCGAGGCCGGCGGCCTGAATCCGCCGTTGACCACGATGCCGGCAAGCGAGGGGAAGCCCGATGCCGAGTGCGCGGTGAGCGCGGCGAGCAAGGTGTCGGCCCTATCGCCGGGGGCAATGACGAGGCCGCCCTCTTCGAGGCGTTCAAGCAGGTGCTCGACTGTCATGGCACCGATGGTGATGGCGCGGACCTCGCGCGACAGCATTGCCGCGTCGCCCGCGATCATGTCGCCGCCGATCGCGTCGGACAGTGCCCCGAGCGTGGGGGCGTAAAGCAGCGGTTCCTCGGGAAGCGCGGCGACGCCGATGTCTTCGGGAAGTGCGTCCTTGATTGCTGCAACCTGGGCGGGGTCACACCGGTTGGCGAACGCGGCCACGACCTTCGCGTGGTTCTCTTCCATGGTGGTGCGAGCCTGGGCAAGCACCTCCGCGATGTCCTGCGGCGAGCGGTGGGCGCCGCTCACGACGAGCGCGACGGGCGCACCGAGGTTGGCGGCGACCTTTGCATTGAGTTCAAACTCTGCGGGACCCGCGATGTCCGTGTAGTCGCTGCCGACGATCACGACAGCATCGCACTTGCGGGCGACCTCGTGATAGCGCGTCACAATGCGCGAGAGGGCAGCCTCGGGGTCGGCGTGAATGTCTTCGTACGTGACGCCGATGCATTCTTCGTAGTCAAGGTCGACTCCGTCGTGGCCCAGCAAGAGCCTCAAGACGTAGTCGGAGCCGTCGGAGGTGCGCGCCACGGGGCGGAAGATGCCCACCTTCGTGACGGACCTCGCGAGCAGGGCAGTGATGCCCAGCGCGATGGTGGACTTTCCGGTGTCACCCTCTACGGATGCGATATATATGTTGCGAGTCACTCCCCCAGCATTCCACGACTGGCCCAGGACTTTCGGCCCGTAGGGGGACCTTGTGTCAATCGCCGCTGGTGTTCGACGGTTCGCGGATGTCCGGTTACCTCGGGGGGTATGGGCCCGTCGGCGGTGTTTTCGCTTGCCGCGCCGTTCGGGGCGTCACGCGGAGCCTCCTGGAATGTCACGGGCACAGCGCTCGATGCGTTGCTGTCCGACGCGAAAGAGGCGCACGGGAATCGGCCGCGGTATGTGCAGGTTCGTCCCGTAATGTCGAGCCGGGAGTGCTGAGGGGACCTAGGCAATGTCTTCGTCCGCGGCTAAAGTTGAATCCCCAGCAAGGGCCACGGCGGTCCTCAACGAAGAGGCGCCGTCACTTCGTTCACTGATCTTGGGGGGTTCATCCTTGGCGACCGAAGCGGGCCGCATTGCCCGATTGAGACGCGAGACCGCGCGTGGCGTTGCCCGCATGGTTGATGTACGTACGGGGGCCAGCCGGAGCGAGTCGACGCAGGCGGCGTGGAGCACCCACGACTTTGCGTTGTTCTCGGCGGTGCTCAGCGCGAGTTATCTCGTCTACTACCTCGAGTGGGCCGACACGTGGCTCTATAGCCTCATCATTGTGAGCGGCGCGGCCCTCGTCGGCCACATGGGCGCGGTCGTCCTTGCTCGCAGGGGCAAGCAGCTCCCCGCGGCGCTCGTGGCCCTCGTGACGGCGATCGTGCAAATCACCACGGCGGTCCGCATACTCGGCTGGGAGTCTGGCCTGCACCTGTATCTGATCGCGGGCGGAGTGTTGGTGTTCTTGATCTTCACGGACCGCCAGGCGCCGTGGCGGTGGTTCTTTATCCTGACAGCGGCGGTCACTTTCATTTTCTGCCAAACGATTCTGTCGCCAAGCCCCGAGCGTCCCATCCCCGTCGGCTCGCTCAGCATCATGTTTTCGATCAATGCGGTCCTCACCGCGATTCTGGTGTTCGCGCTGTCGGGGATGTCTTACCAACGCGCCGACAGGGCCAGGGCCGAGGCCGCACGGTCGGCCGCCGCGGCGGAGTACCTCGCCAACACTGACTACCTCACAGGGCTGTCGAATAGGCGTCCGATCATCGAGGCCCTTGAGGCGCGCAGCCTCGAGGGTGGCTACGTCGTGGCGATCGCCGACCTAGACCATTTCAAGGTGCTCAATGACACGTTCGGTCATCAGTGCGGCGACACGGTCCTCGCCGCGATCGCGGGCGGATTTCGAGGGCGACTGCGCTTGACCGACGAGGTGGGGCGGTGGGGAGGCGAGGAATTCATCGTCGTCCTCCCGGACACGGGCCTTGACGAAGGGGTCCTCCTCATGGACCAGCTGCGAGAAGGCGTCGATCAGGCGCAGATCGAATGCCTGGGGCATACCCACCACGTCACCATTTCAATAGGCGTGTCCAACGGCGCGAACGATGGGGTCTCTCACCTCGTCGTGAAACGGGCGGACGACGCGCTCTACGATGCGAAGACAGCAGGACGCAACGCGGTGTGTGTCCGCAGCCTCGAAGACTTCGCCGAGCGAGTACCCGATCAGGAGAGTGCCAGTGTCGCCCCCATCCGAGCCCCAAGCAGCAGTGCAGGCGCCTAAAAGACGCGGTGTGCGGTGGGGCGCCCTCGCCGGAGCCACCGCGATCGCCTTGGTGGCACTTGTTGTGGGCGGATCACTGGGGACCTGGCAGTGGCAGCGCGCGCATCAGCAGTCCCGCGCCGTGGATCCCGATCCGAGGGTTCCGATCGCCGACGTGATGCGGCCGGGGGAGTCAGGGCGGGGCGAAGGGCGACTCATCGAGGTCGACGGCGAATGGGCCGACGCTGTCGTCGGTTTGGTTTCGGGTAAGGAGATCGACGGGCAGGCCGCGGTGCTCCTCGTCGTGCCGTTGACCGTGCCCGCCGAACTCACAGGAACCGACTCGCCAGGCACCCTCGGGGTGATGGCGGGATGGCTTCCCGCCGACGAGGTTTCGCCTGCTTCGCTTTCGGGCGGCGCCACGCACGTGACTGGATACGTGCGCGGTGGCGAGGGAGTCGCGGCGGCTCCCGACAACGCCCCGGTCTCCGGTGCTGAGTGGTTCGGCTCGATGGCGACCGCGTCGCTTGCGCAGCACTGGCCAGCGCCCGTCTACTCGTACCTCGTGGTCGCCGACGAGCCCGCACCCGGGTGGAATGCCTTGCCAGCGCCAGCCGCGCGCACCGAGCTCGATCTGAGGTCCCTCACGTACGCGGCCGAGTGGTGGTTGTTCGGGGTCTTCGCGGCGGTGCTCGCGGTGCGATGGATGCGGGACAATGGTCGCAAACCCATCGCCGAGGAGGACGCGTGACCCCCGCACCAGGTGTCGACGGAGCGCTTAAGCGCTACCGCATCATGGCCTTTGTGACAGGCTCCTTTCTCTTGCTACTCACCGTGGTGACCCTGGTGAAGTACATCGGGATGGCCTTTGGCTGGGAGAACGAGTCGTTCCTGTCGGTGGCGCTTGTCATCGGCATCGTGCACGGCTGGATCTTCATGGTCTATGTGCTCGCGTGCGCGGACCTGTGGCGTCGCATGAAGTGGCAGCTCGGACGGCTGCTCACCATGGTGCTCGGCGGAGTGGTCCCCGTGATGTCATTCGTAGTCGAGCGCCGAGTGTCGCGCGACGTGGCCGTTAACCTTGACGCGTGACTACCCAGCATCGTCCCGTCCTCGTCGTTGACTGCGGCGCCCAGTACGCCCAACTGATCGCGCGCCGCGTGCGCGAGGCCAGCCTCTATTCCGAGATCGTGCCTCACTCCATGAGTGCGGGCGACATGCTCGCCAAGAACCCTGCGGCGATCATCCTGTCGGGTGGTCCCTCCTCGGTTTACGAGGACGGCGCACCCCAGGTCGATACCGCGATCTATGACACCGGCGTGCCGGTGTTTGGCATTTGCTACGGCTTCCAGCTCATGGCCAAGGCCCTTGGCGGCACCGTCGCCAAGACCGGGCTGCGTGAGTACGGCCGCACCACGGCGCGTGTCGCCGACGCGGGTGCCACGCTCGCAGGCAGCCCCGCCGAGCAGACCGTGTGGATGAGCCACGGCGACTCGGTCAACGCGGCTCCCGCCGGATTCACCGTTCTTGCGGCGACCGATGGTGCTGCCGTGGCCGCATTCGAGGACACGTCGCGCCGCATGGCGGGCGTCCAATGGCACCCCGAGGTCAAGCATTCACCCTTGGGCCAGGCGGCTCTCGAAAACTTCTTGTACAAGGTCGCGGGGCTCACCCCCGACTGGACAAGCGCGAGTGTGATCGACGAGCAGGTGGCGCTCATCCGTGCGCAAGTCGGCTCCGCCCAGGTGATCTGCGGCCTGTCAGGCGGGGTCGACTCCGCCGTCGCCGCCGCGATCGTTCAGAAGGCAGTGGGCGATCAGCTCACGTGCGTGTTTGTCGACCACGGCCTGTTGCGCGCTGGTGAGGCTGAGCAGGTCGAGCGCGACTTTGTCGCCGCGACCGGTGTGCGCCTCGTGGTCGCCGACGAAAGGGATCGCTTCCTTGACGCGCTCGCGGGCGTCACGGACCCCGAGACCAAGCGCAAGATCATCGGCCGCGAGTTCATTCGTGCATTCGAGGCGGAGGCCCGCAAGCTCGTGCACGATGCCGGGCTTGGCGAAGAGGTGAAGTTCCTGGTGCAGGGCACCTTGTATCCCGACGTGGTCGAGTCTGGAGGCGGCGAGGGTGCGGCCAACATCAAGAGCCACCACAACGTGGGAGGCCTCCCCGAGGACCTCAAGTTCGATCTGGTCGAACCGCTCCGAGCCCTGTTCAAGGACGAGGTGCGCGCGGTCGGTCTCGAGCTAGGCCTTCCCGAAGAGATCGTGTGGCGCCAGCCCTTCCCCGGACCCGGACTGGGTATCAGGATCATCGGCGCGGTCAACCAGGAGCGCATCGACATTCTGCAGGCGGCCGACGCGATTGCCCGCGAGGAACTCACCAAGGCGGGCCTCGACCGCGACATCTGGCAGTGCCCCGTGGTGCTGCTCGCCGATGTTCGCTCGGTGGGCGTCCAGGGTGACGGCCGCACTTATGGTCACCCCATCGTGCTGCGTCCGGTGTCGAGCGAGGACGCGATGACGGCCGACTGGAGCCGAGTGCCCTATGAGGTTCTCGCGCACATCTCCAACCGCATCACGAACGAGGTGCCCGACGTCAATCGTGTGGCGCTCGACATCACGAGCAAACCGCCGGGGACGATCGAGTGGGAGTAGCCGGAGGCGAGGACCGCTCGGGTGTTGCAGGGTGGCACTCGGCCGCGTGAGCGGACGAGTGGGAGTAGCCCACTCGGGTGTTGCAGGGTGGCACTCGGCCGCGTGAGCGGACGAGTGGGAGTAGCCGGAGGCCACAACCGCTAGTCGGCGTCGGCGTCTTTGCGCTGGGCGTTGCTTGCGGCGGAGCGAGCGGCTGACGTGAGTGATTGCTCCGAGGGCGCGTACGGCGGCTCGGGAGCCCAGGATCCTGAACGCGGCTTCCTGCCGGAGAGCAGCGCGGTGATCAGCAGCCATGCGCCTACCGCGGCTAGCGTGACGATCGCGATGAGTTCCGTGTCGAGGTCCCTCCCTGACAGGAGCGCTGCCGTGAGCGCGGCCAGTGCCGTGATGATGGCTCCGATAAGCGCCGACGTGAGTCGGTGTGCTGGGCGACGTCTGGTCATGGTGTGACTTCCTTGATGACGATGGTGTTGGCGTACTGGTCGTCGTGAACAACCAAGCTGATCGTGGGGCCGTCCGCGTGTGCGAGCTTCATAAAGTCGGCGTCGTCGCTCCAGAAGTCGCACGTGAAGCCACGATCGGGGAAGACCACCGTGGCCTGGGTATTGGCGTCACCTGTGAGGGTGATGTTAGTGCCGGACGCAATCGAAATGTAGGTCACCTCGGCGGTGATATCGATCACCGAATCGGCTATCACGGAGTCGTCGGGTCCGGCCTCATCGGCGCCGACGGCCGCGTCGGTTGCCTCCGTCGCAGCATCCGTGGCCGTGGACGTGGCCACCAGGTTCAGTCGCTGCACGCTCGCTGGGACGTAGTCCTCCCAGTTCGATTCGTAGCATTGGCCGGTGAATGAGAGCTCGGAGTAGAGGCTGTCGAATGCGAGCGTCGGGTCAAAGGCGGGGCCTTGCGAGGGCACCGCGGTGGAAGTCGACTCGTCATAGTAACTTTGAGAGGTGATCCCTCCGTGGTCCGCATATGCGGTACGGAGTGAATCCGCGTTGCCCGCAAAGATCAGTAGCGGCACAAGCGAGACGATGCCCACAAAGCCGAGGAACCCGAGCTTGCGTCCGGCGAGGCTCACGGCGATCAGGATCACTCCGAGTCCGCCGATGAAGATCACTGTGCCCGCGACCGCAGGGTGCACGGCGAGTTGATCCTCGCGGTCGAGCCATGCGGCGGCGGCAATCGCGATCGCGGCCCACGCGAGCGCGGTCAGGTAGAAGGTGCGTCCAGGCCCCGGGATGCGCGGGGGGCGCGGGGGAGCTGGCGGCGCCGGTGCGTAGGTGCGCTGTGGTGGCGCCGCATACGTTGAGGCGGGTGGCATTGCGGCGGCTTTTGGTCCCCCAGCGGGGGGGACTTCCGCGGCGGTGGAAACGGAGGCAGGGGCGGAAACAGGAGCGTCGGCCGCAGGAGCGGGAGACATGGCCGGGGTGCCCGAGGTGCCAGCGCGGGAGCCCGCGTTGCTCCTCCGAATGAGCACGACGATCAGCGTCACGATGCCGCCGATCACCGCGAGCGGCACCAGAATGGCGAAGATCAGGATGGCGATGTGCCCACCGCTCCAATTTGAGACGTCGGCCCACGGGACGTCGCCGCTCCAAGAGCCGTTGCTGAACGTGATTCCATTTCCGTTGTTGAGGTCCCCGAGGGCAAACAGGGCGAGCAGCCCGATGCCGATCAACGCCCCCACATTCGGGATGCCCCTCCCAAAGTTCTGCACGATGATGTTGCCGCGGCGGTCGGGCAGCAGCCCCCAAGCCGCCGCGTAGGCAAGCAGCATGAGGCTGGTCAGGAGTATGGCTGCGACCACGGTGATGATGCGTGCCGGGACGCGGGCCATCCCGACTCGGTCGCCGAGCCCCTCGACCACGCCGCCTATGACGCCATGGTCACCGCGGGTGATGCCCCACCCGCGAATGGTGCGGAACAGCGTGGCCTCTTGGGGCTCCTGCTCGGGTGCGGTGCTCATGGTGATCCCTCCGGTGTGATGCGACTGCCTCAATGCTCCCGCGATGAACGGCTCGGGCGCTATGAGGGGACCCCCTGATATCGCCCCTGATTTCTGGATGGGGCCGACGCGTGGCGGATCGGTCCTATGGCCGAGGCGCGTAGTCGGGGTGGTGTGTGACGATGATCCTGTGACCGAGTCGACGCGTATGGCACGGCCGCTCCGCAGGGAGTCGGCGCCGTCGTCATGGTGGCGCGCGCTCGTGGGCGGAATGATGATTGCGTTCGCCCTCGCGCTGCTCGCGCGCCGGCTCGGGGTGGACGAGGTTTCGGCCTGGGCGCTGCCCGCGATTGTCTTTGTCACCGCGCTGATATTGGTCTGGAGTCCACTCGACTCGGCCGTTCAGTCGGACCCGCGCAGGCTCGACGTCACGGGGCTGTTTTCGCGCGATACCTGGGCACGCGTCGTCGTCGGGATCTTGCTTGCGATCGCTGCCGTCATCTGGCTCGCACAGTGGGACTTCAACGGGCACCCGCTCACCCACGCGATCGTCGTCCCCGCAGTCGCCGTCGGCGCGGTGATCCTCGTGCCCGCGCCGTGGTGGATACGACTGCTCCGCCAGGTGGCCGTCGAACGCGAGCAGCGCGTGCGCGAGTTCGAGCGCGCCGAGATCGCGGCACACCTTCACGACTCGGTCATGCAGACGCTCACCCTGATCAGGGCGAAGGCCCACGAGCCCGATACCGTGGCGAGGCTTGCGCGGGCGCAAGAGCGCGACCTGCGTTCGTACCTGTATCAGGACCGTCGCTCGGAGGCGGATTCGGTGGCCACCGCGCTCCTGGCAGCGATGTCGGAGGTCGAGGACACTCACGGGGTCGCAATCGACGTGGTGAGCGTGGGCGACGCGCCCACGACGACACCGTTGCGCGCCGCGGTGAGGGCCGCACGCGAGGCCGCGACGAATGCCGCGCGCCACGGTCTCGAACCCATCAGCGTGTATGCCGAGTTGACCGAAGACGCCTACGAGGTCTTCGTGCGCGACTCGGGCCCAGGTTTTGACCCCCACCTTGTCGACAAGGACCGCGCGGGTATTCGCAATTCCATCATCGGCCGGACTGCCAGACATGGCGGTACAGCGGTGATTTCCTCGGCGCCGCAATCGCGCACCGAGGTAGCAATCACGATGCCGCGAAAGGACGAGAGATGACAGTGCGAGTAGTCATTGTTGACGACCACGACGTGATTCGAGTGGGGGTGCGAGAGTCCCTTGAAGACGACATCGAGGTGGTGGGCGAGGCCAGGGATGTGGAGTCGGCGATCGTCGCGGTGAAGGCCTCGGCTCCCGATGTGGTGATTCTCGACGTCCACCTTCCCGGGGGCACCGGAGGTGGGGCGCTCGACGTGCTCGCCGAGATACTTGGCGGCACCGGGGCGCCCAAGGTGCTTGCGCTCTCGGTTTCGGATGCGGCCGATGACGTCGTGGCTACGGTGCGGGCGGGCGCCCGCGGCTATGTCACCAAGTCGATCTCGGGGCCCGACCTTTCCGATGCCGTGAGAAGAGTCGCCTCGGGAGACGCCGTGTTCTCGCCGCGCCTCGCGGGCTTTGTGCTTGACGCCTTCAACGCGGCTGGGGGGGACGTGGCCGAGGCGGACGAGGATCTCAATAGCCTCACGGCGCGGGAGCAGGAAGTGATGCGGCTCATTGCGCGTGGCTACACCTATCGGGAGGTGGGCGAAAAGCTGTTCATCTCGATCAAGACTGTGGAGACACACGTGGGCAAAGTGCTCCACAAATTGCAACTGTCGAACAGGCACGAACTCGCGCGCTGGGCCGCGCAACGCCGTATCGTGTGACACAACCCGGGATGGCTCGGCGCCGTGTGAAGAATCGCACACCTTCCCTTTTTTGTGACGATCTGCACATCGTGAACCCGCACAGGTCGGTCGCGGTGTCCTCATGGTGTGGAGAACGTATGCGAGCCAACGATTCACCTCTCCATGTGCCCACGAATGCCGATGAAATAGTCGGATGATCGTGCATGAGGGGACGACTGCTGGTTGCCGAGGAGGCTCGACATGAAGTGGTGGGATAGGCGTCGCCGTACAGGCCGCGCCGAAGCCGCGCCGCTCACGCCCGCCCAAGTGGAGGAAATGCGTGGGCACCAGGAGGTCTCAGGCCTCCGTATTGTCCATCTCTTTTTGCTGGTGTGTTTTGTGGGAGCGTTGTCGCACCTGGCGTTGTTGGTGTCTTTCGGTGTGTCCGAATACCGGACCATGGTGATCGCTTCGATCGTCGACGCAGGCCTGTTCGTGGTGGCCTACCTTCTCGTCCGCGGAGGCCGCGAACTCCATGGAAATATTCTCGCCCTCATCGTGGCGAGTGTGCACATGGTCGGGATGTATACGCAGTTCTCCTCAGCGGTGGGCGTCGAGCTCATCCTGCTCGCGGTCGTACTCGCGCCCTTCTTGATGATCCGTCACGAACTTCCGGCGCTGCGGATCGGGCTGTCTTCCTTCGCGGCCGGCGCCTATTTGATTTGCGTCTATTCCACTCCTGATGGGAGTTCGGCGTCTTCCTTGGGAGACGCTGGCGACTACTTCTCATTTGGCAACCACCTCATCATCGCAGTCAGCTTGCCTGCGATGATGGCCATCATCCAGAGGAACATGTCGGCCACCCGCCACATCCTCGAGGGGGCCGCCCGCTATGGAGAATTGCGCGCCACGACCGACGAGCTCACGGGGGTCTTCAACCGTCGCCCCGTGATCGCCCAGCTGAGCGAGTGGGCGAACCGCGATCGAGGGAATTACGCGATCGCGCTCATCGATCTCGACCACTTCAAATCGATTAACGACGAGTATGGCCACGATTGCGGTGATCTGATTCTTCAAGCCGTTGCCACCACGATGCGCAACCACTTCCGTGATTCGGACATGGTGAGCCGCTGGGGCGGTGACGAGTTCCTCGTCCTCATCCCCGGTGTGCGACACGCGGACCTCGTGCCCATCCTCGAACGCTTGCGCCGCTCGATCCACCTGATCGAAAAGGAATGCAACGACCACGCGCACACCATCACGGTGTCGATTGGTGCCTCGATGGGGGCGATCGGCCAGACACCCGACGAGTGCATAGCGGCAGCGGACCACGCCCTGTATCGCGCCAAGGAGGAGGGCCGGAACAAGGTAGTCGCCGTGGGTGTTGGTGCTCCGGCTCGCTCGTTCGAACGCCACTCGCCCGAGGGACTCGAGCAGTAGCGCCCGGCGCGCAAAACCTCCCCATAGGAATCGACCGTCGTGCCCCGGACCTAGACTGGGGCTCCCATGGATGCCCTGTTTAGCCTCGAGCCCGATGCCCATTCTCCGCTCACCGAGGGACTGAACGCCGAGCAGGCTCAGGCCGTGCTCAGCGAGGCTCCCGCGTTGCTGATCTTCGCGGGGGCTGGTTCTGGCAAGACGCGGGTGCTCACCCACCGGATCGCGTATCTGCTCGAGGCCGGTAGGGCCCAACCGCATCAGATTCTGGCGATCACCTTCACCAATAAGGCCGCGGGAGAGATGCGCGAGCGGGTCCAGTCCCTGGTGGGACCTGGCGCGCGTCAGATGTGGGTCTCGACGTTCCACTCATCGTGCGTCAGGATGCTGCGCAGGGACTACGAGCTCGCGGGCCTGAGGTCGAGCTTCTCGATCTACGACACCGCAGACTCGGTGGCGGTCATGAAGCTCGTGATGAACGAGTTGGATCTCGATCCCAAGAAGTTCAAGCCTAAGGCGCTTCTGGGCCGTGTGGGTTCCTACAAGGACGAACTCATCGAGCCCGAGGTGGCCGCAGCGTCGGCCGCCATGGCCTCCAAGTTTTCGATCGAGCACGCGGCAGGCCTCGCGTACGGCCTGTATCAACGCCGGCTTGAGGCGGCCAACGCCGTCGACTTTGACGACATCATTTACAAGACGGTGCGCCTGCTGCAGGACCACCCCGAGGTGACCGCGCGGTACCGCTCGCAGTTCCGCCACGTGCTTGTCGACGAGTACCAGGACACCAACCATGCGCAGTACGTGCTGGTGAAGGAACTGGTGGGTGACACGGGCCAACTCACCGTGGTGGGTGACGCCGACCAGTCGATCTACGCGTTCCGCGGTGCCAACATCCGCAACATCCTTGAGTTCGAGAAGGACTACCCCGACGCCGAGGTGATCAGGCTCGAACGCAACTACCGCTCGACCCAGAACATCCTCTCCGCAGCGAATGCCGTGATCGCCAACAACGTCGGCAGGCCGCCCAAGAACCTGTGGACGGACGCAGGGGACGGCGAGCGCATCATCGGCTACGCGGCCGATAACGAGCAGGACGAGGCGCTATTCATCGCGACGGAGATCGCCCGCCTCACGTCCGTCGAATCTGTTTCTCCCTCCGATGTGGCGATCATGTACCGCGCCAACGCCCAGTCGCGCGCGATCGAGGAGCGCCTGATGCGCGCTGACATCCCCTACAAGATCGTCGGCGGCACGCGCTTTTATGAGCGCAAGGAAATCAAGGACATGCTCGCGTACCTCGCCGCGATCGCGAACGAGGACGATGACGTGGCCACGCGCCGCATCATCAACACGCCGCGGCGTGGGATCGGCGACACGACCGTCGACACTGTCGAGCGTTTCCAGCGCGAGCAGTCGGGCATTGCGGCGCGTGAGGGCGGGCGTGGCCCCAGCTTTGGCGCCTCGCTGCGCAGGGCCGACGAGCTTGGCCTGGCGACGCGTTCGCTTAAGCCCATTCAGGAATTTGTGGCGCTCATGGACGACCTGCGATCGCTTGCCGCGGACAACGGTCCCGCAGGGACGCTCGACGCGATCGCCGACCGTACCGGAATGCTGCGCACCATGCGGGCCTCCGACGACCCGCAGGACTCGAGCCGCATCGAGAACATCATGGAGCTCGTCTCGGTGGGACGAGAGTTCATCGAGGAGAACCCAGAGGGTTCGCTTGCCGACTTCCTCGAGAAGGTGGCCCTGGTGGCCGACGCCGATCAGATCCCCGATGCCGAGGGTGGAGGCGGCGTTGTGACGCTGATGACGCTGCACACGGCCAAGGGTCTTGAGTTCCCCGTGGTGTTCGTCGTGGGACTCGAAGACGGCACCTTCCCGCACGCGCGCTCGATCGAGTCGGGAGACATTAAGGACCTCGAGGAGGAGCGCAGGCTCGCGTACGTGGGCCTCACGAGGGCGCGCGAGCGGCTCTACCTGACGCGTGCCGAGGTGCGCGCCTCCTGGGGTGCACCTCAGTATCTGCCCGCGTCGCGCTTTGTCGACGAGATCCCTGCCGAGCTGGTCGAATGGCGACGCTCCGAGACCACCATGACGTCGCTCAGGGCCCGCGCTGACAGGCGCGGATCGGGTGGCTGGTCGAGCACCTTCGGCGGCAACCAGGATCGCGGAGACGGCAACGTCTACGGCAACGCGGGTGCAGTGCGGACGCGTTCGGTGCCCCCGAGCCCTCCAGGTGCGGGCGCAGGTGACGTGGGATTCGAGGTAGGCGAGCGCGTCAACCACGACAGTTTTGGTATGGGCAAGGTGGTGGGCGTCGAGGGCGTCGACCGCAATGCCGTGGTGAAGGTCGACTTTGGAGACACGGGCGTCAAGCGCCTCGTCTTGCGCTTCAATTCGCTGTCTAAGCTCTAGCGGGCATCGGCGTCCTTCGTCAGCCGTCTTCGCGGCGCCCAGGAGCCGCGCCGGTACGCTATTACGTCCCCACGAAAGGTACGTCTGATGGAAACCAAGACCTCCAAGGTCTCGATTGTCGGCGCCGGTGCGGTGGGCTCGACGCTCGCATATGCCGGGTTGATGCGGGGCTTCGCTCGGACCGTCGCCCTCTATGACATCAACACGGCGAAGGTCGAGGCCGAGGCTCTTGACCTGGCGCAGGGCATTCAGTTCATGCCCGAGGCGAAGGTCATCGGATCGGACCAGATCGACGTGGTCGCGGATTCGGATGTCATCGTGATCACCGCGGGTGCCAAGCAGCAGCACGGCCAGTCGCGGCTCGAGCTCGCCGAGGCGACCATCGGCCTCATGGACAAGATTCTCCCGCCGCTTATCGAGGTCGCGCCGCACGCTATCTACATTCTGGTGACCAACCCCGTCGACGTGGTGACCTATGCCGCCATCAAGGCCTCCGGGATGAGTCCCTCTCAGATGTTTGGGTCGGGGACGGTGCTCGATTCCTCGCGACTGCGTCACCAGGTCGCCGTCGAATGCGGTGTCGCGGTGTCCAACGTTCACGCCTACGTCGCGGGGGAGCACGGCGACTCCGAAGTTGCCCTCTGGTCCTCGGCCACGATCGGCGGAGTCCCCCTTCTCGACTGGCACGACGCCTCGGGCAGGGTCGTGATGACCAAGGATCTGCGCGAACGGATGCACCGCGACGTGTTGCAGTCCGCATACAAGATCATCGAAGGCAAGGGCGCGACCAACTACGCGATCGGGGTGGCCGGCGCGCGCATCGTCGAGGCGGTGTTGCAGGACCAGAACCGGGTACTGCCGGTCTCGACGCTTATCGACTATCCCGGCGTAGGCGAGATTTGCATGTCGCTTCCCGCCGTCGTGGGTCGCAGCGGCGTGAAGCACCGTGTCGACGTTCCCCTCGACGCCGCGGAGACTGCGGCGCTCAACGCGTCGGCGAAATCCATCCGCGAGGTGGCAGTGCGCTTCGGCGCGGCCTGAGACGGCTACCGCCATGACGAGCGCTGACCAGATGTCCCCTTGTGGGGTGACTGCGGAATCGGGCGGGCGCGTGTGGTGCCGCACGCCGCATGCGGGCACGATGGTTCTATGATTTCCCGCCGCCGCTACTTCGCCGTCATGTGGAGCGCTCAGACCTGGCGAGAGATCGCCTACCTTCTGCTCGGGCTGCCGCTCGGTGTGCTGTGGTTTGTCTACGCGATCGCGATGTACGTCACAAGCGTGAGCTTGGTGATCGTCTGGGTGGGAATTCCGCTGCTGATCCTCACCCAGGCGTCGATGAGGGTGGTCGGAACTCTCGAGCGTGCCACCTTCAATTCGATGCTTGGCGAGAACGTTGCGGCGCCTCGGCGCAGGCGCTTCGCGGCGGGAGGAACCGGCAAGTGGTCCAGGACGCTGCGATGGCTCCAGGAGCTTCTTCACGACTCCGGAATCTGGCGCGTGGTCGCGTGGGTTTCCGCCAGGGGAGTGTTTGGTGGAGTCGGCTTCACGGTGGCGTTGCTCGGAGCCATCATGCCCGCCGTCTTGCTTGCTGCCTCGCTCCAGGCGATCCTCTATCAGTTCGGGATCACGCTCGCGATTCAGATCGATCCCGAGGACACTCGCGCGCTTCATGTGGCCGATATCGTCACGTTCTCTACAGCCGTGGCGAGCCCCGTTTTGCTCGTGGCTGCCCCGATCTTTGCGTGGGCCTCACGGGGAACCGCCTATGTTCACAGGCTCTTCGCCCGATGGGCGCTTGGGCCGGCGGCGGGTGAGGCAGTGGAGGCTGCCAATGAGCGCGCAAACCTCGCCGAGGAACAGGTGCGGATCGACCAAGAGCTCCACGACTCAATCGGCCACATGATTACCATGAACATCATCCAAGCCGGTGCGGGCGCCCACGTGTTCGAAAGCGATCCCGAGTTCGCGCGGGAGGCGCTGAAGAACATCGAGGAGCGCGGACGAGCAGCGATGGGTGAATTGGACCGCATCATCGCGGCCATCCGAGGAGACCAACCGGAGACCAGGGCGCCGCTCGCGGGCATCGCGGACCTGGACAGGCTTGTTGAGGAGTCGCGGGCCGCGGGCATGACGATCGAGGTGCACATCGACGCGCCCCAGGTGCCCGCAACCGTGGGAGGTGCGGCGTTCATGATCGTGCGCGAAGCCCTGACGAACGCCGCGAGGCATGCGCCAGGTGCGCCCGTCAGGGTCCGGGTCGAGACGGACGGGGACGCTCTCGCGCTCGAGGTAGTCAACGAAGCTCCCGCCGGGATACGCCGGTGGCGCGTGGCGGGGAATCGTCGCGGACTGAGCGGCATGCGCGATAGGGCAACACTCTTGGGCGGTCGGGCGCACAGCGGCCCTGAGGAGGGAGTCTTTGCGGTGAGAGCACTGCTTCCGCTCGATGCGACGCTCGCCGAGCACGCCCCCGACGCGGCCTCGCCATGGGCGGCGCTGCGTGAGAGGCTGAGACCGTGAGAATAGTGATTGTCGACGACGACCCCTTGGTCAGGATGGGCCTCAAGGCCATCGTGGGTTCGGAGCCCGGCTGGACGGTCGTGGCCGAGGCGGGCGACGGGCGTGAGGCACTTGCCGTGGTGGCCGAGCACCGGCCAGATATCGTGCTGATGGATGTGCGCATGCCGCACCTCGACGGCCTCGCCGCCACCCGCGAGATTACGGCAGGGGACAGCGGTGCCAAGGTCTTGGTGCTGACGACGTTCGAGGTCGACGAGTACGTGTTCGAGGCGATGCGCGCGGGGGCTGCGGGCTTCGTTCTCAAGCGGGTCCCGCCCGCGGAACTGATCGAGGCGGTGCGCATCGTCGCCGCAGGCGAATCGCTGCTCTTCCCCGCGTCGACGCGGGGCGTGATCGAGCGATTCGCCCAGCCCAAGTCGGGGGCGGGTTTGCCTGACCTCACCGATCGCGAGCAGGACGTCCTGCGCCTCCTTGTTCGCGGCATGTCTAACGGTGAGATCGCAGCGAAACTCTTCGTCGCGGTCGAGACGGTGAAGACCCATGTGGCGTCGATTCTGATGAAACTCGGCGTGCGCGACCGGACACAGGCCGTGATCGCGGCATATGAGAGCGGCTTTGTCGCGCCAGGCGGCGTGGACTAGGCACAAGGCCAGCGGTCGAAGGTGATCCGTGGTTGTCGGCACCGGACGCGGACGCGCCGGCCGTCCCGTTCTCCGTCTTTCCCGCCAGTAGGCTGGGCCTATCGTCCCCCAAGGCTGCGTGACTCGCGCGCCCCGATGCGTGAAGGATTCCGATGGACCTCTTCGAATACCAAGCGCGTGACATGTTTGAGAAGCACGGCGTGCCCGTGCTCGCCGGCATCGTCGCGACCACCCCCTCCGAGGCGCGAGCCGCGGCCGAGAGCCTGGGCGGCGGCACCGTCGTCGTCAAGGCGCAGGTCAAGGTGGGAGGCCGCGGTAAGGCCGGCGGTGTCAAGGTGGTCCATAACCCGGCCGATGCAGAGGCTGCCGCTACCGCGATCCTGGGCATGGACATCAAGGGCCACACGGTTCACAAGGTGATGATCGCCGCGGGCGCCAAGATCGCGGAGGAGTTCTACTTCTCCGTGCTGCTTGACCGCTCCGAGCGTCGCTACCTCGCGATGTGTTCGGTCGAGGGCGGCATGGAGATCGAGGACCTCGCGGTCGAGAGGCCCGAGGCGCTTGCGCGCGTCGCGGTCGACCCGATCGTGGGAATCGACGCGGCCAAGGCCGCCGAGATCGTCGCGACCGCGGGCTTCCCCTCCGAGATCGCGGGCGCCGTCGCCGACGCGATCGAGAAGCTCTGGATTGTGTACCGCGAGGAGGACGCGACCCTGGTCGAGGTCAACCCTCTCGTACTGACCGAGGGAGGCGACATCGTCGCTCTTGACGGCAAGGTCACCCTGGACGAGAACGCAGGCTTCCGTCATGCGGACCATGAGGCGCTCGAAGATGCGGATGCCGCAGACCCGCTCGAGGCCAAGGCCAAGGCGCTCGGCCTCAACTACGTGAAGCTCGATGGCGCCGTGGGCATCATCGGTAACGGTGCGGGCCTGGTGATGTCAACGCTCGACGTGGTCGCCTACGCGGGCCAGCAGTTCGGTGGCCAGAAGCCCGCGAACTTCCTCGACATCGGCGGCGGCGCCTCTGCCGCGGTGATGGCCAACGGCCTCGACGTCATCCTCAACGACCCCCAGGTCAAGTCCGTCTTTGTGAACGTGTTCGGCGGCATCACCTCGTGTATCGAGGTGGCCAACGGCATCGTCGGCGCGCTCGAGACTCTGGGCGCCGCGGCGACTAAGCCGCTCGTCGTCCGGCTCGACGGCAACTCCGTCGACGAGGGTCGCGCGATTCTCGCGGCCGCAAATCACCCCCTTGTGACCATCGAAGCCACCATGGACGGTGCCGCGGCCAAGGCCGCCGAGCTCGCCGCCACGGCAGCCTAAGGAGACACCATGGCAATCTTCCTCACCGCAGCATCCAAGGTCGTCGTGCAGGGCATGACGGGCGCCGAGGGCATGAAGCACACCGCGCGCATGCTCGCTTCCGGCACCCAGATCGTGGGCGGCGTCAACCCGCGCAAGGCAGGCGAGCAGGTCGCCTTCGACGGCGACGTCACGATCCCCGTCTTCGGTACGGTCGCCGAGGCGATGGCGGCCACGGGCGCCGACGTCTCGGTCGTCTTTGTGCCCCCTGCCTTCACCAAGTCCGCGGTCGTCGAGGCGATCGATGCGGCCATGCCGCTCGTCGTGATCATCACCGAAGGTGTCCCTGTCAAGGACACCGCCGAATTCTTCGCTCACGCGCAGGCCAAGGGGACACGCCTCATCGGCCCCAACTGCCCAGGGCTCATCACGCCGGGCCAGTCGAACGTGGGCATCACCCCCGCGACCATCACGGGGCCGGGCAAGGTAGGCCTCGTGTCCAAGTCGGGCACGCTCACGTATCAAATGCTCTTCGAACTGCGCGACATCGGCTTCTCGACCGCAGTGGGCATCGGCGGCGACCCGATCGTGGGCACCACCCACATCGACTGCCTCGAGGCCTTCGAGAACGACCCTGAGACCGTGGCGATCGTCATGATCGGCGAGATCGGCGGCGACGCCGAGGAACGCGCGGCGGCGTACATCAAGGCCCATGTGACCAAGCCGGTCGTGGGTTACGTGGCCGGCTTTGAGGCTCCCGAGGGCAAGACCATGGGTCACGCGGGTGCGATCGTGTCCGGCTCGGCTGGCACCGCTCAGGCCAAGAAGGAGGCCCTCGAGGCCGCAGGCGTGAAGGTGGGCAAGACTCCATCCGAGACCGCGCAGCTCATGCGCGACATCCTGGGAGGCTGACGCGCGCCGGTCCCCGCCGCGAGGCTCGCGGCGGGTGACCATAGCGTCATGACAGCACCACGCTCCGCGAATACTCAGCCCGCAAGGGGCCCCGTCGCGGCTGTGGCGCATTCCGTCTCCCAAGCGGTGAACCGGGCGATTTCGCGGGTGCGGACCGAGTCGCCAGGCTGGTTGGGCGGCGCCCTCGCGGGCGTCCAGGGCGCACTCTTTTCGCTGGCTCTTGTGCTGATCCCGCTGTGGGTCATCGCGGCGTCCGCCGACGGCGCGCAGGTGTCGTGGGGGCAGGCGACCGGTGTGGCCGCGCGGGTGTGGCTGACAGGTTTTGCCGTGCCGTGGGCGGTGGCAGAGGTTCCGGTCACGCTCATACCGCTCGGGATCGCCGCTCTTACTGCGCTGATGCTCGTTCAGCTCGCGCGGCGCTTCGCTTCGCCCACGTGGACGGCAGGGGCGGCCGCTACCGTTGCTTTTGCCGGCACTGTGGGTTTGATCGCCTCGATCGCGTGGGCGGGTGCGGACGACGTGGGGTCGAGAGTGACGCGCGCCGTCGTCGTCTCATGCGTGGTCGCGGCTCCCGCAGTCGCCTGGGGCCTCGTGCGTCAGCGAGGCGCCGTCCTGGCGTGGCTCGGGCGCGTGCCCGTGATGATTCGGCTCGGGGTGCGCATGTCCGTGGCGATGGTCGCGGGCACGGTTCTTCTTGCGGCGCTCACTCTCATGGCGTCGACGGTGGCCGGTCGACACTCGCTTGCGGACGCCGCCACCTCGCTCGGCGTCGACGCCGCGGGTGGCATCGCGCTTGCGTTCCTTGAGACGCTTTACGCGCCCACACTGGTCGTGTGGGTCATGTCATGGCTCAGCGGCGCTGGCTACGTGTTGGGTGACGTCATCGCGTCGTCTGCCGAGGCCCCGACCTCTACGATTCCGGCGGTGCCGCTCTTGGCCACGCTTCCCCATGCTGCGGGGGGGATTCTTGCCCTCAGCCCACTCGTCATCGGCTTGCTCGGCGCGCTCGTGGTGGTGGCGTTGCGCGGTCGCCTCACGAAGGGGCTGAGGGACCTGCCCTCGGTGGGCATCGCGATGGCCACCGTCGCGGTCACGATCGGCGTGATGTCGCGCGTAGCCCGCGGAGCGATCGGCCCAGGGAGCCTCGCCGTCGTGGGGCCCGAGCCTTTGATCGCCGCATTGATGCCCGCGCTCGAACTCGGTACGGGAGCGGTGCTCGCGGTCGCGCTGATCGAGGGCGTGCGCGCGATGCGGAGGACCGGCGACCCTAAGGCAGGTCGATCCCGTACTGGCTCTTCACCGCGTCGTGAAACTCCTGTTGACACACCAGCTCACCCTGCGGAGTAAGAGCCGACTGCGAACACGAGTCGAGCGCGATGATCTCCGGGGAGATGGCCAACGCCACGATCCCCATGAGCACGAACACTCCGGCGCCGATTCCGCCGAGGCCAAGCATGATGCGCAGGCTCCCCATGTTCGGAACGCCAAAGGTGGCCCAGAACGCGAAAACTCCCAGCGTGACGGCGAGGAGAGCGAGCGGTAGCAGCCCGAGCCAGTAGATCATGGGCGCGAGGCTGAGCAACCACGTCGCGGCCATCGTCCACACAAACAGGCTCGAATAGCGCCGCACCTTGAGGGATTCGGGCGTGGGAGCGGGGGCATTGGGAGGGGCGGTCATCGCAGATTCCAGTCGGTCACGAGTCCAGCATGCCTATAGGGTCTGACTGTGACAAACCGGCCCGCTCGTCTCGTAGTGCTTATTTCGGGTGCGGGGTCAATTATGGCCGCGCTCGTGTCCGCCTGCGGCGAGGCCTCATACGGCGCCACGGTGGCCGCTGTCATCACCGATCGGCCGGATGCCGCAGGGCTGACAATCGCCGCCGCCGCGGGCATCCCGACGGCCGTTGTCGCTCCGGGAGACTTTCCCGATCGGCTCACCTGGGACGCCGCCATCGCGCGTACCGCGGCCGCCTTCGAGCCCGACCTGATCGTGTGCGCGGGATTCATGAGACTTCTCGGTGCGCCCGTTCTCGACGCCTTCCCCAAGAAGATCGTCAACACCCACCCGGCGCTCTTGCCCGCCTTTCCGGGGGCGAAGGCCGTGCGCGATGCGCTGGCAGCGGGGGTCAAACTCACGGGATGCACCGTGATGCTGGTGGATGAGGGAGTCGACACCGGGCCTATTCTCGCCCAGCGCGCCGTCGACGTGCGCGAGGATGACTCTGAGGACACACTCCACGAACGCATTAAGGCCGTCGAGCGCGAGCTCATGGTCGCCACGATTGGCACGATGGTGCGGTCGGGGTGGACGATCGATGGCAGGACCACACGTATGGGAACCCTAGGAAGGGACTAAGGCATGAGTGAGCGCCAGCCAGTGCGACGGGCGTTGGTGTCCGTGTATGACAAGACGGGCATTGAGGACTTCGCTCGCGCGTTGAATGCGGCCGGGGTCGACATCGTCTCGACGGGCTCCACCGCCGCGCGCATCGCCGCTGCAGGCATCCCTGTGACCCCTGTCGAGGACCTCACGGGCTTTCCCGAATGCCTCGACGGGAGGGTGAAGACGCTTCATCCCCGCGTCCACGCGGGAATCCTCGCGGACCGACGCCTCGAGTCCCACCGGTCCCAGCTCGCTGACCTGGGAATCGAGCCCTTTGACCTCGTCGTCGTCAATCTGTATCCCTTTGCCGCCACGGTCGCCTCGGGCGCCGCTCAGGACGACGTGATCGAGCAGATCGACATCGGCGGGCCGTCGATGGTGCGAGCCGCGGCGAAGAACCACGCGTCGGTGGCCGTGGTAGTGGACCCTGCTGCCTACCAGGGCATCGCCGCGGCCGTCGCTGCGGGCGGTCTCACGCTCGACGAGCGTCGAACTCTTGCAATGCTTGCCTTCAGGCACACCGCCGATTATGACCTTCACGTGGCGTCATGGATGGGCAGCGTTGTCGCGCCCGACGACGAGGGCAGCGGCTTCCCCGCATGGATGGGAGCCTCGTACGAGCGTGTAGGGACGCTTCGTTATGGCGAGAACCCGCACCAGCCCGCCGCCGTCTATGGCGACCCGCTCGTGGCCGGAGGCCTCGCTCACGCTCGCCAGCTCCATGGCAAGGAGATGAGCTACAACAACTACGTTGATGCCGACGCCGCGGTGCGTGCCGCCTACGAGCAGAGCGGTCCCACGGTCGCGGTGATCAAGCACGCCAACCCGTGCGGCATCGCCGTGGGGGCAAGCATCGCGGAGGCGCATCGCAAGGCGCACGCGACCGACCCGATCTCCGCCTTTGGTGGCGTGATCGCGTCAAACGGCACCATCACGGCCGAGGCCGCGCACCAGATCGCCGAGATCTTCACCGAAGTGGTCGCGGCGCCCTCCTTCTCAGCCGAGGCCATCGAGATCCTGTCGACCAAGAAGAACCTCCGCCTCCTCGAGGTGACACACGTGCCGCCGACCACTGAATGGCGACGTATCTCAGGGGGACTGCTCGCGCAGGCTTCCGATGCGATCGACGCGCCGGGGGACGCGTCAGACACTTGGACCCAGGTGGCGGGAAGCCCCGTCGAGCCTTCGGTGCTGGCGGACCTTGAGTTCGCATGGCGCGCGTGCCGCTCGGTGAAGTCCAACGCGATCCTGTTGGCCAAGGACGGTGCCGCCGTGGGTATCGGTATGGGCCAGGTCAATCGTGTCGACTCCTGCCGTCTTGCGGTCGAGCGCGCGGGGACGGATCGCGCACTCGGTTCCGTCGCGGCGTCGGACGCCTTCTTCCCCTTTGCCGATGGGCTCCAGGTATTGATCGACGGGGGAGTCAAGGCCGTGGTCTCGCCGGGTGGTTCGATCAGGGACGGTGAGGTCATCGCCGCCGCCGAGGCTGCGGGGATCGCCCTTTTCCACACTGGCACCCGACACTTCTTCCACTGATGCCGATGCGGGAGCCCGAGCTCACACCCTCGCGTGTCGCGATGGCGGTGCTCGCTGTGACGATCGTGCTGGTGACCGGCGCGGCCGTCGCCTCCCCGCGAGTGGCCATCGTGGCGCTCGCGGTGTTCGCGCTCGCGGGGGCCGGTGCGCGAGTGTTCGCGCGCGCCTCACGGGCGTTCGTGGTGAGGAGTCGGACCACCGACGTCAGCGTTCTTCTGGTCTTTGGTGTTGTGCTCGCATACCTCGGTCTCACGACGCCTCTGGGCTAGGCCCTCACCTGAGTGGTTGCCTGCTGTATTGAAGCGTGTCAATATAGAGGCATGTCGATACAGTTCGCGTCTTTGGTCATCCTTCGAGCGCGTCCCTCCCGGACCGCGATGAGCGAGACCGGGGTGCTCGGCGCATGAGCGATACCGCGATCTCGCACGCGCCTGGCAAGCTCTCGACCCTCGATCGTTGGCTCCCGATGTGGATCGGCCTCGCCATGCTGGGCGGCATCGCGCTCGGCCGCTTCATCCCAGGGGTCTCGGACCTGCTGGCCTCGATGGAGGTGGGCGGGATCTCGATGCCCATTGCACTCGGGCTTCTGGTGATGATGTATCCGGTGCTCGCGAAGGTCCGCTACGACAGGGTCTCCGCGGTCACGGGCGATAAGAGGCTGCTCGTCTCGTCCCTCGTGCTCAACTGGCTCGTGGGTCCCGCGCTCATGTTTGCGCTCGCCTGGCTGCTGCTTCCGGACCTGCCCGAGTACCGCACTGGCTTGATCATCGTCGGCCTTGCACGGTGCATCGCCATGGTCGTCATCTGGAACGACCTCGCGTGCGGTGACCGCGAGGCCGCGGCCGTGTTGGTGGCCATCAACTCCGTGTTCCAGGTGATTGCGTTCTCGTTCCTCGGGTACTTCTACCTCACGGTGCTGCCGGGCTGGCTCGGACTCGACACGCAGGGGCTCGAGGTATCGTTCGGGCAGATCGCCCTCAACGTGCTCGTCTTCCTAGGAGTCCCCCTGATCGCGGGGTTCGCCTCGCGTCGCATCGGCGAAAGAACCAAGGGCCGGGACTGGTACGAGACGAAGTTCATCCCGCCCATCGGTCCATGGGCGCTGTACGGGCTGCTGTTCACGATCGTCCTGTTGTTCGCGCTCCAGGGGAAGGCCGTGACGCAGAACCCGCTGGATGTGGTGCGTATCGCGCTCCCGCTTTTGGCCTACTTCGCGATCATGTGGGGGCTGGGTCTGTGGCTAGGGAAGGCGCTCGGGCTGCCGTACGCACGGTCGTCCACGCTCGCCTTCACCGCGGCGGGCAACAACTTCGAGCTCGCGATCGCGGTGGCGATCGGCACGTTCGGCGCGGCCTCGGGCCAGGCGCTCGCGGGAGTGGTGGGGCCGCTCATCGAGGTGCCAGTGCTCGTGGGGCTCGTCTACGTTTCCCTGTGGTTGGCGCGCCGCTGGTTCAAGGTCGACCCGGCCACCGGCCTTGCGCTCGATGCGACCGTGGACGCGACCAGGTCGTGAGTATGTCGTCGCTCCTTCCGGTCGAGGCCACGTCCGGCTGCGGGGTTCCGGTCGAGTCGCACGCGATCGACGCGGGGGTGGCCGGGGCCGTGGCGACCACGCTCAAGGCGCTTGCAGATCCGCTCCGACTGCGGATGCTGTCCTTTATCGCGACGGCGCCGGCCGGGGAGGCCTGTGTCTGTGACCTCGCCAACCTGACCGATGTCTCCCAGCCGACCGTCTCGCACCACCTGAAGGTCTTGCGTGACGTGGGCGTGTTGACGTCCGAGCGGCGGGGGACCTGGGTTTGGTATCGGATCGCGCCTGGTTTCAAGGGTGCCGTGTCCACGCTGCTTGAGTCCTTCGCCCCCGCGGCGCTCGCGGCCTCGCGGAATCTCTCTCTTGGGGCAGGTCTCGAGGATGTCGACGGATCGCTGGACAGCCTGGCCCAAGGCTTCGTTTCCCGATTCCCCGACGTGGGCCTGGACGTCATCCACCGCGTGGTGCGTGACTCCTATACGTCGCTCGCCCTGTCGGCGAAGGGTGCCGATCGCCTGCTGTCGTTGACCGAGAACTTTGCCACGCAACGGCTCGCCGACGCGACGCGGCCGGTCGGCGCCGCGCCGCAGGTGCTCTTTGTGTGCGTCGCGAACGCAGGCCGGTCTCAGCTCGCCGCCGCCTTGGTCCGTCATTATGCGGGTGACAAGGTCGTGGCCCGCTCCGCTGGGTCGATGCCCGCGGCCGAGGTACACACAGGTGTGCGCGGGGCGCTGACCGAGCTGGGCTCTCTAGACGAGGCGTTCCCCAAGCCGCTCACGGACGATGCCGTACGCGCCGCCGACGTGGTGATCACGATGGGCTGTGGTGACGTGTGCCCAGTCCTCCCAGGCACTCGCTACGAGGACTGGCTCGTGGGAGACCCCTCGTTGGCCTCCCCGGCGGGGGTGGCCGCGATTCGCGACGAGATCGACTCGCGTGTGCGAGTCCTGCTCGCCCAGATCGCTCCCGAACTCACGCTGCCCCACACCGCACTGCCCCACACCGCACTGCCCGCTTGATCCACCCATCCGCGATACCTGGAGAGATGATGACCGACCCCACCCCAGCCCAGCCGTCCGTCCTCTTCGTCTGCGTGCACAACGCGGGCCGTTCCCAGATGGCCGCGGGATTCCTCCGCGTGCTGTCCGGTGGGGCGGTAGACGTACTCTCGGCCGGCTCGATGCCCGCCGACCAGATCAATCCGAGTGCCGTCGATGCGATGCTTGAGGTGGGCATCGACATCCGCGGTGAACAGCCCAAGATCCTGACGACAGAGGCCGTGAGGGCGTCCGAGGTGGTGATCACGATGGGGTGCGGCGACACGTGCCCGATCTTCCCAGGCAAGCGCTACGAGGACTGGGTTCTCGAGGACCCCGCCGGCCAGGGAGTAGAGGCTGTGCGCCCGATCCGCGACGAGATCCGCACCCGCATCCTGACGCTCCTCGACGAGCTTGGTGTCACGCCGGTCACACCTGTCACGACGGACTGACACAAAGAAGCCCCGCCGCCTCGTGCGCTCCGAACTGGAGCAGCGCGAGGGGCGAGGCGACGTGCGCTACTCGCTCTCGACCGAGGCGACGGCCACGAGGTCTTCGGTAGGGCCAAAGATGCGGAACATGAGGCCGACCACTGCGGCTCCGACCACGGGGGCGAGCCACCACACCCACAACTGGCTGAGCGCCCAGTCGTCGGCAAACAGCGCGGTCGCGGTGGCGCGCGCGGGGTTGATCGCGGCGTTGGTAAACGGAATCGCGAACGTGACGACGGTGGCGTAAGCCAGGCCGATCGCGAAGGGCGCGATAGTCGCGGTCGCCTTCTTGGCGGTCGCGCTCAAGAAGGCGAGCACGAGCAGCCCGGTCGCGATGAACTCGATGATCATCGCCACACCGAGGTTCCACGTGAGTCCCGACGTGGCGTAAGGGGCGTGGTCTCCGTATCCCGAGGAGACGGCTCCCATGAGACCCCTGACCTGTTCGTTGCCGATTCCTTCAAGCGAGATGAGGCTCAGCCGCAGGACCAGTCCCGCGAGGATTCCGCCGACGACTTGACCGAGGATATAGGGCACGACATCGAGGCCCTGCAGGCGGCCAGCCAACCAGGATCCCACGGTGACCGCGGGATTGAGGTGTGCGCCCGAGACTCGGCTGAATGCGACGAAGGCGATCATCGTGGCAAGCCCGAAGCCCAACCCGACGACGACGGTGCCATTGCCAGTGACGCTCAGGAGAAGCATCGTGCCGATGCCGACGAAGAGCACGATGAACGTGCCAGCGACCTCTGCGCCGACCCTCGCGAGAAGGCTCGGTTGCGCGGGCTCGGCGGCGAAAGCCTCGTCCTCGAGGACGTCGACGAGTACCTGTGCTTCGTCTTCCACGGCTTCGGCGGCTGGGTCAGTGGCCGGGTCAGTGGCCGGGTCTGTGTCGGGGTCTGCAGCCGGGTCCACGGCCGGCTCGACCGCCGGGTCTTCTGCCAGGTTGTCGGCGTTGTCGTTGGCCTTGTCGTCTGCCATGTCTCTCCTCGTGTCGAGGCGCATCAGCGCGCCCAATGAAATCGTGGCACGGAATCGTTCTGTGCGGGGAGGAACCGCCGGGGCCTTGGGTGGACTAGCCTGGGGACCGCACCTAGGCCGCGTTGTTGAGGAGAGCCGCCACATGGCAAAGATCAAGGTAGAAGGCACCGTTGTCGAGCTCGATGGCGACGAAATGACGAGGATCATCTGGCAGTTCATCAAGGAACGCCTGATCCACCCCTACCTCGATGTGGACATCGAGTATTACGACCTCTCGATTGAGTCGCGCGACGCGACCAACGACCAGATCACGATCGACGCCGCGAACGCGATCAACAAGCACGGCGTCGGCGTCAAGTGCGCAACCATCACGCCCGATGAGGCGCGCGTCGAGGAGTTCGGCCTCAAGAAGATGTGGAAGTCGCCCAACGGCACCATCCGCAACATCTTGGGCGGCGTAGTCTTCCGCGAGCCCATCATCATCTCGAACATTCCCAGGCTGGTTCCCGGCTGGACCAAGCCGATCGTCATCGGCCGTCACGCTCACGGTGACCAGTACAAGGCGACCGACTACAAGACCAACGTTGCGGGCACCGTCACGCTGACGTTCGCGCCTGCCGATGGCACTGACCCCGTGCAGTTCGAGGTCGCGAAGATCCCCAACGGCGGCGGCGTCATGATGGGCATGTACAACTACAACGACTCGATCGCGGACTTCGCGCGGGCCTCGTTTGCCTACGGCCTGCAGCGCAACTACCCGGTCTACCTGTCGACCAAGAACACGATCCTCAAGGCCTACGACGGCGCCTTCAAGGACATCTTCCAGGAGGTGTTCGACGCCGAGTTCAAGGAGCAGTTCGAGGCCGCAGGCATCACGTATGAGCACCGTCTGATCGACGACATGGTCGCCTCGGCCATGAAGTGGGAGGGCGGCTACGTCTGGGCGTGCAAAAACTACGACGGCGATGTCCAGTCCGACACCGTGGCCCAGGGCTTTGGCTCGCTCGGCCTCATGACCTCCGTGCTGATGTCCCCCGACGGCAAGGTTGTCGAGGCGGAGGCAGCTCACGGCACCGTGACGCGTCACTTCCGTCAGCACCAGGCCGGTAACCCCACGTCGACCAACCCGATCGCGTCGATCTTCGCGTGGACGGGTGGACTCAAGCACCGCGGCAAGCTCGACGGCACCCCCGAGGTCACCGGCTTTGCCGAGACGCTCGAGGACGTCGTCATCAAGACCGTCGAATCGGGCAAGATGACCAAGGACCTTGCAGCGCTCGTCGGGCCCGAACAGCCGTGGCTCACCACCGAGGCCTTCCTCGCGGCACTTGACGAGAACCTGGCCGCTCGACTTTCCTAAATACCCACCACTACCGTCCCTGGCATCGTCGCCAGAAGGAAGGCTATGACTATGACTGTCCCCGTCAACGTCACCGTCACCGGAGCCGCAGGCCAGATTGGCTATGCACTCCTCTTTCGCGTCGCCTCGGGCCGTTTACTCGGTCCCGATGTGCCCGTGCGTATTCGCATGCTGGAAATCCCTCAGGGGATGAAGGCCGCCGCGGGCACCGCGATGGAGCTCGAGGACTGCGCGTTCCCTCTTCTTGAGGGCATCGACATCTTCGACGACGCGACGGCCGCGTTCGACGGAGTCAACGTGGGCATCTTGGTGGGCGCGAGGCCCCGGGGCCCCGGCATGGAGCGCGGCGACCTGCTGGCCGCAAACGGCGGGATCTTTGGCCCTCAGGGGACCGCGATCAACGCCGGTGCGGCGGACGATGTGCGAGTTCTGGTGGTCGGCAACCCGGCGAATACCAACGCTCTTATCGCATCGGCACACGCGCCGGATGTTCCAGCCGACCGCTTCAACGCGATGATGCGTCTGGACCACAACCGTGCCCTGGCCCAGGTGGCGCAGAAGACGGGTGTGCCCGTACGCGACGTGAACAACGTCATCATCTGGGGAAATCACTCTGCGAAGCAGTACCCGGACATCGCGCATGCGACCGCGGGTGGCAAGAGCGTGCCAGCCCTGGTGAACGATGAGGCATGGGCGCGAGACAATTTCGTTCCCACCGTCGCCAAGCGCGGCGCCGCCATCATCGAGGCGCGCGGGCTGTCGTCGGCCGGATCGGCGGCGACTGCCGCGGTCTTGCACATCAACGACTGGGTCAACGGCACTCCCGATGGCGAGTGGACGTCGGTGGCACTGCCCTCGGACGGCTCGTACGGCGTGCCCGAGGGGCTTATCTGCGGCTTCCCCGCGGTCTCCAAGAACGGGGCCTGGGAGATCGTCCAGGGCCTCGAGATCGACGCGTACGCCCGCGAGAAGATCGACGCCTCCGTGGCGGAACTGATCGAGGAGCGCGAGGCGGTCAAGGAGCTCGGGCTGCTCTAGGCCACACCCGCCTACTCGACGAGGTTCCGCCTGCCGATGTCGGTTTGGAATCGTATGAGATAACCGTCGGGGTCCGTGACGAGGAATTGCCGCACGCCGACCTCCTCGGTGTCGCTGACTTGGTACCAGGTCGTTTCTGGCAACATGAAGAGCGGATAGCCGGCCTCTTGCAGCGACGCGACGATCGGTGCGAGGTCTGGAACCGTGACCTGAAAGTTGATCCCGCGTCCAAAAGGCCGGTCGAGTGGCGCGGTAATCCAGTTGCGTCCTATGAAGTACTGCTCCAGCATGACGTGGGCGGTGCCGCGCGAAATGTACGCGAATCCCTCTTGTACGCGCTGATAGTTGATGTGGAATCCGCAGAGGCCGCACCAGAAATCCAGACTCTGCGCCGTGTCGGTGACGAGCAGCTCGGGGACGAGCGCGGGACTAGGAGGAATCACTCGCTCATCCTGTCATCTGGAGCCCGCCGTTTCGAGCAGGTAACAATTCAGCATCCTTAGGCCCTAGGGCTTGCGCTTTGTTTGTTTGTAACCTTTACTAACAAACATGACGACTCAGTCAGCGCCGCGAGGCGAGACGCAGGCAACGAAGCCGCGGGCCATGCTCACAGGAGCGGTCCGTCCGGGCGCGAGGATCCTGCCTGGCCACGCGCGCAGCCACAATCGGGCATTGGTCTTGCAGTCCCTCTACAGGACCTCGGGCCTGAGTCGTGCCGATGTTGCCCGCGAGGTTGGCCTGACGCGCGTCACCATCTCGGACCTCGTCGCGGACCTCATCGACGAGGGCCTCGTCATCGAACTGGGGGTCCGTGCCGACTCGCGTCCTGGCAAGCCCGCGACGGTTCTTGATGTCAACCGCTCCGGATTCACCATCGTCGGCATCGACCTCTCGTACGACTCCATGTTTCGTGGGGCGCTGATGGATCTCGACGGTACGGTGCTGCACCGCGAGCAGGTCGAGGCGAAGGGGCTGACCGGGGACTCGGCCGTCGCGGCGATCAAGGACCTGCTGGACCGCCTCGTGGCGGAGGCTCCCAACCCTGTCCTTGGGATTGGCGTCGGGTCACCCGGCGTCGTTGACGCGGAAGGCACCATTCTGAGCGCCCCTAACTTCGGTTGGAGCGACCTCCCTCTCCAGGCGATGCTGATGGCGCATACGGGGCTACCCGTCCAGGTGGCGAACGATGCCAACGTGGCGGCGCTTGCCGAGCGGACCTTTGGTGAGGGCAAAGACGACATGATGCTGATCCGCGTGGGCAGGGGCCTTGGCGCAGGTCTCGTGGTGGGCGGTGTACCAGTCCAGGGCGCGCGCTCGGCCGCGGGCGAGATCGGTCACGTGGTCGTGGGCACCGATGGCGGACAGCGCTGCGCGTGCGGCAAGGACGGGTGCCTCGAAACCTGGCTCGCCATCCCGCGGCTCGAGGCACGTCTCGCGGTGGACGGCGCCGACAGGGACGTGGTGCTCGCCGAGTCGGGGGAGCGGTTCGGTATCGCCCTCGCGCCGGTCGTGGGCGCCCTCAATTTGGCCGAAGTGGTTCTCTCCGGCCCCTCAGAACTTCTTGGCGGCACGCTGCTCAGCAGCACCGCCGAGACGCTCCGCGTGCGCACGATGGCCGACTTTCACGGCAATCTCGCCCTGCGGATGACCACGCTCGGTCGCGACATCATCGTGCTCGGCGCAGCGGTCATGGTCCTCACCGGCCAGCTGGGGGTTTCTTAACGCCCCCTCAAGAACGTGACCGCTTGCGGCCACGAACGACATACAAAGGAGAAGGAACACAGAATGAAAAAGACGATGCTTGGCTCCGTCGCCGTTCTGGCGGTCGGTGCACTTGCTCTGTCCGGATGTACGTCGTCCGGTTCCGAGCCCAGCGCGGCGGTCACTACCGACGTCGCTTCGGCCTCCGCTCAGGACATCACGTTCTGGGTCATGGGAGGTGACACCCCGGATGCCCTGCGCGACTACCTGAAGCAGCAATACGCAGAGACAACCGGAGGCACCCTCACTATCGAGGAACAGGCCTGGGGAGATGCCCTGAACAAGCTCACTACCCAGTTGCCTGACTCCGAGAATACTCCCGACGTCACCGAGATCGGCAATACCTGGTCGCCGACCTTCACCAACGTTGGGGCGTTCTCCGACCTTTCCGACATGTACCAAGAGCTGGGCGGCGACAAGTTGCTGCCCTCGTTCGTGGCGGTCGGAGAGGTCGACGGCGCTCAATTTGCGCTGCCCTACTACTTTGGCTCGCGCTACAACTTCTACCGCAAGGACCTGTACGCCGCTGCTGGCGTCTCAGTGCCGACGACGCTGCAGGAGTTCTCCGACACGGCCGCGGCGCTGACCACGCCGGACACCTCCGGCTTCTACATCGGTGGCTCCGACTGGCGCAACGCCATCTCGTGGATCTTCGCTAATGACGGAGACCTCGCCAAGAAGGTGGATGGCGAATGGGTTTCCACCCTGTCCGACCCGAACTCGATCAAGGGTCTTGAGATGTTCCAGACCCTGTTCACGACCGCGTCTCACGCACCGGTGGGAGAGTTCGACTCCACTCCGTGGGTCAACATCAACAACAACGAGTCGACGGGTAAGCCCGAGGCCGCAACGATCATCGCGCCAGGTTGGGCGCACTGGTCGATTGGCGACATCGATGGCGAAAACGCCGTGTGGAACGACGACACGTTCGGAGCCTTCGTGCTTCCCGGTGTTGACGGAGGCGCTGCCCCCGTGTTTGCCGGAGGCTCCAACATCGCCATCTCGGCGGCATCTCAGAATCAGGAGGGTGCTCGTGCACTGCTGACGATCATCTTCTCTCCTGAGTATCAGATGATGCTCGGCGAGAACGGTCTTGGCCCCGCGAACCTCGACTACGCGTCGTCGCTCGGTGACGACCAGTTCGCCGAGGCTCTGGTCGCGTCGGCCGCCAACTCGAAGCTCACCCCTGCGGCTCCCGGTTGGGCTGCCGTCGAGGGGGCTCAGATCCTCGAGGAGTTCTTTGGCAAGGTCGCGGCCGGTGGGGACGTCACGTCGCTTGCCGCCGAGTACGACGCCAAGATCACCCCGATACTCAACGGCTGAACCTAGCCACAGTTTGAAAAGGCTCCACTCGCACGATCGGGCCGCGGATCGCACTTTGACCCTGCGCCGCGGCCCGATCCGTGAGGACTCTTCCTCCACACCGTTGTCTTTGTCATGCCCAATCACAGAAGGGAGGCCGTCGTCGTGACAGCCACCACCTCTTCGCTTGGCGACGTCTCCCCAGTGAAGCGCCGCAAGCGCCGTTCGAAGGCGCCGTACTGGCTCATCGGCCCCTCGATCCTGATCCTCATCGTGGGGACCGGCTATCCCACGGTGTGGCAGCTGGTCACCTCGTTTAAGGAGTTCGGGCTCAAGCAGCAGTTTGGCCAGCCCGCGCCGTTCGTCGGCCTTGAAAACTACGTCTCGCTCCTGACGGATAGGGGCTTCTGGGGGGTCATCGGACGGTCGCTCGCGTTCTGCGGAGCGGCGGCCACCATCACGCTTCTCATCGGGCTCGGCCTCGCCGTCCTGATGCAGCAGATCACCACGTTCGCGCGGCTCACCCTGCAAATCTCGCTTTTGCTCGCATGGGCGATGCCCGTCGTCGCCGCGATGACCGTGTGGACGTGGTTGTTCGACCGCAGGCGTGGGGCCATCAACTACCTCCTCGACAAGATTCCAGGCGTCGACATGTACCGCTTCGACTGGCTCGCGACCCCGTGGACGTTCTTCGTGGTTGCCCTGGTGATCGTCGTGTGGATGTCAGTGCCGTTCGTCGCGTTCTCGATCTACGCCGGGCTCAGCCAGGTGTCGGAAGAGGTCATGGAGGCTTCGGCTCTGGACGGGGCGTCAGGCATCAAGAGGCTGTGCCTCGTGGTGCTACCCATCATCCGTCCCGTGATCGCGATCGTCGCATTGCTGCAGGTCATCTGGGATCTCAGGGTCTTCACCCAGATCACGATGCTGCAGGACGCTGGCGCGAGCGGCACGTCATACGACCTTCTGGGCACGTACATCTTCAAGATCGGGACGGGCGCGCAGGACTTCGGGACGGCCTCGGCCGCGTCGGTCCTCGTGCTGCTCCTCACGGTCGGCATCAGCTGGTGGTACGTCCGCAGTCTCCTCAAGGAGGATGAGTCATGAACCCCCGTCGCCTTGCGCGCCTGAGTCTCTCGGCGCTCGCGATCGTGATCGCGCTGATCTGGGTCTTCCCCGTGTACTGGATGGCGAACTCCGCGCTGCTTCCCAACCGGACCCTTCAGTCGTTCATCCCCACGTTCCTGCCGTTCGGCGGGTCGCTCGACAACTTCCGATCGGTGGTCGCCGACGGCTCGTTCCTGACCGCGCTCGGCATGAGCCTCTCGATCGCGCTCATCGTGGTCGTTGTCTGCATCGCGTTTGCGTTCCTCGCGGCCGTGGCGATTTCGAGGTTCCGCTTCCGCGGCCGCAAGTCGTTCGTGGTGGCAGTGCTGCTGGTCCAGATGCTGCCCGCGGAGGCGCTGTTCATCGCCCAGTACAAAATGATGGCGGGGCTCGGCCAACTCGATAGCGTGATCGGTGTGAGTGTGATCTACACGGCGGCAGTGGTGCCCTTTACGGTGTGGATGCTGCGCGGGTTTGTGGCGGGAGTCCCCGTGGAACTCGAGGAGGCGGGCATGATCGATGGCCTGAGCCGCACAGGCGCTTTCATGAGGATCACGTTCCCGCTGCTCGCGCCGGGGCTGGTCGCGTCGGGCGTCTACGCGTTCCTGCAGGCGTGGAACGAGTTCACCGTGGCGCTCGTGTTGCTCCCAAGCGAAGATCGCCACACCCTGCCGCTGTGGTTGCGAGGCTTCATTCAGGCCTCGGCGACCAGGGAGACCGACTGGGGCCAGGTCATGGCGGCGTCGACCCTCGTGGCGGTCCCGATCATCATTTTCTTCCTGTTCGTGCAGGGCCGCATGACGGCCGGCCTCGTGGGAGGGGCGGTCAAGGGATGAATCCGCTCAGCGTGCTCATGCCGGGCTTCGTGGGACTCGAGGCGCCCGACTGGTTGACCGACCGTCTGGCCGAGGGGCTGGCCGGCGTATGCCTCTTTGGCGAGAACGTCGTTTCGGTGTCGCAGGTCCGCGACCTGACGGCGGATCTCTATGAGGCTCGCCCTCTCGCGATCGTGTCGATGGACGAGGAGGGCGGGGACGTGAGCCGCCTTCATCAACGCGAGGGGTCGCCCTTCCCCGGCAACGCGGTGCTCGGGCGCCTTGGCGACGCGGCTCTCACGCGAGGCGTCGGGGAGCTGGTCGGGCTCGAGCTCAGGCGCGCAGGGGTGGGGCTCGCGCTTGCCCCCGACGCGGACGTCAACTCGAATCCGGACAACCCCGTGATCGGCGTGCGGAGCTTTGGGGTCGATCCCTCCGCAGTGGCACTGCACACGGCCGCGTGGACCGAGGGCCTGCAGTCGACGGGGGTGGCGGCATGCGCCAAGCACTTCCCCGGCCACGGCGACACGTCGCAGGACTCCCACGTGGCGCTTCCGGTGGTGAGCGCCGACGCGGCCACGCTGCGTTCACGCGAACTGGTGCCCTTCCGCGCGGCGATTGCGGCGGGGACTCGCACCATCATGACGAGCCACATCGTGGTCCCGGCGCTCGACCCCGGTCTTCCGGCAACCTTCTCGCGCCGCATTCTCACCGACCTGCTGCGCGATGAACTCGGATTCGAGGGCGTCATCGTGACCGATGCGCTCGACATGGCAGGGGCGTCGGGGGGCCGTGGCATCCCCGCCGCGGCGGTGGCCTCGCTCGCCGCGGGCGCCGATCTGCTCTGCATCGGCACGCGCAATACCGACGTTCAGATTGGCGAGATCGCCGCTGCCATCGATGCTGCCGTGGCCGACGGGACTCTTCCCGCGGAACGACTGGCCGACGCGATTGCGAGGGTTGAGGCGCTGGGCGCGGACCTCGCGGTGGCGCGTACGACGCCTGTCGCGGCCGACGACGCCCGCGGAGTCGGCTCCGACGACGTGCGCAAGGCCTTCCATGTGACCGCGCGGGCCCGACGCCTGCTCGACGGGGCACCTCGCGTCGCGTTTGTGGCGCTCGAATCGCCGGCCAACGTGGCAGTAGGCGACGCTCCGTGGGGCCCGTTTGCGGCGGGGGTGATCCCTGGGGCTCGCATCACGGCGGGTACGGACCCGGCCACCGAGCTCGACTCGATCGTCGCGGATCGACTCGTCGTGGTCGTGGGCAAGGATCTGCATCGTCACGCGTTTGCTCGCGAGGCCATCGCGGCCCTGCGCTCGACGCGTGAAATTCTTGTGGTCGACATGGGCTGGCCGCTGCCAGGCTTCGACGGCATCGACATCGCCACCTTTGGCGCCTCCCGCTTGGTCGGGCAGGGGCTGATCGAATTGATAGGACGTGACTCATGCGGCTTGGGGTAGACATCGGAGGGACAAAGACGGACGTGGTCGCCGTCCAGGGAGGCGTGATCGTGGCGCGCCATCGCGCATCCTCGGGTCAAGGCGCCGAGGCCGTCGTGGCCTCGACCCTCGCGGCCGTCGGCACGCTCATGGCCGACGCCTCGATCGATTGGTCCGACGTCGAGTCGGTGGGAGTGGGCGTTCCAGGCTCGGTGGTGGACGGCGTGGTCTCGTATGCCCTCAACCTCGGAATCGATCGGGTCGACCTCGCGGGAGAGCTGGAACGGGTGTGGGGGATGCGACCCGTCGTCGACAACGACGTTAACGCCGCAGCCCTCGGGGCCTGGGCACTGCGGAAGGGTGGGTCCTCGCTCGCGTACCTCAACTTGGGAACGGGCCTGGCGTCCGGCATCATCCTTGACGGCAAGCTGTGGCGCGGTGCCAGGGGCGCGGCGGGGGAGATCGGGCATATTTCCATCGATCCTGCGGGCCCCGTCGACGCGGACGGGCTTCCGGGCGCGATCGAGGTGTACGCCTCCGGTGGGGGGCTCGTGCGGCAATGGGGTGTTGAGGGGGCCGCGGCTCGCGACGTTCTCGACGCGGCGGACGCGGGCGATGTCCGGGCGATGGCGATCAGGGCCAGGCTTTTCTACGGACTCGCTTCCGCTGTCAGGGTGCTGGTGCTGACGCTCGACGTCGAGAGCATCGTAGTGGGCGGAGGGCTCACGGGTCAGGGCCACCGGCTCGTCGAGGGCGCCACGCGCGTCATCGACGAGTGGGCGGCGGCCAGCAGCTTCTTGGCGTCCCTGGACCTGACCGGACGCATGAGCCTGCTCGATGATCCTGACATCCCTGTCGCGGCGCTGGGCGCTGCCACATTGCCCCATGAAGGACTCGATGGGGCGCGATCGGAGGAACAGCATGGCTGAGGTCTTGGTCTTTGACAGCGCGGAAGACGTCGGCTCGCTTGTCGCCCGCCACATCGTCGCCACCCTCGGCGCAGCGCCAGGATTTACCCTGGGCGTGGCGACGGGGTCGACCCCGGTGCCTGTGTACGAGGCGCTGAGCGCGCATGCGGCGCGGGGCGTCGACTTCTCCTCGATGTCGGCCTTCGCCTTGGACGACTACGTGGGGCTTCCCTCGGGTCACCCCGAGGGCTATCGGGCAGTGATCGAACGTGCCGTCACCGTGCCGCTGGGCCTGGACCCGAGTCGGGTGCGTGTGCCGGACGGCTCTCTCGACGGCATCGAGACTGCAGGGGACCGGTACGAGGCCGCGCTCAACGCGCACGGTGGCGTCGATCTCCAGCTACTGGGCGTCGGTACCACGGGCCATATTGGATTCAACGAGCCTGGATCGAGCTTCGCCTCGTTGACCCGCGTCAAGACGCTCACGGAGCGCACGCGAGCGGATAACGCGAGGTTCTTCGCGTCGCCGGAGGAGGTCCCCATCCACTGCGTGACGCAGGGGCTCGGCACCATCCTGAGGGCCCGTCACCTCGTGTTGCTCGCGTTCGGAAAGGGAAAGGCCGCCGCAATCGCCGAGGCGGTCGAGGGGCCCGTGACGGCCAGCTTGCCGGGGTCCGCAATCCAACTTCACCCCCACGTCACCGTGGTACTCGACGAGGACGCGGCGTCCGAGTTGCGCTTTCGCGACTACTACCGGTGGGCTCAAAACAACAAGCCCACATGGCAAGGAATCTGACATGTATACCGATATCCACTGTCACGGCGGCGGCGGACATGCCTTTGGCGACACCGTCGAGGGCACCCTTGCGGCGCTCGCCACTCACCGCGAACACGGCACTACCCGAGTCGTCTGCTCGCTCGTATCCGAGCCGCTCGAGACGACCGCGCGCGCCATGTCCGTGATCAGGGAAGCCGCAGTGATCGATAGCGGCATCCTGGGGGTCCACCTCGAGGGGCCTTTCCTCGCGCCCGCACGCAAGGGCGCACACGACCCTGCTGCGCTCGCGGTCCCGACGCCCGACGTTGTCGAGGCGCTCCTTGCCGCCGCCGACGGGCTCATCAGGCAGATCACGATCGCCCCCGAGCTCCCTCACGCCCTCGACGCCATCTCACGGTTCGTCGAGGCGGGCGTCGTCGTGGCAGTGGGCCACACCGGGGCCGACGCCGCCACGGCACGCGAGGCCTTCGACCGCGGTGCCACGCTCATCACCCACGCGTTCAATGCTATGAGGGGCATCTCAGGTCGCGAGTCAGGGCCGGTAGGAGCGGCACTTGCCGATGAGCGAGTGACGCTCGAGGTGATCGCCGATGGGATCCATGTGGACCCCACGCTCGTCGCCATGCTGTTCCGTGCGGCGCCGGGGCGCGTGGTTCTGATGACCGACGCGATGGCGGCGGCGGCCGCACCGGACGGGCGCTATCTGCTTGGGGGGCTCGACGTCGACGTGGCGCATGGTCGAGCCGTGATCGCGGGGACCGACACCCTTGCCGGTTCGACGCTCACGATGGATAGGGCCATTGAGGTGTGCGTCGCGGCGGGCATCTCCCGCGAGGAGGCGGTGGCCGCGGCGACCACCGTTCCTGCTCGAGTGCTCGGCCTGCCGTCCTGACCTAGTCGCCCAGTCCGTATCCGATGGGGAACAGGTAGTCCTGGCCGGCGGGTGCGGTGGGCACCTGGTCAAGGTCGCGCGGCCAGTTGACGGGGAGCGTGCCGGTGAAGGGAATGTCGCCGAACAGAGTGTCCGCGACGCCCTCGCCCGCCGTTCCTGGCAGCCAGGCGGCGACGATGGCGTCCACGCGGGGAAGTCCATCGGTGATCATGACGGGCCTGCCCGACACCACCACGAGCACGATGCTCCCGCATCGGCCCTGGAGGGAGTCCAGGACGTCGAGGCCAGGGAGGGCCAGGTCGGTCGAGTCCCCCGCGCCTTCTGCATAGGGGGCCTCGCCGACGACGGCGATGCACACGTCCACGGTCCCTGTCTTGGGCAGCGCGTATGACACCGAGGTGCCCGCACCCGCTCGCTCCTTGATCCCGTCGCCGATTGTCGTTCCGGGGATCACGTTGCCGGTGTCTCCCTGCCACGACTGGGTCCATCCTCCCGACTGGATGCCCATATCTTGGGCGGCGTTGCCCACGATCACGATGCTCTGAGCCGAGGACGCGATCGGGAGTGCCCCGTCGTTCTTGAGGAGCACCTGGGACTCCTGAACCGCGGCGCGAGCGATGGCCCTATGGTCGGGGCTGCCCACGAGATCCACCGCGGTGGGGTCGGCGTAGGGGCTCTCAAAGACGCCCATCTCGAACTTCACCGTGAGGATACGGCTCACGGCCTCGTCGATGCGCGCCTGCGAGACTGCCCCGCTGTCGACGCCCTTGGCGAGAGCCGTCTGAAGGGCCACTCCGTCGTATGGCGTCATCACCATGTCGACTCCGGCATTGATGCACTGCACGATTGAATCGTCGTAGCTCGAGGGATCGATCTGGTCGCATCCCGCCCAGTCGGACACGACGAAGCCCGTGAATCCGAGCTGTCCGCGAAGCGTGTCCGTGAGCAGTGTTACGTCGCCGTGCACTTTCTGACCGCCCCATGACGAGAACGTGGCCATGACCGATTGGGCCCCAGCTTCGATCGCGGCCGTATACGGGGGGAGCAGCGTGTCGCTCAGCAGCGTCGTGTCGGCGGGAGCGTTGCCCTGATCGAGCAGGTACAGACCGCCCATGCCCTCCGTGGTCGATGAACCGAAGACGGTGGAGCCGTCCCCAACGAAGTGCTTGGCTGTGGCGAGGACGGACGACGAGTCGCTCAGGCCTGGTGATTGCAGCCCCCGGATGTACGCGGCACCCAGGTTTGCGACGACCGTCGGATCCTGTGAGTAGGCCTCGTACGTGCGACCCCAGCGGACGTCGCTCGGCACCGCGAGCACGGGGGCGAAGTTCCAGCGAATGCCCACGGCCGACAACTCTGCGGCCGTCGCCACCCCGATCTGCGTCACGAGTTCCGCGTCATTCGCGGCGCCCAGCCCAATCTGCTGCGGGAACACCGTCGCCCCGAACATCCCTCCAAAGCCGTGAACGGCGTCGACCCCGTAGAAGAGGGGGATTCCCAGGCGGGTGTCGTTGACGGCCTCCTCTTGGCGCTCGCGGACCGCGGACGCCCAGGCTTCCGCATCGCTGCCCGTGTACATCGCGCCGCCGCCGTGGAGAACGCTGCCGAGGTTGAGGCTTGCCGCGGCTCCCACTGCGAGCGAGTTCTCCTCGACCTGGGTCATCTGCCCGAACTTCTCCGCTTGAGTCATCTGGCCCAGCAGAATCCCGACGCGCGTGTCTACGGGCAACGAGGGGTCGAGGTAGCCGCGATCGACACCATCGGACGCCGTGGGGCTCGCCGTGGTACGCGCGGTATCGGAGTCGGTGCAGCCCGCGAGGAGCAGTGCACCAGTCAGGGTCAGGGCGACGATGCCGTTGCGCTTCATACCTCGACGATATCGGCGCCGGGCGGCGTCGGGCTACTTGAAGACGATGGTCCGGTGTCCATCGAGAAGCACGCGGTGTTCGGCGTGCCACCTCACGGCCTTCGCAAGCGCGCGGCGCTCTACGTCGGCACCCATCGCCGTGAGGGTCTCGGGTGTCTGAGAGTGGTCCACGCGTTCGACGTCTTGCTCGATGATTGGCCCCTCGTCGAGGTCAGCCGTGACGTAGTGCGCGGTCGCACCGATGAGCTTCACACCGCGGTCGTGGGCCTGGTAGTACGGCCGCGCTCCCTTGAAACTTGGCAAGAACGAGTGGTGGATATTGATGGCCTTGCCGTGGAGTGCGGTGGTGAGTTCCGGCGACAGGATTTGCATGTAGCGCGCGAGCACGACGAGCTCGACCTCAAGCTTGTCGACCAGCGCGAGGAGGGCGGCCTCGGCCTCGGGTTTGGTGTCGGCGGTCACCGGAATGTGTTCGAAGGGCTTGCCATAAAACGACGCGAGGTTCTGGAGGTTCGGGTGATTGCCCACGACGGCCACGATGTCGACGGGAAGTGTGCCCGCCCGCTCGCGGAACAGCAGGTCGTTGGCGCAATGCTCGACCTTGGACACCATCACGATGGTGCGCATCCTGCGGCCTGCGACGTCGAGGCTCCACGTCATGGAGAAGCGCTTGGCGAGCACCGCGATTGCCGCTTCCAGCGGCTCCCGCGTCACCGCGCTGGTGACCTCCACGCGCATGAAGAAGAGTCCGGTGTCGAGGTCTCCGAATTGCTGGGACTCTTTGATGTTTCCGCCATGCTCTGCAAGCACACCGGTCACGGCATGGACGATGCCTGGCTGGTCGGGACAGGACAGGGATAGCACCCATGCGGTTGATTCGGCAGACACAGATACCACGCTAGTCGTGTTCAGGTGAAAATCCTGACACGATAGGGGCATGAGCGACGAGCCCGACCTGCACATCGACCGGATCACTGCGGAGCACGCAGGCGAGTTGCTGACGGTTCGCCGCGCGGCTTTTGTGACCGAGGCCCAGCTGTACAACGATCCGAATATCCCCGCCCTCACGCAAACGTATGGCGAACTCGTCGAGGACATCGAGGACGACGCCGTCGTGACGCTGGGCGCATGGCTCGGCACGCGCCTCGTGGGCTCGATCAGGGTGGGAATCGAGGACGACAAGGCGACGATCGGCAGGCTCGCGGTCGCCCCCGACCTGCAGGCTCGTGGCATCGGCACGCAGTTGCTCTTCGCGGTGCTGGGATACCTCCCCGATCACACGAAGGAGGTCTGGGTGTTCACCGGCCAGAACTCCAAGCACAACATCGCGCTGTACAACAAGGCGGGTTACGAGCACCAGTTTGACGACGTCTCCGGTGACCTGACGTACGCGTACCTGCGCAAGATTCTTGAAGCAGGCAACATCGTCGACGACAACTAGCCGGGCACAGGCGACGAGGAATCACCATGGCAATCCATGACGAGAACCAGACTCAGCCGTCGAGCGGGTTAGGGCTTGCGAGCCTGATGACCGGGATCGCCTCCATCGTCGTATGCGGGCTAGGCATCATCCTTGGCCCCGTGGCGGTCGTTTTGGGCATCGTCTCCGGGCGGCGCGGGTCGTTTGGCGGCAAGGAAATCGCGGGCATCCTCACCGGAGCGATCGGCTTTGTGGTGTGGGGAATCGCGGTAGCGGGGGTCGTCCTGTTTAGCCTCGCGTCTGACGACTCATCGGCAGACGATCTGTCGGCCATCCTGGCGACCTCGACCGAGAGCGCCCAGCCGGATCCCATTCCGAGCGTCGAGGCGATGACGGTGCTCACCGAGACCGGAATCGCGGACTCAAGGTTCGACACTGCGTATGCCGCCTATGACGACGCCTACGGCACGAACGGCTCGCCGGAGGGCATCTACTCGGGTGAGGACATCGACACGCCGTGTTTCACGATGGACGGAGAGCCCTGGTGGATCACGCAGGGTAGCCCCGAGACGTGCGAGCCCTCAAGTGAACTGTGGTGGGAGACGTCTGCCGACGGGACCGAGCCCGAGATCACTCTGTTCGGTTCGGGGGGAGAGGGCGCCGCTATTTCGTTTGAGGCGCTCTCCACGGAAGTGCTCATGAATAAGTTCGGCACGACGGATCTCGCGACGGTCGCGGGCTATGCGCGCGACACGCTCCTGCCCGACAGCGGCGCCACCGACATCGTCGAGACGCCCATCGAACTGGGCGGACTGCCCGCGGTGCAGCTGGACTGTTCGATCGAAGGGCTCGCGGCCTATCGCCTCGACGTCGTCATGTTGCCGGAGCCGCACGTGCTCGATGACGGCACCGAAATCACCGGCTTCATCATTCACGCCTACAACGAGGCCGAATGGGTTTACCGCACCGAGGACGTGTTCTCTCGGTTGGATGGTTCCCTCACCTGGAAGTGAGCGGACGGAAGGGGCTTGGCGCTCGCCTCCGCTGATCGGATAGACTGACGCCGTCGCAACTGGCGCACGCGGGTTACCGCGAGGAAGCGACGTGATGGAAGGCCCCCGGGCCGCAACCATCGACCACGGTCGTTCGCCTGGGCCAAGGTCGCCGATGAGTTCACCTCGGCGCCGCGCGCGCCGAACGACACGAAGGACCGCGATGACCGATGCCGCGAACCCCACTGCCACGCAGGGGATCATGAACGCCACGCTCGCCCAGATCGACCCAGAGATTGCCGCGGTCCTCGACCGCGAACTTGGTCGCCAGCGCGACACCCTCGAGATGATTGCCTCCGAGAACTTTGTGCCGCGCTCGGTACTGCAGTCACAGGGGTCGGTGCTCACCAATAAGTACGCCGAGGGCTACCCAGGCAAGCGTTACTACGGCGGCTGTGAAGAGGTCGACGTCGCCGAGGCGCTCGCGATCGAGCGGGCCAAGAGCCTCTTCGGCGCGGCCTACGCCAACGTGCAGCCGCACTCCGGCGCCACGGCGAATGCCGCCGTGCTGCATGCGCTCATCAACAAGGGCGACAAGATCATGGGCCTGTCGCTCGCCCACGGCGGTCACCTCACGCACGGCATGAAGCTCAACTTCTCCGGCAAGCTGTATGAGGTCGCCGCGTATGGCCTGGACGAGCAGACCCACCGTATCGAGATGGAGCAGGTGCGCGCACAGGCCCTCGCCGAGCGTCCCGACGTCATCATCGCGGGCTGGTCTGCCTACCCCCGCCACCTCGACTTCGCGGCCTTCCGCGAGATCGCGGACGAGATCGGCGCCAAGCTGTGGACAGACATGGCTCACTTCGCGGGCCTCGTGGCCGCGGGTCTGCACCCGAGCCCCGTGCCCTACTCCGATGTGGTCTCGACCACCGTGCACAAGACGCTGGGCGGCCCTCGCTCGGGCCTGATCGTGTCGCGTGACGAGGAGCTCGCCAAGAAGCTCAACTCCGCGGTCTTCCCCGGTCAGCAGGGCGGCCCGCTCATGCACGTGATCGCCGCCAAGGCGACCGCGCTCAAGATTGCCGCCGGTGCGGAGTTCAAGGAGCGTCAGGAGCGAGTGCTCGAGGGCGCGCGTCTGCTTGCGGAGCGTCTCACGGCACCCGACGCGATCGCCGCCGGTATCAATGTGGTGACGGGCGGCACCGATGTGCACCTGGTGCTCGTCGACCTGCGCAACAGCCCCATTGACGGCCAGCAGGCACAGGACCTCCTGCACGAGGCCGGAATCACCGTCAACCGCAACGCGGTGCCGTTCGACCCCCGCCCGCCGATGGTCACCTCCGGCGTCCGGATCGGCACGCCCGCGCTCGCGACGCGAGGCTTTGGCTCCGTCGAGTTCACGGAGGTCGCCGACATCATCGCCACGACCCTCAAGGGTGGCGCGGACATGGCCGCACTCAGGGCTCGCGTCAAGGCGCTCACCGACGAGTTCCCCCTCTACCCGGGCTTGGTGCAGTAATGGCACAGATTCTGGATGGCAAGGCGACGGCCGCGGCGATCAAGGCCGAACTGGCCGAGAGGGTCGCGGTGCTCGCCGAGCGCGGCATCGTGCCTGGTCTTGGCACCCTGCTCGTCGGCGCGGACCCGGGGTCGACGTGGTACGTCAACGGCAAGCATGCGGACTGTGCCGAGGTAGGCATCGCGTCGCTGCGTGAGGATCTGCCTGCCACGGCGACGCAAGAGGAGGTTGAGGCGGCGGTCATGCGCCTCAATGCCAACCCCGCGTGCACCGGCTTCATCGTGCAGTTGCCGCTTCCCAAGGGCATCGACACGAACAGGGTGCTTGAACTCGTCGACCCAGACAAGGACGCCGACGGTCTGCACCCCACCAACCTCGGGCGCCTCGTGGCGCGCGTGAGCGGCGACGTCGAAAGCCCGCTGCCGTGCACACCCAAGGGGATCATCGAGCTCGTCGAGCGACACGGGGTGAACCTCGGCCGCAGGGACGTCGTGGTCATCGGCCGCGGAGCCACCGTCGGGCGCACGATTGGTCTCATGCTCACTCGCAAGGCCGTCAACGCGACCGTCACGCTGTGCCACACAGGCACCGCTGATCTCGCGACGCACACGCGCAACGCCGACGTCATCGTCGCGGCTGCCGGTGTGCCTGACATCGTCACCGCGGACATGGTGAAGCAAGGCGTCATCCTGATCGACGTCGGAGTTTCTCGCATGACGGACCCCGTCACGGGCAAGTCCAAGGTCGTGGGCGACATCGCCATCGAAGCGCGCGACAAGGCCTCGTGGTATTCGCCCAACCCCGGTGGCGTGGGTCCCATGACGCGCGCCATGCTGCTCGCGAACGTCGTGGAGTCTGCCGAACGACAGGCGCGCTGACTTCGCGTCGGGGTCCGTCGGTAGGGTGACTCCATGCGTATCGTCACGATTAACGTCAATGGTGTGAGGGCTGCCCTCCGCAAGGGATTCCAGGAGTGGCTCGACGCCGCGAATGCGGACGTCGTGTGTCTCCAGGAGGTGCGGGCGCCCGACGAGGTGGTCGAGCAGGCCTTTGCGGCTGGTTGGCATGTGGCGCACCAGGCCTGCGAGCTCAAGGGTCGTGCGGGGGTTGCGATTCTGTCGCGCACTCCGCTGACGGACGTCGCGATGGGGGCTCAGGCGCTGGGTGAACCGGCGCTTGAAGCCGCGCATACGGGGCGCTGGATCGAGGCCACTGTCGAATCTCCCGCCGGCCCGGTGCGCGTCGTGTCGGTGTACGTGCACTCGGGTGAGGTCGGAACCCCCAAGATGGATTCCAAGTACGAGTTCCTGGACCTGATGACCGTGCGCATGGAGGAACTGCGCCAGGCTTTTGACCGGGCCGTGGTGATGGGCGATATCAACACCGCTCATACCCAGCACGACATCAAAAACTGGAAGGGCAACCTCAAGTCGGCAGGTTTCTTGCCTGAGGAGCGCGCGTACCTGGATGGCTGGTTCGCGTCCGGGTGGGTGGACATGCACCGTGTGCTCGCCGGCGACCAGGATGGGCCGTACACATGGTGGTCGATGCGCGGGAGGGCCTTCGACAACGACGCGGGCTGGCGCATCGACTATCAGTACGCGACGCCGAGCATGGCCGCCGCCGCCGTATCCGCGGATGTGGGCCGCGCCGCCGCTTGGGATGAGCGATGGTCCGATCACGCACCGCTGACGATCGATTACGGCCTCACGGCCGGCACCGACTGAGTGGCACCTTCGCGGGCCTAGAAGAACGTGAAGCGCGGCCGCTCGAGCCGATGATCTTGAAACGCGGCGTCGATCGCGCGAGCCGCGGGTTCGGCGTGTGAGCGTCTCATGAGCGCGATCGCCGAGCCGCCCCCTGCCGCACCCAACATCCGTGCGCCGAAGGCCCCCACCCTAAAAGCGGTGTCTACCGCGAGGTTGAGTTCGTCGCAACTGATCTCAAAGTCCATCTCAAGGGACGCGTGGGATCTGTACATTGCCTTGCCCACGGAGACAAATCTCTCGTGGGCGGGGGAGCTTCCGCTGAGTTCGTCGCGCACCAGATCTACCCGCTCGTTATCGGTGAAGACGTGACGTGCGCGCTTGCGCAGAGTGAGGTCGTCGAGGGCCTCGATGCGTGCGAGTCCATCGGGATCGGACTGGATTTGACGCAGGCTTGCGACGCCCAGCGCGCGCGCCGCGTCGCGAATCTCCGACATGCGTTGCGTCACGATATCCACCGGCGAGGCAGAACGCGCTCGTGTGTCGACGATGAGGATGCCGAGACCGTATTCGCTAAAGGTCAGATCGCAGGGGGTCGCGGCGGGAGGGGGCGAATCGAAATCCAGGTAAATGGCCTCGTCGGGGGCGCACCGCAGAATGGTGTGTTGCGCCACGCCCCCCGTGGTGCTTCCCACGAGGTCGTTTTCGGCATCCATGCATACCCCGGCGAGCTCCGTGGCCCCGATATCGGTGGGAAGAAGAAGGCCCCAGAGCGAATTCGCTGCAAGCGCCGTGGCGGCGGCAAGCGATGTCGAGGAGCTCAGCCCCGAGGACAACGGCACGCATGACACGACCGCGAGGTCCATGCCTGCGCCCGAGTATCCTCGTTCCTGAAGCGACCACAGCACCCCAGCCGGGTACGACATCCAAGCGTCGGTGTTTCTCAGGTCTTCGAGCGAGTCCAGGTGGCCCTCCCACACTGCGGGGGGTCCGGCTGTGTCGGTTCCAGGCTCGCCCGCGATCCGTACCCTGGAATCGGTGCGCATGGTGGCGGCAACGAACGTGCGGTGGGGAACCAACGTCGAGAGGCACACTCCGTTGCTGATGTCGGTGTACTCGCCCATGATGTTGATGCGCCCCGGTGCCGACCACACAGACTTGGCCTCAACGCCACATGCCTCGTGGAGCCTTGCTCGGGCTCGGCGCTCGCCCTCTTCGAGAGACCACGCCGTCACCCACAGGGGTTCGGTCGTCTCCGGCGCCGTTGTCATGCTCTCCATCATGTCAAAGCTTGCCGGAGGCGTATCGCCGTTGCGTGCGATGATGGTGGCAGGAACCGTAGCCCACGCAAGGAGTCCCCTCATGGCAGCCCGTGCCCCCCGCTCGTCGTCGTCCCCAGCACCCAAGCCCGCGGCAAAGGCCGCCACGCCGGCAAATCTCGAGGAGGAAGTCGTCGAGCCGGCCACGACCGCGACCGCGGCCGCCGCACCCTCGCCGTCGGTCCTTGAGCGGCTTCGACGCAATCGCATGGGGGCGGTGCTTGGCGGTCTCGTGATGTCGATGGCCGTGGCACTTCTGCTTTCGATCTTTGTGCCCGACTCCAACGTCTTGCTTGCCCTCGTGGTGCTCGGGCTTGCGGAGTCCTTCGCGGTGGGATTCACCGTGCGCTACCTGACCGCATCCCGCGGGTGGCCCACGCAGCTTACGGCCTTTGTTCTCGCGGCGATGGGAGTGCACGTGTTGGTCACCGCAGGCATGGTGAATCAGGCGATCGGAGGTCTCGGATCCGTCGTGGAGCGGCTGCTCTCGCAGGGTGGAGGCGCAGCATCGGGACTTGGATGGGACGACGCTGTCATCACGGCGCTCGGCACCCCGTTCATCTCCACGGGTGCTGTCGTGTGCGGACTTGTGGCCGCGATTGTCGCCGGGTGGGGGCTGCGTACTGCGGACGGTCGCTTCGGCACCGCTGACGACGCCTAGCGGGCGCCGTCACGACACTGACGGGCGCGGTCAGGCACCCTTCCCGGAGACCGGCGTGACGTTGAGCTTGCGGCCCGCGAGGCCTCGGCTACGTGCGGTGAGCGCTCGCGCCACTGTGATCATGGCCTGAGCCGCAGCGGTCTCCGGTGCCCCAATCACGACGGGTACGCCGCTGTCGCCGCCCTCGCGCGTGGTGACCTCGAGGGGGATCTGGCCGAGCAACGGCACGGGGGTTCCGAGCGTGGCGCTCAGGCGATCCGCGACTCGTTGGCCGCCGCCCGCTCCAAAGATCTCGAACCGGGTTCCGTCTGGTTGTTCAAGCCACGACATGTTTTCGATGACACCCGCGACCGACTGGGACGTCTGAGTGGCGATCGAGCCTGCGCGTTCAGCGACTCCGGCGGCCGCGACCTGAGGCGTGGTCACCACGACGAGCTCGGCGTGGGGGAGCAACTGCGCCACCGAGATGGCGATGTCGCCGGTGCCGGGCGGAAGGTCGAGAAGCAGCACGTCGAGGTCGCCCCAAAACACGTCGGCCAAGAACTGTTCTAGTGCGCGGTGAAGCATTGGCCCGCGCCACACCACGGGCTGGCCCTCGGGAACGAACATCCCGATGCTCACGGTCTTCACGTCATACGAGATGGGCGGCAGGAGCATGTCGTCGAGCCGCGTCGGCTGACCGGTGACGCCTAGCATTCCTGGAATCGAGAATCCGAAGATGTCGGCGTCGAGAACGCCCACCTTGAGACCGTCGGCCGCCATCGCTACCGCGAGGTTCGCCGTGACGGTGGACTTACCAACGCCGCCCTTGCCTGACGCGATCGCGTAGACGCGGGTGAGGTTGCCCGGCTGCGTGAACGGGATGACGGCCTCGGGCTTTCCGCCGCGCAACTGTGAGCGCAGCGCGAGGCGCTGCTCGTCTGACATCACGCCGAGCTCGACACGTACCGCGGTCACGCCCTCGACGGTCTTGCCCGCCGCTTCGACGTCCTTCGTGATGCGATCCTGCATGGGGCAACCGGCGATCGTGAGGTCGATTCCGATGGTGGCGACACCCTCGTCGTCGAGTTCGACGGACCTGACCATGCCGATCTCCGTGATGGGCTTACGGATCTCGGGGTCGATTACCAGTGCAAGGGCGCTCAAGAGCATTTCTTCGGTGGGCATACTCCCATCGTAAGGGTGCTTGTGCCCAGCGAACGGCGCGCGGTATCGTGCGTTGCACACACGTGCGCCAGGCATCGATGAGGGGTCACTCATGTCCGACGTTTTCCCGGAGCAGTCCGCCACGCAGGCACAGGTGCCGCAGCAGTCGCTTCCGGCGCAGCAGCCTTCGTACGGCCAGCCGCAGCAGCCTTCGTACGGCCAGCCGCAGCGGCCTTCGTACGGCCAGCCTCAGCAGCCCCCCGGCGTCGCCTTTGGCGAACCCGCGCCTGCGCCGTATCAGGAATCTCGAGGTAGGTCGTGGCTACTCGCAGCGCTCGCCGGTGTGGTGGCGGGAGCGCTCGCGGCGTTGGTATACGCCTCGGTTTCCTATCTGATTCAGCGCGAGTTTCTCATGCTAATCATCGCCATCGGCATGGTCATTGGTGTGACGGTACGTATGGTGTCAGCGCGACCAGGTGCCATCAGTGGCGTCCTGGCGGCGGTCATCGCCGTGCCCGCGACGCTTGCGGCCGCGATCATGCTCGTCGTGTTCTTCGCGGCTGGGTCGATTCCTGACGGTCTCTCGGTTCTGGGCGACGTCAACTATGGCACTGTGGTGAGTGGATATTTCAGCGATCCGCTCGGCTACGTGTGGTTCGCGGCGTCCGTGATTTTCGCATTCGTGAGTGGCATGAAGTCGGGTGACAAGCGCTGACTTTCGAACGCTCAGACGCTCAGCCTACGAAGGCCCCTCGTCCTCACGCTTTCGCTCGTCGTCCCTGAGCTCTTCGAGGAGCGACCTGAGCTCGCCGCGAACGAAGTCCCTCGTGGCGGTTTCGCCGAGCGCCTGACGCAGCGCTGCGACCTCGCGTGCGAGGTATGCGGTGTCCGCGAGTGACCACTCCGCGCGTTGGCGGTCCTGTTCGGCGGACACGCGGTCCCTGTCGTCCTGCCTGTTCTGCGCGAGCAGGATCAGGGGCGCCGCATAGGAGGCCTGCAGCGACAGGATGAGCGTGAGCGCGGTGAAGTACAGCGCGGGCGAGTCGAACCGTAGGCCCTTCTCTTCCGTGAAGGGCAACGTGTTCCACACCAGCCACAGGACGACGAATCCCGTGAGGTACACCAGGAAGCGGGGCGTGCCAAGGAAGCGTGCAATTCCCTCTGAGATCCTGCCGAAACGGTCCGAGCGTTGGCCGGAGCGGCGGCCCTTGAAAAGCTTGCGTTCGCCCTTGGGGCGATCCAGACGTTCAGCCATCGGACCCCTCCGTCGTCGCAGCGTTCGCCTTCATCGCCTTCGTCATCCGTGAGGTGCGCGGTTCGTGTTCGCGCCAATCGCGCGGCAGGAGATGGTCGAGCACATCGTCGATCGAGATCGCGCCGAGGAGGTGGTTGTCCTCGTCGACCACGGGTAGGGCCAGGATGTCGTATGCGGCCATGCGCCGGGCCACCTCCGCGAGCGGATCGCCTGGGGCGAGTGACGCGATCGCGGGGTCGACGGAGTTTCCCACGCTGTCATGCGGGGCTTCGCGGAGCAGCCTCTGCAGGTGGACGAGGCCGATGAAGCGGCCGGTGGGGGTTTCGAGTGGTGGTCGCACCACAAAGACCATGGACGCGAGGGCAGGAGCAATCGCCTCGACGCGCAAGAGGGCGAGGCACGTGGCTACCGAGGTTTCGGGGCCCACGATGACGGGCTCCGTGGTCATCAGACCACCAGCGGTGTCGTCCTCGTAACCGAGGAGCTGGCGCACCTGGCGGGCGTCCTCGGGCTCCATGAGCTCCAGGAGCTCGGCGGCCTCAGTGGCGGGTAGGTCTCCCAAGAGGTCGGCTGCGTCGTCGGGGTCCATTGCTTCGAGAACGTCTGCGGCTCGGTCCCTGCGGAGGGTGCTCAGCAGTGCGACCTGGTCCTCTTCGGGGAGTTCCTCGAGGACGTCGGCGAGGCGCTCATTGTCGAGGGCTCCGGCGATCTCGGCCGAACGTGCGGGACTCATCTCCATGAGCGCGGCCGCGAGGTCCGCGGGCTTGTAGTCGGCGAAGGACTCGATGACGAGCGCGGCGCCCTGCATCTTGTCGCGCGTCGCCAGGCCGGTGACCTCGTCGAGGTCGACCACCGTCGAGGCGCCCTTGCGGGATAGGCCCAGCACTCCGCGTCGGCGTTCGCCGCTGCGCACATACAACTTGGTGACCTGCCATACCCTGCCGCGACCCTGCTCGATCGCGATGTCCTCGATATAGGCGAGCGTGCGATCGGCCTTGAGGGTCACCGACCGCTCGAAGAGCTCCCCAATCGCGAGGGTCTCGGACGCGCGCGCCTGGAAGCGGCGCAGGTTGACCACGCCGGTACAGATCACCTGGCCGGGGTTGATTGAGGTGACTCGGGTGAGCGGCATGAAGACGCGCCGGCGTCCGGGCACCTCGACGACGAGCCCTACCGCGGTCGGGGCGCCGGATCTGCGCATCAGGAGGACGACGTCGCGGACCCTGCCCACGGCGTCGCCGAGGGGGTCAAAGACTGTCGTGCCCGCTAGGCGGGCCACGAAGATGCGCTCGACTCCGGTGCTCATGAGCCCAGCGTACTGTCGCCGCGCGTGCTGTCAGGGATGCTCACTGTGGTGCTGTGCGAGCCCGAGTGCTTCGAGGCCCAGCCACCCCGCGGCGACGTCCGCGCGATCCGCTGACAACGCGAGCCCCGTCGCAAAGTCAATCGCCTCTGCGCGGGCCCTCGCGAACGTGGGTAGGTCAACTCCTCCGAGGCCACCGATGAACGCGTCCCAGCGGTCCGGGGGCAAAAGCACAAGAGCCTGTCCGATGTCGGCGGCGGGGTCTCCCGCGGCTGCGTTGCCCCAGCCGATGATTCCCGCGAGCGAGCTTCGGTGCGTGAGTACGTGTGGCCCCCGCAGGTCGAGGTGAGCCCACGTGGGCGCGGGCCTGGAAATGGAGGCCCCGCGCTCGAAGACTTGGTGAGCGCAGTCGAGATTGATCTGCCATGCGGTGCCGCTGGCGCGGCGAGCGAGAGTCGAGAGCTTGTCTTCAAACCGTGACCCGCGGACAGCAAGAGGCTGCGACCTCTTGGGGTGTCTGGGTGCCAGCGCGGGCGCGGGCGCATGCAACGCGGCGAGCGCCTGGCCCAGCTGAACTGCGCCCTTAGTCGACAAGGAGGCCGTCGCCGACGACTCGCCAAGCACCCACGGCGTAATGCTCCATCGCCACGGGAAGCCGCTACCTGGCGAGCCCACACGCACGGGGATGGGGGCCTTGAAGGGCCAGCCTTGGCCGATGCGAGGCAGCCAGTCGACCTCTGTTGCCTGACGATCGGCCGCGACTTGGCGGTGCGGCAGCCTCACTGCCCACGCGTCGCCCAGGCGCCAGACCACGGAGTCTCTGCCCTCCAGGCGTTCGCCCAGCTCTAGGCCCGAGGCTTCGGGCATCTGGCTAGCGAGGAGCTCGGCGACCAGCGCCGCGTCCACATTGACTTCTGGAAGGGGGCGCGCCGGGGCGAGAGTCATACGCCCACCCTAGGATTTTGGGCACTCCACGCCAATAGCATTGCGGAACAACGACACGCCGAGAGTGTTGTGGGTCATCCACACCTTTTATCGGATTTACCTCGCAAGATGCTCGATCCGGGGCGGCGCCACCGCTGCGCGTCCGCGGCGATGCGGCGTCGTTATCGCTTGTGGTGCGCATCGCGGACCGCCTCCCAGCATTCGAGGATCGCAAGGGACGCGGCATCGACGTCGTCGACGGTCGTCGCGGCGTCGGAAACCGACAGCCGCAGTATCCGCTTGCCCCTCCAGGTGCTTGCTCCCGCCCACAGCGTGCCCTCGGCCTGGACCGCCGCGATGACGGCGTCCGTGATCTCGTCGTCGCCCGATTGGCCGGGGGCCGCTCCAAACGCGACGGGTACCTGGTTGAGGACGGGCTGCGCGAGGATCTCGACACCTGCGGTCCCCAACAGCTCGGCGAACTGGGTGGCCCTGTCGCACGTGTCGTCGATGAGTGCGGCGATGCCGTCGCGCCCGCGCGCTGCCAAGAGCGCCCAGGTTTCGACGCCACGGGCGCGCTGAGACATGTGCGGGCTCAGGTGCATCAGAGGCCTGTCGTCTGTGGTGGCGACGTAGGCCGCCTGCATGGACATCGCGCGGTAGAGGTCCTCGTGAGCCCTCACGATGACCACGCCGGAGTCGTACGGGGCATTGAGCCACTTGTGGGCATCGGTCGCCCACGAATCGGCGAGTTCGACGCCCTCGACGAGGTGCTTGCGGGTGGGTGAGGCGGCGGCCCACAACCCGAACGCCCCGTCCACGTGGACCCAGCCGCCGCGCTCGCGGACCCCGGGGATGATGCGAGCGAAGGGGTCGGAGGCCCCCGAGGTGACGTTGCCCGCCTGGAGCAGCACCAGGGTGAGTTCGTCGGTGTCCGTGGGGAAGGCGTCCGCGTCGATGGCCCCGCTCGCGTCGACGGGGACCCGCTCGACCAGCCCTGGCGCCAGCCCCGCCATGCGCAGCGACTTGAGCGCCGAGACGTGCACCTCGTCGCCCGCGATCACGCGGATAGGAGGTGCGCCCTGGAGCCCGAGCGCGTCGACATCCCATCCTGCGCGCGCGAGGAGGGCGTCTCTGGCGGCCACGATGGCGGTGAAGTTGGCGAGGGTGGCACCCGTGGTGAACGTGGCAACCGCCTCGTGCGGCAGGCCCAGGAGGTCGATGATCCACCCGGCCGCGACCTCGTCGAGGACGGCCGCCGCGGGTGACATCGTGGGCATCGCCACGTTCTGGTCCCATGCCCCCGCGAGGATCGACGCGGCCGCGGCCGCGGGCTCGACGCCGCCGTTGACGTAGCCGAAGTATCGCCCCACGGACTGCGCGGTGGTGGCTGGGGAGCCGATCTCATCGAGTTCGCGAAGGACATCACGTGCCGCGCGCGGCGCATCTTGAAGCGGCCGCCTGAAGCTTTCGAGTGCAGCCACGGCTCCTGCGGAAGGCGCGATGGCGCGATGAGGGGCGGCGGCGAGGTAGCCCCCGGCACGCCTGGCGGCGTCGGTCGTGAGGCTAATCCGCTCGCGGAGGCGGTGGAGAGCGGCGGGGTGGGTGCGGGCCTGTGCGAGCGCGCTGCTGAGCTGATCTGACATGCAGCAATGATCGCCATCACTGGACCCCCAACTCCAGGGCCGCTTGTGGAGTCACTGGCACTAGGCGCGTGGCGCCAGTTTGCGGCACTATGGCTCCCATGCGCACTACAGCGGAACAACTCTCGGATGTGCTGGATCACTGGCAGACGGGCACAGGCCCCCTCTACGTCCAGTTGGCCAACGCCATCATTTCGCTCGCGGAGGCGGGCTCGCTTGACCACGGCACGCGCATGCCCTCCGAGCGCGCCCTCGCCGACCACCTGCACCTGTCCCGTAATACCGTGACGGCCGCCTATCAGCGACTTCGCGACGCGGGTTGGCTGGAGGTGCGGCCCGGCGCGGCGCCCACTCTTGGCGTCAGTTCCCGCGGAGTGCTGGGTCTCAGCCCGCAGGAGCGCTTTGCGCAGATCCTCACGGGCCAGGTGGAGCCACTCGTCGCTTTCAACACCGCTTCACCCCCGCCCGCGCCTATTGTGACCGAGGCCCTGAACGACCTCGTCGGGTTCCTGGGAGGCTCGCCCGTGCGTGGCAACGGGTACGCGGCGCTCGGCGACCGTGACCTCGTCCTCGCCGTCACGGCCAAGCTCCGTGCCGACGGCATCGATGCCAAGCCCGAGGAGATCGTGATCACCTCCGGCTCTCAACAGGCGATCTGGTTAGCCGTCACGATGCTCGCTGGGACGCATCGTCCCGTGGCTCTCGAATCCGTGACGTATCCAGGTGTCTTCGATGCGGTCCACGCCTCGGGCTCGCGGCCGCTCGCGCTTCCGATGGGGCCGAACGGTCTCGATGTCGCGGGCTCGATCAAGCTTCTTCGCGCCGCACGCCCCGACGTGGCGTATGTGACCACGTTCCACAACCCCACCGGCACGGCGATGACCGACGACGACGCGCGGTTGTTTCTTGAGGGCGCGGCGGCGCTCGGTACCACCGTGATCGACGATCGCACCATCGGCGAGTTGAGCCTCGACGGTGCCTACAGGACTCCTTTCGCCGCGATGGGTACGGGAGCCTCCGTCGTCACGGTGGGCGGGCTCTCCAAGGTGTTCTGGGGCGGGCTGCGCATCGGCTGGCTCCACACCAACGCGACGCTCGCTGAGCAGCTGCGGCATCGGCGGGCAGCGATGGACCTTGGCTCGCCCGCGTTGTTCCAGCGAGTGGCAGCGCGGTTGCTCACCGAGCACCATGCCGCGACACTCGCGTGGCGGCTCGAGGCGATGCGGGAATCGCTCAATGCGGTCGATGAGGCGGTCGCCGAGCATGGCCTCAATTGGGAATACACCCGCCCGCTGGGCGGCCCCGCTCTGTGGGTGAAGCTTCCCGACGGCGGCGTAGTCCGGTTTGCGGCGCGTGCGGCCGACGCGGGCGTGCCGGTCGCGGTCGGTGCGGCCTTCGAGGTGCTCCCAGGTGCGGGAGTTGACCACTTCCGTCTGCCGTTCTACCTTCCGCCCGAGGAGATGCGGCTAGGTATCAAGGTGCTTGCCGAGAAGGCCGCGTAGTCCTACGCGAGGGGTGAAGCGGCGAGCCTCAGTGAGCGCTCGCGGTCGGCCACGTCAAGGGCCCCGTGCACCGTGATGAGTTCGTCGGCGTGGGCCTTCGCGGCGAAGTCCTCGAGGTAGTCGCGCACGTCCCCGGGGGTTCCCACGGCCGTGTAGCGCGCCATTTGCGCAATCTGCGCGCCGCCTGGGCTCAGCAAGAAGGCGTCGATCTCGGCGTCCGAGAATTCACGAGCGACGGGGCCGCGCTGCATCATGGCCCGCACCCTGCGCCTGCGCGAGGCGGTGAACTGTGTGGCCGCGTCGTCGGAGTCCTCGGCGGCGAAGACGCTGACGCCCGCGATGACGTAGGGCTGGGCGAGGGCGTCGGACGGCTTGAAGGTGTCGCGATAGACGCGCACCGCCGCGTGGAGGTCGTTGGGGGCGAAGTGAGACGCGAAGGCGTAGGGCAGTCCCAGGGCCGCGGCAAGTTGGGCGCCAAAGAGCGACGAGCCGAGAATGTAGAGCGGCACCGCGTCGGCGGCCGATGTTGCGTGCGGAACCGACTGCACGCCCGGTACTCGGGAGGCACCCGCACGGTAGTCGCGCAGCTCCGCCACGTCATCGGGGAAGCGGTCGGAGTCAGAGGGGGAGCGGCGCAGGGCCGCGAACACCGCGCGGTCGCCGCCCGGGGCGCGCCCCAGACCCAGGTCGATGCGGCCTGGATGCAGGGCGCCCAGGGTGCCGAACTGCTCCGCGATCGTCAGCGGCGAGTGGTTGGGGAGCATGATGCCGCCCGCGCCCACGCGGATACGTTCGGTGTGGGCGGCGACGTGGGCGATGAGCACGCTCGTGGCGCTCGACGCGATCGTGGGCATGTTGTGGTGCTCTGCGTACCAAATGCGCGCGTAGCCGGCCTGGTCGGCCGCGTTGGCCAGGCGCACGGTGTGCGCGAGGGCCTGCGAAGGGGTCTCGTCCGGCGCGATGGGGGCGAGGTCGAGCACTGAGAGGGTGAGGGGCATGGTCATGTCAACGCAACTCCGTGGGTAGGGCTTCCCCTGGCGTGAGCACTGGTGCAAGCGCGAGGGCGGCATCGATTGTTTCGGCCGCGGCGGCACTGTCGACCCTGGTGATCGTCATTGCGGCGAGCACGAGCGAGGAGATGGCCATCGCGGTGGGCGCGACCCTTTGGGGATCGAAGCCTGGTTGGTGGGCGAGGCCGCTCTCGATGGCAGCCGACAACTCCTCGCGATAGGCGACTACACGGTCGCGCACTGCGTCCTCCTTGCCGATGGGGGAGCCGGCGGTGTTGACCATCAGGCATCCATTCTCGGAGGCGGCCGATGCGCTGGCGAGCAGGGCCTTCTTCAGGCCGTTGAGGTAGATCTGGACGGCATCGGGCGGGATCGGTGCCTCGGTGAGGATGCGCAGGCGGGGCCTGACGACCTCATTGAGGTAGCTGTCGACGGCCGCATCGAACAGCCCGCGCTTGGATTCGAAGGCGTGGTAAAGGCTCGAACGGTTGAGTCCGGTGGCTGCCTCGAGGTCGGGGAGTGAGGTGCCCTCGTAGCCCTGGCGCCAAAAGACGGCGCTCGCGGCACGGACGGCATCGTCGACGTCAAACTTCCTGGTGCGTCCCACGACGAACTCCCTCGAATGCGGTCCGTGATTTTGCGAACCGTTCGGTCCAGTATATATTGGACTGATCAGTTCACAAACCGGTGGGAAGTCCCGTCGCCTCAGGAGGATCCCGTGCTCGTCACCGCACTCGTACTGGCCGCGCTGGCCGCAGCTCTTCACGTCTACATCTTTGTGATGGAGTCGGTGCTGTGGACGACGCCCCGCGTGCGTGCCACCTTCGGAATGACCGAGACCGATGCCGTAGCCACCCGCGCCATGGCCCTCAACCAGGGCTTCTACAACCTCTTCCTCGCGATCGTCACCGCCGCGGGAATTGTCGCGTGGGCCGCAGGCTCGCACTCCGTGGCCGTCGCGCTCGTGATCGCAGGCGTGGGCTCGATGCTCGCCGCCGCCATCGTCCTGATTGTCTCGGACCGCACCAAGGCATCGGCCGCTATCAAGCAGGCGATGTTCCCGCTTCTGGCCCTCGTCGCGCTCGCGATCTCGGCTCTCTAACCGTCCCCAAAAGAACAGGCAAGGAACACTTCATGACTACTGCAGTATCCACTCAGGTTCAGCTCGTCGCGCGTCCCACCGGTTGGCCCACGGCCGACAATTTCCGCACCCTTCAGGTGACCTACAGTGACCTCGCTGCAGGTGAGGTGCGCGTCGCCAACGAGTTCATGTCGGTCGACCCCTACATGCGTGGCCGCATGAACGACGTGAAGAGCTACACCCCTCCGTTCGCGCTCAACGAGACGATGACCGGCGGGGCCATCGGCCGCGTCGTCGAGTCCACCGTCGAGGACATTCCCGTGGGCGCGCTCGTGCAGCACCAGCTGGGCTGGCGCGACATCGTCCAGGCCCAGGCCAGCGAGTTCCGCGTCGTCCCCGAGATCCCGGGAGTCTCCTCGTCGGTCTACCTGGGCGTGCTCGGCATGACCGGCCTGACCGCCTACGTGGGCCTCACCGCGATTGCGGAGATGAAGGAGGGCGACACCGTCTTCATCTCCGGCGCCGCGGGTGCAGTCGGCACCGCAGCCGGCCAGATTGCGAAGCTGCTGGGCGCCAAGCGCGTCATCGGCTCGGCGGGATCTGCCGAGAAGGTCGCGCTGCTGACCGAGAAGTACGGGTACGACGCCGCCTTCAACTACAAGGACGGCGACATCAAGGGTCAGCTCGCTGCGGCGGCGCCCGAGGGCATCGACGTCTACTTTGACAACGTGGGTGGCGAGCACCTCACGGCGGCGCTGGCCTCGTTCAACACCGGCGGGCGCGCGGCCGTGTGCGGTGCGATCTCCGCGTACAACGCGACCGAGGCTCCCGTAGGCCCCGACAACATGGGCAACATCATCACGCGCTCGCTCACGCTCAAGGGCTTCACGCTGGGCGGCTACCTGCACCTCGCTGGCGAATTCCAGCAGCACATGAGCGAGTGGTTTGGCGCGGGCAAGATTGCGCACGACGAGACCGTGGTCGAGGGAATTGACCACGCCGTCGATGCGTTCCTTGGATTGCTGCGCGGCGAGAACATCGGAAAGATGGTCGTCAAGATCTAGGTGTCTTCACCCCGGGAGCGTCCACGCGCCCCCGCAGCGCACGGCGTTCCCTTCCCCGCTCAGTCTTGCCCGGAAGAGGGAGTGCCGATGCCGCCGTTCTACCCCAAGGTTGCCTGGTACCGCAGCGGTGTGATCATCCCTAGTAGCGGGACGTATGCGGTGTGGCATTGGCTCTGTCCGTCGACGCTGGTCGCCAGGTCCGCGCAGGACTGCTCGGCCCCGATCGGGCACAACAACACCCCGGTGATGAGCGCGGCCCAGCCGCGCTTCCACCACGTGCGGCGCTTCTCGGACCACTGCGTCCTGTGCATGGATCGAGACTAGCCGCGCAGTCGCGCCATCCAGGCCTCGACGGCGTCGGGGTCGCGGGGGAGGGCCGCCGAGAGGTTCTCGTAACCGTCCTCGGTGACAAGCACGTCGTCCTCGATGCGGATGCCGATGCCGCGCAACTCCGCGGGCACCGTGAGGTCGCCCGCCTTGAAGTACAGCCCAGGCTCGATCGTGAAGACCATGCCGGGCTCCAGCGTGCCCTCCATGTACAGGTCGCGATTGGCGGACGCGCAGTCGTGGACGTCCTGGCCCAGGTGGTGTGACGTGGAGTGGACCATCCAGCGGCGGTACAGCTTGGCCTCGGGGTCCTCGGCATCGGGGACGATGCCCCAGTCGGTGAGGCGCTTCTCGATGACCTCCATGGCTGCCATGTGCACGTCCAGGAACTTGGCGCCTGGCCGGGCGACGGCGAAGCCTGCATCGGCGGCCTCGAGCACCACCTCGTAGACGCGGCGCTGGACGGGGGAGAAGGTGCCGTCGACGGGCAGGGTGCGCGTGATGTCGGCCGTGTAGAGGCTGTCGACCTCGACGCCGGCGTCGAGCAGCAGTAGGTCGCCCGCGTGCACCTGGCCGTCGTTGCGAATCCAGTGCAGCGTGGTCGCGTTGTCGCCCGATGCGGCGATGGTCTCGTAGCCCACCGCGTTGCCCTCTTCGCGAGCGTGACCGTCGAATGCGGCCTCGACCACGCGCTCGCCGCGCTTGTGTTCGATCGCGCGGGGGAGTTCCTTGACGGCGCGCGCGAACCCGTCGATGGTCGCGTTGACAGCGTCGCGCATCTGCTGGATCTCGTACTCGTCCTTGACAAAGCGCATCTCGGCGAGCGCCGTGTGGACGGCCTTGGTTGGGTGGTTGGACAGCTTGATGCCGCCGGGGAGTTCCTTGAGCGGCGCCGTGGCGATGCCCGTCATGGCCGTGAACTCGGCCAGTCCCGGGCGTCGGCCGATCCAAAATTCGCCCGAGCGTGGGTCCGAGTAGAAGCCCTCGTTGTCGCTGCCCGCAGGCGGAATCAGGTAGAGCACCGCATCGTGACCCGCGTCGGCGCCCTCGATGGGCGTCATCACCAAGACCGCGCCTGGCTCAAAGTCGAGGCCAAGACCTGTCAGGTATGCGAAGTCGCTGTCGGGGCGGAAGCGGTAGTCGGTGTCGTTCGAGCGCACCTTAAGGTCTCCAGCAGGCACGACGATACGGACCCCGGGGAAGTGCGCGCTCAGCCGGGCGCGACGGGAGGCCGCAAAGGGTGCTCCCGCGACGGCCGTCGTCTTCACGTCTTCGGGCTCCGCCCACCCCGTGGCAAGGAATTTCTTGAACTCCTCGGCGGTGGGGCGCGTGGTGCGCGCCTTGTTCAGTTTCTGGGCGTCAGTTTCGTTTTCTTCCACCCGCTCATCGTGGCACGTCGCGCGGGTACCCGAGTTACGCGGTGCTCCCGGAGGCGCCCTCTCCCAGTGGGCTTTCGCGAGGGTCGATGACCGCAGACACAATGGCCTCGATCGCGAACATGGTCGCGGGGCCGAGGTCAACTTGCTTCTGATCGAGCAGCCACTGGACCTGCAAGCCGTCCATGACGGCCAGGATGCTGGCGGATGCTTGCTTGATCCTGTCTTCGCTGATGTGGACACCTCGTTCGAGGCACACGATGGTGAACGCCTCGGCGACCTCGCTTCGCAGCGTCTGGTAGCGCCCGTCGAAATAGTCCTTGGCGGGGTGATTGTCGGTGACGGACTCGGCCGATAGCACGGCGTATGCCTGCACGATGCCCGCGCGGCCGGCGTTGGCGAACGCCGTGCGCACCAGGTGCCTGAAGAGGTCAACACCGGTGGGGATGTGGCGTTGCTCGAGTTGGGCAACGTCGCTCTCGTCGCGATAACGCAGCACCTCGAGAAGCAACTCGTCCTTGGATCCGAAGTGGTGGAGGATCCCCGCGTGCGTCATGCCCACCTGCTCGGCAATCTCGGCGAGCGGTCCCTTGTTGTACCCCTTCGAGCCGAAGATCTCGAGCGCGGCCTCCAGGATGTCCCTGCGCCGCTCGGCAGTCTCTGGCCGGGAGCGCGGAACCCTCTTGGTGCTCATGGCGTCCGTCCCTCTCGATGTCACCGCTTTGGTCCGGTGTCAAACCAGGACCGATCCTACGCGTGCCGTCACGAGGGGAGTCCCGCCGATGCGTGATTGTCTCGATTGCATAACGGACACATCGAACCGGTTTACTTACTTACTAACTAGGCAGTAAGTTAATCGACATCTCGACACTCAACGATGAGGAGAACGCCCGTGACGCTACCGTCCGTGGCCAGCAGGCTGGTGTCTGCAGAGCTTGACGACCTGCGAGTGATCGCGCGGACCCTCCCTGTTGAGGAGAAGGTTGCACTGCTCACCGGGCTGAACATGTGGAGCCTGCGAGCCATCGATTCGATCGGTCTGCGCGAGGTGACATTCTCCGACGGACCCGTTGGTGTGCGCGGTCTAGGGCTCATCGAGGGGGAGACCTCCATCCTCTTCCCATCGCCAAGCGCCATTTCAGCCGCATGGGATCGCAACCTCGCGTTTGAGGTCGGGCAGGCGTTTGCCCGTGAGGCGCGTGGACACGGAGTCGACGTCATCCTCGCGCCCCAGGTCAACATTCAGCGCACACCCGTGGCAGGGCGGCACTTTGAGTGCTATTCGGAGGACCCGTACCTGACTTCCGTGGTGGGCGCACAAGTGGTGGGTGGCATTCAGGACCAAGGCGTTGCTGCTTGCGTCAAGCACTTCATCGCGAACGACGCCGAGACGGACCGCACCACAGTCGTGTCGCGCGTCGACTCGACGACCCTTCACGAGGTCTACCTGGCACCTTTCGATGCCGCAGTCAAGGCGGGCGCGTGGAGCATCATGGCCGCGTACAACCAGACGGACGACGGCACCGAGACCTCTCCCATGACTGCGCACCGCCATCTGCTGATTGACGTCCTCAAAGGGGAACTCGGTTTCGACGGTGCGGTGGTCTCCGATTGGGTTGCCACGCGCACCACGGTGGAGAGCGCCATCGGCGGACTCGACGTGGTCATGCCTGGCCCAGGCGGTCCCTGGGAAGGCAAACTGTTGGAGGCGGTCGACGAGGGATTCGTCCCAGACGAGGCAATCGACGACAAGGTGGCGCGCATCCTGCTGCTCGCCAGGCGCGTTGGCGCGCTCGACCGGACTCCGGCGCCAATCAGTCACACCGGTGACATTCGCGCCCTGATCCGCCGCGCTGCTGCGACGGGCACCGTGGTGCTTCGCAACTCAAGCGACACGGCCGTCTGGGACCGCGAGGCCCCCACGTCGATCGCTCTCATCGGACCAAACGCCGTCCGTCCGCACGTGCTCGGCGGCGGCAGCTCGACGGTCTACCCGGCACACGTCGTCACCCCGGCTGAGGGAATTGCGGCTCGCTACCCAGACGCCGAACTCACTGTTGTACGCGGTTGCGATCCGCGCAGGATGGCACCGCAACTCGACTTCTCGACACGTGACGCCCGCATCTCGGTGGTCCACCTTGACGTCGATGGACGCGAGTTGCGAACCCAATCGCTCGACTCGTGGGACGGGTGGCTGCGCGGCATTCCGGCGGACACGGCGTCGGTCGATCTGGACATCGAGTTCCTTCTCAGCGAGCCAGGCGACCACTCGATCCAAGTGGGAACGGTAGGCGCCCACCGATTGGAGATCGATGGCGACCTCGTGTCCGCAAGCGACACCGAGGTGGGCGTGGAAGCCATCCTCGACTCGTCGATCAACAATCCCGAGGGTGAGCCGAAGATTGTCACCATCGACTCCCCGCGTCGGGTGGCTATCCGTTCGCGGCACCGAGTGATCGATGCGGAAGGCTACGGGCGCATGATTCGTGCGGAGCTCGGTCATCGCGTTCCCGGACTGTCGGGAGACGAGGAAGTCCTCGCTGCGGTCGAAGCCGCGGCGACCGCGGGAATGACCGTGGTCATCGTCGGCACCAACGAAGAGGTCGAATCCGAGGGATGGGACCGCACCACGCTGGCACTGCCTGGCCGTCAAGACGAACTGGTCGAGCGCGTGCTCGACGTCGCTCCGGATGCCGTCATCATCGTGAACGCGGGTGCGCCCGTGATCCTGCCGTGGCTTGACAGGGCTCGCACCGTGCTGTGGGCATGGTTCCCTGGCCAAGAGGCGGGGCACGCCATCGCCGACATTCTGGCGGGGGCTGCGGAGCCGTCTGGGCGCCTGCCGTGGACGCTTCCGGCCTCCGAGGACCACCTGCCTGTACCAAACGGGCTACCTGTCGATGGCGTCGTCGACTACTACGAGGGAATCCACGTCGGGTACCGCTCGTGGGCAACCTCGTCGCATGCGCCTGCGGCCCCTTTCGGCCATGGGCTCGGCTGGACCACGTGGGACTACCGCAATGCCGCGGCACTTCAGGACTCCGACGGCGGCATCGCCGTGACGGTGGCCGTGGTCAACACGGGAAAGCGCACGGGCACGGAGGTCGTTCAGGCCTACGTCTCGACGACGCCGGAGCCAGGGCTGGAGAGGCCCGTGATCTGGCTCGGCGGCTTCGATTCCGTGCAGCTGGCTCCTGGTGAGACCGCCGCAGTCACGATCGCTATCCCGCGCCGCCAACTCGAGGTGTGGGACGTCGAATCCGGCGCCTGGAGGCTTCCTGCCTGCACGTACACGATCCATGTGGGCAGATCCGTCACAGACATCCGACTGGACACCGCGGTCCAGATCGACGACGTCACGACAGGGAGGAGTGCCACCTAGGCCCGCGGTTGCGGGGCCTCTGCAGGCTGCCGTGATGACAAAGAAAGGGAGGTTGCGGCACCGTGCCGTGACTTCAGAACTGAGAAGGAGAAAGCGATGAGGCTTAAATCCTCAATGATCGTCGCCTCGGTCGTCGCTGCGCTTGCGCTCAGCGGGTGCTCGGGGACCGACGCGAATGACGACGGCTCGGCGGCTCCCGCCCCGGAGGCGGGCGCAGCACTGACCATTGCCAAGCCAGACGGCGCGATCACCACCGAGTCAAACAACCCGTGGGTAGGTGACTCGTCAGGGCTCAAGCTCGGGTATATCAACGACATCCTCGAGCCGCTCGCGATCGTCAACACGATCAACCCGAGCGACCCTGTCATCCCGTGGCTCGCCTCGGACATCCAGTGGGCGGACGACTACAAGTCGGTCACAGTCACGGCCCGTGATGGTGTGACCTGGAACGACGGCGAGGCCTTCACCGCCGACGACATCGCGTTCACGTACCAGATGCTGATCGACTTCCCGGAGCTCGACACCGCGTCGCTCGCGCTCACGTCGGTGACCGAGGACGGCAATCAGGTCACGCTTAACTTCACGAACTCCATGTTTGTGAAGACGGACAAGGTGTTGCACCGCTTCATCGTCCCCAAGCACATTTGGGAAAACGTGTCCGACCCGGCAACGGAGACCAACCTCGAACCCGTAGGCACAGGTCCCTACGTGCTGTCCCAATTCACGACGCAGTCCGTGACCCTGACCGCGCGCGACGACTACTGGGGCGGCGAGCTCGCCGTGCCCACGCTCTACTTCGTCTCGTACAACGACAACACGGCACTCACCACCGCGCTCGCGGGCGGCGACGCCGACTGGGCTCAGGCATTCATCCCCAACGTCGAGTCCGCGTACATCAGCAAGGATGCTGAGCACAACGTGTACTGGGCCGCCGCCGGACTGGGCGTCGACGCGATGTTCGTCAACACCACGACCAAGCCGTTCAACGACGTGGCATTCCGCCAGGCCGTCAACATGGTCCTTGACCGCAAGCAGCACCAGGCGATCGCCCGCGAGGGCGGCGTCCCCGAGCTGACCTCAGTGACGGGACTCCCGACCCCTGTCGGCGACAGCTTCATCATCGACGAGTTCAAGGGTCAGGACTATGCGATCGACGTCGACGGCGCCCGCAAGGTGCTCGAAGACGCGGGCTACACGTGGAACGGCGACATCCTCGTCGACCCCGATGGTGAGGACGTGGCTTTCACGCTGCAGGTGCCCCAGGGCTGGAGCGACTACGTGACGGGCATCAGCCTGATCGCCGACTCGGTCACGGCGCTTGGCGTCACCCCGCAGGTGAACACGCCCGACTCCGATACGTGGTGGGCCGATAAGTCGAACGGCAACTTCCAGGCGATCCTGCACTGGACCGACTCGGGCCTGACCCCATGGGACATGTACTCGGACATCATGGACGGCAAGTGGCTCATGCCCATCGGCGAATCCGCCAACTTCAACTTCGGGCGCTACGACAACCCCGAGGCTACTGCGGCGCTTGCCGAATACGCCGACGCCACGTCCGACTCGGACCGTGCGGACGCCCTCGCGACGATCGAACAGATCTTTGTCGAGGACGTTCCGGCCATGCCGATTGGCACGCGCCCGTCGATCGTGGAATACAACACCCGCAGCTACGTGGGGTGGCCCAGCGCTGACGACCCGTACGTCAACCCTGACCCGACTCAGCCCACGGCGGTCTACATCATGACGCAGCTCAAGGCAGCGAGCTAAGTCAAGTACTCACCTGGGGTGGGGCCGGACGCCCCGTCCGGTTCCACCCCAGGCCACCTCATCTCCCACGATCCCTCCGAGCCCCGAGGAGCCCCTTAGTGACCGCCGAACCACTGCTGACAGTGACTGACTTCAGCGTGACGTACGAGGTGGACCCGCCCGTCGAGGCGGTCCGTCATGTGTCGATCACGCTCGAACGCGGCGAAATTCTTGGCCTCGCGGGCGAATCCGGATGCGGCAAGACCACCCTCGCCTACGGAGTCCAGCGACTCCTCAAGCCGCCGGCCGTCATCACCTCAGGATCCGCCGTGTTCCACGACGCGAGCGGCGAGACGATCGACCTGCACGCGCTCAGCGTCGAAGAGATGCGGAGGTTCCGCTGGGACAAAGCCTCGATGGTGTTCCAGGGTGCGATGAACGCGCTCAACCCCGTGACCACCGTCGGCAGCCAGCTGGGCGATGTGTTCCTTACGCATCGGCCGCACATGAGCCGTGCCGAACGCCGCGAGGAATGCGGACACCTGCTTGACGTCGTGGGGGTGGGTAGGGAGCGCCTCAGGTCCTACGCCCACGAGCTGTCGGGCGGGATGCGGCAGCGCGTGATGATCGCCATGGCGCTCGCCCTGAAGCCTCAACTCATGATCATGGACGAGCCCACCACGGCGCTCGACGTGCTGGTGCAGCGCGAGATCCTCCAGCAGATCTCCGACCTGCGCCACGAGTTTGGGTTTTCCGTCATCTTCATTACGCACGACCTGCCGATGCTGCTCGAAATCTCGGATCGAATCGCGATTATGAAGGACGGCCGCATCGTCGAGATTGACACTGCGGCCAACATCTACCACCACGCCGCCCACGAGTACACGCGCCGTCTGTTGAGTTCCTTCCCGAGCCTGACCGGCGACAGGGGCGACTTTGTGCGCGGCACCGGACATGGCACGGAAGCCGTGGAACGAGACGAGGTCTCACGATGACTACGCTCGAGTTTTCCCATGTGACCAAGCGATACCGCGTGAGGGGCTCCGGCGACATGCTCGCGCTCGACGACGTGAGCTTCACGCTGCATTCGGGCGAGACCATCGCGCTCGTGGGCCAGTCGGGTTCCGGCAAGTCGACGATCGCCAAGATCCTCACCCAGCTCGAGCGGGCCACGTCGGGCGAGATCCTGCTCGACGGCAAACCCATTCCGAGGCGCGGGAGGGGGCTGCGGAAGTATCGGCAGCAGGTCCGCATGGTCTTTCAGGACCCCTTCGCGTCGCTGAATCCCTATCACACGATCAGGCACCACATCGAGAGGCCGCTTCGCCTCGACCACGTGGTGCCCTCGGATGAGGTGGAGGCGGAGGTGCGGCGGTTGCTCGAGCGCGTGCACCTCGACCCCGCGTCGACGATCGACAGGCGTCCACACGAGCTGTCCGGCGGGCAGCGCCAACGCGTCGCGATCGCACGCGCCCTCGCGTCGAGGCCCGCGCTCCTGATCGCCGACGAGCCGGTATCGATGCTCGACGTGTCCATCCGCCTGGGGGTCCTCAACCTCATGGCCGACCTGCAGAGGGAGGCCAACCTCGGCGTCCTCTATATCACCCACGACCTGGCGACCGCCCGTCACTTCAGCGACGAGATCATGGTGCTGCACCACGGCATCGTGGTCGAGCGCGGCCAGGCCGACGACGTGATCTTGGACCCCCAACACGAGTACACGCGCGCGCTGCGCGACGCCTCGCCCGACCCCGACAAGCACTTCGCGGATCCCTCCGCGAACGCCACGACGAGGAGCTGAACGCCATGAGATTCTTTGTGCGCCGCCTCGCCTTCTACGCGTTCACAGCGTGGGCCGCGATCACCATCAACTTCTTCCTGCCGCGCATGATGAAGGGCGACCCGATCAGCGCGTACCTGCAAAAGAACCAGGGCAAGGTGAGCCCCGAAGCGATCGATTCGCTGCGCACCTTGTTCGGCATGGACAGCACCAAGTCGCTGTGGCAGCAGTACGTCGACTATTGGGGGCTGCTGTTCAACGGCGACCTGGGGAGGTCGTTCTCCCACGGCCTCGCGCCCGTGACCGAGATCATCGCCACAGCGCTTCCCTGGACCGTCGGCCTGGTGGGACTGGCCACGATCTTCTCGTTTGTCATCGGTACCTCGCTGGGCGCGCTCATCGGCTGGCGCCGAGGAAGCAGGGCCGATGCGGTGGTGCCGATCGCGACATTCTTCTCCACCGTTCCGTACTTCTGGATGGGCCTCATCGTGATCGCGGTGTTCTCCACGACGCTCGGCTGGTTTCCCTCGTCGCATGCTTACGGCAAGGGTTCGGTACCGGAGTGGAGCTGGGGCTTTGCCGGTGAGGTGATTCACTACGGCGCGCTTCCCGCGATCACGATTGTCGTGGCCTCGCTGGGCGGCTGGGTCCTGGGGATGCGCAACATGATGATGACGGTGCTCGACGAGGACTACGTCACCGTGGCGCAGGCCAAGGGCCTCAAGCCGCGGCGGGTACTCGTGAACTATGCGGCTCGCAACGCGCTGCTTCCCCAGCTGTCGAGCTTCGCGCTCTCCCTTGGCTTCATCGTGGGAGGCACGCTCGTCATGGAGCTGGTGTTCTCCTATCCGGGTGTGGGCAAACTCCTGCTCGATGCCACCAACTCCAAGGACTACCCACTGATGCAGGGGCTATTCCTGGTCATCGCGCTCGCGGTGCTCCTGGCGAACATCATGGCCGACCTCGCGTATGCCCTTCTTGATCCGCGCACTCGCCAGATGGAGGCCTGAGCCATGACCACCAATATCTCAGCGACTGCGACGACCACGCCGTCGGCCCCCGCACCGCGGCACGGCCGGTCCTTCGTGTCCAAACTGGGTCAATCGTTTGCGATGTTCCGCAACCCTAAGTCAATGCTGGGGCTCGCGATCCTCGCGATGTTCACGCTTGTGGCCATCTTCGCTCCCCTGATTTCGCGATATGACCCGCTACAGAAGGATTACACCGCGCTGAGGCAGGCGCCCTCGGCCGCGCATTGGCTCGGCACCACGCATATGGGCGAGGACGTGTTCAGCCAGATTGTGTACGGCACCAGGGGAGTGCTGGTCGTTGGCTTCCTCGCGGGGATCATCGCGACCTTCGTCGCCGTGGCGATCGGAGTCACGGCGGGGTACGTCACAGGCTGGAAGAGCGAGTCGCTTTCGGCGCTCACCAACGTCTTCCTGGTGCTGCCCGGCCTGCCGCTCATCATCATCGTGGCCTCGCAATACGACAACCCCAGCCTGATCCTCATCTCGGCGGTGTTGGCGTTGACCGGATGGGCGTGGGGTGCGCGCGTGCTGCGCGCCCAGACCATGTCGCTGCGCAACCGCGACTTTGTCCAAGCGGCGAGGGCAAACGGCGAGCCGCTTCCGCGGATTATCGCCGTGGAAATGCTGCCCAACCTCACGGCGATCATCGCGTCGAGCTTTGTGGGAACGGTGACCGCCGCCGTCCTTGGCCTCACCACCCTCGCCTTCATTGGCGTGATCCCCATCACCAACCTCAACTGGGGCACTGTGCTCTACTGGGCCCAGCAGAACGGGGCGTTCCCGGAATTCTGGTGGTGGTACATCCCCGCAGGACTCTGCATCGCGCTGCTAGGGATGGCGCTGTCCCTCATCAACTTTGGGATCGACGAGTACGTCAACCCTCGGCTTCGGTCGGCGGGTGAGCGCGCTCGCGCCATGCGAAAGAAGGGGCTGAGCTCGGCGAGCGGCGTGACGATCGTGCGCAAGGAGGCCGCGCGCACCGAAGTCGGTGGGGACCCGCCTGAGCGGTGAGGCCGCGATGGCGGGCCCCGTGGGCGCTGGAAAGTGACTCGTACGAGTCGCCGTAGGCTGGGCTTGTGCGCATAGACCTCCACACCCACTCCACGATCTCGGACGGGACGGAATCGCCCTCCGAGGTCATGCGAGCCGCGCAGGCCGCGGGGGTCGACGTCGTGGCGCTCACGGATCACGACTCGATGGCTGGCCTCGAGGAGGCCGCCGAGATGTCGAGTGCACTAGGACTCAACTTCGTGCCTGGCATCGAGGTCTCCTGCAGGCGCGAAGGTCTCTCCATCCACCTCTTGGCGTATTGGCCCGATCCAAGCGACGAGGAGATCCTCGCCATGCTCTCGCGCACGCGCGATGCTCGTGTGGATAGGGCGCGAGAAATTGTGCGACGGGTGGGCGTCGACTACCCGCTCACATGGGACGACGTGGTGAGTCAATCGGGCGGCGCGGAGACCATAGGTAGGCCGCATATCGCCGATGCCCTGGTCGAGCGTGGGACCTTCGCGTCGCGAGACGAGGCGTTCTCAAAGGTCCTCGCGGGCAATTCCGCGTACTACGTTCCTCACTACGCGCCCGACGTCCTTGACGCGATCCGCACGTTCCGCACCACGGGTGCTGTGACCGTCTTTGCGCATCCCGGCGCGGACGGCAGGGGCAAGGTGGTGGCGACCTCGGTGATCGAGGCGATGGCCGACGCTGGTCTGGTGGGCCTTGAGGTGGAACACAGGGACCATTCGGAGGCTCAGCGCGACAGGCTCGACCGCCTCGCCGAAAGGCTGGGCCTGGTCCACACGGGGTCGAGCGACTATCACGGCGCGGGCAAACTCAACCGACTGGCCGAAAACGTCACGTCTCCCGAGGCTCTGCGGCAACTGCGCGACGCGCGAGGCCGCTGAGAACCAGAAGACGCCGAGTGGCCCGCGGTCAGGCAAGGCCTGACCGCGAGACTCGCATCACGAGAAATGCCGGGCGCATGGCCCGACGGGACTACTCGGCTGCGGGAGCGGCCGAGCCTCCCTGGCTTCCGCCGGTACGACGACGGTTGCGGTTGCGCTTGGGGCGGGGAGTGCCGTCGGCCGCGGGGGCCGATCCCGACGCTGCAGCGCCGTCGCGGGGAGGACGAGCCTCTCCAGTTGTTCCTGCGGCAGCTCCTGTGGCAGCGCCGTCACGGCCGCGTCCGCGCCCGCGTCCGCCGCCATCGCGCGAGCCGCCGTCGCGTCCGCCACGGCCACCATCACGTGAACCGCCATCGCGTCCACCACGGTCTGAACCGCCGCGTCCGCCGTGGCCGCCCGAGTCGCCACCGGCGTGACGCTTGCCGGTCTCGCCGAGGTCCTCAAGCTTTTCCGCGCCCAGACCCTCGCGCACCCGCGCGGAGCGGGGGAGCTGGCCCTTGGTGCCTTCTGGGATGTCGAGGTCGCTGAAGAGGTGAGGCGAATTGGAGTACGTCTCGGACGGCTCGGGGTACGAGAGCTCGAGCTGCTTGTTGATCATGCTCCAACGCGGCATGTCGTCCCAGTCGACGAACGTGACGGCGACACCAGTCTTGCCAGCGCGGCCCGTACGGCCGATGCGGTGCACGTAGGTCTTGTCGTCCTCGGTGCACTGGTAGTTGATGACGTGTGTCACGTCTTCGACGTCGATTCCTCGGGCGGCGACGTCGGTGGCCACCAGGATGTCGATCTTGCCGGAGCGGAAGGCACGCAGTGCCTGCTCGCGCGCGCCCTGACCAAGGTCGCCGTGAATGGCGCCCGAGGCGAAGCCGCGTTCGCGCAGGTCATCCGAGACCTTGGCGGCCGTGCGCTTGGTGCGCGCAAACACGATCGTCAGGCCGCGACCGCGCGCCTGGAGGATGCGTGCGAGCACCTCCATCTTGTCCATCGCGTGGGCACGGTAGACGAACTGCTTGGTGGCCTTGACTGTGGCGCCAAAGTCGTCGGGCTCGGAGGCGCGAATGTGTGTGGGCTGCGTCATGTAACGGCGAGCCATCGCGACGATCGGCCCGGGCATCGTGGCCGAGAAGAGCATGGTGTGGCGGCCGGCGGGGGTTGCCGCGACCACCTTCTCGACGTCGGGAAGGAATCCGAGGTCGAGCATCTCGTCTGCCTCGTCAAGGACGAGCGTGCGGACAAACCGTAGGTCGAGGTGGCCCTGGTTCATGAGGTCGATCAGGCGACCGGGAGTTCCGACGACGACTTCGGCGCCCTTGCGGAGGAACTCGATCTGAGGCTCGTACGCGCGACCACCGTAGATCTGGGCGATACGGGTCGAGCGCTTCTTGGATGCGGTCTCGAGGTCATTGGCGACCTGCACGGCGAGCTCGCGCGTGGGGGCCATGACGAGGGCCTGCGGCTTGCCAGCGGCCTCGCCGAGTTCGTCGTAGCCGTGCTCACCGGGGCTAATCGTGCGGTGCAGGAGCGGCACGCCAAAGCCGAGAGTCTTACCCGTACCGGTCTTGGCCTGGCCAATGATGTCGTGGCCGGCAAGGGCGACCGGAAGGGTCATGGACTGGATCGGGAACGGGGCGATGATCCCGTGGTCTGCCAGGGCTTCCACGATCAGTGGGTTCACGCCGAAATCGGCGAAAGTGGGTTCAGTCATGCGTGTGTAGGTCCTCAAGATGTGGTGCGACGATGCGTCAATGGCGGGTAGCCGATCGCGCAATATCGTTCGGGTGCGGCGTCACGCCGCGCATCACATGCGACCGGGCAACCTCTAGGGTCACCTCTGAGTGTAGCGGTTGGCCCGTTTTGTGGTCCCGTGTATACCGGAGTCGGCGTGGTCGCCGTACGCTGAAGGCCATGCGCGTAGTGGTGATGGGTGTGACTGGCTGTGGTAAATCGACCGCCGGGGCCAGCCTGGCGGCGTCCCTCGGCATTCCATTTGCCGATGCTGACGACTTTCATCCGGCCTCCAACGTGGCCAAGATGGCTGCGGGGATTCCGTTGGTCGATGGAGACAGGTGGCCCTGGCTCGACGCCGTCGGCGAATGGCTCTCGAGCCACCCCGATGCCGTGATCGCGTGCTCCGCTCTTAAGCGTTCGTATCGCGATCGGCTCCGCGACGACGCGGGTGCCGTCGTGTTCGTGCACCTGTCGGCCAGGCAATCGGTCTTGGCCGAGAGAGTCGCTCGTCGCAGCGCCGTCGAGGGGCACTTTGCGGGAGTCGATCTCTTGGCGTCGCAGTTCGCCGCGCTCGAGCCTCTTGCCTTCGATGAGGTGGGAGGCACGATTGACGTGTCTCACCTGAGCGCGCACGACGTGGCGGGCGAAGTCGCCGACCTCGTCGCTCTTCAGGACGACTAGTCGCCGAAGCCGACCCGGCGCTTTACTTCTTCGCCGATTTGTACGTAGCCGAGCGAGGCCAAGGGAACAAAAACGCGCCTGCCCTGCGTGTCAACGAGGTCGAGGACCCCGCCTGAGAGCGACTTCGACACGAGTGCCGCGATGTCGTCGGAGGATTTGTCGGTCTCCACGACGATCTCCCTGGTGACGTTCTGAACGCCGATGCGGATCTCCATGGTGCCCTCCGTGGACAGTGATGTTGCGTGTACCAACTATCGTAGGGGGGTGTTTTGGCGAGGTCAGCGCGTGTTCGCGGGTAGGGGAATCGCCCTACCCGGGTTTGGCGTGACCGTTCTCGTTGTCGTCGGAGCGTTCTGTTTGGGCATCGCGGCAGGGTGGGCCACCGGCTTGGTGCCCGATCTGGTGCGAGCTGAGCCGTCGCCCAGTCCCAGCGCCAGCCCCACGCCCTCGCTCGTCGCTGAGGTCGATCCAGTCCTGCCTTCGATGGAGCCGATCACTCGCGAGCTGACCCAGGACGACCGCGACGCGGGAGTGACGACCACGTCTGTCACCCGCCAGGCGGACGGCACCTTCACGGTGGTTCCAGGCAGCGGTATTCCCGACGACGACGCGGGCGATGTGCGGTGGGTCTCGGTCGCGGTCGAGGACGGCGTGACCGCCGACGTGGCCGCCTTTAAGGCCTATGTCATCGAGACCCTCAACGCCAACCGAGGCTGGGGGACCGGTCATTCTCTGCAATTCGTTCCGACCGACGGCGTCGCCGACTATCGGATTGTGTTGGCAAGTCCTTACACCGCTGCGGTGCTGTGCCCGGATACCCACGTCACGGTCGAGCCAGGGGCTATCGACACGGCCTCGGACGAGCCCGCCCCCTCGCCGACGCCCTCTACGACCCCCGCGGATTCGCCGTGGTCCTGCGGTCAGGACGGCGTGATAGTCGTCTCGATGTACAACTGGACCGCCGGGTTCCCCGCCTACGCCGACGACTACGTGAGCGCTCGCGCGTACCTTCTCAATCACCGTTTGGGTCACCTCACGGGCCGCGCCGATGTGGAGTGCGCAGGCGGAAGGGCCGATGTCATGGTGATTCAGGAAGATTCGGTACCCGCGGGGTGCGAGGTGAATCCGTGGCCCAACCCCGACGCCCCGGAGGACTTCCCCATCCCGAGCCCGAGCCCCACTCCGGTGCCTGACTCAGCCACCGCGTAGCCGAGTGTCGCGCCGCTTGTCGCACGCACGTGGTGGGATAAGCGCATGACCGAAGTGCGACTCGTTCCCCCGCGTGCGAGTGACCCAGAGCGCGATCCGGATCCGTCTCAGGCGCATGCTCTGTCGCTTCTGACCCCAGGCGACGACACTCGCGCCGCTCCGGGGCGCTCAGCGGGTCATGTGGTGGTGACCGGTGGCCCCGGCACGGGGAAGACGACCCTCGCCGTGCTCGCAGCGGCGGACGCCGTGCGTGGCGGCACTCCTCCGGAGAGGGTGCTCGTGATCGCCTCGACGCGGTCTGCCGCATCGGCTCTGCGGGATCGGGTCTCTGCGGCAATCGGAGTGCCGACCTCGGTTCCGGTGGCACGCACGGCAGCCTCGGTCGCGTTCGCGATTCTGAGCGCACAGGCGGCGATGCTGGACGAGCCTCGGCCCAGCCTGGTCTCGGGCGCCGAACAGGACGTCGTGCTTCGTGAGCTTCTTGAGGGGCGGCAATCGGGGCGGGCGGCGCGCCTTGAGTGGGGCGGGGACCTTCCCGACGAGGCCACGGTCTTGCCTGCGTTCCGCGAGGAGCTTCGGAACCTCTTGATGAGGGCCGCCGAGGCTGACCTCGACCCCGAGGCATTGCGTGCCTTGGGTCGGGCGGCGGGCAGGCAGGAGTGGGTCGCCGCGGCGGATCTCTACGACGAGTACGAGGGCGTCATGGCGTTGCGTACCTCTCCGGGTGACCAAGGAGCCCGGTTCGACCCGGCCACGATCGTCGCGCGCGCAGCCGACGCGCTCGCCACGTGGGAGACGGAGGTAGGCGGAGAGGCTCCTGAATGGGACCTCGTCATCGTGGACGACTATCAAGACGCGACCGTCGCGACCACCGCACTCCTCACGCAGATGGCAGCTAGTGGTGCGAGGCTCGTCCTCATCGGCAACGCCGACGAATCCGTTCAGGGCTATCGAGGTGCTGTTCCGGGAGCATTGCATGCGGCGACCGACTCCAAGGGCCTCGCCGCGGCCCACGTCGAGCTCGTCACCGATCATCGTCAGCAGGGAGTGCTGTCCCGCGTGAGCGCCGCCGTCGCCGGCCGCATCGGCGTCAAGGGAGTCGCGAGCGCGAGGGCGAGCGCCAGGACTGCTATCGCCGCGACCGGTACTGACCGCGGCGCCTCCACCGACGGCGAGCCCGTCGTCCTGCTGACGGCACCGCACGGCTTTGGCCAGTCTCGGGCGATCGCCGCAGAGTTGCGCCGCGCCAGGCATGGGCTCGATGGGCCCGCGATCCCGTGGGGCCGCATGGTCGTGATCGCCCGATCCTCACACGCCTTGAGATCGCTGAGATCGGATCTGCTCGCCGCCGATGTCCCGTGTGAGTCGTTGGGCGATGGTGTTGCCCTCCACAGAGAGCCGGCGGTGGAGCCGCTCCTCACGATCCTGCGGGCAGCGGTAGGCGAGCCCTGGACCGAAGAAGACGCGGTCGCGGTCCTCACGTCGCGCCTCGTGGGGCTCGATCCCGTGGGGGTGCGCAGGCTGCGGCGCGACTTGGTGCGTGAGGAGCGTGAGGGCGGAGGCTCCCGATCCTCAGGCGAACTCTTGGTTGATGCCCTCTCGAGGCCGGAGGGATTCGCGTCCCTCGCGGGTCCCGAGGCGGGGGCGGCCGGTCGAGCCTGTGCGGCAGTCTCCGCGGCAGGTACGCGCGTGGCCTCCGGTGCCGCGACCGTCGGCGAGGTGGTGTGGGCAGCGTGGGCGGGACTAGGAGTGGCCGATGCCTGGAGGGACGCCGCGCTCGCGGGTTCTGGCAGGGATGATGTCGATCTCGACGCCGTCATCGCCTTGTTGCGCGCGGCGCAATCCTTCAGCGAACGGTTGCCCGAGGCGCGTACCGAGGCATTCCTCGACTATCTCGGGGGTCAAGACTTTGCGGCGGACACCCTTGGAGCGCGGGCCACCGCCCTCGATGCGGTCGCCTTCGCGACCCCCGCCTCGGCCCTGGGCAGGGAGTGGGACGTCGTGGTGATCGCGGGTCTCGAGGAGGGTGCCTGGCCCCGGCTCACGCTGCGCGATTCGCTCCTGGGCGCACAGCGTCTGGCCGACGCCGTCGCGGACGGGCTCGCCCAGGCCGCCGACCGAGCAACGGGGAGCGCCGATCTCCGCGCGGCACGGTCCGCGGTGCTCGACGACGAGACGCGTGGGCTCCTGGTCGCGGTGTCACGGGCGCGCACGCGGCTGGTGGTCACTGCGGTGGACGACGGTGAGACCCGGCCATCGCGATTCATGGCACTTATCGAGGCGGCTGCAGGTGCCGCGAGGACAGAGGCCTCGTCGCGGCGAGGAGTCGCAGACCTGCGTTCGGCCGTCGCGGCGTTGAGGGCGGGAGAGGTTCTTGCAGGGGCCACCGGCGCCGCGGCCCCGGTCGCACACCCCGATGAGGAGGCGGTGCCCGGTGACGGGCACGTCACGATGCTGGCGTACCTTGCGCGTGAGGGAGTGGCAGGTGCGGATCCCTCGACGTGGCACGGCGCGTTCACACCATCGACGGATGCCGGGTTCTGGGACGACGACGAGTCCGTGAGGGTCTCGCCGTCCAAGGTCGAGTGGGTTGAGACGTGCGCCCTGCGCTGGGCCCTCGAATCGGTGGGAGGCACCCGCGAGTCGACGTCCGCACAAGAGGTGGGCACGCTGCTCCACGCGATAGCCGAGGAGTATCCGCACGGCGGTTCTGACGCGATTCTCGCGAGTTTTGACCGGCGCTGGGCCGCGGCCTTCGGGCTCGACACATGGCCGGAACGTGCGGCCTATACGCGCGGCAGGGACATGGCCGTGCGGCTTGCCGCGTACCTCGATCAGCGAGCCGACCGCGAAGTCCTGATCGAGCAACCCTTCAAGGTCGAGCTGGGACGGGCGGTGCTCTCGGGCAAGGCCGACCGCATCGAGGTGCGGCCCGAAGGCGCATATGTGGTGGATCTCAAGACCGGAAAGTCGGTCCCCACCGCTGTTGAGGCCGCCGAAAACGGGCAACTTGCGATGTACCAGCTGGCAGTCGCCGCAGGCGGCGTCGAGGGCGTAAGCGTCGCCGCAGGGGCAGAGCTCGCGTACGTGTCCACGGGCAAGGCCGGCGCGGTGCGCACCCAAGAACCGATCGACCCCGAGGCCGCGAGGGCGCGGCTAGACGCGGTCGTCGAGACGATGACCTCGGAGTGTTTTCCCGCGGTCGTGAACGATGCGTGCGGCTCATGCGCGCTCCGGCGTTCGTGCCCCGCGCACGCGGAGGGAAACCAGGTGACTGACGTATGAGCGACTCGATACCCGTACACGAGGGCATCGTCGTTGGGCTGGGGAGAGGGCCCGCAGAGCTTGCCGCGCTCGTGGACCCCGACAGGCTCCTCACCGCCGAGCAGTCCGCGATCGCCGGCGCGGGTATCGGACCGGCCCTGGTCGTGGCGGGCGCGGGCTCGGGCAAGACCGAGACGCTCTCGCTGCGCATCCTGTACCTGCTCGACAATGCCAAACGGCTCTTCGGACGCGACCTGTCTCCCGACGAGATCCTGTGTCTCACCTTCACGCGCAAGGCCGCCGCCGAGATTTCGGAGCGCGCCTCCAAACGCATCGCCTCGGCCTTCGGGTCCGACCCGAGTAGGCCCGACGTCACCGTGGCCACCTACAACGGTTACGCGGCACAGCTCGCGGCGGAACACGGACTGCGGGTTGCCGTCGATCCGGGGGCCACGATCCTCACCAACGCGTCGCTGTGGCAGCTGGCCGACTCGGTCGTGCAGTCATGGGATGGCCCCGTGGATACGGATTCCGCGGTGGGCACGGTGACCGTCGCGTTGGCGCGGCTGGCCGCGCAGGCGCGCGACCACAGGGTCACCCCGGCGGCCTTGCGCGCGTGGGCCACCGACTCCCTTGCGTTCATGACGGAGCTTCCCAAGAAGCCTGGGGATCTGGCGCCGGGGAAGTTTACGCAGGAGCTAGCCCGTCACGTGGGAAAGCTCCGCACCCTCATCTCGATGGCAGACCTTGTCGAGGAGTTTGATTCACGCAAGCGTCAGGGGTCGCTCCTCGACTTCTCGGACCAGGTTGATATTGCGGTGAGGCTCGCCCAGCTCCCGCAGGTGCAACAGGTCGAGAGGTCTCGCTTCGCCGCGGTCCTGCTGGACGAGTTCCAGGACACCTCTCCGCCGCAACTCGACCTCTTTGCCCACATGTTTGGCTCGGAGCACCCCATCATGGCGGTGGGAGACCCCAACCAGGCGATCTACGGATTCAGGGGCGCGTCGGCCGATGCGTTGCGCCAGTTCGTCGTGCGATTTGGCGGCGATGCTGTCGCCCGCCACACCCTGTCCGTGAGCTGGAGGAACGAGGCGTCGGTGCTGAGCGCCGCGAACGCGACGGTCGCCCCGCTCTCCGCGGGGCCCGTGACCGGCGTTCCCTTGCGTTCGCGCGGGGAGGAACTCGGGGCGGCTGAACCGGTGAGAAAGGTGCCTGGCGTCATCGCTTCGCGCCATGTGACCCTCGAGGACGAGGCCCTGGCGGTCGTCGACTTTATCAAGGCGAGGCGCGTCGAACTTGGGCATCGTCCAGGCGCTCCCGTGACGGCCGCGATCCTGTGCCGCAGGAGGGCCCAATACGGTTCCCTCATCGACGCCCTTGCGGCGGCGGGCGTCGGCTATGAGGTCGTCGGCCTGGGTGGGCTGCTCGATGTGCCCGAGGTGGCTGACCTGTTGGCGCTGCTTCAAGTCGCTCACGATCCATCGCGAGGCGACGCGGCCATGCGCATCCTGACCGGTGAGCGGGTCTGCCTCGGGCCGCGGGATGTGGCCGCTCTCTATGACCGTGCCGAACAGCTCGCGGGACCCCGAGACGAGCGCGAAGGCAACGCGAGCGTGATCGACGCGCTCGCGTCCTTGCCCGCAAAAGACTGGACGTCACCCGCGGGTCGGTCATTCACTCCCGAGGCTCGAGAGCGGTTGACGCTGCTGGCCGCCGTGATCGATACCGTGAGGCGTCACACCTACCTGCCGTTGCCGGAACTCGTGCTCTTTGCGGAACGCGCGTGGGGCCTGGACATCGAGGCCGCGGCAGCCAGGCCCGGAAGCAAGGAGCGTCGGGCGGTCGATGCCTTTGCCGATGCCACGCGATCCTTCGCGGCGGGGGCAAGGCGGGCGACGCTGGGGGCCTTCCTGTCGTGGCTCGATGCGGCACGCGCCGAGGAGAATGGCCTCGATGCGCCCGTCCGCGAGCCTGATCCCGCCGCCGTGCAGCTGCTCACCGTGCACGGTGCGAAGGGGCTCGAATGGGACGTGGTGGCGGTGCCAGGGCTCAACGACGGCCAGTTCCCCAAGGTAGGTGTGCCCTCGGCCAGCACGCCGCACTATACCGACTCCGGGTGGCTAGACGGCATCGGAAACGTGCCGTTCGAACTGCGGCTCGATAGGGATCAGTTGCCGCACTGGGGATTCACAGACGCGGGTGATCACAAAGAGCTCTCGGAGAGCATCGCGGAGTTCCGCGAAGCCTCCGGTGTGTACCGACTCGACGAGGAGCGGCGCCTGTTTTACGTCGCGCTCACCAGGGCCCGCACGCATGTGTTGCTGAGCGGATCGTGGTTCGGTGCTGGGGTGAAGCCGTTCGCGCCTTCGCCGTATGTCGCCGAGCTGGTCGATGCTCAGCGCGTCGCCGTCGGTGTGTGGGAGGAGCTTCCAGAAGAGGGCGCCCCGTTGGCCGCAGTGCGCGAACCGCAGCTGTGGCCGCGGCTGGCCACGGACGCGCAGGAAGCCAGGCGGGCCCTCGCCGCACGCGTGACGGCGGTGAGAGAGGGTCTCGCGGTGGGCGCTTGGGACGATGCGCTTCCCCTCGCCCGCGAGGTGCGGGTCATGCTCGCCGAGAGGGCCGCACGGTCCGCACGCGCGGGGGAGGTCGCGCTTCCCGCCCACCTGTCGACATCGGCGCTTGTCTCCATGAAGCGTGACAGGGCGGCCTTTGCGCGGCATGTGCGCAGGCCCATTCCCATGGAGCCCACCGCCGCCGCTCATCGTGGCACGGCGCTCCACGCGTGGATCGAGGCCCGCTATGGTCGTGTGCCCCTGTGGGATGACGAGGGAGGCGATGACGAGGCCGCAGAGCTCGAGGTCCTCAAGGCGACGTTCCTGGCGTCCGAATGGGCCTCGCGCACCCCAACGCATGTCGAGGCAGACGTCGAACTGCCCCTCGGGGGAGTCACGGTGCGTTCCCGCATCGATGCCGTGTTTGGGCCCGGCGCGGGACTCGAGCGAGTGACTGTGGTCGACTGGAAGTCTGGGCGCCCCCCGCAGGACCCGGAGGAGCGCGCCGCGAGGGAAGTCCAACTGGCCATGTATCGCATCGCATGGGCCGCTCGCGAGGGCCTGCGTCCCGAGGACGTCGATGCCGCGTTCTACTACGTTGCCGCGGACATCACGGTCCGACCCGAGGATCTCCTGACGCTCCGCGAGGTCGAGACGCTCATCACCGGGTAGAGCCCGACCCCTAGGGGCTCGCGCCCACGCCCGACGAGAGGAATGTCACAGCTAGTGCCCCTTACTTGGGGGGCAGGCGCGTCGATGAGTGCTGTGAGATCTCGAAGGGAGCGTGGTGGCCTTTGTCCGAATCCGGGCTCCTGTGGCTCTATGGTTTCTCCGCCTTTGTGGCGGTCATCGTGTTCGTGGCCGCTCTGCGCTCGCCTGGTCTGGGCCCAGTCCGCAACGGGCTGTTGATCTACCTCACGGGCACGGTGCTGTGGTCGCTCGTCGACGTGTGGCGGTGGGTTGTGGGCACCTCGTCCATCCAGCTCGTCGAGGCGTGGACCCTGCTTGCTACCGCCCTCGTGGTGGCGGGGGTTCGTGTGGGCGTGCTGGCGGCGTCGCGGGTGGGCCGGAGAGCCTCTGGCCTTGACCTCGCGGGCCTTGTGGTGCACCCGCTTCTCGCCTTGGTGGTTGCCTTGTATCCTCCGCTGTGGCCTCTCGTCGCCGTTGAATCGCCCGATGGCTTGGTGACCTATGGGCCGGTGTTCTGGGCGAACCTCTCGGCCGTTTTTGCGCTCCTCCTCGCCGCGACCATCGACTTGTTCAAGGAAAACGCATCGTACGGCGTGTTCACCAGAAGGGCCCTGCCCGCCATCGCATCGGTTCTGGGCGTGCCCATCGTGGCAAGCTTCGTGACGATGACATGGGGGGGACCCAACGGCGTCGACCTGATGCCGCCAGGGTTCGCGCTGACTGCGTTGCTCCTGTGGTGGACTCTTGTGCCGGCGGATGTGGGGCTCGCCGTCAAGATCGCGCGATCCCAGGTGCTCGAGGAACTCGCCGATGCGGTGATCGTGCTCGGGCTTCGGGACCAGATCGTGGACGCGAACGCGGCGGCGCTTAGGCTCGCGGGCACTCAAGAGCCTTTGAGCGCGTTCGTGGACCACACCCTCCGATCCGTGTGGCCGTGCCTCGCGGATGCGACCCTGTTCTCGGGGGAACACGACCTGACGCTGTCCGCGGCGGGCGACGTGGTCGTCGACGTGACCATTTCGCCGCTTGTTGCGGCGAGCGGAGTGCCAGTCGGTCGAGCGGTCGTGCTCCGCGATGTCACGGAGCCTGTGAGGCAGCGCCGCGAGCTCGCGCAATTGCGCAGCGAGCTGGCAGACCTGGTGGTGAGTGACGCGGTGACGGGTCTACACAACCGCCGTTACGCGGAACAGAACTTCCCCTCAACTCTTGCGCGCTCTGTGGCTAAGGGAGTACCCATGAGCATCGCCGTCATCGACGTGGATCACTTCAAGGTGGTCAACGACACCCATGGACATCCCGTGGGCGACCGTGTGCTGCGCGCGCTGGCGAGCGTGATGCTTGAGGAGGTGCCATCGGCGATGCTCGCAAGGATCGGAGGCGAGGAGTTCCTCGTGATGCTTCCGGGGTTGTCGTCGGAGGTGGCCTGTGCACATACGGAGAGGCTTCGCGACGCGTGTGCACATGCGGGGGTACTGACCCGAGAGGGACCCGTTCAGGTGACGGTGAGCGCAGGGGTTGCCACCGCGACGGGACGCCACACGACGGCCGACGAGCTCATGGAGGCCGCCGACGCGGCGCTCTATCGTGCCAAACGTGAGGGGCGCGACCGCACGTGCGCGGCCCCGCCTCTTGGCGCGTAAACTCGCGCGGCGGCGGCCCGTCTTTGCCGCAAAGAGTGGTCCGGTCGACGCTTAAACCGGCACAGTGCTGGCCGATAGGATCAGCAGGCCATCAACCACCTGGGAGGCGGGGGCGCACCAATGCTGACAGTCGCGCTCGTAGCCGCAGACATTCTCCAGTTTCAGGCTGCCGCGGTGATCATCGTTCTGATGCTGCGCGCTCAGCCATTGACTCCTGCACGGTTCGGGATCATGACGTACCTGGGCGCGACCGCGGGGTGGTCGGCGATCGCCGTTCACTGGCAATTGACCTCGTATGCGAATCCGCAGGCGAACCGCGCGTGGATTGTCTTCGTGGTAGCCGTACTGATTTCTGGCGCGCGAATCGCCGCACGCGGGCTCGAGGAGCCTCGATGGAGGCCCTCGCGCAAGTACCTCGTTGGGGTGGTGATCCATCCCCTCGTCATGCTCCCGATCGCGGCCGTTCCCGCGTGGCACGGGCTCATCGTCTCGGTGGATTCCGCAGGTCAGTCGTCGTACGGGGCGGCGTACTGGATCCACGCATCGGTGAGTTTTGTGCTGCTCTTCACCGCGGGCGTGCGTTTCGTTCGGGCGCGCAGCGGCATTCGCGCGCTCATGGGCAGATCCGCTCTCGTGACCCTTTTGCCGTGGACTCTCCCGTTCTTGGTTAACGTGCTTACCCTCTGGGATGACCGTGCGAGCGGTCCCGAGTTCACACCAGTGGCGTTTCTTGTCACCGCGATCCTCATCGGCAGGGCGATGATCCACGACGGTCTCGCCGAGATCGTGCCCATCGCGCGCGTTCACGTCTTCGAGAGTTTTGCCGACGCGATTTTCGTGGTCGACTCCACGTGGTGTCTGGTGGACGCCAACGCGCGTGCGCTGCGACTCCTCGGTGAGGACAGGGACGCCTCGGAGATCGCGGGTATGCGTCTCGACGATCTCTCTCCCGAGGTATCGCAGATGTGCCTGTTCAATGGTGAACATGACATCGTGCTCGCGGGAAACAAGCTGGTCATGGGAGTGCGTCGCAGCCCGCTCAAGGACGTCAAGGGTCGCACCGTCGGGGCCTTGGTGCACGTGCGTGACGTCACGGTCGACGTGCTGCAGCGGCGTGAGCTGGTGCGCGTGCGCGACGCTCTGGCAGACGAGGCGCTGATTAACGAGGCCCTACGCGCGGAGCTCGCTGAGCAGGTGGTCCGCGATGTGGGAACCGGTCTGCACAATCGTCGGTTCGTGTTTGAGGTTTTGCCCGAGATGGTCGCACAGTGTGAACTCGAAGGCAGCCCGATGAGCGTCGTGGCGATCGATGTTGACCATTTCAAGGCCGTCAACGACACGTATGGACATACGGTGGGCGACCGAGTGCTGCAGGCGATTGCCACGGCGCTCGATGAGGCTGCGCGCGGTGCCATCGTCGCCCGCTTTGGGGGCGAGGAGTTCGTGGCGCTGCTGCCCGGGGTCCCGTCGGACGAGGCAATCGCGGTGGCCGAGGAGTTACGTGTGGCTTGCGCCTCCGTGGGGGTGCCCAGCCGAAACGGAGCGATCGAGGTCACGCTGAGCGCCGGAGTGGCGACCGCACTGCCAGGATCGATCGACATGAATGCGCTTTTCGAACGCGCGGATGCTGCCTTGTATAGGGCCAAGGACTCCGGTCGCAATCGCGTGTGCGCCGCGCCGTCCGTCCTGGCCTAGTCCTCGAAGAGGACGGCCTCAAGGTCGTGGAGCATTCCTTGGCCATCGGCGACCACGTTGGCGTTGTCGGTGCGCACCCCGAACATGAGCCACCTGAGCAACGCAAGTTCGGACGCGAGTCGGGCCCTGTCGACAAGGTGGGGGTCGCGCATCTCCCTGCGTCCCATCGTGTACGCCTCAATGACGGCCTCAAACACGTCGTCGGGCGCGGCCGCGGCCAGCCATGCGAGGTCATCGGCGGGGTCCGCGACGCGCGCGTCCATCCAGTCCACGACCCCGGCCACGATGCCCTCGCGGACCAGGATCTGGTGTTCGCCGAGGTCGCCGTGCGTGACGGTAGGTTCGAATCGCCACCAGGCGACGTTCTCGAGCTGGTGCTCCCACCGATCCGCGAGCCTTGGCGGCACGAGGCCGGTTTCGACTCCGGTGTCGAGCTCTGCCATCCGGCGGTCACGGTATTCCGTCGACTCATAGACCGGTAGGCCCTGGTCCTCGACGATTGACGGAGGAAGCTCGTGAATCTGGGCAAGCGTGCGTCCGATCGACGCCGCGAGGCCGGGGCCTGGTTCGACTGCGGCGAGCGTCAAAGGAGTACCGCTGACCTCGGTGTAGACGACGGCTCGTCCGCCGTCCTCGCCGGCCAAGACCGCCGAGCCCATGGGGCGCGGCACGTCGAATTCGATGAGGCCCGAGTCGTGCGCATTGCCGAGCGCAAGCAAGAGGCCGCGTTCTGCCTCAAGAGCGGCTCCGGCCGCAGCCCGCTTGGGTGCGCGCACGATCCATCGTTTGCCCGTGGAGTCCTTGACAATGACCACGTCGAAGTCCGCGTCGGAACTCGAGCTGCGCAGGACGTCGTAGACATCGAGGCCCGGTACAGCGACCGAGGCGAGCGCCGCAAGGGCGAGAGGTGAACGGGGCACGGGCCAACGGTACGGCGAAAACGACCGAATGTGCATGTTCCACGCCGCGTACCAGGTCTACCGAAGGCCGCAGAGGGCGCGTTTGGTGCGGGTACCGTGGGGTAAATGATCCCCATGCATCTCACTGGCCCCCTTCTCGTTGATAGGGCGGCCGAGCGTCGCGACACAGTCGACCTTTCAGCGATCGACGCCGTGGTCGTACGCGATGGAGCGCTTCTCTCCCTTGACGGGAGGCTCGTGATGCTGGCCCCCTCGGAGCAACCCCCCGCCTCGTTGCGCGTCTACCTAGGGCGCGAGGCGGGTCGTGACCTCGCCGCGCTCGTGCCCGTGGACTCGGCATTCGGGACGGATCACGACGGCATCGGCGGCGAGCGGATGGTCGGGCTGCGCGACCTCATCGGCGGGCTTGCGCAACGAGGCAAGGACGGCGCCCGCGATCGCGAGCTTGCCGCCACGGCCGTGGCGATTACGACGTGGCATGCCAACCACCCGCACTGTGCGGTGTGCGGTGACCCGACGGAGTCTCGCAAAGGCGGCTGGGTGCGTTTCTGTGAGCGCGACCAAAAGGAGCACTACCCGCGCACAGACCCCGCCGTGATCGTGGCGATTACGGATCCCGAGGACCGGATCCTGCTGGCCCATGCCTCGTATTGGTCGTCGCGCCGCTTCTCTCACCTGGCGGGGTATGTCGAGCCGGGCGAGAGCTTTGAGCAGGCCGCGCATCGTGAGGTGTTTGAGGAGTCCCAGCTGGTGGTCACCGACCTTGCGTACGTGGCGTCTCAGCCCTGGCCCTTCCCTGCGTCCATCATGGTGGGCTTTACCGCGAGCGTGGAGGACCCCGCTTTCGTCCTGGATCAGGACGAGATCAGCGACGCGATGTTCGTCTCGCGTCAGGAGCTCGTCGCGCTCGTGGCCGACGGCACCGTGATCTTGGCGCCGCACGGCTCAATCGCGCGCAGGCTTCTTGAGGACTGGTACGGGGGAGTGGTCCCCGAGCCGGCGTTGACGGGACCGGTCGACGTCTAGCTGTCGCACGCGGCTGGCCTGTGGATGGCACCCCGGCGTCAGCCCCGCCTGACACAATGGCGCCGATGTCTGCTGACGAGATTCTTGAAGCCCTTGACCCCGAGCAACGCGAGGTTGCCACCGCGCTGCACGGGCCCGTATGCGTGCTCGCGGGCGCCGGAACCGGCAAGACCCGCGCGATCACCCACCGCATGGCATACGGGGTGCGCGTGGGGGCCTACAACCCTCATGGCGTGCTGGCGGTCACCTTCACGGCGCGCGCGGCGGGGGAGATGCGCACGCGGTTGCGCCAACTGGGCGCCGACGGAGTCCAGGCGCGGACCTTTCACGCGGCCGCGCTGCGTCAGCTCAGCTACTTCTGGCCCCAGGTGGTGGGAGGGCAGATGCCCTCGCTCGTCGAGCAGAAGGCGCCCCTCATCGGTCGCGCGGCGCGCTCGGCAGGATTGAGCGTCGACCGTCTGACGGTGCGTGACCTCGCCTCCGAGATCGAGTGGGCCAAGGTCTCGCTCGTGGCCGCGGAGGACTACGTCCAGTACACGACGGACAAAGACCGCCCGGTACCCGCGGGTATCCAGCGTGCGCAGGTCGTGGACGTCATGCGCGCGTATGAGGAGGCAAAGACCGACGCGGTGGTTCTCGATTTCGAGGACATCCTGCTGTTGCTGGCCGACATGATCGGCCGCCACCACGACGTGGGCGACCAGATCAGGCGTCAGTACAAGCACTTCGTCGTCGACGAGTATCAGGACGTTTCGCCGCTCCAGCAGTACGTACTCGATCAGTGGCTTGGTGGCAGGCGTGAGCTGTGTGTCGTGGGCGATCCCGCGCAGACCATTTACTCGTTCGCCGGAGCCTCTCCTCAGCACCTCCTGGGCTTTACCAGGAAGTATGAGGATGCCGCGGTGGTGCGCCTGGTGCGCGACTATCGCTCGACGCCCCAGGTCGTGGGACTGGCCAACGGGATTATGGCGCAGCGAGGCATCTCGACCGAGGGTGTCGAGCTCGTGGCCCAACGGCCTTCGGGCCCTGCCGTGGGCTATCACGCGTATGCCGACGACCTGTCCGAGGCCGAAGGTGTGGCCGAGCGCATCGGCGCGCTCGTGGCCGCTGGGGTCTCCGCCCGCGAGGTCGCGGTTCTCTATCGCACCAACAACCAGTCCGAGGCGCTCGAAGACGCGCTCTCGAAGCGAGGCGTCGGCTACCTGGTACGCGGCGGTCAGCGCTTCTTTGGGCGCGAAGAGGTGCGCAAGGCGATCGTCATGCTGCGCGGCGCCGCGGTCTCCCCGTCCGACGAGCCCCTGGGGGTCCAGGCTAGGTCGGCGCTTGAGGGCGCCGGCTGGTCGGAGGAGCCGCCCGCTGCGCGAGGCGCGGTGCGTGACAAGTGGGACTCGCTTCAGGCTCTCGCGGAGCTTGCCGACGACGTTGACGCCGAATCTGTCGCGGCGACGGGGGAGGGCGCCACGATGCGCTCATTCGTCGAGCACCTCGCGGAGCGGGCCTCGGCACAGCATGCTCCCGCCGTCGAGGGGGTCACCCTCAGCACCCTGCACGCCGCCAAGGGTCTCGAGTGGGACGCGGTCTTTATGGTCGGCATGTCGGAGGGGCTCATGCCCATTTCGCTTGCCGAGACCGATGAGGCCGTCGAGGAGGAGCGTCGCCTGCTGTACGTGGGCGTCACCCGTGCCCGCGAGCACCTGAACCTGAGCTTTGGCCGGTCGCGCAAGGAGGGAGGCAAGGCCACCCGAAAGCGCACTCGGTTCTTGGAGAAGTGGTGGCCCGACGCGCGTCCCGCCCAGCAGCCCCGCGCCGTCCGCGCGACGTCACACGATCTCGATGCCGACGAACTTCGCCTCTTCGAGGCGCTCAAGGCCTGGCGATGGGCGCATGCTCAGGCCGATGCCAAGCCTGCGTTCACGGTCCTGGTTGACAGTTCACTGATCTCGATTGCGCGGAACCGTCCGCAGACCCTCGGCGAGCTCGCCAAGGTGCACGGCGTCGGCGCGTCCAAACTCGAACGCTATGGCCTGGAAGTCATCGAGGTCGTGGCCGCGAACTAAACGCCGGGAAACCGGGCGCGCCTCGCGGCTACCTCGTCACCCACGGGCCCCGCGGCGCCGCATCCGCAGTCGGGCGCGGGGGGCAGCGCTCGCGAGACGGGAGGGGAATCGGCGGTGACGACCCAGGTTCGGTTGAGCCAGGCGCCCGCGTCCCCTGACCTCCACGCGCCAAGCGCCCCACACGCCAGCCCTGATATCGAGGCCGCCACATCGGGAGACGTGTGCGGCGGATTCACGGCGGGGGCGCGGAGTTGAAGCGACAGCACCGGCCACGCGGGGTCGGCCGCCGTACGCGCGTAGCCCGCGCACATGCCACACGCACCCTCGCCAGGGATCACGAGCGGCCCCACCTCGGCCCCGCGTTCGTCAGCGATCACGAAGAGGTGCGGCGTGTCGGACGCCATGAGGCCCACGGCGAGGTCGAGCGCTGCGGCGCCATACGAGATGAGCACCCAGACGTCGGCGTGTGGGGCTCCTACGCGCACATCGGCACCTGGCACGAGTCTCGCCACGGTGTCGGCGGCTGCGGCCTGTCGCGTCGAGGAAAGGCCCGCTGGTGCGTAGGTGCCGCGTGGGCTTGCGGCGGCGGGGCCCTCGTCGATCAGCCGAATCGCCCAGCCGGATCGAGCGAGCGCGGTGGCGATGCCCATCCCCGCTGGCCCGCCGTCGTTGAGCGCGGCGGTACGAGGGGGTTGCTCGGCACGCGCAGGCGTCAACAGTCCGGCGTCGTCCAGGGTGCGCACGAGGGGCGCAAACCGCACGAGCTCGAGGGGCGTGATCACGTGCGACGTCTCGAGGCGTTCGACAAAGAGCCGCTGCTTGGGGCTGAGCGATGCGAGCATCACGGGAGCGCGTAGACCCACCTGCAGCGAGCCGTCGCCCCTGTCGAGCACCCGTGTACCCCGCCGCAGCCTCATCGCGCCAGCCTGCCACTGGGGAGGGCCCCTGCGGGCGCTATCCACAGGTCTTGCCGGAGGACGGTCCTCGGCGGGGTCGTGGGACGACAAAGGCCGGGCATCCGAAGATACCCGGCCTTGACGTCTGGAAAGGCGTTATGCCTTGCCGAGGATCCGGTTCAGCTTGGTGCCACACTCGGGGCACACGGCCTTTGCCATGCGGCGACCGTTTTCTGAAACGACAACGTCGCCCTCGGTCGTGCGCTTGGCCTTGCACTTCACGCAGTAAAACTCGCCCTGGTACTTCTCGGCCATGAGCTATCTCCTTCTTGGCGTCGTGCGGCATGTGCCGCGGTCCCCCACATGGGGTCTGTTGCGTCAAGCGTAGACGCGGAAGCCGACAATACCCGTTAGGCGCCGCTTTTTCCGCCTGATTCGTTCTCGTCGCCGGAATCGCCCTCCCACGTGCCCGACAAGAGCTCGGCGATTTCCTTGTCAAAATCGTCGGGCTCATCGGGGTTGGCAGCGGTTTCAACCCACGCGCGCCAGTCGGCCAGCTTGTCCGCGTCGGGAAGGATATCCGGATGCGACCAGAAGGCGTCTCTCGCGGCAGGGCCCACCGTCGAGGTGAGCAGTCCCCACAGCCCGGAGGCGTCGCGCAAGCGTCTGGGGCGCAACGTGAGCCCCAGGAGTGCCTCGAACGTGTCTTCGGCAGGTCCACCCGCCGCGCGTCGGCGGCGCATCATCTCGCGCAACTGGCCGAGTGCGGGCAGATGCGGGGCTGCGGCCCTCGACGTCACCTCGTCGACCCATCCCTCGATGAGGGCGAGCCACGTCTCGATCGACTCAAGCGTGGCGCGCTGCTCTTCGGTGTGAGCGGACGAGAAGATCCCGGTGGTGAGCGCCGCTTGCAGAGCCGCAGGATCGCCTAGCCCCGCGTCCCTGACCGCGGAGTCGAGCGCGTCCATGTCCACGGTGACGCCCCGCGCATAGCGTTCGATGGCCGCGTGGAGCTGGCCGGGGAGCCACGAGGCGGCCTGGAAGAGCCGGACGTGTGCGGCCTCGCGGAGCGCCAAGAACAGCCGCACGTCGGACTCGTCGACATCGAGGCCCTCGGCGAAGGCCTCGATCGCAGCGGGAACGATGACGACGCGCGGTTCCTCGACCAGGGGGATGCCGAGGTCGGTCGCGCCAAATGCCTCGCGCGCCATCGCGCCCGCCGCTTGGCCCATGTGCATTCCGCACACGGTGGGGCTGACGGTGTCGATCAGGCCGCGAGCGGCCTCGCCGTCGAGGGCGCTGTCGTCCTCGCGCAGCACACCCTTGAGTGCCTGCGACACGGACGAGGCCACGGGGCCAGCGAGGTACTTCCATGTGGGGAGCGTGGCCTCGACCCATTCGGCGCGACTCCACACAGCCGGCTGGGCGCGCGACGGATCGAAGTCAGTGGCCGCGTCGAGCCAGAGTTCTGCATGCGTGACAGCAGCCCTGTAGTCGCGAGCCTGTGCCGCGGACACCACCGGGTCGCCGCCCTGGGCGGCGACGCCGCGCGCGACGTCATGGGCGAGGGTCCAGTTCACGTCCTCGCCAGCGGACTGCGACATGAGCGAGCGAATCTGCGCAAGCACGTGATCGACCATCCCGGGAGTGTTGGCCATGCCCGAGGCCTGTGCCAGCACGGAAGGATCCATGCCCATGGTGCGCATCTGTTCGAGGGCCTCCTCCGCGTCGGCGCCAAAGAGTTCTCTCAGTAGCCGCATCCACGGCTCGTCGGCGTCCGCCATCGTGTCTCCTTCGATAAGTGCCCCACTGTTGTCAACGGTAACGAACGACGGCCGGAATTGGGGCTGGCGTTCGCTATGGGCAATGATGGGGCGCGTGACTGGTCCCGATGACGAGGTGTTTCTCGCGATGAGCGAGCAGCCTCCCACGCGTAAAGCCGGAGTCATGGCGGCCTCCGGGTTGTTGACTTCACTGTTGATCGCGGTGCTTACCGTGATGCCCTCGCCCTACGCGATTGAAGCGCCTGGGCCCACGTATGACACCCTCGCCTCCGCCGACGGGACTCCGCTCGTCGAGATTGACGGCGCGAGTACGTACGACTCGACGGGCGAGTTGCGCCTCACGACGGTGACGTTCAGTCCTGCAGGCACGCAGCCCTTCACCGTGGGCCGCGTGATCGAGGCCTTCTTCTCCCCGCAGAAGACGGTGGTGCCCGAGGAAGCGGTCTACGGCACCTCGACGGAGCAAGAGCAGGAGGCCCAGGCCAGCGCGGAGCAGTGGATCTCGTCGCAGGAATCCGCGACGGTTTCGGCTCTTGAGGCGAGCGGCACGGTGGTCCCGAGCACCATGACGGTTGCGGAAGTGATCGACACGTCCAATGCCAAGGACCTGCTCCTCGTAGGCGATGTGCTCACCGCGGCCGACGGCGAACCACTCGTCTCCTACTCCGACCTCACCACGTTCCTCGCGGCACGCGAGCCAGGCGACTCCGTCACGATGACGGTCAACAGGGCCGATGCCAGCGTCGATGTGACGTTTGACCTCATCGCGAGCGACGACGGGAGGGCCCTCATGGGCATCTCCATCGACCCCGACTTCGAGCTGCCTGTTCAGGTCACCGTCGGAATCGACAAGGTGGGTGGCCCCAGCGCCGGCTTAATGTTTGCGCTTGCCATCATGGATAAACTGAGCCCTGAGGATGAGTTGCAGGGTGCCAAGGTCGCAGGCACCGGCGAAATCTATGTCGACGGTCAGGTGTATCCGATCGGCGGAATTCAGTACAAACTTGCGGGGGCCCGCGCGGCAGGCGCCGAGTACTTCTTGGCACCAGTCGAAAACTGCCCTGACGTTGTCGGGCACATTCCCGAGGGCCTCAGCGTTTACGCAGTGAACGACCTTGCCGATGCCTATGCCGCCATCGTGGCCATCGGTCAGCACGACACGGACAGCCTGCCCACATGCAGTGCAACCACCAACCAGTAAGGATCGCCCGTGAGTTTTGACGAGGAACGTCCCGTCCGTCGTCCCCGACCTGTTGACGTGCCCAAGCGCAGGTCTCCGCTGACAATTGCCCTCTTCGTGGTCGCGGTCTTCACCGTTGCCACGATTGCGTTGGCGAATGTGTGGACCGAAATCGCGTGGTTCCGCCAGGTGGGCTACTTCGATGTGTGGCGCACCGAGTGGATCGCGCGGGGTGTCATCTTCCTCGTCTTCGGCCTGGTGTCTGGCTTTGCCGTGTGGGGTTCCCTGCGATGGGCCAAGTCGATTCGGCCCGCGTCGTCGGCCCCGCGATCCACGCCCCTCGAGCAGTACCGGGAGCAGATCCGCCCGATCGAGCGCGTGGTCACGCGAATTCTCCCCATCGCCGTGGCGTTGATCGCCGGCGCCGTGATGTCCAGTCGGTGGGCGGAGTTCCTCGCGTTCCTCAACCGCACGCCGTTCGGCGTGAAGGACCCGCAGTTCAACCTCGACGCGTCCTTCTACGTCTTTACGCTCCCCGTGCTGGACTTGCTCGTCGGTTTTGTTCTCGCGATCGCCATCCTGTGTGCGATCCTCGCGGGCTTTGTGCACCTGCTCTACGGGGGCATCTCCGGTGGCGGCCGCCAGTTCGTCGCGAGCAAGGGCGCGCGTACCCAACTCGCGGTGCTCGGATTCCTGGTGATGCTCGGCATCGCCGCAAACTATGTGTTGAGCCGGTTCTCGTTGGTGCTCAACCAGGGTGAACGCTTCTCGGGCGCGAGCTACACCGACGTCAACGCGATCCTTCCCGCACGCTCCATCCTCGCGGGCATCGCCATCGTGGTGGGCCTCATGTTCCTCCTCGTCATCTGGCGTGGCGACTGGCGCATTCCTGCGACGGGCGTGGGCCTCATGGCGCTGTCCGCGATTGTCGTCGGGGGCGTGTATCCCGCGATCGTGCAGAACTTCCAGGTCGAGCCCAACGCGCAGGAGTACGAATCTCCGTATATTCAGCGCGATATCAACGCCACGCTGTACGCGTATGGTCTCGATGATGTCGACGTGACCCAGTACGCAGCGAGCACGGAGGCCGATGCTGACGCACTGCGCAAGGACGCCGAGACTACGGCGCAGATTCGCCTTCTCGACCCCAACGTGGTCTCGCCGACGTTTCAGCAGCTCCAGCAGAACAAGCAGTACTACACGTTCCCCGACACCCTCACCGTCGACAGGTACCGCGTCGGCGGAGAACTTCGCGACACGGTGATCGCGGTGCGTAGCCTCAACCTCAGTGGCCTCAGTGCGGAAAACCGCTCATGGGTCAACGATCACACCGTCTACACCCACGGCTTTGGTGTGGTGGCCGCGTACGGCAACAAGGTCTCGTCGGATGGCAGCCCCCTGTTCTACCAGTCGGGCATCCCCTCGACGGGCGAGCTGGGCGAGTACGAGCCGCGCATCTACTTTGGTGACGGAGTACCCGACTACTCGATCGTCGGCGCGCCCGACGATACGGCCTCGTGGGAGCTCGACTACCCAGACGACAACTCGGGTGGCCAGGTCAACACCACCTTCTCCGGTGACGGTGGCCCGAGCATCGGCAACACGTTCTCGCGACTGATGTACGCGCTCAAGTTTGGGGAGCAGCAGATTCTGTTCTCCGACCGCGTGACGGAGGACTCGCAAATCCTCTACTACCGCGACCCGATCGACCGTGTCGCGCGCGTGGCGCCCTACCTCGATCTCGACGCGACCACGTACCCCGCGGTGGTTGATGGACGTGTCGTCTGGATTGTCGACGGCTACACGTCGACGGCGGACTTCCCGTACTCGGCCTCGATCACGTCGCAGACGCTCTTTGCGAACCCCGACCCGCTGAACCCCACGGAGCTCAATTACGTGAGGAACTCGGTGAAGGCCACGGTGGACGCCTATGACGGCACTGTCACGCTCTATGCGTGGGACACCGAAGACCCGATCCTGCAGACGTGGCAGAAGGTGTTCCCCTCGACGGTCAAGCCGTACTCCGAGATGAGTGCGGACCTCATGAGCCACATGCGCTACCCCGAGGACCTGTTCACGATCCAGCGATACCAGCTCACCAGGTACCACGTGGCTGACGCCTCCGAGTTCTACTCGGGCCAGGACTTCTGGAAGAACCCGCAGGACCCGACCGAGGAGTCCGTCGAGCAGCCGCCGTATTACCTCACGCTGCAGATGCCCGGTCAGACCGATCCGTCGTTCTCGCTCACCAGCAGCTTTATCCCGAGCGGAACCACAGAGCGCAACGTGCTCACCGGCTTCCTCGCGGTGAACTCCGAGACGGGCAACACCGCCGGCGTCAAGGATCCCGACTACGGCAAGTTCCGTCTTCTCGAGTTGCCCAGAGACACGACCGTGTCAGGGCCGGGTCAGGTGCAGACTCAGTTCAGGACGGACACCGAGGCGCAGAACGTGCTCAACATCCTGCGTCAGGGCGAGACCGACGTCATCAGCGGCAACCTACTCACCCTCCCGGTGGGCGGTGGGCTCCTGTACGTGCAGCCGGTCTACGTGCAGTCGTCCTCGGGCACGCAGTTCCCGCTGTTGCAGAAGGTCTTCGTGTCGTTCGGCGATGAGGTTGGCTTTGCAAACTCGTTGTCGGACGCCCTCGACCAGGTGTTTGGCGAGGGTGCCGCGGTGACCGAGGAACCGGCCACCCCGACCACTCCCACCACGCCGGTGGATCCCGACGAGAGCGAGGCGAGGGCCGCGCTTAACTTGGCGCTTGCCGATGCCCAGCAGGCAATCAAGGACGGACAGTCCGCGCTCGCAGAGGGGGACTTCACCGCATACGGAGTCGCGCAGGATGCCCTCGCACAGGCACTCGGCAGGGCGATCGACGCCGAGGCCAGGCTCGATGGCACCGCAAGTGCAGGGTCGACGGACAGTACAACGACGAGCCCGACGCCTAGCCCCGCCGCGACGGACGAATCGGCCAGCGCGTAGGAAAGAAGCGAACGCTCCACCTCATGACATGACAATGGCCCGCGGAGAACCGCGGGCCATTGTCATGTCTCACGCCGTGCGCGAGCGGGAATGCCGCGAGGCTACGCGGCGTCGGTCTCGCTCCGTGTGGTGATGCGAATGATGGTGGCGAGGAACACCCACGAGACGGTGAGCAGGATGGCGGCGGCCCACGTGAGACCGACGATCGAGTCGAGCGCCTCGGGGCGAGCGAGTTCCCCCGTCTGAAAGTCGATTGCCCGGAGCGACGCCATCGAGGTGGCGAACTGGACTCCAAAGAAGGCAACGAAGGCGATCCACCAGCCCAGGAGTAGGCCGATCGAGGCGCGGCCCTTGGTGACGGCGCGCATTCCGAGGAACGGCAGCACGATGTTCGCCACGGGCACGAACCAACCCCACCACTCGACGGCGGGGGGTCCGCCGATGGCCTCTCCGCGGGTCTTCCGCGCGCCACGGATCTTCGACATCCACAGGGCAAGCAGCACGAAGCTGGCGATCGATACGGGAGTAATAATGAAATCTGTGGGACTGGTCCCAGCGAACGGCGAGGCGGTGTCCGGATTGGCGAGGCTGTCCTTGAGGGACTCGACCGTTGCGGGTGCAAGCACCGCGCTGACGAGCATCAGGGCCGCGTACGCGCCCGTCAGGATGGTCGCCCACAGCGCGATGGACCGCGGCACGGTGGGCGGAACCGCGATGGGCGCATAACCAGGAGGCGGCGCCATGGGCGCATATCCCTGCGGCGCCGTCGGCGTGGGGAACTGCGGTGCCTCTGGCGGGACGGGCGCGTTGCCTGCGGGGTTCAGGAATGGATCGGGCGTGTTGTCTGGTGTACTCATGATGCTGACGGTAGTCAGACTTGGCGTGGTTCGCATCCTCCTGGCGAAGGATTCGAACCCCCGATGGGGCCGATTAGGTGAAGGGGCCTGCTCAAGGTAGAGTTGGCATTCGCGCGAGACGCACCCGACGCGGGGTGGAGCAGTTCGGTAGCTCGCCGGGCTCATAACCCGGAGGTCGCAGGTTCAAATCCTGTCCCCGCTACGAAAAGACGAAGGCCCTGACCATCACTGGTCGGGGCCTTCGTCGTCTCCCCCTCGAGGTGTGCCTGAGAAACGCGAGGGGGAGCTCAGGCCCACTCCTACAGGGTGGCCATCTCGTTGTTGTTGAAGTTCCTGCGGTAGTAGCCCATGTAGGCGACCTTGCGCTCGAGTGCCTCGATCACGGCGTGCGCGAAGTTCACCTTCTCGAAGCGCTGAGCGCTGCCCAGGCCGCCGGGACTGAAGACGTTGATCTCCATCAGCTTGTCTCCGACGATGTCGAGCCCCACCAGGAACATGCCGTCCTGCACGATCTTGGGGCGCACGATCTCAGCGAGTCTCAGGTGCTCCGCTGTCACGACCGCGGGAGCCAACTTGCCGCCCGCGTGGATGTTGCTACGCATGTCGTCGCCCGAACGAAGGCGCCGGAAGGCCGCGTACTTTCCGCGGTACTTCAGCGGCTGACCGTTCATGAGGAACAGTCGCATGTCTCCGTGCTCGGCGGCCTCAAGGTACTCCTGGGCGATGACGTAGCCGTCTCGGCTCACGGCGTCGACCATCTGGTTGAGGTTGGATCCATCGCCCTCGCGCACCAGGAACACGCTCTGTCCACCGGAGCCCTGGAGGGGCTTTAGGACGATCTTCCCGCCCTCGGCCTTCCAGAAGGCCTTGATCTCGTCCCTGTCGCGTGTGATGACCGTACGGGGGCGGACCTCCTCGGGGAAGTGCTGGAAGTACATCTTGTTCATCGCCTTGGACAACCCGTCTGGGTCGTTGAGGACAACCAGCCCGCGGCGCATCGCGACGCGACCAAAGATGATTCCCGCACCCTGCGCCCATGACCGGTGGCCCTGGTCGGAGGAGGGGTCGTTGCGGAGCATCAGCACATCCAGGTCGTCGACGCCGATGCGCTCGACGTGAGCCTTTCGGCCCACCAGGTCGGCTAAGTAGACGTCTGACGACTTATAGGCCGTCTTGGGCGCCGACCGTGCTCGCGCGTTGACGGATTCGTCGGCGTCGTATGCGAAATCGCCCGCGCCAATCACCCAGACCTTGTGGCCCCTGTTGATCGCGGCCATCGCCAAACGAGTGGTCGTGTACCCCGGTTGCTCGGTCTTGATGTCATTGACGACGAGTCCGATTCTCATAATCAGCTCCTTTGCCTATCCTTGATAATAGCCTTTACCTGCTCTTGACGTTAACGAGGTCCAACACGGTCCAGCTCTTTCGAAGCGCCGCGAGTCGCTCAATGCCTGCGGGGTCGTCGAGATAGCGGGGCCTCAGAACCGAGGGGGCGAGCACCTCTCGCCAACGCAGTTCTTCGATAATGGGGATGTGCTCAGGCCCGAACTTCCCGACCAGGAGGCTCGCGTAGTCGCCGCCCTCGCGGAGGTAGTCGAGCATCCCCAGGAGGCCGCGAAGATACGACACATCCTTCGTGAGCCCCCCGCCGCGGAACACCCGGGTAGTGATGCCGAATGCGGTGCGGTGCGCAAAATCGTACGTCCGGTCGAGCTCGCGAAAAACCTCGACGAACGTCGCCCCCTCGATCATGTGTCGGGAGGCGACTACGCGTGCCGCGAGCAACCTCAAACGAGGCCGGCTCAGGCCTCCAGCGAGGTACTCGGCGACCACGGCGATTCCCTCTTGGAGCTCTTCGTAGCCGGGAAGCCCCACGTAGAGCTGTCGGAACCGCTGGGCGTGGCCGTTGACGTACGTGACCACGTGCGTCCCGATCTCGTGAGCGATGAGCGCGTCGACGCGTGACAGGGGGATCTTCGAACTCGCAGGAACCAGGACGTTCCCTCGGGACACCGTGAGCGCGGACACGTCCCGACGGATCTCGACCGTGCTCAGGACGTCGGACGATTGGCTCCGGTAGTAGTCGATCTCCGCTTGAGCGCGTATGGCGAATTCGGTGGCGTCGATCGTGCTCCGCATCGACTCGTCCCTGCTGCGCGGGGGCACCCGGTCGAGAATCTCCTGCGCGACGGAGAGGAGGTCGTCGGGCACGCCGCCGTAGACCTGGAGGCTCCCGTAGAGAAACTTGGGGGTCCCGCGGTCTCCGAGCATCGTGAGCTTGCGGTCGATCTCCGATTGCTGATCACGCAGCAGTTGTGCGAGCGTCGGATCCTCAACGCGCTCCAAAGGGATCTTAAACAGGTCACGCTTGACCAGCGAAGGGTCGATCTTGAGCGGTCGCGACGCAAAATCAGGCTCCCGCTCGAAGCGCCCGCGGCGAAAGCGGTTCCAGGCCTCGTCCACGTTGGTGGGGGTGACCTGAAGGATGAAGTCGAAGGTGTTGCTGATGCCCGCCAGTTCGCGATCGACCTGCCACAGTGCCTTGACAAAGCTCTGGCGTCCCAGGGCCTGATAGTGAGGAGGGCGGTGCGAGGTTTGGCGGCGCGTGAACTCAAACACCGTGCGCTGAATCGATCGCGAGACTCCGCGATGGAGAGCGCGCCGAACCAGAGGGAAGGTCTCGTGGGTCTTTGGGTCCCGATAGACGGGGGAGACCTCGATGCCGAGCATGTGGCAATTGAGTTCCGCCGCCCGGTGTGCGGCCATGAGGGTACGCATTCCAGGGGGAAAGACCTTGGAGTCCGCGAGCGACTCGACGACCGCGCTTTGGCCCTTAATTCTGATCCCGCTGAGCGCGCGATCGAGGACGTCAAGCGTGCGTCCCATCCTGCCCTCTTTGGCGCGATGAATGCCGAATCGGAGCGACTGGTTCGCGGCTTCCGCGTCATTAGGTTGGGCCCAGAGCTCGATGAGGAGGACGGCGCCAAAACTCTCGCTGAGCACGCCGACCACACCGTCCACGAGCCTCGCGACACCGTCCCTGTGCTTCGCTGACCCCGAAACGGTCAGATGCGAGGCCTCTCCCTTGATCAATTGGTCCGTGTCGACATCATCACGCCGGACGGGGCTGCGGTACACCACGAGAAAGGGGAGTGCCCTGTCGACATGAAGTCGCCCGCCGTCTGGCAACTCACGCTGGACGGGCTTTCCCGCCCTGATCAGGTGGCACACTTCCGAGACGAACGCTGCGGAAATGGTCGAGGGCCCTTGCCGACCGGACGTCGAGGTCGCCTTGGAACTGCGGGGGCGTGACGTGCCGGACGGCGTGAGGGTCACTCAGACTCCATGGCCTGCAGAGACTCCAAGATCCCCGGAAGGCTCGCCACGATCGCCTGTGTCAAGGCCTCGTGCTCCTCTGGGAAGAATCTTCCGGTCCACTCGTCCATGAAGATCTTCTTGAACTCGATCGCGAGGCAACATGCAGAGTCGGGGAAGTTCTCGTGCACCCACGCAGAAAAATGTCCGCCGCGGAATCGCACGTTCTCGCGCACATCAAGGTGGCGGCCCAGGAAATCGACCTCCGCGACGTCGCCCATGAACCTGTCGACGAGCGGGCCCCAGAGCTCGCGGTTGAGCGTTCCGGTTCCCACGTTGATCTCGGGATTGCCGCTCGGGTTCTCCGCGGCGCCCTCCGGTCCGTTGCGACGGTGGTTGTACGAGTGCATGTCGAAGACCACAAATCGGCCGAAGCGGGCCTCCATTTCGGAGAACACCCGGTGGGCCTCGGCGTAGAAGGCGTCGTATTCGGCGAGCGACTGCTCGATGAAGTCCTCGCTGGGGTTGGCCTTCCACAGATTGAGCCCCCAGGCGTCCTCGGGGACAACGTAGACGGCCGCGTCGCGTGGACGGTTGAGGTCGACCTCAAAGCGCGAGCGCCGCACCACCATCTGAGTTCCCGCAACACTCGCGAAGATGCTCGTTCCTGGATCTTCTTCGTGGAGACGGTCCTCGCTGGTGAGCGCGGTGTTGAGCAACGCATCATCGCGCAACTCATGGCCGTCGTGGACGGCGGCGGCGGCGATGGGCTGCTGGCCCTCGACGAGATCCCAGATTGCATCAGACACGGGCACTTCCCATTTCTGCCCGCGACACTGCGTCAATGTGGCGGGAATTGTCGGTATAACCAGGGTGGGGCTGCCGAGCGTTTCGAGCGGTTTTAGCGTACTTCATCGCCACTATCCGAGCGCTGCACGCGCGCGTGGTGGAGCCTTGATTTGCTTCCGCTTCCGCGTGTATGGCCCCACGTATCTGGGCTGCCAAGCAGGCGGCGGGCCGGTCGTACCCCCAAGGCGCGCCACGTGGTGTATCGCTGCAAGACGCAGCACTGCAGGCGGAACGCGGGGGAGGGCCCCCGTCCACGATTGCACCCCTGCCCCCAGCTTGAGGACGCCGGTAGGCGCTCATTCGGCCGATGCGTGCCGCGGCTCACGCTCGGGATCGTGGGAGTGCTCGCCCTCGCCCTGGCGATGGCTGCGGTGCCCCTGCAAATTGGGGTGCCTCACAGGCACACGTGGCCGTCACCGTATAGCCTGCTCGCGTGGCGACCCCCAGCACGGCCCCCGACCCGCACGCCCCTCACCCGCATGCCCCCGACCCGCTTTCGCCGCGACGCCTTGGCACGACGGGCGCGGTAGGGATTGGTGTCGGCTCGATGCTTGGTGCAGGCGTCTTCGTCGTATGGGGGCCCGCCGCCGCGGCAGCAGGCAGCTGGCTCCTCGCGGCCGTCGCGCTCGCCGCAGTGGTGGCCATCATCAACGCGGCTTCGACGGCCCAACTCGCTGCGATTCATCCCGTCGCGGGTGGGGCCTACGCGTATGGCTCACGCGAGATCGGTCCCGTGTGGGGCTTCATCGCGGGGTTCGCGTTCGTGGTGGGAAAGATTGCGTCCGTAGCGGCGATGTCTCTCGCGGTGGGTGCCTACGTGTGGCCTGGGCACGCCTCGGTCGTTGCCGTCGGCGTTGTCGCGCTCGTGTGGGCGCTCAACGCGAGGGGCGTGACGAGGACGGCGTGGGCGACGACGGCGATCGCAGGGGTTGTCCTCGTGGGGCTTGCGGCGGTCGTGGCGACGTCCCTGTCGCTTCCTGTTGATTCGGCTCGCGCCGCGGCAGCCCGCACGGGAGGCGCCCACGCGCTCGAGGCTCAGCCCATAGAGGTGACGGGGGTAGCGACGGCCGCCGCGCTGATCTTCTTTGCATTCGCGGGCTATGCGCGCCTCGCGTCGCTCGGCGAAGAGGTGCGGCAACCCGCCAAGACCATCCCGCGCGCGATCACGATAGCCATCGCGATCGTCGTGGTGACCTACGGCGCGATCGCGGTGGTTGTGCTCAGGAGCCCAGGGGTCGCCGCGCTTGTTGGAGCCGAGGCGCCGCTCAGCCTCGCGGTTCCCGACGTCGCTGCGTGGAGGTCGGCCCTCGCGGCCCTCGCGGCGCTCGCGGCCGGTGGGGCGTTGGTGGCCCTCATGGCAGGCATCGGCCGTACGACGATGGCGATGGCGAGGGCGGGGGACCTGCCGCGAGTGCTGGGTCGAACGGGACGTTCCGGCGTCCCCCAGCTCGCCGAGGCGGTTGCCGGGGGCGCCGCAGTGATGCTCGCCTGGTGGGCGGATCTTGGGTTCGCCCTCGCGATGTCGAGCGTCTCGATCCTCGTGTACTACGCGGTCGCGAATGCGGCGGCCTTTGCGGCACGCGGCCGAGCGTCCAGTTTCGCGATTCCGCGCGCGGTCTCGGCCCTCGGAGTCGCGCTGTGCCTGGCTCTCGCCGCGTCGCTGGATGCAGTGCCGACCCTCGCCGCACTAGGCGCGGGGGCGCTCGCGGTCGCCGTGCGCGCGGTTATCGCGAGGCTCAGGAATCCGCGCGTGGAATCTCACGGCGCATCGCGGGGTTAGTTCTCTAAGAGATCTACAGCGAGGAGCATCACATGAAGGCCACATGGAACGGCACCGTCATCGCCGAATCGAACGACACCGTGGTGGTTGAGGGCAACCACTACTTTCCCAAGGACTCGATCAAGGCCGAGTTCTACCGCGATTCCGACATGAGGTCGTCGTGCCCGTGGAAGGGTGACGCCGCGTACTACGACGTTGTCGTCGGTGACGACGTCAATCCCGACGCGGCATGGCACTACGACACTCCCAAGACTCGCGCGGAAAACATTGCGGGCCACGTCGCCTTCTGGCGCGGGGTGGTCGTCTCCGAGTAGAGAGGCGTGAGGGTGTTCGCTCGGGGTGCCCCCTGAGAAGAGTCAGGGGGCACGTCGTCCTGAAGGGTGACGGCTTGTGAGCCGGGACCCTGTTACTTTTCGGATATGCCAGTCATCGAGATCAAGGGGCTGACGCGGAGATTCGGTTCCGTTGTCGCCCTGTCACAGCTGTCGGTTGAGATGCCCCACGGTGTGGTGGGGCTCGTCGGCGCGAATGGCGCAGGGAAGTCCACGCTGATCAAGATCCTGCTGGGGCTTCTTCCTCCCAGCGAGGGCACCGCTGAGGTGTTGGGTCTGGACTGCGTCGCTGACGGGCTCGCGATCCGCCAAAGCGTTGGGTACATGCCCGAAAGCGAGTGCCTCCCACCCGACGTGTCTGCCACTGAATTCATCGTGCACATGGGGCGCATGTCCGGCTTGCCGACCGACGTGGCGCGAGAGCGCACCGCCGACACGCTCCGTCACGTAGGCCTCTACGAAGAGCGGTACCGGCCCATCGGGGGCTACTCGACCGGGATGAAGCAGCGCGTCAAGCTGGCGCAGGCGCTCGTGCACGACCCCAAGCTGGTGTTGCTCGACGAGCCGACCAACGGGCTCGACCCGGCGGGTAGGGACGAGATGCTCGGACTCATCCAGCGAATTAGCACCGACTTTGGTATTTCGGTGGTGGTGACTTCCCACCTTCTGGGCGAACTGGAGCGCATCTCGGACCACATCGTGGTGATCGAGGCCGGCGTACTCCAGAGGTCCACCTCAACCGCCGCGGCAACGACAGCGAGCTCGGTCGTGCTGGTCGAGGTCACGGAGCGCGCCGCCGAGGTGATGGCATTGCTGACCGCCGCCGGCGCGAAGGTGGCGGCGGGCAACTCTTCGCAGACGTTTGCCGTCGAGGTGGAGGACGAGCGCGTGCTCGACGACATTCGCGGGGCCGTCGCAGACCTCGACGTCGGCCTCGTCAGAATCCAACGCAGGCGCCACCATTTGGCGGAGATGTTCACGTCCCGAGAGGAGGTCTCCCATGGCTGAGCAGGTGAGCGCCGGAGCCATTCACGACATCGGGTTCAGGCACTATGACGGGCCGCGTCTCGGTCGCGGCTGGATCGTCCGCTCGCTCCTCGTGGAGACGTTGAGGGGCGCCTTTGGGCTGGGACGCCCCGCCAAGGCCAAGGTCATGCCGTGGATACTCATTGGCATCCTGCTCGCGCCGCCGCTGATCTTTGTCCTGGTCATCGTGCTGACGGGCATGGACGAGCTTCCCACTTCGTATACCCAGTACTTCGGCGCGTTGCAGCTGATCATCTCGCTGTTCCTCGCGGGCAGGGCACCGTACGCCGTCTCTCGCGACCTCAGGTACGGCGTGATGCCGCTCTACCTCTCGAGGCCGCTCAAGAGGGACGACTATGTGTTCGCCAAGTTCGGTGGACTCGCGCTTGCGATGTTCGCGATCCTCGCCGCACCCGAGACGCTTCTCTTCGCGGCCGCATTGCTTGCCAAGCTACCTGTGGGCGATCAGCTCGCGGGGTATGCGCAGGGCTTGGTGATGTCGGTGATTCTCGCACTGGTGCTCGCGGGCATCGGCCTCGTCATCGCCGCCTTTACGACGCGCAAGGGCCTGGGCGTCGCGGCGATCATCACGGCTCTTGTGGTGGCAAGCGCGATCGGCGGGATCCTGTCGGGGATCTTGAGTTTCAAGGAGAGGGACACTCTCGGCGCCTACTTGAGCTCGATCGACCCATATAACGCGGTGGACGGAATCGCGACGTCGTGGTTCAGCGTGGAGCCGAGGATCTCCGCGATGTCGAACCTGGGCTTCACGGGAGGGCTTTTCTTCACCGCCGTCGCGCTCGCCATTATTGGCGGGTCGATCGCCATTCTTCGTGCCCGCTATCGAAAGGTCGGTGTCGTATGAGCACGCTCGAGCTCCAGGGTGTCTCGCGCTGGTACGGCGACGTGGTGGCAGTCAACGACGTGACCATGAGCATCGGGCCAGGCGTCACGGGGCTCTTGGGCCCCAACGGTGCGGGAAAATCCACGCTCATCTCGATGATGGGTGGCTTCCTGGCGCCGTCCGCAGGCACCGTGACGCTCGATGGCGTTCCGACCTGGCGCAACCCTTCCGTGTACACCTCGATCGGGCTCGTACCTGAAGCCGAGGCGATGTACGACATGGTGACCGGATGGGAATTCGTCGTCTCGAACGCAAGGCTTCATCGACTGCCCGATCCTGAGGCCGCCGCGCGCACAGCGCTCGAGCAAGTGGACATGATGGACGCTAAGGATCGCGAGATCTCGGGCTATTCCAAGGGCATGAAGCAACGCGTGAAGATGGCGACCGCATTGGTGCACGACCCGGCGGTGCTGCTTCTCGACGAGCCCTTCAATGGCATGGACCCTCGCCAACGCATCCACCTGATGGAGTTGCTGACGCAGTTGGGGGCGTCGGGTCGCACGGTGCTGTTCTCGAGCCACATCCTCGAAGAGGTCGAGGAAATCGCGGGGACCATCGAGGTGGTCATCGCCGGGAGGAACGCCGCCTCGGGCGACTTCCGACGCATCCGAAGGCTCATGACGGAGCGCCCACACCAATACACGATCGACTCAAGCAACAACAGGCTGCTCGCCTCCGCGATCATTGCCGATGGCGCTGCTGACACTGTGGACCTCACGAAGGACACTCTCGCCGTGCAGGCGTCGGACTTCGGTCGTTTTGTGCACGCCCTTCCACGGCTCGCCCGCGACAACGATGTGCGGCTCCTTGAAATCACGCCTGCCGACGAGTCGCTCGAGAGCGTTTTTGCCTATCTGGTCGCGCGATGATCGCGCGCGGAACGGAGACAAGCCGATGAATCTCACGGTGATGCGACTCACGATGCGCGGGCTCCTTGGCCGCCGCAGGGCCGTGCTCTTCCTCATCCTCCCCGTTGTCCTCCTTGGGCTGGCGGGCCTCACCCGCTGGGCTTCGGGAGGAACGCCAGACGCGTCGGCGGGGCTCGCGAGTCAGTTCGCGTTGGGCACCTTGTTGCCGCTCATGTGCTTACTCATCAGCACCGGGGTCATCGGCGCGGAAATCGACGATGGGTCGATTGTGTACATGCTTGCCAAGCCGATCCCTCGTCGGACGATTGTGCTGTCGAAACTCGTGGTGGCGATCGGGGCGGCAGTGGTCTTTGCGGTGCTTCCTACCATCGCCGCGGTGGAAATCGCGGGCGATGAGGGTGGAAGGCTGGGGCTCGCCTTTGGGGTGACGAGTGCTCTTGCCGCCATTGCCTATACCGCGCTGTTTGTGGCGCTCTCGGTGGCGACGCGGAATGCTGTGATCCTTGGCCTGCTCTATGCGCTCCTCTGGGAAACCGTTTTGGGCGGCTACGTTCCAGGGATTCGCGCCGTGAGCGTGCGCCAATGGGCGCTGTCGGCGGGCGAGAGGATGCTGGGCGACCACGCTTCCGCGTGGGGTGTGACTGCCGAGGTGGGTCTGGCAACAGGGATCGTCATGCTCGTGCTCACGACCGCTGCCGCAACCGTGCTCGCAATCAGGAAGCTTCAGACCTTGAGGCTCAGCTCCGCCGAATAGGCAGGGGAAACCCGGTCGCCTTGCACGACCGTCTCTGTGTGGGCGTTTGTCCTACGTGAGCGCCTGTCCTACGTGAGTGACTGTGCGATCGCCCATCCGGCGGCGCCTGCGGCGACTCCCATCACACCGGTGATGACAAGGTATTGCACGGCGCGTACGCGCGAGGCGCGCCACAGCACGAGCGAGTCCACGGCCAAGGTCGAGAATGTCGTCAGGCCGCCGGCGATGCCTCCGCCCACGATAAAGGCGGCCGAGTCCGAGAGGTAGTCGGATTCGGCGAGAGCCGCAGCGGCACCCAAGAGGGCCGTGCCGAGGATGTTGGCGACAAAAGTGGGCCACGGCCAGCGATGCCGGTGGCGCCACGTGCTGAGCCAATACCGCAGCATCGCCCCGAGCCCGCAGCCGAGGGCGGCCATGACAAACGTCAGCGGCGCCACGGCGTCACCTCGTCGTTGTCGAGTCCATCGTTGTCGAGACCGTTGTTTTCAAAGGATTCGCTCTCGAATCCCTCGACCTCGGCCTCCGCGCCTTCCACATCGAGCGGGAGTCTGTAGGGTCCGTGGCGCAACGCGATCGACTCGGAGACGCGCCAGCCAACTGCCGCCGCGATGCTCGCGCCCACGAGGGTCCCTATGAGGAGGATGGCGCCGGGAAGCGGTGCGTCCGGGTGAGGCGCGGCCATCGACGAGAACGTCGTGAACCCGCCAAGCGCGCCGGTGCCGATACCGGGGATCCACCACGGAGCGTCGTACACCGCGAACCACCCCGTCAGGGCGCCAAGGAATGCCGAACCGAGGAGGTTGATCGCGACGATGTCCCACGACCATGAGCCATTGTCGATCGCCAGATCGATCCCGAGTCGTGCGGCACCTCCGAGACACGCGCCTGCAAAGATGACCGCATAGACCCGAGCTGTCACCGGGAAGCGAGCCACACGTCGGCGGCAGCCAATTCTGCGGGGAGTGCCTGTTGGATCGCCGCGGCGACCGCGCGCTCAATGACCGCGCCCACGATGGGCACGGGAGCGTGTACGTCTCCGGCGAGGCCGAACGCCGTGCCGTCGCCATCGGGCCGCAAAACCACGGCTCCTCGTGCGTGGCCGGGGGTCCCCGGGATTTCGAGCGCGAACGTTCCCTCGCGGTCTGACGCATCGCCATTGTGTGTGGGGGCAGACCAAGCCTCGGTGTACCGGACCGAGAGAGTTGACCCTACGAGCGCCCTGAACTCGGCGGGAATCTCGTCGGCGGGAACCGTCCTGCGGATCACTACGGTGAATCCGCCGTCATCCATGTGGTCCACGAGCACGTCGCAATTGGCGGCTCCCGAGGCGCGCGCCCTGACACCGGCGAAGCCCTCGTCGCTCATCATGGCCACCACATCGTCAAATGGTGCCGCGAAGCGGTGCTCGTAGGTGATTCTCATGGCGCCTCCTCAGGCTGAGTCTTAGGATATCGCGGTGCGCGCATCGCCGTCGGCCTCTTAGGCTGGTCCCGTGGCTACCTTGCGCGAGATCGCTCACCAGTACGGGCCGATGGCCGAAGACGAAGCCGAGTGGCTGTCGGAGGTGGTCGCCGACTGGCAAATCATCGCCGACCTGTCGTTTGCGGATCTTGTGCTGTGGCGCAAGGTCGACGAGGGCTTTGTTGCGATCGCGCATTGCCGGCCATCGACGGGCCCTACCGTGCACCAAGAAGAGATGGTCGGGGCGCGTGCAAGTTCCGGGCGCATTGCCCACCTCGACAAGGCGCTGACCACCCGCGAGATCGTGGTGTCGCGTGAGCCGCGGTGGGATGAGACCTATGCCGTGCGCGAGGAGGCCCTTCCCGTTGTCATGAAGGGCGACAAGGTGATCGCAGTCTTGGCCCGTGAGGCGTCGATGGCGGCGCTTCGTTCGTCGAGCCGCCTCGAGATTAACTACAAGGGCGCCGCCGACGATCTCCTCGGGATGATCACTCGAGGCGAGTTTCCGGTGCGTACGTCGGTCACCGGGCCCAAGAGGGGCGCGCCGCGCGTAGGCGACGGAGTGCTCCGCGTGGATGCGCAGGGGATTGTGACGTATGCCAGCCCCAATGCCTTGTCGTGCTTTCACCGTTTGGGCGTGACGGGCTCGCTGATGCATCGATCACTCCCGCGGGTTGTGAGCGCGATGGTGTCCGAGGTGGGCACCGTGAACGAGACGCTCGCCATGGTCACTGCAGGACGGGCGGCCTGGCGCACGGATGTGGAGGCAAATGGCGCGGCGCTCTCGCTGCGCGCGATTCCCGTGACCCAACACGGCGAGAGGCACGGTGCCGTGCTGTTGTGCCGTGACGTGAGCGAGCTCCGCAGGCGCGAACGCGAGCTCATCACCAAGGACGCGACCATTCGCGAGATCCATCACCGCGTCAAGAACAACCTGCAGACCGTCGCAGCATTGCTCCGCCTTCAGTCTCGACGCGTCGAGGCTCCCGAGGCTAAGGCAGCACTCGCGGAGGCGATGCGGAGGGTGTCGACCATCGCGATGGTGCACGAGACCCTGTCGGGCACTCTCGACGAACTGGTGCACTTCGACAACCTCGTGGGCCGTTCCGCTCGCATGGCTGCAGAGATCGCCTCGCCTGGGGTGCAGGTCAAGATTGTCCGCGACGGTGACTTTGGGATGATTCCCGCCCAGTACGCGACGTCATTGGCGCTCATCCTGACCGAGCTTGTCACGAACGCCGTCGAACACGGTTTTGAGGGGCGCGAACACGGAACGATCACCATCTCCGCAGAGAGGCAGGGTTCGACTCTTCGCGCCTCGATTGCCGACGACGGCAAGGGATTCTCGGGGGAGCCCTCGGGGCTTGGCTCGCAGATCGTGCGCACGCTCATCACGAACGAATTGCACGGAAGCATCGAGTGGACCGGGACGCCACGAGGTTCTTTGGTGAACCTCGTGGTCGTCATCGAGGGCGATTAGCAAGCGCGCTGAGCGCGCCGGCGTCGCCGGTCTAGCGGTCGCTACTTGGCGGCACGTCGTGCGCGAGCGGCACGACGCTTCAAGGAACGGCGTTCGTCCTCAGACAAACCGCCCCACACACCAGAATCCTGGTTGTGTTCCATCGCCCACTGGAGGCACGTGTCCCTGACGTGGCAGGAGTTACAAACAGCCTTGGCTCGTTCGATCTGCACGAGTGCAGGCCCGGTGTTCCCCACAGGGAAGAACAACTCGGGATCGTCGACATCGAGGCATGCTGCGCGGTCGCGCCAATCCATCACTTCACCTCACACAAAGAAAGAGCGGCGATCCACCAGTGGTGAGCTCGCCGCAACGTCGCGGTACTGGTGTTCATGTTCGCATTGTTAACAACAGATGACAAGAGATAGTTCCTGTAACCTCGAAAACAATTTTGCGGTTGAGGTGGGAGACCATGCACAAAGCTAAGAGTGCGGCCGGATTGCTGGACGTGTCGGCGCTTGTCATTTTGGGTCTCGAGACGGCCTTGGTGGCCGTGATCGCGGTCGGCTACGCCGCGTACGCCCTGTTTGAGCGGTCCTTTTCGGGTCTCGGGTGGTCGCTTGCCGCGGTGGCCGCGATTTTGGCAGTCGGCCTGGGCCTCTTCACACGGGGATTCGCGCAGCGTCGGCGTTTCGCTCTAGGCGGAGCCATGACCTGGCAGCTGATGCAGGCGAGCGTGGGAGTGTGGGTTCTCGGCACGCTCCCGGTGGTGGGGGCGGCGCTCATCGCCACCGCCGCGGTCGTGGGCGTCGCCGTGGTCAAAAGGCAGGCGGCTCTGGGCGCTCCCGGTGTGGGAGATTCCGGTAGGGGAGACCCTCGTCGGGAAGATCCCGTCGGGTAGCCTCCGGGTCGGCTCGTGCGTGCCCGTTCGGGTGTCCTCTCGCCGTGCGGCCTCCCCTCGCAACGCCCCCACCTAGCGCAGCGCCTTGGCCGCGAGATGCCGTCCGCGGTCCGGCGCGTCGTTGTAGAGGGTCACCGCGGGCAGGCGATCGGCACTCGGGAGCGCCACGAGGGCTCTGCGTACTCGCCCGGAGGCTCTGACGAGGGCCACACCCGGCGTCTCCGCGTGGATGCTCGCGGCATCGGCTATTCCCACGACGTCCTCTGAATCCGCGGCCGATGCGGCCCGCAGCGCGACCGTGGTGGTCATCGCGGCGCGAAGCCTGGGTGACAGGACTGCCGCCGGGCGGGTGGTGGCGAGAAGGAGTCGCACGTGTTCGGGGCCGGCGTCCCTCGCGATTCGCTCGCACTCGTCGGCGACGGCCCGTCCGCCCGCGCCATAGGCGTGGAGGTCGTCGGCGATTACCACCGTAAGGCGTGGGCCCCCACGTGCGCACGAGAGCATCCGGATGGCCTCGTCCGCCGTGGCATGCGTCGCCGCGAGCCGCACGTGGGGCAGGTCGAGGCAGGGCCCAAGCGGGCCCGGATCGCCGGGGCACACGATCACGATCTCGAGCTCGTCGGGTCGCAGGGTAGCGGCGAGCGAGCACGCGAGCGTCGCTAGACATGTGCTCTTGCCCGAGCCCGCCATCCCCGCGATGAGCGCATGGGGTGAGGAACCGTCGAATCGAATCTCCCAACGCGTCGATGCGGTATCAAGCCACGCCCCCACGAGGATGCCCGCTGCGGCGGTGGGATACGCATCAGCGTGGTCAAGGGCGGCAGCGTCCGCCCAGCGGATCTCGTGGGGGCTGGGGGCCCGCGCCCGGCCCGCATACCGGCGGGCGAGGGCCTCGGCGGTCTCCACTTGTACTCGCACAGGGGGTGCGAGCGTGACGACGCCCCCACAGGTCACGCTGACGCATGCCGCGGTTCCGGTGAGGACAAGCGGCGACGGGTGGTTTGAGGACGGCGCCGGCGAGCCCAGGCGTATCTGCCCATCGTCCTTCTGTGCGGGCGGGAGCCAATCGAGCCAAGGCTCGGCGATCGGGGAGGGTGCGGGCGGACGCCGTCCTCGCGCAAGGATCACGGCGCGAGCGAGGTCCGCGGGATGCTCGCCGTGGATCGTGATGTCGCCGAGCCACTCGCGAGGGGGCTGATCCTCGAAAGGCTTCGTCGCGTCGACAGGCGCCGTCGGGTCGAGGAGCGCCATGAGTTCGAGGGTCCTCCGGCGCCGCAGGCGCAGCCAGCGACGGGCCGCGGGTCTTGCGAGATCCTGCCAATGTGGTGCGGCCTTGGGGGCAGGGAGGGCAAACGAGGCCGCCCGATCGGTGGACTCAGGAGTGCCGCTGCGCAGCATGAACAGCGTGTGGCCCGCCGCGATCACGTCGCCCACACGGACTGTTGCGGCGTGTCTTCTGCCCCGCCAGACGAGCGTCCCCCTTCGTTGCGCCCACACTCCGGTCCCATTGACGGTGGCGAGGTCGCGGACTCGCACCGCGAGCGCGCTGGCAACGCGGATCGATACGTGTGCGGCGTCCATCGCATCGTCCCCCAGGGCGGGGAAGCCCGTCGCCGATCCGATCGTCACCTGCCCCGCTCTGGCGGCGCCGTCGATCGGGGTGCCGTCGATCGGGGTGCCGTCGATGGGAGCGCCACCGGGGGGAGCGCCACCACTGGGAGGCCCCTCCATCGAAGCCACGTCAAGCGGGATGATCGCTCCCGCGTCGGGGCCCGCGATCACCGCAAGGTGGAGCCCCGTTGCCGCGTCGTGTCCAGGCAGCGGATGAGCCGAAAGCCGCGCGCCCGCGACGAGGGGCCACCTGCCTGCGGGGTGGTCGCCATCCAGGCCGGCACGGCCGCACCAAGCGGAGATATGTCCACCACCCGGGTGCTTGTCTCTTGTGCGCTCGCTCCGAGCGGGCCCGACGCCGGCGCCTTGAGAACCGGCGTTCCCCCCGCTGTAGCCGGCCAGAACCTCATGAAGGGGCGTACCTGGACGCACCTCAAGATCGATGGCTCCCTCGCGATGGAGCGATTCGTCGACGGTGATGCGCACCGCATGAGTCTGTCCGGCATACCTTGCGAAGTGTTCCGTTCCGGTGTGATCCGGTGAGTTGCCGTCGGCGTCGCTGGCTGGGGACGGCGCCAATCCACGCCGCCCTGCACCGCGCGGCACCTTCGTGCCAGGTACTACTGAATCGGATCGATGGGCGTGACTTCGCCGTCGGGCTCCACGATGCCCGCGTACCAGACCGATGTGGATTGAGCGATGAGCCGAGGCATGTGCTGAAGCGCGTATTCGCCGCGCACGGATGAGCTCGAGAAGACCGCCGCGGGAGTCTCTTCCCACACGGTGTCGGGGTCCTTCGTGACGACCACTGGCTGCTCCCCCCACACCTGGGCCATGCTGGCAATCGAGGCGGTGTCGAGGGGTACGAGCGCCAGCACGACAGGCACGTCGCACATCACGCGAATGGTTCCGAAGTAGCCCGATGATCCCGAGAGGATCACCGGCCTGCCATCGATGATGCCGCACAGCGTATCGATTTCGGACCGAGAGCCGTCTTGCTCGCTCAGGAACACGTAGGGAGATGCCGACACGAGGGGCGTGTCTCCAGGGCGGACGCTGACGTACGTCGTCACAGGTGCGGCAATCATGATGATCGCGGCGACGATGCTCGCACGCCTGGCGTAGCGAGGCCATGACCGTCCCACGAGAGCCACGAGCCACCAGGCGCCCACTCCCGCGGCGATCGCGAGGCCGGGAAGGGTCGCGGGCTCGAAGCGCCTGATGGCCCACAACTGGTCGGGAACGATTGCCGGGTGGATCAGGTAGACAGCGCTGGGGACCGCGACCGCTCCGAGGAACACCAGGCCGGCGGGCCGCGATGTGAAGGTCCTCCACACGATGACCGCAAGCCCCAGAGTCGCGAGGGCGAGCACCGGCCACGTGAGGTAGTAGCTGAGCCACGTGACCGTGTTCTCGGCGTAGGTGCGCGTCTCGTCGATCGGATAGCCCTCGAGCTTTTGGAATTGGGCCACGACGCTATTGGTGAATTGATCGGTCGTGCTGATGGTGCCACGGTGGTCCGTCATCCACAACGGCCGGGATGCAAGGCCGACCATGGTGAGGACGGTGGCGCTTACGGCGAACTTGGCCACGGTCTCTCTGCGAATGGCGACGCCCCTGACGAGGCGACGCACCAGGGGCGCTGCTGCGATGAGCTGGACCACGATGAGCGCGACCACGACGCCCGCATATGCCACGCCCAAGGTGCGAGATTCGTCGCCCAGCCGCTCAAGGTAGGAGGTGCTCCATCGTGAAAGCGACCAGTACCCCGCACCCACCATGAACGCCTGAGGGACGACAAAGGCGATGAAAGGAAGCATGCCCTTGGATCCGCGCGCAAAGCAGATGGCCGCAACACCCAAGAGCACGCCGAGTGCGTACACGCCGCCGTCGATGCGACACAGGGCTGTTGCGCCTGACGCCAGGCCCGCGGCCACGAGCGCACCCTTCCGCCCCTCGGCGATTCCCGTCCACGCCCATGCCACCGACGCCATGATGAGCAGGAGGGTGAGGGGCTCGGAATAGGGTGACCGGGTGAGGCCCACATGTGCGACGGTGAGCGCCATCAGCGCCGCGGGGCCTAATGCGGCCAACGGACCCAACATGCGTCGCGCCACCAGATACACGGCCAGGATGCCGACGCCCCCGATCACGATGTTCATGCCAAGGACTCCGGGGATCCCCGCGATCCACCCCCCGACCGACAACACTCCGGGAAGCATCTTGGCGCCCTGGGGCTGCACCACGTCGCCCGCGAGGTTCCATGCCTGCCAGGCATCGGGAATGACGTTGGCCTGTTGCGCGGCGGCCTCGATGGCCCCGAGCGTGGGAATGTCGGTCGATGGGTGGTCAACGAGCCACACGCCCGTCAACGCCAAGAACCCTGGGTCCCTGGTGACGACGAGGTATTCGGAGGCGAAGAAGAGACCCACGACGATCCACGCTGCGACGCCTGCCAACGACAGCGTGCCCGCGCGCACATCCACGTCATCGGGGGCCTCATGGGGCCTTACGGCGCGCCATAGCCCGAACCCGATGGCGATTGCGAGGGGCAGGGTGGTCCACGGTCGATGGATTCCGAGACTCACCGTTGTTCCTGCGGCGATCGCGAGCGCGACGGTGGCGGCCACGAGCATCTCGGCTGACCGTGCAAAGAACAGCCGGGCAGCCGGGCCTCGGGCAAAGCGGGTGAGTGTCACGTCGGGACACTATCAACGCTGGGGAGTCACGGTTGATCGACTCGGCGTGGCAAAGTCTGATCTCACGGGTAATGTGGGCGCATGGCGAGAATAGTCTTGGTCGAAGATGACCCCACCATTTCAGAACCCTTGACTCGGGCTTTGGGGCGAGAGGGTTACGACGTGGAGTGGCACGGGACGGGTCTCGGCGGCGTGGGCGCCGCTCACGACGCCGATTTACTGATCCTGGACCTTGGCCTTCCTGACATTGACGGCGTCGAGGTGGCCCGCCGCGTGAGGGATCAGGGACTCACCGTTCCGATCCTGATGCTCACGGCGCGGGCCGACGAGGTGGACCTCGTCGTGGGCCTCGACGCGGGGGCCGATGACTATGTCACCAAGCCGTTCCGCCTCGCCGAGTTGCTTGCTCGCGTGCGCGCCCTCTTGAGGCGACGCGGCGACGGCGAGGGTGCGGGAGAACTCGCCGCTGGCGGGGTACGCGTCGATGTGTCCGGCCACAGGGCGTTCCTGGACGATAAGGAACTGCAGCTGAGCGGCAAGGAATTCGACCTTCTTCACGTTCTCGTGGCCCATGCGGGCTCCGTGGTGTCGCGCGAGCAGCTCATGCGTGAGGTGTGGGATGCGGATTCGCATGCGCCCTCCAAGACCCTGGACATGCACGTGTCGTGGTTGCGCCGCAAGCTTGGCGACGACGCCGCGCAGCCCCGCTTCATCACTACGGTGCGGGGCATGGGCTTCCGCTTCGAGAACGACTGAACGGTGCGTCGCCGGGTTCTTGGCGCCACGCTGTCCGCGCTCGCGGTCGCGATGATTCTGCTCGGCATCCCGCTGGGCGTGTTCGCATTCCAACTTGTCAGGGATGATTCGCTACGCGATCTCGATTCGCGAACCGCGACGGCCGCGCGGTCCATCGAGGTGCGGTACGTCGTGGGCGAAACCCTCGACGAAGACATCCTGTCGAACTTCCTCAGCTCGGCCTCCGGCGCGCCGCGCCACATTGAGGTCACGCTTCCCGACGGATCAAACATCTCCGCGGGAACCGAGCCCCAGCCGTCGTTCAGAGGCAGCTACGCGACCGACTCTGGCGTCATCGTCATCATGTCCATTTCCAGATCCGATGTGTTCTGGGAGGCCGCACGCGCCGTGGGGCTTGTGTTCGCGGTGGGCGTCGTAGCCGTCGTCGCCGGCGCGGTCATGGCGTCGTGGCAGGCCAACAGGCTCGCGGCGCCGCTCGTGTATCTCGCGGCATCCGCAGAGCAAATCGGTTCGGGCCAGACCCGACCCAAACTCAAACGCAGCGGGGTCGAGGAGATCGACCTGGTGGCCGAGGAACTCGTGCGCAGCGCGGACAGGATGGCGGCGAGACTCTCCGCGGAGCGCCAATTCGCGGCCGACGCGTCACATCAGTTGCGCACACCCCTCACGGCGCTCAGCATGCGGCTCGAGGAGATCGGTGCGACCACCACGCAGGACGAGGTGCGCACCGAGGTGGAGGCCTCGCTCGAACAGATTGAGCGGCTCGTTGGCGTGGTCGACGACCTCCTGGGGCGCACCCGAAAGGCGCTTGGTGCTGGCACCGAGATGGTGTCACTCACCGAGGTCTTCGAGCAGCAGCGGACCGAATGGGCGCCCGCCTTCGTCAAGGCCGGACGAAGACTGCGATGGGGCGCGACCGACGCCTCCGTCTTCGCCACTCCGGGAGGGCTTGCCCAGGTGCTTGCGACCCTCATCGAGAATTCGCTGATCCACGGAGGAGGCGCCACGACCGTTGTCGCTCGCTCGTCGGGAAACAGCCACGCGATCGTGATCGAGGTCAGGGATGAGGGTGAGGGCGTTCCCGATGACTTGGGTTCGCGCATCTTCGAACGCTCCGTGACGTCGGGCAACGGAACCGGGCTGGGGCTCGCCCTTGCGCGCGATCTGGTGACCGCCGACGGCGGGCGCCTCGAGCTGTCTCAACGAGTCCCCGCGGTGTTCTCGGTTTTCCTACAAGGGGTGCCAAAGATGGTCGACCTCGACACCGTCGTCCCTCACAGCAGGGCTCGCAAGAAGCGCCGACGCTTGGGCGGCGGCCGCTCCGACTCCTAGCCGAAACGCCCTATTGCTCGGGCGAGCCGTCCGCGTCCGTCGTCACCGGTGACGACGCGGGAGCAAATACCCACGTGGTGAATCCCACGTAACGCGCGATCGTGCCGAGCCCGATTCCAGTCAACGACGACACGTTGTCGGCCATCCACGACGTCCAACCGAGCCCATGGTGGGTGAGTGCGACAGCTCCGGCCTCGAGGACGAGCGCGGCCGCGTTGACCGCGCCAAAGAGAAGCAACTCCTTGCCTGGCCGATGCCGGCGCCTGCCTCTGAACGTCCAGCCGCGATGCGCGGCCCACGCGAAGGCAATCGATGCGATGGTCGCGATGACTTTGGCGGTCACAACGCGGTCGTCACTTCCACCCACGGCGACGTCTGGTCCGAGCGGACCCGCGCGAAGCGCGTTGAAAACCCCGAGATTCACCACGACACCGAGCGCTCCCACGACGCCAAAACGCGCCAGGAGAGCCGCTCGGGCGCGAATCCACGCACCAACGCGCCGCACAGGATTGACTGGGCTCATGTGCCACGAGCGTAGTGGCCGGTAGGTTAGTGGCATGACGCGAGTGGCAGTAGTGGGAGGCGGGCAGCTGGCCCGGATGATGGCCCCAGCGGCCACCGCGATGGGCGTGACCCTGCGAGTGCTGTGCGAGTCGAGCGAGGCCTCGGCCGCACTTGCCGCTCACGAGACCGTGGTGGGCCTTCCAGGCGACGCGGAGGCCATCAGGGCCCTGTTGGCCGAGCCTCGGCCAGACGTCGTCACCTGGGAGCACGAGCACATTCCCGCTGACGTGTTCGCTCTTGCCGCCCAGGAGGGCATCCCCGCCAGGCCGGGCGCATCGGCGCTGCTGTATGCGCGGGACAAGATCGAGATGCGCGAACGCCTCGCCGCCCTGGGGCTGCCGATGCCCGCGTGGCGCCTCGTGACGACCGAGGACGAGGTCGAGGAGTTTCTGGCGGTTCATGGCGGCGTGGGCGTCCTGAAGACGGCCATGGGCGGATACGACGGCAAGGGAGTGCGCATCGTGCGCAGCCCCGACGAGGCCGACGAATGGCTTGCCGCTGCGGCCGATGGCGGGCCCAGGCTCCTGATCGAGGAGAAGGTGGCGTACGACCGCGAGGTCGCCATCCAGGTAGCGCGCAGGCCCTCGGGCGAGATGCGCGCCTGGCCGCTCGTCGAGTCGATTCAACGCGACGGAGTCTGTGCTGAGGTGATCGCCCCAGCCCCCGACCTCACGCCAGCGATGCAGGCCGAGGCCGAACGCATCGCCCGCCTTGTCGCGACGCAGCTCGACGTCACGGGCGTGCTCGCGGTCGAGATGTTTGACGTGGGTGGTCTCCTGCTGATCAACGAGCTCGCGATGCGTCCACACAATTCGGGGCACTGGACCATCGAGGGCACGGTGACGAGCCAGTTCGAGCAGCACCTGCGTGCAGTCCTTGACTGGCCGCTGGGTGATACCGCGGCGCTTGCGCCCGTGACGGCGATGGCCAACGTGCTCGGAGGCTCTCGCGAGGTGCTTGAGACCGCGTGGCACGCGATGCCCGATCCAGGCGCCAAGGTCCACCTGTACGGCAAGGGCATGCGGCAGGGCCGCAAGCTCGGTCACGTGACGGTGATGGGCGAGAGCCTGGACGACGTCAGGAAGCGTGCCGTCGAGGCCGCCACATGGATCAGGGATGGAGAGTCGTCATGAGCGCAATCGTGGGAATCGTCATGGGTTCGGATTCCGACTGGCCGGTCATGAGTGAGGCCGCCGCGGTCCTCGACGAGTTCGGCATCGCCTGCGAGAAGGATGTTGTCTCCGCTCACCGGATGCCCGAGAAGATGATCGCCTATGGCCGCGAGGCCGAGCAGCGCGGACTGCGGGTCATCATCGCGGGCGCTGGGGGCGCGGCTCACCTGCCCGGAATGCTCGCCTCCGTCACCGCGCTTCCGGTGATAGGGGTGCCCGTACCGCTCAAGTACCTCGACGGAATGGACTCCTTGCTCAGCATCGTCCAGATGCCTGCGGGGGTGCCCGTGGCAACGGTGTCGATTGCCGGAGCGCGCAATGCTGGACTGCTAGCGGCACGCATCCTGGGTGCAGGTGAGGGCGAACAACCGCAGGCGATCCGTGCGGCGATGCGCGCGTTCCAGGAGCAACTGCGTGCCACTGCCGAGGCAAAGGGCGCGACGCTCAGGGAACTGTAGTCCCGCGCATCGCGCCCCCTGAACCTCGAGAGTTACGAGGCGGCGCAGGCTGCCAGGATTCCCTCTTGGCTGTTCGGGTCGATCCCGCTGTCGGACGGGGTGGTCGTCCCGGAGTCAGCGGTTCCGGTGCCTGTCGTCCCGGTGCCCGTGGTTCCTAGGTCGGTCGAGGTGGCGTTCGAGGGAGATGCCGACTGGTCGTCGAGCAACGGCGCAATCGGCTGGTCGGCGATGAGGGCCTGCCACACCTGACTCGCTTTGTTGGTGAATACCACTGTCACCTTGGGATTCGCCGGATCGGCCATCACAGGGGCGGTGGCGAAGGTGAAGTCGGTAGACGGGTCGAGGCCTCTCAGCGAGAACGCAAGACCGGTGAGGGTGTCGACGTTGCCAAAGGCATCGTCCATCCTGAGCGAACCTGCGACGGCCTTCACAAAGTTGGTGACGTCTTGGGGTCGGTAGAGCATCTCCGCGCTCAGGACCTTGCTGGCAAGGTTCTTCAGAAGTTGCTGCTGGCGGTCGATGCGGTCGAGGTCTGAGCCGCTGAGTCCATTGCCGTGCCGCATGCGCGCGTAGGCGATCGCCTGGGTGCCATTCAGCACCTGAGGTCCTGCAGTGAGGCTGGTTCCTGAAAGATCATCCTGCACGGCGGTCGGAATGCACATCGGGACGCCGTCCACCGCGGCCACCATGTCCCTGAATCCGACGAAGTCGATGACGGCGAAGTGGTCGATGTAGATCCCCGTCAATGATTCGATCGTTTTGATAGTGCACGCCGCGCCGTCAGCGACGGAGCCATTCGCGACCCCGTTGGCGAACGCGACGTTGAACCTGTCTGTCCAGCCGCGTTGGGACGTGCCGTCGGAGCGTTCGCAGTCGGCAAGCTGCACCACGGTGTCGCGGGGGATTGACACGAGGTCGATGCGCGAACGATCCGCAGAGATATGCATGATGAGGGTGGTGTCGCTCCGCATGCCGTCCTCCTGGCCGCCGATCACGCCGTTCTCTCCGCTGCGGTCATCGACACCAATGAGGGCGATGTTCACGGGCAAGCCCGATGAGCCGTCGGTGGGAGCCTGCGGTGCTGCGGGCCGATCGGGGCCGAGCAGCGTGGTGATGTCGTTGGTCACAAGCGCTGCATCCAACTGGGCCTTGTAGGTCTGTACGAAGACCAGGCCGAAGCCGGCTGCCCCTGCGAACAACCAGGCAATTGCCTTGACGAGGGGGTGGCCACGCCTCGTGGCGGCATGCCGGACTCGGGTGTCTAACTCTTCAGTCATGGTGTTTGCCCCCCGCTCGAAGTTGCCTCACGTAGCGGAGGTCACCTACACACACAACGACGGCTGGGCGCATTCGGTTGGGGGATGGCACCGCGATGCGCGCGTTCCAGGAGCAACTGCGCGCCACGGCCGAGGCAAAGGGCGCGACGCTCAGGGGCCTGTAGTCCCGGGCACCGCGCCCCCTGAACCTCGAGAGTTACGAAGCGCAGGCCGCCAGGATTCCCTCTTGGCTGTTCGGGTCGATCCCGCTGTCGGACGGGGTGGTCGTCCCGGAGTCAGTGGTCTCGGTGCCTGTGGTTCCTAGGTCGGTCGTGGTGCTGTTCGAGGGAGATGCCGACTGGTCGTCGAGCAACGGTGCAATCGGCTGGTCGGCGATGAGGGCCTCCCACATGGCTTCCGCCTTGTAGCTGAACTGCACGCGGTTGGGGTCCGCCGGATACGCCTCGACGGGTGCCGTAGCCATCACGATTCCGTTGACGGGGTCAAGGTTGCGCAGCGAAAATGCGAGTCCGCCTACGTAGTCCAGGCTTCCCAGTTCCTCGTCGACGGTGAGCGAGTCCGCGACCGCCTTGATGAAGTTGGTGACATCGAGTGGGCGATAGAGCATCTCCGCACTCAGGACCTTGCTCGCCATGTTCTTGAGGAACTCCTGCTGGCGGTCGATGCGATCGAGATCGGAACCCGAGACGTTGTCACCGTGACGCATACGCACGTAGGCGACGGCCTGTGTTCCGTCCAGCACCTGGGCGCCGGGGTCGAGGTAGGTGCCCGAGTAGGCGTCGGCGTAGGAGGTGGGGATGCACATCGGCACACCGCCGATGGCGTCGACCATGTTCCGGAAGCCGATGAAGTCGATCACGGCGTAGTGGTCGATGTAGATACCGGTGATGGACTCAACCGTCTTCATGGTGCACGCAGCACCAGCTGCGTTCGACCCATCCTGGGCGCCGTTCGCAAAGGCGATGTTGAATTGCCCGGTCCAGCCCTTGACAGTCGACCCGTCCTCAAGTGTGCAGTCGGCGACGCGCACGATCGTGTCGCGCGGGATCGATACGACGTCGATGCGGCTGCGATCCGCAGAGATATGCATGATGAGTGTGGTGTCGTTGCGCGTGCCTTGTTCTTCTCCGCCGATCGCGGCGTTCTCTCCCGAGCGGTCATCCGACCCCATGAGCAGGATGTTGACCGCGGCTCCTGACGAGCCATCGGTGGGGGCCAGCGCGGCGGCCGGGCGGTCGGGCCCCAGGAGCGGCGAGATATCCTCGGTGGTGATGTGTGACTCGATCTGCGACGTGTAGGTCTGTACGAATACGAGGCCAAAACCGGCGGCCCCTGCAATCAGCCATGCGACACCCTTCAAAATGGGGTGGCCGCGCCGTGTGGCGGCATGCCGGATCCGTACGTCTATCTGTTCAGTCATGCATGATCTCCCGGCTCAACGACGATCTCATAGTGTATGTCCCCCGAACTCACAACGATCATGGGGCCCGATTGGTTGTGTTTGTCCGCCCTCGGAGTGTGGTCGCGGGTGATCTGCGTTACATTCGACTTGACGCACGCGGATTACACCGGTGTAATTCATTGCGAGCGGGGTTCATCCCGAGCGTCGATCGGAGGACGAGCACATGTGGAATTTGTATACGGGCTCCCTGCCGTCCGATGCGGGCACCAAGGTCACGATGGCCTCGGTCGTCGACATCTTCTCGGTAGAGAGCGATGGCCCTCTCGGCTGGCAGGACCGCGCGCTGTGCGCGCAGACCGATCCTGAAGCGTTTTTCCCCGAAAAGGGTGGATCGACACGCGAGGCCAAGAAGGTGTGCACCTCGTGCGAGGTTCGCTCCGAGTGCCTCGACTACGCACTCGCGCATGATGAGCGCTTCGGGATCTGGGGTGGGCTCTCCGAGCGGGAGCGCCGCAAGCTCAAGCGCCGCGCGGTCTAGGGTGCCGCGGCGGTTCACCCCCACATCATGAGCACGCCCTTTGTGAGGGCCGTGCTGGTCACCGACGGACGCACGGATTTTATCGCGGCAACGCTGGCCGCCGTGGCGTCTTCGGATCTGGTTCCCTCGATCCTCCACCTTGTCCTTCTTGGCGACGCCGACGCGCCCGTTCCGCTAGGGCTCGAGGTCGAGGTTTCACACTCCACGGCGACCACGTATGGCGAGGCTGTCGCCGAGACTCTCGCGGCACACCCCTCCCGCGACGGAGAGTTGCTCTGGCTCCTGCACGACGACGTGGCTCCCGCTCCCGACGCGCTTGACCACCTGGTCGCGACGATGGGCAAGCGCCCTCGGGCGGCAGTGGTGGGCGCCGCGCACGTGAGGTGGAGAGACCCATCCAGGTTGGTCAACCTGGGAACCACCGTTTCTCGCATCGGCGCACGGCGCATCGGCCTGGTAGTCGAGGACGACATTAACCAAGGTCAGCACGACTGGCGCGAAGACGTGATGGCGGTCTCGCTTGCGGCCGCGCTGGTGAGACGTGACGTGTGGGACAGCCTGGGCGGTATCGATCTCGGATACCGAGGCTTTGGCGACAGCGTCGAGTTTTGTCGGAGGGCATGGGCCAGCGGCTACGACGTCGTCGTCGAGCCTTCTGCACTTGTGCGCCATGCTCAGGCCTCGCTTTACGGTGCGAGGCTCTTGCGCCACGGTCGAGGTGCCACGCACGCGCGCCGACGCGTGAGCGATTGGCATCACGCCTTTGCGTGGGCGCCGTGGTGGTTCGTTCCGTTCTTGGCGCTGATGGTGCCGCTGAGCGCGATCCTGAGGGTGCCTCTCCGCATTGCGCAGAACGTCCCCCGCATCGCGCTCGCCGAGCTCGTGGTGCCGCTCATGCTGACTCGCAGGATTCCCGCGATCGCACGCACCGCTGCGGCGCATCGGCGCGTGGGTGCGACAGGAAACATAGAGGGGCGGCTCTACGCGAGCGCGAGGCAGGTTGTCGACGCCGTGCGTCAGCGTGAGCTTGGGGTGTTCGAGAGGTCTCGGGCCGAACGGGTCCCGAGCGACATGGTCAGGGCAGAGCTCGACCGGGCGCGAGCGACCCACAGGCTCGGCCTGCTGACCGTCATCGCGGTGACCACGGCCGCCTCGGCTGCGATCGGCGTCTCTTGGGTGCGTGCCTTGGCCGCAGGCCAGATGATCTCGGGGGAAGGCGTCGGCACCACCGCGCTGAGCCTAGAGTCCGTGTGGTCTCGCGCCTGGACGGGTTGGTCCGAAGTGGGGCTAGGCGCCCCGGGGATCGACGGTGCGTTCGCGGGTCTGATGGTGCCGCTCTCGGTGTTCCCAGGTGGGCTGCGCCTTGGATTTGGCGCCTTGCTCGTCGCGGCGCCGCTTCTCGCTGGATTCGCCGCGTGGCGGGCTGCTGGCCACGCGACCAGAGGCCCGTGGATGCGCGTCTCGGCCGCTCTGGTGTTCGCACTGTGGCCGCCATTCCTTGCGGCGATTGCAGACGCTCGCGTCGGCGCGGTGATTGCTCATGTGGCGCTAGCGATCGCGGCTGACGCCCTCGCACGGGCGACCGGGTGGCGTCGCGGCGAGTTGGTGGGTCCTCGCATTCAACTTGATGCCCCAGCGGCCTCCGCGTCCGCCCGTCTCGCGACCGCGCTTGCCCTCACCGTCGCGACCGTCGCGCAGCCCGTTTTGCTCGTTCCCGTCATCGTTGTCCTGGTCACGATGGGGGTCCTCGCCCGGCCACTGCGATGGCGCCTGTGGGGGATGCTCGGCGTTCCGGTGGTCGTGGGCCTTCCGGGCTTGGTCTCCGCCGCGCGTCACATCACCGAACCCACCGTCCTGTTGTCGATCCTTGCGAGAGAGCCCGGACCCGGCGCATCGTGGACGGGGGACACGTGGCAGGTCGCCCTTGGCATCGCGGACGCGGACAGGTGGGCTCCGTTGCTTCAGGGCGCATGGGTGTTCGGGATGCTGGGGTCCCTCGTCCTGGTGGGGGCAGCGCTTGCTTCTCTGTTCTCCAAGTCCGCGTGGCGCGCAGGCGTGACGGGACTCGCGGTGATGGGGCTCGGGTTAGCGGTTTCCGGGTGGTCCGCGGCGTCGACCGTGGCATGGCCGGACAACGCCGGAACCGGCGCGATCGCCGGTTGGCCCGGCACGGGGTCTTCTCTGGTGGCCCTAGGCGCCCTTGTGGCCGCCATGGCGACGCACGGCGCGTTGACGAGCCTCGAGGGACGGCGCTTCGCCGTCGGCCGCGTGGCTGGCGCCATGCTTGCCACTCTCGCCGTCGGATCGTCGCTCGCAGCCCTCGTGTTCATGGCATGGCCAGGCGCAGAGCACGGCTCGGCTGTCGCCGTGGAATCTGAGGTACTTCCCCTCGCGGTACCGCTCGACGAGGAGGGGCCATCCAGGCAGCGCATCATGGTGCTTGACCAACGTGAGGACGGCACTATCTCGTACTCCGTGCTGAGCCACGACGGGACGAGTGACGCGATCGGCAGGGCGGATCTCGACCCCGACGGAGACCCGCTGAGCAGCGCAGGATCCTCCTCGGTCGCCATCGATTCTCTCGCGCGGACTGTCGCCGAGGTCACTCGATCGGGAGAGGCGTCCCTCGACGCATTCACCGGATGGGGCATCGGCACGATCGTCGTGACATCGGGCAGCGATCGCATCCGCAGCGCGCTCGACCAGAACGGGTCTCTCACCATGGTGGGAGGCTCGGAACGCGGATTCGCATACCGGATCGAAGAGGGAGCCGCATCGCGGGCCTGGATCCAAACCGAGTCCTCCCGCATCCCCTTGCGATCCACGGCAACGGACGGTGAGGTCTCCGGCCTCCAGACCCCAGCCGGAACCTTAGTGGTGGCCGTTCCGGCGGGGCCCGGTTGGACGGCCTGGGCCGACGGATCCGAGTTGAGCAACGTCGACGACGCCCTCGGGCGTGCCGCCTTCGCCGTGCCTGCGGGTGTCTCTGATGTCTCTTACGCCTACAGGGACCCGTTCCAGCGCTGGTGGTGGTGGGCGAGCGCTATTGTCGTCGGTTGGGCGCTTGTGGGCGCGGTACCGCTGCGCAGGTCACGTGAGGTGGCGCCATGATCGCGCGAGTGCTAACGCGTTCCTCTGTCGTGCTCGTGGTCGCCGCGGGCGCCGCGGCCGCCTACCTTTCCTCATCCCCCGAACTCTCCGTGCCAGCAAGCGCGACGTATTCCATCACTCCGCCAGGGCCTGTCGTGGCGTGTCCGGGTCCGCAGTACGTTCCGGTGGGAAGCGTGGGAACGGGAGGGGACCTTGCGTCGGTGCCCACGGACCGTGAGTTTGAGGTCTTCTCGCCCGTGACGACCACACCCGCAGGGGACGGTCAGATTGCCGACACGGAGGTTGCGTCGCAGATGGAACGCATCGGCGATGGGGACATCGAGGGCTGGTCCGCGACGTCGTGCGGTCAGCCCGAACTCGACCAGTGGCTCGTGGGCGGCGCCACAGTGCTCGGGTCGTCTGCGCGACTGGTACTGACCAACCCGAGTGGCGCTCCTACCGAGGCCACCGTCACCATCTACGGCCCCTTGGGTCTGGTGCAGGACACCCTTGTCGTTCCCGTCGCTGCTGGCGCGCAGGACGATCGACTCCTCGAGGCCGTTTCGGCAGAACTGCCTGCGATGGTCATCAGGGTCACGGCGACGGGGCCAGGCGTGGTCGCCTCGCTCCAAGACTCGCGACTCGAGGGCTTCCAGCCGGCCGGTACCGAATGGGTCGCTCGCAGCGATCTCGCCGAGACACTCGTGATACCCGCGGTTGGCACGGCGGATGCGAATGCGACGGCCACCTTGAGACTCATGTCGCCCGAAGGGGCCACCGTCGATCTGTCGCTCGTGTCCGATGAGGGCATCGAGTCCTGGTCGGTAGGGAGTGCCTTCTCGCTCGAGCCTGGAGTGGTCACCGACATCGAGCTGCCCTCTGGCCTTAAGGGCGCCATCGAAGTGCGCGCAGATGCGCCCGTGGTGGCCGCCGCGCGCACCGTGGTGCCACGCGAGCCGCGAGAGGCCATCACCGGCGATGTCGCATACGACCACATGTGGGTGAGCGGCGAGGCGCTCGTCGACGGAACGCTCACGGGCGTATTGCCGTTCGAGGGAGCGAGGGTTGCCGTGTACTCGCCCACCAACGCGCGCGTGACGGTGACTGACGCAGGGGGAGCGACCGTGGGGGAGGCCGACCTGAAGGCGCGCACCGTGCAATGGATTGACGTCGCCGCGCCCGCCGGAACGGTGCTGAGCACCACCGGAGAGTTCGCTTGGGCCTTCGTTATGGAATCGGACGATGGCTACATTGCCTCGTCCGCTCCGGTCTTGGTGAGTCAGGGAGATCTCACCGCGACAGTCACCGCCGCCCGCTATCCCGCTGGGAGGTAAGCCGGGCTGCGAAATCAGGCAGCGCGACTAGTCGGCGAGCCCGTATTCGGGGTCGATCTCCTCGGGGCGAATCGACAGAAGGTGACCCACCTGCTCGGCGAGGATGTCGCGCACGAGTCCCGGGATTTCGTCGTCGCTCGCGCGCTGGTCGAGCGGCCTTCGGTACAACACCACTCGCGTCGGCGCACCGTACTCGCCGGGCAGGACCCGTCCAAGCGGCACCCCGTGCTCCCACGGCGCGGGGTCGGAGGGCGGCACGTCTTCGACGCCAAACTCGATGTGACCCCATTGCGAACCCCAGCGCACCGCGAGCCTGGACGAAGCGTCGGCGACGAGGTCGTCGAAGCGCTCGGACCGCGTGCGATAGCCGGGAACCGTCGGCGGGAGGAGCGGCCCTCGCATTCCCCTGCCGTGAGCGTCTCTCCTCATGGTTCGACCCTAACGCCCATCGCGGCGTGGTTGACGTGGCACACCCGGGATCGCGGGTACGGTCGCAAGTGTGATCGCAACCAGGCAGTGCATTAAGAGCGCGTGTTCGCGCGCGGCCGTGGCGACGCTCACGTACGTCTACGTCGACTCGACGGTGGTCGTGGGGCAGCTGTCGATGGAGGCCGAGCCGCATAGCTACGACCTATGCGCGTACCACGCGGAGCGATTCACAGCGCCGCGAGGGTGGAACGTCGTGCACATCCAGCAGGAGTTCGAGGATCAGGGACCGTCGCCCGATGATCTCGACGCGCTTGCGCGTGCGGTGCGCGAGGCCGGTCGACCCGTGGTGAGCCCCTCGACGATGCTCCCGGGGCCCCCGTTGGCCTCCGAACCGCGCCGAGGACACCTTCGCGTCGTGTCCTCCGAGGCGTAGCAAAGACGGCCTAGCGTCTCGCGCGCGTGAGGGTCGGCGCGGAATCGTTAGGCTGGCGCTGTGAACTATCCAGATCTGACTAACCTGATCAAGTCCTACGACGTCCGTGGAGTGGTCGGTGAGGACCTCACCCACGACATCGCGACCGCGATTGGCGCGGCTTTCGCCGATGCCGTCGTGCTTCCCGAGCGCGAGCGCACCGTCGTCATCGGGCACGACATGCGCGACACCTCACCCGGCCTGACCGCCGCTGTGACCGAGGGCCTCACGTCGCGCGGCGTCGACGTCGTGTTGATGGGCCTGACCTCGACCGACGGGCTGTACTTCGCCTCCGGTCACCTCGACATCCCCGGCGTGATGATCACCGCGAGCCACAATCCCGCCGAATACAACGGCATGAAGATGTGCCGGTCACGGGCGCGCGCGGTGGGCGAGAACTCGGGTCTTGGCGACGTGCGGGACCTGACGGCGCGCTACCTCGCCGAGGGCTGGGACAGGGCCTCGGCGCCAGGGGCGACGTCCTCGCGGCCCCTCATCGCCGAATACGCGGCCCTCTTGCGCGGTCTTGTCCCGCTCGATGGATCGAGGCCACTCAAGGTCGTGGTCGACGCCGCAAACGCCATGGGCGGGTACACCGTGCCCATCGTGCTCGGAACCGAGGGCGGTCTGCCGGCGCTGCCCCTCGACATCGTGCCCCTGTACTTCGAGCTCGACGGCACGTTTCCCAACCACGAGGCCAACCCCCTCGACGAGGAGAACCTGCGCGACCTGCAGGCGGCCGTGCTCGAGCATGGGGCCGACATCGGCCTCGCGTTCGATGGTGATGCCGATCGCTGCTTTGTGGTGGATGAGCGCGGCCACATCGTGCGCGCTTCCGCGATCACCGCACTGGTGGGGCTGCGCGAGGTCGCGCGGGTGGGCGTCGAGAAGGGCGCCCCTTCCGTGGTCTACAACACGGTGTCGTCGATGGCGGTACCAGAACTTCTTGGAGCCGCTGGAGCCGTGACGTGGCGTTCCAAGGTGGGGCACTCGAATGTCAAGGCGATCATGGCCCGCGAGGACGCCGTCTTTGGCGGAGAGCACTCGGCCCACTTCTACTTCCGCGACTTCTGGTACGCGGACTCCGGAATGCTCGCGGCAATGCACGTGCTCGCCGCGCTCGGCGAATCGGACGCACCCCTGTCCCAGCTGCTCTCGACGTACGACCCCTATCCGGCATCGGGTGAGATCAATTCGATCGTCGCCGATGTCCCCGAGGCCACCAGGCGCATCGTCGAGGGCTTCGCGGGCGAAGGTGTCTCGCTCGACGAGGTCGACGGCGTGCGCATCTCACATTGGGAGTCGGAGCCGCACTGGTGGATTTCGGTGCGCCCCAGCGGCACCGAGCCGCTCCTGAGGCTCAATGTCGAGGCGGCGGATCTCTCCGTCATGGAGCAGATCAGGGATCGCGCGCTCGCGATCATCAGGGAGGGCTAGATGTCAACCGAGGGTGGAAACAAGGCGATCGTCGCCGCGCTGAGCGCCAACCTTGGCATCGGCGTCACCAAGTTCGTGGCGTTTGCTCTCACGGGAGCGTCGTCGATGCTCGCGGAGGCCATTCACTCCGTGGCCGACTCCGGCAATCAGCTGCTGCTCCTCGTCGGCGGCAAGCAGGCCAAGAAGGAGGCGGATGTCCAGCACCCCTTCGGGTATTCACGGGCTCGCTACTACTACGCCTTCCTCGTTGCCGTCGTGCTGTTCACGCTCGGTGGCCTCTTCGCGCTGTACGAGTCATGGCACAAGTTTCAGCACCCAGAGCCCATCGAATCGTGGCAGTGGGTGCCCATCCTGGTGCTCGTCATCGGCCTAGTGCTTGAGGGCTTCTCCTTACGCACCGCAATTCACGAGTCCAACAAGGTCAGGGGCAACGCCTCGTGGCCCGCGTTCATCCGCAAGTCCCGGTCGCCCGAACTGCCCGTCATCCTTCTCGAGGACTTCGCGGCGCTGTTGGGTCTGGTCTTCGCGCTCTTCGGGGTGAGCATGACGCTGCTGACTCACAACGGCCTGTGGGACGCGGCGGGCACGGGCATGATCGGCCTGCTGCTGTGTGTCGTCGCGTTTGTGCTGGCGAAGGAGACCAAGTCCATGCTCATGGGGGAGTCGGCGACTCCTGAGGACGTACGCGCCATCCGCGAGGCTCTCGAGGCCTCCGACCTCGGCGACGTGATCCACATGCGCACGATGCACCTTGGCCCCGACGACGTCCTCGTGGCCGCGAAGGTAGGGGTCCCTGCGCATATGGAGGCCCACGAGGTGGGACGCCTCGTTGACGACGCCGAGGCCCGCATTCGCGCAGTGGTCCCCGCAGCGCGCCTCATCTACCTCGAGCCGGATGTGCGCCACTCTTTGACCGCGTCGAAGCCAGAGGGCGAATAGCGATGCTCGTTCCGGCGCTGCTCCTGATCGGAATCCTGTCGATCGGCGCCATGGGTTTCGAACTCAAGAAACGGAAGCAAGTGCCGGTGATGGACGCGGGCCTGTTCATGCGCTTCGCCTTGTTGCCGGGCGAAAGGCACGGACCGGTGTGGCCAGCCGCGCATGCCTCGGGTGAATCCATGGTCGCGACGATCACGTCGACAGGGGTTTTCGCGCTCAACTATTCACAGGCGCAAGCGCTGCCTGTGCGTCTCGACCCGGCCGGAGCAGTCGTCGTCATCGGCACCACCCACATGATTGCGCCAGGTGCGAGCGAGCCGCTCGTTGATGTGACGGTCACCTCGCCGCGGCAGCCCCCCGTGAGCTTCAGCATGGCCATCGGTGGCGCCGACGCGCTTGTCGCGTGGGCCGCGGCGCCTCGCTCAACCCCAGGAGCTTGAGGCGACCTCGTCCGTTGTCGCCGACCTCACGCTATTGCGGCACGTCAACCACGCCATGCGGAAGGCGATAGACCGCAACGGCCTGTTGGGCGTCGGCGGTGAGCCTGGCGACCTCGAGCGCGTATTCGCGGTCCCTGCGCACCGCAAGCACGGCGGTCATAAAGGTTTCCGGGTGGGTGCCCTCGGGCGGTAGGGGCGCGACGAAGGGGCTGATGCGGTGCGCGAGGTCCTCTCCCAGTTGCCGACGCGAGGTGGGGTGAAGCGCGGCAGCCCTGGTGAGCAGCTGCCTGGCCTCGAGGGCGAGACCATCGGGAAGCCTGCGAATGTCCACCGAGGATGCCCAGTCGGTCAGCGAGTACGGCACAAAGAGCTGCGCGTGCTGAGTGGGAGCGGTGCGCGTCTGGAGCGCATAGGTGCCGGCGAGCATGTCGCCGACGCGCTTGCCCTTGGCGTTCGCGGCCGACGCGATAAGCGCGATGGCTCCCGACGACATCCACAGCTCGATCACGCCGACGAGCGCCCTGATGAGCGCCTGCCTGAATGAGATGGGCCCGCCGTCGTCGCGCACGATGCGCAGGCCCAGGGCCAGGCGTCCCAGGCTGCGGCCCCGAGTGAGCGTCTCGACCAACACGGGCACCCCCACGAAGAAGCCGAGCGCGTGGACGAGAAACACGGCCGCGAGGGCCGCGTTGTCGAGCGAGTTCACGACCGTGGCGAGCAGGATCAGCAGCGTGACGTAGTACGTCACTGCGATCACGAGCGCGTCGAGCAGAGCCGACGCCGCGCGAGAGCCGAGCGATGCTGCGGCGACGTCGAGCGCGACGCCTTCGCCGATGACGGTTTCTTCCTCGTATGCCACCGTTGAACCCTAGCGTGTGTGGCATCGTAGGGGCATGGATCTCGATGCGTTTTCCGCAGTGCGCGAGGCGCGTTGGCAGCGACTCAAGGCTCTTGGCTCTCAGTCGCGACTCACAGGCTCCGAAGCGGACGAGTTCACCCGGCTTTATCAGCACACAGCGACGGACCTCGCGGTCGTTAGGTCAAGTGCCCCCGATCCCGCGCTCGTGTCGAGGCTGTCGGTGCTGCTCGCGGGCGCACGAGCGTCTCTCACCGGTGCGCGCGAGCCCGTGTGGCGTGAGGCAACGCGTTTCCTCGCGCTGCGTTTTCCCGCCGCACTCTTCAGGGTGCGCTGGTGGACTGTCGCGACGATGATGGGCTTTCTCGTGTTGTCGACTGCGGTGGGCTTCTACACGGCTCATGAGCCCGGCGCTCTCGACGCGCTTGGCACGGCAGACGACAGGCAGACCTATGCGAGCGAGGCGTTCGCGTCGTACTACTCGGAGAATCCGTCTGCGTCGTTCTTTGGCAGGGTGTGGACGAATAATGCGTGGGTCGCCGCGGTCACCGTGGCGGGCTCATTCACGGGGATACTCCCGCTGTATATCCAGTTCGAAAATGCCGTCAGCGTGGGTCAGGCGGCGGCGATGATGGACGAGGCCGGCTATCTAGGGATCTTCTTCCAACTGATCCTGCCCCATGGGCTTCTCGAGCTCACGGCTGTGTGGGTAGCGGGAGGTGCGGCGTTCAAGCTGTTCTGGACGATGCTCGTTCCGGGGCCACGGCCCCGCATGAGGGCCCTCGCGGAAGAGGGCCGGGCGATGTTTGGCGTTGCCCTTGGCCTGGTCTTGGTGCTGTTGGTCTCGGGCGTCATCGAGGGCTTCGTCACGGGTTCCGCGCTGCCTTGGGCGATCAAGATCTCGATAGGGATTCTGGCTATTAGCGGATTCTGGACGTATGTCTTGCTCGTGGGCCGCAGGGCCGCAGCTGCGGGCTATTCGGGCGACATGGCCGAGGACTCGAGGGAAGCGATCGCCGCGACGGTGGGATAGTCGCGAAACGAGTCTCGCTAGAGCTTGCCAGCGGCCTTGAGTTCTAGATACCTGTCTGCCAGCCGTGGCGCAATCTCGTCGGGTCCGCCCGAGACGATGTCGATGCGGTTCTTGCGCATGCGGTCGCCCACGCCTCGCCGTTCGAGTTCGAAGCGCGTGGCCGCAGCCGCGCCGTAGACGTCGAGCGCGTCGCCCCTGGCCTTCATCATGTCGAGCACCTCAGGATCGTCGGCGGAGGCGATCACCACCTGATGGGCAGCGGCGACTGGTGCGAGGGCCCGCAGCATCCCCGACTCGATCGCGGCGGGGTCGATGCTGGTGAGCACTACGATGAGCGCGCGTTGGCTCAGCGAGTTGCCGATGAGGGCCGCAGCCGCAGCCCAGTCGGCCTCGACGAGCCGAGGCTCGATAGGGGCGAGCTGGTTGGCAAGGGCGGCAAGCAATGGGGGCCCTGAGACGCCCTGCACACGTGCGCGGACGGCGCGGTCGAACGCGACCACCTCGACTCTGTCGCCCGCCTTGGAGGCCAGGGCTGCCAACAGCAGAGTCGCCTCGATCGAGGTGTCCAAACGGGGCTGATCTCCCACGCGCACGGCGGCGTGACGCGACGTGTCGACGAGGATGAAAACCTTGCGGTCGCGTTCGGGGCGCCAGGTCCTGACCACCACATCGGATCTCCGTGCGGTCGCACGCCAGTCGATGGATCTGACATCGTCGCCGATGACATATTCGCGCAGCGAGTCGAATTCCGAGCCCGCGCCACGAATGCGCACCGCGCTGCGGCCATCGAGTTCGCGCAGTCGCGCGAGTCGAGAAGGAAGGTGCCTCCTCGACGCGAATTCGGGAAGCACCCTCAACGTGGTGCGCACGGGAATGGAGAGTTGTCTTCCGGCGAGGCGCATCGGCCCCGAGACCCGGATCACGACGGGCCCCGAGTGGAGGTCCCCGCGCCGTGTCGGGGTGAGCGGCGTCTTAAAGCGACGCATTTCCCCGGCCGGGAGGTCGAGGACATGACGCGTGGAGGGGGCCCCAGCCGAGGGCTGCCATGCGTCTCTCATGAGACCATGCACATGCCTGGGGGTGGGGTTCGCGACGATGACGCTTGCCGACACGTGCTCGAGCCGGCGCACCGATCCCGGCACCTCTCGCCGTGCGGCGAGTTTGCGGGGTGAGGGCGTGAGGGATACGTCGAGGCCGACGAGGAGCGCGACGCCGAAGAGCCATAGCCACACGACGGCGTCACTCGCGGTCACCACGCCAAGTGGCAGGGCGATGGCCGCGAGGGCGACGGTGGGCCAGGAGATGTACATGGGTCAGCGGGGGACCGGTACCGACGCCAGGACGCCGTCGAGTACTGAGGTGGGTGTGACGCCCTCGAGCTCGGCCTCCGCACGCAACTGAATGCGGTGACGCAACGTGGGGCCCGCAAGGGTCTTGACGTCGTCGGGGGTCACAAAGCTGCGGCCAGACAGCCATGCCCACGCGCGCGACGTAGCGACAAGCGCCGTGGCGCCACGGGGGGAGACCCCAAGCGACGTGGAGGGGGCCTCGCGAGTAGCCCGGCACACGTCGGCGATATAGCCGAGCACCGCGTCGTCGATCGTCACGCGCTGGACCTGCGCACGCGCGGCCGCGAGGTCCTCCGCGGTCGCCACGGGCCTGATCCCTGCGGCCCGAAGGTCGCGAGGATTAAACCCTGCCGCATGCCGCCTCAGCACCTCGATCTCGATGTTGCGCGCAGGTAGCGGCAGGTTGATCTTGAGGAGGAATCGATCGAGCTGCGCCTCGGGGAGGGGATATGTTCCCTCGTACTCAACGGGGTTCTGCGTCGCGATCACGAGGAAGGGGTCGGGAAGCATGCGTGCCTCGCCGTCGATCGTGACCTGGCGTTCCTCCATCGCCTCGAGCAGCGCCGACTGCGTCTTCGGGGGAGTCCTGTTGATCTCATCGCCCAACATGAGGTTGGTGAAAACCGGTCCCTTTCTGAACGAGAACTCGGCGGTGCGCGCGTCGTACACGAGCGAGCCCGTGATGTCGCCAGGCATCAGGTCGGGGGTGAATTGCACCCGCTTGGTGTCAAGGTCGAGCGACGCGGCGAGGGCCCTCACCAACAGGGTCTTGGCCACGCCTGGGACGCCCTCGAGCAGCACGTGCCCCTTGCACAGCAAGGCGATCATCAGCCCGGTGACGGCGGCGTCTTGGCCTACGACGGCCTTGCCAACCTCGGTCCTGACGGAGGCCAGGGTGGACACGAGCGGTGCGCTGACCTGCTCAGGAGTCGGTTCTGTCACGTGGGATCAACCTCACTTTCCAAGGCGTCTAAGCGCCGTACCAGGTCAAGCATGGCGGACTCGTCGCGTGGCGGCGGCCCATAAAGCAATTCGTGGGTGACGGCCGACTCCCGACCAGTCGCGGTCGACACCGCCGTCACTATTTCAGTAGGGGTTGAATGCGGGCCGAGCCCGAGTCTCGTGGAGAGCCGCCTCGCGGCGCCCGCCCTGAGTGCGGCGGAGGCGTGGCCCGAGGCCCGCCCGCGGCGATAGAGACGGGCCCTGCCCCTGGTCGCCTCGGATCCTGGCACCACCACAGGGAGGGGTTCCGTGACGAGCGGACCCATGCGTCGCCCCCTCCACAGTGCGGCGATCAGAAAGGTCAGAGCAAGCGCGAGGATGGCCGTATTCGTCCATGCGGGGGCGCGGAGGGTGACACCCTCTCCGTTGCCTGTCAGCGTCGAGGTGTCGAACAGCGTGCCCACGTACCACGCCACGTGATCGCGGGTCCCGAGCAGGTTGAGTGCGAGCGCGGCGTCACCCTCGAGGGCGAGATCCGCATTGGTCATGAAGGAAGGCGCCCCGATGACGGTCATGGGCGAGGCGCCATCCCTTTCGAATTGGACAAGCACGCCGGATCCGAATCCATCGACGTAGCACGTGGTGGCGAGCGCGGTCTCCCGAGTCAGCGAGACGCGTTGTCCCTCCGTCGTGATCTGCTCCGCGCGCCGCGCCGCATCCAGGGTGCATTGCGGAAGCACGCTGGCGCGGTCTCCCGCCCAGGAGTAGGTGAGCCGCGAGTCGATGAGGGGGAGGTCGTATTCTTCGGGGGCCAGCCAGATGACGGGTCCGGTCCAGCCGAGGATCGAGTCAATCTGCGCCTCGTCGAGGTACGCATAGGACGCGATGACGAGCGTGCCGTCGCCGCCAAGCCGCGAGCGTGCCTCCGAAAGACTGCCGGTCTCGCTCACCGTCACGCCGCGGTTCCTGAGGATCTCGGCGACGGCCTTGGTGCCCGCGGGCTCGGCGTTGTTGATGCTCAGCGGCGTCGACGATGTCGGGGCCTTGGTGACGGCGAGAAAAACGAGGATGAGCATCGAGCCGACGAGGAGCGCGGTCAGCCATCCGAACCTCTGCCAGCCGCTCTTGGCCGTGGCCCTGGCGGATGAACCATCGCCGACGACGAAGCCCTCGGGAAGTGTGAGGACGCTCATGAGGCCACCATGTTCATGGCCTTGGTGCGCGAGACCGCAGCGTCAAGTGCTGCCATGGCATCGACATCGGCGGCAGTCCCGTCGCGGTGCCCGTAGCAAAGCTCGTCGAACGTTATTGCGCCCGCGCGCAGCGTGTCCTGATGGTTGGCGATGGATCGCGCGATGTCCCTCGCGGCCTCGCGGGCGGTTCGACCGGCTCTCTCGTCGATGATGACGCGTTCCTCGCACCCCCTGACCATGGCGCGGAAGTACTCGAGGGCGGCAAGGGTGTGGTCGCCCGCGGCGGCCGCGGACTGTGCCGCGTTCCTGATCTCTGAGCCGGTCCTCGTGTCGTCGTCGAGCAAGAAGGCCGAGGCCGCACGCCCGCGTTGGCGCATGGCGGGGAGGGCGATCCTTGCGGCGACCACGATGATGGCCGCGATGACGAGTGCCCCGACCAGGTACATGATCGGAGGGAAGTCCGCGCCTCCCGTGCGGTCGAGCAACTTTGCGAGTTGTTCGGAAATCCAGGCGCCGAGGCGATCGAAAAGCGAGTCGCCGCGGTGGTACGCCGACTTCGCGAGTTCGTCAGTGGCCCATTGCCGCGCGGTGTCGGCGTCGGGAGTGACAGGAACTGTCCAGCGAAGCATCAAGCACCGTGGACGCGTTGCGCGGACTGCGCGAGGATCAGGTCAAAGCCCTCGCGACGCATGCGTTGGTCCGTGTAGACCACGGCGGTCACGGACGCGAGAAACACCGTCGACAGCAGCAGCCCGATGTACGAGGCCGCCGCGAGGAGCCCCACGAACAGTCCCGTGGAGACTTCCGTCGAGTTGAAGGCCAGCATCGGCAAGAAAAGCGAGACGGGCGCGGAAATTACCTGTTGGATCACGCTCGTGATGATGGTGGCAACGAGGAGCACCGAAAGGATCATCCAGAATCTGCCTGTCGTGAGGTTCCACGAGCGGCGTATCGCGGCGATGGGCCCCAGGCGCTCGAGAACTGCCGCGGGAAGCGTGAGGGCGAGCTTGATAGACACCCACACGACGGCCACCACTGTGGCAAGGCCGAGCACCAGACCCAAAACTACGGCGAGAACAGGGGAAACCGCGGCACTCACCACGATGATGACGGCGAGCACTCCGTAGCCGACGACCGTGGCCCCCAGCATCAGCAGCGTGACCCCTATTACCGTGGGCATGCGCTTGAGAGCGGCCGACCAGGCGTCGCGTGGCGAGATCTTGACGCCGATGATGGAGCGGCCCACGGAGACCGAGCTCAGAGCGGTCACCATCGTCAGGAGCAGGCTCGACACGAGGGCGCCGACCGCGACGGAGACGATGCCTCCCGCAGTAAACGGGGTGTCGGTCGAGCTGGTGTCGAAGGACATCGCGTCAGCAAAATAGGTAAAGCCGAATCCGTACAGCGCGATCGTCGCGACGAGGGCCACGACGCCGTTGAGCCCCAGCATCACCTTGGGATTGTGGCGTAGTGCCTTGATCCCGCCGTCGAGAATCTGGCCAAATGAAAGCGGCCGCAGGGTGATGATCCCCGGCTTGAAGCGCGCATACGCGTCGGGCCCCGCTTGGTACCCAGGGGGCGGAGTGTGCTGACCGGGAGTTGCCTGCTGGGGTGACGCGCCCTCGGGGGGCGCGGACGGGGTATTCCATCCCGACACGGGCGGTGCGCCCCAACTCGACGCGGCAGGGCCGCCGTCGTCGGGAGCGGTAAAGCCGTGTGAAGGCGCGGCGGGCGAGCCCAAATCTTCATCCTCGTCATGGGGCGAAGCCCACGGTGAGCCACCTACTGGCGTGTTGCCGTTCACAGACCCCTCCTCGCGTGTGTACGCCTCATCTTGCCACGCGGTCCGAGGCGCAGATGAGCCAACACGACGTCAGTATGCGATGCCGGTGGGGCGTGCATGGCATCATGGCGCTATGGTCGCGAAAATCTTGGTGGTCGACGATGATCCCGCCGTTGCGGAAATGATCGGCATCGTGCTACGCGCAGACGGGTTTGACCCCGTGTTCTGCGATCACGGTGACAGGGCCCTAGGGATCTTCCGGGCCGAGCAACCCGATGTCATCCTGCTTGACCTGATGCTGCCAGGGAAATCGGGAATCGACATCTGCCGCGAGATTCGCGCCGAGTCGGGCGTTCCCATCATCATGCTCACCGCAAAGTCCGACACCGTCGATGTGGTGCTCGGCCTCGAATCGGGCGCCGATGACTACATTCCCAAGCCGTTCAAGCCCCGCGAGCTCATCGCCAGGGTGCGAGCGAGGCTGCGTCGCAACGACAACGGCGCTCCAGGCGTGGTGCGGATCGGCGCGCTCGAGATCGACGTCACCGGTCACCGCGTCTCGCGTGACGGTGAAGTCATCCAGCTCACGCCCCTTGAATTCGATGTGCTCGTTACTCTTGCCCGCCACCCTGGCCAGGTCTTCACCCGCGAGGTGCTGCTCGAGGACGTGTGGGGATATCGGCACGCCGCGGACACACGGCTCGTCAACGTCCACATTCAGCGCCTGCGCGCCAAGATCGAGAGCGACCCAGAGAACCCTGAAATCGTGTTGACGGTGCGAGGGGTGGGGTACAAGGCCGGCGGCCATACCCCGTGAAGTTGACCGCACGCGCGATTGGGATGATGGTGCTCGCGCCGTTGCGCACCATGTGGCAACGCTGGACCCGATCCATGTTGGTCAGGGTAGTCACCACCACCCTCGTGGTGGGTCTCCTCGCTGTCGCTGGCCTCGGTACGTACATCACGACGCAGATCCGTGATGGGCTCGTCGACAAGCGCGTCGAGGGGATACTCTCCGAATCGGCAAGCGACGTCGCTGGCACGCAGGCGACCTTCGAGGCGTCGACCGCGGAGACCCCAGGCGACCTGCAGCAGTTGGTCAACGATCAGCTCAAGGCCCTGCAACTGGGGAGTGAGGGCCGCAGCCTACTGCTGCTCAAGGCCCCTGGTAATGCGTCGGATGCCTTCCTCACGCTTTCGGGGACCGACCAGGAACTGGTGTCGGTGATTTCCTCCGACCTGCGCTCGTCGATCGTCTCGGACGGCAGCCAGTACTGGCAGTTCGTAGCACTCCCGGATTCGGGTGCGCCCGCGGTCGTCGTGGGAGCTCCGCTTACGGTGCGGTCAGCGGGGCATTATGAGCTGTACCTCGTGTACTCGCTCGTCGACGAGCAGGAGACGCTGGACCTCATTCAGAGGGTTCTGGTGCTCGGTAACGCCGTCCTCGTGGGGCTCGTTCTCTTCATGACCTGGACGGTGACGCTCCAGGCAGTGCGCCCCGTGCGGGCAGCCGCGCGAGTCGCGGCACGCCTCGCAGACGGTCACCTGGCGGAGCGCATGACGGTGCGAGGAAACGACGAGATGGCCACGCTCGCGACCACCTTCAACGATATGGCGAGTTCACTTCAGCGGCAGATCACGAGGATGGAAGACTTGTCGAGGCTTCAGCGGCGCTTCGTGTCCGACGTCTCGCATGAACTTCGCACGCCGCTCACCACGATTCGTATGGCCTCCGACGTGCTCCACGACTCTCGTGGCGATTTTCAGCCCTCCGTGGCTCGCTCCGCCGAGCTGCTTGCCTCTCAGCTCGATCGTTTCGAGTCCCTCTTGGCAGACCTATTGGAGATTTCGCGCATCGACGCGGGTGCGGCGCAACTCGACTTCGAGGACCACGACCTCGCCGAGGTGGTGCGCTATCAAATGGAGGGGCTCGTGCCCGCGGCGGCAGAGCAGGGTGTGGAACTCAGGCTGTGGGTGCGTGAGGGAAGCAACGATGCCTCGATGGACCTGCCGCGCGTCGGCCGGATTATTCGCAATATCTTGTCCAACGCGATTGAACACGCACAGGGCGGGCCTATCGACGTGGCCGTGGCGTCGAGCTCTCGCACCGTCGCCGTCGTGGTGCGCGACTATGGCGTCGGCCTCACTGCCTCTCAGGTGGCCCGCGTGTTTGACCGTTTCTGGCGCGCTGATCCCGCGCGTGCGCGCACCATGGGAGGAACTGGCTTGGGCCTATCGATCTCTCGTGAGGACGCTCAATTGCACGACGGCGCGCTTGAGGCATGGGGTACGCCAGACGGAGGTGCCGCTTTCAGACTCATGCTTCCGGTGGGTTCTGGCGGGCTCGGAGTGAGGGAACCCCTTCCGCTTTCGATGACCGCGGAAGACTTTCCGCGCCTAGCCACGCGTGTTCAGCTCACGATTGAGGTGGTTGACCTATGAGGCGGATCATGGTCGCGGCGATCGCGTGTCTGGCCCTTGCAGGGTGCGCGTCGATCCCCACGGGAGGTCCCGTCAAGGAGGGCGACACCGAGGTGGCGCCCGCGAATGCCTTCTTTCCGATTCTTCAGGGGCCTGAGCAGGGGGCCAGCCCCAGGGCTACCGTGCAGGGCTTCCTTACGGCAGCGGTGGGCGGCTCGGTCAGCGGGTTCGACATCGCCAGAGACTTCCTGACTCCGGAGGCGAGCACCGACTGGGATCCGCTCGCCACAGTCACCGTTTTCGACTCGAGGCAGGTGGTGCTCAATGTCGACGACACGACGGGAGCGGCGACCTATGAGGTTCCCGTCGCGGCCACCGTCGACGCATCGGGCGTGCTGACGGAGGCCACGACGGATGGGAACCGCACGCTCGAATTCACCGTGGTGACTGACGCCGATGGCGAGTCGCGCATCTCGAGCCTCGACGACGGCATCGTCATGTCGGTCGCCGACTTCACGCGCTTCTACCGGCCTATCCAACTGATGTTCGCCTCCAAGGACGCGACGACCGTCGTCCCAGAAACCCGTTGGTTCCCGAGCAACGATCAGATCGCTACGGCCGCGGCTCGCGAACTGGTATCAGGCCCCTCCGTATGGCTCGCCGACGCTGTGCGCACGGGCTTTCCCCCCGGCTCCTCCCTTAGCGTTGATGCCGTGGTGGTCGAGGACGGCATCGCCACCGTGACCCTCGCACCTGGCTCAGCGGGCGATGCGGCCGAGCGGTCGCTTGCGGGCGAACAGCTGCGACTTACCTTGACACAGCTTTCGAGCGTTCAAGAGGTCGAGACTACGATTGGCAGCCTGCCCCTGGGCGGGGATGACTCGGCGGTCCTCGCCACGGCGCCCCTTCCGGACGAGCGTGCGGCCGTCATCGTCGGCGGTCGGCTTGGCTACTGGGACGGAGAGTCTGTCACCGTGACACCCGCAAGCGCCGGCGTGGTGCCGACGGGAGCGTCTGGGCTCGCGCTCGCATACGACGCCGGCACGGTCGCGATGGTGGTGGACGGTTCCGTGTTGACGTCGACGGCGCTCGCAGATGCCGTCACTCGTGAGGCTCCTCCTGCAGAGTCCGACCCCGTGGGGGGTCCCGTGATACCCACGACGACGCTCGTCGAAGGGCGTGACCTCGTGGCGCCCTCTTACGACTCTGACGGATGGCTGTGGACCACAGAGACAGATTCGAGCGGTGCCGTGCTTGCGGTCGCGGCCGATGGCACTCTTGCGGAGTTGGACGCACCGCAGTTGGCTGGCCGAAGCATCCAGGCACTCGAGGTGTCACGCGACGGTGCACGCCTGGCGGTGCTGAGCCGTGCAGGTGGAGGTCAGGTGCTCGAGGTCATGGCGGTGGTGAGGGACGAGACCGGTGTGCCGTTGGGCCTGGGCCCGTCACTTGCCCTTGGACCCGCGGTGAACGAGTCGATCGACCTGGCGTGGCTTGACGACGCGTCCGTCGCGACACTCGGCGAGGAGTCTGGGGAAGTCTCCATGGTCGAGGTGGGCGGTTGGACCACCGCCGTCACCGCGGTCGCAGGCGCGTCATCGTTGACCGCGCGCAACGGAGTGAGGACCCTTCTCGCGGTGGGTGAAGACGGGGTCCTGTTCGCGCGTTCAGGCAACGACTGGACTCCCAAGGCCGCGAAGGTGTCCGACGTCGCGTACTCGGGCTGACGTGATCCTTCTGCGTCGAGCGTAGGGCCCCGGCGTGAGGGGGGAGTGGCACCTCGAGGTGTCGTCCCCGAGCCGTGTCCTGGTCAGGGACTCTCAGGCGCGGCCGCTGAGGCCGTGAGCGGTGAGCCTCCGTGGCAACGTGGTGTGGATGGCGGAGACGACGGGCGACTCGATCGACGGTGCGGGCCGGGCTGTGCTTCGGGATCCGAGATGGACTGCGGGCCGGACTGGGGTGCGTGCGGCGAGGGACCTCGCCAGACTGGTCGTTCCCGTGAACTGCCCGGGGTGTGGCGCACACGATGTGCGGTGGTGCGAGGAATGTGAAGCGGCCTGGTGGGAGGCCCCGTTGCGGTCCGAGTCCTCGGCGCCGCGGCTCGACACTGATGGCCGCGCGCCTTTGCCCGTGTGGGCGATTGCGGAACTCGCGGGGCCAAGTCACGCCATGGTGGTGGCCTGGAAAGACGGCGCGAGAAGGGACCTTGACCGCCTGTTCGCGGATGCTATGGAGCGCGCGGCCGTGGCAATCGCGCCCGCTCTGGAGGGGGGTGGCGTCAGAGAGTCTCGTACGGCTGTGGCCGTCGTTCCCGTCCCCGCTCGCTCCGCGAGCACCCGGGCGAGGGGCATCGACCTGCCACGGCTACTTGCGAATGCGGCGGCCGCCGGTCTCAACTCCGCAGGAGTTTCCGCAGACGTGAGGCCGATTCTCTCGATTGGGCGAGGCGAACAGCGTGGCGCGAGCGCGCGGCAGCGTTGGCGCCAGTCGGGTTCGATGAGGGCCAACGGCATATCGGCGCCGCCGGCCATCGCACTTTTGGTGGATGACGTCATCACCACGGGCGCCACATTCGCGGCTGCCGTGCGGGCGCTTGACGTGACATTCCTCACGGTCGGGGGAGGACTCTGCGTCGCGTCGGCGCCGCCTTTTGGTGCCAGGCCACCGAGGGCACTATCGTGAGTACACGACCTTCCGGTCGCACCTTCCCGAGGATAAGAGGGGGTGATGAAAGAGGGCGCATAGAGGCGCTTACATCATCGCCCGTTGTGCCGCGCAAATGCGCGGCGACTTCAGAAGGAGCACCTGTCATGGACATCGCCATTGTGGGACGCCACACCAAGGTCAACGACGACATGCGTGAGCGGATTGCCACCAAGATGGAGAAGCTCAGTGCGCTCGCGCCTTTGGCGACGAGGGCCGAGGTCCACGTGGTTCACGAGCGCAATCCCAAGCTCTCGACCGACGCTGAACGTGTGGAGATTACGCTTCACGGACGCGCCGTCGTGCGCGCCGAGGCCTCTGCAGAAGACAGGGTTACTGCGTTGGAACTGGCCACGAATCGCGTTGTCGAGCAGTTGCGCAAGCTCCACGAACGCAGGGCTCACCGTCATCAGGGCAAGCCTGATATGCAAACTTTCGCGCTTGCCGACTCAACCCCAGGCGAAGCACCCCTCGCGGGTTCGGAGAGAGAAAGCGTCGAGACCTGGGATGGACAGCCAGCGGCGTCCGTGAGGGAGATCCCCCTCGACGGAACCCCCATCACCATCCGGTCGAAGGTCCACTTTGCGGACCCAATGGGAGTGTCGGATGCGATCGACCAAATGGAACTGGTCGGCCACGACTTCTTCCTCTTCCGTGACGCTGAATCGGGGCTGGCAAGTGCGGTGTACCGCAGGCGCGGATGGACGTACGGGGTGATCCACTTGGACCACCTGGCCAATGAGGGCGAGCAGTCCACCGCATAGCGTTTTTCACGAGCGGGGGCCCGTCCGAGAGGGCGGGCCCTTCGCGTGCCCGGTCGAAGTCACGTTGCGCCGACAGCGAGACGAATCTGAGTCGTTCGGCTGACCACCTAAGATGGTTGGCGGCCCCACGCAGGAAGGCGGGACAAGCACCGTGGCAGTAATGGATCGAATCATCCGTATGGGTGAGGGGCGCCAGTTGCGCCGCTTGCAGCGCGTCGTGACCCTCACTAACGGCCTCGAAGAGGCCTACGCAGAGCTCACCGACGATGAGTTGCGCTCGCTCACAGCCGACTTCCGGGAGCGCGCTGGAGGCGGAGAGAGTCTCGACTCACTCATGCCCGAGGCGTTCGCCGCCGTGCGCGAGGCGTCCAAGCGGACTCTGGGCCTGCGGCACTTCGATGTGCAGCTCATGGGTGGTGCCGCGCTTCATGGCGGCAACATTGCGGAGATGAAGACGGGTGAGGGTAAGACCCTCGTTGCCACGCTCCCCGCGTACCTCAACGCCCTCACGGGCAAGGGCGTTCACGTGGTGACGGTGAACGACTACCTCGCCACGTACCAGTCCGAACTGATGGGCCGCGTCTTCAGGTTCCTGGGGATGGACACGGGCTGCATCATCAGCGGCCAGGACCCCGCGACACGTAAGCGCCAATACACGGCCGACGTGACGTATGGCACCAACAACGAATTTGGTTTTGACCATCTGCGCGACAACATGGCGATGGACCCCTCGCAGCTGGTACATCGTGGTTACAACTACGCGATCGTGGATGAGGTCGACTCGATCCTCATTGACGAGGCGCGCACGCCACTTATCATTTCGGGTCCAGCTGCCGGCGACAACCTCACGTGGTACGTCGAGTTTGCTCGTTTGGTGAAGTCGCTCGAGCCTGAAGTCGACTACGAGGTCGAAGAGGTTAAGCGCGCGGTCGGAATCCTGGAGCCAGGCATCGACAAGATCGAAGCCGCTCTCAAGATCGAGAACCTGTATGACCCCGCGAACACTCCGCTGATCGGTTTCCTCAATAACGCGATTCGCGCTAAGGAACTGTTCAAGAAGGACCGCGAGTACGTGGTTCAGGGCGGCGAGGTGCACATCGTCGATGAGCACACGGGCCGCATGCTCGCAGGGCGCCGCTATTCCGAAGGCCTGCACCAGGCCATCGAGGCCAAAGAAGGCGTGCAGATCAAGGCGGAAAACCAGACCTACGCCACGATCACGCTGCAGAACTACTTCCGCATGTACGACAAGATCGCGGGAATGACGGGTACCGCTCAGACCGAGGCGGCCGAGTTGCACTCGACGTACGGGATGAACGTGTTGCCGATCCCGACGCATCGGCCCATGATTCGTGCCGATGAGGCCGACCTGTTGTTCAAGTCTGAACAGGCCAAGTTCAATGCGATCGTTGAAGACATCGTCGACCGCCACAAGCACGGCCAGCCGGTTCTGGTCGGCACGGTATCCGTCGAAAAGTCCGAGACGCTGAGCAAGGAATTGCGCAAGCACGGGATCCCTCACAACGTCCTCAACGCCAAGCACCACGCGACCGAGGCTGCCGTCATCGCCGAGGCCGGGCGCAAGGGCGCCGTCACTGTTGCCACCAACATGGCGGGCCGTGGAACTGACATCATGCTGGGTGGAAACCCGGAGTTCAGGGCCGTCGAGGAGATGCACAAGCGCGGCATCGACCCCCACGACAATCCCGAAGACTACGAACGCGAGTGGGTGGCCGTCTTCGAGCAGGCCAAGCAGGCCGTAGCCACCGAGCACGAGGAGGTTCTCGCCGCCGGCGGGCTCTACGTGCTGGGTAGCGAGAGGCACGAATCCCGACGCATCGACAACCAGCTGCGCGGTCGTTCGGGCCGCCAGGGTGATCCGGGTGAGTCTCGGTTCTACCTGTCGCTTGAAGATGACCTCATGCGGATGTTCCAGTCGGGCCTCGCCTCGACCATGATGAACTCCGCAGCCTTGCCCGATGACCTGCCGATCGAGTCGAAGATGCTGTCGCGCGGTGTGCGCAGCGCTCAGGCTCAGATCGAGGGCCGTAACGCCGAGATCCGCAAGAACATCCTCAAGTACGACGATGTCGCTTCTTCTCAGCGCTCCATCATCTACGCAGAGCGTCGCCGCATCCTTAACGGCGAGAACCTCCGTGACCAGGTGCGCGACTTTGTCGATGACGTCGTGGGTAATGCCGTGAAGTCCCCGACCGCGGTGGGCGCGCCCGACGACTGGGACATCGAGGCAATGTGGAAGGACCTGCGCGCGATTTACCCCGTATCGCTGACGACCGATGAGGTGATTGAGGAGGCTGGCGGGTTGCGCTACCTCACTCAGGCCTTCTTGGTCCGGGAGCTGACCGCGGACGCCCGGGTCGCCTACGAGACCGTCGAGGAACGCATCAGCGTCGACTTGATGCGCCAGGTGGAGCGCCAGGTGCTGCTCCAGGTCATCGACTTGAAGTGGCGCGAGCACCTCTACGAGATGGACTATCTCAAGGAGGGCATCGGCCTGCGCGCAATGGGGCAACGTGACCCGTTGATCGAGTACCAGCGCGAGGCCCACCAGATGTTCGGTGCCATGTCAGACGCCGTTAAGGAGCAGGCACTCCAGGTGCTCTTCCGGGTCGAAAAGCGCGAGGCGGCCCCCAAGCCTGTTCTCGACGCGACGGCTGCGGCGGGGACGGCCTCGAAGGCTCGCAATGCCGAAGCCCCCGCGGCGTCGGATGGCAAGTCTGCTGCGGCCCCGGCGGGACCCTCGGTGCGACGCGCTGGAGGTTCCAGCACCGCGACAGGTGGAGGCGCTGTGACGGCCTCGATGGGCGCGCTCACGTATTCCGGTCCTGCCGACGACGGATCGGGCAAGGCCGTGTCGGCCAAGACTGTCAGTCCTCGGGTGAAGCCGAGTATCGACGGTCGTTCGTTCCCCGGGACGGCGAAGAATGCTCTCTGCCCCTGTGGATCAGGCAAGAAGTACAAGGCCTGCCACGGCAAGAACGAGGAGTAGGCACTCGCAGAGCTTTGGCTAGCCGACGTCGAGAGCGGTGACGAGCCATCGGCCCGACACGGCCTCGAGCCTCATCGCGATCGCGTGCGTCACGTCACCTTCACTGGCGACAACAGCGGCTTCGACGGCGGTGGGGCTCACTCTGCATAGCCTGACGCGGGCGACGCCGACGGTGCCCCGAGGGGCATAGTTCGCCCTTCGGGATAGTGATTGTTGGCGTAGCAGGACAGTGCGAAGTGTGGGAGTGATCCATCGCGTGAGGTGGTCGATCCCTTCCGCCCCCTCGGCGATCTCGAGGGCGAGTTTTGCGACGGTGCACACGAGTGGCGTCGGGTCCCCGAGGGGGGCGCGCTTGCGGTAGGGCGTGCGTATGACGCCTTGAGGCGCGAGCTTGCGGACGGGCGAAACCGTCAAGGCCACCGCGTCGAGGCTCGCGGTGGTGGAGAGTGCGACCGCGCTCATGACGCGAGCCCTGCCGGAATCGTCAGGCGGAGGCCAGGTTGAATGAGCCCAGGGTCGTCACCGATCGCGGCGTGGTTGGCCTCGTACAGTTCGGGCCACTCCTGTGCCACATCGGCCGCGGTGGCACCGGCGCTTAGAAGCGACTCGGTGATGCGCCACAGGGAGTCGCCCGCCTGAACCACATAGTCGGCCGTCGGGTGCGCATCACCCGAAGGCCCGGTCGTGCCGGGAGTGGCGTGCGCGCCGGGTGCAGCGGGTGCCGCGGTTGGAGCGGGTGCAGCGGGTGCAGCGGGTGCAGCGGGTTCAACGGATCCAACGGGAGTGTCAGTCGCGCGAGCGGCACTGGGAGCCTCAGTCGCTTCAGGCTCTACCAGCGTTGCGGACGCGGACGTGGGCGTCGCGTCTCCTGGGGCCCACCCGACCGCGAGCGCGGAGGTCTCCGGGGCAGAGTCTGTCGCCGCGGGTCCTTCGGCGACGGAGGACTGCTCAGCCTCCGCAACCTGCGGAACCGCCTCCGGGCTGGCCATCACCGCTGCGGGCGCGTCGACCCACCCGACTCCCAGGTGCGGAACGGGTGCCGATTCTGCAGCGAATGCGGGGCCGGCGAGGCCCGCTGACAGACTCAGCCCGAGCGCGGTGGCGGTGACCTTTGTCCAGCCCGCCGGCGCAAGTGCGGAGAGCGCCCGTGGGACGGCCCTGCCTCCGCGCACCAGAGCGCCGAGGAGCATCGCATACCCGGTGAGGGCCAGATAGGAGGCGATCGCGGCTCCGAAGGTGGCAGCGCCGAGCGCGATGCCATCCTCGAGGGCGAATCCGGCATCGGCACCCGGTGTGGCCTCGAAGGCGTTCCACATCTGTTCGGCTTTCTGGGCCAGGGTCCACGCCAATACGGGCATGGCTAGCACCGTGACTAACGCCGCTGCCCTTTCGACAATCCTCATATCTCCGCCTCGTATCGTTGGTGAGCATTTGGTGCAGTTTGATACCACTAGTCATACACGAGGTGCGTTTGGTTGTCGAGGCGAGCCGCTGTGGCTTGTGGACATCCGTGTCCCGTAGCGTGGGGTGATGCGTTGGAATGACCTCTTTGCGGATCTTGAGGCCCAGATGGGCGCGGCCGAGCACGCGCAGTTCCGCGCGGAGGTTCAAGACCTCACTCGTTCGGAACGCGCCACGGTCGAACTCGCGACGAGGCTCCTGAGCGCACGGGGGACGTCTGTTGCTCTGACGCTCAGGGACGGCGAGCTTGTGAGGGGTGTGCTCGTCGACGCAGCCGCTCAGTGGCTCCTCGTGGGAGCGACGGGGCCTCAGACGCTCGTGCCGTTGTCAGCGGTGGTCATGGTGTCTGGTCTGCCCCCGCGAAGCACAGAACTCAGCGAAGTGGACCGCCGGTTGGGCATCGGCCACGCGTTGCGTGCGCTTGCCCGAGACCGCGCGAGGGTATTCGTGGGCACGGCGGCAGGGTCCGTCTCGGGGGTCATTGGCGCGGTAGGCGCCGACTTTATCGAGGTCTCCACCTCGGTGGGGTCCTCGGTCGCGGTTCCGATGGCGGCCATCACCAGAGTGCGCTCGGCCGGTTAGCGCCCGAGCGTGTCGGGCCGGGGGAACCCGGGGCTCTACGCGTCGGCGTGGCCCGCTTGGATCTTGTCACGCGTCGCCTGGTACTGGCGCGCGATGTAGTTCTCGAGCTCGACCGACTCGACGCGCCACTGCCCGCGCCCGCCCACCTGGATCGCCGCAAGTTCTCCCGATCGCACCAGCGCATATGCCTGGGGCGACGAAATGTTGAGAACCTCCTGCACATCGGGCAGGGTAAGGAAGCGGGGCGCCATATGCCCATTGTGTCATTGAGGACCGCGAGGTCCATGTTTTCCACAGCCCCTTGGCGCGGCGCGGTGGATCCGGCAAGATGGCAGTCACGTCGAGAGGGGAAAAAACATGGGCGACGCACCGGTGGCTGGCAGATTGAGGCGTCCCGGATGGCGCGATCCGAGGCTGCTTTTGGGGCTTCTCCTGATCGCCGTCTCCGTGACTGCGGTGACGACGATGGTGAGGTCGGCCGACGAGACCTCGCCGTACTACGCGGCGCGCGACACACTCACTCCGGGCACTGTCCTCACGCGGGACAACGTCAACGTGGTGCGCGTCCGTCTCGACGGAGGCGCATATGTGGTGCCAGGTGACGAGCCGTGGGGGAAGGTCGTCACCCGTGTAGTCAGTGAGGGGGAATTGCTGCCCGTCGAGGCTCTGACTGCCCCGGAGAACTTTGAGGCCCGCACGATCGCGGTACGGACGACGCTTCCGCTCGCCGGGGGCGTCGAGGCTGGTTCGGTGGTCGACATCTACCTGACCACGGATGACGACGGCCCTGCGACGTCGGTGGTGGCCCGCGGTCTGACGGTCGAATCGGTTGATCACGACAACGGGTCCTTCTCCGCGTCAACGGTTGAGACCGTTTATGTGGTGACGCCACGAGCAGACATTGAGGGCCTGCTCGACGCCCTTGCCACGGCCGGCGACATCTCGGTGGTGGGTCTGGCCGGAGGCGGCGCGTGAGTATCGCGGTCCTGATCGCCGTGCGTGGGGCGCGGGAATCCGCAATTGCTTCAAGCGTGGGCGGGGCCCCTGGGCTTTCGGTTGCCCGTCGTTGCGCGGATCTGAGCGAAGCGCTCGCCGCGGCGCATGCGGGCGTGGGCGCCGTAGTTATTGTGTCGGAGCAGCCACATCTTCATCGCGGAACTGTGGTCGAGTTCGCGTCGCTCGGCGTTCCGTTGGTGGGGGTGCCGTCCAGTGCTGATGCCGAGGCGCACCTGCTAAGCCTCGGCATCGAAGAGGTCGTCGCCGCCGACGCGGACGCCCAGGCCCTCGCGGCCGCAGTGACACGAGCGGCCCAGCGAGCTCCCGATCTCGAGCTCGCGGCTGCCGCGATGGAGGGTGAGCTCGCGGTCGAGCCGGGGAGTCGCGGTGCGGTGATCGCTGTGTGGGGGCCTGCGGGTGCGCCGGGCCGGACTACGCTCGCCGTCGCGATGGCATATGAGCTTGCGCAGCACGAACCCGTGATCCTCGTCGATGTCGACACGTACGGTGGTGCAGTCGCGCAGGCGCTCGGGTTGCTCGACGAGGCGCCAGGGATTGCCGCGCTCGCACGGGCGTCGCTCCACGGCACCCTGTCCGACGAGACCGTCGCCCATCACGCACGCAAGGTGAGCAAGGGCCTCAAGGTTTTGTCGGGAATGACCAGGCCGGATCGATGGCCAGAACTGTCGCCCGCCGCACTCGAGCCCGTGTGGGAGTTGCTGCGGCGGCATGCGGCAGTGATTGTGGTCGACTGTGCCTCTCCCCTCGAATCTGATGAGGAGTTGCAGTATGACACTCGCGCTCCGCAGCGCAACGGGGCAACGTTGTCGGCCCTTGCCGCGGCCGACGTAGTGGTGGCGGTCGGGTCCTCGGAGCCGCTGGGGCTGCAGCGGCTCGTGCATGGGCTCGCGGCGCTCGACACCGTGGTCCCCCTTGAGGCGACGCCTCGCGTGGTCGTCGTCAATAGGGTGCGCGCCTCAGTGGCCGGACTGCGTCCGCGCGAAGCTGTAGCCGACGCCTTGCTGCGTTATAGCGGGGTTGAACAGGTGTGGATGGTGGGCTGGGACCCTCGCGCGTGCGATGCTGCGACGCTCGCGGGACAAGCGATTGGAGAGCGCGCGCCGCGGTCCGCCGCGCGCAAGGGCATTCAGGCGGTGGCTCATGCGGTGCGGGCCGCAGTGCCGGTCGCCACATCACAGTAGAAAGTGGCACGGCAAGACCCTCCACGTGAGAACGCGCCGCGGTGCGACGTCGCCCGCTCCCGCGCGCCGACGAGCAATCCAGCGTGGGGGAGCCTCACACTGGTGCCATGAGGGTCTACATTCCAGCGACAGTTGATGACCTGGCTTTGCGGACCTCGGGCCAGTGGGAGCCCGAACATGCCTTCGCGGTGACCGAGGCGTGGCGTGACGCTGCAGAGGACCTTGACGAGGACGAGTTGGCAGAGGCCGCCATTGACGCGGCCGCGATGGAGTCTGGCCTCGAGTTGGGCTCGCGCCTGCGAGCGGTGATTGCGGCCGATGTGTCGCGTGCGGACGCCGTGTTGGAACCGTCGGTGCACCCGGCGGCGGTGCGAATCAATGGCAAACTCGCCACTGCGTCGATAGCCTGCGTGTTTATTGACGAGGAAGAGTCGGCCGCGGATGTGACCGCAGCGCGTGCCGGCGACGAGGCCGCGCTTGAGCGCCTCGCGGACCGCACTTTGCTTTGGTACGACCTCGCAGAGGCGTTGGGCCAGGTTTAACGCTGGGAACAGGTTTAACGCTGGGAGCAGGTTTAGCGCTGGAAGGCCTAGCGCGGGGCGAGGGTGCTGAGCACCTCGTCGTGCAGAATCCCGTTCGAGGCCAGGGCGTCGCCGCCGAAGGGGCCAGGCTCGCCTCCGAGCGAGGTGAAGGCCCCGCCCGCCTCGGTCACGATGGGCACCAGAGCGACCATGTCGTGCAAGGCCAGCTCGGGCTCGCAAGCGATGTCCACCACGCCTTCGGCCACCATCATGTAGCTCCAGAAGTCGCCGAACGCGCGCGTACGACCGACGGTGCGGGTCAGGTCGAGCAGGGGGTCCAGGAGGTCCCTGTTCTCCCAGCCGGTGAGCGAACTGAACGAGAGCGTGGCGTTGCTCGTCGTCGCCACGGAGGACACCGAGAGGCGCTGGGGCTCCGTGGGGAAGCCCGGAAGCGTCGTGATTGACCAGGCCCCGGAGCCTTGAGAGGCGTACCAGCGTCGGCCCAATGCGGGGGCACTCACCACGCCCATCACGGCAACGTCGTCGACGATCAGGCCGATGAGGGTGGCCCACGCCGGGACTCCTCGCACAAAGTTCTTGGTGCCATCGATCGGGTCGACTACCCAGCGGCGCGGTGATGCGAGTATTTGGGTGCCCGGCGTCACCCCGAATTCTTCGCCGACGATGGTGTCCGCAGGGCGCTCGGCCGTGAGTCGGTCCCTGATGAGTTGTTCGGCGGCGCGGTCGATCGCGGTCACGGGCGTGTCGTCGGCCTTGAAGTCCACGGCGAAGTCCCCCAGGGAGCCCGCGACGGTCAGTGCGTCCACGGCGTCGGCGATGCTCAGGGCGAGGGCGAGGTCATCTTCGTAGGCCATGTGGCCAGGGTAGTCGTTTTGGCCTGGGCGCGGATGAATCGCGGATGAACTCATGAGGGCGGCAGCGACCATGCCCATACCTGTTTGGCGCCTCTCCTGCACCGTTGCTGGAGGCGCTGTGCTGCCGATTGATCCGAGTCCGGAGGTTCCGCTGTGCCGCGTGGCTTCTGTTCCGGCCGCAGGCATTGCCCGACGTGCGGGGTCTCCGCAGGCGCTCCATGGGGGTCCTCTGGGCGAACCGTCGACGCGTCGCTGCAGCGTGCGAAATGCGGAGTTTTTGATGAGGTAATTATCTCAAGGATTACCCCATTACTGGGGGCACCTTATGTATAGCGGGGGCGCATGATTAGCCGCTATCTTTTGCGTTCGGTTGGGTGTGACGCTACGTTGAAAAAGCGCACTTATTGCCGAAAAACATGGTAACTCGGGCGTACACAGATGCATCATCCCTGGTCAAAGGCGCCCGAACCGGTTCGCATTTGTTTGGGGAATAGTGGCGCAATGGCGCGCCACGCTGACTCCGGAAGGCTAAATACTGATGCGACATTTTCAAAGACCCAGAACCATGGCGGGCGCAGTAGGCGTCGCCTCCCTCGCGGCGGTGAGTCTCTTCGTGGGAGCGGCAAGCTCCAGTGCTGCGCCAGGTCCCCACGTGGACAATCCTTATGACGGCGCCACGCAGTATGTGAACCCCTCGTGGGCCAGTTCCGTCACCGACGCGGCGGGCCGTGCGACGGACGCCACCTTGCAGGCCAATATGCTCACGGTGGCGGAGCAACCCACCGCGGTGTGGATGGACCGCATCAGCGCCATCGCCGGCAATGCCGACGGTCCGGGGCTACGTTCCCACCTTGACGCAGCCTTGTTGCAGCAGGACGGGGCGACTCCCATCGTGTTCAACATCGTCATCTATGATCTGCCGGGCCGCGACTGCTACGCCCTCGCGTCAAACGGTGAGCTTCCCGCCACCGACGAGGGGCTCGAGCGCTACGAAACCGAATACATCGACGCTATTGCGGCGATGCTTGGCGAGTCCCAGTACGAAAGCATCCGTTTCGCGGCCCTCATAGAGCCCGACTCGCTGCCCAACCTGGTGACCAACGCGTCCGAGCCCGCATGCCAAGCCGCAGACCCGTACTACCGGGCAGGCGTGAAGTACGCGCTCGACGCGCTTCACGCGATCCCCAATGTCTACACGTACGTTGACATCGCACACGCAGGATGGCTCGGTTGGCCGACGAATGCCGGCCCCGCTGCGACGCTGTTCGCGCAGGTGGCACAGACAACGGTCGCGGGCTTTGACTCGATCGATGGGTTCGCGTCGAACACGGCAAACACCACACCGTTGAGCGAGCCCTACCTCACCGATTCGTCGCTCAATATGAGCGGCAACCCCATTAAGTCGTCGTCGTTCTACCAGTGGAACCCGGACTTCGACGAGGCCACGTGGACCGCCGACTTCTACACGAGGTTGGTGGCCGCGGGATTCCCGACGACCATCGGGATGATCATCGATACCAGTCGCAACGGTTGGGGTGGCGATGCCCGTCCGACGGCGGTGTCGACGTCTACCGTCCTGGACACGTATATCGACGAGTCCCGCGTTGACCAGCGCAATCACCGGGGCGCTTGGTGTAACCCCTCGGGTGCAGGCATCGGTGAGTTCCCGCAGGCTTCCCCCGCGGGCTATGACAGCTCGCACATTGACGCCTTCGTGTGGATTAAGCCTCCGGGCGAGTCCGACGGTTCGTCGACCGAGATCGTGAACGACGAGGGCAAGGGCTTTGACCGGATGTGTGACCCCACGTATGCGGCGCCCAAGTTGGACGGTCTCCTCACGGGCGCGTTGCCGGATGCTCCGGTCTCAGGCAAGTGGTTCGAGGCTCAGTTCATCCAGCTCGTCACCAACGCCTACCCGGCGATTGGCGACTCTGGAACGCCTACCCCCGACCCGACACCGGACCCGACACCGGACCCGACACCGGACCCGACACCGGACCCGACACCGACCGGTACCTGTGCCGCGACGCTGACCGTGATGAACTCATGGCAGGGCGGTTACCAAGGAAAGGTCGTGGTGACTGCCGGTTCCTCGGCCATCACCGGCTGGACCACCTCATTCACACTCCCCACGGGCGGCAGCATCGCCAGCCTGTGGAATGGTGTGCTCTCCGCCACGGGTTCATCGGTCACAGTGACTGACGTGGGCTGGAACGGGGGCCTCGCCGCTGGCGGTACTGGCGAGTACGGGTTCATCGGCGCAGGCACCGCTCCTGGCACCTCCTCGGTGGTCTCGTGCGACTAACGAGATAGCGCCATCGCCCGGGCGGCGGATCCCTTGCGGACCTGCCGCCCGGGTGCGGTCTCGTGCTCACGCCGCCCTCGAGATCCTCGGCACCGCTCAACACCCTCTAGGCGGCACGAAGGAGGACGAATATGCGTAAACTCATCGCGCTCCCGATGGCAACGGCCCTTGCCATCGCAGCGCTCTCTCTCACGGTGGGGCCAACCTCGACGGCCGATGCCGCTACAGGCACTTGTACCGCCACACTCACGATGACCAACTCATGGCCGGGCAACTATCAGGCGGAGGTCACGGTCACCGCGGGCGCCACTCCGATCACTCAGTGGACGGTCGCCATCCCGTTGGGATCCAGCACCGTCTCCGGTGCGTGGAACTCCACTCTTGCAGCCGGCGCCACAGGTAATGCGACGGCAAGCAACCTCGCCTATAACGGGTCGCTCGCGGCAGGAGGCTCCACGGGCTTCGGGTTCCAAGGCACGGGCACAGTTCCAGCGTCGGTGACCTGTTCTGCGGGCGGGACGGGAACCGATCCCACCCCGGACCCCACGCCCGACCCCACCACAGGGGCGCCCACCGACGATGATTGGCTCCACGTTTCTGGCAGCACCATCGTGGACTCCGAAGGCAACGCCGTGTGGCTCACGGGTGCCAACTGGTTCGGGTTCAACGCGACCGAACGAGTGTTCCACGGCCTCTGGTCCGTCAATATGGACTCAACCATGCAGGGAATCGCGGAGCATGGAATCAACGTGCTGCGCGTTCCCATCTCCACCGAGCTGCTTAAAGAGTGGAAGAACGGCCAGGCCGCGGTGCCTTCTGGCGTCAATACATATGCCAACCCGGAGCTCACGGGATTGACTACGCTTGAGGTATTCGATGCCTTTCTTGCCCAGTCAAAGAAATATGGTGTCAAGGTGATTCTTGACGTACATAGCGCCGAGGCCGACAACTCGGGACACATTGCACCGATGTGGTACAAGGGATCTATGACGACCCAGGACTTTTACGACACGTGGGTATGGGTCGCCGACCGCTATAAAAATGACGACACGATCATTGGTTTCGATCTCGAGAACGAGCCTCACGGCGCGTTTGACGCCACGCCTCGTGCCAAATGGGATGGCACGACCGATGCCGACAACTGGAAGTACGTGGCACAGACCGCAGCGAACAAGATCCTCGCCGCCAACCCCAACGTGCTGATCCTGGTCGAGGGAATCGAGACGTACCCGAAGGAAGGGAAGTCCTGGACGTCGACCAACAAGGACGACTACTACAGCAACTGGTGGGGAGGGAACCTTCGCGGAGTGGCGGACTTCCCGATCGACCTTGGTGCGAACCAGGACCAACTGGTCTACTCGCCTCACGACTATGGCCCACTCGTCTTTGAGCAGGAGTGGTTCTCAGGCACCTTCACGCAGGGGAGCCTGACTACGGACGTGTGGACGCCCAACTGGCTCTACATCCACGACAGCGACACCGCTCCGCTACTCATCGGCGAGTGGGGTGGCCGTGTGGGGCAGGACGACCGACAGGACGCGTGGATGACCTACCTTCGCAACGTCATCGTTGAGAAGAAGCTCCACTACACGTTCTGGTGCATCAACCCGAACTCTGGGGACACCGGCGGGCTGTTGCTCGACGACTGGGCCACGTGGGACGCCCAGAAGCTAGCGCTCCTGGATGCTGCGTTGTGGCAAGACTCGAACGGGAAGTTCGTCAGCATCGACCACGTGGTGAAGTTGCCAGGCGGCACCAACGTGACCGAGTACTACGCGAATAGAAACGCGGCGCCGATCGGCTAATGCCTCGAGGTGCCACCGGAAGGCCCCGCGGGGGAGTGAGCCGCGGGGCCTTCCGGGCGTCTCGTGCGGGCTAGGTCACCTTGAAGGAGTTCTGTGAGAGCCAACGTAAGCGCTCCGGCCGCGATTCGCTCTGTGATTTTTGCGGGCCTGTGCCACCTCTCACGAGCCTGTCCCGAAGGCCGACGGTATGCGAAACGGTCCGCTTGTATGCCGTCTCTCATGGTGTCCACTATTCTGGAATAATGCTGTAACTCAGAATACAGGGCGCGAGGATGAAAGGACCATGATGAGCCGCATCGCGGTGCCGCCTCATCTCGAGGAGCGGCTTGAGTGGCATCTTCCAGGCGCGGGCGCCCAGTCGGCCTGCTCATACGCGGCCGCTATCCCCCCTCGTCTTTGCCAGTCAGTCATCTCGCTATCCGCTGAAGTGGCCGAAGCCTGCGCTACTGCGGGGCTCGAACTCGCAGTCTTCGCGAGGGCGAGCCGTTCTTCGGATGCGGCAGTCGAGGCCGCGCGTGCGTTGTTGACCCGGGTAGAGATTCTGGGATCGTTGCTGGTAGATCAGGTACCGGTGTCGCCAACCGAGCTCGCAAAGAGCGAAGCGAACCTCCCAGCCACCAGATCAGCGAGGCTCGCGAACGCCGGGGTAGGGGCCCTTGTCGCGCACCTGGCCGGGGCCGAGAGGGCGCTGGGCCTGGGGGCTCTTGCCGCCGCCCACACGGCACCGGCCACCACACCTGGTGTCCGCAAGGCCGCGAGATATCGGGCCACTCAGAGCTGGATCGGGGGCTCCGATCTGTGGCCGTTCGGGGCGGACTATGTGCCGCCGCGTCCCGAACACATCCCCGCGCTGATGGACGACCTTGTGGAGTTTTTGGCCAGGACGGACGTGGACCCCATCGCTCAGGCCGCGATCGCCCACGCCCAGTTTTTGTCCATCCAACCCTTCCCGGACGGGAACGGGCGCGCCGCACGGGCCCTCCTCAACGGGGTATGGCGCAGGCGAGGGCTCTCCAGGGGTGTCGTGGTGCCGGTGTCCGCCTCGATTGCGGGGGATAGGCGGCGATATGGCTCCGCCTGGCGCGAGTACAGGGTAGGAGACGCGGAGCCGATGATCGACCTTGTCGCCAGGCATGCCCTCCGAGCGGTCAAGGAAGCCACCGCCTCTTCCGTGCGGATCGCGGCGATGCCCGAGGCTTGGCGTGCGGTCGCCCGCCCGCGGCGGGCGTCGGCGGCATTCCGACTGACCACCGTTCTCGCCGAACATCCCGCCGTCAACGCAGCCGAGGTGCAGCGACTCACGGGCGCTTCGCAGGCGAGCGCATATGAGGCCATCTCCACCCTGGCCGAGGCGGGCGTTCTCACCAGGCTCACGCTCTCGCGCAGGGACTCGGTCTGGATCGCGGGGGACCTGCTCGGCGAGACCGACGCCGTCATGGGGCGACTGAGCGCAGGGGGACGGATGCCCGCTAGTAGCCCTCGACCGCGGCCTTCGAGGCCAACAGCCGCCTGATCGAGTCGATCTTGATGGCGCGGTCGGGATTGTCTCCCACCCACCCGTCCAGCTCACAGCCGTCCGCGGCGCTGAGGTGTTGGCAGCCGCGAGGGCAGTGCTCAAGCTCGTAGGCCGCCACGTCGGGGAACGCGGACATCATGTGCTCTGCGTCCACGTGTGCTAGGCCAAATGAACGAATACCAGGGGTGTCGATAATCCAGCCACCACTTGGTACCTCCAGCATGAGGGACGAAGTTGAGGTGTGACGCCCGCGGCCTGTGACGTCGTTGACGCGGCCCACGGCGCGCAGCGCGGCCGGCGCAAGGGCGTTCACGAGCGTCGACTTGCCCACGCCTGACGGACCCACGAGCACGGTCCGTGCGTCGACGAGTGCAGAGCGCAAGAGTTGAAATCCTGGGTCGGCTTCTGGCCCGCCTTCGCGCATCACCGAGGTCTCGATCACCGTGACCCCTAGAGGCTCGTACAGCGCGCGCATGTGGTCGGCCGACAGGAGGTCCGCCTTGGTGAGCACCAGGATTGCCCCCATTCCTGCGTCGAATCCCGCGACGAGGCAGCGGTCGATGATGCGCGGATTTGGCTCGGGGTCGGCGAGTGCCGCGATGATCGCGAGCTGGTCCGCATTCGCGACGACGACGCGCTCGGCTGCGTCGGAGTCGTCGGCCGTGCGGCGCAGCGCGGATACCCGCTCGTCTCTGCGGACGATGCGTGCGAGGGTGTCGGGTGCTCCCGAGGCATCTCCCACCAGACCAATGCGATCGCCGACGACGAGCCCACGTCTACCGAGTTCACGGGCCTTGACCGCCATGACGGTGGGGCCCGCATCCGTGAGGACGGTGTAGCGGCCGCGGTCGACGATGGTGACGACGCCGTCGACGGCATCGGCGTGTGCGGGGCGGAGCTTGGAGCGCGGACGCGAAGTCTTACTCGGGCGCACCTTGGCGTACGACTCGTCGTACTTGCTCCAGTCGGTCACGCGCGCACAGGTTCGTGGGGCGCGGCGGTGTCAGAGAGCATCGTGCGCCACATTGAGGGGAAGGACGGCATCGTCTTGGCGGTGGTCCCCACATTGAGCACGTCGACGCCAGGAACGCGCAGGCCGACCACGGCGGCAAAGGTCGCCATGCGGTGGTCGTGATACGTCTCCAAGACAGCGCCGATGAGCCCTGCATCGGAGGCGATGGGGGAGGGGGCGCCGCCAAATACCAGCGACGATTCACCCGCCTCACAAGAGCCACCCAGGCGTGTGACCTCGGCGGCAATTGCCGCAAGGCGGTCCGTCTCGTGCCCGCGCAGGTGCCCGATGCCCTTGAGCTTGCTTGGTCCGTCGGCGATCGCGCACAGCGCTGCGATGGTGGGAGTGATCTCGCCCGCCGCGCTCAGGTCGGCCGTGAGGCCATGGACAGCGCCAGTGCCGGTGACGGTCATGACGCCGTCTTCGAGCACACACGTCGCGCCCATCTGGGTCAACAGGTCGGGGAAGAGCGCGCCTGGCTGGGTGGTCTCGCGGGGCCAGCCGGGGATGCGCACCGTCCCGCCGGCGACCATCGCGGCGGCCATAAACGGCCCGGCATTGGAAAGGTCGGGTTCAATGCGGATCGAGTCGAAGTGGAGCGATCCGGGGTGGACGACCCACGTGCGCTCGTCGGGCTGATCCACACGGATGCCAGCCTCGCGGAGAGTCTCGCACGTCATATCGATATGCGGAAGGCTGGGCAGCACGGCGCCCACATGACGCACCGTGAGGCCGCCGGGGAGGCGGGGCGCCACAAGGAGTAGTCCGGTGACGAATTGGGACGATGCCGAGGAATCGACGTTCACCATGGAAGGCGCTGAAGTGGGCGGCGTCACGGTGAAGGGCAACGTGCCACGGCCCTCGTCGTCGACCGTCGCACCCAAGGCCCGTAGCGCGTCGAGAAGAGGGCCCATCGGGCGCACGCGCGCGCCGGGATCGCCGTCGAAAGTGATGGGTCTGGTGTCTCCGGCCAGCCCGGCCAGGAGCGCGAGCGGGGGAACGAAGCGCATCACGGTTCCGGCGAGGCCGCAATCGACACTTACCCCGCCCCGGATCGCGCCGGGCGTCACGGTCCAGGACGAACCGTCCGAGGCTCCCTCAGTGCCGACCTTCACGCCCACGCCTAATGCCCGCAGCGCCGCGATCATCAGATCGGAATCACGGGACACTAAGCCGCCGCGCACCTCGACCGGGCCGTCCGCAAGCGCAGCCAGCACGAGGTAGCGGTTGGTGAGCGACTTGGATCCGGGTACGTCGACGGTCGCGTCGAGCGGAGCGCTGCCGTGGAGGACGGAGAAGGTGGGGGCCGGCCACACCTGACCGGGACCTACTCCAGGCTCGTGAGTGCCGCTCACTTGGCCTTGGGGCTGGCCTTGGCGGCCGCCTTCTTGGCCTTGGCCTTCTCCTTGCCCTTCACCTTGCTGGCCTTCTTGCGCTTGATGTGGCCGGCGGAGTGGCCCGCCGTGGCCGCGAGCATCGCGCCGCCGAGCAGTGACAGGTTCTTCATGAACTGCTCGAGGGAGGCATCGCGCTCGGGCCCCTCCTCCATGCGCCAGAAGGGCGTGGCCGTCGCGACGGTGACCGCAGCGAGGCCCGTGAGGGCCACTCCTGCCGTGCGGGGGCTCTTGGAGAAGGCGAGGACGACCGCAGTCGCGGCAGTCGCGGCTCCGTGCGCCCTGACGAGCATTTCTACGGGCACATCGAGACCCGCCTGCTTGAGGAGGGGCGCGACGATCGGTTCAGCCGCCTGCGCACCCTTTTCGGGCTCGAGAACGGCGCGCACGCCTCCGTAGAAGAACCACGAGGCCAACAGGGGACGAGCGAGTGCGCGAGTCATGCGCCTAGCCTACTCGCGCCTTGCCACAGCGCCAGGGCGGGAATGTGGACCCGTCACCGACTGTTGATATTGCCATGACTGTGATGACATCCCCAGCGCGAGTACGGCAGGTTGAACCCGCGGATTGGGCCGAACTAGTAGGCTCACTCGCGATGATCGACAACATTAGTCTCGACTTCGAGACCGAAGCCCTGTCCTATATGGATCAGTTGTACGCAGCAGCGCTGCGTATGACTCGTAATAGCGCCGACGCCGAGGACCTGGTCCAAGAGACGTTCGCCAAGGCCTTCGCGGCTCAGGACAAGTTCACGATGGGGACCAACCTCAAGGCGTGGCTGTACCGGATCCAGACGAATGCCTTTATCAATACGTACCGTAAGAAGCAACGCGAACCCAAGCGCACCGACGCGGACACCGTCGAGGACTGGCAGTTGGCCGCCGCGGCCGGGCACCAGTCGTCCGGGCTTGCGTCCGCGGAGCAAGTGGCGCTCGATGGCCTGGGCGACACCGAGGTGCGCCGCGCGCTTGCCGAGCTTTCCGATGACTTCAGGATGGCCGTCTACCTGAGTGATGTTGAGGGGTTCGCGTACAAGGAGATTGCCGAGATCATGGACACCCCCGTCGGTACTGTCATGTCCCGTCTTCACCGAGGCAGGCGCATGCTGCGCGAGAAGCTGCGCGATTACGCCGCCGAACGCGGCATCCAGGACCACCGTGCGCGCGAGGTGGACAATGACTAAGCGTCAATGCCAAGAGGCACTCGACAAGTTGTTCGAATACATCGACGGCGAACTCCCGGACGCAGACCTGACGCGCATAGGGGAGCACCTCAAGGACTGCCCGCCATGCGAGGCGGAACACCAGATCAACGAGAAGATCCGACTGCTTGTCTCACAGGCTCATGGCGACAAGGCCCCGCATCAGTTGCGCGAGCGCGTACTGAGTACCCTCCAGGCCGCACGAGCGGAACTCCAGCAGGACCGCTAGCCCCGCCGTATCTCACGGCCTTCAGGCCGTAACTTCCCTGATTAAACGAAGAAACCCGCATCCAAAAGGACGCGGGTTTCGTTCGTGCTGGGAATCTGGCCCCCGACGGCTCAAGCGTTGGGACGCTTGCCGTGGTTGGCGGCAGAGTTCGCGCGCGACTTGCGCTTGCGGCCCTTCTTGCTCATGGTGTCTCCCTAAGATTTCGATCAAGCGACCCCCTATCATTCCACACACTGGGCCGGGTGTTGGTCGGGGGCCTCAAAGGTCCTTCGCCGATGCCCCGAGAAGGCCCGCGTCAATACTCTTTGGTCGTAGGCTCTCAAGGAAAGCTCCCGCTATGCCGATGGAGGGATCGTGAGCGAGACTCCCCCAGTATCTGTGATTCCACTGTTGCACGCCCTCGCGTCGACAGGAGGGTCTGACCTGCACTGCAAGGTCAGTTCCGCGCCGCGCATCAGAGTGAACGGCAGGTTGCGCAAGCTTCAAGTCGCGCCTCTCCGTCCGGAGGACACGCGCAACATGGTTGCGCAGGTGCTGCCGGAAGACTTGGTGGCGCAGTTCCGAGACACCCATGAGGCCGACTTTGCCTTCTCCTTGTCCGGAGTGGGACGTTTCCGCGTCAATGCCTATGTCGCACGCGGAACGGATTGCCTCGTCTTCCGCCGTGTCGCGGTGGGTGCTCAGACGATGGACGAGCTCGGGATTCCCGAGGTCGTCGCCGACCTCGCGCTCGAGCCTCGCGGACTGGTCTTGGTGACCGGACCCACAGGGTCGGGAAAGACCACGTCGCTGGCGTCGATGGTTGACCTGATCAACACGTATCGCGAAGTCAATATCATCACGATCGAGGACCCGATCGAGGTCCTCCACCACGACAAGAAGTCGATCATCAGCCAGCGCGAGGTGCGTTCGGACACCCTCGACTTCAGCAACGCCTTGCGCGGTGCCATGCGTCAGGACCCCGACGTCATCCTCATCGGCGAGATGCGCGACATCGAGACGGTGCGTGCCGCCCTGGCTGCTGCCGAGACGGGTCACCTCGTGCTCGCGACTCTTCACACCGTGGACGCCCAGGACACGATCAACCGCATCGTCGACTTCTTTACCCCGCATGAGCAGCAGCAGGTGCGGGCCACGCTCGCGCAGACTCTCAGGGGCATCGTGTCGCAGCGATTGGTGCGCAAGAGCGACGGCAGCGGCCGATCCCTGGTCTGCGAGGTCATGGTTAACCATGGCCGTACCGCCGAGGCGATCGTGGATCCCTCGAGCCAGCCACCCATCTTGGAGCTGATTGCCGAAGGCGATTACTACAAGATGCAGACCTTCGATCAGCACCTCTTCCAGCTCGTCAGGGATGGGGCGGTGGCCTATGAGGACGCACTCGCGATCGCCTCGCGGCCGCAGGACCTGACGGTGGAGTTGCGAAACGCCGGCGTCCGTCCCTAGCGGTTGCTAAGCGTGACCGTGGTTCCGAGGCTGAAGCCTCGCGCCACGGGGCTTTGGGGCGCCTCACTCTGACGCGCCCGCTCGATCATCTTCATCCCATGCGGCGTCATTGCTCACTCGCGCCCTCCGAATGCTACTCAGGTCGCACCAGGTAGCTACCATGGTAGGAGGCGAGTAGCATCAATGCCATGAAGCTCAGCATCAGTCTGGCCGAGGCCGACGTCGTGTTCGTTGACGACCTCGCGGCCCAAGGAGGCTTCGCCTCACGATCTGCGGTGATCCAGCATGCGCTGGCCCGGTTGCGGGCGCAGGGACTCCAGTCGGACTATGCGGACGCGTGGGACGAGTGGAAGGCGGAGGGCGACTCCGATACGTGGGACGCCACGGCGGCCGATGGGATCGCGCGCCGGAACGCCAAGCCATGAGACGCGGGGAGATCCGCTGGGTCGCGCTCGACCTCGGTGGCGAGCGTGACGGCAAGGCTCAACGTCCCGCGGTTATCGTCTCGAACGACGGCGCGAATGCGGCCGCGGCGCGTAGGGGAGCGGGCGTCGTCACCGTGCTGCCCCTCTCGACGTCAGGCGCGCCCGCGCGCCCGTTTCAGGTGACCCTTCCGGAGGGGATGGGTGGCCTGCGCCGGGAGGCCAAGGTCCTTGCCGAGCAAGTGCGAACGGTCGATGCCTCGCGAGTGGGGCCGAGCATCGGAGCCGTTCCGCTCGAATACCTCCGCAAGATCGACGACGCGTTGCGCGTCCACCTGGGTCTTTAGCGCGGCCTACTGCTCGACGTTGTCGATGCCCAACCACTCGTGCCATGCGGAATGCAGCACGAGCCAGGCCATGAGGCCGTAGCCCGCCTGACGAGGCAGATCGTCCTCACCCATGCTCATGTCCGCAAGCCACTGCTCGTGGCGTGCCAGGGGCCCGTACAGGTCGATGTACGGCACTGCGCGGCGGGCGGCGGATTCTTCGCACAGGGCAGATAGCTCCGCGATGGACTCGTTGTTCTCGGGCCTGCCCGGTGGCGGACCCGCAAGCATCATGCGAAATCCGAGGGCCTTGGCCCGGTCGAGGGCGTTCGCGATATTCAGGCGAGTCATGGTGGGGGAGATGCCGCGCATGACGTCATGCCGACCCACGGCAAAGAGGATCGCGTTCGACGCGGTGGTCACACCGTTGTCGCCCAAGCGGCGAAGCGCCTCGGCGTCCCAGCGGGCCGTCATCTCACCCGTTGTCTCACCGGGAACGGCCAGAGTATGGAACCGCAATGCTGGCTCGTGCGGGAGGGTCCTCGCGGCCACGCGCCCGGTCCAGCCGAGCGCCTTGGGGTCGCCGTGGCCAGCGGTGAGTTCGTCGCCTACAAAGAAGACGTTGGTCATTGATCGAATGCCTTCGCGACGAGGTTGGCCTGCTCTTCCAGGTGCCTTGAGGCTAGACCCGAAGCGGGAGAAGCGGAAGCAGGGCGCGCCACGACGCGGATGGTTCGCTCAAGCAACTGGGGGAGCGAGAGCGAGATCGTCGCCCAGGCCCCCTGGTTCTGAGGCTCCTCTTGGACCCACACGAACTCGGCGCCGTCGAATTGAGCCACCGCCTCGCGGACGCGGCCCTCGTGGAGCGGATACAACTGCTCAAAGCGGACGATCGCGGTGGTCGTGTCCCCGATCTTGTCTCGCTCGGCAAGCAGGTCGTAGTAGACCTTGCCCGCACACATGAGCACCCGCGTCACCACGGAGGCGTCGACTGAATTGTCGGTGACAACCTCCTCGAACGTGCCCGAGGTGAAGTCCTCGACAGCGCTTGACGCGGCCTTGAGCCGCAGCATTGACTTGGGGGTGAAAACGACGAGCGGCTTGCGCGGTCGGTCATATGCCTGGCGTCGCAAAAGATGGAAATACGAGGCAGGATTCGATGGCATCGCCACGACGATGTTGTCCTCGGCGGCCATCTGCAGGAAGCGTTCGACTCGCGCCGACGAGTGGTCTGGCCCCTGGCCTTCGAAGCCGTGCGGGAGGAGCAGGACGACCGACGAGGACTGGCCCCACTTCTGTTCTGCCGACGAAATGAACTCGTCCATGATGGTTTGCGCGCCGTTGACGAAGTCCCCGAATTGGGCCTCCCACACGACGAGGGCATCGGGACGCTCCACGGAATAGCCGTATTCAAAGCCGAGGCAGCCGTATTCGCTGAGCGGCGAGTCGTACGTGTACAGCCGGCCCTGGTCGGAAGCGAGGTAGGCGAGAGGGGTCCACTCGGCTCCGTTGGAGCGGTCGTGGAACACGGCATGACGTTGGACGAAGGTGCCTCGTCTGGCGTCCTGGCCGGCGAGCCGAATGGGGACGCCGTCCTGCAACAGGGTGCCAAAGGCGAGGAGTTCTCCGTAACCCCAGTCGATGCCGCCGTCACGACTCATGGCCTCGCGCCGTTCCAAGAGCTTCTCCAGCTTGGGATGGACCTGGAAGTCCTCCGGAGGGCTCATGTGAGCCCGGCCGATGCGTTCGATCTGCGCGGCCGTGACGGCCGTACGCCACCCGACCATCATTCCGGCGTCGGACGACTGCGAGGCAGGCAACTCAAGCCCGGCCACGGCTTCGACGCGAGACCCCTTGAAGCCTTCCCTGGTCTCGAGGAACACGCGCTCGAGCTGCGCCAGGTAGTCCTGAGACATCTGCTCGGCCTCGTCCGTCGTGATGTCCCCGCGGCGAATCAGTGCCTCGGTGTAGAGGTGGCGCACCGAACGCTTGGCCTCGATGAGGTCGTACATGCGCGGCTGGGTCATCGACGGGTCGTCGCCCTCGTTGTGCCCGCGCCTGCGGTAACAGACCATGTCGACGATGACATCGCGACCAAAGGTCTCGCGGTATTCGAACGCGAGCCGTGCCGCTCGCACGCACGCTTCCGGATCGTCGCCGTTGACGTGGAAGATCGGAATCTGAAAGCCCTTGGCGATGTCTGTGCAGTATCGCGTGGACCTGCTGTCCTGAGGGCCGGTCGTGAAGCCCACCTGGTTGTTGGTGATGACGTGAATGGTGCCGCCGGTCTTGTAGCCGCGCAACTGAGCCATGTTGAGGGTCTCTTGAACGATGCCCTGGCCCGCGAAGGCCGCATCGCCGTGGATCAGCACCGGCAGGATCGGGTAGCCGTCTGTCGTGGGGTCGGCGCCCAAGGCGTCGAGCTTGGCGCGCACGATGCCGAGCAGCACGGGGTTGACCGCCTCGAGGTGCGAGGGGTTTCCTGCGAGATAGACCTTCGTCGTCTCTCCGCTATCGGCGGTGAATACGCCCTCGGTTCCCAGGTGGTACTTGACGTCTCCCGATCCCTGGACGGATCCGGGCAGGGCGGTCCCGTCGAACTCGCTGAAGATCTGCGAGTACGACTTTCCCGCAAGGTTGGCGAGCACGTTAAGGCGTCCGCGGTGGGCCATGCCCATGCAGACTTCATGGATGCCGGCCCTTGCCGCAGACGACAGGATCGCGTCCATCAGGGGGATCAGCGATTCGCCACCCTCGAGGGAGAAGCGCTTTTGGCCGACGTACTTGGTCTGCAGGAAAGCCTCGAAGGCCTCGGCGGCATTGAGGCGCCCGAGAATGCGGAGGTGCTCCTCGCGCGCGGGCTTGACGTACCCGTGCTCGAGTCGTTCCTGGAACCATGCCCGCTGCTGGCGGTCCGAGAGGTGCATGTACTCGACGCCCATCGCGCGGCAATACGCGTCGCGTAGGCGCCCGAGAACGTCTCGCATCTTCCATCGCTGTTGGCCCGCAAATCCGCCCGTCGAATAAGAGCGATCCAGGTCCCACAGGGTGAGGCCGTGCGTACGGACATCGAGATCGGGGTGCCGGCGGGGGCGTGAACTCAGGGGATCGACATCGGCCATCAGGTGGCCGCGCGAACGATAGGCGTGGATAAGCTCGGCGATGCGGGCGGGCTTGGCCTGCTCGGTGTCCTCGTCCGTGGCCGCGTCGGCGACCCAGCGCACGGGCTCATACGGGACTCGGAGCGCCACGAACACGCGGTCATAGAAGCCGTCGAGGCCCAGGAGCTTCTTGTGGACGAGCCCCAGGAACTCACCGGACTGTGCGCCCTGGATCACCCTGTGGTCGTAGGTCGACGTGAGCGTGAGGACCTTGGAGACTCCGAGGCGCGCGATCGTTTCGGCCGATGCGCCTTGGAACTCTGCCGGGTAGTCCATCGATCCGACGCCGATGATGGCGCCCTGGCCCTGCATCAGGCGAGGCACTGAGTGAGCGGTGCCGATCGTTCCCGGGTTGGTGAGCGTCAGGGTCGTGCCCTGCAGGTCCGACGGTTGGAGCGTGCCTGCGCGCGCGTGGCGAACCACGTTCTCGTAGGCGGTCCAGAACTGAGCGAAGTCCATCTCGTCCGCGCCCTTGATGTTGGGCACGAGGAGCTGACGCTTGCCGTCTCCCTTGTCCAGATCGATCGCGAGGCCAAAGTTCACCTGTGCGGGCGTCATGATGGCGGGCTTGTCGTCCAAGGTCGTATACGCCACGTTCATGGCCGGGTACTCGGCGAGCGATTCGACGATCGCGTAGCCAATCAGGTGAGTGAAGCTCACCTTGCCGCCGCGCGTGCGTGCCAGGTGGTTGTTCATCACCACCCTGTTGTCCATGATGAGTTTGGCGGGCACCGACCGGACGCTCGTCGCGGTGGGGACCTCGAGGCTCGCCTCCATGTTGGTCACGACGCGTGCTGCGGGGCCACGCAGGCGTTCCACCCCTTGGCGCACATCGGTGTGATGGAGTGCCTCGTGCTCGGGTCCCTGGAGATACGCCGCGCTCGGCGCTACTGCTGTAGCGATGGGCTGCGTGGGAAGCGCATCGTGCTGGACTGCGGCCATCGGGACGGGTGGAGCCGGGGGCGCGGCGGGTGCTGGGACTGGCGGCGCCGGGAGAGCCGGGGGCGCGGCGGCGGTCGGCGGGGCGACTCGCGCAGGCGGCGTGGCGTCCGGGGCGGCGTGCGGCGGCGGTGCCGAGACGCCGGAATCGGTGTCGCCCGCGGCGTCTCGCGCGGCGTCTCCCAGGATGAGCGACGCGAGTGACGGTGCGCCGTTTTCCCGTGCTATGGAAGTTCGTGCAGTTGAGCTGGGGTACGTGGGGGACACAACCGGCCGCTCTCTTTCTCGGTTTCGTGCGAGGAAAACAGTGCGTTCCACGCCATCTTCCAGCCTAAACGACCGCACCGGGCGCATCGTCGCGTGGTTTGGGGAAATCGTTACATAGACGAGCGGTGCATCGCTACCGCGCGAGGCAAGTGTGCTGAGAGCGGACGCCCGATCGCCCGCCATCGCGCTCGGTTATGATGGGTGCTCTATGGCGCGCGAAAGGCACACCCTGTGACGCAGTGGCTTATGGTCGCGCTCGGCGTGGGTCTCACCCTCGGAACGGCCCTCTTTGTGGCGGCCGAGTTCGCGTTTGTCGCGCTCGATCCCTCGAGCGTGGGTGGCAAGGACAAGTCGACGAGGCGTGTCCAGTCCGCCTTGAAGTCGCTGTCGACACAGCTTTCGGGCGCCCAGGTTGGCATCACCTTCACCACGATCCTGCTTGGCTACTCGGCACAGCCCGCGCTCGCGACCCTGCTGGAAACGCCCCTCGCTGCGACCCCGTTCGTGCGCGGCGCCTCGGTGACGGTCGCTACCGTCGTCGCACTCATCGTCATCAATGCCTTTTCCATGATCGTGGGCGAACTCGTGCCCAAGAACGCCGCGATCGCCGACCCGCTCAGGACCGCCAAGGCTGTGGCGCCCTTCATGCTCGGGTTCACACTGGTGCTACGGCCCCTCATCTCGGTCCTCAACGGCGCCGCAAACGCCGTGGTGCGACTCGTGGGGCTCGAGCCTCGCGAAGAACTCGCGGGCGGGCGCTCACGCCAAGAGCTTGCCGCGTTGGTGCGTCGGTCCGCCGAGGTGGGAACGCTTGCGCCCTCCACCGCACTTCTGCTGAAGAACACCCTCGACTTGGATGACCTCGAGGCCGTCGACGTCATGACGGATCGCACGCGCATGCACACGGTGACCATCGAGTCCACCGCCGCCGACGTGCTCTCGCTCGCGCGCGGATCGGGTCACTCTCGCTTTCCCGTGGTGGGTGAGGGCATCGACGACGTCATGGGGCTCGTCCACATGCGACAGGCAATCGCGGTACCCGCTCACGAACGCGACACGACGCTGGTGCGCGATTTGATGGCGGCCATTCACCGTGTCCCCGAGACCATGCCCTTACGGCCGCTGCTCATGGAACTCAAAGACATGGGACGGCAGTGCGCAATCGTTGTTGATGAATACGGGGGCACCTCGGGCATCGTCACGCTTGAGGACGTCGTCGAAGAGATCGTGGGAGAGGTGGCCGACGAGCACGACTCTCGCCATGCCCAGGTGTTTAAGGCTCCGGGCGGCGCGTGGATGATTCCCGCGGTGCTGAGGCCCGACGAGGTGGCGGAACGCACCAGCATCGTCCTGCCTACCTCACATGTGTACGAGACGGTGGGTGGTCTCTTCATGGCGACGCTCGGCAGGCTCCCTAAGACAGGGGACGTGGTGGATGTCGACGGCGTGAGGCTCACCGTCGAACGCATGGAGGGTCGGCGCATCGACCGCTTGCGCGCCGTCATCGTTCCCGTTCCGGTGGGTGAGGAGCGATGAGCATCGGACTTGTTTTGGGGGTAGTTGGCCTGCTGCTGGCGAATGCGTTCTTTGTCGGGGCTGAATTTGCGATCATGTCCGCGAGGCGCAGCTCGATCGAGCCGCGAGCCGAGGCTGGGTCGCGCGCCGCCCAGACCGTCCTGTGGGCCATGGAAAACGTGTCTTTGATGCTGGCGACCGCCCAATTGGGCATCACGGTGTGTTCGGTGTCTCTGGGTATCGTGGCGGAGCCCGCGATCGCTCACTCGCTTGAGGGCGCGCTCGACGGCGCCGTATCGGAAGGAATGGCGCACGGCATCGGCGTTGCCGTGGCCCTTTTCATCATCGTGGGCCTCCACGTGATCGTTGGCGAGATGGTCCCCAAGAACGCGGCGGTGTCGAGCCCCGACAGGGCCGCGCTCCTGTTCGGCCCCCCGCTTGTGTGGATCGCGCGGATCGCGAAGCCCGTTATCGCCGCGCTCAACGCCGTCGCGAACGCGATCCTGAGGCTCATGGGCATCGAGCCTCGCGACGAGGTCACCTCCGCCTTCACCGCATCAGAGGTTCAGTCGATTGTCGAACGGTCGAGTCAAGAGGGCACGTTCACGGACGCCGAAGGCCTGATGCAAGGCGCGATCGAGTTCTCCGATCACAGCGCGGCCGATGTCATGATCCCCCTTGACGACGTGGTGTGCGTGCGTGCGGGGTCGTCCGCCGAGGACCTTGAGTTGTTGTCGGTGGAGACCGGCTTCTCGCGGTTTCCCGTGCGCGACGACGGCGACCTGGTGATTGGCTACCTTCACATCAAGGATGCGCTTCAGGTGCGCCAGGGTGAGCGTGAGGAGCCCATGGCCGACTGGCGCACTCGCGACATTGCCGTGGTCGAGGCGGATGACGAGGTTGAGTCGGTGCTCGCGCGGATGCGCAGATCGGGGGCCCACGTGGCACTGGTCCACGGGCCCCAGGGGGTGTGCGGCGTGGTCTTCCTCGAGGACATCATTGAGGAACTCGTGGGTGAGGTTCGCGACATGGTTTCGCGGATCGACAACGACTAGCCGAGGTTCTGGGACTGGCCACAAAGGTCACAGAATGGTTACAATGGATCGGTATTGCCTAGCCAAGCGTTGGGCACGTGGCGGGGGCCGTACGGAGTTTGGAGGGTGCCAGTGAGTGCAGGACCGACGCTACCGATTCATGTTGGCGACTCAAACCCAATCTACGGGGCAGTCGCAGACGGCCACCCTTCTCCTCACTTCCGATCCGAGAGCGTCGCTGACGCCCGCACCGATGCGATTCCCACCGAGTCGTATCGCCCGATCGCAGAGCCCGCCGTTGATCACGGGCGGTTGAGTGCTTCGCGCAGAATTAAGCGTCTTACCGAGACGCGCGAGATTCGAGTGCGCACGACGCACCGTCGGCGCAAGGTCTTCGCCCGTGGCGGCGTGCTCGCAAGTTTTGGGCTTGCGATGGTGGTGTACCCCATCATGGGCAATGTGGTCGAGTATCACAACAATGCGGCCGAGGGCATCCCCGGTGTCGTCCTAGGTGAGAGCCCCACCACTGGGCACGCGCTCTTGGGAGACGGTCCCGCATTGATTCCCACGGTGCTTGAGGTTCCCGCTGTGGACGGGGCAACCAAAGTAGCGACTGTTGCTGAGACTGCGTATCTTTCGAGTGCGCTTCTGCCCAATTGTGTGCTCCCGGCGAACTATGACGGCGAGGTGAATGGTCAGCTCCCGGCCGAACACCTGTGCCTCCTTCCCGATGGCTCAAACTACCTTCGAGCGGATGTCGCCCAGGCTTACGCGCAGATGAACGCCCAGTTCAAGGCGACATTTGGGCGCGATCTCTGCATCCTTGAGGGATACCGCTCGTATGCCGACCAGGTGCGCATCAAGAGCCTCCGTGGCTACCTTGCGGCATCACCGGGCACCTCAATGCACGGTCTCGGGTTGGCCTTCGACCTGTGCAATGGTGACTACACGGGAGCCTCCAAGGTGTGGCTCGACTCGACCGCCGCGGCCTATGGCTTTGTGAACCCCGACTGGGCGAAGTACCGCAAGTACGAGCCTTGGCACTGGGAGTACAAGCCAGGCACCGACGCGATTAATCTCTACGGCAGTTCCGATTACTCGGACGGCGGCACCTCAGACGCGACGACGACCACGGTCGAGGAACCGGCAACCGTCACCACTCCGGTCGACCCTGCACCTGCGGCCGTCGTGACTCCCGAGCCGACCGTGGCGGCTGTCACTCCGTAGCGAGCGCTCGTTCAAGCCTGGAGTATGAACGGGAGGGGCTTCGCCTGAGGAGGCTCCTGACGGTGATGTCAGGATCTCACTCAGGGGCGCCCTCGACAGGATTCGAACCTGCGACCTACGGTACCGGAAACCGGCGCTCTATCCCCTGAGCTACGAGGGCAACACGAGGGCTAGCCTCGCAAGATGACAGCGTACCAGCGGGCGCGCCCCAACGATTCTGCGCCGGCGGGCGTTGACCACTCATGAGAACACTCATCGCACCCTTCCCCGCCGCTACTGTTGCCGCCGCCCTCTTCGCACTGGGTGGCTGTGCCGCCTCGGCCGACGCCGACGCTGGGGCGGGCTCTCTTCCCACGGCCGACGCCGGGGGCGCATCGGGAATCCAACTGGCCGATCCCAGTGGAGCACCCGACCCGGGCGTCGCCGCCAAGAGGAGGGCGCCCGAGGCTGTGGGCTCCGTGGTGACCATGACCTTCGGGGAGGACTCGGTTCAGGTGCAGTTCGCGCCCGACGCGGGGTACGAGTACTTCGAGGGGACGACGTTCGATATCTCCTTCGGTGCGGCCACCGCGATCGATGGCGAGACCGCCGTGGTGCTGGGAGATCTGGTGGCGGGAGACCGGATCAACGTGTGGACAAGCGCGTGCCGTGAGTCGATGCCCGTCCAATGTGACGTCGAGGCTGTCACCTCCGCCGGGTAGCGTCGCCGTTAGACTTAAGGCGTGACTCCTGAAGAGCTTTCCGCGACCATTGCCGTGATTCTCGAAGAGGGAATCGCCGCTGGCGATTTTGCCCTCACGAACGAGGACGTCGTCGAGGTGCGCGTAGAGCGCCCCCGGGACCGTGATCATGGCGACTGGGCCACCAACGTAGCGATGCAGCTCGCCAAGAAGGCGGGCATGAATCCGCGAGCTTTTGCCGACGAACTTGCGGCGCGGCTTCTGACCGTCGACGGCGTCGACGCGGCCGAGGTCGCGGGGCCGGGGTTCCTCAACATCCGCCTGTCTGCGGGCTCGGCGGGAGAGCTCGCTCGCTCGATCGTCGAAGCGGGCGAGGACTTCGGGCGCGGTGATTCCTTCGGGGGTCAGCACGTCAACGTCGAGTTCGTCTCGGCCAACCCCACCGGTCCCGTCCACCTGGGTGGCACGCGCTGGGCGGCTGTAGGTGACTCGATCAGCCGCCTGCTCGAGTTCCACGGTGCCAAGGTGACGCGCGAGTACTACTTCAACGACCATGGCGTGCAGATCGACCGCTTCGCGGCGTCGCTGCTCGCCGCGATCAAGGGCGAGGATGCCCCCGAGGACGGGTACGGCGGACAGTACATCCTCGACATCGCGGACCAGGTGCTCGTGGACGCGATGGAGGTGGGCGAGCGGAATCCGCTCGAGCTTCCCCACGCCGAGGCCCTCGAGTTCTTCCGCTCGCGCGGCGTGCTGTTGATGTTCACGCAGATCAAGCAGTCGCTTAAGGACTTTGGCGTCGAGTTCGACGTGTACTTCCACGAGAACTCGCTGCACGATTCGGGCAAGGTCGAGCGCGCGCTCAAGGAGCTCAAGGCTTCCGGCTCGCTTTACGAGGCCGATGGCGCCTGGTGGCTGCGGTCGAGCGAGTTTGGTGACGAGAAGGACCGGGTGGTCATCAAGTCGGACGGCAACGCCGCCTACATCGCGGGCGACATTGCGTATATCCGCGATAAGCGTGAGCGCGGCGCGGACCTTTGCATCTACTTGCTTGGCGCCGACCACCACGGCTACATCGCGCGCCTCAAGGCGGCCGCCGCGGCACTTGGCTACGACCCCGACTCGGTCGAGGTCATCATCGGGCAGATGGTCAACCTGGTGAAGGACGGCCTCCCCGTGCGCATGTCCAAGCGCGCCGGCAACGTGGTGACGATGGAAGACCTGGTCGAAGAGGTAGGGGTAGACGCCGCCCGCTATGCGCTCACGCGGTCGTCGGCGGATTCCACTCTTGACATCGACATGGACCTGCTCGCCTCGTCCTCCAACGCCAACCCCGTCTTCTATGTTCAGTACGCGCACGCCCGCACCTGCGGCGTAGCGCGCAATGCCGCCGAATACGGAATTTTCAGGGACGATGCGTTCGACGCCTCGCTGCTGACGCACGAGTCCGAGTCCGCACTTCTCGGCCTGCTGAGCGAGTTCCCGCGCGTCGTCTCCCAGGCCGTAGACCTGCGCGAACAGCACCGTGTGGCCCGCTACCTCGAAGAGGTGGCCGCGGCGTTCAACCAGTGGTACGACCGCACGCGCGTGACCCCGCAGGGCGACGAGCAGGTCAGCGACCTGCACCGCACGCGCCTGTGGCTCAACGACGCGACCGGCCAGGTGCTGCGCAACGGCCTGGGCCTGCTCGGCGTCGGCGCACCCGAGAGGATGTAGCCGTGCCCGTGTGGTCCGCGACGGTCGGGCGCGCCGACGATGGTGCGCTGAGCGTGGGCGGTTGCGACGTGCGTGCGCTCGCCGCCGAGCATGGGACGCCGCTGTATGTGGTCGACGAGGCCGACTTCCGGGCGCGAGCCGCTGGGTTTCGCGATCACTTCGCCGCTGCCTTTGGGCGCCACGGTGCACACTGCGACGTGTTCTACGCGTCCAAGGCGCTGCTGAGCTCCCAGATCGCCGGCTGGGTCCTGGACGAGGGTCTTGGTATCGACGTTGCAAGTGGGGGAGAGCTCGAGCTTGCGCTGCGCGGCGGCGCGACCGGTGCGCGGATCACGCTGCACGGCAACAACAAGTCCGATGCCGAGCTGAGCCGAGCGCTCGAGGTGGGAGTGGGTCGCATCGTGGTGGACTCGTTCACCGAGATCGAGGTACTTGGCGCGCTCGCCGAGGAAGCCGGCGCCATCGCGCCCGTGCTGGTGCGCGTGACCACGGGTGTGCACGCGGGTGGACACGAGTACATCGCGACGAGCCACGAGGACCAGAAGTTTGGGCTGTCTTTGGCTACAGGGGCCGCGCTCGACGCGCTGCGCGCAGTGCACGCCTCGCCGCACCTCGAGCTGCGCGGAATCCATACCCACATCGGCAGCCAGATCCTTTCGATCGATTCGTTCAAGGAGTCGGCCGAGCGGATGCTGCGCCTGCGCGCGTCGTTCGCGGTCGAGACCGGCTATGAGATGCCCGAGGTGGACCTGGGCGGCGGCTACGCGATTGCGTACACGCCCGAGTCCGAGGCGATGGACGTCGAGAAGGCGTCGCTCGAGATCGCCGACGTGGTGGCCCAGGGCGTCGATGCCGCGGGCGGCGGCTGGCCCCACATCTCGATCGAGCCCGGCCGTGGCATTGCCGGGCCCGCCGGAATGACGCTCTACACCGTCGGCGTCACGAAGGACGTGTCGCTCGACGAGGGCGGATCGCGCCAGTACGTGGCCGTCGACGGCGGGATGAGCGACAACATGCGCACCATCACGTACGGCGCGGAGTACACGGCGTCGGTGGCCTCGCGGTTGTCCGCGGCGCCCGAGGTGTTGTCGCGCGTCGTGGGCAAGCACTGCGAGTCCGGAGACATCGTCGTGCGCGACGTGCAGCTGCCTGCGGACATCGCGCGCGGCGACCTGCTGGCGGTGCCCGCGACCGGTGCGTATGGCCGTGTGATGGCGAGCAACTACAACTCGGTGCTGAGGCCCGCGGTGGTGGGCGTGCGCGACGGGAAGTCGCGCGTGCTGATCAGGCGCGACACCCTCGAGGACCTGCTGAGCTGGGACATCGCTTTGTCGTGAGACCGTTTGTGCCCGTCTTGCGCCGTTGCGCTTGGCGTCGGACGTCGCCACTGCTAGGTTGCCGGCAACAGTCGTAGATGTCTTTGACCTCAGGGGGGGAAACCGATGTGTCGCATCGCGCCATTGCCACCGCTACTTCCGATTTCGATGTGGCCGTCTGCCACCGTGTCGGTCGCTCAAGCACTTCGCACAGAACGGGGCGAGTGATGTTTCGCGCTGGAAATGTATCGGTGCCGCTGCCACCAAACGGGATGCCAATCAGCGGGCTTCATGGCGCGCATGACGCTGACCGGGACATCACGGTGGTCTTCGCAACGGGGATCGCTGGCATGCCGCGGGGACAAGGATGGCTCGTGCACGCGCACGGCGAGTTCTTACCCTTCGAATTGTTAAGCGAAGCGGAAACCGTTGATGGTGCAGGCTTGCAGGCGATTTCGTTTCACAACCTGGGTGGAAGCGGCAGCGTGACGCTTACCACGGGTGTCCGAGGTAGGACTATTACGTCGGCAAGCGAGGAACGGGAACTGGAGATGCTCATCATCGAGGGCGTCCTCGTCGCGCAGAAGAAGCCTCTTGGAGACTACTGGTTGCCACCAGTGTTTACGGCCCTCGGTCGCGAGTGGCGTTTGAGTGATTTCGGCTACTCGGAGGAGGCTGACCGTGACGACGTCTAGGCGGAGAGCCGCGACCGTCGCAAGGCTTGGGCGCCGGTACTGCTCCCAGGCGTCGGCCGAGGGCGTTGTCGGCGCGGGACGGGGCGAGTGATGTTTCGCGCTGGAGAGGTGGCCTTGGCGCCGCTCCCAAAGGACGCCACGCCGGGGGTGTGGTCCGGCGCGTACGACTCAGAACGCGATTGCACCGTCGCGTGGATTATGGGCGTTCGTCGGCCCGGGGCGAGGGTTGGTTGATTCATTCGAACGGCGCGTTCTTGCCGTTCGAGCTCACGAGACGCAACGTAAGTGTCGACGGCCTGCGTCATCGCGAGATCTCTTTTTTCAACTTCGGTGGCAGCGCCAATGTCGCACTGAGGACTGGCGTTCAGGGGAAGACACTGCACGACTCGCCAGAAACACGTGAAGTGCAGATGCTGGCAATTGAGGGCGTGCTTGTCGCACACAAGCGAATTGTGACCCGCTATTGGGGCCCGCCGATATTCACGGCGCTCGACCGCGAGTGGCGCTTGACTGACTTTGGCTACACCGAGGAGGCTGACCGTGACGACATCTGACACTGTTGATGAGGCCGAAGTGGCGCTCGCTAGCCGCTGGGTGCTTCGATAGTGAGGTTTGCTGTCAACAGTGGATGGTGTCTTGACCTCTAGGGGGGGGCCGATGTTTCGCTTCGCACCGTTGCCAGCGCTTCCGACGCTACCCGTGGCGGCCTCCGATGTTTCACCGGTGGGGCTGGTCGATCCGGAGCGTGGGCTCGCGCTCAGGTACGTGGGGCGCAGTCCTGATGGTGGTCGAACTGCGTTCTTGCTCCAGGTTCACGGCCAGGCACTTGCGTTCGACGTGCGTCAAGAGTCCCGCCGCGAGGGGGAGCAGAGCGTCTGCACGTATGTGCTTGACGCGTTCGGGAGCACCGAAGCGGACGCTCGCTTGGGTCTGCCACGTGATACGCCGGAGTCCGAGGAGCAGGAACGTGAGTGGGCGCGCTACGCGATCGAGGGTGTGCTCGCATTGCGTTTCCACATCCCGATCAATCCGGCTCTGACCTTTCTTGGCCGAGCTGCCGGTCGTGAGTGGGCGTTGGGTGATTTTGGCTATGGCGATGCCGACATTGAGGAATTGCGCGCCGCCGGTCGGCAAGTCGACTCGTACTCGGTCGCGAACCACTGGCCTCCGCCATTTGGCCCTGCGCTCGCGATCGGATCCACGTCGGCGTCGGGCGCTAGCGACGGCGTTCGGCTGGTGCTGCGGGCTATCGTCTATGCACGTGCGACGGGAACTCGAGCATCGATGCGTGAGGTGGTCGCGCTTGACGCAAAGCGCGGATCCATAGCCTTCGACACACCATGGTCGGTGTTTGCCGGTAACGAGAGGTGGCACCGTCAGCGGGGCGAGTCCAGACGCCGCGAATGGTCTCCATCTCCCCGGGTCGTGGCGATTTCGCACGATTTCAGCTCGTTCACCGACGCGCAGGTTGAGCAACTGAAGTGGGCCGTCGTCGCCGAGGGGACGAGTCAGACCGTTCGCACTCCCGGCGGCACTCCCGATGACGTCGTCGTTCGGGCCGCCGTGCACCTCTTGCGCAGCGCGTCGTCGATCGCTTCGGCGGTCAGCAGTCTCGATCGGTTGCTAAGGGACAGGCCCTTACCAGACACTCCCGAATTCCAGCTCAAGCGGGTGATCGATACCGTGTGCGAGCACGTGCAACAGGGCGACCCGTTCGCCGCCGAGCGTGCTCTCGCGCGGTTCGAACAATCCCCCGGCATCGAGAACCTGTTAGTGACGCGTGCCCTCGCATACTCGGCTTTTGTGCTTGGCGTCGGGCCCGTGGCGTGGCTCGCGCTCGGCATGACTGGAGTGATCGGGTGCAACTGTTGGGGCTGCGATCCCTCGCGATGATGCGCCGACCGGGCCGCAGCGCTACGGTTCTGTCAACGCCAACTACATCGGGGCCAGCCGGATGCAGCCATAGGGGGCCTTGGGTTGTATCACATCGAAGACTGGAAGCCGTTGCCTGGAGACATCGAGGCGAAGTCAACGTGGACGGGCCATAGCAAGATTTGTGCGGTGGACACCGAGCGCGACCTCGTCGTGCGTTGGGTGTCCGGCTCGAGGGACATCTCCAGGGATGGGTGGCTGTTCCAACACGGTCAGGACCTCGTGCAGTTCGAGACGTACGAGTATGAGCATGCTGAAGGCGACAACTGGTTCTCGGACTTGAGGTTCGCGGAATTTGGATACAGCCAAATTGTCGCCATGAAATATCGCGTCGGTGATTTCGTCATGCCCGCGGTTGAGACGCAACAGGCGTGGCTGCGCCTGGCCGTGGAGGGGGTGCTCGTGTTCCGCCATGAAAAGCGAAAGAGGCTCCAGTCTCCGTATAGGGCGCGCGTGGTACTTGACGGGGTCAACCTGACGTTGAGAGATTTCGGCTACGCCGAGGGAGTCGACGGCAGTCGGGCGTGACCCTCGCCCTCGGGCCTCGGGCCTCGGGCCTCGGGCCGGATCGCAGGCGCCACGGATGAGCGAGCATCCGTCCCGGACTCCTGCCGGTGCGTCAGGCGTACCCTGAAGGTGGGTGCAACGCTCGGCCTCGCCCCCCGTTGGACCAAGTGAGTGGCCGAGGCCGCTCGCGTGGGAGACACGTAAGGAAGTGAGCGCCATGAACGATTCAGTGGAGAGCGAAGAAACCAAAGAAGAAACCAAAGAGGATTTCCACAAGGCCACGCTGGCACTTGAGGAGATCGCGGAAGAGACCGAACGTGAGCGTGACGAGAGCGACGGGAATGAATATGTGTTGCCCGAGGGGCAGCGCGAGATCCCACCGCTGAAGGGACCTCACCACACTCCTCCGAAGGTATAGGTCGCGCTCCGCGCCGGAGCCTCTGGCGCTAGTCAGCATGCGGGCTAGTCCCGCTACTGGTTCAGCGCGGCCCAGTGCGTGAGGGTGCTGACTGCGTCGACGATCTCGCCCATGACCCTGTCGTACGTCGCGCGGTCGCGGGCCCACGGGTCGTCGAGGCTGCATAGCGGCGCGGGTTCGCGATCCTGCTCTGCACGAAGCGCGGCGGCGGCATTGCGCAGACGCTCGGCATCCGACGCTCCTGCGGGAGCATCGGCCCGGCGCGCCAGTTCCGCGGCCTCCTTGAGCCCAAACACGTGCGGCGGCATCCCGCCCATCTCGCCGGCGATCCATCGCGCGTGGCTTTCCGTGGCGACCAATACCAGATCGGCGCGAGACACGAGTGCCGCCGTCAACTGCGTCGGCCGATGCCTGGGGAATGTCACGCCGTACGCGGCGGCCGAGCGGCGGATCTCCGGCGTCGCGTCCATGCCCGTCTCGGCGTGGGTCCCAGCGGACGTGACCTCAGCGGCCCCGGCCCACTCGCGCGCGGCCAGGTAGTGCATCGCGGGAGAGCGGCAGATGTTCCCTGTGCAGACCATGAGAACGCGGGCGAGATCGGACACGGCACGAGCCTAAGGCGTCCGGCCGGGGCGTGGGACGCGTGTGGGCGCCTGAGGGCACGGCATGCTGGTGACATGAACACCGTCACCGCAGTCCTGGTGGGTGGCCCCACCGTCGTGCTCCGTTATGCGGGACTGACGATCGTCACGGACCCGACGTTCGACCCTCCAGGCACTCAGGAGAGCCTCACCAAGACCGAGGGCCCCGCGATCGACGCCGACGCGTTGCCGCCCATCGACCTCGCGCTTGTGTCGCACGACCATCACCCCGACAACCTGGACGTGATCGGCCTGGAGGTCGCGCGCGGGGCGACGCTGGACCTGACCACCCTCGCGGGCGCCGCGCGCAAGGAGGGCTTCCGGGGCATGGAACCTGGCGATGTCGCGACGATCGATGGGCCGACAGCCGTGACGGTGACGGCAGTCGAGGCGCTTCACGGGCCCGCGAAGATCGCGGCGGAAGTCGGTCCTGTGATCGGCTTTGTTTTGCGCGCCGATGGCTGGCCCACCCTGTACTTTTCGGGAGACAACGCACTGGTATCCGTCGTGCGGGGTATCGCGCGCGCGCACCCCGACGTCTCCATCGCCTTGCTCTGCATGGGCGCCGCCTCGGTCCCCAACCGCGGCCCGGTGCTCCTGACTCTCAATGCTGACCGTGCGGCGAGGGTCGCCGCCCTGTGGCCCGATGCTGCCATCGTCCCCGTGCACGTGGACGGCTGGAAGCACTTCAGTCAGCAACGAGTCGCGGCCCTCGCTGGGCTGAATGCGAACGGCGTTGGCGACCGCGTCGTCGCGCTCGAGCGGGGCGTCGAGACGCCGCTGAACTCAACGGCCCGCTATTTGGAGGCGCGCTCGTCGTCCATCGGGTCGTCGTCGACTAACTCAATGTCGATAAGCTCAACGTCGACTCGCTCGTCCGCGGGGGATCCTGCGGCGAGAGGCTCTTCGATCATGATCTCTACGGCGGCGCCCTCGTCGGCGACGGTTTCGACCGAGGGGCGCCGGCCGCGCACGCCGTAGAGCTCGCCCTCGAATCTCTTGATGGTCGCCACCAGCACAAAGCTGAGCGACACCAAGAGCGACCACGAGCCGAACTTGCCCACGTGGACCGCCTCCCAGATCTCACGCTGGTTGGGGTACTCCCACGCGCCTAGGAAGGTGCCCGCGTTCTCGGCGATCCAGAGCGCGAATCCGATCGCCACAAATGACACGACGAGCGGCATGAAGTAGCGGTGCGTGCCCACCGTGAAGTGGACCATCGTGCGGCGCATCTCGATCACAAACAGCAGGGCGATCAGCCACCGCAGATCCCAGATCCAGTGATGCGTGAAGAAGTTGAGGTACGCGGCGACGGCGAGGATCGTCATCGGCACGGGGCGGTAGTGGTTGACCCGCAGCTCCGCACGCCGCCACGCCTGAACGATGTACGAGCCCACTGCCGCGTACATGAACCCCGCGTAGAGAGGCACTCCCGCGACCTTGGTGAACGCGTCCTCGGGGTAGTCCCACGAGCCAGCATGCACCTTGAATATCTCCATCGTCACGCCGAGGAGGTGGAATGCGCAGATGACCGCGACCTCCCGGCCCGACTCCCAGCCGCCCAGCCACAGGCCGAGCGTGAGCACGACGCCGATGATGAGGAGCGCGTCGTACCTGGGAATCGGCAGGTCGAACACGGCGGTGACGGCGATCGCGAAAAAGATGACGCCTGCGAAGACGAGGGACTGCAGCTCGAGCCACACGAAGCGCACCGCAAATCCCCATATGCGGGGCAGGGTCCAGCGCTCACGCGCAAATACCCGGCGATCCGACACCCGGCCATTGTGGCTGTCAGGAGGGTATGTGCGCGCGGGCGGCGCGCGGGGCGCCGCCAGGGCGCGCAAACGCCCGCGGGGCGTTGCCGGTTGAGCGGCACTTCCCGCGGGCGTCTGGATTGGTGCGTCTGGCTAGACGCGCAGGGTTCGCGTCGGTGACTGGGCGACTACGCGACCGCTACGGCCACGACCGTGGCAAGCGCGGTCGCCTGGCGCCCGATAAGCGCCTCGAGGTGACCGCTGTCGGTGAACAACTCGCCCTTGGCGATCGACTCATCGACCGCAGCCCACATGCTAGCCACTCCCGAATCCATCCCGAAGCCCTCGAGAGCGGATGCCAGTTCCTCCACGCTTACGTCGTGGTATGCGACGGCGGTGCCGGTGGCCTCGGAGATCGCCGCGGCAAGGTCGGTCAGTGTGAACGCGGGTCCGCCGAGGTCATAGACCGATCCGGGTTTGGCGTCGATGAGGGCGACCGCCGCGGCGTCGGCGTAATCGGCGCGCGCCGCTGCCGAGATTCCGGTATTCGCGGTGGCCCCAAGAATCGCGCCCGACGCCTTGTACGTCTCGATTTGGGCCGTGTAGTTCTCGGTGTACCAGCCATTACGCAGAAGCGTGGTCGGGATGGTCGACGCGGCCAAGGAGGCCTCGGTCGCGACGTGCTCGCCAGCAAGCGGGTTTTCGGTCGTGGGTGCGCCAAGAATGCTCGTGTAGGCGAGGTGCGTGACGGCTGCGCGCTCGGCGGCCGCGATCACGGCGGCGTGCTGCTGCGCGCGCTTGCCGAACTCGTTACCAGAGACGAGCAGTAGGTGGTCGACGCCCGCGAGAGCGACGTCGAGCGAGGCCTCGTCGCTGTAGTCGCCAAAGCGTACGACGACGCCGCGCTCGGCGAAGTCGGCGATCTTGTCGGTGCTGCGCGCGACGGCGACGATGTTGGTGGGCGCGATCCCGCGGGCGATGAGTGACTCGACTGCGAGGCGGCCAAACTGTCCGCTGGCGCCGGTGACGGCATACGTGGTCATGGTGTTTCCTTTCGTCGTAAAGCTTCCAGTGGGTAGTACTAACTAAATGATAGTGCTATCCATTCCCGCCGTGTGCCGGGTACCCTTGGATCATGACTGCGCAAGAATCCTCCGCATCGGACGGGCCCACCACGGAGCTGGTCGCCTCCGTCTTTGCCCGCGACTGCACGTCGCGCGCCGCGTTCGAGGACGTCACCGGCAAGTGGGCGTCACTCGCCCTCATTGCACTGAGCAAGGGCACCTATCGCTTCGGCGAGTTGCGCCGGCGCGTCGAGGGCGTGAGCGAGAAGATGCTCTCCCAGGCGCTGCAGTCGCTCGAGCGCGACGGCATGGTGACGCGCACCGTCGTTACCGCCATCCCGCCCCGCGTCGAGTACACGCTTACGCCTCTTGGCGAACGGGTGGCCGAGCAACTGCGGGCGCTGGTCGACGTGCTTGAAGAGACCGTGGCGGATGTCGACCGTGCGCGCGAGGCCTACGCGCAGCGCACCACCTGACCACCTGGGCTCCCACGCTCCCGCTAGAGTTGTGCCCGTGTCTGATACCTCCGTGAAGATCGCCCTGTTTGGCCCCGGAACCGTCGGTTCTCAAGTGATTCGACTGCTCACGGAACAGGCCGCCGACCTCGCGAGCCGTGTGGGCGCCCCCGTCGAGATCGTCGGCATCTATGTGCGCGACCTCACCAAGGAACGCGAGGGAATCGATCCCGCACTACTGACGGATGACGCCGACGCGTTGATCGCGAAGGCGGACGTCGTGATCGAGCTGATGGGAGGCATCGAGCCGGCCAAATCGATCATCCTCAAGGCCATCGCCGCGGGCGCTGGCGTCGTCACCGCCAACAAGGCGCTGCTCGCGGCGCACGGCCCCGAGCTCTACGAGGCCGCCGACGCCGCCAACGTCGACCTGTACTTCGAGGCTGCCGTCGCGGGTGCCATCCCGATCATCCGTCCCGTGCGCGAGTCCCTTGCGGGCGACCACGTGCGCCGCATCCTCGGCATCGTGAACGGCACCACCAACTACGTGCTCGACGAGATGACGTCGCGCGCGCTCGACTACGACGTCGCCGTGAAGCAGGCTCAGGATCTGGGATTCGCGGAGGCTGACCCCTCCGCCGATGTCGACGGCTTCGATGCCGCCGCGAAAGCCGCGATTCTCGCGAGCCTCGCCTTTCACCAGCGCGTCGCTCTCGAGGATGTGTACCGCGAGGGAATCTCCGCGATCACGGCAGCCGACGTCGCCGCTGCGACCGAGTCGGGCCACGTCATCAAGCTGCTGGCGATCGCGGAGCGCACAGGCGAGGGGCCCGACGGCGGGGTCTCCGTGCGTGTCCACCCTGCCCTTGTGCCGCTCACCCACCCGCTCGCGAGCGTCCGCGGCGCGTACAACGCCGTCTTTGTTGAGGCGGAGGCCGCTGGCGACCTCATGTTCTACGGACAGGGCGCGGGCGGCACGCCCACCGCGTCGGCCGTGCTGGGCGACGTCGTGTCAGTGGCCCGCCATATCGCCCAGGGGGGCAAGGGCCCGCGCGAATCGCACTACGGCGACCTTCCGGTGCTGCCGATCTCGGCGGCATCGTCGCGTTTCCAACTGCGTATGACAGTTCCCGATCGTCCCGGTGTGCTCGCAGGCATTGCCGCGACGCTGTCCGGCCACGGCGTCTCGATCGAGAGCGTGCGCCAGAAGGCAGGGCGTCAGGCGGCTGACGGCGCGAGCGCCGGTCCCGCGACCCTCGTCATCGCGACGCATAGGGCGCCCGAAAGCGAATTCGCCCTGGTGCTCGACGCGTTGCGCGCGTCCGACGCCGTCATCGAAATCCGATCCGTCCTCCGCATCGAGGGCGCGTAACCGACATGAGGAGCCGCTAGTGGCACACGTGTGGCGCGGAATCATCCGCGAATACCAGGACCGACTCCCTTTCGACGCTGCTGACCGCGTCATCACGCTCGGCGAGGGTGGTACTCCGCTCGTCTACGCCGAGAAGATCTCCTCCGAGGTGGGCGCCGAGGTATTCGTCAAGGTCGAGGGCATGAACCCCACGGGGTCCTTCAAGGACCGCGGCATGACGTCGGCGATCACGCAGGTGGTCAAGGATGGTGACCACACCGTGGTGTGCGCATCGACCGGAAACACGTCGGCTTCGGCCGCCGCGTATGCCGCCCATGCGGGCCTCCGCTGCGTTGTGATGATCCCGCAGGGCAAGATCGCCGCGGGCAAGATGGCGCAGGCGATCATGCACGGCGCGGACCTGGTGCAGGTGGACGGCAACTTTGACGAGTGCCTCGACATCGTGCGCGAGCTGAGCGAGAAGTACCCCATTGCGCTGGTCAACTCGGTCAACCCGTATCGCCTCCAGGGGCAGAAGAGCGCGGCCTTCGAGATCGTGGATCAGCTGGGCGATGCCCCCGATATCCACATGCTCCCCGTGGGCAACGCCGGAAACATCTCGGCCTACTGGATGGGCTTCAAGGAGTACGCCGAGGCCGGTGTGTCGACGCGTAGACCTAAGATCTGGGGCGTTCAGGCCGCTGGGTCTGCGCCGTTCGTGGTGGGACACCCGATTAAGGACCCCGAGACCATCGCGACCGCGATTCGCATCGGCAAGCCCGCGTCATGGGATCTCGCTATTGCCGCGCGCGACGAGTCCGGCGGCTGGATTCGCGCCGTGCCCGACGACGCGATCTTGGCCGCGCAGCGGCGACTGGCCGAAGAGGTCGGCGTGTTTGTGGAACCCGCATCCGCCGCACCGATCGCGGGCCTGCTCGCGGCGGCCGCGCTGGGCGAAGTGCCGCGTGGCGTGACCATCACGTGCACCGTGACGGGCAACGGACTCAAGGACACCAAGACCGCGCTGGGCGACCGCACGGTGGAGCCGATCGTGATTCCCGTGGACGTCGAGGCGGCCGCGGCCGCGTTGGGCCTGTAGGTCATGCGCCTCGCGGCCGACCACGTTACGGTCACGGTCCCCGCGACCGCGGGAAACCTGGGGCCTGGGTTCGACGCGCTCGGCATGGCGCTTGGCGTCACCGACCAGGTCGAGGTCTGGGCGCTCGGTTCGCCGCGCGTTGAGATCGAGATCGAGGGCGAGGGTGCAGACACCCTTCCTCGCGATGAGTCGCACCTGATAGTGCGTGCCATTCGCGCCGCATCGGACGCCGTGGGGCTCCCTCACACCGGACTGCGCATCGTCGCCCGCAACTCGATTCCGCATGGGCGTGGGCTCGGATCGTCTGCGGCCGCCGTGGTCGCCGGGATCGCGGCAGTGCGCGGCCTCATGGCCGAACCCGAGGCGCTCGACAACGAGACCATGTTGCGCCTGGCGACTGAGTTCGAGGGCCACCCCGACAACGCGGCCCCCGCGATCTGGGGCGGCGCGACAGTGGCGTGGCTTGACCACGAGGGCGCGCACGCCGTGCCCCTTGAGGTGGCCAAGGGCATTGAGACCGCCGTGCTTATCCCCAACGCGGTCCTGGCCACCAAGCAGGCACGCGCCGCGCTGCCCGCGCAGGTGCCGCATCGCGACGCGGCCTTTAACGTCGCGCGTGCATCGCTTCTCGTAGCCGCGCTCGCTGGCCATCCGGAACGGTTGTGGGCCGCCACCGAGGATCGCCTTCATCAGGGGTATCGGGCATCCGCGATGCCGGCCGCGGCCGCGATGATTGCGTATCTTCGCGAGCGTGGGCTACCGGCAGTGGTGTCCGGCGCAGGCCCATCAGTGCTCGTGATCGGCACCGGCCTCGCGGCTGGCGGCCTCACGTCTGGCTCTCTCGGATGGGCCGAGGGCATTGGCGAGGAGTCGTGGCGATGCGTGAGCACCTCCTTGCCTGTCCTGGGCGTTGCCGTCGAGGTCGGATAGCCTCACGTTTGGGTTTCGGGTTCGCTAGTCGGCGTTCATGCCCACTCAAACCCGGGCGGTGCTTCTCAGTCGGCGCTGACGGCCACTCGCGTTCTGGGTGACCCTGGTGACCATTTGGCGGGGGCCTGCGCATCCTGGGTGACCCTGGTGACCACTTGGCTCTGCTCACCCTCACTTCTCCGCAGCGTCGCCCCTTGCTGCTAAGGCGCTGCGCACTATCTCGCGGCACCAACTGCCGCGCGACACGACGTCACCGTACGTGAAACGGATGGTGGTGATTCCGACGGACGCGAGCTGGGCGTCGCGCTCGACATCGTGCAGTCGCTGGCTTGCCGCGCTGTGAGATTCGGCGCCGTCGAGTTCAACCGCGATGCGCGTCGCAGGGTGATACATGTCGAGGCGGTATGAGGAGCCGTTGGCGCGAACTCGATGTTGACGCACGAACGCTGAGAACTCTTGGGTTGAGAACACTCGCCGCAGTGCCACCGTCTCGAGATGACTCTCCGCTCCCGCAGATGCGGCGCCGATGACGGACATGAGGTGGCGGCGGCCAGGTATTCGGTCGAGTGAGTTCGTGACCGCGACCAGTTCGTGGGGAGAGGCGTGGCCCTGCTGCACGGCCCTGTCGATGACGCGATCGCGTGATGAGCGCGCACCCTCCGCGTACGACGTGACCGCGGCCCAGGCCGGATTCGCGACTGCGCACTGATGCCAATCTGCAGATGGAGGGTGCTGTCGCATCCGGCTCACCCGAAGCCAATCGGGGCCGGCTCGATGGGTCCCGTAGTCGGCACTCACTCGGATTGCTGCGGTCGGTGCGTCGCACATGCCCCAGACGGCTGCGGCTCCAGTTCCGATCAGGACGGCTCCAGGTCCGACCCAGGCCGTGGCTGCATGGGCCCTAGTGAAGAGGGATTCGGAGTGTTCCTCGGCGGCATATGTGCCCGGCAGTACTCGGAGTACCTTGCCGCTACGCACCGCCGCGCGCAGCGCAGTCCTTGACCACCTTTGCTCGATGGCTTCGCGCGAGAACGGGACTGCGGAACGCTGCAACACGTCGATCATGTCGAGTGCCGCCGAATTCCGCATGCGACAGTCGTAGCGCGAATCAGGGCTTGTTGGGTGGCGAAGGGCGAATCTGTGGATGGCGAATGGTCAACAGCGTCACGCAGGAGGCGAGGACGTGCTGGGCGGGGTCAACAGCGTCACGCAGGAGGCGAGGACGTGCTGGGCGGGGTCAACAGCGTCACGCAGGAGGCGAGCCGACGCTTGGGGGGCGCAGGGCGGCGCCAGCACCAGCGCCGACTGCGACGCGTACGGGCGGGGTGGGCGAGGGCTACCTCTAGAGCGGTGGACTGCCGCTCGGGCCCACGCTGGTCCCCGCGGTTCCGCCGCTATTGCGTAGCGCGCGTCGGGTGTTGCGGGCCGAGCGACTGGGGCTGAGCTTCTCGAGCCGCCGGAGCTTGAGGTCGTAGGCGCGCTTGCGCGGCTGCGGAACGTTGAGGTGGAACAACGGTCCGGAGAGGCGTACCAGGACGCTTGCTAGGACCGCGATCGTCGTGGTGATGACGGGGCGCGTTCCCGTGTAGAGCAGGGCATAGGCAAGTGCCCCGGCGGCGCCCGCGATCGCGTTGGGCGGGCCGACATACATGATCGAGGACGGCCGGCCCTGAAGCAGATCGGACAGGATGAGCCCTCCGACAGAGGCGATTGTGCCGATGAGGACCGAGGCGAAGATGTCGAGGCCCGCGAGAAGCGCGGCGTTCGTGCCGACAGACGCGAACAGTCCGACGATGATGGCATCGAGGGCCCACAACACGGGGCCAAGTTTGCGCAGATAGAAGAGGAAGAGCGCGCCCACGCCCGTGGCGAGACCGGCGACGATGAGGTACTTGGGGTCGCGGAGTGCCGCGGGTGGCAGGTTTCCCAGCAACACGTCGCGCACGAGTCCGCCGCCAAAGCCCATGGCCGCCGCGAGTGTGAAGACCCCCACGAGGTCGGTGTGTTCTTCCTCGCCGGCGCGCAGGGTTCCTCCGAGCGCGCCAAAGAACACGGCGAGTAGGTTGATCGCTAGGGGGATCTCGAGGACGTCGGGGGTGGGCACCCTCCAAGGCTAAGTGAGACGCGGCGAGCCTGGGACCGCGGCGGGCAGCGGTGTGCCCCCGCGATTCCCGCAAAGTGAAAGAGACGACGTTCGCCCGACGCGGAATGGGACCTTGGGTGCCACTGAGTGAGTGCTCACTCAGTTAGGGTGTGGGTGTGAATAACATCCCCGCGACTAGGGCCCCCCGCATGTCCGTCGAGGACCGGCGCGAGTCGATCCTCGACGCAGTCGTGCCTTTGCTCATGGAACTCGGCGCGGATGTCACGACCAAACAGATCGCCGATGCTGCGGGCATCGCCGAGGGCACCATCTTCCGCGCGTTCGCGGACAAGGACGAGTTGATCCAGGAAGCGGTGGTGCGCTTTCTCGATCCAGAACCCGTGTTCGTCACGCTCGAGCGGCTCGACACGTCGATGCCCCTTGAGGAAAAGGTGCGCGCCGTCGTCACCATCTATCGCAAGCGGTTCGCAGGGATCGTCGGAATTATGTCCGCGCTCGGCCAACGAAAGCCACCGCACGCCCACGCGCACAGCCCGGAGGCCGAGGAGAGGGCCAGGGTGATCTTCACCCGGCTCTTTGAGCCCGATGCGGACCGCATTCGCATCGACCCGGGGCTCGCCGTCTTCCTGATTCGCCTCTTGTCCTTTGGCACCTCGATCCCCATGTTCACCGCGGAACGCGACGTGGATACCGACGAACTCGTCGATTTCCTCCTGCGCGGCATCGTCAAGGAAGGTCACTAACTCCATGCTGTGGAAACTCCTCGTGCGCACGACCGCGCCCTATAAGGGCCTGCTGGCTGGGGTCGTGATCTTCCAGCTCGCGCAGTCGATCGCGAATCTCTACCTGCCAGGACTCAATGCCGACATCATCGACAACGGCGTGGTCACGGGCGATACCGGTTACATCTGGCGCATCGGCTCGGTCATGCTGGGCCTGTCCTTCGTGCAGGCGGCGTGCGCCATTACGGGTGTCTACTTTGGCGCCAAGCTGGCCATGCGTGTGGGCCGCGACATGCGCGCGAACGTGTTCGCCCGCGTCGGCACGTTCTCCGAGAACGAGGTGCAACGCTTTGGCGCTCCCTCGCTCATCACCCGTTCCACCAACGACGTGCAGCAGGTGCAGATGCTCGTGCTCATGAGCGCGACGCTCCTGGTATCGACGCCATTCATGGCGATCGGCGGCGTCATCATGGCGTTGCGTCAGGACGCGGGCCTGTCGTGGATCATGGTGGTGGCGATCCCCGTTCTCTTGCTCGGGATGGGCCTTGTCATCACGCGCATGGTGCCGCACTTCCGGCGCATGCAGAAGCGCATCGACATGGTCAACAAGGTGCTTCGCGAGCAGCTCACAGGCATTCGCGTCGTCCGTGCCTTTGTGCGCGAGCCCGAGGAGAGCAAGCGCTTCGCCAAGGCGAACGCGGATGTGACCGAGTCGGCGCTCCTCGCCGGTCGCCTCATGGCCGTCATGTTCCCGTTCGTGATGGTCGTCATGAACCTCGGCTCCGTCGCGGTGCTGTGGTTCGGGGCCAGCAGGGTGGAATCGGGCGAGACCCAGGTGGGTTCGCTGACGGCGTTCCTCACGTACCTGGTCCAGATCCTCATGTCCGTGATGATGGCGACCTTCCTGTTCGTGATGGTGCCCAGGGCCTCGGTGGCCGCGGATCGCATCGGCGAGGTACTCGAGACCGATACCTCGGTCGCGCCGCCCGCGAGTCCCGTCATGGAGCTCATCACTCCCGGCACCGTCGAGTTTCGCTCCGTGAGTTTTGCTTATCCAGGCGCGGAGCAACCCGTCCTCGCGGACATCAGCTTCACGGCTACGCCGGGCACGACCACCGCGATCATCGGTTCGACCGGCGCGGGCAAGACCACTCTTCTCAATCTCATTCCGCGCCTCTACGACTCCTCGAGTGGCTCGGTGCTTGTGGGCGGGGTCGACGCGCGCGAGCTCGACATGGACACGCTGTGGTCGGATATTGGGCTGGTGCCGCAGCGGCCGTACCTGTTCTCTGGAACCATCGCGTCGACGCTTCGCTACGGCAAGGCCGATGCCACGGACGAGGAACTGTGGGAGGCCATCACCGTCGCACAGGCGAAGGGCTTCGTCGAGGCCATGCCGGACGGGCTGGAGACCGCGGTCGCCCAGGGAGGCACCACGGTGTCGGGTGGGCAGCGCCAGCGGCTCTCGATCGCGAGGGCGCTCGTGCGCAAGCCCAGCATCCTGCTGTTCGACGACTCCTTCTCGGCGCTCGACACAGCGACCGATGCGCGGCTGCGTGCCGCGCTCGGCAGGGCGGTCGCCGATGCCACGGTCATCGTGGTCGCCCAGCGTGTCTCTTCCATCATGGATGCGGACACGATCCTGGTGATGGAGGACGGCCGCATTATCGATCGCGGCACACACACCGAGCTGCTGGAGAGTTCGCCGACGTATCAAGAGATCGTGTCAACGCAGTTGCGCGCGGAGGAGGCAGCATGAGCACCACTAAGCAGTCAGGCGAGACGCCTCGTCCTCCCGTGCGCCGCGGCCCCGGTGGGGGACACGGCCCCATGGGTGGCGCGGGAATGCCCGTCGAGAAGGCTCAGAACTTCAAGGCCACCTTGCGGCGCCTCACGGGTCTGCTCAGGCCCGAGGCCCTCGTGGTCGTCGCCGCGCTGGTGATCGGAGCGCTCTCGGTCGGATTGTCTGTGACGGGGCCCAAGGTGCTCGGCGAGGCCACCACGACGATCTTTTCGGGGTTCATCACCGGTGAGGCCATCGGCTTTGATCGGTTGCATCGCATCCTCATCGGTGTGGTCGCGATCTATGTGGCGTCGGCGCTCTTGGGCTACGGGCAGGCGTACATCCTCAACGGGATGACGCAGCGCACGGTGTATCGACTGCGCGAGACGGTGGAGGAAAAGATCCACCGCCTGCCGCTCAATTACTTTGACAAGCATCAGCGCGGAGAGCTCCTGAGCCGCGTCACGAACGACATCGACAACGTCTCGCAGACGCTTCAGCAGACGCTCAGCCAGCTGTTCAACTCGTTGCTGACCGTCATCGGCGTTCTGATCATGATGCTCTGGATTGATTGGCAACTCGCGCTGGTCGCCGTCGTGTCGATTCCGATCACGATCGGCATCGTGACGATGGTGGCCAAGCGTTCGCAGCCCAAGTTCATCGCCCAGTGGAAGCACACCGGCGAGCTCAACGGCCTGATCGAGGAGGGCTATTCGGGTCACGCGCTCGTCAAGGTCTTTGGGCGTCAGCGTGAGGTCGAGGCGACGTTCGCGGAGAAGAACGAGGAGATGTACGAGGCGAGCTTCGGTGCCCAGTTCATCTCCGGGATCATCATGCCCTCGGCGATGTTCGTGGGAAACCTCGTCTACGTCGGTATCGCAGTGGTTGGCGGGCTCAAGGTCGCGAGCGGCAGCCTGCCCCTCGGCGACGTCCAGGCGTTCATTCAGTATTCGCGACAGTTCCAGCAGCCGCTCAGCCAGCTGGGATCGATGGCCAACCTGCTGCAGTCAGGCGTCGCGAGCGCCGAGCGCGTGTTCGAGCTGCTCGACGCGGACGACCAGTCGGCCGACGTCGCCAAGCCGGAGAGCCCCGACGACCTGCACGGCAGGCTCGTGTTCGAGGACGTGTCGTTCTCTTACGATCCCGAGCAGCCGCTGATCTCGGGTCTGTCGCTGACTGCAGAGCCGGGAAAGACGGTCGCGATCGTGGGACCGACTGGGGCGGGCAAGACCACCCTGGTCAACCTCATCATGCGGTTCTACGAACTCGATGGCGGGCGCATCCTGCTCGATGGCGTCGACATCTCGCACATGACCAGGGACGACCTGCGCTCGCGTACGGGCATGGTGCTCCAGGACGCCTGGCTCTTCGGTGGGACGATTCGCGACAACATTGCCTACGGCAGGCCCGCCGCCACCGAAGACGAGATTCTCGCGGCTGCGAAGGAGGCGTTTGTCGACCGCTTCGTGCACTCGCTTCCCGACGGCTATGACACGGTCATCGACGACGAGGCCAGCAATATCTCGGCCGGAGAGCGGCAACTCATTACGATCGCTCGCGCGTTCGTCGCACGGCCGAGCGTGCTCATCCTTGACGAGGCCACGAGCTCGGTCGACACGAGGACCGAGCTGCTGGTTCAGCACGCGATGGAGGAGCTGCGCAAGGACCGCACGAGCTTTGTGATCGCGCACCGCCTGTCGACCATTCGCGACGCCGACCTCATCCTGGTGATGGAGCACGGGGCGATCGTCGAACAGGGTACTCATGCGGAGTTGCTTGCCAACGAATCCGCGTACGCACGGCTCTACAACGCTCAGTTTGCGGCACCCATCGATGATGGGGTGCCCCAGGCGCCGCTGGCCTGAGTCGCGCGTGAAAGCAACTCGTGGGAGACGCCTTCACCTGCACCGGGCGTGTGGGGCCGGCGCGTCACCTCGTTTTCGCGACGCAGCGTGCTTGCGCTCGGGGCCCATGGGTGCCAGCCCTGAGGTCGGTATCATCGGGGCACCGGCCCTGAGGCTGAGAAGAGGCGAGGGTTGATCGTTCGAGGCGGGTGGGAAGGCCACGAACCGGTGACGACCACGGAGCTCTTCATCCCCTCGCTTGAGTCTGCGGGCTTTGAACTTGACATCGAGGACACGCCGGAGATCTATGCCGATGGCGCGGCCATGAGTCGCTATGACCTGGTGGTGCAGTGCCTCTCGATGGGGAGTGCGACGGCGGACGAGGTCGTCGGGCTGCGCCAGGCAGTGGCTGCTGGCGTAGGTTTCGCTGGGTGGCACGGCGGTATCGTCGACTTCTTCAGGGCATCGACGGACTACCTGCAGATGGTGGGCGCGCAGTTTGCCTCGCACTCTCACGCGCCCGAGGATCGCGGACGTGCCGACGTGCCGACGTGGAGGCGTATCGCGATTACACGGTGCACATCACGGAGGCTGGTCGTGATCATGCAGTCACGCGAGTCATGAAGGACTTCGACGTCCGTACCGAGCGATATTGGGTCCTCGCGGACGGCCTCATTGAGGTGCTTGCAGATTGCGTCCTCGACCCCGGCGCTGGCGACGAGTGGCCCGCACCGGTCATGATACCGGTGGTGTGGACCCGCAAGTGGGGTGAGGGTCGGATCTTCGCGACGTCGCTCGGGCATACGGTGGACGTGCTCAAGGAAGCGAACGTTCGCTTACTGGTCGAGCGCGGCATGATGTGGGCCGCGCGCTAGGCGAGCGCCGACACGCCTAGTCTGCGGCGACCCCCGCCGTGTTTCTGACGTCGTCGCCGCTCGCACGGAGCGTCGCGGTGACGGATGGGACGGCGGCGATGAGTCTCACGCGAAGGTAATTGTGTGGGGCGGACGCCCGATGCTACTGTGTGTGTGCTCCCCGGAAGGCGCCTATCGCCCCGGTGGACAGCACTCCACGTTCCACGCGTCGTGTACGACGACGTATCCACATGACGTGTTCGTGGAAGAACTCGCACCTCTGGAGCCACCGTGGCTCGTGCGAGGAAGGGAAATCTCGTGACAGACACCACAGTCGCTGCCGGAACGTCCGCGGCGCTTAGCGCAATGAAACTACCCCAGCTCCAGGCGCTCGCCTCCGAGCTCGGCGTTGCAGGCGTGACCAAGATGAAGAAGAGCGATCTCGTAGACGCGATCAACAATGGGGGAGCGACTCCGGCCAAGCCGGCCCGCGCTGCAGCCCCTTCGCGATCTCGTTCGGCCCGCTCGGCACAGACAACGGTTGAGGCGTCCCCCTCGCCCGAGGCAGAAAAGCCCGCAGCGTCGCAGCCCGAGTCCTCTGCGCCCGCAGCATCGGCGCCCTCGACTGACTCCGAAGAGTCCGCCGAGGAGCGCGCACGCCGCGCCAAGGAGGCAGTCGCGATCGCTACAAGTGGCGAACACAGCGGCGACCGCAACCAGGGTGGACGCAATCAGGGTGGACGCAACCAGGGTGAGCGCAATCAAGGCGACCGCAACCAGGGTGGACGCAACCAGCCGCGTCAGCGCAACGAGTCTGCCGACGATGCAGGTGAGGGCGATAGCCGTCGCCAGCAGCCCCAGTCGCAGGCAGAGCCGCAGCGCGGCGATGACGAGGACCGCAACGGTCGCCGTCGTCGTGGACGCGGACGCGGCCGCACCACGGGCACCACTGGCGGTCGCCTCGAAGGACGCCAGACCGGCGGCAGCCTGGAGCTGATGGACGAGGATGACGTCAGGGATGACGACGAACTGACTCCCGTTGGCGGCATCGTCGACGTCCTGGACAACTACGGCTTCATTCGCACCACCGGCTACCTGCCTGGTAAGTCCGATGTGTACGTGTCGATGAACCAGGTCCGCAAGTACGGCCTGCGCAAGGGCGACGCGGTCAGCGGCTTCGCGCGTCAGCCCCGCCCGGGTGAGCGTGGCCAGCGACAGAAGTTCAGCGCGCTTGCGAGCGTCGAAAAGGTCAACGGCATGGATCCTGAGGAGGGCAAGGAACGGCCCATCTTCGGCGACCTCACCCCGTTGTACCCGCAGGCCCGCCTCCACCTCGAGACGGACTCGCGCAGCCTGACCAACCGTGTGATCGACCTCGTCGCTCCCATCGGTAAGGGTCAGCGCGGCCTCATCGTCTCGCCCCCCAAGGCGGGCAAGACGCTCGTGTTGCAGGCGATCGCGAACGCCATCGCCGTCAACAACCCCGAGGTCCACCTCATGGTTGTCCTCGTGGACGAGCGGCCTGAAGAGGTCACCGACATGCAGCGCACGGTCAAGGGTGAGGTCATCGCCTCGACGTTCGACCGTCCCGCCGAGGACCACACGACGATCGCGGAGCTGGCCATCGAGCGCGCCAAGCGCCTCGTCGAAATGGGCCAGGACGTCGTCGTCCTCCTTGACTCGATCACGCGACTGGGCCGCGCCTACAACCTGGCAGCCCCCGCGTCCGGACGCATCCTGTCCGGTGGTGTCGACTCGTCGGCGCTGTACCCGCCCAAGCGTTTCTTTGGAGCCGCGCGCAACATCGAAAACGGCGGCTCGCTCACCATCCTGGCCACCGCGCTCGTCGAGACCGGTTCCAAGATGGACGAGGTCATTTTCGAGGAGTTCAAGGGCACCGGCAATATGGAGCTCAAGCTCTCGCGCCAGCTGGCCGACCGGCGTATCTTCCCCGCGGTAGATGTCAACGCCTCGGGTACGCGTCGCGAAGAGATTCTGATCAGCCCCGAAGAGCTCAAGGTCAGCTGGCAACTGCGTCGCGTCCTGACTGGACTCGAGCAGCAGCAGGCGATCGAGTTGCTCCTGGGCAAGCTCAAGGAGAACAAGACCAACGCAGAGTTCCTTATGCAGGTAGCGAAGACTTCGCCCAGCAAGGACTCTGACAAGGACTAACCCCTCCCCGGGCATTTAATCGAGCATATGGGCCGGATCCGCCGCGAGGTGGGTTCGGCCCATATGCATTTCAGGCACAGGTTCGATGCCCCGCGATCGGGATCGCGCGGACTGCGACCGTTCAAATGGAAAAAACACCATAAATGGGGCCTTGTACCCAAAGTGGCCGGTTCATAAACTCTGGACAGGTTGCCCCAGTCCCCGGTGAGAAAGATCCCTGCGACTAGGTCGTCCTGACAGGCGGCCGTGTCCATGCGGTCGCACCTGGTAGCGCCGGGGCCGTGACGTGCGGCTGCGGTGCTCCTCATCTATGGGAGGCATACGTGCGTACTTCGCTACTGGCAGCCACCGCTGCAGCAATCCTTGGAATGGGCGTGATCGGGGCGTCGGCCGCGAATGCCTCGCCCCCCGTGGCTCCGGATACGTCCGAAGTCATCGCATCCGACAACCTGCCGAACCCGCTTGACGAGAAGCGCAGCGCATTGCGTGAGACCGCGATTACGGGTGTTCTTGACGGCGAACTTCAGACCGAACAACGCGGCGAGAGCACCGTGGTCAAGGTGGGGTCCACGGACGAGGCCTCTGCGGCTCCTGACGCGAACGCGCGCAGCAGTGCCAGCTCGAAGAAGAAGGACCAGTACGTTGAGTTATCGCGCGAGGCAACGGACCGGATCTTCGTGGTGCTTGCGGAGTTTGGGGATGAGGCGTCGCCCTATGCGCCCGCCGACGATGCCCAGCGCACTGAGGGGCCGCTCCACAACGAGATTCCCGAGCCGAACCGCAAGACGGACAACAGCACTATTTGGCAGTCCGACTACTCGCAGCCGTACTTCCAGAACGTCTACTTTGGGGACGACGAGTCGCTGCGCGGGTATTACGAGACTCAGTCGTCTGGCCGCTACAGCGTTGACGGTGAGGTCACCGACTGGGTGAAGGTCCCGTACACGGAGGGCCGCTATGGCACCGACTCGTGCGGGAGCAACGTGTGCTCGAGCGTGTGGGCGCTCGTGCGTGATGCCGCCAATATCTGGTACGACGACCAGTTGGCGCAGGGCCGTTCCGTCGAGGACGTGAACGCCGACTTGCAGTCCTTTGACCAGTGGGACCGCTACGACTACGACGGCGATGGCGACTTCAACGAGCCAGACGGCTACATCGATCACTTCCAGATTGTGCACGCGGGCGGCGACCAGGCCGATGGCGACCCGATCTACGGCGGCGATGCGATCTGGTCGCACCGCTGGTACGCGTACTACACCGGTGCGGGCACGTCAGGACCGGCGGACAACGCGCTAGGTGGTACCCAGATAGGGAACTCGGGCGTGTGGATCGGTGACTACACGATGCAGCCGGAGAACGGTGGACGCAGCGTTTTCTACCACGAGTACGGACACGACCTCGGGCTGCCAGACGACTACAACGTCCAATCGGGCGGCGACAACAACAACGAGTACTGGACCCTGATGGCGCAAAGTCGCCTGAGCGGCAAGCGCGACGATGGCATCGGCGAGCGCGGCGGTGACCTAGGCGCGTGGAACAAGCTCCAACTGGGTTGGCTCAACTATGAATATGTCGAGGCAGGTGACACTGCGAAGCTCGACCTCGGGCCCTCGGAGTACAACACGGAGCGCCCTCAGGCGCTGATCGTGGGCCTTCCTGAAAAGGAAGTCTCGGTCGACCTGGGCGCGCCGGCATCGGGCGAGTATCAGTGGTACAGCGGCACAGGCGACGGATTGTCGAGCACGTTGGCTCGGTCGGTCACGTTGCCAGACGGCTCTCCGCAGCTGACGTTCCAGACGCGGTACGACATCGAGGAGGGGTACGACTACTTCTACGTCGAGGCGGACAGTGGCGCGGGATACGTGCCCCTCGAGGGGACCATCACGAATGCGGCCGACACTGTGGCAACGGATGGCACCCAGGCGGCCTGGATCGAGGCATCGTTCGACCTGAGTGCCTATGCGGGGCAGACCGTCACGCTTCGCTTCCGGTACCTGACCGACGGCGGAGTCGCGGGCAACGACCCCGACGTGGTCGATGGCGTATTCCTCGACGACATCGTGGTCGATGGGGTGTTCGAGGACGGGGCCGAGTCTGGCGACAACGGCTGGACGGCTGATGGATTCACCGTGGTCGGCTCGACGAGCACAGACTCGTACCCGAACTACTACATCGCCGCATACCGCTCGTACACGTCGTTCGACAAATACCTGAAGACCGGTCCCTACTTCTTTGGTTACGCGAGCACCAAGCCGGACTACGTGGACCACTTCTCGTACCAAGAGGGGTTGCTGATCTCGTACTGGGACCTCTCGTACTCTGACAACGACACCTTCGCCCACCCGGGCAACGGCCGCAATCTCTACATCGACTCACGTCCCGAGCCGATGACCGATGTCAACGGCGACCTGTGGAGGGCACGCGTTCAGGTGTATGACGCACCCTTCAGCCTCGGGCGTACCGACTCGTTCACGCTTCACGTTGACGGCGTCAGGAGCCGGATCAAGGGTGCCAGGGCCAACCCGCTGTTCGACGACACCCAGCAGTATTGGTTCGCCGAGCTTCCGAACCACGGCGTCAAGCTTCCCGCCGTTGGCGTGGAAATCCAGGTCCTGCGTCAGCGCAGCGACCGGATATCCATCGAGGTGTCCTGACGCATAGGACTCGAGGCATGCCCGCAGTCACTGCGGCGGCGAAGGTGGGGAAAACCTGCCTCGTCGTCGCGGTGATCGCGGTCGCTCTCTGCGCCTGCGGGCCGGGCGGTGTTTCGGGGGAGGAGGATGGCGGCGTGCCTAGCTCTGCGTCTTCCTCCTCGGCCTCCGCTCCAGCCTCCGCCTCCGCCACCGCTCCCGCGTCGGACTCTTCGTCGGCGAGTGCGTCGGCGCCTATGTCGCCCTCGGACCTGCCAACGATCGCGAAGCCGACGGCCCCGCCCTCGTTGCCGACGGACCTCGTGCCGAGCGGCGTGTTGGCGGGACGCGTCACGGCGCTCACCGAGGCGTGCACGGAGGTCAAGACGGACGACGGCGCGGTGTGGTCGTTAGTCGGTGATGCGCAGGTGGAACTCGAGGTCGGCGACACGGTGACCGCGAGAGTGGTGGAACTCGAGACGGACGCCGAGGAGTGTGGCACGGGCACTCCCGCGCGCCTCGTGTCGATCCGCGTGGTGGGGCAGTAGTCATCCCCCCCCGCAGCACGCCTGCTCCCTCCGTGCGCCACCCACCCAGCGCCCCACGAGTACATGAGTGCGCGAAACGGCGCTGCGTGAGCACGCATGTACTCGTAGGAGCCCGTTGAGGCTTACGCGTGCCACTGGCGACGGGCGACCACCTCGAGTAGCCGTGTCCAACACCAATCCGGCCGGCGCGATGGAGCATGTCGGCGACTGCGGAGCGTGACCCGACGGTCACTCGCGCCTGCCACTCAAATCGGCGAAGCGTTGGCCGGCGAAGACGTCCCGACGCGCCCGCACCTCAAGCGGTGAGGTCGCACCCTTCGCGAACCAACCCAGGACCCGCTCCAGATCCCGTCGCCCAGCCACTCGCGGCTCGCGTTGCGTGGCGCGCGCGAGCCATGGGGCAGGACAAGATCGGAGGATCCCGGCGCAGGTAAGGGAGGTGAGTACAGGTGAAGGGCGAGTGCGCCCGTGACCAGTCCCGAGGGTGCCCAGAGGTTCGCGGTCTCGCCCATCGCTACAGGGTCGCGTGCGTGGTCGCCGCCGCAGTAGACACTCGGCACGATGCGCGTGATCGCGCCGTCGCATCGGCCCCCTTCTAGAACAGATCGCGGCCAACGCGCGAGAATCTCGGTTCGCGTGAGTACGTGCCGACTCGTGCTGAGGAATGTGCCGAGTTCGACGGTGAGGTCTGTGGCCGGGGGGAGCGCTCGGATCATCCCACCTGAGCATTCGCGGAGCCGCGCGTCGGGCGCCGCTCGCGAATCTGTGGACAGTTTCACCCCGCCCGGCGCTCTGGGAGTACATGAGTGCAGAATCCGGTGGAACCCGAGCAGTCGTGTACTCAGGGGGTGCCGGGGTGTCGGGGGCAGGGCGGCAGAGCGCGAGGCGGGAGCAGGGCGCCGAGGTGGCGGGCACGGGCAGGGGCACCGATGCCCGAGGCAAGCGGCACACACCTAGGGCATCGGGAAGGCGGGGAATAGGCTTTTCTCGCAGGATGTTGTGGCCTTGCTCCATCAACTGGATGTGCGCGGTGGCGCCAACGGACTCGCAGCGGAATCCGCAGCGGGAACACCGCGTAGGCAGGTTGCGTTCAGTTCTGGCAGAATAGATCGCTGGCCCGCCCTGTTGCGGAGCCATCGGCCACCGGTTCACCGTTGCAAGGTATGTGTACGGACCCGGCGGCAACTAAAGGGAGATCATGAAGAAAGACATCCACCCCGAGTACGTGGCCACCACTGTCACGTGCACCTGTGGTAACACGTTTGAGACCAAGTCCACCGTGCTGTCCGGCGCGATCAACGTCGAGGTTTGCTCGGCCTGCCACCCGTTCTACACGGGCAAGCAGAAGATCATGGACACCGGTGGTCGCGTGGCGCGGTTCGAATCGCGTTACGGCAAGAAGTAAACGCCGCGCGACGACGTGGCCGAAGCATTCGCAGCCGTCCAGCCTCTGCTGGAGGAATACGCGCAAATTGAGCATGAGCTCTCCGACCCCGCGGTTCACGCCGACGGGGGTCGTGCGCGAACCCTAGGCAGGCGATTTGCAGAACTCGGCCGCGTCGTCGCCGCGCACCGCGTCTGGGCACTTGCCTATGACGATCTTGAGGCCGCTCAGGAGATGGCTGCCGCCGATCCTGAGTTCGCCGCCGAAATCCCCGCGCTTGAGGCATCCGTTGAGGACGCCACGGAGACGCTGCGTCGCATCCTGATTCCGCGCGACCCCGACGACGCCCGTGACGTGATCCTCGAGGTCAAGTCCGGTGAGGGCGGCGAGGAATCGGCGCTGTTTGCGGGCGACCTGCTCAAGATGTACCTCAAGTACGCGGAGAACAAAGGCTGGAAGACAGAGGTTCTTGAGGCGAACCAGACGGACATGGGCGGCTACAAGGACATCTCGGTGGCCATCAAGTTCAGGGGCAACCCCGAGCCGCAAGACGGCGTCTGGGCTCAGCTCAAATACGAAGGCGGAGTGCACCGCGTTCAGCGCGTGCCCGCCACCGAGTCTCAGGGCCGCATCCACACCTCCGCCGCGGGGGTGCTTGTGTACCCCGAGGTCGAAGAAGTCACCGAGGTTAACCTCGACATGAACGACGTACGCGTGGACGTGTTCCGCTCGTCTGGTCCTGGAGGCCAGTCGGTCAACACCACCGACTCGGCCGTTCGCCTGACGCACGTGCCCACAGGCATCGTCGTCAGCTGTCAGAACGAGAAGAGCCAGCTCCAGAACAAGGAGGCCGCGCTACGCATCCTGCGCGCCCGACTCCTTGCCGCCGAGCGCGAGGCCGCCGACGCGGAGGCTTCCGACATCCGCAAGTCGCAGATACGCACCGTGGACCGTTCCGAACGGATCAGGACCTACAACTATCCCGAGAACCGCATCGCGGATCACCGCACGGGATACAAGGCCTACAACCTCGATCACGTGCTTTCGGGCGATCTCGGGCCGGTAATCCAGTCCGCGATCGACACCGACGAGGCCGCGCGCCTCGCGGCCCACGAGGACTAGTGCCTCACCTGCGGTCCCTTGTGGCTGAGGCGTCGAAGCGCCTCGCCGATGCGGGGGTTCCGTCCCCCGAACACGACGCTCGGGAGCTGGTCGCCTTCGCGATGGGGCTCGAGCGGATTCCGGCGATCAACCCCGAGATCACCGCCGACCATGCACGGCGCTTTGAGGCATTGTTGGCGAGGCGTGTCGCGCGGGAGCCGCTTCAGCACATCGTCGGCTCCACCGTTTTTCGCTATGCGACCCTGCTGGTGCGCGCGGGTGTGTTCGTCCCGCGTCCCGAGACAGAGGTTGTCGCCCAGGTGGCGATCGATGAGGCCTCGGTGATCGCCGCGACGGGACACCAGCCGCTCGTCGTCGACCTGTGCTGCGGAGCGGGAGGCATCGCGCTTTCGGTAGCCACCGAGGTTCCCTCCGCAGTCGTTCATGCGGTCGACGCCTCGCGAGAGGCCGTCAACCTCACGGTCGCGAATGCCCGGGCACTCGGGGCCACGCGCGTGAGCGTCGTGACCGGCGATGTCGCGGATCAAAGCCTCCTTACCGACCTCGACGGGACGGTTGACGTCCTCGTATCCAACCCTCCCTACATTCCCTCGGACGCGATTCCGCTGGATCCCGAGGTGCGCGACTACGACCCGCCCGCGGCGCTCTTTGGGGGCGGCGTTGATGGCCTCGACGTCCCGAACGCGGTGGTCGTCGCCGCGGCCAGACTGCTGCGCCCTGGCGGTCTCTTCGTCATGGAGCACGCCGACGTCCAGGGCGAGAGCACGAGGACCTTGGCGATGCTGACCGGCTCCTTCACGTCGATCGAGACGAGGCAAGACCTTGCGGGGCGCGACAGAATGCTCGTCGCGCGTCGGCGCTAGCCGTGCAGCACATCACCGTGGCATGAGTCACCCTGTCGTCGTGCCCGTGCGAGACTGGTGCGCGTGATCCTGCCTTGCTTCGACTCCGCAACCTGGGGGCCCTCTCTTGACGCGGCCGTCCATGCTGTGTCTCGCGGCGAGGTCGTGGTGCTTCCTACCGACACCGTGTACGGCGTAGGCGCGGATGCCTTTTCTCCCGACGCCGTGGCGCGCCTGCTCGCGGCGAAGGGCAGGGACAGACAGATGCCTCCGCCCGTGCTCATTCCCTCGGTGCGCACCGTCGACGGACTCGCTCGCGACGTTTCTCCCGAGGCCCGCGCACTCATGGATGCGCTGTGGCCTGGCCCCCTCACGATCATTGTTCATGCGCAGCAGAGTCTTGCCTGGGACCTCGGTGAGACGTCGGGCACCGTCGCGTTACGTGTTCCCGATCACGCGGCGGCACTTGCCCTGCTCGCGCGTACCGGACCGCTTGCGGTGACGAGTGCCAACCGTACGGGGCAGTCCGCGGCGACGACCGTAGAGGTGGCGCGCGACCAGCTCGGCGCCGCGGTGTCTATTTTTCTCGACGCGGGCGATAGCCCCCTTGGCCAGGCCTCGACCATCGTCGACGCGACCGGCCCCTTGTTGAGGGTGGTGCGTGACGGGGGAGTGAGCAGAGACCGACTCCTTGAGGTGGCGGGAAGCGCGGCCTTCGCCGCGTCCGAGGGTGCCGAGTGAAGGTCTATCTGACGCTCCTCGTCATCTCCGCGCTCGTGACTTACGTCGCTACCCCCGTGATGAGGCATCTTGCGATTCGCGTGGGTGCCGTGACCGCGGTGCGAGCGCGTGATGTGCACGTGGTACCTACCGCCAGGCTTGGTGGTGTGGCGGTGTTTCTCGGCCTCGCCGCAGGACTCATCGTCGCGTCGACCATCCCGTACCTCGGCAGGGTGTTCGAGGTTTCCCACAGCGCCTGGGCCGTCCTTGGCGGAGCGGCGCTGGTGTGTGCCGTCGGTGTGGCGGACGATATCTGGGACCTCGACTGGATGGCCAAGCTGGCGGGCCAGATTCTCGCGGCGCTGCTCATGGCGTGGGGTGGCGTGCAGTTGGTGGCACTCCCGATTCAGGGCCGCACGATTGGCGACAGCTATCTGTCGCTTATCACCACCGTCGTGGTGGTGGTGGTCGCTATCAACGCGGTCAACTTTGTCGATGGGCTCGATGGCCTCGCCGCGGGTGTCGTCGCCATCGGTGGTTCTGCGTTCATGGTCTATACCTACGTGCTCGCGAGGGATGCCTCTCCTGGCGACTATTCGTCGCTCGCCACGGTGATCATGGCGGTGATGGTGGGGGCGTGCCTGGGATTCCTGCCGCACAATGTGCACCCCGCGCGAATCTTCATGGGCGACTCGGGTTCCATGGTCTTGGGATTGGTCTTTGCCGCATCGGCGATCATCGTGACCGGGCAGATTGACCCGAGCGCCGTCGGACAGCGCGAGCAGATTCCTGCCTTCCTGCCGATCCTCCTCCCGCTCGCCGTCGTCGCCGTGCCCCTCGTGGACATGGCGCTCGCCTTCATCCGCCGGCTCGGCAAGGGACAGTCGCCATTTAAGGCTGACGCACACCACCTGCACCACAGGTTGCTCCGCTTTGGCCACTCCCATCGGTGGGCCGTAGCGATCCTGTGGATGTGGACCTTCGTGCTCGCATTTGGGGCCGTCTCGATGGTGTTCCTGCGCTTGCGCTACGCGGGGAGCCTCCTCATCATTGGCTTCGTCGTGATGTCGGCCATCACGTTCTCTCCGGGATTTCGACGCTTGGTATGGCGACTGTGGAGGGGTGTGGGGTCCGCCGCGGCGCCAGTGCGAAGGATGGCCCCGAGTCAGGCGCATAGCGCGCCCGCTTCGACCGCAAGCGAGCCTGCCGACCACGATGTCGAACCGAACGAGAAGCAGGAGACCACTCGTGGCTGATCCCACTCAATCCGAACGTCATGCGTCTGAGGGTGCCGCGTATCGGTGGGCCATGCGCACCAGCGCGGCATCGCTCGTGGTGCTCGCCATCATCGGTGTGGTCGCCGCCGGCGCAATGCGAGGCAGCTCAGGGATCTGGGGCGCGCTCGCGGGCGTGGGTCTTGCCGCAGTCGCCGCGTTGGTGACCCAGGCCGCCATGCTGATGGGTTACACGCGCCCCCCACAGGTGTTCGCCTCGATCGTCGGTGGCTCGTGGCTCGCGAAGATGGTCGTCATTCTGGGCGGCATGCTGGCGCTGAGCAGCGTGGATGGCGTGGACCGCCCCAGTTTTGGCATCGTCGCCCTCGTGAGCATCGCCGTGACTCTGGGAATCGATGTCATCGCGGTACGGAGGGCGCGCATTCCCTACGCCGTTCCGGGTTCGAGTTCGCAGGAGTCATAGGTTAGGCTTACCGTCAGTTCCACACAGTCTTTGGCGCACCTGTTTGCGCCCGAAATCCACCCCAGGGAGAGATGCGAGTGCTGAACCTGGCTGCCATGGTGCAGACGGCTGCTGACGCAGGCGACTCCGAGGGCTCCTCGCGCAATTTCTTTGAGTGGCTCTTCAGCTCGAATGGATTCCACGCCCCGTCAATCGGGGACCTGAACCCCGAGGCCCTGTTGTTCGGCGGCACGATCTTCGAGTTCAACCGCATCACGATGGTGCGGGTCATTACGGCGGCCGTGCTGATCCTGATCTTCTGGTTGGGTACGCGCAACGCCAAGGTGGTCCCCGGCCGCGGCCAGAGCATCATCGAAATGGCCGTCGACTTTGTCCGCGTGCAGATCGTCGAACAGATCATGGGCGAAGAGCGCGGCAAGAAGTACGTCGCGTTCCTGACCACGCTGTTCGTCGCGATCGTCTTCTTCAATGCCACGGGCGTGATCCCGTTCCTCAACATCGCGGGAACATCGTTGATCGGGCTGCCGATCATCATGGCGGCATGGGTCTACGTCATGTATCTGACGGATGGCGTGCGTAAGCACGGCCTCGGCGGCTACCTCAAGATGAACCTGTTCCCCCCGGGCGTGCCGTGGCCGATTTACTTCCTGCTGACGCCCATCGAGGCGCTCCAGGTCTTCGTCCTGCGGCCGGCCACGCTGGCGCTGCGACTCGCCGCCAACATGATCGCAGGGCACCTGCTGCTCGTGCTCATGTTCGCGTCCACCCAGTACTTCCTCTTTGAGGCCACTGGTTTGCTCAAGGGTTTCAGCGTCGTGACGCTCGCCTCGGGCATCGCCTTCACCCTGTTCGAGATCTTCGTGGCGCTCCTGCAGGCATACGTCTTCACTATTTTGTCTGCTGTCTATATCAACATGTCGCTCGAGGACGAGCACTAGAAACGTGTGGCCCACCAGCCACAAAACACGGAAGGAACCACTGTGGACACCATCATCCTGGCCTCAGAGACTGCACTTACGGGAAACATTGCGACGATCGGCTACGGCCTCGCCGCGATCGGCCCCGGCATCGGCCTCGGCATCCTGATTGGTAAGACCATCGAGGGCATGGCCCGCCAGCCCGAGGCCGCAGGCATGCTGCGCGCCACGATGTTCCTTGGCGTCGCCTTCGTCGAGGTGCTTGCGCTTCTCGGCCTGGTGACCGGATTCATCTTCCTCTAATGGGTGGCTTTCTAGCCGCTGCGGCGGAGCACGGAGAGGATGAATCCACATTCATCCCGATCTGGCCTACGAACTATGACCTCCTGTGGTCATTCGTCATCTTCGTGGCCATCGTCGTTGTCTTCATGCGCGTCTTCATGCCCAGGCTTCAGAAGGTGCTCGATGAGCGCGCCACTCTGATCCAGGGCGGCATCTCCAAGGCCGAAGAGGTTCAGGCTCAGGCTGCTGTTGCGCTCGAGGAGTACACCGCTCAGCTGCGTGAGGCTCGTACCGAGGCTGCGAAGATCCGTGAGGATGCGCGTCTCGAGGCGGCCCAGATCGTCGCCGATGGGCGCGAGAAGGCCGTGAACGATGCGGCACGTATCTCCGAGACGTCGCTCAAGCAGCTCGCTGCCGAGCGTCAGCAGGCGGTCGTGTCTTTGCACTCCGACATCGCCGGTCTCGCGACCGACCTGGCGTCACGCATCGTGGGCGAATCTCTCGCGGACGATGCCCGTCAGCAGCGCGTGATCGACACGTTCCTCGACGAGCTCGAGGCAACCACGAAGGCGAAGGCTTAACACATGAGAGGGTCGAGTCAGCTAGCGCGCGACGGGGTGCTTCGCGTCTTCGACCCCGTGGCATCTGCCTCGGGCAAAGAGGGCGTTCGCCTCGCGGACGAGTTGTTCTCTGCCGTCGACGCGCTTGATCGTTCCGGCTCGCTCCGCCGTGCTCTGACGGATCCGGCACGCGATGCCTCCGACAAGACCGATTTGGTCGAGTCGCTGTTCTCCAAGTACGACCCGCGAGTCGTGACCGTCATCTCCGATCTGGCGAAGGCCCGATGGGGTAACGGAAACGACCTCAGCACGTCCCTCGAGGACGCAGGCGTTGTCGTCCTTCTGGCGAGCGCCCAGTCCCTGGGCGTCCTGGCTACGGTTGAGGAAGAGTTGTTCCTCGTCGAGCGTGAGTTGGTGGCCAATCGCAATCTGCTGAGTGCGCTCGGTGACCGAGCGGCGCTTGCCGAGGGTCGCGTGGGAGTTCTCCACGACGTGCTCTTTGGCAAGGTCAACGCGGTGACATACGCGCTCGTGGCACGCAAGGTTGGCGCCCCGCGCGGAGCACGACTGCTCGGTGCGGTTCAGGGCCTCGTGAAAGAGGCGGCCGCGCGACGCGAACTCATGGTGGTGAGTGTGACCGCAGCCGTCGAGTTGAGCTCAGACCAAAAGACACGTTTGGCATCGATCCTCAAGGATGCGTACGGCCACGACATGCAGGTCAACGTCGCAGTTGACCCTGACGTGCTTGGCGGAATCAAAATCCAGGTTGGCTCTGAGGTGGTTGACGGCACAATCGTCGCCCGCTTGGCCGACGCCCGACGACGACTTGTCGGCTGACCGCCGACGTATGACGCTCGCGCCTAGCGCGGCATCGACAGGAGAGACAAGAATGGCCGAGTTGACGATCAGCCCCGATGAAATCAGGGCCGCCCTCGACGCTCATGTGAAGTCGTATGAGCCCAAGGGCGCCATTTCCGAGCAGGTGGGCACTGTCACGCTCGCAGGCGACGGCATTGCGCAGGTCGAGGGCATGCCTGGCGTCATGGCGAACGAGCTCTTGCGTTTTGAAGACGGCACGCTGGGCCTCGCGCTCAACCTCGATGTGAGCCACATCGGTGTCGTCGTCCTCGGTGAATTCACCGGGGTCGAAGAGGGCCAGCCTGTGTACCGCACGGGTGAGGTCTTGTCCGTGAAGGTGGGCGACGGCTACCTGGGTCGCGTTGTGGACCCTCTCGGTACCCCGATCGACGGTCTCGGCGACTTGGAGACCACCGGTCGACGCGCGCTCGAGCTCCAGGCACCCGGCGTGATGTTCCGCAAGTCGGTTCATGAGCCGCTGCAGACGGGCCTCAAGGCGATCGACGCCATGATTCCGATCGGCCGTGGCCAGCGTCAGCTGATCATCGGCGACCGCCAGACGGGTAAGACCGCGATCGCGATCGACACGATCATCAACCAGAAGACCAACTGGGAGTCGGGCGACCCGACCAAGCAGGTGCGTTGCATCTACGTGGCCATCGGTCAAAAGGGCTCGACGATTGCTGCCGTCCGCGGCGCGCTCGAAGAGGCGGGTGCCCTCGAGTACACGACGATCGTGGCCTCGCCCGCATCCGACCCCGCCGGCTTCAAGTACCTGGCTCCGTACACAGGCTCGGCCATCGGCCAGCACTGGATGTACGACGGCAAGCACGTCCTGATCGTCTTTGACGACCTGTCGAAGCAGGCCGAGGCCTATCGTGCCGTATCGCTCCTCCTGCGTCGTCCGCCGGGCCGCGAGGCATACCCCGGCGACGTGTTCTACCTGCACTCTCGTCTGCTCGAGCGTTGTGCCAAGCTGTCGGATGACCTGGGCGCTGGCTCGATGACCGGTCTTCCCGTCATCGAGACCAAGGCCAATGACGTTTCTGCGTACATTCCGACCAACGTCATCTCGATCACCGACGGTCAGATCTTCTTGCAGTCGGACCTTTTCAACGCCAACCAGCGCCCCGCTGTCGACGTGGGAATCTCGGTATCCCGCGTGGGTGGCTCGGCCCAGGTCAAGGCCATGAAGCAGGTCTCGGGAACGCTCAAGATCGACCTCGCGCAGTACCGGTCACTCGAGGCTTTCGCGATGTTTGCCTCGGACCTCGATGCGGCCAGCCGTCAGCAGTTGACACGAGGTGCTCGCCTCATGGAGCTGCTCAAGCAGCCCCAGTACACGCCGTATCCCGTTGAGGAGCAGGTCGTCTCGATCTGGGCAGGTACCAAGGGCAAGCTCGACAAGATTGCGCTGGGAGACGTGCTGCGGTTCGAGCGCGAGATGCTCGACCACCTGCGCCAGTCGACCAAGGTCCTCGACCACATTTCGGGCACAGGCAAGTTGTCGCCTGAGGACGAGGCCGAGCTCCACACGGCGGTCGATAGCTTCGTGACGACGTTCCTCGAGTCGGAGAATGCCGCACTCACCACCGACACCGTGATTGCGGGTGGTGGCGAGGCTCAGGTCGAGCAGGAACAGATCGTCGCTCAGCGTTCAGCAAAGCCCGCGAAGAAGTAAGTCATGGGTGGTCAGCAGCGTGTCTACCGGCAGAAGATCCGGTCGACCCAATCGCTTAAAAAGATCTTCCGTGCGATGGAGCTGATCGCTGCCTCCCGCATCGGGAAGGCACGCGCCAGGGTGACCGCCGCGGCTCCGTATTCGCGCGCCATTACCAGGGCAATCTCTGCAGTGGCTGCCCACTCCGACGTGGATCACCCGCTCACGAGTGAGCGAGTGGACACCACAAGGGTGGCGATGCTCGTGATCACCGCCGACCGCGGAATGGCGGGGGCCTATTCGGCCAACGCCCTTCGTGAGGCCGAGCGCCTTCGCGAGCGCCTCGAGGGCGAGGGCCATGAGGTGGTGCAGTACGCAGCAGGGCGCAGGGGGGTGTCGTATTACACCTTCAGGAACCGTGAACTTGCGGCTCGTTGGACAGGTGATTCTGACTCTCCCAGCCACGCGGTGGCTAACGAGATCGCCGCAGAACTCTTGCGCGCCTTCTTGGCTCCGGCAGACGAAGGCGGCGTGGGCGAACTGCACATCGTCTTCACCCACTTCTCATCGATGGTGAGTCAAGAGACGCGTGTGATCAGGTTGCTCCCTCTCGAGATCGTCGAAGGCGTTGTCGATCCAGACGAGGAACTCTCACCGCTCTATGCGTTCGAGCCGGACGCTCAAGAGGTGCTCGATGAGCTCTTGCCCCGATACATCGAGTCGCGTATCTACAACTGCCTTTTGCAGGCAGCGGCCTCAGAGCTTGCTAACCGCCAGTCCGCCATGAACACGGCGGTGACTAATGCCGAAGACATCGTGCGCAAGTACACGAGGCTCGCCAACTCGGCGCGCCAATCCGAAATCACCCAGGAAATCAGCGAGATTGTCTCGGGCGCCGACGCGCTCGCGGCCTCGTGATCGGAAGAGAGCACCTCATGACTCCCACCGCTAAGACCGCAGCGAAGACCGCAGCGAAGAAGCCGGCATCGAGCCGTTCGGGCTCCAAAGCCACTCCCGCGAACGACGCAGTCGTGACCGGCCGGGTCGCCCGCGTGATCGGTCCCGTTGTTGACATCGAGTTCCCAGGCGATGCGCTGCCCGAGATGTACAACGCGCTCACCACCACGATTGACCTGAGCGCGCAGGGTGAAGACGAGGGCGTCATGCACATGACGCTCGAGGTCGCCCAGCACCTCGGCGACAACATGATTCGCGCGATCGCGCTCAAGCCCACCGATGGTCTGGTGCGTGGCGCCGTCGTGGTTGACACCGGTGCACCGATTTCGGTGCCCGTGGGCGACGTGACCCTGGGTCACGTGTGGAACGTGACCGGTGAGCTTCTCAACGGCAAGCCCGGCGAGAAGGTCGAGATCAACGAGCGCTGGCCCATCCACCGCAAGCCCCCGGCATTCGACCAGCTCGAGTCGAAGACGCAGATGTTCGAGACCGGCATCAAGGTCATCGACCTGCTCACGCCCTATGTCATGGGTGGAAAGATTGGCCTCTTTGGAGGCGCGGGCGTCGGCAAGACCGTGCTGATCCAGGAAATGATCTACCGCGTGGCGAACAACCACAACGGTGTGTCGGTGTTCGCCGGAGTGGGCGAGCGTACCCGTGAGGGTAACGACCTCATCGTCGAGATGACCGAGTCCGGCGTGATCAAGCAGACCGCGCTTGTCTTTGGTCAGATGGATGAGCCGCCGGGCACGCGTCTTCGCGTGGCACTGTCCGCGCTGACGATGGCGGAGTACTTCCGCGACGCGCAGAAGCAGGACGTGCTGCTCTTCATCGACAACATCTTCCGCTTCACGCAGGCCGGTTCCGAGGTGTCGACCCTGCTGGGCCGCATGCCTTCTGCCGTGGGTTACCAGCCCAACCTGGCCGACGAAATGGGTCAGCTTCAGGAGCGCATCACGTCGACGCGTGGACACTCGATCACGTCGCTGCAGGCCATCTACGTGCCTGCGGATGACTACACCGACCCTGCCCCCGCCACAACGTTTGCGCACCTCGACGCCACGACGGAGCTGAGCCGCGAGATCGCCTCGCGCGGCCTGTACCCCGCGGTCGACCCTCTCACTTCGACGTCGCGCATCCTCGACCCGCGTTACGTGGGCCGCGAGCACTACGACACCGCCAACTCGGTGAAGTCGATCCTCCAGCGCAACAAGGAACTTCAGGACATCATCGCGATCCTGGGCGTCGACGAACTGTCCGAAGAGGACAAGATCATCGTGGCTCGCGCGCGCAAGATCCAGCAGTTCCTGTCGCAGAACACCTACATGGCCACCCAGTTCACCGGCGTGGCAGGTTCGACCGTGTCTCTCGACGAGACCGTGACGGCGTTCAAGGCCATCACCGAGGGCGTCTACGACCACATGTCGGAGCAGGCCTTCTTCAACATCGGCGGCATCGAAGACCTCGAGAAGAACTGGGCACGTATCCAGAAGGAGATTGGTTAGTTCATGGCGCTTTCCGTCGACATCGTCGCTCCCGACCGCACGTTGTGGGTCGGTGACGCGTCGTTCGTCAGCGCGCCAACCGTCGAGGGCTCGATCGGCCTCTTGCCAGGACACGAACCGATTCTCTCGGTGCTCCGTGCCGGACGCATTAAGGTGTCGGAAGTCGGCGGCGACGACCGGACTTTTGACATCGAGAGCGGGTTCATCTCTTTCGACCACGATGTCGTAACGATCGTGGCCGAACCCGCCCCGACCGCCTAGCCCGGCTGCCCGTGCGGGTCGTCATTGCGCGTTGCTCTGCCCGTTATTCGGGCAGGCTCAATGCGCATTTGCCGACGGCGACCAGGGCCATCATGGTCAAGGCCGATGGCTCGGTGTTGCTGCATTCGGACGGCGGTTCGTATAAGCCGTTGAACTGGATGAGCCCCCCGTGCACGCTGCGTGTAGTGGCGGACGTCGATGTCGACGGCGGCGAGTCTGTCGTAGAGCGTTGGCTGGTTCAGCACGACAAGACGGACGACCGCCTGGAGATCGACCTTCATGAGGTATTTGCCGATACCGAGCATGAATTGGGAGTCGACCCAGGGCTCATCAAGGATGGCGTCGAGGCTCACCTACAGGTGCTCATGGCCGAGCAGATTGCGGTCCTAGGGGATGGGCACACCCTCGTCCGCAGGGAGTTTCCCACGGCAATCGGCCCCGTCGACATCCTCGCGAGGGACTCCCTCGGAAGGGCTGTGGCCATCGAGATCAAGCGCAGGGGAGACATCGACGGCGTCGAGCAGCTCACGCGCTATCTCGAACTGCTGAACCGCGACCCCCTCTTGTCACCCGTGGTCGGCGTCTTTGCGGCCCAAGAGATCAAGCCCCAGGCGCGGGTGCTGGCCGAAGACCGCGGCATTCGCTGCCTCGTCCTGGATTATGACGCGATGCGGGGCGTGGACAACGCCCATACTCGGCTGTTCTAGGCGGCGAGTTCGCATCCCTCGGCGGTTCTCTCGACTCCGGGTCTAGGCGCAATCGAAACGTTTCGGTTAGACTCGCGGCCATGACTTCTCCCCAGTTCCCCGACGGCTTTTTCTTTGGTGCCTCCACGGCTTCCTACCAAATTGAGGGCGGTGTCGCCGAAGGGGGCAGACGCCCCTCGATTTGGGACACGTTCTCGCACACGCCCGGTCGCACCTTCGAGGGCGATACGGGGGATGTGGCCTGCGACCACTTCCACCGCTACGTTGAAGACATCGCCGCGATGGCTGAACTAGGCCTCACGGCGTACCGCTTTTCGATGGCATGGCCCCGCATCCGGCCCACGGGCGACGGCGACTTCAACGCCGAGGGATTTGCGTTCTACCACCGCATTCTCGATGAGCTCGAAAAGCATGGCATCGAGCCCATGGTGACGCTGTACCACTGGGATCTGCCTCAGCCGCTCGAGGATGGCGGCGGCTGGCCCGAGCGCTCCACCGTGGATCGCTTTGTCGAATACGCGCGGCGCACCGTCGAGGAGTTCAAGGACAGGGTCACTTACTGGACCACGTTCAACGAGCCGTGGTGCACCGCTTTCCTCGGTTACTCGTCGGGTGCGCATGCGCCAGGGCGCAGTGAGCCCGCCGCGTCGCTCGCGGCCGCGCATCACCTCAACCTTGCGCATGGCCTCGCGTATAGGGCCATCAAGGAGGTTCACCCCGCAGCACAGGTGAGCATCGTCTTGAACTCGCACCTCCCGCGGCCGTGGAACGTTGCGGATCCTCGGGATGTGGAGGCCGCCCACAAGATCGATGCCCTCGCCAACAGGATCTTTATCGACCCGTTCACGGTGGGCGAATACCCCGCGGACCTGATGGCCTTCACGTCGGACATCACCGACTGGTCCTTTGTCCACGAGGGCGACCTTGAGGCCATCGTCGGCACCCTTGACCTGGTCGGCGTCAATTACTACTCGTCGCACCTCGTGCGCTTTAACGACGGGCCACCAAGCAACACGGGCGAAGACGGCCACAAGTCCACGATTCACCGATGCTGGCCTGGGGCGGACGACGCGGAGTTCATGCCCCTGGTGGGCAAGCGCACCACGATGAATTGGAATGTCGACCCGAGCGGGTTCCACGCGCATCTGCTCCGGATCCATCGCGAGATGGGCCTTCCCATCATCGTGACCGAGAACGGCGCCTCGTGGCCAGACGAGGTGAGCGAGGACGGGCGCATTCGCGACATCGACCGCTACACGTACCTCCATGATCACCTCGGGGCGCTCCTGCTGGCCCGCGCCGAGGGCGCCGATATCCGGGGTTATATGGCCTGGAGCCTCATGGACAACTTCGAATGGGGTCACGGGTACTCCAAACGCTTCGGGATGTTGAGGGTTGACTACAACACTCAGGCCCGAACGTGGAAGGATTCCGCATATTGGTACAAAGAGACCATCAGAAAACGTGAAATTACCCCACTTATGGGGCTAGACTTACTCGCAGAGACGCCTCCTAGGGTCTATTAACTGTCCGGCGCCGCGCCCAACCCCCCCTCGGGTGCGGCGCCGGCGCTATTTCCGGACAGGGTGGGGACCCAAGCCCCGCGACCTTTCGTAGACTCGTCTTATGCCCTCCAAGCGTCGCTCCACCAAGCGCCCCTATGGGCAGCCGCATCCGGAGCTCGATGTGGGCAGGGTTCAGTCATTTTCGGGAGCCCGCAGGGAGACCGGTCCTGGCGGCGAGGGCTACTTGGTCGCGGTGCCCCGACCCTCAGACAAGACCTATACGTGCCCCGCGTGCACGCAGGACATCCCCGGCACTCAGCCGCATGTGGTCGCGTGGGCGGAAGACGGGCTGTTTGGCCCCGAGGCCGCAAGCGACGCGCGCAGGCACTGGCACCGTACGTGTTGGGAAAACTTTGGGAGGGTTCGTGGCTGACAACCCAGTGACTCACAACGACATCGGCGCGATGACGTCGCTTCCTGCGGTGCGGGAGGACGTCTCGTTCGTCACGGAGGACGGCCTCACGCTCGTGGGGGAGCTCGCCCTGCCAGCCTCGGGGCGCATCGTCGCGACCCTCGTCACCCTTCACCCTTTGCCCACCCACGGTGGGTTTATGGACTCTCATGTGTTTCGCAAGGCCTCGTGGCGTCTTCCTGCACTCGCCGACATCGCCGTCCTGCGTTTCAACACCAGGGGGACGACCTCGCCGCGCGGGACCTCACAAGGCCACTTTGACGAGGGCATCGCCGAGGGCGCCGACGTCCGCGCGGCCGTGCGATTCGCGGTCGAGAGGGGTTTGCCGCACCGCTGGCTCCTCGGATGGAGCTTTGGCACCGAGCTGGCGCTGATGCACGGCGCGGATCTCGAAGTCGAGGGTGCCGTGTTGATGTCACCGCCGCTCCACCGAGCGCGCCCTGAGGATCTCGCGACGTGGGCGGCGAGTTCCAAGCCCGTCACGGTTCTCGTCCCCGAGTTCGATGAATTTCTCCCACCGGACCGTGCCATTCCGGGCTTTGCACCGCTTGAGGGGGCCCACGTGATCGTGGTCGATGGCGCAAAGCACCTGTGGGTAGGAGAGAAGTACGTCAGGATTGTTCTTGATGACATCGTCGCGGCCGTCGCGCCCGACGTGGGACCCCTTCCCACGACCATTCCGGCACAGTTCGTCTCGGCCCAAGGAGGCCCCTCATGACCGCACGACGCGCGGATGTCCCCCTCGTTTTCCTCAACGCTTTCCCCCTCGACAGCGAGCAGTGGGAGCCGCTGCTGGCGGTGCTTGATGCTTCCGTTGGCGACATCATCACGTTCGACCCTCCTGGCATCGGCGAGATGCCCGTGACCCAGGAGGACCCCTCCCTCGACCTCATCGCGGACGCTGCGGTCGCGGCGATGCGTGAGGCGACCGGTTCGCGCGATGCTTTGTGGGTCGGTTGCTCGATGGGCGGGTACGTCGCGATGTCTGTTCTCGAGAGGCACCCCGATGCGGTGGCCGGCATCGGACTCTTGGCCACGAGGGCCTCGGCCGACAGCACTGCGGCCAAGGCGCGGCGCCTCGAGGCCGCTACAGCGGCGATGGCGCACGATGGCCTGGCTGACCCGGATAGCGTTGCTCGAGGCCTCCTAGGGGCCTTCAGTCGCGAACGAGGGGCATTGCTGAAGTCGACGTCCGACAACGTGGGGCGGCAGCGGGGTGAGGGAGTGGCCTGGTGCCAGCTCGCGATGGCCGCGCGTCCTGAGCGGCTCGAAGTGCTGCGTCGCACGGATGTGCCAGCATTTGTGGCGCGCGGTGATCAAGATGAACTCTCGACGGACGACGAGGCTTCTGAGATGGCCGACGCTCTTGGCGTCGAGCTCAACCGCATCGGCGCCGCGGGACACCTACTCGCGGTGGAGGCTCCGGAGGCTGTCGCGCGTCTCATCGCCGAACTTGCGGTGGCGGCGCAGTCCTAGAACGGTCCTGTAAAAGCGAGCGGTGCTGGGCCTAGAAGCCGTCGTTGCCGGCGGCGAGCCGATTGGCGAGCGACTCCGACAACGGCATCGACTCGCCATCGCGCGCCCCGCGCCCCAACTCGAGCGGCGGCGGAGAGGGCTCAATCGTCGCGCCCCTGAAACGCTCCTTGAGGCTGCCACGAGCGGTGAGTAGATAAAAGAGCCCGTCGACGCTCACTCCCACGCTGTGATCATGCTTGAGGTACCAGCCGGTGACGTTGGTCCGCAGCGTCGTGCGGCCCGAGTAGGAACGCGCCAACAAACGCTCGGGCCTGACCCCCGCGGCGCTCGCTTCGTGTGCGAACGCCACGAGCAGCACAGAGGCCTTGGCACTCTCCGAATCGCGCAGCCTGTCGAGACGTGCCGCCAACTCGAAGGCGTCCCGCGCGCGCTCGTCAGTCACGCTGCCACACCGTCGAGGTGCGCCTTGGCCACGCTACTTTTCGCCGTCCTCGGTCGCCGAAGGGACGTCCTGCGACTCACGTTCCTTGACCATCTTTGACGCGGCGGCAAGATTGTGGATCGGATCGGCCGAGAGCAGCGACCGGAGGTCGTCGAGGTACGAGGTGATCGACTCGCGCTGGTGGTTGAGCTCGTCGACCTCCTTGTTGGCGAGCGAGCGTTCGCGTTCCGCGTCGGTGACGGCCTCGGAGATGATCGTCTCCGCGTGCTCGCGAGAGCCGGACACGATGTCGTCCGCGTTGTGCCTGGCGTTGCTCAACAGGGTGCGCGCGTGCTCTTCGGCATCGCGACGCGCTTGTTCCGCACGCTCGAGCGCCTCGGCGAGGCGGGCCTCCGCCTCGTCTGCTCGCTTACGAGCCTCAGACACCATCGCATCGGTCTCTGCCTTCGCCGCCGAGTGACGCTCGGACAGCTCCTTCTGAGCGGCCTCACGACGTTGAGCTACCTCTACCTGCAGGTCCTCGCGGGTGCGGCGTGCCTCTTCCTTGGCGGCCTCTGCCTCGGTGAAGGCTTCGCCACGTAGGTGCTTGGCCTCCGCGGTCGCCGCGTTGACGATCGAGGACGACTCGTCCTTCGCCTGCGTCAGCAGGGCGCTCGCCTCGGCACCGGTCTGCTCGCGCAATTGCTTGATCTCGGCCGCGACCTGGGCACGAAGCGTTGCCGCGTCAGACTCAGTCCGCGTGCGCAGATCGGTGGTCTCGTTGTCGGTACGCAGACGCGTCTGAGCGTCATAGTGGTCAGCGGCGGCCTTTGTCTCGGCCTGGTACTGGTCGGCATCCGCGATCTTGTCCGCGTGGTACTGGTCGGCCTCGATGAATTTGGAGCCGTGGTACTGGTCGGCTTCCGCAGTCTTTGCCGTGAAGTACCGCTCGGCAGCCGTGGTGCGTTCGCCGTGCGATCGGTCGGCATCGGCGAGCTTTGCGACGTGGTACTTGTCGGCCTTCGACACCTTGGACGCGAAGTAGTTGTCAGCCTCACCAATCTTGGTGGCGTGCAACTGCTCGGCCTCGGCGAGCGTGGCCTTGAGGGCCTTGTCCGCCTCGGTGGTCTTGGCGGCGAGGTATCGATTCGCCTCCGCGACCTTGGCGCTTGCGGCCTTTTCTGCCGCGGCCGTCTGCGTGGCGAAGTACTGGTCGGCCTCGGCGGTCTTGGCTCCCGCGGCCTTTTCGGCCTCGGTCGTCTGCGTGGCGTAATACTGATCCGCGTCCGATGTCTGCGCGGAGTAGTACTGATCTGCTTCGGTCGTCTTCGTCGCGGCGTATTGGTCGGCCTCGGAAGTCTTGGACGCGGCGTACTGATCTGCCTCGGTCGTCTTGGACGCCGCGTATTGGTCGGCCTCCGCGATCCTGGCGTTGGCGGCCTTTTCGGCCGCGGCGGCCTGAGCGGCGTAATACTCGTCGGCCTCAGCGGTCTTGGTCGCGGCGTACTGATCCGCGTCTTCGACCGCCGCGGCGGAGTACTGCTCGGCCTCTTCGATCTTTGCTGTGGCGTACTGGTCTGCCTCGGAGGTTGTCGCGGCACTGTACTTCTTGGCGTCGGACGTCTTGGCCGAGAAGTAGTTGTCCGCTTCTGCCGTCTTGGACGTGAAGTACTGGTCTGCCTCGGAGGTCTTCGCGCCGTGGGTCTCGTCCGCAGCAGCAAGGGTCGCGGCGTGGTACTGAGAAGCCTCGGCCTTGAGATTCTCGGCCTCTGCCTGCGCGGACGCGAGAATCTGCGCAGCCTCGCGCCTTCCTACTGCAAGCGAGGAGGCTGCCTGCTTGTCGGCATCCGCCCTGATCGCAGCGGCCTCTCGGTGTAGCGCGGTGGCCTCTTCGGAAGCGCCGGCCGCAATCGCGGCCGCTTGGGCCGAAGCCGCTTCGACCTGTTCCTCGGCGTCCTGTGCAAGCTGAGCCGCGTCGAGTTGAGCCGTCGCAAGCGTCTGCTGCGCCTCGTCGTGAAGCCGTTGGGTTTCGATGCGCGCGGCCGCGAGAGTGCTTTCGGACTCTCCGCGTGCGGTATCCACGAGTTGGGTGGCCTCGCGCTGGCTCGACACCCGCAGTTCGGTGAGCTCGCGTTCGGCGGTTGCTCTCAGCGCGTGAAGTTCCCGCTCCGCGCCCGTGCGCTTTTCGGCTACCTCGGCGTCGAGCGTCGACGTGATGCGCTCTGCCTCACGAGTCGCCTTGGCGAGGTGCTCGCTTGACTGACGTTCGACGGCCTCGCGGGTCGACAGCGCGGCTGCCTCGGCGGTCGTCTTGATCTCGTCGGCCTCGCGTCGCGACTGGGCGAGGATCTCCGACACCTCGTTGTCCGCACGCGCCCGCAGCTGCTGGGCCGCAACGTTCGCCCGCGCGATGGTGTCCTGAGCGTGAGTGTTGGCGCGGTTCACGACGTCGGCCGACTGTTCCTCCGCGGAGCGCAACAGGTGCTCGACGCGGGCTCCGAGGCCCTTGTACGTCGGCTGGTCGGTCTCGCTCAACGTCTCCTTGGCGCTACTGAGAGAAGCGCGCGCCTCGGCGACCTCTTTACGTGCCTTTTCTGCAGCGGCGTGTTCCTGGGCAATCGTGTCCTCGAGCCGCTTCACGTGCGCGGCGACCGCATCGCGGTCGTATCCACGCATCGCGACGGGGAAAGGGAGCAAATCGTCGGCCATCGGTTCTCCTCATCGCGGGCACTCAGCGTCACCCACACTAGTCGGGGCTCGCGAGACAGACAAAGCGACAAACTGGGGTAGATGTGCGTTGTCTCCTAGACTGTACGCCGACGACCGGAGGAATCGACGTGACACTACGCACCACAGCAATCATCGCAGGTGTGCTCGGCCTGCTCATGCTTATCGCGGGTCTTGTCGCCAACGACGCAAGGGCCGATCGTGAGGTTGTCACGACGGAGGCTCTGCAGACCCCCGTGGTTGTGGTGGGCCCGGAGGTCCTAGCGCTCGAGGGCCTGAGCCGCATCTCCGTGACGTCGGACGGCGCCGTCGAGGCTCATAGCGCCCGCACGGTCGATGCCACCGCATGGCTCAAGCGCCACTCCTCCACCTATGTGGTGGGGTACGACGGTTGGGACGACCTCGCGACGCGCACAGAGTCCAGGGTAGTCGCACCGTCGCCAAGCCCGTCTCCCAGCCCCACCCCAAGCGACTCCGATGCCGCGGTGGCCTCTCCCGAGCCCACAGACGCTTCTGCGACGGCCGAGGACGACGCCCTGGCCGAGGTGGACAACGGATCCGCGGACGACTGGCGCGAGTCATGGAACGGGGTTGATCGAGTGTCGCTTGCGGTAGCCGCGGTGGCCTCAGGCGAAACCCTCGTCGTGTACTCCGAGGATGGATCGGATCTCACGAACGTCGAGTTCACGACGGTCCGCCAGGTCAATGACGGCTGGATCAGCCCGCTCATTCTGATCGGAGGAGCGCTCGCGGCCCTCGGCGCATTTGCGGCACTCTCGGGCATCATCGACACGCGTCCCGTGCAGGCCAAGATCGAGGCCTGGTCTCGTCGGCGGTCAACCGGCGGCGCCCATGCAGAGGCCCCTCCCGGTTCGCGCAGGGAGCGTCGTCTTGCCGGCTCCACTGTGCCCACCGTGGCGCTGGATGAATCGCGCGTCGTTGGGCCGCCCGAGAGCGCGTTGCTCACGACCCATGCCTGGGATATCGAGCCTCCCAGTCGTGCCCAGGCCCCGGACGCGCGCACAGAGTGGCCCACAGACTGGCCCACGGCGCCTCCCACGGCGCCTCCCACGGAAGCGCCGACCAAGGATGAAGGAGGCGCACTGTGAAGCGCATACACCTTCTCGCCATCGTGACAGCCGCTGCCGCACTCGCGCTCTCGGGCTGCGCCGCAGCGCCTCCAGTCGTGGGCGCGACGCCCTCGGCGGAAGCGAACTCCGCGCTGATCGAGACCCAGGCCCAGGCCATCGTCGATGACACCTTTACGGTGCTCGCCGCCGCAGATAGTGCTCGAGATGCCTCGTTGCTCGACGCTCGTTTCGAGGGCGACGCCGTCGCGGTCCGCGCGGCCGAATATGCCGTTGCGGCGGCCGTGTCCGACGCGCCTCCTTCCGATCTGCCCTCCGACGTCCAGGGGCTCTACGTGTCCAACAGCGTCACGTGGCCGCGGGTGCTCGCTGCGGTATCCGAGCCGCCCACTGACGACCTCACTCCTGTCGTGTATTTGTGGGTGCAAGACTCCGTCGAGACTCCCTACACGCTTCGGGCGTGGGCCCATATGATTCCGGGCGCGACACTTCCGGCGATGGCCGGAGCCGTGGACGGAGCCTCGCAACTCGCTCTTGGGGAACAGGGCGTCGACCCGTCGCCCAGGGCCGCGCTCGAGAGCTACATGGAGTTCTTGCGCCAAGGTTCCGACAGCGACCTGGCCTCTCAGTTTGAGGCGGACAGCTACTCACAGCAACTGTTTGCTGCGAGGTCGACCCTCTCGGCTGCCGCAACGTCTGCCAGCGGCGCGTACGTCGACACCGTCCAGCCCGATCTCACGGACACCTACGTTCTGTCGACGTCGGATGGTGGCGCTCTCGTGTTCGCGCCCGTGCAGATCTCCTCGTCGTTCTCGGTGAGCGGGGCGACGCTCAAGGTCTCGGAGCGTGACGCACCTCTCGTCAACGGCACCGTGACCGAACGCGCCACCTACACCTATCGCGACTTCCTCGTGATGTCGGTGCCCGCACCGAGCCTCACGCAGCTGCCCGCTGTCGTGGCGGCCGAGCATCACTTGGTGACAGTCAAGCCCGAATAGTTCCGGACCCCTCCGAAGGGAAGTACCCATGGACATGTCCATGCCATTTGCAGGCGCCGTCGATCTTGCGTCTCTTGCCGCTCAGCGCGCCGTGCCCCAGGCACGTGCCGAGGGCGCACCCGCCGCGATGACCGAGGCGAACGCTGGCAACTACGTGCAGGAATCGCAGCACCGGCCCGTCTTCGTGCTGCTGTGTTCGTCGCTCGCACCGCAGTGCGTCGACCTCTCGGCAAGAGTCATCGCCATCGCCGCCGAATACGGCACGTCCGTGGCACTTGTGACCGTCGACACGGACATTGAGGTGGGTCTGGCTGAGGCCTTCCAGATCAAGGCCGTCCCCGCGATGCTGGCCATCATTGCGGGACGACCGTTGCCGTTGTTCCAAGGAAGCCCCGACGACGAGCAGGTGCGCGAGATCTTCACTCAGGTGATCGAGGTGGCTAGGGAGTCGGGGATGGCCGTCTCGGCCCCCGAAGCGACGGGTGAGGACGGCGAGGCGCCAGAGGCCCCCGAGGTCCCCTTGGCGCCGCTGCATCAGGCCGCGTACGACGCGATTGAGCGCGACGACTTCGACGGCGCGATCGCAGCCTACGACCAAGCACTCCGCGAGAACCCTCGCGACGCCGATGCCCGGGCGGGCAGGGCGCAGGTGGGGCTTGTCTCTAGGACTCGTGATGCCGATCTTGGCATCGTGCGGAAGGCCGCGGCGGATGACCCCTTGGATATCGACGCGCAACTCGCGGTGGCAGACCTCGATGTGCTGGGTGGTCAGATTGAGGACGCCTTTGCACGGCTCCTCGAGGTAGTGAGCGCGGCTGCGGGCGAGGAACGCGAACGCGTTCGAGTTCGCATCGTCGACCTCTTTGAGGTCGTGGGTTCAACCGATACTCGCGTCGTGGCCGCACGCAAGGCACTCGCGAGCGCGCTCAACTAGCGCACCCCGCGCCTCGCCTCAACAGACCCGCTCGACAGGCCGACGACTCCGCAGTGCTGGGGTCGTCGGCCGTCCGATATTAGGCCGTCGGCCTGAAGTAGACGACGCCAAGCGGAGGTAGCCGCACGCTCGCGGAGGCCTCGAAGCCCTGATGGGGTGTTCGAGTGACCTTGATGCGGCCGAGGTTGCCCACGCCTGATCCACCGTAAATCTGGGCATCCGTGTTGAGGGTCTCGTCCCACGATCCCTCATGGGGGAAGGCCAGTCGGTACTCCTCTTGCGGTACGCCAGCGAAGTTGACGGCCACCACGATGGGGGAGTTGTCGTGGTCATATCGAACGAACGAGATCACGTTGTGTCCGGAGTCGTCTGCGTCGATCCAACGGAAGGCGGCCGGGTCGTCGTCGCGGTCCCAGAGTGCGGGGCACGAGCGGTAGACCGCGTTGAGGTCGCCCAGCAGTCTGCGCAACCCGTCGTGGAGCGTGTCCTCGGTGTGCCACCAGTCGAGCGAGCGACCCTCGGACCATTCGGCTGCCTGGCCGAACTCGCAGCCCATGAACAGCAGCTTCTTGCCTGGGTGCGACCACTGGTAGGCGTAGAGCGACCTCAGACCGGCGATCTTCTGCCAGTGGTCGCCTGGCATGCGCTCATAGAGCGAGCCCTTGCCGTGCACTACCTCGTCATGACTCAGCGGCAGCAGGAAGTGCTCGGAGAACGCGTACATCAGCGAGAACGTCACCGTGTGGTGGTGATAGGACCGGTTGATCGGCTCCTCCGCGACGTACCGAAGGGTGTCGTTCATCCAGCCCATGTTCCACTTGAGGCCAAAGCCCAGTCCACCCTGCGAAGTCGGGGCGGTGACACCAGGCCACGCGGTGGACTCCTCGGCCACCATGACGATGCCTGGCACGTTCTTGTAGCAGGTCGCGTTGACCTCCTGAAGGAAGGCGATCGCGTCAAGATTCTCGCGGCCGCCGTGGACGTTCGGGCGCCACTGGCCGGCCTCGCGTGAGTAATCGAGGTAAAGCATCGAGGCAACGGCGTCAACGCGCAGGCCGTCGGCGTGAAACTCCTGGAGCCAGTAGAGGGCATTCGCCACGAGGAAGTTGCGAACCTCGGCGCGGCCAAAGTCGAAGATGAACGTGCCCCAATCGGGCTGTTCACCGCGCAGCGGGTCCGGGTGCTCATACAACGGGCTGCCATCAAAGCGTCCGAGGGCCCATGCGTCCTTGGGGAAGTGGCCAGGAACCCAATCGAGCAGCACACCCACGCCCTGTTGGTGGGCGCGGTCGATGAGATAACGGAGATCGTCGGGAGTGCCGAAGCGTGACGTAGGTGCGTAGTACGACGTCACCTGGTAGCCCCACGAACCACCGAACGGGTGTTCCATCACCGGCATGAGCTCAAGATGGGTGAAGCCCATGTCGCGCACGTAGTCGACGAGCTGGTCCGCAAGCTCGCGATAACTCAGACCCTGGCGCCACGAGGCGAGGTGCACCTCGTATACGGACATGGGGCTGTCGTGAGCGGAGTGCTGGGAGCGCTGGTCGAGCCATGCGTCGTCGCTCCACTCATAGGCGCTTGCCGTCACGATCGATGCCGTGTTCGGAGGCACCTCGGTGCGCCTCGCCATGGGGTCTGCCTGCTGCTTCCAGTGGCCGTCCTTGCCGAGGATTTCAAACTTGTATTGGGTGCCGTCCATCACGCCTGGGATGAACAACTCCCACACGCCAGAGGCTCCGAGCGAGCGCATCGCGTGGCCCGTTCCCTGCCAGTGGTTGAACTCACCGATGACGCGCACGGCGCGTGCATTGGGGGCCCAGACCGCGAATGACGTTCCCTGGACCTCCCCCAGGACCGACGGAAATGTCCGTGTGTGGGCGCCGAGGACGTCCCATAGGCGTTCGTGGCGCCCTTCGCGAATGAGGTGAAGATCGAGCTCTCCCAGGATGGGGAGGAATCGATAAGGGTCGTCGGTGGTGACCGGATCGCCGTCATACGTGACGTGGACCCTATAGTCGGGGACCTCCGAGCCAGGCAGCGCCGCCTGCCATAGGGCGTCCACGACATGTTCCGCGGGGTACGTGCCTTCGAGGGTTTCGATCGAGATGGACTTGGCGAGTGGGCGCAAGACGCGCACCACTACCCCCGTGCCGTCAACATGGGGTCCAAGAACGGTGTGCGGATCGTGGTGGGTTCCCCCGAGGATATCTGCCACCACCGCCGGGTCGATGTCACGTGCCACGGACAGCCTCCGTTTGCGTTGTTGACCTAGTCATGATTGAACCGCCGCGACGTGGATCATCGTGTTGGCGGGGTCTAGCTGTACAAAAAACTCGCGTCCCCAGGTGTAGGTCTCTCCCGTGATCGCGTCATCAACGACCATGCGGTCGCCTTCTTCTCTGCCGATCGCTCGCATGTCGAGCGTCACGAGTGCGTCATGAACCGCGTGGGGGTCGAAGGACGCGACCACGATGATGGTGTCGGCCTTGCCCTTGGGCGACTCTTCGGCGCTCACATGCTTGGTGAAGCACAACACGTTCGGGTTGGTCGTGGGGTGCACCGTGAGCCCCCGCAGCCTGCGCAGCGCGACGTGGTCACGCCGCACGCGGTTGAGCGTGGTGAGGAGCGTCGCGATCCCGTAGTCATCCGCGCGAGACCAGTCACGCGCCTTGAACTCGTACTTCTCGTTGTCGATCTGTTCCTCGACGCCTGGCCTGGGAACGGACTCGACGAACTCATAGCCGGTGTAGATCCCGAATGACGGGGCCGCCGTGGCGGCCAGTGCCGCACGCATTCTCCAGTAGGGCGCGCCTCCGCGCTGCATGTCGGGCGTGAGGATGTCGTGAGTGGTGGGCCAGAAGTTGGGCCGCATATAGAACGACGAGGGGCCCGTCAGCTCCGTGAGGTATTCGCCCATCTCCTCGGCGGTCTGGCGCCAGGTGAAGTACGAGTAGCTCTGGTGGAAGCCCACCTTCGCGAGTGTCTTCATCATGGCCGGGCGCGTGAACGCCTCGGACAGGAAGACGACGTCTGGGTGTCGCTCCGCAACGTCCCGCATGATGCGTTCCCAAAAGGTGAGCGGCTTGGTGTGGGGGTTGTCGACGCGGAAGAGCGTGACGCCCGCGTCGATCCATACCTGGAGCAGATCGCGAATGGCCTGGTAGACCCCCTCGGGGTCGTTGTCGAAGTTGAGGGGGTAAATGTCCTGGTACTTCTTGGGAGGGTTCTCTGCGTATGCGATCGTGCCGTCAGGACGCTTGTTGAACCACTCCGGATGCTCGGTGACCCACGGGTGGTCGGGCGAGCATTGGAGGGCGATGTCGAGCGCAACCTCGAGGCCGAGCCCGCGGGCCGTGGCGACGAACTGCTTGAATGATCGCATCGTGCCCAGATCGGGGTGGACGGCGTCGTGACCGCCCTCTTTGGCGCCGATCGCGTAGGGGCTCCCGGGGTCGCCAGGCTCGGTGGTGAGCGAGTTGTTGCGGCCCTTGCGGTGCGTCAGGCCGATGGGGTGAATCGGCGTGAGGTACACGACCTCGAATCCCATGTCGGCGATCGCAGGCAGCCGCTTGGCTGCGGTCGCAAACGTGCCCGACTTCCATGCGCCCGTCTTCTTGTTCTGCTTGGCGCCCTCGGAGCGGGGGAAAATTTCGTACCATGACGAAGCGAGGGCCTTCTCGCGCTGGACGAAGAGCGGGTATTCGGCCGATGACGTCACCCAGTCGCGCAGCGGTGCCTTGCGGAGGGTGTCCTTCACCATGTCCGAGATGGCCGCGGTGAGGCGGGCGTCGGGGGCAAGAGTGCCGTCAGTGAGCGTCGCGATGGCGGCGGTGAGGAGGTCGCGAGCGGCGGGCGCTCGGCGAACCTCGTCTCGAGCGCGAGTAAGTACGGTGACGCCCTCGTCCAGCATGAGTTGGACGTCGACGCCCGCATGAATCTTGAGTTCCGCCGCGTGGAGCCAGGTGCCTACGGGATCCGACCAGGCCTCGACTCTGAACGAGTGGAGTCCCTGCTTGGTCGGCAGAAACTGCGCGACGTAGAGGGCGTTGCCCCAGTCGTCCAGAGGCATCGGCGAGGCGTGCTTCTTACCGTCGGGATACGTGATGACGACGGTGGCGCCTTCGGCATCGTGGCCCTCACGAAAGATCGTGGCCGAGATGGGAACGGCCTCTCCGATCACGGCACGCGCGGGCCATCGCCCCTCTTCGAGGGACGGTTGGACGTTGACGATAGGTATTCGGCCGACCGAAGGAACCGCTAGATGCGCCATGGTCCGACGTTACCGGGGTTTCGACGATGTACCTAGTCTGAGGTGCCGTGGCGGACGGCATTCTCGTGCGCGAGTCTGGTGACGCGTTTTCGATAGGCTGAGATCGCTCCCATCGGTAGCATTGGCCCTCACCTCGCGGTGGTGCGGTGCGACCTGCGTCGGGGTGTTGCCGAGGCATACTTGTGTTCGCATCAAAGGAGACGACGTGGCTCAGCCCGCCAAAAGGCGCCCGACGATTCAGGATGTGGCGCGCGAGGCCGAGGTCTCACGCGCGACCGTTTCACGCGTGCTTAACGGCGGGGTCTGGGTATCAGATGACGCGCAATCACGCGTTGAAAAGGCCATTAAACGGACGGGCTACCGCATCAATCCTCACGCTCGCAGCCTTGCTACGAGCCGGAATGGATCCGTCGCGTTGCTGCTGACGGAGTCCCACGAGAGGTTCTTCGAGGATCCCAATTTTTCCCTGATTATGCGAGCGGCGGCAGCCGCCCTGGCGGAGAAGGACTACCCCCTCGTGCTGATCCTCGCCGACACCGAGGTCGAGCAGCGCCGAGCAGTGAGCTTCATGACAGGGGGCCACGTCGATGGAGCCCTTGTCCTATCGGCGCACAGGGGTAGGCAAGCGTTCCTCGACGACCTCATCCGGGCCGACGTCCCCCTGATCTCGGGTGGAATTCCGCTGGGGTTTGAGGGCAGGGTCGCCTACGTCCAGGCGGAGGACAGGGCGGGCGCTATGGAGATGACGCGTTACCTCTCAAGCACCGGGCGCACAAGGATTGCGCATATTGCAGGGCCTCAGGACACGTCGGGGGGCACGGGGCGGTTGGCCGGATACCGTGAGGCCATGGGCGATGGGTATTCTGCGGACCTGGTGGTGTTCGGTGACTACTCGCGGGCAAGCGGGGCGGCTGGCATGGCCGCGCTCATCGATAGCGGCGTGACCTTTGACGCGGTGTTCGCCGCGAACGACCTGATGGCGGTGGGAGCCCTCGGGGTGCTCGCCGAGCGTGGTTTGAGCGTGCCGCAGCAGGTGGCGGTCGCCGGATTTGATGATTCGCCAGTGGCCGCAGCCGCGACCCCTGCACTCACGACCATGCGTCAGCCGTTTGAGCGTGTCGCGCAGGAAATGGTGAGGCTCCTGCTGGACATGATTGGTGGAGGGCCTCGTGCGCGCGTGAGCCTCCCCACCGAACTCGTACGGCGCGAGTCCGCCTAAGCCCTGAAGGTCAATGAGGCCGAAGCGGGGCGCCGACAATGACTGGGATCGGTTGCAGTTTGGTAACGGGGAAAGCGGGACATTGCGGTCCCTGCTGAGTCTGTGAGTAGACTGAGACCGGTTCCAGTCAAAGCGCAGTGGAGTGCCAGCGCCTCAGAGGAGAGGCACCCACGTGACCCAACGGAGTGTCATGACAAAGAAGGCGAATTGGCCCGACCTGGCCGGTCTCGCATACGGCGGCGACTACAACCCCGAGCAGTGGCCCCGCGCGACATGGGATGAGGATGTGCGTCTCATGCGTGAGGCGGGCGTCAACCTCGTGAGCGTCGGAATCTTCTCGTGGGCAATGCTCGAGCCTAAAGAGGGCGGATACTCGTTCGGATGGCTCGACGAGCTGCTCGACCTGCTGCACACTCATGGCATATTCGTTGATCTGGGCACGCCTACAGCTTCTCCGCCCGCCTGGTTCTTTGTTCAACATCCCGAAGCGCGCGTCGTGGCTCGCGACGGCCGCCTCATGGGATTTGGCGCGCGCGGAATGGCCTCACACAGTTCGTCCGCGTATAGGAACGCCTGCGCAAATATCGCCACACAACTGGCAGAGCGCTACGGCAAGCACCCTGCAGTGGTGATGTGGCACGTTCACAACGAATACGGCGTACCGGTGGGGGAGGACTACTCCGTCGGGGCGGTCGAGGCGTTCCGAGAGTGGCTGGGCGAGCGCTATGGCTCCCTCGATGCTCTCAATGACGCTTGGGGTACCGCCTTCTGGGGTCAGCGATACGGCGAGTGGTCGCACGTGGGAGCGCCTGCGGACGCGCCCACCGTGATCAACCCGGCTCAGCGCCTCGACTTCGCTCGCTTCACGGACCGCCAGATTCTTGAGTGTTTCGTCGCCGAACGCGACGCTATCAGGGCGGTGGCGACGCAACCCATCACCACGAACTTCATGGTCAATGCGTCGCGCACCACCGACATCTGGGAGTGGGCTCGCCACGTCGATATCGTGGCGAACGACCACTACTTGACTGCCTCGGACCCCAACGGGAATGTCGAGCTATCACTGGTGGCGGACCTGACGCGATCGATTGCTGGTGGTGAGCCATGGATCCTCATGGAGCACTCCACGTCGGCCGTGAATTGGCAGCCCCGCAACGTGGCAAAGCGAGCCGGAGAGATGGCTCGCAACTCCCTCGCGCATGTCGCCAGGGGGGCAGACGCAGTGCTGTTCTTTCAGTGGCGCGCCTCGCGATCGGGGGCGGAGAAGTTTCATTCGGCGATGCTTCCGCATGCGGGGACCGAGTCGCGGATCTGGAGAGAGGTGGTGCAGCTGGGGCAGTCGCTCGCGGCCCTCGCTCCAGTCAAGGGGTCCCGTGTCCACTCCGACGTGGCCATCCTCTGGGACACGGAGTCTTTTTGGGCCCAAGATCTTGAGTGGCGGCCGACGGTGGGCCACACGCACCAGGAGCGCATCCGCACGTATTACGAGAGGATGTGGAAAGACGGCATCACGACCGACTTTGCTCATCCAGGCCAGGACCTGAGCGGGTACAAGCTCGTGGTCGTGCCCGCGCTCTACCTGTTGCGAGCGGACGATGCTCGGCGACTCAACGAGTACGTGGCGGGCGGAGGCACCTTGGTTGTCAGCTACTTCTCAGCCATCGTCGATGAGAACGACACCGTGCACGCAGGGGGCTTTGGTGCGCCCCTCCGGGAGTCGCTCGGTCTGACAGTCGAGGAGTTTTTGCCGCTACGAGAGGGCGAAACGGGGCAGATTCGCCTCACGTCGGGCGAGGGGGACTCCTTCCCGTGCGACGTTTGGCAAGAGGACCTTGCCCTTGAGGGCGCCGACGCGGTGGCCTCGTATGCGGAGGGTCCCGGGCTCGGTGGTCCCGCGGTCACTCGCAACGCCCATGGTGACGGCCACGGGTGGTACGTGAGCACCCGGCTCGGCGTTGAGGGGCTCGCGGCGATCATGCGTGGCGCTTATGCCGACGCGGGGATTCATGTGAACCCTCCCGCGGATGGACTGGAGATCGTCACGCGACACGGCGAAGACGCCGACTTCGTATTTGCCATCAATCATTCGTCGCTTGACGCGAAGTGTGCCGCGACCGGAGTGGACCTGTTGTCAGGTGCCTCGGTCGACGGTCGCGTAGACGTGCCGGCTGGGTCGGTCGTAGTGGTGCGATCGGTCCCCCTGCGCGAGGGGGGTGATAGCGCACGCCCCATTCGAGTCGGGGCCGCTGCGACCTCCCTCTGACATATCAGCTGTGGGTCTGTTGTCCCACTGCACTCACTCAATAGACACCGGAACCGCGCGCACTGGAGCTCGCGGAACGGCAAGTATTTGGAAGGAAACGCATTATGCACAGAAGGATTGCACTAGGCGCCATAGTTTCGGCGTCCGCGCTCATGCTCGGTGCCTGTAGCGGCACATCCGACGCCCCCGCGTCGTCCGCCACCTCAGCGGCGGCTCCCGATGCCACGGGCGCTGAGCTCGTGATTTGGACCGACGCGGAGCGCAACGATGCGCTCGCAACGGCCGCCAAGCAGTTCGAGGCAGATACCGGTGCCACCGTGACGCTGGTCCAAAAGAACTTCGAGGACCTCCGTAACGACTTCATCGCACAGGTCCCCACCGGCGAGGGCCCGGACATCACCGTCGGTGCACACGACTGGCTGGGCGCCCTTGTGACGGCAGGTGTGGTCGACACGATCGACATCGGCGACAAGGCGGCCGACTTCCAGCAGGTTGCGCTCGACGCGATGACATATGACGGGCAGCTCTACGGCCTGCCGTACTCGACCGAGGCGATTGCGCTTATTCAGAACGTCGACCTCGTGGGCGATGTGGCACCGACCACGTGGGACGAGATGATCCAGATGTCGACCGACGCTGGCTTCGCGGACCGCCCGTTCATCCTGTTCACGAACGGCACGAGCGGTGACGGCTACAGCGCCTACCCGCTGCAGACCTCGTTTGGCGCTCCTGTGTTCGTCCAGGACGAGTCCGGTTCCTACACGGCCGAGGTGGGCATGGGTGGTGCGCCCGGCGTGGCCTTCGCACAATTCCTGTATGACAACGGCGCCGCTGGTACGGGGATCTTCTCCGACACGATCGACTACGACACCTCGAATGAGCTCTTCTCGACGGGGCAGTCGCCCTTCTTGATGCAGGGGCCCTGGATGCCGTTCTTCGATGCGGGTGACATGAACCTCAAGGTGAGCGCCATGCCGACCGCAGGTGGCGAAACCGCGGCACCGTTCGTCGGTGTGCAGGGGTTCTACCTCAGCTCGCAAAGCACGAACGCGCTTCTGGCCAACGAGTTCCTCGTGAACTACATGGCGACCGAAGACGCCCAGCGCACCCTGTACGAGGCTGACCCGCGGGTTCCCGCGCTCACGAGCCTCGCGGAGGAGGTCTCGGCCGACCCGATTACCGCCGGCTTCGTACAGTCTGCGGCGAACGGCGTGCCGATGCCGTCCATCCCCGAGATGGGAAGCGTGTGGGACCTGTGGAACGCAGCAGAGATTCAGATCATCAACGGTGCCGACCCGGTCAAGACATGGGACGACATGGTCGCGGCGCTTGAGGCGGCGCTCGCGGGATAGCACCATTGGCGGAGCGGGCGGCCACGGTCGCCCGCTCCGTTTCCACCGCTTGAGCAATGGGGCCTGGCGGTAGCCACCGACGACACGGGAGAGAGCATGGCGGACAAAGACGCGGTCGCGAGAGCGGCGGCGGAACAGGTGCTCGGAAAGCGCGAGAGAGACTCACGCGGATGGCGCGGACTGGGCTGGGGGTTCGTGGCAAAGCTGGGGATCATGGCGGTGGTCAACGCCCTCGGCCTCACCGTCATTCTCTCGGCATGGCGCGTCGAGGCGTGGGTCATTCTTGGGGCCTCTGCCACGCTCCTTCTGCTCGCCGACTGGATCTACTTCTCGCGGCGGTTGGTGCCGGCGAAATACCTCTTTCCCGGCCTGGCATTTCTCTTCATCTTCCAAATCTTCACGCTCGGGTATACGGGCTACGTCGCGTTCACCAACTACGGAACGGGGCACTCCGGATCGATGCAACAGGCCGTCGATGCCGCGCTCATCCAGGGCGAAAGCAGGGACGATGCTTCGCCAACCCTCCCGTTGGCTGTGGTGCGCGATGGCGAGACGATCGGCTTTGCCGTCGACCAGGATGGCGTCGTCAAGGTGGGCACCTCAGACTCACCGCTCGAGACCGTCGAGGGTGCTGAGGTCGATGCGTCGGGCACTCCCATCGGGGTCCCAGGCTGGGAGGTCGTGCCGCGGGCTCAACTGTTCACGGATGCTGCGCTCCAGGCGGAGGTCACTGCCCTCCGCGTTCCCGTCTCGGACGAGGCCGCGGACGGCTCAATCCGTACCAGGGAGGGGTCCACGGGTGGCATCTACCACTCGACCCTCATCTGGGATCCGGAAGCCGTGACGTTGACCGATACAGAGACCGGTACGGTGTTCGAGCCCACCTCGACCGGCAACTTCGTGGCCGCTGACGGCACGCGGCTTCCTGCTGGCTGGGTGGTCACTGTCGGGTTTGACAACTTTGTTCGCGCCGCGACCGACACGGCGCTTACGGGGCCGCTCATCAAAGTGACGCTCTGGACGTTTGCGTTCGCCTTCCTCACCGTGTTCACGAGCTTCGCGGTGGGGCTGCTCTTCGCCATGATCTACAACGACCCGCGCGTCCGTGGGCAGAAGGTGCTGCGCACCCTCTTCATCCTCCCGTATGCCTTCCCCGCGTTCATGTCCGCTTTGCTCTGGCGGGGGATGCTGAACCGCGAGTTTGGCATCGTCAATGACTGGTTCTTCTTTGGCGCCGACATCAACTGGCTCGGCAACTCCACCCTGGCGATGCTTGCGATCCTGTGGGTGAACTTGTGGCTTAGCTACCCCTACTGGTTCCTCGTGTCCACGGGCGCGCTACAAGCCCTCTCTCGAGAGACGCTCGAGGCCGCAACAATCGACGGCGCGGGACGCTGGCGCCAGTTCAGGTCCATCATCTTGCCGCTGCTCATGGTGTCGACCGCGCCGCTCGCGATCGCCTCGTTCGCGTTCAACTTCAACAATTTCACGATCATCTACATGCTCACGGGCGGGGGGCCGGCTTTCCCGGGAACCAGTGGACTCGGCTCGACCGACATTCTGATCTCCGCGATCTACAGCATCTCTGGTGTGGCGGGCGGCGTTGCCGACTACGGTCTCGCCTCCGCATTGTCGATCGTCGTGTTCATCATCGTGGGTGTGATCTCGGGAGTTGCCTTCCGTCAGACCCGCAAACTTGAGGAGTTGTAGAGATGTCTCAGCGCATAGTCCGGACCTCCTCCGCTCGCGCAGCGGCTCGTCGATCCCGATGGTGGGCCGAGGTCGGCTGGAAGTACCCGCTCGCTCTGGTCATCATCTTCTATTCAGTGTTCCCCCTCGTATATGTGCTGAGTGCGGCGCTGTCGAGGTCGGGAACGCTGTCGAGCACCAAGAGCCTCTTCTCGGATGTTTCGCTTGCGAACTTCGAGGCGCTCGGCGACACCAAGTACTGGACGTGGGTCGAGAACACGCTCGTGGTCGGTCTGTCGGCGGCGTTCGGCGCCGTGGTGATGGGGGCTGCCGCGGCCTACGCGTTCTCACGTTTTCGCTTCGCGGGCCGCAGGCCGGGTCTGACCACGCTTTTGATCGTCCAAATGTTCCCGCAGACCGTGGCCTTCGTCTCGGTGTTTCTGCTGCTCACGGCGCTCGGCAATGTGGTGCCGGAGCTGGGGATCAACTCCAAGCTGGCCTTGATCTGCGTGTACCTCGGCGGCGCACTTGGGGCCAACACCTTCCTCATGTTCGGGTTCTTCAACTCGATTCCCCGTGACATCGACGAGTCCGCCAAGATGGACGGCGCGACGCATGCCCAGACGTTCTGGATGCTCATCATGCCGCTCGTGTCGCCCGTGCTCGCCGTGGTGGGTCTCCTGGCCTTCATCTCGGCCTTTGGGGACTTCATTCTTGCCAAGATCGTGTTGACGGGAGAGGACAACTGGACGCTCGCGGTGGGCATGTATCAGTGGGTGTCCAATCAGCTCACGAGCAACTGGGGTCTGTTCGCGGCCGGAGCCGTGATCGCTGCGGTCCCGGTGCTTGCGCTCTTTCTTTCGTTGCAGAGGTACATCGTCGGAGGGCTGACCTCCGGTTCGGTGAAGGGCTAGGGATGAGGAATCGTGCGGTCGGTCAGGTACTTGCAGTGGGCGCGGTGGCGGTGATGGCGCTCGCTGCATGCGGCTCCTCCGCTGACGAGGGGCCTGCCGATTCCGACATCCTGGTTCGTGCGGTCGAGGGTCTCCGCGCCGACTTCGCAATGGGAGTCGATGTCTCTTCGGTCCTGTCGCTCGAGGCCAGCGGCGTGGTGTTCCGCAACGACGAGGGCAATCCGGCCGACCTTTTCGACGTGCTTGCAGACTCCGGCGTGACGCACGTGAGGGTGCGGGTGTGGAATGACCCGTTTGATGCCGAGGGCAATGGATACGGAGGCGGCAACGTCGATGCGACGCGCGCTACGGAGATTGGCAAGCGCGCCACCGACGCAGGGCTGAAGGTGCTCGTCGACTTCCACTATTCCGACTTTTGGGCCGACCCTGCCAAGCAGCAGTCTCCCAAGGCGTGGGAGGGCATGTCCGGCGAGGAGAAGGCCGTCGCCGCGGGCGCCTATACGGGCGACACGCTCGCGCTCATGAGGGACGCAGGCGTGGACGTCGCGATGGTTCAGGTGGGCAACGAGACCACGGGCGGGGTGGCGGGCGAGACGGCGTGGCCAGCCATGACCGGCATCTTCCAGGCAGGCAGTGCCGCCACGCGCGAGGTGTTCCCCGACGCGCTCGTTGCCGTGCACTTCACCAATCCCGAGCGCGAGGGGGAGTACGCACGCTTCGCCGCAATTCTCGATAACTTTGATGTCGACTACGACGTGTTTGCCAGCTCGTACTACCCGTATTGGCACGGCACGATCGAGAATCTGACGGCCGTATTGACCGACATCGCCACCACATACGACAAGAAGGTCATCGTCGCCGAGACCTCGTGGGCCTACACGCTCGACGACGCGGACGGCTTCGGCAACGTCATCGGCGACGAGGCGGACACCTCCGCGTATCCCGTGAGTGTTCAGGGACAGGCCATGGCGCTTCACGGTGTGATCCAGGCCGTGGTCGACGTGGGCGACGCTGGAATCGGCGTGTTCTATTGGGAGCCGGCTTGGCTACCGGTGGGACCACCCGATCGGGCGGACGCCAACGCGGACCTGTGGGAGCGCGACGGATCGGGTTGGGCCACCAGCTTCTCGGGCGAGTACGACCCCGACGACGCGGGGCAGTACTACGGCGGTTCCGCGTGGGATAACCAGGCGCTCTTTGCGGCCGACGGCACGCCCCTCGAGTCCCTGCGCGTCTTCGATTACGTGAGGCGAGGGACGACGGCCCAGCGTGCGACCACGCGCATCATCGCGCCCATCATCGACATTCAGATCGGTCAAGCGGCGGGCCTGCCCGCCACGGTGGATGCCGAGTTCAATGACGGCACCAACGAGCCCCTCGCCGTGGAATGGGACGACGAGGGATTCTCCTCAGCCGCGGAGGGGCAGTTCGAGGTGTCAGGCGCCCTTGAAGACGGCTCTGAGGTTGTGGCCACGGTGACGGTGCGCCCTCGCAACGACATGGTCAACGGCGGTTTTGAGGACGACGACCTCTCCATGTGGTCCTTCGATTCGGACGCAGGCACGTTTGAGGTGGTGTCAGACAACGTCCCCGCGGCCATGGGCGACAGGGTGTTCAACTTCTGGAACGACTCCGCGACCGACCTCTCAATGTCCCAAACGGTGACAGGTTTGGCGCCCGGCACGTATCGGGTCTCCGTGAGCGCTCACGGCCACCTAAGCGACGGCGCACAACTGGCGCTTCAGGTCGCCTCTGCCGGCGGCGAGTGGTCGACCCCGCTCGAGTTCAACGGATGGCAGGCGTGGTTCACCGCCACTGCGGACGACGTGGTGGTGGGGGCCGACGGCTCCGTCACCGTGGGGGTCGCAGGCAGTATCGGCGCGGGCGACTGGGGCTTCTTTGACGACTTTTTGCTGGTGCCGCACGACACCTCACCGGGTGCGTGAGCGCGCCCAACGATGCCGGGTTGTCAGCCCCGGTATCGGTTGAACTGAAGGGGATCGTCCCCGGAAGTGATCGATCAATGACGATCGAAGGGAATCGAGATGACGTTACACCTCAGACTGAGAGCGGTCTCAGTTGCCGCTCTTGGAGCGCTTCTCCTCTCGACCGTGGTGGGCCAGAGCGCCTCCGCGGCCGACTCCACGGGGCCTGTTGACGCAGGGATCCATGTCAACAAGGTCGACGGCCTGTCCGCCGACTTCATCAATGGCGTCGATGTCTCATCGATGATCGCCGAGGAAGCCTCGGGCGTGGTCTTTCGCGATCAGGCAGGCAACGTCGCGGACCTCTTCGACGTCCTTGCGGATGCAGGCGTGACCACCGTACGAGTGCGCGTGTGGAACGACCCCTACGACGCCGACGGCAATGGTTACGGCGGCGGCACCAACGACGTGGCCGCGGCTGTCGAGATGGGCGAGCGGGCCACGGCGGCAGGGCTCGACGTCTTGGTTGACTTCCACTACTCGGACTTCTGGGCCGACCCCGGAAAGCAGCGTTCACCCAAGGCCTGGGAGGGCCTCGCAATTGGTGACAGGGCCGACGCGGTCGAGTCCTTTTCGGCCGACGTACTTCAGCAGCTCAAGGACGCTGGAGTAGACGTGTCCATGGTTCAGGTGGGCAACGAGACCAACAGCGGTGTGGCAGGCGTGACCGGTTGGGACGGCATGGCGGCCATCTTCTCGGCCGGCTCCGCCGCCGTGCGAACGGTGTTCCCGTCCGCAAAGGTCGTGGTGCACTTCACCAACCCGGAAACGGTCGGTCGTTACGCAGGTTATGCCGCGGAGCTGGACGCGCGAGGCGTCGACTACGACGTGTTCGCAAGTTCCTACTACCCGTATTGGCACGGGAGCCTCTCCCACCTCACGTCGGTGCTCAGCGACGTTGCCGCGACCTACGGCAAGGAGGTCATGGTTGCCGAGACTTCTTGGGCGTACACGCTCGAGGACGGCGACGGCCACGAAAACACCATTAAGGCGGCGTCAGACGCGACTCAGTACCCCGTCTCCGTTCAGGGTCAGGCCACCGCGGTGCGCGACGTGATCCAGGCAGTGAGCGATGTGCCGGATGGCAAGGGCATCGGTGTCTTCTACTGGGAGCCAGCATGGATCCCCGTGGGGCCCGCGAGCGAACTCGAAGCAAACAAGGTGCTGTGGGAGGCCGACGGGTCCGGTTGGGCCTCGAGCTTCGCGGGCGACTACGACGCCGATGCGAGTACGTGGTACGGCGGATCCTCATGGGACAACCAGGCGCTCTTTGACTTCGCAGGCAACCCGCTCGAGTCGCTGAACGTGTTCTCCTACGCACGCACTGGTGCGGTAGCGCCACTCGAGGTGACCGGAGTTGAGACGGTGACCCTTTCCGTGACCGCGGGCGACCCGATCGCGCTGCCAGCCACGGTGACGGTGAGCTATAACGACTCCACCACTGCGCAGCAGGCCGTGACCTGGAGCGATGCGGCCACGTGGATTTCCGGTCCGGGCGTTTACACCGTGTCGGGCATCACGTCCGGTGGATACGCGACCTCGGCGACCATCACGGTTTCCGCGCCATCGTCGCTGGTGAACGGCGACTTTGAGACGGGGGACGTGACGCCGTGGAACCTCACTGCAACTACTTGGCCCTCGACGTTCTGGATCGGTGCGTCGGCGGGTAACAACGCCAACGGGACGTACGCCATCAACGCGTACGGCTCGTCGGCCTTCGACTTCAACCTGGCCCAGTCTGTGACGGGTCTGGCTCCGGGAGACTATGTGCTCACGGGGTCGGTGCATGGGCAGGACGCAGCCCCCACGGATGCGGCCATGTCGCTCTTCGCCACCACGTCCGCAGGCACACAGACTGTGCTCTATGCCTTGAATGGCTGGCAGCAGTGGTCGACACCACAGATCGTGGTGACGGTGCCCGCGGATGGTGCCGTGACGGTGGGCGCATCGGGAGTGGGCGGCGCTGCAGACTGGGCGTGGTTCGACGACTTCTCGCTCGTCCCCTATGAGGCTGCCGTGGTCGACACGAGCGCCCTTGAGGCATCGCTCGCGGTGGCCGAGGGTATCTCCAGGGCCGCATATACGCCCGAATCGCTCGCTGTACTCGACGGTGCGATCGAAATCGCGCACGTCGTTCTTGGGGCGTCGGCGCCGGTCCAGGCCCTTGTCGATGACGCGGTGGGCGTGCTCGATGGCGCCTTCGCCACCCTGGTGCTCGTGGGCGACGCTCCTGACCCGACTGTGGTCCCCGTGACCCTCACGGTGGTCGAGGGTGGCACGATTTCGCTGCCAGCTCAGGTCACGGTGAAGGCGTATAACGGCTCCGCCACCCTTGAGGGAGTGACGTGGTCGAATTCGGCCACCTGGATCGGCGGTCCAGGCGTCTACACGGTGACGGGAATTACCTCCGGCGGGTGGCAGGCGACGGCGACCGTCACAGTGACAGTCAAGAATTGGTTGGTGAATGGCGACTTTGAGACAGGTGATCCGGCGCCGTGGTCGCTGACTGCCACCGCCTGGCCCGCCACATTCTGGACGGCTTCGTCCGCGGGCAATAGCGCCCACGGAACGTGGGCCGTCAGCTACTACTCATCGGCAGGCTTTGACCTGAACCTGTCTCAGACAGTTTCGGGCCTTCCCGAGGGCGCATATCAGTTTTCGGGACAGGCGCACGGCGAAGACGTCGGAACGGCCGACACGACGCTCACCCTGGTGGGCGCCAGCTCCACCGATAGCCAGAACGCAGCGTTTGTGCTCGCGGGCTGGCAGGTGTGGAACAGTCAGTCGGTGGCCGTGCAGGTAGGTCCCGATGGAACGTTTACCGCGTCGGTCGAGGGTGTTGGCGGTGCCGAGGACTGGGGTTGGATCGACGACCTCACTCTTGTGAGGGTGTCCTCGGGCGCGGTCGACACGTTGGCGCTTGAGACTCTTCTCGCTCAGGCTGAGGCCGCGGACACTTCGGGGGCGTCCGCGTCCGCAATGGCCGCGCTTGCCGAGGCCATCGAGGCGGCTCATGTGGTCTTGGCGGCGACTCGACCCGAGCAGCCAGCCATCGACGGGGTCACGGCCCTGCTGCAGTCAGCCATTGACGGACTCGCACCGGCGGTGCCTGCAAGCGTGACGTTGTCTGCCACGACAGTGCGCACAGGAAGCACCATCACCGTGCAGATCGCGGGCGTCAACGAGAGCCAGGTTGAGGTGGGAGTCGCGAGCAGGTTCATCAGGCTGGCCACGGTGACTCTCGACGGTGGGTCCGGGACTGCGGTCATCACCATTCCCAGCCGATTGAGGCCGGGTGTTCATTATGTGCAGGTGCGCAACCTCGCGGGCGACGTGCTTGTCCAAGAGGCGATCACCGTGCTTGCGGGTCACGGCCACCCGGGCGCGCATCACCCTGGTTGGGGATGGGGCGGACGGGAGCACTGCTCGCCGTACCAGCGTCCCCATCCTGGTGTTGAGGTGGCCTCCTGGGGCTCCGATCACCGGAACTGGGGCGCGCTTCGCACACGGTCACGGAGATGAGTAGGGGGTGGGGGCCACTGGGAGGCCGCCCCCACCTTCGCTACGTGCTGAGGTGTGGCTACGTGCTCAGGTAGAGCCGCATGGTCATGGGGTGCATCTGTGTGGCCGTTCCCGGGGCGACAACCTCGTCGGTGCGCTCGGCGGGAGACTCCCAGTAGCTGTCCCACACGAGGGTCCAAGCCTCGCCGTTGTCGGCGGGAATCGTGACCTCGGCGGATTCGCGTGAGCCGTTGATCACGAGCAAGGAGTCGGCCTCGTCGGGTGCGGAGAGCGACCTCATGAACTGCACGACGCGCGTGGTGGGGTCCTCCCACCAGTCCTCGTGTTCGTGCTGGCCGTCGATCGTGAACCACGCCGAGTCGGCCCGGCGCAGGCCGTCGTGCGGATTGTCATCCACGCCGTCGTAGAAGCGATCGGGGCGCAGTACGAGGTGGTTCTTGCGCACGTTGATGAGGTAGGCGACGGTTTCCCGCACCTGCTCCTGCCACGGCTCCGTGTTCCAGTCGATCCACGAGATCTCGTTGTCCTGGCAGTAGGCGTTGTTGCTGCCATGCTGCGTGCGACCGATCTCGTCGCCGCCCAGCACCATCGGAGTGCCTGCGGAGAGGAGCAGACTTCCCATGAGGTTGCGGAGCGAGCGCCGACGTGCGCGCATCAGCTCTGGGTCATCGCTCGGGCCCTCGACGCCGTGATTGAACGAGCGGTTGTTGTCCGTGCCGTCCCTGTTGTTCTCGCCGTTGGCCTCGTTGTGTTTGCCGTTGTAGGCGGTGAGGTCGTACGCGGAGAGGCCATCGTGGGCGGTGACGAAGTTGACGGACGCCATGGGCCCGCGCATCCCGTACGGCTCGGTGTGGGCGAAGAGGTCGGCGGAACCCGCGAGGCGCGTGGCGAGCTCAGGAGCCGTCGCGTGATTGCGGGTTCCCACGATGCCCGCGCCAAACGTGAGCCAATAGTCGCGTACGTAGTCGCGGAAGCGGTCGTTCCATTCGGTCATGGGGGAGGGGAAGTTTCCCACCTGCCAGCCGCCCATTCCCACGTCCCATGGCTCTGCGATGAGCTTGGTCGAGCCGAGGATCGGATCCGTCGTGAGCGCGACCATGAACGGGTGGTTCGTCGAGAACCCGCTCATCGTGCGACCCAGCGTGGCCGCGAGGTCGAACCGGAAGCCGTCGACGCCCATGACCTCGGTCCAATAGCGCAGCGAGTCGAGGGCCATCTTGATGACGGGAGGATTCGAGAAGTCGAGCGTGTTTCCCGTGCCCGTGACGTCGTCGTAGTGCTGCGGGTTCATCGGGTTGTGACGGTAGTACGAGAAGTTGTCGAGGCCCCTCCAACTCACTGTGCGGTCGCCCCAGCCGCCCTCGCACGTGTGGTTGTAGACCACGTCAAGGATGACCTCGAGGCCGGCCTGGTGGAGTATGTCGACCATGCCTCTGAACTCGTCGCGCACGGCGTTCGCGCCGGCGGCCTGGGCCGCCGCGGTCGCGTACTGGGCGTTGGCCGCGAAGAAGCTGAGCGTCGAGTAGCCCCAGTAATTGCTCAGCTCTAGGCCGTCGAGGTGTGGCTCAGAGGCTGACGAGTGCACGGGGAGCAGCTCGATTGCGGTGATGCCCAGGTCAGTGAGGTGCTTGACCGCTGCCGGGTGAGCGAGCCCCGCGTAGGTGCCGCGCAGTTCCTCGGGGACGCCGGCCATGAGCTTGGTGAAGCCCTTGACGTGGGCCTCGTAGATCACCGTGTCGCGCCAGGGGGTCTGTGGCTTGGGGGTGGGTAGAGGGCCGTCCGTGTCTGGCATGACCACCGAACGTGGCATGAACGGGGCCGAATCGGTCCCGTCCCTGTTCGAATTGAGCACGCTCGCTCCGGGCGCCGTGGAGAGCGACAGGAGGCCGTCGAGGCCCCTGCCGTAGGGGTCGATCAGCAGCTTGGCCTTGTTATAACGGTGGCCGCGTCTGGTCGCCCACGGTCCTGCCGCGCGGAATCCATATCGTTGACCGGGAGCGATTCCCTCGACAAAGCCGTGCCAGATGCCCTGCGACGGCCCATTGAGGGGTACGCGGTGCTCCAGGCCCGCATCGTCAAAGAGGCAGAGGTCTACGCCGGTCGCGTGCGCGGCATAGACCGCGACGGAGGCTCCGTTGCCCTCGGGGTGAACGCCGAGGCGGAAGGGATCGGCAGCGGGGGGCACAGGGCCGGAGGTGGTGGCCGGTGACGCCGCAGTATGGGGGGACATAGATCTATTGTGCCTGAGCGGTGAATTCGCAGGTGTTGCGTCCCGTCGCCGGTACTATTGTCCTATGCGCATCGTGGTCACCGTGAAGTTCGTGCCCGACCTCCAGTCCACCCGTTCGTTCACCGAGGGAACCGTCACGCGTACTGCTGATGACGGCACCATGAACGAGCTGGATGAGAACGCGGTCGAGGCAGCACTGCTATTGAGGGAGTCTCTTCCCGAGGGTGAGTGCGAGGTTTTTGCTCTCACCGTGGGTGGCCCCGACGCTGTCGCGGCCGTCCGCAAGGCACTTCAACTGGGTGTCGACCATGCGGTCCATGTCTCGGATGAGGCGATTGCGGGCTCTGACGTATTCGGCACCGCGAAGGTGCTCGCTGGTGCGGTCCGCAAGATCGCCGAGACCGGCGCAGTCGACCTCGTGCTCACCGGAATGGCGGCACTTGACGGGCTGACCTCGATGCTCCCCACCGCGCTCGCGGTTGATCTCGACATCGCCCAGCTCACCCTCGCATCGACCCTTGAAGTCGCCGACGGCGCCGCGACAATCGTGCGCCACCTGCCTGACGCTCACGAGACCCTGACGGCGCCGCTGCCCGCGCTCGTGTCCGTGACGGACGAGGCCAACAAGCCTCGCTTCCCCAATTTCAAGCTCATCATGGCCGCTCGCTCCAAGCCCATCGCTACGTGGAGCCTCGCCGACATCGGTATCGATCCGGCGTCCGTCGGCGCACTTGCCGCACGCACCACCGTGGTGGACGCCTCGCCACGCCCGCCGCGCGAGAATCGTGTCGTCGTGACCGACAAGGGGGACGGCGGGTCTCAACTGGCCGCGTTCCTTATCGAAAGGGGTCTCGCATGACCGCGACCGTTGCCGTGCTCGTCGAGCACCGTGGGGCAGAGATCGCCCAGCCGACGCTTGAGGCCCTTACCCTTGCGCGCACCATCGGTACACCCGTCGCCGTGTGGATCGGATCCGAGCCCACCGAGGACGCGATCGACGAGCTCGGGGCGTACGGAGCCGCCGAAGTGCGTGTGCTGGCGATCGGTGAGCGCGCGCGTCGTCCCAAGACCGTGGCAAGCGGCTTGGCGGCAGTGACGGCCGACACGGCACTCGTGCTGATGGTGTCGACGTTCGTGAATAAGGAGATCGCCGCCGACCTCGCGCTCATGACGGGCGCAGGCGTGGTGGTCGACGCCGCGGGTGCCGAGATGGTCGACGGCCGTATCGAGGCTGACCAGACGGTGTTCGCTGCCACCTGGAATGTGCGCACGCGCGTGAACGCCGACCGCGCGATCGTTGCGGTGCGGCCCAATACGACGCAGGCGGCACCGGCCGAGACTCCCGCAGCGGCCGAGTTGGTCTCCGTGGTCGTGGCGCTGCCGGAACCGCGCGAGACGCTCGTTTCGGTCGAACCCGTCGACAGGGCCGCGGGCGTCCCGCTGTCCGAGGCCGCGGTCGTCGTGGCAGGTGGACGCGGCACGAGCGGCGACTACACGCTCGTACGTGAGCTTGCCGACGTGCTGGGTGCCGCCGTGGGTGCGTCGCGCGACGCGACCGACGAGGGCTGGATCGGTCACGATCACATGGTGGGTCAGACAGGCGTGACGGTGACGCCCGCGCTCTACGTGGCGTGCGGAATCTCGGGGGCGGTGCACCATCGCGGTGGAATGCAGGCTTCGGGCACGATCGTGGCCGTCAACATCGATCCCGATGCGCCGATCTTCGAGATCGCAGACTTTGGCGTGGTGGGCGATCTCAACGACGTCTTACCGCAGGCCATCGCCGCGCTCGCGGCGCACCGGGGGCGATAGCCTCCCGGCGCGCCGCGTAGCGGACTACGTCGTGAACGCGTTGAGTGAGTAGCCCACGGCGATGATTCCGACAGCTACGACTCCGACGAACGTGACGAGGATGCGCGCCGGCATCACCTTGCGCAGCATGATGATCTCGGGCGTGGAGAGCGCGATGATGCTCATGAGGAACGCCATGAGCGTTCCCAGGGGCACCCCCGCGGCATAGAGCGGCGCCACGAGCGGCACGGCCGTCGCGGTTCCGGAGTAGAGCGGGATGCCGATCGCGACCGCCGCGAGCACGCCCCACGGTGCGGCTCCGATGCTCTGGAGCGCCGTGGTGGGAACCCAGCCGTGTACCGCGGCTCCCAGGATGAGCGCAACCACGAGGAACGGCCACATCTGACGCATGATGGTGCGCACCTCGCGGACGCCCGCCCGGATGCGGTCGTCCCAGCTGAACGTGTGTTCCACGGTGGCCATGGCGAGCAGTGGGCGCCTGGATTCCGTCTTCTTCCCGTACAGCGCGCCCATCACGACGCCGGTCGTGACCGCGATGGCCAGCCCGAAGCCCAGGTAGGCGAGGGCGACCCACCAGCCCGCCATCGCTGCGAGCAGGCCTACGGCGACCTCGTTGACCATCGGGCTGCCTACCAGGAAGCTCATGCCGATTCCTAGGGGGACTCCCGCGCGCGTCATGCCCACGTAGAGCGGCACCGACGAGCATGAGCAGAACGGCGTGATGGCGCCGATGCCCGCGGCGAGCGCGTGGCCGATCGCGCGGGGTTGACGCGCCAGGAACGCCTGGACCTTGGGCGGGGTGAGGTAGGTCCCGAGCACGCCCACGCCGAAGACGATGAGCGCGATGAGCGCCGAGATCTTGCCGATCTCGTAGAGGAAGAACACCAGGGATGATCCCCAGGCGCCCTCGAGGTCGAGCCCGAGAGAGGACAGCGCCCATGACCAGGCGGGTTCTGCCCAGCCGATGTAGGCGCCAGCCGCGAGAGCGACCGAGAGGGTGGCGACGAGCAGCCGCGCGCCAGAGGCCTGGGCGCGGCCCGGTCTGACGGGGTCGGCGTCGGCGCCGGTGCCGCAGCAGTCAGATTCCACAGCGGGGGCAGCGGTCGAGGTGTCGGTGGTGCAGCACGTCGTGGCGCCTAGGGACGAGGCGGTGGGCGCGGGGGTGTCGCAGCACTGGGACGGTGCGGTGTCGGTCATCGGGTCTCCTTGGGGGTGTGGGGGTTGGGCATGGGGGGTATTGACAGGGGAAGTGCGGCGGAGATCAACGCGGCGGCGTCTGTCGCGACCGAGTAGTGGATCCAGCGCCCGTGCCTGGACGACGCGAGCAGTCCGGCCTCGCGCAGGATCTTGAGGTGGTAGCTCAGCAGGTTCCCCGCGACTTCGAACGATTCCTGGATGTCGCAGACGCATTGCGGTTCGCGGCCGTCGAGGAAGCGGACGATGCTCACGCGCAGCGGGTCGGAGAGCGCCGAGAACAGCGCGGCGGCCTCGACTGGGAGGGTGGGAACATCGAACCGCGTCTTTAATTCAAGATCCATTGATTCAACCATTCTTGAAATGTGGACACGGAACCGTCGTTTGGCAAGGCCCTTCACTGCGGTCGCGCCAAAACCTGCATCGTGAGCGGGCCGTCCCGAGGGGTTCACCCAAGATTCACCCGCTCGCCGCGCGCTTCCGGACTCCAGGCCCTAACGTGAGTTCATACGGACAAACCGGACAAGGGAGTCATCGTGCGTACAGCGCTCGCCGCCCGCATTGGGGTGTTGTCACTTGTCGGAGCAGTGGTGGTTGCCGCACCGGTATCCGCTGACCCTGCTTCGGACCTGTTCATCTCGGAGTACATCGAGGGCAGTTCCAACAACAAGGCGCTCGAGATCTACAACGGCACGGGCTCCGACGTGGACCTCGCCGACTATGCGATCGCCATGTACTTCAACGGCAGCACGAGCGCGGGAACCACCCTGCCGCTCAGCGGGATTATCCTCGCTGGCGACGTGTACGTGGTGGCCGACAATGACGCCGAGCAGGCCATCTTGGACCAGGCGGACTTCACCCCGACAAGCAGCTTCTTCAACGGCGACGACGCGATCGTGCTGATTCACGACGCCGCGGTCATTGACTCGCTCGGCCAGGTGGGCTTCGACCCCGGGTCGCAGTGGGGGACGGGGCTGGTGAGCACGCAAGACAACACGCTGCGCCGCCTCCCCTCCGTCTGCACCGGCGACACTGACACCTCCGACATCTTTGATCCCGCCGTCGAGTGGGACGGCTTCGACAACAACACCTTTGACGGCCTCGGCACACACACCGCGACCTGTGGCGGCGGGCCGGTGGGCGATGTGGCTCCCACCGTCGCCTCGGTCAGTCCAGCGGACGGTACGACGGGCGTCAACGCCTCGTCGAACGTCTTCGTATCCTTCTCGGAGGAGGTGGAAGCGGCCGGGGCGTTTGCGCTCGAGTGCAGCCTGTCCGGCACGGTGGCGCTGACCGTGACCGGCGGTCCCACGGACTTCACGCTGGATCCCAGCGCTGACCTTGCCGTGGGAGAGGACTGCACGCTTACCGTAAGCGCGGCCGCTGTGACCGACGTCGACGCGGACGACCCGCCCGACGCCATGGCCGCCGACTTCACGTCCGCGTTCACCGTTTCAGCGGGCGCCACGCTCATCGGAGCGGTGCAGGGCTCCGGCGCTGCGTCCCCTCTGGTGGGGCAGAACGTGACCATCGAGGGCGTGGTCGTCGGCGACTACGAGGGCGCGAGCCCCGCGCTGCGCGGCTTCTATGTACAGTCTGCCGACGACAATACTGACGGCGACCCCGCGACGTCCGACGGCATCTTCGTGTTCCATGGCGCCGACGACACAGTCTCGCTCGGCGACCTCGTGTCGGTCACGGGCGTGGTCTCCGAGTACCAGGGCCAGACGCAGCTGGGCTATCCGAGCGACCTCACGGTGCTGGATACCGGCCAGACGGTGACGGCCGCGACCGTGGCGCTGCCCTTCGCTTCGGCCGACTCTGCCGAGGCCTACGAGGGCATGCTCGTGTCGTTCCCTCAGGACCTCTACGTCACGGAGTTCTATCAGCAGGGGCGTTCCGGAGAGGTCGTGGTGAGTTCGAGTGCGAGGCTCCAGCAGCCCACCGCGGTGGCCGCGCCGGGAGCGGATGCGCAGGCCGTCCAGGCCGCGAACGACCTCAACCGCATCACGATCGACGATGCGACGAACTCCCAGAACGCGGACCCAGTATTTGGTGAGGGCGGCAACCCGCTCACCGCAGCGAATCCGCTGCGAGGCGGCGACACCGTCACGGGTCTCGTGGGGGTCATGACCTATACCTGGGGTGGCTACTCCAGCTCGCCCAATGCGTACCGGGTGCGCCCCATAGGCGACCTGAGCGACACGGGCCTGGTCCCTGGCGGGGGAGTGCCTGTCTTCGCCGCGACGAACCCACGTCCCGTGGCACCCGATGAGGTAGGTGGCTCGCTCAAGGTGGCGAGCTTCAACGTGCTCAACTACTTCCTCACGCTCGATGCCTCGGGCAGCACGTGCGGCCCCGTGGGTTCTGAGCAGGACTGTAGAGGTGCCGAAAATGCCGAGGAGTTCGACCGCCAGCGCACCAAGCTGGTCGCGGCGCTGCAGGCGCTGGACGCGGACGTCATCGCGCTCATGGAACTCGAGAACACCCCGGGAGTGGACCCCGCCGCGGATCTTGCCGCAGGCCTCAACGCGGCCGAGGGCGGGACTGCTTGGGAGTCGATCGACACGGGAGTGCTCGGCACCGACGTCATTCGCGTGGGCATCGTGTTCCGCGGAGACCTGGTGCGGCCCTCGGGGGACTTCACAGTGATGGACTCCTCGGTCGACCCGCGCTTCGACGACAACCGCAACCGGCCGTCACTTGGGCAGACCTTCGTCCAGATGAACGGCTCCGAAAACGTCACGCTCGTGGTCAATCACCTGAAGTCCAAGGGCTCGTGCCCCGGCGACGGATCTGCGGACGACGACGCTGGAGACGGAGCGGGCTGCTGGAACGCGACCCGCACGGCGGCCGCTGAGGCGCTTATCGACTGGATCGACGCGGGCCAGGCCGGCAATGGTGACCCCGACGTCGTCCTCATGGGAGATATGAACTCCTACGCCATGGAGGACCCGATCCAGACGTTCATCTCCGCGGGATACGCGGACCTGAGCCTGGGCAACTACTCGTACGTGTTCGACGGCCAGTGGGGCTACCTCGACTACGCGCTCGCGTCGCCGAGCTTGCAGCCGCAGGTCACGGGGGTGACGGAGTTCCACATCAACGCCGACGAGGTGCCGGTGCTGGACTACAACACCAACTTCCAGACTCCGTGGCAGATCGAGAACCTGTATGCGCCCGACATGTACAGGACCTCGGATCACGACCCTGTGGTGCTGGGCATGGACCTCGACTCTGGGGTCACGTGGGCGGTCGACCCGTCCACGGTTTCCGGACCCGAGCACTCCTTGGTGGACGTCGACGTCACTGCCACGGGACCGGATGGCTCTCCGTGGACGGTGACGATTATTAATGCTCTTTCGACCCAGGCCGACGATGGGCTGGGGGCGGGGGACCTGCCTGGTGACGCGTCGATCGTCGACGGTGATACGGCTACCTTCCGGGTCGAGTCCTATGGCGCGGATGCCCGCCTCTATTTGCTGAACCTCGAGGCGGTCGGCCCGAACGGCGAGCGCATCTACCAGTCGCTTGAGCTTCCCGTCGAGGTTGTGCCGGTTGTGCCGTTCTGCCAGGTGAGATATTCCGTTCATGCCACGTGGCGAGGACTGTTTGTCGGCCAGGTGTCCTTCAAGAACACCTCGGGTGAACGGATCAATGGCTGGAACCTCGAATGGGACCTCGGCGCGCGTGAGCGGATCCTCGCCCTGTGGGGTGGGGACGTGACTCAGACGGGTTCGCACGTCGCGGTGGAAAACCTCAGGTGGAACAGGACGCTCCGGCCGGGAGAGACGCGCGCGCTCGCCTTCCTGGGAGCCCACGCCGGGCCCGTGTCCGTTCCCGACTCGTTCACGCTGAACGGTCAGCCATGTGAGGTCGTCGGCTAGGGGGGCCGCGCGTCGCGCCGCCTACCATGGTGGCGTGCGCCACTACATCGATCACGCCGCGACCACGCCGATGCGTCCGGCTGCCCGTGAGGCGTGGCGTGTTGCGGCGGACGAGGGCGGGAATCCCTCGTCGCTGCATACGTCGGGCAGGCGCGCGAGGGCCAGGCTTGAGGACGCGCGCGAGAGCATCGCGGCGTCGCTCGGAGCGCACCCCACCGAGGTGATCTTCACCTCGGGCGCCACAGAGGCAAACAATCTGGCGATCAAGGGCGGCCTGTGGGCCGCAATGAAAGCCGACCCGCAGCGCAACAGCCTGATCACCACGCAGGTGGAACACCACGCCGCGCTTGACCCCGCTCGGTGGCTCGCGGCGGGTCGACAGGTGACCGTGGATGAGCTTCCCGTCGATGCTAACGCGCGTGTCGACCCCGACTCTCTCGCGCAGGCCCTCGAGACCCGCGGGCAGGCGACGGCGCTCGTCTCCGTCCAGTGGGTCAACAACGAGGTAGGCACGGTCCAGCCGATAGCCGACGTGGTGGCTCGTGCGGCCGACGCGGGTGTGCCTGTGCACTCCGACGCGGCGCAGGCGCTCGCGTATGAGGACGTTGACTTTGGCTCGAGCGGCCTCACGACGATGGCGGTGAGTGCCCACAAGGTGGGAGGGCCTGTGGGTGCGGGCGCGCTACTGGCGCGCAGGACCGCATCCCTGATCCCGCTCACGCACGGCGGAGGACAGGGACGCAAGGTGAGGTCGGGGACCCTCGATGTTCCCGGTGCGGCGGCCTTCGCCGCGGCGATCGCGGAGGCCGTCGCGGTGCGAGCGGCCGAGCGTGAGCGCGTGGGGGCGCTCTCGGCGCGGCTTATCTCGGACGTGGGTGCGTCAGTTGTCCGCGGGCTGCTGAGTGGGCCAGATGCGGGTACCTCACGTGCCCACAGGGACAGGTCCCCGCATATCGTCCACTTTTCGTTTCCGGGAGCAAACGCGGATTCGCTGCTGTTCGGGCTCGACTCGCGGGGGATCGACGCTTCGCAGGGGTCCGCGTGCACGGCCGGCGTGGTCCAGGCGAGCCACGTGCTGCTCGCGATGGGGCGGTCCGAGGCCGACGCCACGTCCACGCTGCGGTTCTCCTTCGGCTGGACCTCTACCGAGGCGGACGTCGATGCGGCGTTGGCCGCGCTGCCCGTGGCGCTCGAGCGGGCGCGTCGCTAGAAGCGAGGCCGTCGCGAAGCGTGTGGCAGGCTCGAGATGAGAATCATTGCGTCGCTGAGGCGGCCGGTCATGGAGGCACACGTGGATATGACAGGGACGTCTGGCGATTTCGCGAACTTTAGGGACGTGGCGACGGCATCGAATCTGTTGCGCCCCGGTGTGGTGTGGCGTGCCGACGCGCCCATGAATTCGGATCCGCCGGCGGGGTTGACTGCCTGGCCTCCCGCCGTGGTGCTGGACCTGCGCGACCCTCATGAGCGAGGACGCGGCCATCCGCTCGAGCACCACACGCGTGTCGAGTCGATCCCAGTCTTGGCGGATGCGTCGCCCTCCCAGATGCAGGGAAACATCGACCTGGTCGACCTGTACCGCCTGATGTTGGTGGGAAACGGTGCCAAGGGCATCGTGAGGGTGATGGAGGAGGTCGCGGTTGCCGAGGGCCCGGCACTGGTGCATTGCACCGCAGGCAAGGACCGCACGGGAATCTCTATCGCGTTGATGCTCACGCTCGTCGGGATCGAGCGCGACGCGGTCGTCACCGACTATGTGGCGACCGCGGCCAACATGCCTGGAGTGCTCGCGCGCATGATCGCCATGTTCACGAGCGCAGGCTCGCTGGTCTCACCCGTCTATGACGCGGCAAAGCTTCCAGCCTCCGCTCTCGAAGCGCCCGCGCGGGCGATCGAGACTGTTCTCGATATTTGGGAGGCGACGCCGGACGGCGCGTCCGGTTGGTTCGTGAACGCGGGCGGACGCCCCGATTCCGTCGCCCTACTGAGGGCGCGACTGCTGCTGCTCTCCTAGGCGTCGTGCGCCGTCGGCCGCGTCGCTAGACCTCGCGGCGGCCGGCCACCGCAAACGCGGCCCCCACCAGCGCCACGGTGGCGACCACGGCGACGCCCAATGCGGGCCAGTAGTCGTGCATCGTTCCGCCCGCGGGGAGGTCGGCGAGCGCGTTGGCCAGGGAGGTCGGTAGCCACCTGCTGATGGCGGGCGCGAGCCCCAACACCGGCATCGCAATGAGCACGACGAGCGAGGTCATGACGGTGCCTAACACCGAGCGCATCCTCTGGGCCACGGCGGCCGTGAGGGCCACGACGAAGGCCAAGAACGCGACGCCCAGCCCCGCGCCTGCAAGGACCGACCGCGCGTCGGGGGCTCCCAGGAGCGCCCAGGTCTCGTACCAGGCGACGCCAGTGCCGAGGAGAAAGGCCCCGGCGGCGGCGGCGAAGGACACGACGAGCCTAGGCGCCAGAATCTTCCACGCGGGGCTCACTCGGGTGCGCAGAAACACGCCCATCTCGGGAATCGCGTCGAACGCGAGCGCGCCCGCCGCGACGATCACCACCACGAGTGTGCCGATCTGGGACGCGTTGGAGACGAACTGGATCATGCCGTCGGCGGGGGTCGGATCGGGAACGGTGATGACGGTGCCGTCCGAGGTGCTGGCGCGAGACAGGATCTCCTTGATGTACCGCGCTGTGAGGGGGCCCAACAGGCCGAACGCGACGTAAACGCCCACGAGTGCCACCCACTTCTTGGTGCGGGTAAGCCGCAGGATTTCAAGCCGCCATGCGTTCATGAGGTCAACTCGAGGAAGGCACGCTCGAGGGACACTGCTTCGGGGGCCAGCGACACCACGGGAACGCCGGTGGCGGCGAGCGCGCCGGGGAGCAGTCGTTCTGCGTCGCCAAGCGTTGCAACCTCCACCTGCACCACGGCGCCGTCCGACGCCGTGGCCGAGTGGACCCACGGTTGGGCCGCAAGGGCCCTTGCCGCTGACTCCGCGTCTGCATGCGTGCGTAGCCTCACGATGTAGAGGGGCACGGCGCGCCCGACAAGGAGGTCTGCCAGCGGGCCCTGGAACAGGAGTCGCCCCTGATGCAGGATGCCCACGGTGTCGCACACCTCCTGGACATCGCCAAGGATGTGGCTCGAGAACAGCACGGTCGCATGGCCGCGCAGCATGTGGATGAGGTCCAGCACCTCGCGCCTGCCCTGCGGGTCGAGTGCCGAGGCCGGCTCGTCGAGCAGGATCAGGGTAGGTCGCGCGACGAGCGTGCACGCGATCCCGAGCCGTTGCAGCATTCCTCGCGAGTAGCCGCCGCACCGGCGGTCCGACGCCTCGGAAAGCCCCGACTGGGACAGGACCTCGTCGACCCGGTCCGTGCCTGCGCCCGGGTGCGCCGTTCCGGACGGGGAGCTCAGCGCAAGGGCGAGACCTACGACCTCGCGGCCCGTGAGCCACGGGTCGAACCGTGGTGTGTCCGGAAGCACACCGATCTCGCCGGGCGTCGCCGCGACCCTCACCTCGCCCTCCGTCGACTCCTTGAGGCCGGCCAGGATGCCTAGCAGCGTGGTCTTGCCGGCGCCGTTGGGCCCGGCGAGGCCGTAGACGGAGCCCTCGGGGACGCTCAGGTCCACGCCGTCGAGTGCCGCGTGGGCGCCGTAGCGCTTGATGAGTCCGCGGGTGCGAATCATCAGCGGTTCGCGTCCCGACCGATGAGCAGGTAGGCGATGCCACCCAGCGGGATGCTCACGCAGGAGATGGTCATCCACGCCCACTTGGGGAGGTGCTTCACGTCGTGACGCACGATGTCGACGATGCAGTAGGCCACGAAGCCCACGAACACGACCGCGATGGGGACGAGACCGGCCCAGGGAATGCTGTCAGACATGGTGTACTTCCGCCTTCGCTCGAAACCTCCATCGCCGGTGTCTCCGCGATGATTTGAACTGTTCTAGTAGTAATAGCACGGTTGAGGCGAGTACGCCACCGGTGGTTCTCAAGTCTCCGCGTAGCATGGTGCCGTCCCCTCGTGTTTCCCAGGAGTTCCCCATGCGCGTTCTTGCTGCCTTGTCCGGTGGAGTCGATTCCGCCGTTGCCGCCGCGCGAGTGGTCGACGAGGGCCACGAGGTCGTGGGAGTGCACATGGCCCTGAGTCGCAATCGCGACGAATACCGCACCGGATCGCGCGGCTGCTGCTCGGTCGAGGACAGCAACGACGCGCGTCGCGCCGCGGACAAGCTGGGCATCCCCTATTACGTATGGGACCTGAGCGATGAGTTCCACGACCTGGTCGTGACCGACTTCCTGAGTGAGTACTCCAAGGGCCGCACGCCCAATCCGTGTGTGCGCTGCAACGAGCACATCAAGTTCGACACGCTCCTGGAGCGCGCGGCATCGCTCGGCTTCGACGCGGTGGCCACGGGCCACTATGCGCGTGTGGTGATGCGCGACGATGGCGTGCGCGAGCTCCACAGGGCGGCCGATGCCGCCAAGGACCAGTCGTATGTGCTCGCCGTGATGGGCCCCGACAAGTTGGCGCGCGCGATGTTCCCTCTCGGCGACATTCCATCCAAGTCCGAGGTGAGGGCCGAGGCGGCAGAGCGCGGCCTGGGCGTGAGCAACAAGCCCGACTCGTATGACATCTGCTTTGTCGCCGATGGCGACACCAAGGGCTTTCTCGAGCGCGCGCTGGGGGAGAACCCCGGTGACATCGTCGACGAGGCTGGCGAGGTCGTCGGCGCCCACAACGGCGCGTATGCGTACACCGTGGGGCAGCGCAAGGGGCTGCGGCTTCCGCGCCCCGCGGCCGACGGCGCCCCGCGTTACGTGACGAGCGTCGACACCACGCGCAACCTGGTGCTGGTGGGGCCCGAGACGCTCCTGTCCGTCCGCAAACTAGAGGGGGAGGACCTCGTGTGGCTCGCCCCCGACGTCCCCGCCATCGAGCCGACGCCATGCCTGGCTCAGGTCAGGGCTCACGGCGAGCCGGTTGCCGGCTCGTTGTCACGCATCACGGATAGCGAGGGTCGCGATCGAATGATCGTGGAACTCGATGAGCCGATGCGGGGGGTGGCCGCGGGGCAATCCTTGGTGGTCTACCAAGGAAGCCGCGTGATCGCACAGGCCACGATCGCCAAGCGCGCGGTCTAGACGCCGCTAGCCCTCGGGCGCTTCGAGGGTTGTTGCCTGGATCAGGAAGACTTCCTCGCCGGCTTCCACCGCGCACGATGCGGGAATCTCTGCATTCGACGCGGCGGGCACATATCCGCCGCCCGCCCATATCGAGTCTCCTATACCGTAGTCACGCCCGGCATACGAGAGGACCTCACCTTCGGCGTCCCATGAGGCCTGGCTGCGCGGGAAGACGGGGACCATCACTGCGTCGCCGTTGTCCCATGACGGATTGACGACGAGGCACGCGTCGCGCATCTCGAGCTTGCCTTCCAGGAGTGCGTCCATGCTGCCGTCGCTCGGCGACCAGTCATAGCGCGCAACGGGGCTGTCGACGGCGTCGAGATCACGGGTGGCGTTTCCGTTGCCGGGATCGCCCCCGCAGCCAGCCATCACCATCCCAAGAGCGCCGACGATGATGACCCATCTCCCCATGGAGCCATCATGCGCTGTCACGCCGACGTCGGCAAGGGTTCATGCAGGACGGCTCGGGGTCGCCACGAGCGCTCCCTATTCGCCGCGCTCGTGGCGACCCTCGTCGGGGAGCCCGTAGGGCGCGGTGGAAGCGACGAAGACCGCTCTCGCGGGAGGCGGTGCGGCTCGCGGGGTCCTAGGACTAACGGCCTGCGGTTTGATGCTGGGCCGAAAACCGCTCTCCAAGACCTTGAACCGGGTCAACTCAACCGGCACGGCGCGTAGCGGCTTCTATTGGTAACGATTCGATGACAAAACGGCTCCGAAGTGCCTCGTCGATTGACGCAAGCGTTTGCGCAGACCTAAGTTGGGGGCGACTCGAAAGAGCGCTCTCACACGGGAGTAGAGCGCTCTCTCCAAGTCTGAATCATCCCTACATCACAAAGGAGTGAACGTGAGCTTCTCACGCCGCCACAAGGCCCTCGGCATCGCCGCTGGTGCCACGGCATTTGCCCTTCTGGTTGCTGGTTGCAGCAGCTCGGACAGCGACACCACCGCTACGGACGGCGCCATGTCGTCCGAAGCGACGGAGCCCATTACCCTGCACGTTGCAACGTTCAACAACTTCGGCTACACCGACGCTCTGCTGGCTGAGTACACGGCCCTGCACCCGAACGTGACCGTTGTTCAGGACGTTGCCGCGACGTCAAACGACGCTCGTACGAACTACTTCGCCAAGCTCGGCGCCGGCGGTCTCGCTGACGTTGAGGCCATCGAGGTTGACTGGCTGCCTGAGGTCATGCAGTACTCCGACTTCCTCGCAGACCTGACCACCCCTTCGGTTGAGGGTCGTTGGCTCGACTGGAAGACCGAGGCCGCAACTGACGCCGAAGGCCGTCTGATCGGCTACGGCACCGACATCGGCCCCGAGGCTGTCTGCTACGACTCGGCACTGTTCGCCGAGGCCGGTCTCCCGACCGACCCCGCCGACGTTGCCACGCTGCTTGACGGCGACTGGGCCAACTACTTCGAGGTTGGCCAGAAGTACACGGATGCTACCGGTAAGGCCTTCTTTGATGGTGCCGGTGGTATCTACCAGGGCATGATCAACCAGGTTGCGGCTGCTTACGAAGACCCGGCAACCGGTGACATCATCGCTGCGGACAACGCCGAAGTTAAGGCCATCTTCGACCAGCTCACGGCGGCCTCGGCCACCGAGTCGGCTCACCTGGCCCAGTGGTCGGACGACTGGACCGCCGGTATGGCCAACGGTCAGTTCGCCACGATGCTGTGCCCAGGCTGGATGCTTGGTGTCATCAAGGGCAACGCTGCTAACACCACCACGTGGAACGTCGCAGACGCCTTCCCCGGTGGCGCCGGTAACTGGGGCGGTTCGTACCTGACCGTTCCCGCCGACGGTGCAAACGTTGCAGCAGCGACGGAACTCGCCGACTGGCTGACCGCTCCTGAGCAGCAGCTCAAGGCGCTGGCCGAGGCTGGTACGTTCCCGAGCCAGATCGAAGCACTCGCTGACGATGCAGCGCTGAATGCCGCAATGGCAGCAGGCGACGCACCGAACTCGGTGTTCTTCAACTCGGACACGCTTGGCACGACCTTCAAGAACCGTGCCGATGGAGTCGTCGCACCTTACAAGGGTGCAAACTACTTCAAGGTCAACGACGTCATCCAGAACGCGCTGACGCGTGTTGAGGACGGCTCGCAGGACGCTACCACCTCGTGGAACCAGGCTGTGTCGGAGATCGGCGCACTCGGTTAATCTGCTTCTGATCCGGGTCACCCCTTCAAGGGTGGCCCGGATCGTTGCGCCCTCAACTTTCACGAAGGATCTCCATGTCAAGCATCAGTACCGAGCCGGGCGGCGTGAAGACCCCCAGGGACCGGTCGCGTAGTCAGTTGCCGCTCACGTGGCGGCAGCGTCGCGGGCGTTGGGACGTCAAGTTTTCGCCGTACCTCTATATCGCACCCTTCTTCCTTGTATTCGCCGTCACAGGAATGTTCCCGATCCTGTACACCGCCTTTATCTCGTTGCAGGACTGGGACCAGATCCGCGGATCCGGCACGTTCGTCGGCTTCGACCAGTTCAACTGGGTCCTTCATGACCCGAACTTCTGGAAGGCCCTGCGCAACACCTTCTCCATCTTCTTGCTGTCTTCAGTGCCCCAGGTCATCGCCGCGACACTGATCGCCGCGATGCTTGACACCAACCTGCGTGCCAAGACCTTCTGGAGAATGGGTGTCTTGCTGCCCTACGTGGTCGCCCCCATCGCCGTCGCGCTCATCTTCTCGAACATGTTCGGGGACCAGCACGGACTCATCAACTCCCTTCTAGGAGACGTGGGTATCGACCCGGTCCTCTGGCATACGGACGTGATTCCTAGCCATATCGCGATCGCCACGATGGTGAACTTCAGATGGACGGGTTACAACACCCTGATCTTGCTCGCGGCCATGCAGGCCGTCCCCCGCGACCTCTACGAGGCCGCCGAGGTAGACGGAGCTGGCCCGTTGCGTCGCTTCACCTCGATGACCATCCCGCAGATCCGGCCCACGCTGGTCTTCGTGATCATCATGTCCACGATCGGTGGCTTGCAGATCTTTGAAGAGCCATTGATCTACGACACGTACGGCAAGGGTGGGGCAAATAAGCAGTGGCTCACCATCACGCTGTACATGTACAACATGGGTTGGGGAGAGTTCAACTTTGGTCGGGCGGCAGCAGTCGCGTGGCTCTTGTTCCTAATCATTATGGTGATCACGCTTCTCAACACCTTGGTGACCCGAAGGTTCGTCTCCGGTGAAGAAGCCGTGAAGAAGACCAAAAAGGTGTCGCAGAAATTCGCTCAAGTAGGAGGAAAGTAATGGCCCCCAGGACTAGGAAGGTCCGCCGCTCTGGGCAGCCGTCACCCTTCGTCTACGTTGTGCTGTCTGTGGTGCTTGTCGCCTCGTTGTTCCCCTTCTACTGGTCATTCCTGATCGGTTCGGGTGACTCGTTCACTATCAACGACCCGAACATGTCGTGGTGGCCGGGAGGAAACTTCCTGGAGAACGCCTCGTACGTGATCAACAGCCCCTCCGTCCACTTCTGGAAGGCGCTCACCAACTCGCTGATCGTGTCGACCACCGTGGCGTTCTCCACCGTGGTGCTGTCTACCCTGGCGGGGTTCGCGTTCGCAAAGCTGCGATTCAAGGGCTCAGGCCCTCTGCTCGTCGCCGTGATTGCGACGATGGCCGTTCCGGTTCAGCTCGGTGTGGTCCCGCTGTACATCCTCATGCAGGAGTACGGATGGACCGGTCACCTCGGTGCTGTGATCGTCCCGGCATTGGTGACGGCTTTCGGCGTGTTCTGGATGACGCAGTACCTGTCGCAGTCGCTTCCCACTGAGTTGATCGAGGCTGCGCGTGTTGATGGCTGCTCCATGATCCGTGTCTTCTGGAACGTGGCGCTTCCCGCCGCTCGTCCGGCAGCCGCGATGCTTGGGCTGTTCACGTTCGTGCAGACCTGGAACAACTTCTTCTGGCCGTTCATCGTCTTGAACAACCAGAACCCGACGTTGCCCATGGCGCTGCGACTGCTCCAGGCGGAGAAGTTCACGGACTACTCCATCGTGCTGACGGGCGTCGTGCTTGCCACGATTCCGCTGCTCATCCTGTTCCTGTTTGCAGGAAAGCAGCTGATTGCTGGCATTATGCAGGGTGCAGTTAAGGGTTAGTTTCACACGCAGGACCCCGGTGTAGGGGCTCGAGCCGCGACGTTGCGATCGAGCCCCGCCGGGGCCCCCACAATGCAGGGGACCGACGTAGTATGCGAACACTCAAGGCAGGCAGCGCGCCCACGCTCGAAATGGTGGGCGCTCACGCGGGGGTTTCGCGCGCCACCGTATCGCGGGTGGTGAATGGATCTCCCAAGGTTTCCGAGGAAATCGCGCGGACCGTGCGCGCGGCGATCGCCGAGCTCGGATACGTGCCCAATAGGGCCGCAAGGACCCTCGCTAGTAAGCAGGCCCACGCGATCGCCCTCGTGGTTCCCGAGGACATGACCAGGCTGTTCGGCGACCTCTATCTGGCGACGATCATCGTGGGCATCAACGATCGACTTCAAGAGTCCGACTACGTGCTCAACCTCATGGTTGCCTCGCAGGACCCGGGCGGTAAGGCCGCGCGCTACCTGCAGGGCGGCAACGTCGACGGGGCCCTCGTGGTCTCTCACCACACCGACGACACCTTCTTGTCGACGCTCACGAACACCATTCCTGTGGTCTTTGGCGGGCGTCCTGCTTTGGGCATCGACGGCGGTTATGTGGTGGATGTGGACAACGTCGCCGGGGCCCGCACGGGAACCGAGCGGCTCGTGGCGATCGGGCGCAAGCGCATCGCCACGATCACCGGACCCAAGAGCATGCGAGTGGGATCGGAACGTGAGGAGGGCTTCCTCGCGGCACTGGCTCACGCGCGGCTCGTGCCAGGCCCCATCGTCGAAGGCGACTTCACGTTGCGTGGTGGCGCCGCCGCCATGCGGAAGGTCATGGAGCAGGACAGCACGATCGACGGCATCTTTGTGGCATCGGACCTTATGGCCGCAGGTGCGATGACGGTGCTTACCTCGATGGGCATCAGCGTGCCGTCGGACGTGGCGATGGTCGGGTACGACGACTCCGAGGCCGCCAGGGTGACCGAGGTCCCTCTGACTACCGTGCGCCAGCCCTCGGAGCAGATGGGCATGGCTATGGCGGATATCCTGATACACGTGCTCAACGGCGCCGAAGACAGGCCGCGCACCACGATCCTTCCCACAGAACTGGTTATCCGCGACTCTGCATGACTTGTGTCTGTACCCTGGCGGTGTCACCGGAGCGAAATCCGGCCGGACTTCCCCCACGCGATTAGAGTGAGTTCACCATGAATCAACATCAAGACGCTGTGCCTGCGCGCACGGGCGCCCTGTCGGTGCTGTGGCGCAGATTCGGCCCCTTGGCGACGGAATTGGCACTTGTGGTGGCTCTCTACTCGCTCTACTCGATTATGAGGTCGGCCTCGCCCGACCGTAGGTCTCTCGCGATGGCGAATGCAGATGCGATCGAGCGCGCCGAAATGGCCTTCGGGCTCAACATCGAGTCGGGGCTCAACGCCTTGTTTGTGCGCCATCAGTGGCTCGCAGACGCGGGGAGCTATTGGTACCAGACGCTTCACATGCTCGCCGTCGTAGCCGTGCTGGTCTGGATGTGGCGCAGCCGCAGGGCCGCCTACAAGACGATGCGCACGGCGTTGGCGCTCGTGATGGTGGGTGGGCTTGCGACGTATTGGCTCTTCCCGCTCGCTCCGCCACGTTTCGCTCTGACCGGCGCGGTCGACACGATGACGGCTCACCCGGTGCTGTTCTGGGGTGACAACGTGACGGGGCTGGCCAATCTGTATGCGGCCATGCCCAGCCTTCACGTGGCGTGGGCCGTGTGGTGTGCTGTCGCGATCGTGCTTCTCAATCGTTCTGCGTGGCGCCATCTGGCATGGCTGTACCCGCTCACCACCACGTTTGTGGTGATCGGTACCGCCAATCACTATCTGCTGGACGCGGCCGCTGGCACGATGTACACCGTGGTTGGGGTCGCCTTCGCGCTCAGGTGGTACGGAAGCGTGCGCCCCAGCGACGAACGCGTGCCGATTCGCGCCTGACCGCTGAGTAGCGCGGCGGTGCATGACCCTGGCGTGGGGCTCTCCAATAGACCCTCCGTGCGGCCTTAGGCTTGGCCCATGACGACGTCACCACTGGTGATCTCGCGCGCAAGGCTTTGGGGAGCCGACCCGACGCAGGATGCCCCGCCTCTCGTAGATCTGAGCATTGACGACGGCAAAGTCGTCTCCATCGCTCCTACAGGAACCGCGAGGACCGGCGCGATGGCGTTGGCCGACGTTCTCGACCTGGACGGGCGCTGGCTCATGCCTGGCCTCGTGGACCGCCACGTGCACTTCACCCTGTGGTCCAAGCACCGCAACCGTGTGAGCGTCGCGGGCATGGGGTCGGCCGCGGAGGTCGCTCACGCGGTGCGTCTCGCTCTCGTTGACCTTGAGGAGGCACATAGGGGCGCCTCGGTGCCCCTCGTCGCCCGCGGATTCCAGGACGCGTTATGGCCAGACATTCCCACCGCGGAGGCTCTCGACTGGGCGGCAGCACGCGTGGGTCAGCTGCACCGGCCCATCGTGCTGATCAGCCACGACCTTCATTCCGTGTGGATCAATTCCGCGGCCGCTGCGCGCTATGGCACGGAGCCTGGTCTTCTCAGGGAGAACGAGGCGTTCGATCTCGAGATCGCTCTTGAGGCGGAGGAGGCAGCCGATACCCGTGGCGTCGAGGCCCGCGTCGCGCAGGCCGCCGGTGCCGCGGCGGCTCGAGGCGTCACGGGGATCATGGATCTCGAGATGGCGGACAACCCTGCCGTGTGGGCCAACCGCGTGCGCGAGGGGCTCAGGTCGCTTCGGGTCGAGGCGGGGGTCTATCCCCAGCATCTCGACGCCACCCTGGGGCGCGGAGAGCGCACGGGCAAACGACTTCCTGACACCGGGGGCCTGGTCACCGTAGGGCCGCTCAAAGTATTCGCGGACGGCGCTCTCAATACGCGTACCGCGTGGTGCTTTGAGGAGTATCCGCACACCCGCGATTTCGGCCACTCCGCCCATCCCCGTGGCGATCTCCAGAGAATTCTCGCCGATGCTCGGGACATCGGATTCGAGGTGGCGCTGCACGCGATTGGGGACAGGGCCGTCGCTGGAGCCCTTGACGCCTTTGCGCATACTGGAGCCAAGGGCTCGATCGAGCACGCTCAGTTGATCAGGGACGAGGACATCCCGCGCTTCGCCGCGCTCGGGATCGAGGCGGGGGTCCACCCCGAGCACGCTCTCGACGACAGGGAAGTGAGCGACAAACTGTGGGCGGGGCGCACAGGAAGGGCCTTTCCGTATCGCGCGCTTGTCGCGGCGGGTGCTCGATTGCGCATCGGGTCCGACGCCCCCGTGTCGCCCCTCGATCCCTGGTTCGGGATCTCGGCGGCGGTCCACCGCACGCGTGACGAGAAGCCCGCATGGGAACCGGGCAACGCCCTGACGATCAACCAGGCGCTCCACGCGACGTGGGCGGCCCCCGCGGTACGTGTGGGCATGCTCGCGGACCTGGTGGCGGTGGATAACGACCCGGCGGCCTTGGACGCGATGGGCCTGCGACTGATGCCAGTCGCGCTCACGATGGTGGCGGGTCACATCACTCACCAGTCGATGTGACGGCACGCTTCGCGTTCCCCGCGTTCCCCGCGTTCCCCGCGTTCCCCGCCTGTCTCGACGGGCATTGACGCGCCCGGAAACGACAACGAGGACTGGGACGAACCCAGCCCTCGTGTCATCCGGAACTCCGAGGGGGGGGATGGAGCGCCGGATAGGACTCCTATCGGCCGCACGTCGGGCGTGTGCAGGATTCTGCGAGGCTCGGGGTCGATCCAGCGCGTCGTCCTAGCTCGTGATGACGCCGTCGTAGGGAACACGCGGCCCGCGTGACGGGTGGGCGAGGTGCCCCACGACCACGACCGCGAGTGTGACCACGGCCGCGAGGGCAAGGCCCCATCCCAAGTGGACGCGGAGCAGAGCCGCGCCGGATACCGCGCCAGCACCGATCAGCATGACCGCGCCAGCCCGGCGCTTCCACGGCTGGCCGCCGCCCTTGCCCAGCACGGAGTCCGAGGCGAGGCCGGTGAGCGTCGAGGTGACGACCACGGTGGTGACGTCCTTGACGGCCACGTGTCGCGCGGTCGCGGCCTGGCACCCCATCGCGAGCCCAAGGCCCGCAGTGATCCCCAGGGCCACGGCATGAGGAGGCTCGTCCATCAGGACGAGCGGGACGGACGAGGCGACAATGAGGCCCGCCACGATGGCAAAGAGCGACGTGTGCGTGCCCGTCCAGGCGTCGGCGGTGCCCCTGAGAACCCTGCCGCCAGCGGCCGCCCCCGCCATGAACGCCGCGAGTGCGATCGCGGGGCCGAGGATGGGCAGGCCGCTGCCGCCGATGAGGCCCATGCCGAGAATGACCACGTTGCCGGTCATGTTGCCGGTGAACACGCGGTCGAGGCCGAGGTAGCCGACCGCGTCGATCACCCCGGTGGAGAACGTGAGCGCGAGCATCAGCGTGAGGTGGGTGGTCGCCGGATTGGCGCGCAAATGGGTAAGCATGGGGACTCCAAACGTACGGCCGCAATCAGGGGGGAAGCGGGCCGCAATGAGTGGGAAACAGTGCGGCGGTAGTGTCGGGATCAGCGTAGGGCACGGTTTATTTCTCGGGGATGAACCGGCCGACGCCCACCGCTGTGCCCCGAGCCCGAGTGTCCCCTACGGAAGGCTGAGATCTGTGGCTGACTTTTCGACCACCCTGCAACCCGGCGTCGGCGCGGGTACAGGCTTCGACGCCGCGACCACCTACGTACCCGCCGACCCGTCGCGCGTGCTGTGGGGCAGGCTGCCGCGTCAGGGCGACGGCGAGGTGGCGTCGATCGATTCGGGTGAGTCGCTGATGATTGACACCCTGAGCCACGAGGGGCTCCTGCCCGACCAGGGCGCGGACCCCGCGGCCTTCTTTGGCTCCTATGGCGTTGATAGGGACAGGGTCCTGAACGATGCCGTGGCCTTGGTAGCGACCGGGTCGCGCGCCGATGCCGACGGCCCCCACGTGGTGACAGGTCCCGTTGCCGTGCGAGGCGCGCTTCCGGGCGACCTTCTGGCGATGACGCTCGAGGAGGCCACTCCTCGCGTCGACTATGGCGTGATCTCGAACCGCCACGGGCGGGGGGCCCTGCCGGGCGAGTACCCGCGGCCTGGCGGAGCGGACGTCTCGGTCTTCACCCCCATCGCGCCGGGCACAGACGGGAGCTGGAGGGGATGGCTTCCGGTCGCCGACGGGCAGGAGCCGCTCGTGTCGTTCCCGCTAGCGCCCTTCCTGGGCATCATGGGTGTCGCGACGGCTACGCAGAACCGTGCCCACTCGGTGCCTCCGGGAGCGCACGGGGGAAACATCGACCTCAAGCACCTGGTCGAGGGAGCGACGCTCTATGTCCCCGTGCAGGTTCCCGACGCGCTTGCCTACGTCGGCGACCCGCATTTTGCTCAAGGCAACGGCGAGGTGTCGCTTACGGCGCTCGAGGCCTCGCTACGCGTGCGTGTGCGCTTTGACGTGGTTCCCGCCGATGAGGCGGCCCTCGCGTTTGGGGTGCTCGCGGGTCCTGTCGCGGCCGACGCGACACACCTCATGCCCATGGGGATGGACGAGGACCTTGACGAGGCGATGCGCGCCTGTGTGCGCCAGGCCATCGCGATCCTCGGGGCGCGGTATGGCATCGAGTCGCACCTCGCGCTCGCGTACCTGTCCGCGGCAACTGACTTTGAGATCACCCAGGTCGTCGACCTGGTCACGGGCGTCCACGCGCGCATTCGCGTGGCTGATTTTGGGGCGGTGCGTCGTGGGTGACCTGGAAATCCATGTGGCAGGGGGAGGCAACGCTCCAGAGGGACTGGTCGGTGCGGTTCTGGCCTACGAACGCGCCCTCGTGGCGGACGACGTCGAGGCGCTCGCCGACTTCTTTGCCCCCGGCGGCGACACCGTGCGGGCCGACGCCAACGGTCTCCTGGTGGGGCACGACGCGATCACAGGTTTCCGGGCGGCACGCGGGGGAGTGGGCGAGCGCGCGGTCATGGAGCTGCGGCTGATTCCTGCAGGTGACGACTGGCTCGCGGTCTCCGTCAACGCTCCCGCGCGCGGTGGGCGGGGCACCGTGACTCAGCTGTGGCGCACGGATGGCGAGGCATGGCGCATCGTCGCGGCGCACGTTACCGCGCCAGCGCCCGCGATGGACACCCGCGTGTGGCGGCTGCTGGGGGCGCCCCTGGTCAAGGGGGCCTCGTCGGGGGCTCTCGTGGGAAAGACCGTCGCGGTCAAAGACCTTTTCGCTATCGAGGGCCAGAAGGTGGGCGTCGGCTCGCGTGTGTACCTGGCCGAGGCGAGGGTCGAGACGCAGACCGCGCCCGCCATTCAGTCGTTGCTCGATGCCGGCGCAGACGTCCTGGGCATCGCTCAGACGGATCAGTTCGCGTATTCGATTGCGGGGCTCAACCCCGATTACGGCACGCCGCCTAATCCCGCGGTGCGAGGAGCGATCCCAGGCGGATCGTCGAGCGGGCCTGCTACCGCGGTGGCCCTCGGCCAGGCTGACATCGGCGTGGGCAGTGACACCGCGGGGTCGGTGCGCATTCCCGCTTCTTACCAGGGGCTATGGGGTTTGAGGACGACGCATGGCGCGGTGTGCCTCAAGGGCGTCGCGCCCCTCGCGCCACGCTACGACACGGTGGGCTGGCTCACGAGGGATGGGTCGGTGCTGCTGGCCACCGCGACCGTGAGCCTTGAGGGTCGCATCGAGGTGGCGCCTACCGGTCGCGTGGTCGCGTGTCCCTCGGTCGACAGCGAGGCCGCGCCCGAGGCATCGGCAGCGGTTTCCGGCGTGGTTCAGGCGTTGGTGCGCTGCGGCGCGATCGAGGCCCCCGGTCGGGTGAAGCTTCCGCCCACGCGCGAGATGTTCGAGGCCTTCAGGCTGACACAGTCGGCCGAGGCCTGGCGCTCGGATGGCGCCTGGGTCGAGTCTCATCCGGGTGCGCTTGCGCCTGACGTCGAGGCGCGCTTCGCGTGGGCTCGCGGGGTTACTCCCTCCCAGGAGATGGCAGGCCTCGCCGAGGTGGAACGCCTTGCCGCGGCCATCGACGCCGCGCTCGGGTACGACATCCTGGTGCTCCCGTCTGCAGCGTCGGCCGCCCCGAGGCTCGATGCCGATCCGTTGACGCTCAACACGCTGCGCGAGGCCACGCTGGGGATGACCGCGATTGCGGGCCTCACGGGACGGCCAGCGCTTTCGGTGCCCTTGGCCATGACGGACGCGGGCCCGGTGGGGGTGTGCCTCGTCGGGCCGCGTGGATCGGATCTGGCGCTGATCGAGTTGGCCATCGAATGGCAGGCCGCGTGATGACCGCGACGGCGCTACACCCCTTCACTACACCGATGCCTGGGAGGCACTCATGACCCTGCCGGGTCCGATCAATCCACCCGAACGCCTTCTGATGGGCCCCGGTCCCATCAACGCGCATCCGCGCGTGCTGCAGGCGATGGCCGCGCAGCTGGTGGGGCAGTACGACCCGTTCATGACGGACACCATGAACGAGGTGATGGCGCTGTACAGGCGCGTCTTCGTGACCGCGAACGATCAGACGCTGCTGATCGATTCCACTGCGCGCGGGGCGATCGAGGCGGCACTCGTGTCGCTGCTCGAACCCGGCGACCGTGTGCTTGTCCCCGTATTCGGGCGCTTTGGTCACCTGCTCGTGGAGATCGCGGAGCGCACCGGAGCCGAGGTGCACACGATCGACATCGAGTGGGGCCGCGTGGCGGAGCTCGACCAGCTCGAGGCCGCCCTTGAGCGCGTGCAGCCCAAGCTGTTGGCCATGGTGCACGGCGACACGTCCACGACCGTGGTCCAGCCCTTCGAGGGCGTGCGTGAACTCTGCGATCGTTACGGCACTCTCCTGTATGCGGACACGACCGCGTCGCTGGGCGGCAACGAGTTTCTCACCGACGCGTGGGGCGTCGACGCCGCGACGTCGGGCCTTCAGAAGTGTCTGGGTGGGCCGTCAGGTTCCGCCCCCGCGACCTTCTCGCCACGAGCGGTGGGCGTGATTAACTCCCGCAAGTCGATCGAGGCGGGGATCCGTGACGAGGGTGACCCCGTCTCGGCCCACCCCATCAGGTCCAACTACTTCGACCTCGCGCAGATCTTTGACTATTGGTCGCCGCGCAGGCTCAACCACCACACCGAGGCGACCACGATGCTGTACGGCGCCCGCGAGTGCGCACGCATCGTGCTCGAGGAGGGGCTGGGTGCGATGCAGGCCAGGCATGCCCTCCACGGCGACGCCATGATGGCGGGTGTCGAGGGCCTGGGGCTGTCGGTGTTCGGCGACCGTGCCCACAAGATGGCCAATATCGTGGGTGTGCATATCCCCGACGGCATCGACGGCGAGGCGGTGCGCTCGCGGCTCCTGGGCGAATTTGGGATCGAGATCGGGGCCAGCTTTGGGCCGCTCAAGGGCAAGGTGTGGCGCATCGGGACCATGGGCCATAACGCGCGCAAGGATGCCGTGATGACCACGCTCGCCGCGTTCGAGACGGTGCTTCAGGGTGCTGGGGCGTCGGTGCCCGCACGCGAGGGAGTCGCGGCCGCAGAGGCCATCTACCAGGCGGTGTCGAAGTAATGGCGCGCGATGAACGCTCCCAGGAGCACGCCCGCGAGGCGCTGCGCAGGTGTGAGGTTCTCGCCGCAATCTCCGCGACCGATGGCGCGATCGAGCGCGTGTACCTGTCTCCCGAGCATGCGCGCGCCAACGCGACGGTTGCCGCATGGATCGAGGCGGCGGGCATGGCGTCGTGGCAGGATGCCGCCGGCAACGCGCGCGGCTCGTATCCCGCCGCCACCGAGGGTGCTCCCGTGCTGCTGTTGGGCTCGCATCTGGACACCGTGCCCAACGCCGGGCGCTACGACGGGATCCTGGGTGTGATGATCGCCCTGGCCGTGGTTGAGCGGCTCCATGAGCGCGGCGAACGGCTGCCGTTTGCTATCGAGGTGTTGGGCTTTGCGGACGAGGAGGGTGTGCGTTTTGGTCGCACCCTGCTGGGCTCGTGCGCCGTCGCGGGCACGTGGGAGGACGCGTGGTGGGGCCTTGAGGACGGCGACGGCACGACGCTGCGCGAGGCCTTCGTCGCGTTCGGCCTTGATCCGGAGCGACTGCGCGACGCGGAGCTCGATCCCGCGACGATCGTCGGCTACCTCGAGGCTCACATCGAACAAGGTCCCCTGCTCCTCGACGCGGACCAGCCGCTGGGTATGGTCTCGGGCATCATGGGGGCCAAGCGCTTCGATCTCACGATGACGGGGGAGGCCGGCCACGCGGGCGGCGTACCCATGCGGCACCGCCGCGACGCGCTCCTGGGTGCAGCGGAGATCGTGATCGCGGTGGAGCAGGTCGCGCTCGAGGCGGGAATCGTGGGCACCGTGGGGCGCCTGCAGGCCTTCCCAGGTGCCGCCAACGTCATTCCTGGTATCGCGGAGTTTTCTCTTGACCTGCGCGCTGCCACCGACGTGCAGAGGGATCAGGCGTGGGACGCCATCAAGGCGTGTGCGGTCGAGGCTGCGGCGGCGCGCAGGCTCGCCTTTAGTGAAGAACTGCGTCACGAGGCTCCGGCCACGTCCTCCGATCGCAGGCTGTCCGAGGCCGTCGAGGCAGGCATCCGTGCTGTGACGGGGAAGGACGCGCCCGAGCTGCTGTCCAAGGCCGGCCACGACGCCATGGCTGTTGCGGCTCTTACGCGGTACGCGATGCTGTTCATCAGGTGCGGCAACGGCGGCGTGAGTCATCACCCCGACGAGTCGGTCACGGAGGACGACGTGGCGCTCGCGATCGATGCGTTCGAGGCAGCGGTGTTGTGGCTCGCGGAGGAGAGGGGTTAGCCGGAATCACGGTCGACGCGGGTCTTGCTACGGTGGACACATGCCTGGACCTACGCCCCGCGACGATGCGGACACCTCTCCCGACGTTGACCTGACTACCGATGCTGGCTTTGTCCCCGAGGGCATCGAGGACATGACCAAGGCCCAAATGGTCGACGCGATCATCGCCGCGGATGCCCAGGATCAGGAATCGGCCATTGCGCTCATCGAGGCGCTGCTCGAGGCCGACCTGCAGGTCCCGATGGGTGTTGACGCCGACGGTAACTCCGCGATGGGCGCGGTGATGACTGAGGTCGACGAGGTGGTTTATGTGGCCGTCTTCACGTCGATGGAGGCGGCGGAGCACGTGCGTGAGATGGCCTCCGAGTTTGCCACCATGACCGGCAAGAAGGTGATCGGCATGCTGCGACCCGACATGGGGCTCGTGGTCGAGACCGTCGCGGGCAAGTTCGGGCTCGTGCCGCCGATGCTCGCGTCGATTCGCGAGACGGTGAAGTCGCGCGAAGTGTCGGGCGAACTCGAAAAGCTTGCCAACCGGGTGAGGGCGGGGGCCGCAGACATCGACGAACTTATCGAGGTGCTCCTCACGTCCAAGGTCGTGGTGCCGACGCCCGATGAGCCCAAGGGCAGCGGCGGCTTTACCCCGGTCATTGCGATGGTCGACGATGCCCCGCGCGTCGTGATCGCGGCGTCCTTCGAGGCGGCGGCGCGATCGCGCGGCGAGGCCGAATACGCGATGTCCGTGGACGGCTCCTATGTTTTTTCGGTGGTCAACGAGGGCGTGGGCATCCTGCTCAATACCGTCGCGGGCTCGGTCGACTTCCCGCCCGAGCTGTGTGCCGCGGTGGTCACGAAGCACATGCTTGCGGCGCAGGGCCAGGCGGCGCAGGGCCAGGCGGCGCAGGGCCAGGCGGCTCAGGCTCAGGCTCAGCAGGCGGCTCAGGACTAGTCAAACGCTCGTGACTCGCGTGTTGGCGGCTCGACCGTAGCGACCGACGCAGACGCGAGGTAATCCCGCGCCCCGGAATCGCCCTGGAGGGTGTCGCGGAGGGGCGCCCAATGGTCCCTCCCGATGAGCACGGGGTGCGCAGGTGTGCCGCGAACGGTGAGGCGAGCGAGCGAGGCCGCAGGCGCTTCGGCATCGGCCAGGGACAGCACTGCGAGCGCCTCATCGACGCCTTGCCACGGCAGGTCCACGAGCGTCACGAGCACCCCGTCCGCTGCCGTCGCCTCGAGAGCGTCGAGGCCTGCCGTGAGAGAGGCGGACTGTCCATTCGACCAGTCTTCCGCCACCACGACGCGGGCCCATTCGGGCACCAACTCGCGGGCCTGTGACGCCGCGGCGCCCAGCACGACGAGCACGGGGAAGCATCCGGCATCCCGCAACGAGGCGGCCGCGATCTCGACCCAGGCTCGACCTGCCGCGTTAGCAGGGGAGTCGCTAACCGGGCCCTCGGGCCCAGATGGTTCCCTTTTGAGGGCCTTGGGCCCTCCCGCGCGCACTCCTGCCCCCGCCGCCAGTACCAACCCTGCATATCTCACGGGGCTATTCTAAGAACGTGGTGAAACCTGATCGTGAGTCCCTGTTGAGTTGCCTACGCATTGAGCGGTGGGCGGATGCCCTTGCGGGTCATCCATTTGACACGATGCTGGGGCTGGAACGCTCCGCCGTCGCGGCTGCGACGCCCCTCACCGAGGCCGAGGTGGACGAGGCCCTGGTTGCTCACCCCCGCATCGGCGATGCGCTCAAGGGTGACGCCGCGACCTTCAACGACGCCGAGGCACGCTTCTCCGCGAGCGAGCAGGCCGGCAGTGCGTCCGACGATGCCGATCTGGCCCGCCGCCTGGCCGAGGGCAACGCCGCGTATGAGCAGCGCCACGGACGCGTCTTCCTGATCCGGGCCGCGGGTCGCACGCGCGAGGAAATCGTCACCGAACTCGAACGTCGGCTGGAGAACGCCCCCGCGGCCGAGCTCGCCGAGATCGCTAACCAGTTGCGCGGCATTGCGCTGGTGCGTTTGCGCGTCCTATACGCCGCAAGCTTTCAGGGCACGGACACCGCGGCCGCGTCATGACTCGTAGCCACGTCACCACCCACGTCCTCGACGCCACCACAGGCACGCCGGCAGTTGGTGTCTCGGTCACGTTGTCCGCACGGGAGCAGGACGGCTGGGTCGTGATCGCCTCGGACGAGACCGACGCAGACGGTCGCGTGGGTGAACTTGGCCCCGAACAGCTCGATGCCGGCACCTACCAGGTGCGGTTCGAGACCGGCGAGTACTTCGCGCGCTGTGGCCAGGAGACCTTTTACCCGACGGTCAAGATTGCATTCGCCATCTCAGACGAGGAGCAGCACTATCACGTGCCGCTTCTGCTGAGCCCGTTCGCGTACTCGACATATAGGGGCAGCTGAGCTGCTGCAGTGCTGAGCCGCCGCTGTGTTGAACCCCTGCGGTGTCCGCACGGCTGCCGAGTCGGTGTTTTGTGGCGCCCGCATCGGGCCTGCCCGTGGGGCAGCGGCGGTTTCTCTGAGCGATTGATGAACGTGTTCATCAATCTCACAGGTGATGGGTCACGCCCCGCGTGACGCGTGACGCGTGCGAGCAGAAAAACTGGCCAGCATCGGGAATACCGGGACTCAGGTCACGGTTGATGCGTGCAGGAGGTTCGCAATGTCCCTGGCGAACCTCCTAATTTTTCGCCCGGAGCGGCCTGATGTAGGCCCCGGGTGCAGAGTGTGGAGGTCCTCATGATTACCGTTGATGTCTGGTCAGACGTGGCATGCCCCTGGTGCTACCTGGGCAAGCGCCGGCTTGAGGCCGCGATCGAGGCGTCGGGCGAGGACGTGCAGGTGGTGTGGCACAGCTTCCAGCTGGATCCCACGATCCCGCAGGGCCAGCACACCCCTCATGCGGAGGCGCTTGCCAAGAAGTTCAACGCCGCCCCGGAGCAGATCGCACAGGCGAACCAGCGGCTCATCGATTTGGGTGCGGCCGAGGGCCTTGAGTACAACTTTGGCCTCTATATGTCGTCGAACACGCGTGACGCGCATCGGGTGATTCACTTTGCTCAGGAGCGCGGGCTTGGCAACGAGATGAAGGACCGTCTTATGCGAGCCCAGTTCACGGAGGGCGCGATCGTGGATGACCTCGACGTGCTCGCCGGGCTGTCCGCCGAGGTGGGACTCGACGCCGACGAGGTGCGGGCGATGCTCGCGACCGAGAAGTACGACGACGCGGTCCAGGCCGACATCGACGAGGCGGCCGCGCTTGGGGCGACGGGTGTGCCGTTCTTCGTGTTCGACCGCAAGTTCGCGATCTCTGGCGCTCAGCCGGTCGAGACGTTCTCTGAGGCCCTGCATCGGTCAACCGAGGCGCGTGCCGCAGAGGCGGAAGCGACGGTCTAGGGCCTCGCCGCGGGGTCGGTGTATGGGGCCGGAGCCGCGTGCGACCCAAGAGCGGTGTCTGGTCCTGATCGGGGGGCGGAACCGGAGCCCTGGCTCACGGTCCAGATGATGCGCGCGAAGAGGACCCACGACACGGTGAGGGCGAGCGCGTTGAGCGGGGCCGATATCGAGTTTTGAGTCACGGTCGTGATCCCGTCCACGGTGGTGGAGCTACCCGACGACCCGATCGCCAGGGTTCCCAGTAGCCACGTGGCCCACCAGATCCCCAGGTGACGCACGGCGAAGCCTTGGGTGGCGTCCTTCATGAACCGGTAGGGCGCCCACAGGTTCCAGATGGGGATGACCCAGCCCCACCATGCCACCCACGGCCTGTACGTGCGCGAATAGCCATTGGCGGTCGCGGCGCGAGCGGCATTGGCCATCCACGGTGCCACCAGGAGCCATGCGACGACTCCCAGGAGCCCGAGGCCTTGAGTCGCGTCATAGTTGACGTTGACTCCCCCCTGATTCTCGGTGGCGAACGCCGCTGTGGGCCATATCGCCGCGGCGATGCTCTGCACGGTGATCAGCCCGGTCACCATCAGAATTGCGATGCCGTGACCCCGTTGCGCGGGCACGCCAGGCGTCGGCCCGGCGGGGGATCCCGGGAGTGATGTGGTCACTTCCGAAGCGTAGTGGTGCGACCCCCCGCCCCGCCGGTCGGGAGGCGGCCTACGAAGAAGCGAGCGCCCCCGAGAAGACCTGCCATGCGAGAAGCGTCTTGGCGACGAGGCTCAGCACGATGTAGGTGCGCTCGCCGCGCAGGTAGTCGGCCCACTTGCCCTTGGCGCGGTATTGCTTCCACTGCACCACGCCGAACGCGTTGAAGAACAGGAACAGCGAGACGATGATGCCCCACACGAACCCGGGCACCGTGTTGGTGCTCGTGTTGCCTGGCCCGGCGAGGTTGATAGCGATGATGATCCACGGGACGATTCCGACCATGCTTCCGAAGATGAACGGCAACAGGTCGCCGTCGCCGGGGGTGGTGTAGCGCTCCTGGAGCCATCCGAACAAGATCATGCTGGCGTTGACCGCGAACAGTCCGGCGAGCGCCGCGAAGTTGGCCAGGCCGTTGAGCTGCAGGATCAGCACGATCATGATCGAGGACGACAGCGAGTACTCGACCCAGCGGAACGTGTTGTGGTGCTCGCGCAGTCCCGCCGTGTAGCGCGGGAAGACCCTGGGCATGATGATGAGGAAGTGGAAGAACGCGGAAATCAGCAGAAATCCGGCCACCGCGTGCCCGATGTTGATGGTGAAGAGCGTCACCGGGTCGCCGTAGGCGTCGGATCCGGGAGGGCCGTTGAGGTAGGTCGCGGTGACGGGCAGCGCGGCGCTGTTGGAGAGGGCGAGGATCGCCGCGAATGACACGAGGTGCAGCAGCCCCGCTACCAGGTTGAAGGGGCGGAGCTTGGCGAGTGCGGTGTCCATGGGCTCTCCTGGGTCGTTCGGCGGTGAACGTTGCTTCTGACCGTACACAACACCGCAGGCACCTGCCTGATTCCCCGGCCCGTTGGGAGCCTCTGCGCGCACCCGGCGAGAGCTCTGCGCGTTCTCCTAGGGAGGGTGCATAGCGTGAAGAACGTAGACCTATTCACGACGATTTGAGGATCACCATGCTGCGCAACTCTGCTTCCGATTCATCGCTCGGCCCCGGCCGCCGCCAATGGCTGACGGTGCTCCCCATGGCGGCGTTGATTCTTGTCGCTGCCGGTTGCGGCACCACCGACGCCACGTCCGAGAACGCGACAACCGCCGCAGTGACGACGGCCGCGGCGACGGAGTCCACGACCGAGACGGCCACCGCATCGGCCGCGTCGTACGCGATCACCGCGACGGCACCGTGACCGACAACGTCACGGGCCTGGACTGGCAGCAAGTGCCCGTGGACGAACGCTTCATGTGGGACGAGGCCGTCGAGTACGCCGACAACCTGGAACTGGGCGGCTACGACGACTGGCGCATGCCTTCTACCAAGGAGCTGTACTCGATCGCCGACTTCAGCACGGGTTGGCCGTAAGTCGACACCACGTACTTCAGCGTCGCGAGCGGCGAGCCGGATTACTACGCCTGGTATGTGGCGTTCGGCCAAGCCGTGAATGGTGAGGGCCTGGACTTCCACGGTGCGGGAGCCGTCCGCTTCGACACCAAGACCGAGGAAGGCCCCGACGGCGAGGGCGGCGAGCGCTACACCAACTTTGTGCGCCTGGTCAGGGACGTGGCCTAGGGCTCACAAGCGTCGTACCAGGCGGAGGTTCCCGCTTTGCTCGACGGCAATCAATACTGATGCCTCCCCGCGGTCGCGAGGGAGGCATCGGTGTCTTAGGTGGCGTCCTTGGTGGCCGCTGTCCACGGACCTACCCAATCGGGTACCTCGAGGCCGTCGGGGAACCCACCTAGGAACTCGCCCATCTCGTCGTGCTCCACGCTGCCGCCGCTCCTCTTGAGGAATCGCGTCCGTACCAGCGCGTGGGCGTAGACGGCACCTCCGCTTCGGAACACCTGCTGGACGTAGAACCAGCGTTCGTCCATGCCGAGCAAACGGCTCTCCACCTCGAAGCGTTGGCCTAGCTTGAGCGACTTGCGGTACGTGATGGTCTGTCCGGCGACCACGGGGAACCATCCATGGCGCCTGAACTTGTCCCACCAGCCGGATCGCATCAGCAGGTCGATGCGTGCCAGGTCCATGATCGCCAGGTACTTGGCGTTGTTGACGTGGCCCAACAGGTCCAGGTCGCTCAGCGTCACGCGGAACGGCGTGATCGAGGTGTCCCACATGGCGAGGCGGCTACGGCGGCGCGACAGCATCCGGAAGAAGATCAGGCGTAGGTACAGGTTCATCGGTGGTGGTGTGCCTCACGAACGGTGACCGGCGGCGTGTTTGCCAAGGTCAGCAGGGATGCTCGTCATGCTATGCCCAGGAGCCCCTTGGGAGAGCAAACGCCTGAGTCGGCGCTCATGCCCACTCGCGAGGCTCACGTGTCTCTGAGTCGGCGCTGATGCCCACTCGCCCGACCTCAGCAGTCGAGCGCCGCCAGGAGGGCGTCGCGGTCGTAAGGCGTGTCGCGGTCCCGAGCCGCACGGGCCTCGTGCACTATTCGGCCGGGCCTGTCCGACAGGACCACGATGCGGTCGGCCAGCGCGATCGCCTCGTCGATGTCGTGGGTCACCAGCACCACGGCGGAGCCAGGGGCGGTCGGCGGCTGCGCGTCGCCCCTGATCTCCGCAACGGGGGCCGCGCCAACCGGCGTCGCCGCGACGGGCATTGCCGCCGCGGCCCTGTCGGTCAGGCTCACCGACGCGAGCCACGCGTTCATGCGGCGCCTCGTGACCGGGTCAAGCCCGCCGAACGGCTCATCGAGCAGCAGCACGGGGCGCTCCGCGAGGCACGTGCGCAGCAGCGCAAGCCGCTGGCGCATCCCTCCGGACAGCTCGTGGGGCCACGCCCGCTCGAACCCTCCGAGGCCAAACTCCTCGAACAGTCGCTGCGCGCGAGGGAGGGCGCGCTCGCGCGGAACCCCCGCCGCGATCGCGCCCACCATCGCATTGGACAGCGCCCGACGCCACGGGAGTAGCCCGTCGCGTTGGGGCATCCACGCGGTGGCCCTCCGGCCGTCGGCGGTCCGCGGCACGGAGATTCCGCCCGAAACCTGCGCGCGCGGGTCCAGCAGCCCGCCCAGCGCGCGCAACAGCGTGGACTTGCCACAGCCGGACGGGCCCAGGATGGCCACGAACTCGCCGTCGCTCACCTCGAGGTCGATCCCGTCGAGCACCGTGACCGGGGCCCCGCCCCTGCGTAGCGCGGGGAACTCGATGCTCAGGTCTCGCACCGCGAGCACCGGTGCGCTCGCAGGTGCGCGGGTCGGCTCAGTGCTTGGGGCAGTGTGCGGCGAGGTGTGCGGCGCCGTCTCGGTGGTCATTGCTGCGCAGGCAGGAACTCGTTGGTCCATGCCTCGTCCACCTTGGGGTCGCCGTCGACCATGCCGCCGTCGCCCAGCCACTGCGAGAACTCGTCCCACGTGGCCTCGGACTGCACGCCCCAGGCCTCGGGGGAGTCGGCGTACTTGTCTGCGAGCCACGCCGCGCTCGCGGTGACCAGGCCCTCGTCGAGTTCGGGCGCCGCCGCCATCAGGGCATCGGCCGCCGCCTGCGGGTCCTCCATCGCTTCTGCATAGCCGCGCGCGGTCGCGTCCACAAACGCCTGCACGGTCTCCGGGTCGCTCTCAATCTGGGTGCCGGTCGTGGCCAGCAACGGCGTGTACCAGTCGGGGATGCAGTCGAACCAGTCCCGGAACGCGATGGTGGACACGTCCATGCCGTCGATGTCGCGCAGCCGCACGGTGTCCCACGCGTCGAACACCCACGCGATGTCGAACTGGTCCTGCGTGAGACCGATGCGGAAGTCGTCGCTCACCAGCGGCACGTGGTCCACCAGGGAGGCGTCGCCGCCATCGCACGTGACCAGGCTGGAGATGATGGCCTCCTCAAGGTCGGATCCGTAGGAGCCGTACTTCTTGCCCTCGAGATCGCGCGGGCGCGTGATGCCGTCCGACGTGAGCGACAGGAGCGAGGACGTGTTGTGTTCGATCACGGTGGCGATCGAGATCACGTCGGCACCTGCGGCGCGCGCGGGCAGCAGGCCTTCGGCCACCGAGAAGGCGAAATCGGCCTGGCCCGCGGCGAGCAGCTGCAGGCCCGACGTGTCTCCGGGCTGGATCACCGTGACGTCCAGTCCCTCGTCCTCGTACCAGCCGTTGGCGAGCGCGAGGTAGAGGCCCGAGTGGTTGGTGTTTGGCGTCCAGTCGAGCACCACGGTGACGGGCGTGAGGTCGGCCGATGCTTCGGTTGCAGTGCCGTCGGACGCGCCGGGCGAGGCGTTGGTGGCGGAGGCGGAGGTCGAGCATGCGGCCAACGACAGTGCGGCGGCCGCGGCGAGGGCCGCGGTGAGGGCTGTCGAGCGGAAGCTGTGTGTCATGAGTTTTCTCCTTGGGTTGAGCGGGGTGAAGGCGGTGAGGTCGGTGGGTTCGGTGAGGTCAGAGCCGAGTGGACTGGGTCTGCCATGGGGTGGCGAGGCGGCGCAGCAGGGCGATCGCCGCGACCAGCACTGCCGAAAGCAGCGCGATGAGCAAGATCCCCACAAAAATCTGGTCTACGGCATAGGCCTTGCGGGAGCGTTGGATGAAGACGCCGATGCCGGATTCGCCGGCCAGGTATTCGGACACCACGGCGGCGCCCACGGCATAGGTCGCGGCGATGCGCAGGCCCGACAGCGCACCCGGAATCGAGGCCGGCAGCCGCACCAGCCACAGCTGATGCACGCGCCCTCCACCCAGGCCCGCGACGGTGTCCGAGTACTCGCCGTCCACCTGCCTGATCGCCGCGCTCGCGGCCACCAGCACGGGGAAGAACACGGTGAGTGCGACCAGGAACACCTTGGACGTGAGCCCAAAGCCCGCCCACAGGATCATGAGCGGCGCGAGTACGACGGTGGGGATGGTCTGGCTGAGCAGCACGACGGGCCGGGCGGCGTGGCCGACGGTGGGGACGGTCGACGCCAGGACGGCCAGCAGCCAGCCGAGCGCCGTGCCGAGCGCAAGCCCCAGCACCGCCTCGGTGGCAGTGGTCGCGATGTGTTGCCCCAGGACGGGGGACTGCTCGATCGCGGTGGCCACCACCTGGGAGGGGCTGGGCAGCAGGAACTCGGGCAGGTCTCCCACGCGCACGGCGGCCTCCCACGCGGCGATCAGTACCGCGACGGTGGTGGTGCCGATGACCGCCGGCAGCGCTCGACTGCGGCGCGGGTAAGGCGCGCGCGTGCGAGCGTCGCCGACCAGGGCAACGCCCGTCATGCGCGGTGCTTGCCCACCAGGTCCTGCACGGTGGGGCCGTCGTCGGCGGCACTGCCGGAGACCTTGATGACGGACAGGCAGCCCTCGGCGCCCGCGTCGATCGTGGCCTCGTGGACAGCGCGCAGCAGCGCCCACACGGCGTCGGGTGCGCCCTCGAACGTGGTGCCCATGCCGCCCACCTCATACGACAGTCCCGACGCGGCGATGGTCGCGATCGCGGCATCGACGTGGGCGTAGCGGTTCTCGGCGGTGCCGAGCGGGCGGGGCAGTACTTGGATCTCAGCGATCACGGGTGACTCCTTGGCGTCAGACCAGGGGTCCACGCGGCGCACGGGGTGCCGTCGTCGGCAACTGCGGGCATGCGCGGGGCGGGACCCAAAGGCTCCACTCTGCAGACGCCCGTGCCTAAGACACGTCCTTACGCTGGCATTACCCAGGTCAAGTTCTCGGGTCTGTGGCGCATGTGGCCGCACTCTCAGCTCGGCTGTCCCGAGCTCCCCGCGTTTGCCCTTGAATCATAACCACACCTGAAGAGTGGGGTGGTGCCTGCCCGTCGAGCGTCGAACGCCGGGCCGCTTCAGCGTCAAAAACCGCCTTGAGGGCGTGAACCGCGCGCCGCAGGCGTGTCGTCTCGTTGAACAACTCCAACAGCTCTTCATCCGAAAGCCCCGATATGTCACGGGAAACAAGGTCTTTCATGAGGGCCTCTACCCTCGCCAACTTCGCGATATCCAGCGTCATGAGAAGAGCCAAACATCGGGATCTGACAGGCGCTCGCCGGACGCGGCGGCCTATGGAGAGCCCGCTGAAACCGGTCTTGGGGACGACGCGGACTGAGCGCACGGCGGGAACGGTCCGCGTGACCCGGCATACCGCATGACTCGGCCAGCCTCACGACCTCCGCGCGACGCTACGCGGGAGGGTTCTCGCCAAACTCCGCGTCGACCAGCCCGCGCCACGCGTCATCGGCCAGCCCGGCGCGATCCAGCAGGTCCCGCCAGTCCGATTCCGCGTGTTCAAGCGCATCCTGAAATAACGAAGAGTGGCCTCGTGCCGCGATCACGATGGCCGCATGGATGCGCTCCGGGTCCACACTCGAGGCGATCTTGAGCTTCTCGAGAGTGCTCAGCAGTTGTGGCGAGGAGACGCCAAAGTCGTCGGCGAGGCGTTCTGCGATGCGGGGGCTGGGGACGGCCATGTGCGGAAGTCTGGCACGCACTGCGCCACGCCCTTCGCCAAGCCACGACGTAGGCGCTTCCTATTTTGATTTACTCAAGATTGTGCCATAATCGTCGCATGGGCATTCTGACGCAGGCACCGCTGGATGCGGACATCGCCCACGTCATTCGTGGCGCGGGTCTCAAGTTCACCAAGCCGCGCGGTGCGGTGCTCGGGTCGCTGCGCGATCACCCGCACGCAAGCGCCGACGAGGTGCTGAACCACGTGACGGAAGCCCTTCCCAAGGCAAGCCTCCAGTCGGTGTACAACGCCCTCAGCGACTTTGTCTCCGCCGGGATTGTGCGCCGCTTTGAACCCGCCGGGAGCCCCGGGCGCTATGAGTTGCGCGTGGCCGACAACCACCACCACCTGGTCTGTACTGAGTGCGGCACGGTGGTGGATGTTGACTGCGCGGTGGGGCACGCTCCATGTCTGACGCCGTCGGAGGACCACGGATTCGTGGTTCACACGGCGGAAGTTACGTACTGGGGACTATGTGCCGCGTGCGCATCGGCGGCCACTCCCGCCAAGGCCGCCAAGGCCGCCGCTCCGACCAAGATCACCAAGATCACCAAGACCACCACGGGCTGAGGGGCCCGCCACCTCACCATTCCTTGGAAAGGAAGCCTCATGTCTGACACTGACAACCCCGTCGCCCCGATCGGCGAGAACCCCACCCCGGTCGACCAGGCCGTGACGCCCATCGACACCCCCGTCGGCGAGCGCGAGGACGGCGAAACCCGTCCGCGGCCCAACGAAGAGGCCACGTGCCCCGTGCTTCCCGGCGCGCAGCCGCACCCGACTAGCGGCTCCGCGAACCAGCAGTGGTGGCCCAATCAGCTCAACCTGCGCATCCTCAAGAAGAACCCCGGCGTGGGCAACCCCCTGGGCGAGGACTTCGACTACGCGGCCGCGTTCAAGAGCCTTGACCTCGTCGCGGTGAAGGCCGACATCACCGCGACGCTTAAGACGTCTCAGGACTGGTGGCCCGCCGACTTCGGTCACTACGGGCCGCTCATCATCCGGATGGCGTGGCACGGCGCGGGCACGTACCGCGTGATGGACGGACGCGGCGGCGCAGGCTCAGGCCAGCAGCGGTTCGCGCCGCTCAACAGCTGGCCCGACAATGTGGGACTGGACAAGGCCAGGCGCCTCCTGTGGGACGTCAAGAAGAAGTATGGCCAGTCCATCTCGTGGGCCGACCTCATGATCCTTGCGGGTAACGTCGCGCTCGAAGACATGGGCTTCGCCACCTTTGGCTTTGGCGGCGGACGCGCCGACGTCTGGGAGCCGGACGACGACGTCTACTGGGGTTCCGAGTCGACCTGGCTTGACGACAAGCGTTACTCGGCCGATCACGACCTGGAACGCCCCCTCGCGGCAGTCCAGATGGGCCTGATCTACGTCAACCCCGAGGGTCCCGCGGGCAACCCGGACCCGCTCGCCTCCGCGCAGGACATTCGCGAGACGTTCAAGCGCATGGCCATGAACGACGAGGAGACCGTCGCGCTCATCGCCGGGGGTCACACGTTTGGCAAGACCCACGGCGCGGCCCCCGACACCAACCTCGAGGACAACCCGGAGGCCGCAGGGCTGGAAGCGCAGGGGCTGGGCTGGAAGAACAACAACGGCACTGGCAAGGGCGACGACCAGATCACGAGCGGCCTCGAGGTGACCTGGACGTACCACCCGACGCGTTGGGACAACGAGTTCTTCCACATCCTCTACGCGTACGAGTGGGAACTGTTCGACAGCCCCGCAGGCGCGCACCAGTGGCGTCCCATCAACGGCGGCGGCGCCGACATGGTGCCTATGGCGCACGATGCCACCAAGCGCCGTGAGCCCCGCATGCTTACGAGCGACCTCGCCCTGCGCGTCGACCCCGAATACGACAAGATCTCGCGTCGTTTCGCCGAGGACCCGGTCGCGTTCGGTGAGGCCTTTGCCCGCGCCTGGTTCAAGCTCACGCACCGCGACATGGGCCCCGTCACGCGCTACCTCGGGCCGGAGCTTCCGCACGAGGACCTCATCTGGCAGGACCCGGTTCCCGCCGTGGACCACGCGCTGATCGACGCCGCGGACGCGGGCGAACTCAAGAAGCAGATCCTTGCCTCGGGGCTGACCGTTTCCGAGCTCGTCTCGACCACGTGGGCCGCGGCGTCCTCATTCCGTGGCAGCGACAAGCGCGGCGGCGTCAACGGCGCCCGCATTCGCCTTGAGCCGCAGCGCAGCTGGTCGGTCAACAACCCCGAGCAGCTCGCCAAGGTCCTGCCCGTGCTCGAGGGCATCAAGGCCTCGTTCGACGGTGCTCAGGCTCCCGGGGCCAAGAAGGTGTCTCTCGCGGACCTGTTGGTGCTCGCGGGCAACGCTGGCGTCGAGAAGGCCGCGAAGGATGGCGGCTTCGATGTCGAGGTGCCGTTCCACCCGGGCCGCACCGATGCGACGCAGGAGCAGACCGATGTCGAGTCGTTCGGCTACCTGGAGCCCATTGCCGATGGGTTCCGCAACTACTACGGCCCGAACGCCACGCTTCCGCAGGAGCACCAGCTGGTGGACAAGGCCAACCTGCTCACGCTGAGTGCGCCGGAGATGACCGTGCTCGTTGGCGGTCTGCGCGTGCTGGGTGCCAACTGGGATGGTGCGCCCTACGGCGTCTTCACCGACCGTCCCGGCGTGCTGAGCAACGACTTCTTTGTCGCGCTCCTGGAGCTTGGCAACACCTGGAAGCCGCTGGACCCTGGCTCACAAGCGTTCGAGGGCCGCAGGGATGGCTCGAACGAGCTGGTGGGCCGCGGCACACGCGTGGACCTGCTGTTCGGGTCCAACTCCGAGCTGCGCGCGATCGCCGAGGTCTATGCGAGTGACGACGCTGCGGAGAAGTTCGTGCGCGACTTTGTTGCCGCCTGGGGCAAGGTCACCGAGCTCGACAGGTTCGACCTGCGCTAATCGAGGGGTGCGCGCTCCCAGGCTTGGACATGCTGGGGCGCGCACCTTCCGGGCCGGACGGCGTCGGGTCGGGGCTAGGCTCGCTGGTATGCCTACTCCTCACATTTCTGCCGCCGATGGCGACTTCGCACCCGACATCCTGCTCCCAGGCGACCCCAAGCGCGCCACCCGCATCGCCGAGACGTTCCTGGACGATGCGCGCCTGGTCACCGACGTGCGCGGCATCCTGGGATATACGGGCACCTACCAGGGACGACCGCTGTCCGTGATGGCGACGGGCATGGGGATGCCCTCCGCCACCATCTATGCGACCGAGCTGATCCGCCACTATGGCGTGAGGCGCCTGGTGCGTGTAGGCACCGCGGGCGGGATTCACCCCGACCTCGCCCTGGGAGACGTGATTGCCGCATCCGCCGCGCACACCGACTCGGACATGACCGCGCATCGCCTGCCCGGCGTCCACTATTCGCATGCGCCATCGTTCGCGCTGTTGCGCGCCGCGGCCGACTACGCCGACGAGGCTGGCGTGCCCTTGCGCGTCGGCCCCGTGCTGACGTCCGATGCCTTCTATCACCCCGACGCGACGCTCATCCCGCGCCTCGCGGCCTACGGGACGCTCGCGGTGGAGATGGAGGCGGCGGCGCTCTACGCCGTGGCCGCGGCCGAGGGTGTCGAGGCGCTCATGGTCGCCACCATCTCGGACCACGTGGTGCGAGGCGACTCGCTGCCGTCCGACGAGCGCGAGAAGACGTTTGCCGCGATGGTGTCGGTCGCGCTGGGGGCTTTGGGGCGCTGACTCGCACGCTCACCTCGGCGCTGGCGCCTCCCGGTCGGTCGGCGCCCTCTTGCCATGCACGCAATTTTGCGTAAGATTGTGCGCATAAGGCTCTCGGGCCGTGAGAAGTGGGAAGAGGCTCAGTCATGAAGACCGATACGCGCGACATGGTCAGCGCGACCGCGGCAGCCCGCGACTTCAGCCGGATCTCGAGCGAGGCCGCCCAGGGGCGAACGTTCGTTGTGGTGCGCAACAACGAGCCCACCGTCGCCATCGTGCCGGTGTCCCAGATGGAACGGCTCGACAGGATCGATGAGCTTGAGGATGACATGCGGCTCTTGTCGGTGGCCCTCGCAAGAATGGGCACCGACGACGGTGTGCGGCACTCGCTCGACGACGTCGCCGTGGAGTTTGGCGTCGACCTCGACGACTGAGGCTCGACGACTGAGCTGTGTCAGCGAAGGACGAGGGGAGGGCAGGTCGCGTGGCAAAAGTGGTGCTGACGCCCGCGGCAAAGGACGATGTGCGCGCTCTCGACGGCGCCGCGCGCAAGCTCGTCCTCAAGGCGATGAGGAAACTCGAAGACCGCCCCGAATCCCGTGGCGCGGCGCTCGGGAGCAGGGCGGGCTCTAACCTCACGGGCTTTCGCAAGCTCGTGGTGGGAGACCGCCAGTACCGGATTGTCTACCGGGTGGAGGCCGACGGCTCGGTGTGCGTGGTCTGGGTCGTGGGCAGTCGCGTGGACGCCGAATGCTACGAGGCGGCTCGATCCCGAGTTGAGAAGTACGCGACGGACCCGGGCCTCGCGGCGACGCTCACGCACCTGCTTGACGCCGTATTCGAGACTCCGCGACGCGAGGGGTGAACGGGGTGGGTGTCGCCCACACGCGACTGGTTGCCCTGCCGCGACGCGACGGGCGCAGGCTAGAACCCGCTGCAGCTTCCGTTGAGCCACCTCTTGGCGTACTCAACGTCTCCGCCTGTGATTCTTGACGTGAGGTCGCCCTCACCCAGTTGCGGGTTGTACGTCTGGATGACGTCCAGGTCCGGGAACTTCTCCAACTGGGCTGCCGCCGCAGCCGTCCGCTCGGTGTTGCCCGCCTCGCGGGCCCACACGTACTCGGTGATCCAGGCGCACTGCCAATGCGTGGTGGCCATCACCAAGATGTCTCCCTTGGAGAACGTGACGGGCGCCGACACTGTGTGACCGTCCGTGGGATCGGGGCGTAGAAGGCCAAAGGTGTAGGTGGTGTCCGTCTCGGAGAGGTAGGTGCCACCCTCGCCTCCCGTGAGGAGGCTCACGAGATCCGGCGCCTCGAAGCCGATTGGGTACGGCTCCCCAAAAGCCGAGATCTGGGGCTCCCGCGTCGGGCCGACGTCGTCGGTTGCCTGTGCGGTATCACTGGCTTGTGCCGTAGGTGCGGCCGACGTTGAGGTTGCCGACGTGGGGGCGGGCGGCACCGCGGGGCCTGCGTCTCCTGTGAAGGGGGAAGACATGGCGGCAAGCGCCACCCCGCCCACGACGGCGAGCACGGCAAACGACGACAGGAACGCGCGGCCGGTGCGATGGCGCGTGATGCGCTTTTCCACCTCGTCCAGGTCCGCGTACATGGCGGTCGCGGTGAGGCCCCGGCCGGTGACCTCTTGAAGGTTCTGGAAGGTCTCCCGTGCGTCGCTCATCGTGCACTCCCTTCCGGTATTTCAGCTGAGACTGATTAAGCTGAGACCGTCTCGACCGACACCGTCTCCACGTCACCCAGGTCGAGCCCGGGCAGCACCTCGCTCAGCTTGGCCCGAGCGTCGGACAGGTAGCGCTTGACGGTCCCCGACGCGAGGCCGAAGGTCTCCGCCACGGCGTCCACCGTGAGGTCGTCCATGAAGCGCAGCACGATGAGGCTCGCTCTCGTGGGGCTAGCGTGAGCAGGGCCTGTTGAAGGTCCAGCGCGGAATCGACGTTGCCTGCATGGTCGGGTGAGTCTTGCAACGCCCACACCCAGTCCCGCAGGTCGCTGCCACCTCCAGTGGTCACTGGACGCGCGGCGGCCCTGCGCGCTCGGTCGATGAACGTAGTCGCGATGGCCCGCTTCACGTAGACGTGCGCGGCGTCTAGGGAGGAGGCGATGCGGCCGCTGCGGAAGGCGCGCACCAGGGCGTCCTGCAGCAGATCCTCGGCGTCGTAGCGGTTGCCCGTCAGCGCATACGCGTAGCCAAAGAGCGCGCGCCCGCGCTCGCGCACCAACTGATCGAGCAGCCCCCGCCACGCACTCATTGCCTCGCCCCCGATCCCTCATGTCAGCATAAACGCGGCGACCTGCGAAAAGGGTTGGGGTGGGTGCGCGAAGTCGTGAGACCTGGAAGTCACGGCGGAGCGACGGCTAGCCCTCGGAGCCATCCCCGCCGAGGGTATGTGTGCCGGAGTCGTTCGTGTACGTCAGCTCGAAGTCCTCGTACCTGAACCACTGCTCGCCGCCGATCGGATGCTGGCCCGTGACGGTGCCTTCTGCGCCCTTGACGTCGATGCTGATTCCGGCGTCGTGAAGCGAAGTTGAGGCCTCACTCACGGGCATCCCGATGACGTTTGGCGCCGTGACCCCTGTGTCGAAGTACCAGGCGGCCAAGATGACCGCCATGATGACGGTGATCCCTGCCGCCACAAAAAGTAAGGGCTTCGCTGAGGCGATTGAGCCGCGCATTGCCTGAAATCTCATGTTTGCCCCCCGGTGCACACGAACTTCTGCCCACCATAGCAAGGCAACACTCGTTCTGACCGGGTGAGCCAGAGCCTCAATGCGGCCGTGAGAACCGGCGCGCCCGTGAAGTCGTCTCAAGCGCCCCGCCGTCGGTGTGCCGCGAAGGCCCCTAGCGCCAGTCGCGCCCCGGTTGACTCCGCAGGCCGATGCGTTCCTCAAGTTCCGAGAGCTCGTCCATGACGGCCGATGCTACCCAGACGCGTGAACGCGACCCTCCCGTGATCTCGGTGAGGACCCCCGCCTGGGTGAGGTGGTCGAGCGCGTCGTACGCGCGGGGGCGGCTGGATCCCGTGACCGCTTCGGCACGCGCTATGTCCAGCACGGGTGCGGTGAGGAGTGCGTCGACCAGTGTCCTGGCGGAGGAGCCACGCCGCGCGGTGACCTGGCTGCGCCACAGGGGTGGGAGCTCTGCGAGGCGGTCGGCCGTGACGAGCGCGGCCTCGGCGGCGGTGGAGGTGCAGTGTGCGACGTAGCGCACCAGCGGCTCGAGATCGCCGGAGCGGTAGCTGGCAAGGTGGGCAAAGTAGGTGTCGGCATCCGCGAGCATCGCGGCGGCGACGGGCACCGTGGTTGCTGAGGTGAGGCCCCGATGCCGGTAGATCGCACCGATGAGGGCCCTGCCGATGCGCCCGTTGCCGTCGGTGAACGGGTGGATAGCCTCAAACTGGCCGTGCACGATCGCGGCTTGGGCGACCACGGGGAGGTCCGTGCGCGTCGAGAACGCGATGAGGTCGTCCATGAGGGGGCGGACGGCGTTGGGGGGCGGGGGTACGTGCAGGGCGCCACGCGGCGAGAAGTCCGAGCCGCCCACCCAGTTCTGGACGGGGCGGTAGGTGCCCGCGTATTGGCCCTCCATCAGGTCGCCGTCGAGCAGCACGTGATGGGCGACCAGGAGCGCGTCGTGGGTCAGCGGCTTGCCTTCGCATGACGCTGCGAGGGCGGTGAGCGCGTGGCTTGCGGCGACGGTGGACCGCGCTCCTGCGGCGGAGTCGGCGCCCACGGTGGCGCGCGCGAGATCGTCGAGGCTTGAGTAGACCCGCTCAATCTTGGAGGAGGCCACGGCCTCGCTGCGCACCAGCAGTTCGCCGAGTCCCGCGAGATGTTCCGAGCGGCCCTCGATCCGGATGATCGCCGCGACGGCGTGCTCCAGCTCTACGCGGGCCTCGGGCGATAGGGGCGGGGTGCTGTCGGCAATGAGGGTCGGGATCTCGACCACAATCTCGGTAAGCAGCCGGTCGGCCTGATTGGGGCGGTTACCCGCAGGGCCGCGCTGGTCGGGGTTGGTGACCCAGGGCCGAGTCTCGCGGGTGGCCGCAGGCCAGGCGCTGTCGTCGTTCATGGGGAGCCCCTATCTGTAACCTGCGTCGTGTCAGAGTAGCAGTTGTGGCCATAAGTGTAATGAGCGGCGACTCGTAGTGACGGTTGCGAGGACCGACCGTCGCGCCGGTGCCGGGCCATGCTGACTGGCTGCGGCGCCGCCGGGTAGCGTCGGCCGTATGACGTCGCGCCAGTTCCGGCCTGGTCGGCGCTTTGGTAGGTTCGTCGCTACACGACGCAGAGGGGAGTCTGAGCATGGAAAACGAGCCCCAAGGGTTCATGGGCTGCACGCAGGGGCTCGGTCTGAGGGACGGCGGAGATGACTTTGCGCTGGTCTACGCGGATGGCTCGACCACGAGTGCCGCCATGTTCACCCAGTCGCGGTTTGCCGGTCCCAGTGTGACGTTGAGTAGGGGAGAGGACCTCGCAGCGTTCCGAGGAGTCGCGGTGCTCTCCAAGAATGCCAATGTGGCGACCGGGGCCGAGGGCGCCGACAACGCCGTGGAGGTGCGCCGACGCGCTGCGACCCTTGCGGGGTGCGAGCCACGCCAGATCTTGATCGCCTCGACGGGGGTCATCGGCGTGCAGTACCCCATGCCGGTCATGCGCGAACGCCTTGATCGAATCCAGCGGCCACTCCCCGCCGCCGATTTTGCCGCGGCGGCTCGCGCGATCATGACGACGGACACGGTGACCAAGATCCAGACCCGTCCGTGCGGGCCCGCGAGCATCACCGGCATCGCCAAGGGCGTCGGCATGATCGAGCCCAACATGGCGACGATGCTGTGCTTCTTCTTTACCGACGCGGAGGTCCCCGCACCCGAGCTGAAGGCGATCTTTGCCCGGGTGGTCGAGCGCACGTTCAATGCCGTGAGCATCGACACGGACACCTCCACGAGCGATACCGCGTGCATCATCGCCAACGGGCTCGCGGGGCCAGTGGACCTGGTCGAGTTCGAGCGAGCACTGTACGACGCTGCACTCGCCCTGGTGCGGTCCATCGCCGCCGACGGTGAGGGGGCCTCCAAACTGATTGAGGTCCGGGTCACGGGGGCTAGAGACGATGCCCAAGCCAAGCGGGTGGGCAAGACGGTGGTGAACTCGCCGCTGGTGAAGACCGCGATTCACGGTGCAGACCCGAACTGGGGGCGCATCACAATGGCGATCGGCAAGTGCGAAGACGACTTGGACGTCGTGCCCGAGAAGGTGGAGATCGGATTCGGCGGCACCACGGTCTACCCGCGCGAGGTCGACGCGGGGGTGCTGCAGAACCTGCGCAAGTATCTCAGCGGCTCCGAGGTCATCATCAATATCGCACTCGGCATTGCCGATGGGGCCTTCGTGGTCTACGGCTGTGACCTCACGGAGGGGTACATCCGAACGAACGCCGACTACACGACGTAGGCCGCTCGGGCTCCCGGTGCCTCGTTTGGCGCAAGGCGGCCCGGTGCCACGCCCACCTGACTGGCTGCACCCCGTCCCGGTAGCGTCGGCCGCATGACCTCGCGCCCGTTTCGCATGATCGATGTGGTCCCGTCCGCCGTCCCACAGTCTGGCAACCGCCTCGCGGTGGTGCTCGATGCCGAGGGGCTCGCCGCCGAGCAAATGGCCGCGTTCTCCGCGTGGACCATCCTGTCGGAGTGCACGTTCGTGCTGCCGCCCACGGACCCGGCCGCCGACTACCGGGTGCGCATCTTCTCGCTGACCACGGAGCTGCCGTTCGCCGGCCACCCCATGCTGGGAACGGCGCGCGCGTGGCTGGACGCTGGGGGAGTGCCGCGCACGCCCGGCCGGGTGGTGCAGGAATGCGGGCTGGGCGTGGTGCCCGTGAGGATTGACGACGACGCGCTCGCCGTCGATCGCGACGTACCCGCGTGTAGACAGGGTGCCCGCAGCGTCGATCGTCGCGACGTGGCTGGCCTCGAGGAGTGTGATCGCCAAGAGGCGACGCTAGCCCGCGCAGGTCTCGCGGCGGTGTTGGTCGCAGGTCCGCAAGGGTGGCGTTGCGGCAAGGGCGGCACGTCGCCATCCGCAAGAGCAACGTCAGGCGAGGAAGGTCCATCGATCGCACCTGACAACTTGAAAGGGACTCGGCCGTCAAGGAACGGGTGCGCCCGGCACTCGCGGCGACCCGCCTCGCGCGCTCGTCATGGCAAGATGGGTTCAATGCCACGGTAATCCGGGAGGCCCGTCGATCCACAGGACCGCAGTCGGCTTCGCCGCCGGGAAGTAGTGATGTGTGGTTTAGCGACGCCACTCGGACATGCCTCGCCGGCCTTGTAGCGGGCGGCCCGTCGCCGGCATACGCGAGAGGCCGCAATGAAGAGCTTTAGTCGGATCCCACAGCACATCGGCGTGATTCCCGACGGCAATCGAAGGTGGGCTAAGCACAAGGGGCTGCGCAAGCAGGACGGATATGAATCCGGACTTCGCCCAGGACTCGAGCTGTACGAGTTGTGCGTGGAGTTGGGAATCAAAGAGCTCACCCTGTACGGATTCACAGTGGACAACACCAAACGCCCGTTCGTGCAGATCAAAGCCTTTCAGAAGGCATGTGTTGACGCCGTTGAATACCTGGCGAGCAAGGATGCGGACCTGCTGGTGATCGGGAACACCGAGTCCAAATTCTTCCCGAAGGCACTGCTGCCGTACACCACGAGAACCAAGTTTGGGCGCGGTCTCATCAAAGTCAACTTCTTGGCGAACTACGGCTGGAACTGGGACCTGAACTATTCCGCGCGGGACGGCGCCACCGCCTCAAGCGGCGACATCGTCGACGGCATGGCGTCCGCGGATATCTCGAGAATCGACCTGATCATTCGCTGGGGCGGCGGGCGAAGGCTGAGTGGATTCTTGCCCATCCAGTCGGTGTACGCGGATTTCTATGTGCTGGATGAGATGTGGCCCGACTACGACCGCGAGCAGGTCTTTAGGGCTTTGGAGTGGTATCAAGGCCAAGACGTCACGTTGGGTGGATAGCTGGGCGGCTGAGTACCAGCTCGACATGCGCCCTCTTCGCCGATGATCTCGATGGTTGCTGAGCGCGCGGTGTGCAAGGGCTGATCTGGCCCGGTGCCACCCACGCCCGACTGGCCACCCCGACGCCCGGTAGCGTCGGCCGCATGACGACTCGCCCCTTTCGCATGATCGACGTGTTCCCGTCCGCCACCCCGCAGTCTGGCAACCCCCTCGCGGTGGTGCTCGATGCCGAGGGCCTCACCACGGAAGTTCTGACCACCGAGCAGATGGCCGCGTTCTCCGCGTGGACCAACCTCTCGGAGTGCACGTTCGTGCTGCCGCCCACGGACCCGCAGGCCGATTACCAGGTGCGCATCTTCTCCCTCACCACGGAGCTGCCGTTCGCTGGCCACCCGACGCTGGGCACGGCGCGCGCCTGGCTGGACGCTGGGGGAGTGCCGCGCACGTCCGGCCGGGTGGTGCAGGAATGCGGTGTGGGCCTGGTCCCGGTGCGCATTGACGACGAGATGCTCGCGTTCGCGGCCCCGCCGCTGATCCGTTCGGGCTCGGTGGATCGCGCCGACCTCGCCGTCGCGCTGTCCATCCTGGGCGTCACCCCGGCCGACGTGGTGGCGGCGTCGTGGATCGACAACGGCCCCGGCTGGCTGGGGGTGTTGCTTTCAAGCGCCGACGCAGTCCTCTCCTTGGAGCCGGACTTCGGGCCGCGCGCGGGTCAACACAGCATCGGCGTGGTCGGGCTCTACCCGCAGGGCTCCGGCAACAATGACGCCGATGCGGCGGTCGAGGTGCGCGCGTTCTTCAACGACGGAGGCGGCCCGCTCAGGGAGGACCCGGTGACGGGAAGTCTCAACGCGTCGGTGGCGCAGTGGCTAACCGGCTCAGGTCGAGTGAAGGCGCCGTACGTTGCTCGGCAAGGCGCAAGAGTCGGCCGCGACGGACGCGTCCAGGTGACGGAGGCCGAAGGCGAACTCTGGATTGGCGGAAGTGCTGTGGTGACGGTCAGCGGCGACGTTGACGTGTAGTCCTGGGGAGACTAAGGCGAGTAACCCGGCAAGTCGTTAATCCACTCCTATCGAATGGACGAGCGGTACTTCGCACGAAGCATCTCGCTCTTAAGACCGCAGAACGAGTCCTGGACGGGCAACTACTGCCGCATCACACAATGGCGCGGACTCGCCACCCGATACGACACACACGCCCTAGCCCGCTTCACCAGCTGATACGGCCGATGCGGCCGCGGACCGTCGCACCTTGAGCGACCAGCACACCAAGACGCGTAAAGATCCGGCCGCGATCGTGAGGCACACCTGGAACAACGCCTCCGCGGCGTGCGCCACGAGGTGTACGACCCCGATGGCGATCACGTGCGTGGCGCGACCATGTCCGTAGGATCGAGTCATGGCGCACTTTGATCGCGTGGTCGTGATCTTCAATCCTCGAAGCACCGGCGATGCTCAAAACAAGGCGCAGGAGCTGCGAGATGAGCTCGCAGTGCGTGCGCCCGACCTGCTCGTGGAGCTCGTGGAGACTCAGCACGCAGGGCACGCTCGGGAGCTCGCCGCTGACGCGGCAGCAACGGGGCGGCCGCTGGTCATCTCGGTCAGCGGCGATGGCGGCTACAACGAGGTGGTCAACGGCGCCATGCGGGCCAACAACGATCACGCCGCCTGCGCCGTGCTGGCCGCGGGCAACGCCAACGACCACGACCGCACCACCGCCGAGCACCCCTTGATCGACGCCATCGTCAGTGGCGAGGTGTGCCGGATCGACCTTCTGCGGCTCACAGTCGACGGCACCTCGCGCTACGCCCACTCCTACATCGGTCTTGGAATCTCCCCGGCGGTGGCTCTGGACCTGGAGCAGGGCGGCAAGGGCTCTCCGCGGGAAGTCTTCGCCGCCGCTCGCGCGTTCGCCCGGTTCCGACCGTTCGAGATCGAGCGCCCCGACGGAACCCGTGGACGGTTCGACAGCATGATCTTCGCCAACATCAACCAAATGGCCAAGTTCGCAACACTAAGTGAGGACGACGAGCGACCCGACGACGGCACATTCGAGGTCATCACTCTGCGGCACGCCGCCAAATGGAGGATTCTGGGCACGGCACTCAAGGCAAGCGTGCGCGGGCTGGGACCCCAGCCGAGCGTCACCGAGTACGCGTTCACCACCATCGGGGCGACGCCCATCCAGGTCGATGGAGAGGTCACGGAGCTCCACGCGAATACGCCGGTCCGTGTCGACATCGCGCCCAAGGCATTGCGGACCGTCCTGTGACGCGCCCGCTTGCGTCCTCGACGGAACCGACTGGGTCCACCGGGCCGACAACCCGATTTGGTCGCCGTTCCATCCTGTCTGCTGTAGCGCTGACACTGGTGGCGGTCCCCGGAGCTTTGACGCTCCTGCTGGTCAAGGGCAAGTGGGCGCCATTGCTCGAGGCCGACAACGGCGCACGGGACAGCTTGCACAGTTTTGCGGTGACCCACCCCGGCTTCGTCGAGGCGATGCAGCTGATCAGCGATTCGGGGTCGACAGTCGCCTGGCAGATCGTCCTTGGCGTGGTGGCGGTCTGGCTGCTGTGGCGTCGGCTGCCCCGACTGGCACTCTTCGTCGCGATCACGGGGATGGGGTCGTTATTGCTGAACAACGTGGTCAAGATTGCGGTCCAACGTCTGCGGCCGGTCTTGACCGACCCCGTCGCCCAGGCGACCGGGCCGAGCTTTCCCAGTGGCCACGCCCAGGCAGCGATAGTCGGCTATTCTGTGGTGCTGCTGGTGTTCCTACCGGTCCTGCATGGAGCGTGGCGCAAGGCCGCCTGGACCCTAGCGATCTTCATGGTCGTGGCGATCGGCTTCTCCCGGGTCGCACTCGGCGTGCACTTCGTGTCCGACGTGGTGGGCGGCTTTATCCTGGGCGCCGCTTGGGTGGCTGCCATGGCGGCAGCGTTCAATGCGATGCGGGTCGACCGCGGGCACCGAAAGGTCGATGTGAAGGAGGGCCTGGAGCCCGAACAGGCGCAGCGCCTGGCGGGAAACCTGGCCGACGGCGAGGAGGCCGACCGCTCCGAGTGAGCCCCGGGGCCCGCCTGGTCACCCCCGGGACTTCCTGGTCGCCCCGGGACTTCCTGGTCGCCCCGGGAGGTCGGCGGCCGCTCGGGTCACCCCACGCTGGGCACGGCGCGCGCGTGGCTGGACGCTGGGGGAGTGCCGCGCACGCCCGGCCGGGTGGTGCAGGAGTGTGGAGTGGGCCTGGTGCCCGTGCGGATTGATGAGGTCACGCTTGCATTCGTCGCCCCGCCGCTGATCCGCTCGGGCCCGGTGGACGACGCCGACCTCGCCGTTGCCTTGGCCGTCCTGGGCGTCACCCCGGCCGACGTGGTGGAGGACCCGGTGACGGGAAGCCTGAACGCGTCGGTGGCGCAGTGGTTGACCGGCTCAGGCCGGGTGGCCGCCCCGTACATGGCTCGGCGGGGCGCGAAGGTCGGCCGCGACGGGCGCGTGCGCGCCACGGAATCAGAGGGCACGCTTTGGATCGGTGGCCGAGCTGTGGTGACGGTGACGGGGAACGCGGCCGTGTAGTTGTGGGCCCACGACTCAGGACGACGTGCTGCTCCCGTGCCCAGCCAAGGGCCACCCGTCGTGTCCGCGTGGCAGGGTGCATCGGCGCTGCACGTCGGGCATCCACGCGCCGCAACGAACCTCATGGCCGATGCCGTGACCGGAAGACTTGCCACCCGCCAGACCCGCTTCTCCGAGCGCCTCGCGCGCGACGTCGCAAGACTGCGCGATTCGCTCGATCATGCCCGAGCCGAGGAGTCGCTGTTGAGCCGTCGATGGGGCTCCGCTGTGGCGGATCGCGTCGGCGAATGCATCCGGCATGTTCGCCACGAGATCGCTCATGACCTCGCCGACGATGCTGTCGAGATAGAAGCCGGCGCCGCGGGCGGCCGCCATCCAGTCGCTACCTCTCGCGCGGGCGAACTCTCGCTGGGCACCGAGAGACATGGCGGCGCGGGGGAATCGTCGGGCGCCATCGGGCTTCGACGCGATCGCCCCAGAGGCGGCGTCGTACATGGGGGCGAGGTAAACCTCGGCGTGTTCGTCGTACATGAGGGAGTAGTTTTTCGCGTGCGCGTCTGAACTCTCGCTGAGATAGTTGAAGGCGACCATGATGGCAAAGCGTGCGACATCAGCCTCGGCGTTGGCTGGCACCGCGACGGCCGACCACAGTACGCCAGCGACTGCGGCGAGCCCGGGGCCGCCGTCCGTCTCGTATTTGGCGGTCGAGTCGACTCCGAGGGCCTGACACATATCTTCTTGGTGGATGCGTCGCAGGATGCCCGCTTTGTCGCGGTAACGATCGAATCGTTCCACGATGATCGCCGGGACGTCGTCGAATTCGTAGTAGCTGGTCTGTGCCGCGTTTACTCCCAGCGCTCTGGCTGCCGACATAGTGACATGTTCGACCAGGGCCTGATCTCCCGCACTCACGCCGGTGAATGCGCCAATGCCGGGCTTGATGATGTGGGTGTGGGGTTCTGTTCCGGTCGCTGCATGCCACGCGCCGGATTGCCAACGCAATGCCATCTTGTGTTGTGCGCCGCTGACGGACCAGTGCTCCTCGTACTCAAGAGGCTCGGCCGGCCCCGACTCGTCGCCGAGCATCGCGCGCAGGCGGGCGCCGATATGCGCATCGGAGACGGGCTTTAGGTCGCCGGCGCTCTCCGGCAGCGTGTCCTCGCGGTAGATCTGTACGGCTCCGGCGCAGTCGAGACCTCCCTTGTCGAGTAGCGCGTACGTGGAGGTGTCGAGGCTGCTGAAGGATCGCGCCATGCGCAGGCGCGCGTCGGGGCCGTCGGGCAGTAGTCCGTTAAAAAACGGGGATGCCTTGTCCACCGAGTAGCGCTTGCGGGGTGCCGACGGCATTGACAGCGAGAGCGAGATATCGAGTGGAATGTCGTGGTCGTAGCGGAACTCGACGCCGTTCGCGACCTTGCGCTGCAGGGTACCGATGCGGCGGCCGTGCAGGAAGACGAAGAGCGAGGTTGCCATGTCAGTCTTTCGGGTCCAGGTCGACGGTTGCCATGAGGTCGACGCCGAGCGTGGCAAGCACGCCGAGTACCTTGCTCATCTCGGCCCCTGGGGTCTTGCCGTTCTCGAACATGGAGAGCCAGCGCGTAGACACACGCGCGCGCGAGGCCAGTTGGGCCTGGGTGAGACCGGCGGCCCGGCGCGACGCGGCGACCACCTGACTGACGTCCATGGGGCGACGAAGACGTACCTGGGTGTTCATGAATATGACGTTACGCTCACAATTGCGAATGAGCAAGAGTGATCATATTTAGGGAGGGCATGATCACAAACTCATATCACCAAATGCGCAGGTATCGTCATGTTGCAAGGTGGGCCGACGCTAGCGTTCGCCGCGCCGACGATGGCTCGGTCGGGTTCGGTGGTTCGCCCCACCGAGCTCTAGCCGTACTGAGCGACCGGCGCGTCGGGGTCGGCAGCCACGCAGTCGAGCCCGGGGGCCTGGAGAAGGCTCTCAATTGCGGCGGCGCTGGCGCCAATGCCCGCCCAGTGGGGATCCACGTCCGCGGCGATGCACCACGTGTGATCGGCTGGCCAAATGAAGGACGGGTGGTCATACGTATCGAGGCGGAGGTCTTCGTACCACGCGCCCAATTCCGGCAGTGGCCCCTCGATCAGGAATGAGTCCCGCCACGGGACCTCGATGTGCGCGTGCTCGCGCGTCATCGCCGATGGGCTCGTCACGCCGCTCTCCCACACACAGAAGTACCCGCGATCGGGCGAACTTGTGAACGGGATCAGTGCATCAACCGCGCGGACAAGCACCTCGAGCTGCATGCGAGGCGAAATGTCGAGCGGTTCCGTCCCGCCTTCGGGCTCGCCCACGTAGGCCGGGTCCCGCAGGAACCTCAACCGCGCATACGCGTCGAAACCCGCCGGCCCATAGGTGATCAGGCGGCCGGGGTCGATGTCGCTGTGAACGATCCAGTCCGCGCTCGCGACTGCGCCGGAATACTTGAGCATGTGCGGGGCCCCTCCCTATTGTTCGCGTCCACATGAGACTTGATCAGACTACGAGATCTCGGCATGGTGGCGACGGCCGCCATGCTAGCGGCCAGGCGGCGCTGAGTGCGTGGGCGGGCGCTGCTGCACATGATGCTGAGCGAGTCGGGGCTCACGCGGGACTCCACCATTCCCGTCTCCGCGGGGTTGCTCCACGAGACCGACGCGTACTTCGCGGCGCTCACCGCGTATCGCGAGGGCAACATCGAACCCGTGATCGAACGCGTCGCGGAGGCGGCCATCTTCGCCTCGCGTCTCACGCTCGACCTCAACGCTCGCCTGCAGTCGCTCGCCGACGAGTGGCGCCAGCGCGTGCGGGCGCGCAAGGGCGCCTCCGCCTGGCGGCTCGCAGAGATGCTCCCCGCCCATGCTCCCCCTGAAAACGGGCACTGCGTCGTGTTGATCCACGTCCCACAGAAGTCTCAATCTGGCACCCGAGCTGCGATTCGGCCGCGTAGGCACGACGAGCCGACTGGACTAAGTATTTCGCCGGTTGTCTCAGTGTTGCGTTTTGTCCGCGCCAACCCTGTCAAAGAATGTGAGTCCTCCGCGCGTGGAGCACTTCGTACGCCGCGCACGCTCGATAGACTCCACGAATCCACCACCAGAAGAATTCGAGGTAGTTGCCGTGGCAGACGCATCAGGGCCGAAGTGGGAGAGCGACGCGGTAGAAATGCTGCGCACGCATATCCGGAAGTTCGCACGCCCATTGCGCGACCTGGTAGATCGCGATGCTAACGAGGGTGACACCCGTGTCCTCGTCACCGACATGCTTTGTGATGCGCTCGGATATGACAAGTACGAGGACTTGACTACCGAATATGCGGTGCGGGGCGAATTCGCTGACTATGGCATCCGCATCGACAAGCAACTGGTTGCATTCGTTGAGGTCAAGCGCGCTGCACAAAACCTGAATGCGCGGCACCTTCGCCAGGTAGAGACGTATGCGGTCAAGGAGGGCGTCGAATGGATGCTCCTGACAAATGGTCAAGTGTGGCGCGCGTACCACGTGACGACAGCGCCGGGATCGCCGGTTGAGACGAACCTAGTTATTGACGTCGACCTACTTGACGAGTCAACGGTCAACCAGAAGGCCGCTGATCTCTTCTATCTTCACAAGAATGCAATGAAGCGAGACAAGATTGCGGAACTTTGGATGCAACGTGCTGCAACCGCCCCTGAAGCGCTCGTAGATGTTCTCCTGTCCGATCCAGTGCTTGATGCGGTGCGCAAAGAAGTGCGCCGCCGTAGCGGTTACAACCCAGACGCCGCGGCCCTCGCGGCCACCATTCGCAACGAGGTTGTGAAAGAGAACCTCGTCTAGCCTGGCGCTTCCCCGCAAGACGCAGCGTGGAGTTGCCCCCGGTACGGACTGACCACGTCGTTTCCCACTAGTGCTACTGGCCCCAGCACCCGCCAATGCTGGATCTCTGACGGTTTCACTTCCGGCGTCACTCGGCCCGGCACGGTGAGTGTTTGGGCTGCGACTGCATTGTGCAGGTGACGAAGGCCGGAGGCGGGTTCGGGATCGGGATCGGGGATTGGTTGAGTTTGGAGTCTCTGGCAGCATGACGATCTAGCGCGTAAACCAAGACGGGCAACCCGACTTGTCGCTAATGCACCCCCTCGGGCGCCCGCACCCACCGCCGCGCATGGGGAGTCTCGGCGCGTATGAGCCGCGCTCGAATCGCAGACACCCAACCCAGGGTGGCTGTCGCACCACAACTGGCCTTAACTTGTCGTGCCTACACTCGGAGCATGGCAATGAAGCATGAACTCGCCGCGGTGGCTTTGACGGCCGCTGCGGTGGCCCTGGCAGTGGTCTATCGTCGCTGGCACCTGGCGTGGGGAGCCACCGCGGCTGAGGCGCAGGGGGTCATGCCTGGCGATGACATTTTGGTGCGCTCGCATTTCACCGCTACTCGTGCGATCACGGTAGGGGCAGCACCCGCAGCGGTGTGGCCATGGCTCGTCCAAGTCGGCTTCAATCGCGCCGGGTTCTATTCGTATGACTTGCTTGACAACCTCGGTCGGCCGAGCGCCAAACAGGTGTTAGCCGAGTTCCAGGAGGTTGAGGTTGGCGACCTCGCTGCACCCATGGCCAGCCCGCCCAACGAAAAAAACTCGTTTACCGTCGCTGCCCTGGACCGACCGAACCGCTTGGTGTGGTCGAAGCCCGACTCGACGTGGTCTTGGCTCCTCACCGAACAGGCCGACGGGAGGACGCGCCTCGTGACTCGCCTCAAGTCTCGCTATGACGCGAACCTGTTCCTACCGGCGACGGTCCTGCTCATGGAGGTCGGTGACTTCCCCATGATGCGCCGCATGCTCCTCGGGATTCGCTCCCGCGCGGAGGCCCAGTAGTCGAGCCACCAGGGCTACGCCACCGACGCCGGCAACCCGGCCCGAGTGTCCCCACTCGACCCACGGTGCGTTAAGAAGTCGCTTCCGAGGGGATCAGGCCTGACCGCCGTGAGGGAGCGACTTCTTGGCGCACGCCCAAGGTGACCTGGCAGCGAAACCCAGCCCAAGCGTCGGCCGCATGCTGGAGCGCCAACCGACGAAGCGGCGACTGCCCTCAGCGGCTCCCGTAGTACGCGATCTTCTCGTCGAGCACCTTCACCGCGGCAGCCAACGCACCGGCCTGCCGGACCAACTCGTCCCGCCGCCCCATCAGGAACTCGGTCCGCTCAGCCGCCTCGCCGTCGGCCCGGAGCAGGCTGGTAAACCGGCGCAGGTCCGCGATGCCCAGCCCCGCATCGCGCAGGCACGTCACCACGCCGATCCACGCCACGTCGTTGTCGGCGTAGCGCCGGTGGCCGGACGCGTCGCGGTCGATGGGCCCCACCAGGCCCTCGCGCTCGTAGTACCGCAGCGTGTCCTCGGTCAGCCCGGTGGCAGTCGCCGCCTCGCCGATGCTGATTCCCTGTGTCACTGTCATGACTGGAAGTTCAGCACGGCCAAGGCGTCGGCGTCTAGGACGAGGTCCCTGGAGGCCATGATCTCGTCGAGCTGCGCCAGTGACGACACACCGACGATGGGCCTCACCGCAGGTGAGCCGCCCATCAGCCACGCGAGCACCACTTGGTTGCGCGTCGCACCGACGGGCGTGGCCACCCGGTCCAGCGCCGCCAGCCGACGCTCGGTGTCGGCGTGCAGGTATGGCGTCTGGAGCGGACGGTCGGGCCGCGCGTACGAGCCCGCGAGCAGCGTGTTGTACGCCCAGAACGCGAGGTCCTCGGCGCGCGCGTAGTCCAGGGCATCGGGCGAGGCGACCACGTGCCCGCCCTCCACCAAGTGCGCAAACGGCACGGGTTGCAGGTAGGTGTGCCGTAACTGCATCGCGGAGTACGGCTCCGCTCCCTGCGCCGATGCCGTGGCTCGCGCCCGCTCCACGCGCCACACCGCGTGGTTTGAGGCGCCCAGTTGCCGGACCCGACCATCGGCCACCGTGGCCCCCAGCGCCGCCACCTGGTCCTCAAGCGGAACCGTGCGGTCCTCGACGTGCGCCCACAGCAACTCCACGTGATCGGTGCCCAGGCGTTCCAGGGAGCCGCCCAGCGCGGACTCGATCGCGGCGGGGGAGAGGCCCTCCATCGACTCGGGCCACTTGCCGGCGACCAGCGGCTCGGCGCCCAGCTTGGTGGAGACCCACATCTGCTCGCGGATGCCGGGGTTCGCGGCGAACCACTGGCCCAGCATGCGCTCGCTCGCGCCACCAAAGCCCGTCTGGTCCTCCCAGAAGGAGTAGTTGTCCGCGGTGTCGAGCCAGCGTCCGCCCAGCTCCGCGAAGCGGTCGAGGATCGCGAACGACTGATCGCGGTCCTGCCGAGTACCGAAGTACATCGCGCCCAGCGCGATCTGTCCCGCGTGTGAGGCGGCGGTGTGTGTGGTGTCCATGCGTTCAGGGAACACCCTGGAGTGCGCTCCAGGTCAAGCGCGTCGTCCTCAGGCGCACCGCGCTGTCGTGCGTGCGGGCCTGCCATCATGGGCAAAAGAAAACCCCGGCTGCGTGCCGACTCATGGTCGACAGAGGCGTATGCCGGGGACTTCACGTACGAGTTTACGCACGGCGCATTGAGCTGTCGAGTGAAACTCACGTCGGCGTATGCGACGGCAGGCACGCCTAAGGTGACACGTCCACGCAACCCAGCCCAAGCGTCGGTCGGGCAAGCCCGACGAGCGTGTGTGGCCAGGCGCGGCCGTATCTATTGACAAACGATAGATCCCTATCGACAATCAATATATGAACAGATACATGCTTGGCCTTCTCAAGGCGTTGATCGTGGTCCTGATCGCGGGCGGTCTCCTCGCGCAGGTCGTCTTCATTCCGTGGATCGCGTGGGCGTCGGCTCAGGACTTCCCTGAGGTCGACTACCTTGCCATTCCCTACGCGGCGCTCGCCATCGGCACCCTCGCGTGCGCCCAGGTGATCCTGGTGGCCACCTGGAAGCTCGCCGGGATGGTCCAGCGGGGCAGGATCTTTGACGGGCCTGCTCTCAAGTGGGTGACCCTCATGGTGAGCTCCGCCGGGGTGGCCACCGCGTTCGTCGCGATCGTGGCCATTGACGCCGTCCTGATCGAGAATCTTGGCCCCATCACGGTGCCGTTGGCCCTCATGGGTGGGACGGTTGGGGTGGGTGCCGTGGCGCTCGTGCTCATGGTCCTGCGGGAACTGCTCCGCACCGCCGTTCAACACAAAGCCGAGCTCGACGAGGTGGTCTGATGGGCGTCGTCGTCTCGATCGATGTGCTGCTTGCCCAGCGCAAGATGTCGGTGGCGGAGTTCGCCGACGCCGTGGGCATCACTCCCGCCAACGTCGCTGTGCTCAAGAACGGCCGTGCCAAGGCGATCCGCTTCACCACGCTCGAATCCATCTGCAGGGTGCTCGACTGCCAACCGGGAGACATCCTGAAATGGGAGCCCGAGGTGGGCGAGGGGGATTGATCATGACGTATCGGTTGCCCACGTGCACCGGTACTTGGGCCGCGGCCTTGGGGTGACGCTGAGCGCTCGCCGCGTCGATCCCGCACAGGTCACTCGGCGGGCCGCGCCGCCGCTAGGTACGATCGGGATTGATTCAGCCGCGGGGTTCTCCTCGCAGTACGTCGAGGGAGGGGGCGCAGGGGATGAAGCTCCAGGAAACTGTGTCGCAGATCGTTCGGCCGGTGATGGTCGTGCTGGTGTTGTTGAGCGCTGTGTCCGCGCTGGCCTTTTCCCTGGGCCACGCGCCAGATGTGGTGCGCCTTGATGCCGAGGCCCTCCGGTGGGTGACCGTCGGCATTCTCGTGGCCTTCGGAATCGCGCTGCCCCTCGCCATGATGCGCCGCGATCCAGTCCGGAATCCTGGCCGAGGCATTCCCTCTGTGTTCGCGTTGGCCTTGCTGGTGCACGCATTTTCCATGTCGAGTGAACTACGGCTGCCGGTGCAAGCTGCCGCCTCGATCATCGCCATGGTGTGCGCCCTGTTCCTGGTACTAGCGACGCTCGACGATTTCGTGGAGCGCCGCCAGGGCGTCGGCGTCTAGTCGCACATCACATGCGAGGGGGAATGATCATGAAGGACGCGGCGATCATCAGGGTTGCTGCAGTGGCGGCCATCGGCATTGCTGCCGCTGCCGGCGTTTACGCCGCGACGCGTGGGGGAGCGACCGACACCGCGGTGACCCAGCCGCGAGCTGAGTCCGTGCTGAGCGCCCTGTACGAAGCCAGAGGCGACGCGGATGCCCTGTGCGCGTTGGCCACGTCGGACGGCAATTGTCGCGCGCTGCTCCAGGGTCCAGGCGATGCTCCCGATGCGGTTCCCGCCGTGGTGTGCTCGGCGGAGTACGCGGGGGACGCGACGCACGCCGCAGGGTTGATCGTGCGGATTCACACGGAGGGGACGGCCGCTGACATGGAGGCGATGGTCCTCGACGTGGATGGCGAAGCGCGGTTCATGAACCCCGTCTACTGGGGCAGTGCGGGCGTGTCCGAAGGGTCCACGGCAACTCCCGGCCCAATCGAGTATCACTACGGGTGATGTTCGCTAGGTGTCGAGTTGCGCGAGCCGCGGGACCGCACAGTGCTGGCTCGCCATTGTGTTAAGTGTGTACACACAGTACGCGAGGTACACATGAGCACCATTAGTCGCCGCATCGGCAGCCGCGAGTTCCGCGCCGAGTTTTCGGACGTTGTCGGACACGTGACCTACGGTGGCGAGCGCGTGGCACTCACGCGGAACGGAAAGGTGGCGGCGGTGCTCATTAGCAAAGAAGACCTCGAGACCCTGGAGCGTCTGGAGATGGCCGCGGATGTCCAGGCATACCGTGCAGCCAGGGCCGCCGACGATGGTGGACGAGTGCCGCTGGAGGACCTCGACCGAGAACTGGGGTAGTTGGTGTATCGCGTCGAGTTCACGTCTTCGGCCGCGCGTAGGTTCAGAGCCGACGATGCGGCCGGCTAGGAGAATCCTGCTAGGAGCCGCCGCCCGGCACATAGCGCTCGGCTCGCACCCCCGACGCGAACTTAGTAGTCCCGACGTGCTCCAGCGTGAGCGGTGTGGCGAGGCCCTCGAATAGCCGGGGTCCGTGGCCCACCAGCGTGGGGAAGACCACGAACTCGTACTCGTCGATGAGTCCCGCGTCCGTCAGGGCGAGGGGCAGAGTGACGCCGCCGACGTACAGCCCATTGCCGGGTTGCTCCTTCAAGTTCCCGACCGCCTCGACGAGGTCACCCGTCAGCGACTCGGTGTTCCAGCCGTCGGGCTTCCGTGTGCTGGATACCAGGTACTTCTTGGCCGCGTTGATCGACTCCTGGAACGGCTGCAGCTGCGGCGGCAAGTCCTTGGCGGTGCGCCAGAACTCCATCAGCTCGTACGTGGTGCGGCCCAGGATGATCGCGTCGGCGCGCGCGATGGTCTGCGCCGCGTAGTTGTGGGACTCCTCGTCTGGGGCGAAGGCCGTATGGCCGACGCAGCCGTCGAGCGAGACGTTGATCGAGTAGCGCAGGGGTCGCATCCGCTCAGATTGGCACGGTCCCCACGAATTCGCTACGCGAGTTGGGCAAACCCCCGCCAAAGGCAACCGGTCAGTCGCGGTCGATCGGCTCCATGACGGTGGTTTCGTGCTGCCATGCGGGATCGTCGTCGGCCTCTGAACCGTCGCGCGGCTGGCCGTGCATAAACAGACTGGCGCGCTCCACGGCCTGGATGCTCCCGGTAAACAGTCCCTCGCCGCTGGCGTGCTCCGCGGGAGGGGCAGGCTTGCTGCGACGCGCGGGACGCTTGGCCTCGGCGGGGGCGGCGTCAGGCGCCGGGGCCGGCCGCTCGCTGAGCAGGACGCGCTGGGTGGGAGCGGCATCGGGCATCTCGTGCTGGATCCACAGCAGCATCGCCTCACGCACGTAGCAGCGCAGGTCCCACAGGGTGGGCGCGTCGTGAGCGGTGACCAGGATGCGCACGCGTACCGAGCCGCCCGTCGCGTCGGTCACCTGCAGCACGGACGTGCGGCCATCGAACAGCGTGGTCTCCGCGAGCACGCCCTTGAGGTGGTCGCGCATGCGTTGGGGCGACACCCGCCAGTCGAGGTCGAACTCGATCGAGCCGAGTAATTCCGTGCCCTGCCGCGTCCAGTTTTGGTACGGGGTGGTGGTGAAGTACGTGCACGGCAGCACCAGGCGGCGGTCGTCCCACAGGTGCAGCACCACGTAGCTCAGGGTGATCTCCTCGACCCTGCCCCATTCGCCCTCGGCGACAATGACGTCGTCCACGCGTAGCGCGTTGCTGAACACCAGCTGGATGCCGGCGAACATGTTGCTCAGCACCGACTGCGCGGCGAGGCCAGCGACCACCGAGATGATTCCGGCCGATGCCAGGATGCTGGTGCCGAGCGCACGCGCGGCATCGAACGTGAACAGCGCAGCGCCGATGGCGATGACGACGATCAGCGCGGTCACCAGGCGGCGCATGATGAGGGTCTGGGTGCGCAGGCGGCGGGCGACGATGTTGTTGGGGATGTCGATGCGGTTGCGTCCCAAGGCGATGTCGGCGAAGTACTCCACCAGGGAGATGAGGAACCACGCGACGATCGCGATGGTGGCGATGGTGACCACGTGCGATGCCGTGGGCCACCAGGTCTCCGCCCTGAGCGTGGGGGCCGCGCCGTACCAGAGCCCGCCCAGGAGCAGCAGCGTCCAGAAGGGGCGGCGCGCGGCGGATACGAGGGAACGCGCCCAGGCGCGGCGGCGCGAGGCCAGGCGCAGGGTGACGTGCACCACGAGCGCGACTGCGACTGCGACTCCGACACCAATCCCGAGCGCGATGCCGAATCCGATCCAGTCGTCGATCATGACGCTCCTCTGTGGTGATGTTTTCTACTTACGACTGTAAACGCGTGGGGCGGCGGGGTTGTGACTGGGGCGCGGCTTCCGGACAAGAAGAAAGGGGGAGGTGGCCCGCAGGCCCGCCTCCCCCTTGCGGAGAAATGGTCTAGCTGAGGTGGAACAGCGGTCCCGTGAGGGTGAGGCCGAGGTCCGCATTGGTGACGGCAAACAACAGGAACATCGCGAGCGCGCCGCCCAGGAGGCCCACGTTCTTGTTGAAGGAGATCTGCTCCGTCTGCTTGGCCTGAGCGTCGGTTTCCTTCCAGAACGCGTGCATGAACAGGCTGACCGGGATGAGGGTCGCGGCGATGAGCAGGGCGCCGAGGTCGCCGTAAATGCCCAGCAGGATCATGAGCGCGCCCAGGCCCATGGTGATGCCTGACAGGATCACGCCCGCCTTGCCGCCGGGCGCGCCCTTGTAGCTGGCGTAACCGGCCATGGCGTCGGCCTTGGTCAGGTGTCCCATGGCACTGAGCAGGAAGATCAGCGCGAAAAGGATGCGGGCGATGAGGAAGACGGCGTTCATGGAGATCCTTTGAGAGGTTGTCGAGTCAACTAAATGTAGTGGCATTTAGAAGACGCGTCAACCACTTGCGCCGTCGCGGATTTGGGGCGTAGCGGAATGGCCGATGCCGGGGCCCGCCGAGCCCCAGTCGGAATCTGCAGCTTTACGGGTTGGTGGACGTCACGACGACGGAGCCGCCCGTGTCGGTGGTGCTCGTGGCACTGAAGCTGGCGAACGCCAATGTGTAATACGCCAGCACGGCCGTGATGACTAGCGTGACGATCGAGACGCCGACGGTCGCGCGCAGTACGGAGCGGCGGGGGTTCTCTCCACGCAAAAGCACGATCGCGGCCACGAGGCATCCGATCGCCAGGAGTGCCCCGAGGAACGGGATCACGAGCGACACGATGGCGGCCGCCAGGAGCGCGGGTGCTATCCAGTTGCCCGGCGGCTTCTCGTCGGTAGCGAGCGCCGACGCGGGGGGCACCGATGCTGTGGACGCCAGCGCCGGAGTGGCTGCGTCGGCAATTCGCTCGACGGATCCCAGCTCGTCCAACACTGCCCGCACCTGTTCGGTGGTGGGCGCGGCCTCGCCGCCCAAGGCGTCGGTCAGGTGCTCGGTTACGGCGGTCACGGTGTCGAGGCGTTCTTGGGAATCGGCCGATGCCAGCGCGCGTTCGAGTTCGCTGAGGTAGGCGACAACCAGCGGGTGGGACAGTGCGGTCTGCGGTGCCTTGGTCATCGTGTTTCCTCCAAGATGGCGGTGACGTCCGCGCTAAACGGGCGCCACGTGTCGGCGAATGCGGCCAGGGCTTGGGTGCCGTGGTCGGTGAGTTGGTAGTAGCGGCGTGGGGGGCCGGATGTGGACTCTTGCCACGTGCTTTCCACGAGTCCCTGCTTGCGCAGGCGCGACAGCAAGGGGTACAGGGTGCCCTCGCTGGTGAGCAGGCGCGCGGTGGTGAGTTGAGTGGCAAGTTCGAGGCCGTAGGCCGGCCGTTGGCGCAGGCACGCGAGTACGCAGTACTCGAGCACGCCCTTGCGTAATTGGGTGAGTACGGCTTCGTCGGGGCTGTCCATAGTGCGACTGTAACAGGTATCGTGCACTGCACGGTAGTGATTACTAGTAGGAACCTCGACGAGGCGTGATCTCCGCCAATGGCCTATCGTGAGGACCATGTTCCAACAGTTGCATTAGGAGCCGGACGCGCCTCCCGGCGCCCTCATGTCCAGGCTCACTTCAGACGCATCGATCGCATGCGTCGCTTCTGTATGGAGATTTCCCATGGTGTCTATGCGACACAGCGCCTACGCGCCCGTCCTCGCCCGCCCGGGCGTGCGACGCACCTTCTTGTTGTCACTGGTGGGGCGGTCCGCGTACGCCCTCGTCTTCTTGCCGCTGTTCTACGCCGCGCAACAGGCGACCGGCTCGATAGCCTTTGCGGGCATCGTGGTGGCCACGTACGGCGCGGGGGCCAGCTTCTTGGCACCTGGCCGTGCCTGGTGCATCGACAGGTTCGGTGCGCGTCGTGTGCTGAACGTCCTGATCGTGGCATTCGGGTCGGCGCTCGCGGCCATCGCGTTCCTCAGCCTTTCGTCGGGGCCGGCGTGGGCCTTCGTCGCACTCGCGGCGGTGGCGGGCGCCGTGGCCCCGCCTCTCGGGCCGACGATGCGCGTCGCGTGGGCCGCGCTCCTGCCCGATGCGGAGACCCTCAAGAAGGGGCTCAGCCTTGACTCGGTGGTCGAGGAGCTGCTGTATCTCGCGGGCCCTGCCCTCGCAGGGCTTGCGCTCACCGTGATGGCGCCTGGGCACGCTCTCCTGATTCCCGCAGGGCTCGTCATTGCCGGAGGGCTGGCGTTTGCTGCGTCGGGCCCCGTCGCGTCGATGTCCGGCGGCGCCGCCCATCGTCACCCCGACGGCAAGAGGTCGCGACCTCTCGTTCTGCACTCGCGCTTTGTCGCACTCCTCATCCCCGCGCTTGTCGCCGGAGGTGTTTCGGGAATGGTGAGCGTCACGATCCCGGCTGCCGTCGCGGATGCTGGCGGCGCGGGCATGGCGGGTATTGCGCTTGGCCTGTTCGCAGGGGGAAGCGCGGTGGGGGGTCTGCTGTACGGGGCGTTGAAGGTTCCGGGGACACCGGCGGCCCAACTGCTGGCGTTGAGCTCCGCGCTTGTCGTCACCTCATCCTTGGTGGCGCTCACGGACAATGGCGTATGGCTGAGCGTGATCCTCGGCGTGGCCGGACTGTTCTTCTCGCCCGTCATGATCGTCGCGTATGTGGCGGCGCAGGCCGCAGGGAATGGGCGCCAACAGAACGTGGCGACCACCTGGGTCAACACCAGTCACAACGTGGGGTCCACGCTGGTCATCGCCGCCGCGGGGATACTCATTCAGCACACGTCGGTGCCGGTGAGTACCGTCGTCATCGGTGCCGCGTCGCTGGTCTTGCTCGCCACGGGCGCGGTGATGGGCTCGCGACGCGCGTCGGTGACGTAAGCGTCGGCCGTCGCTGTCCCGGTTGCCTCTAACCAGTAGCGCAGGAGGGATCGGCTTCGTGGCCGGTGGTGGTGCCCGCCATATAGGTGGCGGGGAACGGGACGTCGACGCTTTGCGTGAGGCCCAGGGTTGCGACGTTTACTGTCGCGACGTCGCTACCAATCGCGCTGCCCGCCGCCATCTGGACGCATTGGTCGCTCACGTGGATCAGCACCACCACGAAGCCGCCCGACGGTACCTCCAGGCTCGGCACAGGAGTCACGTACTCAGGACTGATCAAGCCGCCTTGCTCGGGGGCGTCATATGCGGCGACGTGCACCTCGACCACACTCTCCGCCGACGTGGGTGACACGGTCACCGGGTAGGGGCGGGGGTTGTGGAGCACGACGCTCGCCCAGGCCCCTGACTCTGTATCCCACGCCGTCCAGGTATCTTCTTGGCCGTCGGCTGCGCCTGGCACCGTTTGCGCCACGAACTCGGGGCCCTGCCAGGACACGCCGGTCAGGGTGAGCGACGGGTTGAAGCCCGCGAGCAGCCAGGCGGCGACGAGAGCGGTGAGCACTACGCCGACGCCCCAGAGCACGATCGACAAAGCCCGGCTTGACCTCACTTTGGCGGCGGCGACGTCGCTGGTCGCCGAGGGCATGGTGCCAGGGGCGCCTACTCGCAGGGGAGGCGGCGGAACGGTCATGATCGCATCGTAGTGATGAGAGTGCCGCGAAGGCGCGGCGAACGTTAAGACTGCGCGAACGTCAATAGATCGGCCAGGTCATCCGGGTCCCGGTCGGCACGCCGCAACGCGGCCAAGTAGGCGGCGCGGTCTGGCCCGGCGCCGTTCAAGTTCGCGCCGCCCCAGGTAAACGGCGGCAGCCCGAAGCCCCGAGCGAGCAGGTCGGCGAAGAGCCTGGCGTGACGACCGTTCCCGTTGGGGAACGGGTGGATCGCGACCATCGGGTGATGAACGCGAATGCACGCCACTTCCGGTGTGATCCACGTGGCGTCAGGGGCGACCCAGTAGCGCGCATTGTCTACGAGGTCGTGAACGGCCACCGGGATCCGCACTGGATCCACACCGATGTTGCGTTCGGACGTGCGGTACGTGCCGGCCCAGCGCCACACGGTGCCGTACATCTGCCGGTGGAGCTGCCGCACGAACGGCTCGCTCAGGATGGTCTCCACGGTGCGGGTCGCGGGGGATCGGTTGGCCCAGGTGCGGGCCGCCGCGATGCCGACTTGCTCCACCAGGTTGAGATCCGCCCGTGTGGCGACGAAGGTGGGGATGAGGCCCGCGGCCTCAGCATCGTCGATGGGGGTCGCGCCGTCGGGCAGGGATCCGTTCACTGCTCGGTCACTGCCTACTTTTCGGTTCGCCATAGGCCGCGCGAGTCGATCAGTTCGGCGATGCGGTCCTCGACCAGGCTCTGCGTGGTCTGGCTGTCCACCGTCTGGTTCTCGAGCGCCATGGTGGTGGCGACGGGGTTCAGTTCGGCGCGGGCCACGGCCTCGGCCTGGCGCCGCATCTGCTGCTCCAGGGGCACCCTCGGCACGAGGGCGTAGACCACGTCGCAGCCGAGGGCGTCGGCGGTGCGGCTCAAGGTGTCCAGGCCGATGGTGCCGGCGCGTTCGCTGGCCTCGAGCTTGCTGATCGCCATGCTGGTGACGCCTAGGCGTGCGGCCATGTCACGGGTCGACATGCCCAGGGCATCACGCACCGCGCGGAGCCAGCCAGCCTGCGGGCGCGCGAAAACTTCCGAGGACACCGTCTGCAGAAGAGCGGTGCGCTGGTCGATTTGGCGGCGAGCCACGCGTTGCATTTGCATACCTACACGTTAACACTGGCGCCATGTTTTGCATACCTAGCGGTATCAACTATGGTGTTGTGCGCATAACTCTACGTATGCATGTGCGGTCAAAGCCGGCTTCGGGCCCAGGGCCGGCTCGGCAACGCCGGCGTCCTGGCCGCCAACTACTCCTCGACGGACCCGCCGCCGCCGAGGGCCGTGCAATCAACGTCGGCCGTGAGGTGGTCTTGCAGGTAATCGCCGATGCCCATGTCGCCCACGACAGTCGCGGCGATGTCGGCCCAGTGGTCGCGACCCGCGAAGACGGGATGGCCGGCCTCGCCGTCGTAGTGCGCGCGGGCGAGCGTGCCGCGCGGATCGTCCGCGGCGGCCTCGAGGACGTGACGGCCGGCAGCGGCCGTCTGCTCGGGCAGGTTCACTAGCGTGAGGAGCACGGCATCGGAGCTCGACGTGGCCGCGGCGGCAAGGCCCACGCGCAGTGCCGCGGCCTGCCCGTCCTGCCAGTCCGACGCCACCACCGGTAGCGCGCCATGGGGCACGAGGCGAATTGCCGCGTCGGCGCCCGCTCCCAACACCACGATGACCTCGCGGCACCCCGCGTCGCGCAGCGCGGTGCAGGCGACCTCGAGCCAGGGCGTGCCGTCGTCGGTCCGGCGGAGGGCGAAAGGGCCGCCCGCGCCGCTCGGCTCTGCTGCGGCAAGTACGAGACCAGTGACATCCATGCGATCCAGTTTACGGACGACGTGGCGCGCTTGTCTCGTGACAGCGGCTGAATGGGCCTACGGCTGCGGGGTCCACACCCGCGGACGGCCCGTGCGCTGGTCGGACTCGGTTCGCCGCGTCACAATGATGTGGTGCCCACGACGAATGCTGGCGAAGGTAGCGCGGACGCGGCCCTTGCTGCGATCCCGCCTCCGTCTGGCGGGCCATCCTCGCGCCGCGTCGTGGCGACGACGTCGATGGCAGTGGGCGTGACGTTGGCGGTCGTGGCCTTGGCAGCGGGCATGGTTTTGGCCGGGGTGTGGTGGCCCTTGGGCGGGAGCGACTGGTGGCATCGGGATGAGTTGCGTCACGCGCTAGAGGACAAGTACAGGGGCGACCCACAGGCGTTCGACGACGCCACCGACGTCGTGGCAACGTACGTGGCTCAGCATCCAGGGGCGGATTGGATCTCGGTGGACGGGAGCAGCGTCTGTGTCAGCGACCCCCCTGAGAATGCTTGGAAGTGCGACGATCTCACCGACGAGGAAAGCGCGGTGCTGACCGCCATAACGGTAGACAAGCCATATGCGGGGACCGGTCTGTCTTGGGAGGAAGGATTCGGCGACCTGGTGTTCGTCAACCTCCATCATGAGACGCGTGAGGGTGGCGTTCTGGTGCATGACCTCGGTGGGGGTGACCTGCTCGGGTTCGTCGACGACAGTGGGTTCAAGTGCGTCAAGATGCTCGCCGACGGATGGTGCTCAATGGTGCGGCAGTAGGCAGAGCCGATTGGCCGCGCCTCGGCTATTCTCGCCACGTGCTACCACTGAGACTCGCGAAGGAAAGGCCATGATGAACCGCATTGCCGCCGTACTCATCATGGTGCTCGGCGCCGTGGCCGCAGGAGTGTCGATCACGCACGGCTACATCCTGGGTGTGGTCGCCGACCGGCCTGAGTCTGATGGCGCCTTCCAGGGCGTCGAACTAGAGACGCTCACCTTGACCGGCGCCCTCGGCGTATTGGCCGGCGTGGTCCTCATGGTGATGGGTCTGGTGTCTTTGCTGATTGCTCGCAACAGCCGGCCTAGCTAGTTCAGGGCGGTCTACCTGTGTCGATGTTGTAAGACGGCGAAAAAGGGGCCGAGCGCCTCTTCAGCGCCCAGCCCCTTTCGCAGTGCAGACGGTTACTTGCGGTTCGCCTTGTAGTACGCGATGAGCGCCTGGGTAGAGGCGTCCTGTGCGGCCAGTGCGGCCTCGTCGCCCTCGACGGCGGGAGCGATCTGGAGGGCGAGCTGCTTGCCCAGCTCCACGCCCCACTGGTCAAAGGAGTTGATGCCCCAGATGATGCCCTGCGTGAACGTGATGTGTTCGTACAGCGCGACCAGCTGGCCCACCACCTGCGGGGTGAGTGAGCTCGCGAAGATCGACGTGGTGGGCTTGTTGCCCGCGAACGTGCGGGCAGCGACCAGCGCGCCCGTGGTGCCCTCGGCCTCGACCTCGGCGGCGGTCTTGCCGAATGCGAGGGCCTTGGTCTGCGCCAGGAAGTTCGCCAGGAACAGCGCGTGCACGTCCTGGCCGCCATCCTCGAGCGGGTAGGCGGGGTTGACCACGGCGATAAAGTCGGCCGGGATCAGGCGCGTGCCCTGGTGGATCAGCTGGTAGAACGCGTGCTGACCATTGGTGCCAGGCTCGCCCCAGAAGATCTCGCCGGTCTCGGTGGTGACGGGAGTGCCGTCCCAGCGCACCGACTTGCCATTGGACTCCATGGTGAGCTGCTGCAGGTACGCGGCGAAGCGGCTGAGCTGCTGCGCATAGGGCAGCACCGCGTGCGACTGCGAGCCCAGGAAGTTGACGTACCAGACGTTGAGCAGGCCCATGAGGACGGGCACGTTCTTCTCGAACGGGGTGTTCGCCACGTGCTCGTCAACGGTGTGGAAGCCGTCCAGCAGGTCCCCGAACACGTCCGGGCCCAGCGAGATCGACAGCGACAGGCCGATGGCCGAGCCGACCGAGTAACGGCCGCCCACCCAGTCCCAGAAGCCGAACGCGTTGACCGGGTCGATGCCGAACGCGGCGACCTTGTCGAGCGCGGTCGAGACGGCCACGAAGTGGTGTGCGACGGCGTCGGTCTTGGAGGCCTCGTCGCCGGAGATGGCGCCTGCCTCGGTGAGGGCGGCCCACATCCAGTCGCGCGCCAGGCGGGCGTTGGTGAGGGTCTCGAGCGTGGTGAAAGTCTTGGACGCGACGATGAACAGCGTGGTCTCGGGGTCGAGGCCCGCGGTCTTCTGCGCGATGTCCGTGGGGTCGATGTTGGACACGAAACGTGCGGTGATATCGGCGTCGGCGTACGGCTTGAGGGCCTCGTAGACCATCACGGGGCCCAGGTCCGAGCCGCCGATGCCGATGTTGACGATCGTCTCCACCTTCTTGCCGGTGACGCCCTTCCAGTCGCCCGTGCGCACGCGCTCGGCGAAGGCCGACACTTGGGCGAGGACGGCCTGAACGTCGGCGTCGATGTCCTGGCCGTCGACCACAAGCTTGGGGGAGGCGCCCGCGGGGCGGCGCAGCGCGGTGTGCAGCACGGCGCGGTTCTCGGTGGTGTTGATGTGTTCGCCGGCGAGCATCGCTGCGTAGCGCTCGGCCACGCCCGTCTGCTCGGCGAGCTTCACCAGGCTGGCGAGGATCTCGTCGGTGACGAGGTTCTTCGACAGGTCGACATGGAGGTCGCCGAGCGGCAAGCTCATGCGCTCCACGCGGCCGGCGTCGGCGGCAAACCAGCCACGCAGGTCGGGCGTAAAGGCGGACTTGTGGGCCTCAAGCTCGGCCCAGGCGGAAGTGGTCGTGGCGTCTATGGGTGCATTCACGGACACCAGCGTAATGCCGCCACAGGGGTGTGTCACCGGGACCGTGGGCACCGCGGGTCTACGGGGTCTACGGGGTCTACGGGGTCTACGGGGTCCACGGGTGCCGCGGGTTGGGGGTGCGGGCGCGGCCAGCGCGGGAGCATTCTCGTTTCACGTATTTCAACGTGGGCTAAAACGCCCGATTCGAAGTGTGCCGCCCGACGCGGTGGGCGGCGCGCCGGGGTGCGGCCCGCTCCTACTGAGGGCCGACGTGCAGGACCGTGAGCACCGGGGCGCCTGTGTCGTCGGACGCGGCGAGGTCGATCGAGGCGACGATCGCCCAGTCGTGGTCGCCGGCGGGGTCGTCGAGAACCTGGCGCACCAGCCACGTGCCGTCGGGCAGGGTGCCGTCCGGAGTGGCGGCGAGGGCCGCACGCGCGCCACCGCCATCGTGGTTGCGTCCGGGCTCCACAAACGTCACGAGCGCGGCCGAGCGCGCGTCCGGGCCGATGCCGATCGCGTGGTCGCCTTGCGCCTCGAACAGGGGATCGAGGGCCTCGCGCCATGCGACGCCACCCCATCCTGAGGACGTGTCGAGTTCGCCAAGGGCGGGGTAGTTCTCGCGTGACGCGAGCTCCACGCGGCGGAACATCATGTTGCGCACGAGGCGGCGCAGCATGGTCGGGTTGCCGGACATCGGGCGGGGAGGTGCGGGAGGGGCGCTCGCGGCGGCCGAGGCGGGACCCGCATCGTCGGCGACAGGAGCATCGGGGTTCATGAGGTGTTCCCACTCGTCCAACAGGGAGGAGTCGGTCGCGCGCACTAGCTCGCCCAGCCACGTCGTGATCGCCAGAACCTCGTCCGTGCGGTGATCCTCGGGCACGGTCTGCCGCAGCGCGCGGTAGGCCTCCGCCAAATACCTCAGCACCACACCCTCGGTGCGCTCAAGGCCGTAGACCGAGACGAGCTCGCCAAACGTCATGGCCTTCTCGAGCATGTCGCGCACCACGGACTTGGGTGAGAGCTCAGCGTCGAGAACCCACGGGTTGGTGCGGCGGTAGGTGACGAACGCGGGCTCGAGTAGGTCGGCCAGCGGTTTGGGCCACGTGACCTCTTCAAGCAACTCCATGCGGGCGTCGTACTCGATTCCGTCGGACTTCATCGCACCGATCGCATCGCCGCGCGCCTGATGCTGCTGTGCCATGAGGATCTGGCGCGGGTCCGACAGGGTCGACTCGATCACGGAGACCACATCGAGCGCATGGTCGAGCGCGTCGACGTTGAGCAGGTCCATCGCGGCCAGCGCGAAGGGGGACAGTGGCTGGTTGAGCGCGAAGCCGCGCGGCACGTCGACGGTAAGGCGCAAGGACGGGCGCTCCCCGCGGGGGTGAGTCGCATCGGGCACCCTGATGCGCTCGACCACGCCAGCGATTCGCAGCGACCGCGCGATCCTGAGCGCCTGGCGCACATGCGCGGACCTCTGGGCGGGGGTGTCGTGCACTGCGGCGAGCAGGTCGCGCATCGCGAGCACTGGGTCTTGAGCCTCGCGGTCCAGCCATGGGTTGGGGATGCCGCGCGACAGGATGTTGAGCACCATCGCGTGCGTGACCGCGAAGCGGCTAGTGAGCGCCTCGGGGGGTGCGTCGCGGAGGCGCTCGAACGTCGCATCGGTCCAGTTCACGGCGCCCGTGGGGGCGCTCTTGCGCACGATCCTCTTGCGCGCCTTCGGGTCGTCGCCCGCCTTGGTGAGCGCCTTGCGATTTGCGATGACGTGCTCGGGCGCCATGACGATCACGTCGCCCTCGGTGTCGAAGCCCGCCCGCCCCGCGCGGCCCGCGATCTGGTGGAACTCGCGCGCGCTGAGGTGGCGCATGCGCTCGCCGTCGTACTTGACTAGCGATGTGAACAGCACCGTGCGGATCGGCACGTTGATGCCCACGCCCAGCGTGTCAGTGCCACACACCACCTTGAGGAGGCCCTGCTGCGTGAGGCGCTCGACCACGCGCCGGTACTTGGGGAGCATGCCTGCGTGGTGCACGCCGATGCCAGCCCGCAAGAACTTGCTGAGCGTCTTGCCAAAGCCGGTGCCAAAGTTGGTGTCGCCCAGCGCATCGACGATGCGCACCCGCTCCTCCTTGGACGCGACCTTGGTGCTGAGCAGTGCCTGCGCCCGGTCGACGGCGTCCTTCTGGGTGAAGTGCACCACGTAGACGGGGGCGTGGCCGGTCTGGACCAGCCGCTCGATCACCTCGGGCAGGGGCTCGATCACGTATTCAAAGGTGAGCGGCACGGGGCGCTCGGTCGTGGTGACCTGGGCGATCGCGCGGGGGCTGCGGCGCTGAAGATCCTCGACCAGCCAGTCGGTGTCGCCCAGCGTGGCCGACATGAGCACGAACTGCGCGTTCGGCAGCTCGAGCAGCGGCACCTGCCACGCCCACCCGCGCTGCGGATCTGCATAAAAGTGGAACTCATCCATCACGACCAGCGACGCGTCTGTCGCGGCGCCGTCGCGCAGCGCGAGGTTTGCGAGGATCTCGGCCGTACAGCAGATGATCGGGGCATCCGGGTTGACGGCCGAATCGCCGGTCATCATGCCCACGTTTGCCGTGCCGAACAGCTCGATCAACGCGAAGAACTTCTCGCTCACGAGCGCCTTGAGCGGCGCCGTGTAATAGGTGCGCCCTCCTGTGCCCGCCCGATAGGCCGCGAGGGCCGCGAAGTGCGCGCCCGTGGCGACCAGCGACTTGCCGGAGCCTGTGGGTGTCGCGAGGATCACGTGGCTCCCGGAGACGATCTCGATGAGCGCCTCGTCCTGATGCGGGTACAGGGCCAGGCCCTGTCCCTCAGCCCAGCCGGAGAACGCCTCATAGAGGGCGTCCGGATCGGGGCTTGCTCCGTCAGCGGCGTCGGCCAATCGGTCGACCAGGCGGTCGAGAGGGCGGTCGACTGGGACTGCGGCGGAGGAAGTCATCGGTGTCATTGTCTCGCCCATGCGCGTGTGGTGCGACCACTCGCCGCGCGGGCGAAGCGTCGGCCGAATGCACAAAACCCCGCCGAGGTGAGTTCCTCAACGGGGTTTCGTGGGCTGCCGGTCTGCGCATGGGCGCGACACGGCGGGCTAGGCGATGTCGTAGACGGTGGTCGCCTCGTTGGCGGACCTGATCTCGGCCTGGATCTTCTCGGGGAGGTACGAGAAGCGGTTGTTCTCGTTCTTCAAAGAAAACGCTGACAGGAACTTGGTGAACATGGGGCTCTCCTTGGTGTTGGTGGTGATGGGGCGCACCGGGAGCCTGAACGTGAAGTCCGGGCTACCGGGGCCCCACGTTGGGATAAAAAAACTCGCCATGGCCGTTGCGTTAAGCGACGTTGCCATAGCGAGTGTGTGTCTAAAAGACTGTTCGTACGTGTGCGTCAACGGTGGGGACCGCCGGTGTATTCCAGCGGGGCCCCGTAGCTGTCGCGGGTAGCGGACTACTTGATGTCGTAGACCGAGGTTGCTTCGTTGGCGGACCTGATCTCGGCCTGGATCGACTCGGGAAGGTTCGAGAAGCGGGCGGCGTCGTTCTTGGATACGAACGATGCGAGGAACTTGGTGAACATGGGGCTCTCCTTGTGATGGTGTGGTGCACCGGGAGCCTGAACGTGGAAGCCGGGCTACCGGGGCCCCACGTTGGGATCAAAAAAACTCGTCATGGCCGGCTACTTGAGCGACGGTGCCACAACGAGTTACAAGGATCAGATTAGCACTAGTGATCAGGGATGTCACGAACCCTTGCCACCACGAGGCCCCTCTGTGAGGACCAGAACCGGTTCAGCATTTCGCGCAATTCGGGGGCCGATGCGTCCGCTCCGAAGACATCGGTGCCGGGTTCGAACATGATCCCGTTCGCGAGTGGTCCCGCGGAGATAGGGTCGAAGCCGAGCGCGTTTACCAGGAACGATGCTTGGGCGACGTCGGCCGGATCGTCACCCGCGATGGCCAAGGCGCGGCGCTCGGGATCGCCCTTGGGTCGTGCCAAGTTCTCCAGTTCCCAGAGGCTGGCGTGGTTCAAGGATTTCACTACGCGCGAATCCTTGAGAAAGGCCCGGACGGTCTCCGAAGTCGACGTCAGCGGGTCCGCGAATTCGGGGCGCAGGCCGTCGAGCTCCCACCAATAGTTCATGGTGTCGATCACGAGCTTGCCCTTGAGGGCCTCGGCCGGGAGCATGCGGAACTTGGGCAGCGGGATGGCGAGGATGACGATGTCGGCACGGCTGGCCGCCTCGCCCGCGGTGGTGGCGATGGCTCCGGGGGCCTCGGTGGCGAGACCGGTGGCGATGCTCTCGGGTGCCGCGGATCCGGCGATGAGGACCTCGAGGCCCGCGTCGCGCGCGAGGCGTGCCAACACGGTGCCCACGCGACCCGCGCCCAGGATGCCGACGGTCCCGATCAACTGTGACGCCATTGCTTCATCGTAGGCGGGTACGGCTCGTGCCCCATCCTTGACCAGTGGCGCCCTGTGAGTACATGAGTGCAGAAATCTGATGGAGCTGAGCACTCATGTACTCACAGCGTGCAGCGAGGGTGCTCGTGCAGCGCGCGGCGCGGGGCCCCAGTGCTAGTCCAGCGGCGGCGCGACCGCCTTCTGGCCCTGCACGTACACAGACGCGATCGCGGGCTGGCGCAGGCCGATCAGCAGGTTGAAGAGCTCCTCGAGCGTGGCCTGAGCCTCGCTTTCGGCGCGGATACCCATATTGAGCGTGGCCGCGAGCGGCTCCCACAACGCTGTGTCGATCAGCAGGAAGTCCGCGTCCTTGCCCACGTCCAGGTTGCCAAACGCGTGCTCCATGTCGAGCGCCCGTGCGCCAGCGAGTGTGGCAGTGAACAGGAGCTCCGCGGGGTGCAGCGCGAGCCCCGCCTCGCCCTCCTCAGAGATGTGGACCTTGTAACAGTCGCCCGCCACGCGCGAGATGAGCCACTCGTCGCCCGCGCCCACATCCGTGCCCAGCGCGACGTTCACGCCAAAGTCGGTGGTGCGCGCCCACGGCATGGTGCCCGAGCCCAGGAACAGCTGCGACGTGGGGCAATGCGCGATCGACGTGCCAGTCTCCGCCATGCGTTCCAGCTCCGAGTCCTGGCAGTGGACGCCGTGCGCGAGCACCGAACGCCGGCCAAGGAGCGAGTGTCCGCCCACCTTGGAGCCTGCCAGGAACTTGCCGTCGTAGGTGTCGAGGTAGTTGCTCACCTCGTAGGAGCCCAGCACTGCCGCGATCTCGCCGTCTCCGGGCCGGTTGTCCTCGTTGAGGTGGCTGTGGAAGTACACGCCCTTGCCGCGCACGCCCTCATAGAGCTCGCCCATGGCCGCGAGCGTCTCGCGCGTGACCGAGAGCGAGAAGCGCGGTACCACCGCGACCTGCAGCTTTGCGGTGCGGGAGTCTCCGGTGTCGATCGCGTGCCAGCGGTCGATCTCGTCGGCCACCAATTCGATGGCGCGGCTCTCGCTGGTGAGCAGCGCCTGCGCCGCGGCGGGTCCCACGGTCTGCACGCCGCGGCCCGAGACGATGCGCAGCCCGGCCTCGCGCGTGGTCCTGTAGAGCGCATCCTGTGCCACGGGGAACGCGCTGCCGAACACCATGGCCGCGGTAGTCCCCGCCGCGATCCGGCGGCGAGTGAAGTAGCGCGCCGCGCGGTCTGCAAAGAGGGGGTCCGCAAACTGTCCCTCGGTGGGGAAGATGCAGTGGTCGAGCCATTCGAGCAACTGGCCGCCGCCGTGAGCCGCGGTGGCGTAGCTCTGCGGAAAGTGGATGTGAGTGTCCACGAATCCGGGCAGGAGGTAATCGGTCCGGGTGGCGGGCGCGTGGGCGAACCGGGCGGGAAGCGAGGCGAACGGCCCAAGCCATGCGACCTTGCCGTCGTCGCCCACCACGAGCGCGCCGTCAGGGAGCGAGACCAGGTGCTCGGCCGCGTCGGCCAGCGTGGGGGAGCCAGTGATGTGGAAGACGTGACCCCTATAGACGGCGGGCATCACACGAGTCCGGAGTAGGCCTGCCAGGCGGGGCCGGCGTCGGGGGCGTCGTCCGTGGTGACGGAGGCCTGGATGAGTCCGTAGGGACGGTCGTCCGCGTGGAAGACCTCGTTGTTGTTGTTGATGCCAAAGCGCTGCAGGTCGTACTGGAAGTGGTGCTTATTGGGCGCGCTCATGCGCACCTCGACCAGTTCCGGGACGGCGACAATCGCGGCCTTGCCCATCTCAAACAGCGTCTGCTGCAGGGCGAGCGAGTGGTGACTCGCGAAGGTCTCCACCATGGCCGACTTGATGGCGGCGTAGGCGGCGTCGAAGTCGTAGGTGTCCACATCGACCGCGCCAAAGCGCCATGATGCGGTAAGCGCGGTCGCCATGATGCGGTCCGACGTGGGCTCCAGGATCGTGTACTCGTCCTTGAGGAAGCCGTGGAACTCGCTCCCTCCGGACTTGAGCACCACCAGGTCCTTGAGGCCGCCCGTGATCCACACGGAGCGGTCCTCTCCCGCGCCGCGCACCGTCACCGACATCGTGCGCACCTCCTGGCCGTTGCGCACCCACGTGTGATCGTGCTCGGCGCCCGCCACGGAAATGCGGTCCCACGCGAACTCCTCGAGCTCGATGCGGGCCTCCGCGATGGGCTCGACGTCTCCCACAAAGTGGGTGGCAAGGGCATACGCGTAGCGCTCGAGCGAGGCGAGCCCCACGGTTTTGGCGAACGCGTACGCGGTCTGCTTTTGAGTGTCAGTGGGCAGCACGCTGCCCTGGTCTCCCGTGAGGTGAGCGGCATCGAACGCGCCGCGCATGCAGGTGGAGACGTTGACGTCGCGGATCTCGTGGCGGGGGGTGTCTCGCACGATGCGGACGATGCGGTTTTCGGCCTTGCCGTACTGGTGGTCGCCGAGGATGATCGCCATGATGTTGGGTCCTTCGTTGGTGCGGCGCGAGGGGTCGCGCAAGGGCCTAGGGGCAGGCCGTCTGCTTCAATCCTCGCGCCCCGAATAGGCCGAACCCGCCGATTCCACTGAACGTTCGCAGATGTTTACAGGCTCGAAACAGCAGCCCGCCTAGCGGTGGGTCAGGAGCTTGCCTACGGGAGACCCTGACTCGGAAATCGGCTCCGCGCCCTCGCCATGGACCAGCACGCCGCCCACCCATGTGGCACGCGCCCGGCCCATGAGAACATGGCCGTCGAACGCGCTCACGCGGTTGCGGTGCGTGAGGTCCGCGGCGTCGATCACTCGCTCCTCCTGGGGAGCAAAGGCGACGAGGTCCGCATCGGCGCCCACACGAATCGCACCCTTAGACGCAAGCCCCGCCCACGCGGCGGTGGCGGACGACATCCAGCGCACCACATCGGCGAGCGAATGCCTGCGCTCCTTCGCCCCCGTCCACACGGCGGGAAGGCTCACCTCGAGGCCGGCGATCCCGCCCCATGCCTCGCCAAAGTCGCCGTCACCCGCGAACTTGAGCGCGACCGTCGAGGGGGAGTGGTCCGAGGCCACAAAGTCGATCGTGCCGTCGGCGAGGGCCTCCCACAGGGCCTCGCGGTTGGCCTCCGAGCGGATCGGCGGGCAGCACTTGTATTGCGTCGCGCCGTCGGGGATGAGCGCGGCGTCGAAGGTCAGGTAATGCGGGCAGGTCTCGACCGTGAGCGGCAGGCCCTCGGCCTTGGCCGCGCGGATCATCGGGAGAGCCTCCGCCGACGACAGGTGCAGGATGTGCACCCGCGTGCCGGCCTTGCGCATCCCGTCGATCACGTGCTCGATCGCCGTGGTCTCCGCGACGTGGGGCCTGCTCGCCTCGAACGCCGCGTAGTCGGTGCCAGGCGTGGCCTTGTCGTGGATCGCCCAGGGGTCCTCGGCGTGCACGATCAGGAGGCCGTCGAACTCTGCGATCTCGGTGAGTGCCCGCTTGAGCATCTTCTTGTTGAGGTGGGGGAACTCTTCCACTCCGGACGGCGCCAGGAACGCCTTGAAGCCGAATACGCCCAGGTCGTGTAGCTCGCGCAGGTGACCCAGGCTCGCCGGGGTGGCGCCGCCCCAGAAGCCCACGTTGACGCGGAGCCACTTGGCGGCCGTCTCGCGCTTGAGGGCGAGGGCCTCGGGCGTGGTGGTGGGCGGCTTCGCGTTAAGCGGCATGTCGATGAACGTGGTGACGCCCCCCGCGGCCGCGGCGCGAGTCGCCGTCGAGAAGCCCTCCCAGTGCGTGCGGCCGGGCTCGTTCACATGCACGTGCGTGTCCACGATTCCGGGGATGAGGACCTCGTCGTCGCCCAGTGTGGTCTCGGAGGCCGTGTCCCAGGGCGCGTCGGCGTGGCCGATCCCTACGATGGCTCCGCCAGCGACGGCCACGGACGCGGGACGTTCCTCTCCGGCGATCAGGACTCGCTGGGCGCGGATCACAAGTTCAACCTCAGGCATGCGTGATTCTCCGTCCTACACTGGCAGCCACCATCGGTAGAAAGGGCAGCCCGTGTTCGATATCGCCCGCGAGGTTCTCGACGAGCTTGGCGCGGGTCGCGCCGTGGGTGTGGTGGTCGTGACGTCCGTGTTTGGATCCGCACCGCGTGCCGTGGGGAGCGCGATGGCCGTGACCGGTGAGGGCAAGGCTATCGGCTCGATCTCCGGTGGATGCGTCGAGGCCGAGGCCTACGAATTGGCCCGCGAGTCGCTGGCCACAGGGGAGCGCGTCACCACGCTCCTGGGCGGGCCGGATGACCCCTTCGCGGCGGGGCTGAGCTGCGGCGGCACCCTCGCGGTGGTCGCGTCCAGGCTGGGGGCCGGAGACGCGGCCGACGCCGACGTAGTGCGCGCTCTTGAAGCATCCCTTGGCGACGGCGAGGTCTCGCTGCGGATCGATGCCGACGACGAGGTGTTCACCCTGGTCAGGCCCAGAATTCCTCGCATGATCGTGGTGGGCGCTGTGGACTTTTCGGGGGCCCTCGCCGATGCTGCGCGGCTGCTCGACTACCGCGTCACCGTGGTGGACCCGCGTCCCGTCTTCGCGACTCCGGAACGGTTTCCCTCCGCCGCGGACGTGGTCGTGGCCTGGCCTGACGCATTCCTTCGCGGCGTGGCCGAGGTTGATCCGCTCGGGGCGGCCGACGCCGTGTGCGTGCTCACCCACCAGGAGAGGCTCGACGTTCCGGCCCTCACCGAGGCGCTCGCGACCGACGCGGGCTACGTGGGGGCGATGGGGTCGCGCGGCACTCACGAGCGCAGGCTCGCGGCGCTGGTCGAGGCGGGGGTGGGCGCGGACGCGCTCGCGAGGCTGCGCAGCCCCATCGGGCTGGACCTGGGTGGGTCCAGTCCTGCCGAGACGGCTGCGGCCATCGTCGCCGAGATCGTTTCCCTGCGTCACGGCGCGACAGGGGTTCCGCTGGTGCGCACCTCGGGGCCCATCCACGGCATTCACTGACCGACGCCGGCGTTGATGGCGACGCCGACGGTGGTGTCGATGGCTACGTCGGGCGTGGGGTCGTTCGCGGCGTCGTTCACACCCGTGCCTGCAGCCACGCCCGTGCCCGACGCGAGCCGCCAGACCCTGTCGCGAGACATCGGCAACTCGTAGGGGCGCGTTCCGATCGCACGCCTCACCGCGTTCGCGATCGCGGGCGCGACGGGGTTGTAGGGGGACTCGCTCATGGACTTGGCGCCGTAAGGCCCTAGGTCGTCGGAGGTCTTGGCGAACAGGACCTCGGTGAACGGGATGTCGCCTATCTGCGGCACGCGGTAGGTGCGGAAGCCGTTGATCGTGGTGGCGCCCTCGTGGTCGATCGGGACCTCTTCATAGAGCGCCGAGCCGATCGCCTGGGCGACGCCGCCCTCGATCTGCCCGCGACACTGAGCCGGGTTGAGGACGGTGCCAGCATCGGCCGCCTGGACGGATTGCAGGATGCGCACCGCGCCCGTCTGTGGGTTCACCGCGACCCGCACCGCGTGGACGTTGAAAGCGAGCGATCTGAGCGCGCCATCGGCGGTGCCCTCGACGCGCGCGATGCCGTCCGTGACCAACTCGTGGGGGAGGGCCGCGAGTAGTTCGGGGAAGCCGATGCGTGCGCCGGGAGCGGATGCGTCGGGCGCCGCGCGGAAGGCCCCCGCGGCGTCGAGCGTCCAGTCGGCGTCGTCGCTCGTGGCTGCGTCTGCACCCGCGTCACGGGCCGCGCCAATGCCTCTGGCCGCATCCAGAAGATGCGCGCGCAGCTCGAGAACCGCGGCATGAAGCGCCTTGCCCGCGACCGTGATGCCCGTCGAGCCGAACGCTCCCGTGTCGTAACGCACCGCGTCGGTGTCTGAGGTGCGCAGCCGCACTAAGGAGGGGGCGGTCCCCAGGGCCTCCGCGGCGATTTGCGTGAGCACGGTGTGAGTGCCGTTGCCAAACTCGGCAGTACCTGCGGCGACCTTGTAGATGCCGTCGGCGCCCACGGAAACCGTGGCGACCGAGTGATGCCCGCGCGGGGGAATCGTCGCGATCATGCCCACCGCCATGCCCTCGCCCACGCTCCAGCCAGCGGGGGCGTCTGCCGCATGTGCGTCGGCGCCTGTACTGAACCCGCGAGCGAGCGCGTCGTGCGCCAGGTCGAGGCACTGGTCGAGGCCGTAGCTTGCAAGGTAGAGGTCGTCATGAGGTTCGAGCGACGTGACCGCGAGGGGGTCGCCGGGGCGCACGGCATTGCGGCGGCGCAGCTCGAAGGGGTCGATGTCGAGCGTGACGGCGAGCTCGTCCATCGCTGACTCGATTGCGAACATGACCTGTCCCAGGCCGTAGCCACGGAACGCGCCCGATGGCAGCGTGTTGGTGTAGACGGCCTGCGCATTGAGCCGTTTAGCAGGGGAGTTGTACACTGCGATGGTCTCGGAGCAGCCGTGGAAGAGCACGCCGATTGCGTGATTGCCGTAGGCCCCGGTGTTGGACAACACGTCCACATCCATGGCCGTGAGGCGGCCATCGGCATCTGCGCCCAGGGTGACGCCCACGCGCATCGGGTGACGTGTCGCGGTGCGGTGAAACTCCTCGAAGCGGGTCATCTCGTACGTCACGGGCCGCCCCGTGGCAAGCACCGCCAGCCCGACGATGTCCTCGGTGAACATCTCCTGCTTGCCGCCAAAGCCGCCACCCACGCGCGCAGTGAACACCCGCACCTGGTCCTGCCGCATTCCAAGGATCAGCGCGAGCTCGTCGCGCACCAGGAAAGGCACCTGCGAACTGGTGCGCACGGTCAGCCTGCCGTCTTCGTCCAGCCAGCCCACGCTTCCATGGGTCTCGAGCTGGGCGTGTGCGACGCGGCCGTTCCTCCAGGTTCCGGAGACGGTCGCGGCGGATGCGGCGAGGGCCGCGTCCACGTCTCCGTAGCCGTCCTTCCACTCCGCGACCACGTTGCGGGCAGCGTTGGCAACGCCGTCGGCGGGGGTCCTGTCGGGGTGGATCACGGGTGCGGTTCCCGAACGGGCAACCTCGGGGTCGAACACCGCGTCCAAGAGCTCGTACTCGACACGGAGCGCCGCCACGCCGGCCTCGGCGATCGCTGCGGTGGTCGCGACGACGGCCGCGACGCGCTGGCCCTTGAACCGCGCGGTGGTGTCCAAGATGTGTGAGTCCAGGGGGTCGTCCGTGCGGTGTTCGTGCCTGGCGGTCGAGAACAACATGCCAGGGTCGTTCGCGTGAGTCAATACTGTCTCGACGCCATCGATTGCGAGCGCCGCCGCCGTGTCGATCGAGACGATGCGCGCATGGGCGTGGGGCGAGCCGAGCACCTTGAGGTGCAGGGTGCCACCCACGGGTTCATCGAACGTGAAGGGTTCACGGCCGCGCACGATGCGCTCGGCCGCAGGTGGGCGCTCGGAGGTTCCGATCGCGCGGGTGGGGTTGTGCCCCGCCGCTGCGACTCCGCCTGGTGCCACGACTCCGGCTGCTGCCACCTCTGCCGTCTCTGCCGCCTCGGAGTTCCTGTGGGCAACTGAGGTACCCGATGTGGAGCTCGCTGGCATCCTGTGGGCAGCTGAGGTACCCGACACGATTGGTAGACCCTGCTGGACACCCGACTCGGCGGCGCGGTCGCGGTCGCTTGGTGGATCGAGCGGTGGCTCGGCGGTGGGAGTGGATACGGTCGCTGCTTGGGTACCTGACGTGCCCACAGGACCCGAAGTAGGCGGCACACGGGTACCTGACGTGCCCACACCGCAGATGCCGGGGCATCCACTGCCAGTACCGTCGCCAGCACCGTCGCTAGCACCGCCGCCGCCACATCCGCGCACCGCATGCTCGACGGCCTCCTTGATGGGCCTGTACCCCGTGCACCTGCACAGGTTTCCCTTGAGTCGCTTGTCGAGGTCGGGGAGGTCGTCCTCGCCCAGCGTGGAGGCGGTGACCACCATGCCGGGCGTGCAGAATCCGCACTGGAATGCGAAGTGGGACGCAAATGCCTCTTGAACAGGGTGGAGTTCGCCCTCGGGGGCAAGCCCCTTCGCAGTGGTGATGGCTTTGCCCTCCGCGCGGACCGCCGGATACAGGCATGAGTGCACGGGCGTGCCGTCCACCAGCACGGTGCACGCCCCGCAGTCTCCCGAGTCGCACCCCTTCTTGACCTCGGTGTTGCCGGCCTCCCTCAGGTAGGTGCGCAGGCACTGGCCTGCGGCGGGGGAGCCCTCGATCGCGGTGCCGTTGACCTCGACCCTCATGCGGCCGGCCCCTGGGCAACGAGGTCCGAGACCACCTCGGCCGTGAGCACTCCGGCCACGTGCCGGCGCCAGTCGGCCGATCCGAGCGCGTCGCTGTAAAAGTTGGTGGGGGTGCGCGAGGCCTCGGCGGCGTGTTCGGGCGACGGCACGGACGCGAACCGCAGCACCGCGGGCGTCAGGGTGGCTGCGGTAATCACCACTGTCATGGAGCCGTCCGTGTCGAGACGGCCGGTCGCCACGGCGCCCGAGCGCCCGCGTTCAGCGAGGGCGATCTTGCGTAGCGCGGTGCGTCCAGAGAGCGCGGACGCAGGCAGATCGATAGCGCGCACCACCTCACCATGACGCAGCGACGTGGTGCCATTCCCCGTGGGGAGGGCAGCGACGGGCTCGTGGCGAACGGCGCCGTCAGGACCCCAGATTTCGGCGACCCCGTCGAGCGTCATGCATGCGGCGGCCATGGCCGCGGCTGCGTATGCGCGGCACACGTTGCCCACCACCGTGGCCTCGTTCCAAATCTTGAACGACGCGAGCAGGGCGTCGGCGGCTTCAGCAAAGAGGGCCTGGCCCGGACGGGCATCGGGGACGGGCTCGGCCACCAGGCGGGCAATCGTGCACGTGGCGCCGATGCGGAGGCCGGCCTCGCTCACCTCAAGCGGTTCCCATGGCATTGACATGACATCGACAAGGCCGGTGATGTCCCGATTGGGTTCGGAGAACAGCCACGTGCCGCCCGCGAGGAAGGCCTCGCCGTGACCGAGCGCAAGGTCTGCGGGCGCAGTCGCGCGTCGATATTGCGTCACGGTGTTGAGGTCCACGAGTCCAGCCTTTGGCTTCAGGTTTTTCCCAGTCTCACATGCGAAAAGGACCCGATTGCGTCGCTTCGACGGAAATTAACGGGGGCGAAACACCCCGGGTCATGTTCGCGAAATGTGGAGGCTCCGAGGCGATCCCAGCCGCCCTTTCGGCTGCCTCAATCGGCCCTCTGATGCGGCCCGTGGGCGGGGCTGTCTTCCTTGGAGGAGCGGCTCGGCCGGCGCGAGCGTCGGGTTGACGACGTTGGCGCTCAGATGGTCGGTAACGGTTCAAGGGTCTCTCGCATGGGCCGCGCTCAGCGCACGAGGAGTCCTGGAGTCCGCAGCCGCCGTGTCAGTGCCAGTTGGGACAATGGGGTTTCAACAGAGCAGCAAAGCAAAGGAGTGTGGGCGCATGTCCGTCGATGAGGTGGAACTCGTGAAATTCGTGGTCAAAGCCAAGCGGTCAACCTATGTGGGCGACGGTTCGATCGCGGGACCGAGCCGCGTGGGTTCTCGCGACCTCACCTTTGCGGCGGGCGCGTGGGAGTACAGGGACAGCTATTTTGGGGGCTCCGACTTCGTGGGGCAAGAGGTGGTCTGGTTTGACGGCGAACCGGTGTGGGCCATGAACTATTACGGCTGGATCGAAGAGCCGGAGTTGATCGACGCGGAACGGACTGGCGCCACGATCAAGGAGGCTCTTGGTGCGATGTACGCGGAAGGACGCTTCCTTGGGGGCTTCGCTTTCGATGGCGCACACGGGCGATACGTCGATGAGTCCCGGGGTTCCGTGGCGCACTTCGAGGGCAACGAGGTGATCGACGTGGGCGGCGTCGCTGCGTATTGCCTGACATACGCGGGCGGGTTGATTCGTTCATGAGGGGCATGAGTCTTCGGGTGTCACCCCTGGGCCCCAACGTGATTCGATAGTCCCGTGACCGCTGCCCTTTCCGACGCCGCCGCCGCTCGCGCGCGCCATGCCGCCTTGGTTCAGGAGATCGAGGAGCATCGCGCGCGCTATTACGGCGACGACGCCCCCACGATTTCCGACGGCGAGTACGACGCCCTCGAACGCGAGGCGCGCGAGATCGAGGCGCAATTTCCCGAGTTCGTGGAGCCGGAGTCGCCCACTCAGACGGTGGGTAGCGCCGGCGGGCAGACGGGCTTCGCGTCGGAGCGTCACCGCGAACGCATGATGAGCCTGGACAATGCGTTCTCGATTGACGACGTCGCGGCGTGGTTTGAGCGCGTCACCAGGGACGCGGGGCCGCAGTCCGTGGTGTGTGAGCCCAAGATCGACGGACTGTCGATCTCGCTGACCTACGTTGACGGGGTGCTCGAGCGGGCGCTCACGCGCGGCGACGGCACCACGGGCGAGGTGGTGACCGCCAATGTGCGCACCATCCGGTCCATCCCCGAGCGGCTCTCCGGCGTGGCGCCCGCGCTCGTCGAGATCAGGGGAGAGGTGTTCCTTCCCGTCAAGGAGTTCGAGCGGCTCAACGAGGCTTTGCTGGCGGAGGGCAAGCCTCCCTACGCGAACCCTCGCAACACCGCAGCCGGATCACTTCGCCAAAAGGACCCCGCGGTCACGGCGACGCGTCCTCTCGCGATCACCACGTATGCGCTCGGCATCCTCGACTGGGGAACGGCGGCGCCCGATGGGCGCATCGGCTCGCAACACGGCATCTATGAGGTGCTCCGTGATTGGGGTCTGCCCGTGAGCGAGCACGCCAAGGTGGTGGAGGGCGTCGCCGAGGTCGAGGCCTTCCTGCGGGATCTCGAGGCCAAGAGACATTCGCTTACCCATGAGATCGACGGAGCCGTTCTTAAGGTTAACAATCGCGCCGTGCAGGCCGAACTGGGCTCCACGAGTAGGGCTCCGCGCTGGGCGATCGCGTACAAGTTCCCGCCCGAGGAGGTCCACACGACGCTCGAGCGCATCGAGGTAGGCGTGGGTCGTACGGGACGCGTGACGCCGTATGGCGTCATGACACCCGTGACGGTCGCGGGCTCCACGGTGACGTACGCGACGCTCCACAACTTTCATGAGGTGGTTCGCAAGGGAGTGCTGATCGGCGACACCGTGGTTTTGCGCAAGGCAGGCGACGTGATCCCCGAGATCGTGGGGCCCGTCGTGGCCGCGCGCACGGGCGGGGAAACTCCATGGGTTCCACCGGTGACGTGCCCGTCGTGCGGCACCGCGCTCGTGGAACAGAAGGAGGGCGACAAGGACATGCGTTGCCCCAACGCCCAAGCCTGCCCTGACCAGATCAAGGACCGCATCGCGTTTATCGGCTCGCGGGGAGTTCTCGACGTCGAGGTCCTGGGCGAGAAGGCCGCGGCGGCGCTCGTCGACGCTGGTGTGCTGACCACCGAAGCAGGGCTGTTCGATGTCACGGAAGAAGACCTCAAACGCGCTCCACTCTTCAGCCTCGACATCGAGGAAAAGCTCACCAAGATGCAGCGCGAGTCGGGGGAGGAGCCGCGACTCGCAGGCGACCTGACGCGCAACGCATCCAAACTGATCGACGAGCTTGCCAAGGCCAAGACCCAACCGTTGTGGCGCGTGCTGCTGGGACTGAGCATCAGGCATGTGGGTCCCACGGCCTCGCGCGCGCTCGCGAGTTCCTTCGGTTCAATGGATGCGATCAGGGCGGCAAACATCGCCGAATTGGCCGACGTCGACGGCGTAGGCCCCATCATCGCGGACGCGGTGATCGAGTGGTTCCAAGTGCCTTGGCACGTCGAAATCGTGGAGCGCTGGGCCACGGCAGGCGTGCGGATGGCAGACGAAAGGGATGAGTCGATCCCGCAGACGCTGGCTGGTCTGACGATCGTCGCCACAGGCTCCCTTGAGCGGTTTACCAGGGATAGCGTGAAGGAAGCCATCATTTCGCACGGCGGCAAGGCCTCGTCGTCGGTGTCCAAAAACACCCATTACGTGGTGGTGGGTGCGAATGCGGGTAGCAAGGCCGCGAAGGCCGAGTCGCTTGGGGTCACAGTGCTCGACGAGGAGGGTTTTGAGGCGCTGCTCGCGGCGAGCGAGTCCTAGGTCGGACGCTCGACTTATCCCCTGTAGGGTATGCCGAAATGCCGGGCAAACTGGGTCTGGCCCACCCTGGCGCGACTCGCCTAGAAGGCCGTAGATTAAGAGCCACGACCACGAAGGTGAACCTATGAGTCTCCGACGCGACACTGTCACACGCACCACGAGCCGGGCCCCCGAGGGTGACCCTGCCGCGAACTTTCAGCTCAGCCAGCAGCGGGCCGAGGCCGTGAGCGCGTACCTCGTGAGCCGTGGCGTGCCGGCCGCAGTGCTCAGCGCGACGGGCTATGGCGATGTCAACCCGACCGTAGGCAATGAATTTTCCGACGGTCGCGCCGTGAACCGTCGGGTCGATCTCGTTCCAACTGAAGGGTAAGAAATTCCTATGGGTGCAGAACTGAGCGAGGCCTGGTTGTGGCTATTTCTCGCGTTCATTCTCGGTCTCGTCATCGGCTACTTCCTCAAGAAGGGGACCGTGCGCGAGCGCACGACGACTGACGCGTCAACCACCACACGCATAGCCGAGCTCGAGGCTCAACTCGAGGAGTGCAAGGCCTCCGAGAAGGCTGCAGTCGCCCCGGCGAGCACGGCCCCCGCAGCCGAAGCCTCGGCGAGCACGGCCCCCGCAGCCGCTGCGCCTGCCACGCTGGTGGCACCGGTCGCTAAGGCGCCTGCGGCCAAGGCGCCCGTCGCGACCTCGGCCTCCACCGCGAAGCCAGTCGTTGTCAAGGCGACAGCGGCAACCAAGCCCGCAGCCACCAAGGCACCCGCAGCCACCAAGGCACCCGCAGCCACCAAGGCACCCGCAGCCACCAAGGCGACAGCAGCCACCAAGGCGACAGCAGCCACCAAGGCACCTGCCACGCGCAAGCCCGCCGCGAAGTCGGCCCCGCTTGACCTGGCCGCGGCAAAGGCTGCACTCGGCACCACCGTCAAGCTCGACGACCTCAAACTAATCGAGGGCATCGGCCCCAAAATCGAGAGCCTCTTCAAGGCGGACGGACTCGTGACGTGGCGAGACCTCTCGAAGGCAAACGTCGAGCGCCTGCAGGGCATCCTTGACGCCGCCGGACCGCGTTACAGCATTCACAACCCGGGATCATGGCCCAAGCAGGCCGTGTTGCTGGCCGACGGCAAATGGGCCGAGTTCAAGACACTCACGGACAACCTCAAGGGTGGAAAATGACTCAATCCGTACGCATTGTTGAGCCGTCCGAGACCGGACGGCTCCAAGAGATCGGCGAACTTACGTCGCTCGCCTACCTGGCGGATGGGCTTATCGACGACGCCCATCCCTACGTGCCGCAGTTGCGTGACGCCTCGGCGCGCGCGGAGCACGCGCTGTTGCTCGCCATGTTCGACGGCGAGCGTGGAGAGGGCAAGATCGTGGGCACCCTGACTCTTGTACCTCCGGGTTCTAGGTTTGCGGAGCTCGCAGCGGACGACGAGTTCGAGCTGCGCATGCTCGCTGTGTCTCCTATGGAGCGCGGTCGGGGTATTGGCCGTCTTCTCACCACTGCGGCCCTGGATATGGCCGTCGAGCGCGGGGCTAAACGCGTCGTGCTGTCGACGATGGACTCGATGCACTCCGCCCACAGGCTGTATGAGCGGCTCGGGTTTACTCGCCGCAAGGATCTCGACTGGGTGGTTGTCGATAACCCCGATGGCTCGGTGTCCAAGGTGAACATGTCCGAGGACACGAGTGGTGCGAGGGACAACGTCAAGCTGCTGGGTTACTCGTGGGAGCCGTCCCACTAGACTTTCCCCCATGTCCACTCTTAGCCGCGCAGACGTCGCGCGACTCGCCGCACTTGCGCGCATCGACATGACCGACGACGACCTCGACCGTTTGTCCGGTCAACTGGCCGCCATCGTCGATGCCGTCGCGCTCGTGTCCGAAGTCGCTGGCGATGACGTCCCCGCCACCTCACACCCCATCCCCATGAGCAACGTGCACCGCGCCGACGTGGTGCGACCGTCGCTCACTCAGGCCCAGGTTCTCTCCGGGGCGCCCGAGGCCGAGGACGGGCGCTTCCGCGTCCCGCGCATCCTGGGGGAGGAAGCATGACCGACTGGACTCGCTCGACCGCTCTTGAGATGGCCGCGGCCCTGAAGTCGGGAGCCGTGACCTCGGTGGCACTGACACAGGCCCACCTGGACCGCATTGCCGATGTCGATGGCCCCGTTCACGCGTTCCTCTACATCGACGCAGAGGGCGCACTCGCGACCGCCGCAGCCGTTGACGCCGACCGTGCCGCAGGCGTCGACCTCCCGCTACTCGCGGGCGTTCCTATCGCCGTTAAGGACCTGGTCGTCACGGAAGGCCTGCCCACCACCGCGGGTTCGCGCATCCTCGAGGGCTGGATTCCGCCCTACGACGCGACCGTGGTCACCAAGCTCAAGGCGGCACGTATGCCGATCCTGGGCAAGACCAACATGGACGAGTTCGCGATGGGCTCCTCGACGGAGCACAGCGGCTACGGCCCCACCCACAACCCGTGGGACCTCACGCGGATCCCCGGCGGTTCAGGGGGCGGCTCGGCCGCATCGATCGCCGCCTTCGAGGCGCCGCTCGCGATCGGTTCCGACACCGGCGGATCGATCCGTCAGCCGGGCGCCGTCACCGGAACGGTGGGCGTCAAGCCCACCTACGGCGGCGTGAGCCGCTACGGCGCGATCGCCCTGGCATCGTCGCTCGACCAGCTGGGCCCGTGTGGCCGCACGGTGGACGACACCGCGGCGCTTCACGAGGTCATGGGTGGCCACGACCCGATGGACGCCACGAGCCTCGACGAGCCCGTTCCTGGCTGCCTCGCAGCGGCGCGCGACGGACGCGAAAATGGCCTGGCAGGCGTGCGCATCGGCGTGGTGAAGGAGCTGGGCGGCGAGGGCTACCAGGCTGGAGTCAAGCAGCGTTTCGAGGAGTCTCTCGACCACCTGCGTGCACTCGGCGCCACGATCGTCGACGTGAGCTGCCCGTCGTTCAAGTACGCGCTCGCCGCGTACTACCTGATCCTGCCGTCCGAGGCCTCGAGCAACCTGGCCAAGTTCGACTCGGTCCGTTTTGGCAAGCGCGTCGAGAAGGACACGATCGAGAAGACGATGCTCGCGACGCGCGCCGAGGGCTTTGGTGATGAGGTTAAGCGCCGCATTCTGCTGGGCACGTACGCACTGTCCGCTGGCTACTACGACGCGTATTACGGCTCTGCTCAGAAGGTGCGCACCCTGATCCAGCGCGATTTCGCCGCGGCCTTCGAGATCGCCGACGTGCTCGTCTCGCCCACCGCTCCCACCACGCCGTTCAAGCTGGGGGAGCGCATCGACGATCCTCTCGCGATGTACCTCAACGACGTCGCCACCATCCCCGTGAACCTTGCCGGGATTCCCGCGATGTCGCTTCCCTCGGGAACCGCTCCCGAGGACGGACTGCCCGTGGGCTTCCAGATCATCGCGCCCGCACATGAGGACGCCCGCCTGTACCGCGTTGGTGCGGCGCTCGAACAGGCGCTCGTCGCCGAATGGGGAGGCCCCTTGACCTCGCTGGCTCCCGAGTTGGAGGTGACGCGATGAGTGCCGCAACGCACCTCGTCGGCTACGACGACGCGATGGAGAAGTTTGACCCGGTGTTCGGCATCGAGGTCCACGTCGAGCTCAACACCAAGACCAAGATGTTCTGCGGTTGCCAGAACACGTTTGGCTCCGAGCCCAACACCCAGGTGTGCCCCGTATGCCTCGGTCTGCCAGGCTCGATGCCGGTCGTGAACCAGAAGGCCGTCGAGTCGGCAATTCGCCTGGGGCTGTCGCTCGGCTGCTCCATCCGGGAGTCGAGCCGCTTTGCGCGCAAGAACTACTTCTACCCCGACCTGGCGAAGGATTACCAGATCAGCCAGTATGACGAGCCCACGTCCTATGAGGGCGAGCTCGAGGTCGTGCTCGACGATGGCACCGTGGTCATGATCGGCATCGAGCGCGCGCACATGGAAGAGGACGCTGGCAAGAACACCCACGTGGGCGGTTCCGGCGGCATCCAGGGCGCTGACTATTCGCTCGTCGACTACAACCGTGGCGGCGTGCCGCTCGTCGAGATCGTCACCCATCCCATCGAGGGCATGGGCATCCGCACCGCCGAGGTCGCTCGGGCCTATGTGGCGACCATTCGCGACATCGTGCGCGCGCTGGGCATCTCCGACGGTCGCATGGAGCAGGGGCGCCTGCGTGCAGACGTCAACCTGTCGCTGCGCGCCAAGGCCGGGCCCGGCGTGGACCAGAGCTCGATCGAGTTCGGCAAGCGAAGCGAGACCAAGAACGTCAACTCGCTGCGCGCTGTCGAGCGCTCGATTCACTACGAAGCGGGCCGTCAGGCTGCGCTGCTGCTTGCGGGCGAGCCCGTGGTTCAGGAGACGCGTCACTGGCACGAGGACACGTCCTCGACCACCCCAGGACGCTCCAAGGAGCAGGCGGAGGACTATCGCTACCTGCCCGAGCCGGACCTTCTTCCCGTCGAGCCGAGCCGCGAATGGGTCGAGGAGCTGCGGGCAACCATCCCCGAGCACCCCGCCAAGATGCGTGCACGCCTGCAGGCCGATTGGGGCTTTGCTGATCTCGAAATGCGCGACGCCGTGGCGGCCGACGCACTCGACTTCATCGCCGACACCATTGCCGCAGGAACCACGCCCCAGGCCGCTAGAAAGTGGTGGATGGGCGAGCTCGCCCGCGTCGCCAATGAGCGTGACGTGAGCCTGGGGGAGATGCCCGTGACGCCGGCCGATATCGCCGAGCTCCAGGGCCTGATCGACGCAGGCACGATCAACGACAAGCTTGCGCGTCAGGCCCTCGAGGGCACGCTCGCGGGCGAGGGGTCGCCAGCTGCCGTCGTGGCCGCCCGAGGCCTGGTCGTCGTGTCTGACGACTCCGCACTCGAGGCCGCGGTCGACGAGGCTCTCGCCTCTCAGCCCGAGGTACTCGACAAGATCCGCGAGGGCAAGCTTCAGGCTGCCGGAGCGATCGTAGGCGCCGTCATGAAGGCCACCAAGGGCCAGGCCGATGCCGCGCGTGTGCGCGAGATCATCCTGGCAAGGGCAGGCGTCGAGGGCTAGGGTCGTCGCCCCAGCCGCTGCTCGCTGGGGCGTGGCTTAGCGCAGGGTGCCGATGGCGTGCGCGGCGGGGTCCCGCAGCAGCGGCAGCAAGGCAAGTTCCGCCGCGCCGACCAACAGCAGCCGTGAGCCTAACTGAGCGCGCTCGATGCGTGCGCTTGCCGAGATTTGGGCGAAGGAGTCATGCGCCACCGCGGCATCGAGCACCTCGGGGGCTACCGCGTACAGGGAGCTGAGGAACCCGCCGAGGATCACTACCTCGGGATTGAAGATTGAGACGAAGTTGCCGATTGCTCCGGCCAGGACGTTCAGCTGCCGTTGGATCTCGGCGCGAACGGCGGGATTGGAGGCGGCCCTGGACAGGTCGTCGTCAAGGTCGCCGGGATCGACCGAGTCGCGGCCAAGCGCCGCGAGCAGCCGCCCGAGACTTACCTCGGTCTCGAGGCACCCTCGGCGACCGCAATGGCACTGTTCGCGTCCCCCGACAACCGCGGTGTGGCCCATTTCGCCGCCAAAGCCGTCGTAGCCCCTGAGTGTCACGCCGTCGACAACGGCCCCGCCGCCGATTCCGGAAGGGGAGCCGTTGAGATAGACCAGGTCGCTGACGCCGCGCCCCGCGCCAAAGACCGTCTCGGCAATCGTGGCGACGCGTGCGTCATTCCTCACGACCACGGGGATACCTAGAGCGGCGGTGAGCATCTCGCCGAGCGGCTCTGCGGTCCAGTCGAGGTGGACGGCGCGCACGATCGAGGAATCGTCTGACCGGACGAGCGCCGGCACGGCGACACCTGCGGCAACGACGCGCGGCATGGGGTTGGTCTCGCGGCGAATTCTTGTGAGAACGGTCGAGGCTACCTTGATGGTCTCCGCGACCGTGGGGGGACCGCTCCACGGATACCGTTCGCGCTGATACACGGTGCCGCCAAGGCCCACGAGGCCTATCGTGACGGCGTCCAGATCGGGGTTGATTGCGAGCGCAGTGATCTCCGCACGGGGATATACCTGGGCGCTGGGGCGCCCGCGCGAGGCGTGTTCCGCAGGGGCGACTTCTCGGACGAGCCCGAGGTCCGCCAGTTCGCCAACGAGGGCGCCTACCGTCGAGCGGTTGAGGCCGCTCAGCCTGGTCAGCTCCGCCCTGGACACGCCGGGGTGGCGGTGGACCGTGGTGAGGATAATCGAGAGGTTGTGTCGTCTGGTGGCATCTAGCTGGTTGCCACGGCCAGGTGAGAGGGTGCGCGACATCGCCACGGGGACCTCGTGAGGGGTCCCTTCTGTGTCAAAGCTTGTGGCGATGTCGCGCTCCCGGTACTAACTAGATCAGGCCGTGCCTGAGCGGCGACGGTTGACCACGTCGAACGCGACCGCGATCAGCAGCACTAGGCCCTTGACGACCTGCTGCCACGCGGAGTCGACGGACATGATCGAAAGGCCCTGGTTCAGCACACCCATGACGAGTGCACCGATGACGGCACCCGAGACCTTACCCACACCACCCTGGACCGCGGCGCCACCGATGAAGACCGACGCGATCGCGTCGAGCTCATAGAAGTTACCGGCGCTCGAGACTGCCGAACCGGCACGGGCCGTCGTCACGATTGCCGCGACGGCGGCAAGGGTGCCCATGTTGACGAAGATGAAGAAGTCGACCCACTTGGTCTTGACACCCGACATCATGGCGGCGAAACGGTTGCCACCCAGTGCGTAGATGTGGCGACCGAACACCGTGCGGTTGAGCACGAAGGTGTAGGCCAGCACGAGAACTCCGAGGAGGATCAGCACATAGGGCGTGCCGTTGTGGCTCGCGAGCAGGTAAGCGAAGTACATCATCGCCGCGATGACGAGCGCGGACTTGATGTAGAACACCACGTTGGACTCGGTGGGAAGGTCCTTCGACTTGAGCGTGGCACGCGTCTTGAGCTGGCTGGCCGCGTAGCCGAGTGCGGCGATGACGCCGATCGCGAGCGTCAGTACGTCGAGGTCGTTGAATGATCCAAACCACGCCGGCATCCACCGGGCGCCGATCGACACGTAGCTGTTGGGCAGGCCGCCGATGGTTCCACCGGTCAGGAAGACGATCGCGAGTCCACGGAAGACCAGCATGCCCGAGAGGGACACGATGAAGGCAGGGACTTTCACAAAGGCAATCCAGTACCCCTGCCACGCACCCACGGCCGCACCCATGGCGAGAGCGAGGAGAATCGCCACCCACACTGGCTGATCCCAGCTCTTCATCGCGATGGCGGCTACAGCGCCGATCATCGCGACAAGTGATCCGACCGAGAGGTCGATGTGGCCGGCGATGATCACCATGACCATACCGATCGCCAGGATGACGACGTACGCGTTCTGGCTGATCAGGTTGTTCACGTTGGCGGCCAAGAGCAACTTGCCGTCCGTGGCTACCTGGAAGAACATCACAATCGCGATGAGCGCGCCCAGGAGGGCATAGTCGCGCACGTTGATGTTGAGCGTTTGACGCTTCTTTGGCGTCTTGGTCAAGGTCGGTGCCTCGGACATCTCTAGTTCTCTCCCACTGTCATAAGTTTCATGAGTTTTTCCTGCGTGGCCTCTTCGCGAGGCACGTCACCGGTGATGTGACCCTCAGCGATCGTGTAGATGCGATCGCTCAGGCCGAGCAGTTCCGGCAGTTCCGACGAGATGACGATGATGGCCTTGCCCTGCGCCGCGAGGTCGTTGATGATGCCGTAGATCTCGTACTTGGCCCCCACATCGACGCCGCGAGTCGGCTCATCGAGTATGAGGATGTCGGGCGTGGTGTTGAGCCACTTGGACAGCACCACCTTTTGCTGGTTGCCGCCCGAGAGCGTGCCAACGTGGCGGGTCACCGTATCGGTCTTGATGTTGAGCGCCGTCCGGTACTCCTCTGCGACGGCGACCTCCTTGTGCAGGTCGATGACGCCCATCGAGGTCACTCCGCCAAGGTTGGCGCCCGTGATGTTGGCCGCAATCGATGCGATGAGGTTGAGCCCATAGCGCTTGCGGTCCTCGGTGACATAGGCGAGGCCGTTCCCGATGGCCTCTTGCACCGTTCGGGTCTGGATGATTTCGCCGTGTCGGATGACCGTGCCGGTGATCTTGGTGCCGTACTGGCGACCGAAGATGCTCATGGCTAGCTCGGTGCGACCCGCGCCCATGAGGCCCGCGAATCCCACAATCTCGCCCGCACGGACAAAGAAACTGGCGTCGTGGACGACCTTGCGGCCGGTGTCCACAGGGTGGTACGCGTTCCAGTTCTCGACGCGGAAGATCTCCTCGCCAATGTTCTTGGTGCGCGGGGGGAACAGGTTGTCGAGCGGGCGACCCACCATCGACTTGATGAGGCGAGACTCGGAGTTGTCCTTGTCCTTCATCGAGAAGTCGTCGACCGTGTGGCCGTCACGGATGACCGTGATGGTGTCGGAGATCGCCCTGATCTCGGACAACTTGTGCGAAATGATGATCGACGTGATTCCCTCATCGCGCAGGCCCCGAATGAGGTCGAGCAGGTGGGCAGAATCCTCGTCGTTGAGCGCCGCGGTCGGCTCATCAAGAATGAGAAGTTTGACGTCCTTCGACAGTGCCTTGGCGATCTCGACAAGCTGCTGCTTGCCGACACCAAGCTGGAGGACGGGAGTCGTGACCTTGTCCTTGAGGCCGACGCGGTCAAGCAGCGTCCTGGCCTGGACATTGGTCTCGTGCCAGTCGATCACGCCGCGCGTTGCACGCTCGTTGCCGAGGAAGATATTCTCGGCGATCGACAGGTAGGGGGAGAGGGCTAGCTCCTGGTGGATGATGACGATGCCTGCATGCTCGGAATCGTTAATCGATCCAAAGGTGGCTGGCTGGCCGTCAAACTCAATCTCGCCTTCGAAGTCACCGTGGGGATAGACGCCCGAGAGCACCTTCATGAGGGTTGACTTGCCTGCGCCATTTTCGCCGCAGATGCCGTGAACCTCGCCACGTGTGACGTCGAGCGAGACGCCATCGAGGGCGCGAACGCCCGAAAACTCCTTGACGATGTCCTTCATCCTCAAGATCACATCAGACACAGTGTTCCATCCTGTCGTAGGAGGCGATGGTGGCCGCCGTTGCCGACGGCCACCATCGCATCAATAATGAGTTTCAGGCCGAGGCCTGAGGACTACAGACCTACGTCAGAGGCCTGGAGGAAGCCGGATTCGATCAGCTTGGACTGAACGGTGTCAGCGGTGACAACCTCAGGCGTGATGAGGTACGACGGAACGACCTTTTCGCCGTTGTCGTACGTCGTGGTGTCGTTGACCTCGGGGGTTTCGCCCGCAATGATCGACTGGATCATCATCTCGACGCGCTCTCCGAGGAGACGCGTGTCCTTCCAGACGGTCATCGACTGCAGACCCGCGAGGATGTTCACCACGGAGGCCTTGTCGCCATCCTGGCCCGTGAGGACCGGGAAGTCGGCTGCCGTGTAGCCAGAAAGAACGAGCGACTGCGAGATGCCCTGTGCAAGCGAGTCGTTGGGCGACAGAACAACGTCGACCTTCGTACCGTCTGCATAGAACGAGCTGAGACGGTTGTCCATTTCGGACTGAGCGTCATCCGAGCCCCAGCCGAGGATACCGATGGACTGCCAGTCTTCCTTGGTGGCGGGTGCCGTGTTGGACGGGTTGACGAGCTGTCCGCTGTCGACGTACTGGCTCAGCACGTCCCACGCACCGCCGAAGAAGTATCCGGCGTTGTTGTCGTCGGGGCTACCGGCGAAGGCTTCGAAGTTGAACGGGCCAGCGCCGTCGGCCAGGCCGAGGGTGTCGACGATGTACTCGCCCTGGAGCGTACCCACGGAGTAGTTGTCGAACGTGGCGTAGTAGTCAACGTTCGGCGAGGCGAGGATGAGGCGGTCATACGCGATGACGATGGCGTCAGCGTTGGCTGCTTCTTCGAGTACCGGGCCGAGCGTGGTGCCGTCGACCGACGCAACCACCAGAATGTTGGAGCCGTTGGCAACCATGTTCTGGATCTGCGAGATCTGCTGGTCCGTCTTGTTGTCGGCGTACTGCAGGTCAACGGAGCAACCGTCGGCCTCGAGCAGGGCCTGGAGGCCTTCTCCGTCGTTGATCCAGCGCTCGAGTGAGCGGGTAGGCATCGAGATGCCGACGCTGCAGTCTGCGATGGGGGCCATCGTTTCGCCGGTTCCGTCAGTTGCGGTCGTCGTGGCGTCGTCACCAGACGAACATGCTGCGAGCGACAGCGCCATGGCGCCGACTCCCGCGACAAGCGCGAGCTTGTTCTTTCTCATCATGCGCAGTATTCCCTTCCTTGTGTGCCTTGAGGCACTGTGCGGTTGCGCTGACCCGGGGGATGTGCGGCGACTATGCCGTACACGTTCCGGGACGTAGGCGTGATGCTGGCGTGCGCGTGGGAAGTTCAGCGGGAGCGTCGGCGGTCGTGAGTTGCCTTGCGGGCCCTCGTGATCGGTCGTTCTCCATGCCTCACTCCTTTGTCAGGCTCTACATCGTGACTGTCACACTAAGTTGACCCCGCAAACATATAACCGGTTCGAGGGTCAGTGCAAACCTCTCAAGGGTAGGCGTTACACGATCGTGACTATGCTGATTTGTGGAGCACGCCTCCGCTGTGACCCGGTTCACGTTCGCCGTGCCCCGTTGCTGTTGACAGATGGCCCCCGGGTGCTTATGTTTGCAATCACAACTATTGATCGACGAAGATCGGAGTGATCCTCATGGCCCCCACACTTACGCCCACCCCTGAAGACAAATTCACCTTTGGACTCTGGACCATCGGCTGGAACGCACAAGACCCCTTTGGCTCCGCGACTCGCGGCCCGGTGAGCGCCGTCACGGCAATTCACCAGCTGTCCGAGTTCGGCGCCTACGGAATGACCTTCCACGATGACGACCTGTTCCCCTTCGGTTGCTCGGACTCTGACCGCCGCGCGGCGATCGACGCCCTCAAGAAGGCGTGCGACGAGACGGGCATGGTCATCCCGATGATCACGACCAACACGTTCTCGCACCCGGTGTTCAAGGACGGCGGAGTCACCTCGAACGACCGCGACGTCCGTCGCTTTACGCTGCGCAAGATTCTCCGGAACCTGGACCTGGCCGCCGAGCTCGGCGCCAAGACCTTCGTCATGTGGGGCGGCCGCGAAGGCGCCGAGTATGACTTCTCCAAGGACACCCGCGTGGCGCTGCAGCGTTACCGCGAGGCTGCCAACCTGCTCGGTGAGTACGTGATCGAGAAGGGCTACGACATCAAGTTTGCGATCGAGCCCAAGCCGAACGAGCCCCGTGGCGACATCCTGCTGCCGACCGTTGGCCACGCGATGGCGTTCATCAACACGCTCGACCACCCCGAGATGGTGGGCCTCAACCCCGAGGTCGGCCACGAGCAGATGGCAGGACTCAACTTCACTGCGGGCATCGCTCAGGCGCTTGACCACGGCAAGCTGTTCCACATCGACCTCAACGGCCAGCGTGGCATCAAGTACGACCAGGACATGGTCTTTGGTCACGGCGACCTGTACAACGCGTTCTCGCTGGTCGACCTGCTCGAGAGCGACGGCCCCGACGGCAAGCCCGCCTACACCGGCCCTCGTCACTTCGACTACAAGCCGTCACGCACCGAAGACATCGGCGGCGTGTGGGAGTCGGCCAAGGCCAACATGCGCATGTACCTGCTCCTCAAGGAGCGTGCCGCGGCATTCCGTGCCGACCCCGAGGTTCAGGAAGCGATCCTGGCCACCAAGCAGGACCAGCTCGCTCAGACCACGCTGGGAGCCGACGAGACCATCTCCGGCCTCATCGCGGACCCGAGCGTGTACGAGACCTTCGACGCCGATTCGTACTACGACGCCAAGGGCTTCGGCTTTGTTCGCTTGCAGCAGCTTGCTGCTGAGCACCTCATGGGTGCGCGCGGCTAGTAGATCGACTTACCGGCCCGCCGCTTGTGCTCATCCACTGGCGGCGGGTCGGCTTTTTACGTCACACCCCATCCGATATTCAGGGAGACAGCAATGACGCTTGTCGCAGGAGTCGACTCCTCCACACAAAGCTGCAAGGTGGTCGTGCGCGACCTCGAGACCGGTGAGGTGGTCCGTTCGGGCCGTGCCTCCCACCCAGACGGCACCGAGGTCCACCCGGACCACTGGTGGACGGCACTCCTGGCGGCCATCGCCGACTCCGGAGGCCTTGGCGACGTCGCCGCGATCAGCGTTGGCGGCCAACAGCACGGCATGGTGGCGCTCGACGCTGACGGCAACGTCGTGCGAGAGGCACTGCTGTGGAACGACACCCGCTCCGCGCAGGCCGCGCGCGACCTTATCGAGGAGTTTGGCTCCGAGGAGCTGGTGCGTCGCACAGGGCTGGTGCCCGTCGCGTCCTTCACCTCGACCAAGCTGCGCTGGCTTCGCGACGCGGAGCCCGAGAACGCCGCTCGCGTCGCCGCTGTGGCGCTGCCCCATGACTGGCTCACGTGGCGACTCATGGGCTACGGGCCCGCGGGTGCTTCGCCGCTAGGCCCGGTGCTGGATGCGCTCACCACGGATCGCTCGGACGCATCGGGGACTGGATACTGGAGCCCCGCCACGGGTGAGTATGACCGCGACTTGCTGGTGGCCGCTCTGGGGCACGACGCCGTGGTGCCCACCGTGATCGGCCCCGACGGGCGTGCAGGCACTGTCGGCTATGACGGCCCGACGGAGATCGTCGTCGGGCCTGGTGCTGGCGACAACGCCGGCGCCGCGCTCGGCCTTGGAGCCTCCGAGGGGGACGTCGTCGTCTCGCTTGGTACGTCCGGCACCGTATTCGCCGTGACTCCAGAGCCGGTGACCGACTCCAGCGGCACGATCGCCGGCTTTGCCGACGCTGCCGGGCAGTTCCTGCCCCTGGTTGCCACGCTCAACGCGGCACGGGTGCTTGACTCGGCCACGCGGCTCCTCCAGGTCGACTTCGATGGGCTTGCGGAGCTCGCGCTGTCCGCCGAGCCAGGCTCCGGCGGTGTGGTGCTCGTCCCGTATTTCGAGGGAGAGCGCACCCCCAATAGGCCTGATGCCACGGCATCGCTCCTGGGGCTGACGCTTGCGTCGAGCACGCGGGAGAACATCGCGCGCGCTCACGTCGAGGGCATGCTGTGTGGTCTCGCGGATGGCGTCGAGGCCGTGCGGGCGCATGGGCTCGAGGCGAAGCGGATCCTGCTGGTGGGTGGCGCGGCGTTCAACCCTGCCGTGGGCCGCTCGGCCGCCCAGGTCTTCGGCCTTCCGATCGACGTGCCCAAGCCCGGCGAATATGTCGCCATGGGCGCGACCGTCCAGGCGGCATGGTCCCTCGTGGGAACCAAGCCCGCATGGGCTGTCGAGATGGACACGCACTTCGAACCCGACTCCAAACCCGTCGTGCGCGAGCAGTATCGCGCGGCGACAGGGCAGTTGTACGCGTAGGTGGGCCCGATTTGGGGTGTCTCTCGACGGGGCGGTTCACGCCGCCCGCCGTGCGGCAGGCCCGTGCTCTGAAGATGCCAGATTGGTGTCATGATCACCGTCTCCGTTCCGGAATAAGTCATTGCCGACGCTCTTGGTGATCTGGGTGACGATGCGCGGGTCATCGTGTGGAATCCCGCGGAATCGGAGCCTCCCGCGGGGGAACAGGACCGGATCACGATTGCGTGCCTGGCGCACTACGCGGGCGGGAAGACTGTCTTCGGTTGCCTTGCCGCGTGTCCGCAGCTCGAGGTCTTCCAGATCGCATCGGCGGGATTCGAGCACGCGCTCCCGTCTGTGCCCGAGGGCGTGGCTGTCGCCAATGCGAGGGGCGTGCACGACTCGCGCGCCGCGGAGATAACGCTCGCGCGCGCTCTCGCCAGTGGGCGGCAGCTCGTTGACTTCTTCGACGCTCTGCGTCGTCAGACGTGGGAACCGAGTTTTGGCGCCCGTAGCCTCGCGGATTCCCGTGCGCTCGTTGTGGGATACGGCAGCATCGGCGAGGCGATCGTCGTGACGCCTCACACCGACGAGACCGACAAGTTGGTCGACACCGAGGTGCTGCTCGCGGAACTCGAGTCCACGAGGCTGTTCGCCGCACTCGACGTCACCGATCCAGGGCCGCTTCCCACGGGGCATCCGTTGTGGTCGGTGCCCCAATGCATCATCGTTCCGCACGTGGCGGGAGGCGAGCCGGTGCGAGCCGAGGTTTTGTGGCGTTGGTGAGGGCCCATATCGAGGCGTTCCGCGCTGGCATCGATCCACTCAACGCCGTGAACTCCGAGTCGTTGTAAGCCGACTCGGAGGGTAGCTTGCTCGGCACTTCGTGTATCGTTAAACCAATCGCGCTCAACGACGACGCGCGGCGGTCTAGCCAAGGGGAATCATGACTCTCACTGCACGCGCTGTTGTCAACCTTGATGTCGCGGGAGACACCATCAGCCCCCACCTCTATGGGCACTTCGCGGAGCACCTCGGACGCTGCGTCTATGGCGGCTTCTGGGTGGGGGAGGGGTCCGACATTCCGAACACCTCCGGCATCCGCCAGGACGTCGTCGATGCCCTCAGGGCGCTCAACATCCCCAACTTGCGGTGGCCAGGCGGCTGCTTTGCCGACGAGTACCACTGGCGTGACGGCATCGGTCCCACCGCGGACCGGCCCACCATGGTCAACTCGCACTGGGGAGATGTGGTGGAGGACAACTCCTTCGGAACCCACGAGTTCATGTTGCTGTGCGACATGCTCGGCGCAGCCCCGTATGTCAACGGCAACGTGGGCTCTGGCACCGTCCAGGAGATGAGTGAGTGGGTCGAGTACCTCACGCGCGACGGCGACAGCCCGATGGCGAGGTTGCGCCGAGCGAACGGACGCGACGAGCCCTGGAAGGTGCCGTTCTGGGGCATCGGAAACGAGGCATGGGGCTGTGGCGGGAACATGCGCCCTGAGGCCTACGCGGACGAGGCGCGGCGCTACGCGACCTTCCTCAAGAACCAGGGTGGCAACACGCTGTATCGCATCGCAGCTGGTGCTCCCGATGACGACCTGCGCTGGACACGAGCGTTGATGCAGGCCGTGTCGTGCGTCGATTGCCAGATCAAGCCCGAATCGCCCATCTTCCAGGGAGTTTCCTTCCATTACTACACCCATGCTGGTGCAGGTATCAACACCGAGTCGGCCACGGAGTTCACGGAGGAGCAGTTCTACGGGACCATCGCGAATGCGCACGACATCGAGCGCATCATCGCGCTACACGAGGCCGTGATGGATAGCTACGACCCCGAACGCAGGGTGGGCCTCGTATGCGATGAATGGGGCACTTGGTGGAACGTCGAGCCGGGCACCAACCCGGGATTCCTGTTCCAACAGAACACAGTGCGCGACGCACTCGTGGCGGGCATTCACTTCGATGCGTTCCACCGTCACGCTGGCCGCCTCACGATGGCGAATATCGCGCAGACCGTGAACGTGCTGCAGGCGATGATCCTCACCGACGACGACGGTGGGCTCATCCTCACCCCGACGTATCACGTGTTCGAGATGAACAAGGGGCATCACGGCGCGACTCACGTCCCCGCGGCGGTGTTGGATGGACCGACGATCGAGGTCGGCTCCACCAAGATCCCGCTCGTCTCGCTGTCCGCATCGACCTCAGGCGCGACGGCGCTCGTCTCGTTGACGAACGGTGCGATCGACGAAGACCTCGACCTCCGCATCGACGTCAGGGGAATGGGTGCCACGGTGCAGCGCGCCAGGGTGCTCACAGGGGAGACCCCGGCGGCGTACAACAGCAGCGTCAACCCCAACGCGGTGGCGCCTGTTGCTCTCGCGGTCGAGCTCGTCGATGGAGTGCTCGCCGTGCGTCTGCCTGCGCACTCCTTCGCCACGATCGAACTCGCTTTGGGCGCGGCGTCGTTCTAGCGCGTCGAGGCTCTGTGCACGATCCTCGCGGGAGGAGTGGCGGTCTCGGCTGGTGCGTCCGCATCGTCGAGGCGTCGCAACAGTAGGCGGACGATTGCGTCGGCCATCGCCGAGTTGTCTGGTTCGACGCTGCTCAAAGGCGGAACGGCGTACGTGGCGAGCTCGGTGTTGTCCCATCCGACCACCTTGACGTCGTGCGGGACACGCCTGCCCGTCGCGGCGAGTGCCGACATGGCGCCTAGCGCCGCCGCATCGGTCAAGCCGAACACCGCGTCGAACTGCACTCCCGCCTCGATCAAGGACATGATGGCAAGTTTCCCGTCGGCCAATCCCACACCGCTCGAGATCACCAAGCCTTCGTCCCACGGCACCGACTTGCTCGCTAGAGCGTCTCGATAGCCCTGGGTGCGCAGCACCGGCATCGACTCGGGGCCATCAACCTGGCCGCCGATGACGGCGATGCGACGTGCTCCCGCGTCGAGCAGGGCTTCGGTGGCGAGCCGAGCGCCCCCGACGTTGTCCATAGCGACGTGGTCGAAGTCAGAGGGAACCGAGCGTTCGCCGATGACGACCAGGGGCTTGCGGGGCTGGGCGTCGACGAGGTCTCTCGCCGTACCGGCGGTCATCGAGAGGATGATCGCGTCGTGACCGTCAAGGTGGGGACTGCTGAGCGTTTCAAGCTCGTCGTCGAGCGTGCCTCTCGTCAACTCCATGACCAAGCGGAAGCCGTGGGGTCGCAGCCGTTCCGCAAGCCGCGCGGCAAGCTCTCCAAAGTAGGCAGAGGCGAAGTCGGGCACCGCCAGCACGATTGACCCTGTGCGCCCCTGACGAAGATGCCGCGCGGGCATGTTGACCCGGTAACCGGTCGTGGCAATCACTTCCAGCACACGTCGACGCGTCTCGGCGCCGACGCGGTCCTCGCGGTCGTTGACCACGTTGGACACCGTCATGACAGAAACATCGGCCAACCGGGCCACATCGGCCATCGTGAGCCCGGCGCGCTCGGCCGGTTGCGGGGTCATGGAACCATTGTTCCCTGGACCGCGACGTCCGTCACACCTGGGTGATCACCCGTGGACGACGACTTCGGCCCTCGCGACGGTTGCGTACGAGAACAGAGGCTCGTCGCCCGTGAGTTCATACGGCGTGCCGCTGAGGACGAGTTCCGCTGTGGTCTCCTTCTCCTCGCAAGAGGGGCCCACCCACCATTCGACCGTTCCGGGCTCGACAACTCTGCGGTATTGCCTATCCGAAAAAGCGAGCCGGGTGGGCGGTACGGAGAAGGTCACCGTGACAGTTTCGCCTGGCTCCAGGTGCACGCGCTCGTACGCGACCAACTGGGCCACGGGGCGTGTGACGGACCGATAGGGCTGCGCCGTGTACAGCTGGACCACATCGGTGCCGGCCCTGTCGCCTGTGTTGGTGACCTGGACCGATGCCTCGAGCGTTTCGTGCGTCGCCGCGATGGCTGGAACTGTGAGGTCGCCGTGCTCGAATGTGGTGTACGTCAGGCCGAATCCGAACGGCCTCACGGGGTTCGAGTCCGCCGAGGTGACCTCGGAGTTTCCCCCCAACACGGGATGCAAGTAGTAATAGGGCTGCGCGCCCGCGGCGCGCGGCATCGACACGGGGAGCCTGCCCGACGGTGCGGTGGCACCGGAGATGATCTCCGCGAGCGCCGATGCGCCCTCCTCGCCAGGGAAGAATGACTGCAACACGGCGGCCGGGATCGCTTGCGCGTCCAGCGCCCAGTCGAGGGCATAGGGCCGCCCCGTCAACATGATGAGGACCACTGGGGTCCCCGTCGCGCAAAGCTCAAGGACGAGCTCACGCTGAACGCCAGGAAGGTTGAGCGTCGCCACGTCGTTGCCTTCGCCGACGGTGCCTCGACCAAAGAGCCCGGCGCGGTCTCCCACAGCGACGATGGCGATTTTTGCCGCCCGAGCCGCGGCGATCGCGTCGGCGAAACCGGACCTGTCGTCGCCCTCAACGTCGCAACCAGACGCCGTGACCACGTTTGACGAGGGGAACTGGGCCCTGAGGGCAGCGGCGACAGTAGGTACCGAGAAGCCGTAGGGCGTCCCAGGGTGGTGGGCGAGCACATGGTTCGCGAAGGAGTAGCAGCCCATGAGCGCGGACGAGTCATCCATGTTGGGGCCAATGAGCGCGATCGTGCCAGGCGCAGACGCCAACGGCAGGATGCCGTTATTGCTCAGCATGATGATGGACTCTTCGGCAAGCGACCGCGCGATCTCGCGGTGCCTGGGGGAGTCCATTTCGATCTCGGTGGGCGGCGCATCGAATGTGGCGTCGAACAGTCCAAGTTCTTCTTTCTGAGCCAAGACACGCAGCACCGCCCGATCGATGAAAGGCTCGGCGCGCTTCGCAGCCTCTCCGTCTCCGGCGAGCAACTCGATGTAGGCGTCTCCTGAGGGCAATTCGACATCGATCCCCGCAGCGAGCGCCAGTTCCGCGGCGGCCGCCGTCGAGGACGCGACGCGATGCATCGTGTGGAGGAACGCCACAGCGAAATAGTCGGCGACGACGACGCCGTCGAAGCCCCATTCGTCACGCAAGAGGTTGGTGAGGAGCTCGGCTGAGGCGGCCATGGGAACCCCGTCTATCTCGGCGTACGAGTTCATGACGGAGCGCACGTGGCCTTGTTTGACGGCCATCTCGAATGGTGGCAAGAAGACGTCGGCAACTTCACGCAGTCCCGCGTGGTTAGGGGCGTGGTTGCGCCCCGCCTGAGAGCCCGAGTAGCCGGTGAAGTGCTTGAGTGTGGCGTGAACACCCTCGCTTTGAAGCCCTCGCACGTAGGCGGTGCCGATGTCGCCCACCACATAGGGGTCCTCGGAGATGCACTCGTCCACCCGGCCCCAACGGGGGTCACGAATCACGTCGAGCACGGGGGCGAGGCCTTGGTGGATGCCAAGCTGATGCATGGTGTCGCCAATGGACGCCGCCATCGTCTCAACCAAGCTCGGATCAAAGGATGCTCCCCATGCGAGTGGCGTGGGGAATGTGGCTGCCTTCCACGCGGCCAGGCCGGTAAGGCACTCCTCGTGCACAAGCGCGGGGATGCCAAGGCGGGTCTCCCGCATCAGGCGGCGCTGCTCGGCCCAGAGCCATCCGGCCCGTTCAACGGGGTCGACAGGTCGTGTTCCGTACACCCGCGTGAGGTGCCCGATTCCGTGAATGGTCGCGTCCTCATAGCGAGAAGAGGCGGCCATTTCTCCCTGCATTGGCGCAACGATGTCGCTTCCTTGATCGACCCAGAACCCTACTAACTGGGCGATCTTCTCGGGAAGCGTCATCTGCGAATGGAGCTCGCGTACGCGTGCCGAAACTTCGGGCGCCTGCGGTGTGTTCACGGTAGTTTTAACCTTTCTTGGGCGGTGGGGGCGCGCCAATGTCGTGGCGCGCCCCCACCGGGCCTAACCCTTGACGGCGCCTGTGAGTCCGCCGACGATGCGGCGTTCAAACAAACTGAAGAACACGAGCGCTGGGATCATCGACAGCGACGTGAAGGCAAGCACCTTCGCCGTGTCGACGGAGTACTGAGACGAGAAGTACTGAACTCCGAGCGGCAACGTGTACTTCGCAGTGTCGCTCAAAAGAAAGAGCGGCAGCATGTACGAGTTCCAGCTGGCGATGAAGGCGAGAATTCCCACGGTGATCACCGCCGGCTTGGACAGCGGAATGACCATTCGCCAGAAGAACTCGAGCCGGCCGCAACCATCGATGAACGCGGCTTCCTCAATCTCCCGCGGGAGAGCCTGGAGGAACGGCACCATGATGATGATGGTGACCGAGAGCTGGAAGGCTACTTGTGGAATGACCACGCCCAGCAGGTTGTCGGTGAGCCCGATGTCGCGAATCAGGATGTAGAGCGGCGTGATCGCGACCGTCATGGGAAACATCAGGCCCGCGGCGAAGATCGCGTACATGATGCCTCGGCCCTTAAACCGGTACCGTGCCAGCACATACGCGGCCATCACACCGAGTATGACGACGAAGACCGCAGTGCCCAGCGCGACGATGGTTGAGTTCGAGATCTCTTGCCAAAAGGTGCCGCTCGACAAGACGTTCCAGTAGTTCTCGAGACGCCAGTTCGTCGGTAGCCCTGATGGATCCGTGGTGATGGCCGAGTTCGACCTGAACCCTCCGAGGATGATGTAAGCGATTGGGGTAAGAATGACCGCCACCAGCATCAGGGCGACAAGGTAGATCACCATCGCCTTGGGCGATGTCCGTAGCTTTGGTCGTACGCGCCCTGAGCTGCGAGCGTGGCGCTGCGCGACTGTCGAGGTATTTGATGTGGCCATTACGCGGCACCTCCGGTTACTGCGCCCTCGGTATCACGGCGTAGGACGAAGCGCTGGTAGACAAGCGCGACAACGAGTGAGATCAAGAACATGAGCACGGCGACGGCATTGCCATATCCGTATTGACCGGCCGAACGGCCGGTGGTCACCATGTACGTCGCCATCGTCGACGTGCCTGCTGTGCCAGCGACGTATTGACCCCAGATGATGTAGACGAGGTCAAACAGTTGCAGTGACCCGATGATCGAGAGGAATGCCCAGATGCGCACGGTGGGGGCAAGCAGAGGCAAGACAATTCGCCGCTGGACCTGCCAATACGATGCGCCATCGATCTGGGCCGCCTCGGTCAGCTCTTCGGGGATGCCCTGAAGGCCTGCGAGAAAGAGAATCACCGCGAAGCCAATGTACTTCCAGGTGATGATGGCGATCAGAGTCCAGATGGCAATGCTCGGGTCGCTCAGCCAGTCCTGCGTGAGATTTCCAAGTCCAAGCTTTTCGAGGAGGTCGTTCGCCGCGCCATTCGACGCCAGCATCAGGCTCAACCCGGTGCCGACGACGACCTCGGAGATCACATACGGGACAAAGATCAGAACTCGCAGCGCCGACTGGAACCGCATCTTGCGGTTGAGCAGCAGGGCGATGAACAAGGCGATCGGCCCCTGGGTGAGCAGGGACAAGCCAACAATTTGCGCGTTGTGCCACACCGCGGCACGGAACGCCTCGTCGGAAAGAATCTGCGTGTAGTTCCGGAAGCCGACAAAGTTGTCGGCGGGGCCGTATCCGGTCCAACTGAAGAAACCGTAGTAGGCGGCGATTCCCACAGGGAGAATCACAAACGAAAGGAATACGAGCAGTGCGGGACCAACGAGGATCGTGATCTCCATCGGCTTGCGGAGGCGTTGCAGCCGGGAGCGCTTGGTCCCCGAAGGGGGCAACGCGTTCGCGCTGCCCCCTTCGGAACCGCGACCCACGGTTGGCTCGCTCCGCAAGCGGGCGGCTTCACTCATGGATGTCATGGTGAGTGGCAGTCCTAACTTTGCTGGGCTGCGGCGTCGTTCACTGCCTTGACGATGTCCTCAGGTGTGCCGCTACCCGCGAGCAGGTTGACGACGGCCACGTTGAGGGCGTTGCCCACGTTCTGGCCGTACATGGTGTCGAGCCAGAGCATGACGTACGGGGCCTCGTTGTAGGCCGCGAGCAGGTTGGTCAGTGCGGGGTCAGAGACGGCCGACTGTGCCTTCGAGCTTGCGGGAATGGTCTGGAACGCCGTCGCGTACTTTTCCTGGCTGTCCTGCGTCGCCATGAAGTCAAGGAACTTGACGCAGGAATCTGGAGCGTCGACGTAGCAGGCGTAACCGTCTGCGCCGCCCATCATGGCGCCGGGGGTGCCGTCGCCACCCGAAATCTCCGGGAAGGCCATCCAGGCGAGGTCGGCAAGCGGCTGCTCGTCTGGTGTGAGCGACGCGATCACGCCCGGGTTCCATGCGCCCATGAGTTCCATGGCTGCCTGGTGGTTGGCGACAAGGCCGGCGGAAGAGCCTGCTCCTTGCTGAGCCGCCGTGGTCAGGAATCCGTTGTTGAAGGGCTCGGTGGCCGCGAATGCCTCAAGGTCCTTGCCCGCACGGAGCCAGCAGTCGTCATTGAACGTGAGGTCGGTAGCGGCCGTGTTCATGACTTCCTGCGAGCACTCGCGAAGTGCGAAGTTGTAGTACCAGTGAGCTGCAGGCCATGCGTCCTTCGCGCCGACCGAAATCGCGTCGACTCCCGAGTCCTGGATCTTTGTCACGGCAGTCGACAGTTCATCGAGGGTGGTGGGCAGGGTGGTGACGCCCGCAGCGTTGAAGAGGTCTTCGCTGTAGAAGAAGCCTTCGGGAAGCACTGCTGTGGGCACGCCATAGGTCGCGCCATCGATCTGGAAGGCCGAAATCGAGCTGCTCATGTCGTCCAGCGTGGACTGAGCAAGCTTGCCATCGAGCTTCATGACCTGGCCGGCCGTCACGACGGCGGCAAGCTTGCCGCCACCACGAGCCATGAACACGTCAGGGGCGTCTCCCGAGTTGAGGGCGGTCTGGAGTTTGCCGTCCATGTCTTCGTTCTGGATGGAAACGACCTCAACTTTGACGCCTGTCTCTGCCTCGAACGCGGCGGCCAGGTCAATCCAGTACTGCATGCCGTCGCCCGTTGTGGAGTTCTGCCACAACGTGAGGCTCTGGTCGACGCCGTCGCTGCTTTTGGTATCGCTAGATCCACCGCTACATGCGGAGACCAGGAGGGCGCTTGTCGCGAGCGCTGCCGCGCCAATCACGATCTTTCTCTTCTGCATTTCGATACACCGTTCTCTCTTCTTTGAGTGATGAGCCCGCCATCGGGCACGCTGTGCGATGCGGAACGCTCGTCTCATTGGACACGCGCACCAGGTGCTACCAAAACAGCCGCGCCGCCGCTTTGTGCCCTTAGTGTCGTCACCTGGCGTCTGCAGTGTCAAGCGTTTTCGAAAACCTTTTCCATACTGTAATGTGCCTAGGTATGGGACGTCGTCCGACCATCACAGATATTGCCGCCGCGGCAGGTGTTTCCGTCGCGACGGTCTCCAAGGCCGTCAACGGGCGCTACGGCGTGTCCAGGGAGACCTCGGAGCTCGTCATGCGCGTAGTCGAGGAAATGGGCTACGAATCGAGTTTGGGCGCAAGCGGCATGAGGGGCGCCAAGACGGGGGTTATCGGCGTGCTGGTGGCCGAGATCGAGTCCTTCGCCGCGGAGGTGCTCAAGGGCGTCGGCGCCACAGCCCAGAGCTCGGGCTTTGACCTTCTCGTGTACACAGTGGCGTTCAGTCATGAGCCCAAGGGTTGGGAGAACCGGTCACTGCGCAGGCTTAGTGGAAGCCTCATCGACGCCGCGATTATGGTGACCCCCACGGTGGTTGCCGCGGCGACGGAGATTCCGTTGGTCGCGATCGACCCGCACGTGTCTACGGGCGAAACTTCTACTGTCGAGGCCGACAGTTTGCACGGCGCATACCGAGCAGTGACGTACCTGATCGAGCTCGGGCATCGCCGCATTGGATTTGTCGCGGGGCGACCCGACCTGCGTTCCTCGCGCGCTCGCGATGCCGGGTATCGCAAGGCATTGTCCGATGCTGGCATCACGTATGACCCGTCTCTGGTTCGCGTGGGCTTCTACGACGAGGAGACCACGCGTGCGGCGGGATCGTCACTGTTGGGACACGAGAACCGCCCCACGGCCGTGTTCGCCGCAAACGACGCCTCGGCGATCGGCATCGTCAAGGTGGCGTGGAGCCTTGGACTTGAGGTCCCCCGCGACCTGTCCGTCATCGGCTTCGATGATGTGGTGGAGGCATCGCGACTCATCCCGCCACTCACGACAGTCAGGCAGCCGATGCGTCTCATCGGCCAGACGGCCACCGAACTCATTCTCGCGCGCCTCAACGGAGAGGACGCTGAAATCCGGCACATCGAGCTCCCCACGGAGCTGGTCAAACGCGCGACAACTGCGCCACCGCGCGAGAGGTAAGACATGGGGAAGTATCGCAATCCGATCCTGTCAGGATGCCACCCCGATCCGACCATTTGCGAGGTGAATGGCACCTACTACATGGTGACCTCAACCTTCGAATACCTTCCGGGGCTTCCCGTGCATCGTTCGGTGAACCTCGTGGATTGGGAGCTCATAGGTCACGCCATCATCGACCAGGTCGACTACACGGGTATCGCGGCGTCGAAGGGGCTCTACGCGCCGACTCTGCGCCACCACCGTGGCACTTTTTACCTCATCTGTACGCACGTTCCTGGCGAAGACGAGGTCCCTGCGCGCGCCGGGCATTTCCTGGTGACTGCGACCGATCCGGCGGGTCCGTGGAGCGAAGCGGTGTGGTTCGAGGGGCTGGATGGAATCGACCCTTCCCTGACTTTTGACGGTGACAGGGTGTGGATGTGCTGGACGAATCTGGCGAATCCGGGACTGTGGCAGGGTCAAACCGACATCTGGCTCGTCGAACTCGACGCCAGGACGTACGGGCCCATGGGAACACCCCTGGCGATATGGCGGGGGGCGCTCACGGGTGCCGGATGGGCCGAAGGGCCCCATATTCACGCACGTCCCGGTGGCGGGTGGATGCTCGTCGCCGCAGAGGGTGGCACGAACCGGGACCATGCGGTGTGTGTCGCCTATGCGGACTCCATCGAGGGGCCCTACGTGGGGGATGAGGGCAATCCGCGTCTCACTCATCGCTTCCTTGGGGACAAGGCCGACATTGCGGATGTGGGTCATGCGGACCTCGTGCGGGCGGTCGATGGCTCCTGGTGGTCGGTCCTGTTAGCCACTCATCAGAGCGGGGGTGTCAACAGCCTGATGGGGCGTCAAACCCACCTCGTGCCGGTTGAGTTTGAGCGCGGTAGGCCGCTCTTTGCCCCAGGTGCAGGACGTGTCGCGGTCGAGATGGCGGCTGATGGCGTTCCGGATCAACTGCCGCCGGTCACGTTCATGAGGGATGACTTTGATGCGGAATCGCTTGACCTCAGGTGGAATGCTGTGCGCTGGCTTCCTTCGGGGTTCGTCGATCTTGTTGCGCGGCCTGGGTTTGCACGCCTCGGCGCCACGACGGTCGAGCCGACGTCGGTGGGGAGGACCGCGTTCCTGGGGTGCAGGCTGGGCGCCGATGCTTCCCGCATCGCAGCGCGGTGTGAGCTGCACGGCTCCACGATGCTCAGGGCGGGACTCTTGCTGAGGACCACCGAGACGGGGCTACTCGAGCTGGCCGTGCATGGCGACGGCACCGTTCGGGCCGTGCTGGTCGACGATGGCAGCCGGACGCAGATAGGGATTGCCCGGGTCGACGCGAGCAGGCCCGTCGATATGTCCATTGCGGTGGACCGACATGTTGCCACCCTGACGGCCAACTCGACCGTGGTAGGTGTCGTGGACGTCGCCTGCCTTGCCGCGGGTCGCCCGGGCTGGTTCTTGGGTAGTTGGTGGGGTCCGTTTGCGGTGGGCGAGGAGCATGCCGATTTCGACTTCGTCGAGGTGACGCAGGCAGTGCGGGCGTAGCAAACGGGGTGGTTCCTTTGTCTGCCGGTAGGCGACGTTCACTTGCCCACGGCAGTGTCAGACTATGGGCATGATCACAATTTCCGTTTCTGACCAGGCCGTTGCCGATGCACTCGGACCCGTGGGTGACGACGCCAGGGTGATCGTGTGGGATCCGGCGGAGTCTGACCCGCCAGAGGCGGAGCGAGAACGCATCACGATCGCGTGCCTGCCTCACTGGTCGGGTGGCAGCACACTGTTCGGCCGTCTCGCCCAGTGCCCGCAGCTCAAGGTGATCCAGATCCCCTCAGCGGGCTTTGAACACGCGGTCCCGTTCGTCCCCGCAGGGGTGTCGCTCGCCAACGCCAAGGGAGTGCATGACTCGCGCGTGGCCGAGATGACGCTGGCCCTCGCGCTCGCCAGCCGCCGCCAGTTGCCGGAGTTCTTTGCCGCTCAAGCCCGCGAGACGTGGGAGCCAAATCAAAACACGCGAAGCCTGGCCGACTCCCGAGCGCTCATCGTGGGGTACGGGAGCATCGGCGAGGCGATTGGTGTGAGGCTGCGTGCGAGCGAGGTGCACGTCGAGGGTGTGGCGCGGTCTGCGCGCATGGCGCCCGACGGCACCACCGTGCATGCTGTGCAGGACCTGCCCACGTTGTTGCCGAACTTCGACATCGTCATCATCATGTCTCCGCATACCCCCGAGACCGACAAAATGGTGGACGCCGCCTTCTTGGCCGCGATGCCCGATGGCGCGCTACTGATCAACATGGGTCGCGGCAAGGTGGTCGACACGGACGCACTCCTGGTCGAGCTCCGGGCAAAGCGCCTCTTTGCCGCGCTTGACGTGACGGATCCGGAGCCGTTGCCGGATGGGCACCCGCTCTGGTCGGCGCCCCAGTGCATCGTGGTCCCTCACGTCGCAGGCAGCGAGAAGCTCGTCAACCGCCGTTTCACCGACCTGGTCAAGAGGCAGATCGATGCGCGTCGCCGCGGCGATGACCCCGTCAACTTTGTGGCGATGGGGGCTTTCCCCGCTTAAAGTCGGCGAGGGTGCGTTCCCTCTCGACCTTGTGGTCGAGCATGCGCGCGGGATACGCGGGGGTGTCTAGCTCCGCCACCCAGCGCCGCACGTAGGCCAGGTTCGGGTCGAACTTTTCGCGCTGTGTGTCGGGATTGAACACGCGGAAGTAGGGCGACGCGTCCCGGCCTGTGCCTGCGACCCACTGCCAGTTGAGCTGATTCTGGGCGTGGTCGTAGTCGAGGAGCGCGCGCCTAAAGTGGGCGGCGCCACGCTGCCACGGCAGGTGCAGGTCCTTGACCAGAAAGCTTGCGGTGATCATGCGCACCCTGTTGTGCATGATCCCTGTCGCCTGGAGTTCGCGCATTCCGGCGTCGACCAGGGGGAAGCCCGTGAGGCCGTCGCGCCACGCGACGAACGCCTCGTCGGCGGAGCGGCCCGTCTCCCAGGCATCGTCCGGGGCGACAGGGCGCAGCGACTCGTGCAGCGCCGTGGGATGGAGGAACAGGACGTCGGCGTGAAACTCTCGCCACGCGAGCTCGGACTCGAACTTGCGGGCCTCGCTTCCGTTGATTCTTCCGGTGGCGGCGAGGATGGTGCGCGCGTGGATCTGGCCGAAGGCGAGGGGCACCGAGAGCCCCGAGGTGCCGGCACGGTCGGGGCGGTCCCTGTCCTCGGCGTAGTGGTCGAGGCCGGCGGACACGAAGTCCTCGAGCGCGGCTAGCCAGCGACCTTCCCTGAACTCGACCTGGTGCGCGAGCATGTCATCGGCGTCTCCCTGCGCGGCGTGCTGGTCGAGGGACACGTCGGAATCGAGTGCATGCATGGCCGACGGGTCCGCGCGGGGTGCGGGCCCCCGCCATCCGGCCTCTCGCCAGGCCCTCGAGAAGGGGGTAAATACCTGGTAAGCGGTTCCATCGACCTTGACGACGCGCCCCGGCGCGACGGCGTAGGGCGAGCCGATGAACTTCAACTCGATCCCGGCGTTCGCTAGGGCCGCGCCCACGAGGTCCTGCTCGCGATGGGCGCCGGGTGAGTACTCGCGCTGGGCCCACACGGTGTCCGACCCGGACTCGCGAGCGGTGGCGACCAAGACGTCGGCCGGGGTGCCGCGACGCACCGTGAGCGCGCCACCCGCGTCTTCGCGGAGGCTCCAGAGGGTGCGGGCCAGATGGGCTCGCCGCCGCCCCGACCACAGCGGAAGGGGTGGCGACCACGGGAAGACCGGCACCGCGGTGCCGTCGGCTTGGGCCTCGAGTAGCGCCGGGTTATCGCTCAGTCGCGCGTCTCGTCGCACCCACCAGATTGCCGTCATGCCTACACAACGAAGGCGGGCCGCCGGGGCATTCCCCAGCGGCCCGCCTCTGTCGAAGGAGTTACGCGGGGACGGCTGCGTAGCGGTCTACGTGGGCCACCGCCGCGGCGAGGAATACCTGCAGAAGGGCCGCGACCTGCTCGTCCACGAGTGTGCCCTCGGCGTCCCATGCGTCCGCGTGGAACTGGAGGAAGACCTCGGGCTGGCCGAGCGTGGGCGCGTTGAGGTGTCCCATGATCGTGCGCAGGTGCTGCTGGGCCGCGGCGGTGCCGATCGCTCCGGGTGACGTGCCGGCAATCGCGACGGGCTTGCCATTGAAGGAGTTGGTTCCCCACGGGCGCGAGGCCCAGTCGAGGGCGTTCTTGAGGGCGCCAGGAATGGACCTCAGGTACTCGGGAGTGACGATGATGACGCCGTCCACGCCCTCGATGGCGGCCTTCCAGTCCTTGGCGACCTGGGGGTAGTCGGCGTCGGCGTCCGGCGTGTAGACGGGGAGGTCGGCGTATGAGATCTCGACCAGTTCGACGCCCTCGGGGGCGAAGGCCTCAAGCGCGTTTGCGACCTTGCGGTTGAGGGATGCGCTCGAGAGCGAACCGACGATGATTCCGATGCGGGACATGACTGACTCCTTGGGGTTGCGCGGGGGTTGGTGCAATGGGGCGCCGCCTTCGCTGGCGGGTGCGCTTATGTAACGCGTGGTGATACGTCAACTATTCCGTTATGTGACGAATCAACTATCGGCAGACGGCGCGGCGCCGGGTTCGGCGTCGAAATGTGTGTCGGATGCTCGGGAGACGTGCCTAGAGGCTGGTGTCGGCATACCGGGCGGCGGCGTCCCTGAGGAGCTCGGCGGCGCCTGGCGCCACCTCGTCGTAATGCGCCTTGAAGCGTTCGTCGTCGACGTACATCTGGGTCAGCGAGAGGTAGGCCTCCGCGCTCGGCGTCCAAATCTTGCAGAGCCAGGCATGGTGTCTGGCCACAATCTCCTGCACCTCGGGGCTGTTTGCGGTGAAGCCCACGCGCACCGCTGCTCCCAGCGACTCGACAATCTCGCGGTCGATGCGCTGGTGTTGCCTCTTGCCCTCGTCCCCAAGCTTCTGCCAGTTGGCATTCGAGCGGTCGACCGCGTCGGCGCCCCACCGCTCCTTGGCCTCTGGCTCGTACGTCGAGTGTTCGAATCCGTCAAAGATCTGATCGGTAATCACGCTCTTTCCCTTCTCGAGGGCATCGATGGTGCGGGTCACCGTCGCGGCGAGCCTCGCGTAGCGCTCGCGCTCGGCCGTGAGCCCCGCGAGGTGGTCGTGAAGGAGCGCGACGGTGATCGCGGGGGCGTCGGAATTGATGATGGCGGCGACGCGATCAAGGCCAGTCCCCAGCTCGCGCAGCACCAGGATGTGCTGGAGGCGCAGGAGCTCAGCCTGTCCATAGTGCCTGCGCCCGTCGGGGCCCGTCCAGGCGGGAGTGAGCAGGCCGATGTCGTCGTAGTGGCGCAGCGTGCGGCTCGTGACCCCGCTCATGCGGGCCACCTTGCCGATGTCGTAGTCCGTGTCCATGCGACCACTGTAGAAGTTGACGTAGCGTCAACGTCAAGTCAGCGGCGGCGGGCCCTGTGGGGACGCCGTGGAGGTGCGACCTCGCGGGTAGGCGGCAGGGTGGTGAGGCCCCGACGCTCGAGGCCTGGAAGGGGGCGAGGGGGGCGCGTGTAGAGAGACTGCGAGGAATCGAGCAGCCATGGCACGAGCACGACGGCCACGCCGGGGCACAACTGGAGTCGGTGGCGGATGCGTCGCGACTTGCGGTTGTGCAGCAGTCCCTCCCACCAGTGTCCGTAGACGTAGAACGGGATGTAAACCGACACGACCTCGGAGCCATGCAGCTGCCGATCCGCGAGCAGGTGGTCGACGAGCGGTGTAGAGACGTCGCGGTAGGGAGAGTCGAGCACCGTGAGGGGTACATGGATCTCCAGCGACCTCCAGGCGTCGCGGATCGATTCCGCGAGCTCGGGTTCCGAGGCGACGTGCACGGCGGCAAGCCGTTTGTGGTCCGCGGCGATCGCATAGTCGAGCGCCTTGAGAAGTGGCTTGTTGACGGTGTGGACGAGCACGACGGCGTAGTCGCCCGACGAACCAAACTTTGTCACGGCATCGGGTGCTACCTGTTCCGCAACCGAGCGGTAGTAGCGATTGACCTGGTACATCAGCATCCACAGGATCGGCATGAGCGCAAAGACCACCCAGGCTCCGTGCGTGAATTTGGTGATGGTGACGATGATGAGCACGACGCCCGTGGTGACGGCGCCCACAAAGTTGATTGCCCTGAAGAGCTGCAGCGTGCGCACCGTTCGATGGACGATGTCGCCCCTGCGTAGCTGCCTCGTCCAGTGGACCACCATGCCGAGCTGGCCAAGCGTGAAGCTGACGAACACGCCGATGATGTACATCTGGATGAGCAGGTTGAGGTCGGCCCTGAACCCCAGTAGCAGCACCGCGGCGGCGGTGCCGAGGATGATCACGCCGTTGGAAAAGACGAGGCGGTCGCCCCTGGCCAGCAGCGCCTTGGGTGCGTATCGGTCGCGGGCCAGTACCGAGCCAAGCTGCGGGAAGCCGTTGAAGGCGGTGTTGGCGGCCAAAAACAGCACGAGGGCAGTGGTCGCCTGTACGGCGTAGAACCCGAACGTGTCGTGGCCACCAAAAACGCTTGCCGCGATCTGCGCCATCACTGATCGCTGGGCCGTGGTTTCGCAATCCGCGAAGCCCTGAAGGTCGCAGGCGTCTGCGGTGTAGAGCACGTGGGTCTTAAGTGCGAGGTAGGTGACCCCGCCAAAAAGCGTGACCGCGACCGCGCCCATCGCCACCAGCGTGGCCTGCGCGTTGCGCGCCTTGGGGGGCTTAAACGCCTGGACCCCGTTGGCGATCGCCTCGACTCCCGTGAGTGCCGAGCAGCCAGAGGCAAAAGCGCGCAACAGGAGGAAGGCAAGGGCCGCGCGCGCGAGGTCGTGATGCTGGATCGTATAGGCGGCGGATTCGGCGCGAGGCAGGTTGCCCATGGCCGCACGGGCCACGCCCACCGCGATCATCAGGCCGATCGAGCCGATGAAGAGGTAGGTGGGCAGCGCGAATGCCTTGGACGACTCGGCCGTGCCGCGCAGGTTGACGGTGACGAGGAGCACCACGCAAAGGACCGCGAACTCGACGCGCCACGCGTGGAGTCCAGGGAAGGCCGAGATGACGTTGTCGACGCCACTGGCTACCGAGACCGCGACGGTGAGGACGTAGTCGACCGTGAGCGCCGATGCGACGACAAGCGCAGCTTTTTCGCCCAGATTCTTCGCGGCGACCGTGTAGTCGCCACCCCCAGAGGGGTAGGCGCGCACCAGTTGCCGGTACGAGACCACCACGATCGTGAGTAGCAGGATCACGGCGGCCGCGATCCATGGCGTGTAGCCAATAAATGCGAGCCCTCCTCCGGCCAGAATCAGAAGGAGTTCTTGCGGCGCGTACGCGACGGAAGACAGCGGGTCGGACGCGAATATGGGAAGCGCCATCCGCTTGCGAAGTGTCTGGTGATCTGCCGCATGGGTGGGCAGTGGTGCGCCCAGAACGAGGCGGCGCATTTTGAGCAATGTGGGACTCACAAGGGATGAGCGTAAGCGTGCCGAGTCTTCTTTGATGCGACGAACGCCCCGGAGTACTTCGTCCCCCATCGTCGACGCCGTCGGCTAGACGGGAAATTCGGCCAAAAGTTGACGTAACGTCAACTCGGAGCCCGCGTTTTGCTCCCCTGCGGCGCGCGGTGGCATGCCCGATCTAGACTCATGGCCATGACGAAGACGCCAGATATGAAGCCCCGCTCCCGCCAGGTGACCGACGGGCTGGAAGCCACCGCCGCGCGCGGAATGCTGCGTGCCGTGGGCATGGGAGACGACGACTGGGTCAAGCCCCAGATCGGCATCGCGAGTTCGTGGAACGAGATCACTCCTTGCAACCTCTCGCTGCAGCGCCTCGCGCAGGCATCAAAGGAGGGCGTGCATGCTGGCGGGGGATACCCGCTCGAGTTCGGCACCATCTCGGTGTCCGATGGCATCTCGATGGGCCACGAGGGCATGCACTATTCGCTCGTGTCGCGCGACGTCATCGCCGACTCGGTCGAGGTGGTCATGCAGGCCGAGAGGCTCGACGGCTCCGTGCTGCTCGCGGGCTGCGACAAGTCGCTCCCCGGAATGCTCATGGCTGCGGCACGGCTCGACCTTGCCTCGGTGTTCCTCTACGCGGGCTCGATCATGCCCGGCCACGTCAAGCTCGAGGACGGCACCGAGAAGGACGTCACGATCATCGACGCCTTCGAGGCCGTCGGCGCATGTGCGGCCGGCCTGATGTCGGAGGCCGACAGGCTCGCGATCGAAAAGGCCATCTGCCCCGGTGAGGGCGCGTGCGGCGGCATGTACACCGCCAACACGATGGCGTCGGTGGGCGAGGCCCTCGGAATGTCGCTGCCAGGCTCTGCGGCTCCGCCCAGCGCGGACCGCCGTCGCGACATGTACGCGCACAAGTCCGGTGAGGCCGTGGTTAACCTGCTGCGCCTGGGCATTACCGCGCGCGACATCATGACCAAGCCCGCTTTTGAGAACGCGATCGCCGTCGTGATGGCCTTTGGCGGTTCTACCAACGCGGTGCTACACCTGCTCGCGATCGCCCATGAGGCCGATGTCGACCTCACCCTTGACGACTTTGCGCGCATCGCCGCCAAGGTGCCCCACCTGGGTGACCTCAAGCCGTTCGGCCAGTTCGTGATGAACGACGTGGACCGCGTGGGCGGCGTGCCTGCAGTGATGAACACGCTGCTGGGCGCAGGGCTCATGAACGGCGACGTCATGACGGTCACGGGCAAGACGCTTGCCGAGAACATGGAAGACCTCAAGCCCGAGAAGATCGACGGCCGGGTGGTGCGGGCACTCAACAACCCGATCCACAAGTCGGGTGGCATCACGATCCTCAAGGGCTCCCTCGCTCCCGACGGCGCCGTCGTGAAGTCCGCGGGCTTTGACGAGAGCGTCTTTGAGGGCACGGCGCGCGTCTTCGACGGCGAACGCGCCGCGCTTGACGCGCTCGAGGCCAAGAAGATCCTCAAGGGCGACGTGGTGGTGATCCGCTACGAAGGCCCCAAGGGTGGTCCAGGGATGCGCGAGATGCTGGCCATTACGGCGGCCATCAAGGGCGCTGGCCTAGGCAAGGACGTGCTGTTGGTCACCGATGGTCGCTTCTCCGGCGGCACCACAGGGCTGTGCGTGGGGCACATGGCCCCCGAGGCCGTCGACGGCGGGCCCATCGCCTTTGTCAACGACGGTGACAAGATCACGCTTGACGTGACCAACGCGCTGCTCGACCTCCACGTGAGCGAGGAAGAGCTTGCGGCCCGCGCGGTCGGGTTCGAGCCTCCGGCGCCCAAGTACACGCGTGGCGTGCTTGCCAAGTACCGCAAGCTCGTGGGCTCGGCGTCGCAGGGTGCCGTACTCGGCTAATCCGCGACCCCCGGCGCAATGAGGGCCCCCGAGCACATGCTCAGGGGCCCTCGCTGCGTTCAGCGGGAAGGTCGCTAGACGTTGACCATCGTGCTGGCGTCGCGCGCTTCCCGGGTCTCGTCGGCGGCGGGGCACTAGTGTCGAACCCGACAGATTCTCAGCTCCACCCCAACCCTGGGCCTGTTGGCTTCGTTCTAAGAGTGAGACGATTTGGTGAAGGGGGAGAGGCAGCGTGAACCGCAGGAACCGACAATTGCTCGAGGAGCTGTGCGCCGAGCGCTTTGGCGATCTCCTCGCGTTGGCGACCCTAGTGAGCGCTTCACCCAGTTCCGCTCGTGACCTCGTAGACCATGCCATTGCCGCGTCCTTTGCGAGACTCCGCCACTTCCGCTCGCTCGATGAGGCAGATGCCTCCGTACGCCGCCACATCCTGAATCGCACGGTGAAGGCCTCGTCGTCGCCCCCAGTGCACGGCGACGAGCCGCTCGTGGAGCGCACGGACGGAGATGGGGCGTACGCCGCGGTCGATCCGCAGCTGTGGAGCGCATTGCGGGTGCTGGGTGCGAGGGAACGAGTCTGCGTCGTGCTCCGCTTTGTCGAAAAGCTCTCGGTTCCTCAAGCTGCCGCTCTGCTCGGCTGGTCCGAGACCGAAGTGGAACGTGCGGCGGCGGACGGAATCGAATCACTGAGTAGAGCACTGGATACTGCTATCCCGGCCGAGTGGCCGGAGCTGGCGGCAGTCAGCAACAAGAGGGGCACACGATGACAGACTTCGGCGATCGCATTGAAGCACTTGCGAAGAGTCTTACCAAGAGCGCAAGCACTCCCGACGTCGGCGAGGTGAAGGTGCTCGGTGCGCGGGCGTCGCGACGACGTGGGTTCAGGGTGGCTCTTACCGCGAGCGCCGCGGTGCTCACGGTGACGGGCCTGGTGTGGGGGTCGTTCGGCATCGCTTCGGCTCGCGACGACTCGCCGCTTGCTGTGGCTGCCACAACCTCTGGTGAGGCCACCGTGGCAACCGACGGCGGTGTCATCGTGCTTTCGGAGTCCTCTGACGACGCTGTGCCGTCTGTGGCGTCGGCGACGGCAAGCGCCGCCGCAATGCCGGACGAACCATCAGCGTCGCTCCCAGCAGGCGGCGATGTAGTGGACGAGCCCGCGAGCGGCCTTCCCTTCTGGACTACCCCGAATGACGCCACCCGCACGGGGCAGCTCGCGTGCAGCCCCGCGCGCAACGTCAGTGTCTGGAGCGCGTTCAATCTGCTCGTCGACCCAGTCGGCGGCATCGGGTACGTGCAGGGTGCGCGCGATCCAGGTGCACAGGGGCTCGACCTCGTGGATGTTCCCGGTTCAACATCCCCGATGCAGGAAATCAGTTGGTCGCCCACGGGTGACTACGCGGCGCTTCTCGCGGACGGGGTGTGGATTTTCGACGCGAGTCGGGGCATCGCGACCAAGGTGTCGTACGGAAGCAATCCCGAGCCGCAATCCGATTACCCCATCTCCTGGGCGGCCGACGGCTCGCGGTTCGCTTTTGCTGTGGGGACCATGGCAAATTCCCGATCAGTGGTGGTGGTTGACGTGCCTTCGGGCAACACCCACTGGCTCCGTGAACCCGCCGGCGTGCTTGGATTCGACTTGAGCCCGGACGGCAAGGAACTCGCCTACGGCACGAACCCTGCGGGCCACGTTCTCCCGGGCGCGCAGGTCATTCGTATCGATGTCGTCACAGGCTCCGTTCGCGGCCATATCGACGGAGCGACCTCCCCGACCTACTCGCCCGATGGCACGTCGCTGGCAGTCTTCGGCGACCTCGATCTCGATGGAGATATGGCGTCTTACGTGGTGAACCTTTCGACGGGGGTGTCGACCGCGCTCTCGGATGGCGGGTCCGTCTACAAGTACTGGAACGACTACCTCACCCCCGTCTGGTCTCCCGACGGTTCGTCGGTGGCGGGCGTGACCGGAACGAGTTCCGGTATTCGTTTGGCGGTGGCGAACAGCTCGGGTTCCAATGTGAAGGTATTCACTGAGCAGCCGACCCCCAGCGCTCGTCCCGTGTGGTCTTTGAACTCGAAAACTGTGGTGGCGGCTGGACCGGGCGGCTATGTCAGCGTCACTGGGACGGCCGCGGTGGTGCGGGACGTCCGTGGTGAGCCCGACAGTTTGCGGGCGAGCGGCTCTGGCTTTGTGCTCACCGCCTGGCCGTGCGCGCAGTGGCCGCCCACGCAGAATTCGGAGTTGTCCAACCCGATCGCAACATTCCAGTCGGTCGCCACGGACTCCTCCCTCGCCGACGCCGACCTACTCTTGCCGCCAGCGGGATGGCTCGATCTGGGCGTTCCGGTGGAATCGCCTGATGGCGACTACACGCTGAGGGTCCTGGCTGGGCCATATTCCACCGCTGGCCTGTACCTCTCGCAGAATTAGTCGAGCAGTCATCGTCGCTGGACGTCAAGACGAGAGGCCCCGAAGCGGATGCTCCGGGGCCTCTCGTCTTGCGGGCTGGAAGGTCGCCCACACGGCGGTGCGCGTCTAGACCGACACGGGATCGGCAGCGTCGGCGTTGGACCTAGAGCCGGGGATGGTTTCGATGACGCTTCGGTACGCGGCGGTGTCGTCGTAGATCTCGACCTTGAGGGGGTTCTTGCGCCCCTTCAGCATCTTCCTGATCTGGTAGACGGCCAGCGCCACGTTGGCCACCAGCGCGATGGCGGACACGGTGAACAGTGCGGTCGAGCTGTGCGAGGACTCGACCGAGAACTGCGAGTCACCGACGAAGGCGGGCACCGCCATCGTGAACATCATCCAGAACGCGAGCGTTTGTGCGCGGTGTTGCAGCCACGCGCCCTTGCGGATAAAGAAGGCGGGGATGGTGCACGAGATGAGTAGGGCTGCGCCGGCGTAGAACGAGTGGTCTCCCACGCAGTTGTAGACGTACGCGAAGTTCCACAGGTCATACGCGATGATCCAGGGCCAGATCATGTCGGGGTAGATCATGTCCGTGAACTTGTCCTTGGAGATGTAGATACCCATCCAGCCCGTGATGGCCAGCAGGTTGATGAGGCCCGCGATGCCGTTCATGTAGTTCCACGAGCCGGAAAGCATATAGACGCCGTCGACCATGCCGTCCGCGTTCATAGCGCCCACCTGGAAGTCGCGGATGCAGGCCTCGAAGATGTTGATCGCGAGGATCGCGGCGGGGAACATGAGCGCCCACTTGTTGCCCTGAAGACGCTTGATGTAGCGAATAGCGAGGAAGCCAAGGCAGCCGGCGAGGGCCGAGTACACCTTGACCCAGTGGAACCATGTGCCGGTCGAGGATCCCTCGACCGCCGTGTTGGGCCACACGAAGATCGTGAGGACCAGAGGCACGGCGATGAAGAAGAACATGCCGGCCCACGGTCCGCGACGTGAAAGCTCGTTGAGCCCGATCAGCGCCCCAAGGACGACGAACCACATCACCGCCTGGGTGAGGCTAATCGATTCGAACAGGAACATGTGTTGCTCTCCTTTGAGTGTGGTGGTGAAGGTGTACTAGCGGCCCGTACGTGACGGGTCTGAGGTGTCGGGCGAGGTGTCGGGTGCGGCGTTTGGCGCGGCATTGGGCGCCAGGTGCAGGGTTTGGTGGACGATCGCGCACAGGGCGTCGTCGCTCAGCGCAGGCTGCGAGCGGATGAGGCCGATGAGTCCGTGGACCAACGCAATAAAGGTCTCGCGCACGTGGTCAATCTCGATCGTGTGTTGCGCGGCGTAAGCGGGGATAGTGGTGACCTCGAGTACGTCCACGAGGGCGTCGACGGCCCCATCAATAAAGCGCAAGTAGAGGGAGGCGTCGTCGATGCGGGGGAGCGGCTGTGCGGCGCCCTCCCTGTGCTCGCCCCGCGCGGGTACGTAGCGGCGAAGCAGGCCGACGCATTCCATCACTGCTGCGTCGATGTCGCCCGGGGTGCGGCGGGCGTCCCATGCGCGCACGTCGGAGGTGAACTGGTCGACGTAGCTGTCGAGCACCTGGGTCACGAGTGTGTCCATGTCGCCCACGTAGTGGTAGATCAGGCCGCGAGTCACGCCCACATGCTTGGCGAGGTCCTGGACCGTCGTGGCCCGGACGCCCTTGGTGGCAAAGAGTTCGCGCGCGGCGGCAAGGATCTCCTCCTGCCGCAGGGCAGGCGACTTCACGATGCGGCTCATAGGAGGGACGCTACGCCTGATTGACACACTGTCAATGGGACCAAAGGCACCCGACGCGACCGCAGCGAGTGCGCCTCGCCCGCCGTCCAACATCTAGGACGGTGATCCACATTGTGAGACGACCATCCAAAAAGTAGACATGCCGCCGTCGCCGGGCGTACAGTCTCACCATGCAGACGATTCTCGTAGTAGTTACCGGGCGCGCGGACTCCTAGTCCAAGCCCAGGCATCGTCCGCGCGCATCCCCGAAAGCCACCCAGGCCGAGGGGTTTTTTTATGCGAAGCGGACTGCGAACCGCCTAGCGATATCGACAGACACAGGGGAGTGACATGACTCAGCCACCAGCCAAGCCTCATGCGCCCTCGCGGCCTGCGGCGACGGCGACGGCCCGTCCGGCGGACCCGCGTGCAGGCCACGGCGCAGGCGAAGAGATGACGGGCGCCCAGGCGCTCGTACGTGCGCTCGAACTCGCAGGCGTGACCGACATCTTCGGGATTCCGGGAGGCGCGATCCTTCCCGCCTACGACCCCATCCTCGACTCGACTCAGCTGCGTCACATCCTGACGCGCCACGAGCAGGGCGCGGGGCATGCCGCCCAGGGCTACGCCCACGCGACCGGCCGCACGGGCGCCTGCATCGTGACGTCAGGCCCCGGCGCCACCAACCTGGTCACGCCCATCGCCGACGCGAATATGGACTCGATCCCCATGGTGGCCATCACGGGTCAAGTGGGCGCCTCGCTCATCGGTACCGATGCCTTCCAAGAGGCGGACATCGTGGGCATCACGGCGCCCATCACCAAGCACAACATGCTGATTAAGGACCCCGCGGAGATCGCCAATGCGATCGCCCAGGCGTTCTACATCGCGAGCCACGGACGTCCGGGCCCGGTGCTGGTCGACATTGCCAAGTCGGCGCTGCAGGAGAGGACCAACTTCCGCTGGCCCGACCGCGTCGAGCTCCCCGGCTTCAACTCGGGCGCCAAGCCTCACGCCAAGACCATCCAGGAGGCGGCTCGCCTGCTCGCCACCTCGAAGCGCCCCGTGCTCTACGTGGGCGGCGGCGTGATCCGGGCCGGCGCGGCGGAGGGCCTGCGCAAACTCGTGGACCTGTCGGGCGCCGCGGTCGTGACCACCCTGATGGCGAGAGGCGCGCTGCCCGACAGTCACCCGCAGCACCTGGGCATGCCGGGCATGCACGGGACGGTGCCCGCGGTGGCGGCGCTGCAGAAGGCGGACCTCGTGGTCTCCCTGGGTGCCCGCTTCGACGACCGCGTGACGGGAAAGCTCGACAGCTTCGCCCAGAATGCCGTGATCGTGCACGCCGACATCGACCCCGCTGAGATTGGCAAGAACCGCCACGCGGATGTGCCGATCGTGGGCGACCTCAAGGACGTGTTCAGCGAGCTGGTGCCCGCGCTTCACGAGGAGCACCGCAAGCACGGCAAGCCCGACCTGGGCGCCTGGTGGGCGCAGCTCGACGAGTGGCGCGCCACGTTCCCCTTGGGCTACGCGCCCACCCACGACGGCCTGTCGATTCCCCAGCACGTGATCCAGCGTCTGGGAGAGCTCAACGACCCCCAGTCGACCATCTTCACGTCGGGCGTGGGCCAGCACCAGATGTGGGCCAGCCAGTTCATCAAGTACGAACGGCCCAACACGTGGATCAACTCGGGCGGCCTTGGCACGATGGGCTTCTCGGTTCCCGCGGCGATGGGCGCCAAGGTCGGTATGCCCGACGAGACGGTGTGGGCGATCGACGGCGATGGCTGCTTCCAGATGACCAATCAGGAACTCACCACTTGCGCGCTCAACAACATCCCCATCAAGGTCGCGATCATCAACAACAGCTCGCTGGGCATGGTGCGCCAATGGCAGACCCTGTTCTACGACGGCCGGTACTCGAATACCGACCTCAATACCGGTCACGGCACCGCGCGGATCCCCGACTTTGTGAAGCTCGCCGACGCGATGGGTTGCGTGGGCCTGCGGTGCGAGTCCGATGCCGACGTGGACGCCACGATCAAGCGGGCGAACGAGATTAACGATCAGCCCGTGGTGGTCGACTTCACCGTGTCCAAGGACGCGATGGTGTGGCCGATGGTGAACGCGGGCGTGAGCAACGACGAGATTCAGTACGCCAGGGGCGTTGCCCCCGTGTGGGACCGCGAGGAGGCGTGACCATGAACGAGAAGCACACCCTGTCCGTATTGGTAGAAAACAAGCCCGGCGTGCTCGCGCGCGTCGCGGGGTTGTTCTCACGCCGAGCCTTCAACATCCACTCGCTTGCGGTGGGTCAGACGGAGCACCCCGACATCTCCCGCATCACCGTGGTGGTTGACGTCGAGGATCTTCCGCTCGAGCAGGTGACCAAGCAGCTCAACAAGCTGGTCCACGTGCTCAAGATCGTGGAGCTCGACAACGCACGGTCCGTCCAGCGCGACCTGCTGTTGGTCAAGGTGCGTTGCGACATCCGCCAGCGTGCGGACGTCCTCCACGTGGTCGACCTGTTCCGTGCGCACGTGGTCGACGTGTCGCCCGATTCCCTCGTGGTCGAGGCGGTGGGTACGCCCGAGAAGCTCGAGGCGTTGCTGGCCGCGCTCGCTCCCCACGACATCCGCGAGATCGTCCAATCGGGCACGGTCGCGATCGGCCGTGGTGCACGTTCCATTACCGAGAGGGCTCTCGAACGAGGGGTCTCTCAGCAGGCATAAGGTTCTTTTCAGAGGGCGTGAGACTGCCTCACGCCGACACCCCGTGGGCGCCATCGAAGGCACCGACAGCAATTCAAGGAGAAGGCACAGGATCATGGCTGAACTGTTCTACGAGAAGGACGCCGACCTTTCGATCATCCAGGGCAAGAAGGTCGCCATCGTCGGCTATGGCTCGCAGGGCCATGCCCACGCGCAGAACCTGCGCGACTCGGGCGTCGAGGTGCGCGTGGCGCTGCGCGACGGCTCAGCGTCGGCCGTTAAGGCCGAGGCCGACGGCTTCACGGTCATGACGGTGGCCGACGCCTCCGAATGGGCCGACCTCATCATGGTCCTGGCTCCCGACCAGCACCAGCGTGGCATCTACGCCAACGAGATCGAGCCCCACCTCACGGCAGGCAAGACGCTCGCCTTCGCGCACGGCTTCAACATCCGCTACGGCTACATCACGCCTCCCGAGGGCGTTGACGTCATCCTGATCGCCCCCAAGGCCCCCGGCCACACCGTGCGCCGCGAGTTCGTCGCCGGTCGCGGAATCCCCGACATCATCGCCGTGGAGCAGGACGCTTCCGGCGAGGCATGGGAAGTCGCCAAGGCGTACGCCAAGGGCATCGGCGGCACCCGTGCAGGCGTCATCAAGACCACGTTCACCGAAGAGACCGAGACGGACCTCTTTGGCGAGCAGTCGGTGCTGTGTGGTGGCACGTCGCGCCTGATCCAGTACGGCTTCGAGGTTCTCACCGAGGCCGGCTACCAGCCCGAGATCGCCTACTTCGAGGTGCTTCACGAGCTCAAGCTGATCGTGGACCTGATCCACGAGGGCGGCATCACCAAGCAGCGTTGGTCCGTGTCTGACACTGCCGAATACGGCGACTACGTCTCCGGCCCCCGCATCATCGACCCCTCGGTCAAGGACCGCATGAAGGACGTCCTCGCGGACATCCAGAACGGCGCCTTCGCCAAGCGCTTCATCGACGACCAGGACAACGGCGGGGTCGAGTTCAAGACCCTCCGGGCCGAGGGCGAGGCCCACCCGATCGAGACCACCGGCCGCGAGCTCCGCAAGCTGTTCGCATGGACCGCAGCGGCTGACTCGGACTACGTCGACGGTCAGACGGCTCGGTAACTCCACATGACCACGACCTACCGCCTTGCAGTGGTGGCGGGCGACGGCATCGGACCCGAGGTTGTAGCGGAGGGGCTTAAGTGCCTCACCGCCGCGACCGAGGGCACCGATATCGCGTTCGAGCCCACCGAATTCGACCTGGGCGCCAAGCGTTGGCACGCGACGGGGGAGACCCTGACCGATGCCGACCTGGCGGCCATCCGTGGCCACGACGTCATCCTGTTGGGTGCCATCGGCGACCCGTCCGTGCCGTCGGGCGTGCTTGAGCGTGGAGTGCTGCTGCCGCTGCGCTTTGCACTCGACCAGTACGTCAACCTGCGTCCCTCGCGCCTGTACCCGGGCGAGGTGTCGCCGCTGCGCGACGTGACCGAGGTGGACTTTGTGGTGGTCCGCGAGGGCACCGAGGGTCCGTACGTGGGCAACGGCGGCGCGCTACGCGTCGATACGCCTCACGAGATCGCGACCGAGGTGTCGATCAACACGCGTCACGGCGTCGAGCGCGTGGTCCGCTACGCGTTTGGCGTGGCCGCGGGGCGTGAGCGCAAGCAGCTCACGCTGGTGCACAAGCACAACGTGCTCGTGCACGCCGGTCACCTGTGGCGTCGCACCGTCGAGGCTGTGGCGGCGGAGTTCCCCACGGTCACGTGGGACTACCTGCACATCGATGCCGCGACCATCGTGATGACCACCAACCCGGCCAAGTTCGACGTGATCGTGACCGACAACCTGTTCGGCGACATCCTCACCGACCAGGCCGCCGCGATCTCGGGCGGAATTGGGCTGGCGGCCTCGGCGAATATCAACGCGGACAAGACGGCGCCGTCGATGTTCGAGCCCGTTCACGGCTCGGCCCCCGACATCGCCGGCCAGCAGAAGGCCGACCCGTCGGCCACCGTGCTGTCGGTCGCGATGATGCTCGACTTCCTGGGCTACCCGGAGCTTGCCGCTCGCGTTGAGGGTGCCGTGGCGGACGATGCCGCGGCCAACGCCGCAGCAAAGCACCTGGGCACCACGCGCACCACCGCCCAGATTGGCGACGCGCTCGCCTCTCGTATTCGGGGTTAGGGACGGCGGGCGCGAGCCCGGCCCCCTGCTCTCTCCACCCCACGCTCCACCCCACTCTCTCCACCCCGCTCTCTCCACCACGCGGCGTGCTGTGAGTACATGAGTGCTCGAATCTGATCTGGTTCTGCACTCATGTACTCGTAGGGCGTCGAGCACATGACGACAAGGAAGGTTTTTACGATGGGTGATTCCACCGCCGCTGCCACTTCGGCACAGGCACCGTCGAACGCTGGAGCCTTCCGAGTCGTCGCGCATCCCGCGCCGGCCACGGCCGCGGAACGTGCCGAACGAGTGGGGGACATGAAGTTCGGTTTGAACTTCACGGACCACATGGCGCGCATCTCCTGGACGTCCGACGGGGGCTGGGAAGACAAGCGCATCGAGCCCTATGGCCCGATCCCCCTGGACCCAGCCGCGTCGGTGCTCCACTACGCCCAAGAAATCTTCGAAGGTCTCAAGGCCTATCGCTGGGCCGACGGCTCGGTGTGGCTGTTCAGGCCCGAGGCGAACGCTCGTCGTTTCCAAAAGTCGGCCTGGCGCATGGCGCTGCCGGAGCTGCCCACTGAGGACTTCTTGGCCTCCGTGAGGGAACTCATCGCCTTGGAACAGGACTGGGTGCCGGATGCTCCCGAGTCCTCGCTGTACCTGCGCCCGTTCCTCATCGGCACCGACGTGTTCCTGGGCCTGCGTGCTCCCAAGAAGGTCGACTACCTGCTCATCGCATCGCCCTCCGGCCCGTACTTCGCCGGTGGCGTGAAGCCCGTGTCGATCTGGGTGGAGAAGACCTATCACCGCGCGGGTCCTGGCGGTACTGGTGAGGCCAAGTGCGGTGGTAACTACGCCGCGTCGCTGCGGCCCCAGATCGAGGCGAACGCGCGCGGTTACGACCAGGTGCTTTACCTGGACGCCGCCACCGGCTCCGTGCTTGAGGAGCTGGGCGGCATGAACGTGTTCGCCGTGCGCGCCGACGGCACCGTGCTCACCCCCGTGCTCACCGGCAACATCCTGGAGGGCGTGACCCGCTCCTCCGTGATGCAGCTGATCGAGGACCAGAACCTCAAGGTGGTCGAGCGCGATATCACGCTCGTGGAACTTCGCGAGGGCATCGACTCGGGCGAGATCACCGAGGTGTTCGCGTGCGGAACCGCCGCGATCGTGACGCCCGTGGGCCGCATGGGCTCCGACGAGTTCGAGGTCACCGTGGGCGACGGCCAACCTGGGCCCGTGACGGTGGCGGTGCGCGAGCGTCTTACGGACATCCAGTACGGCCGCGCCGACGATGCCTACGGGTGGATGCAGCGCGTCGTCTAGAAGGGCCCAGTATGGCGGGGAGCTGGCTCCCGTCAGATGGGGCGAATCAGGCCTCGCAGCGAGGACTGGATCGCAACGGTGGCCGCGCCCTTTGCCCACCCTGGGAAACCCGTGTCGTCGATCTTCACATCAAGTTTATGAGCATCGGGATCACGATCCTCGCTGAGTTGTCGGCGCATGTGCTCGCTCGCAACGTCCAGGAGTGCGAGGCCCTCGCCGCCCAACACGATCTCCTCGACCATGGCGAGGTTCGCGACCAAGGCAAGGAGTCTGCCGAGTCCCCGCGCGCCAGATTCAACGATGTCTTTGCACGCGGTGTCTCCCGCGCTGGCGAGGGAGATGATCTCGGCGAAGCGCACAGGGCGTTGCAGTGCGACGCTCGCCTGAGCTTCGATGCTCGGTATGGCGAGGACCGCGCTCGAGCAGCCGCGGTGACCCGCCAGGCAGCGGGGACCTGTCGGATCGAGCGGAATGTGTCCGGCGAGCCCGAGTCCCATGTCGCGGATCCGTACCACTTGGTCGTCGCGCACCAGGCCAAGGCCGACGCCGGCGCCGACCGTCACGACCGCGAAGTCGGAACGCCCCCGACCGAGGCCGAACCAGTGTTCGCCCGCGGTGAGCGCTGACAGGTCGTTATCGACCACGACGGGCACGCCGAGTTCGCGCTCGAGGATGTCCGCGAGGGGGACGTTGATCCACCCCAGAAAGGGGGCCCTGTCAACGGTGCGACCGTCCGCCGCCGAGCCGCCTAAGGACACTCCCACTCGCACAATGTCACTTTCGCCTGCCAGCTCTCGCACCACCTCGCCGACCGCCTTCGCGACGGCGGCGGGTCCGTGTGAATCGAGCGAGCGTTGTCCCGACGAGATTTCCGTGGCAACAATGTCGGTGACGACCGCGAAGACCTCGTCTCCTGTGAGTTTGACCCCGACGAATCGGTGATTTCCAGGAGCGGCAACGAGTGGACGCGAGGGGCGGCCTGGCCCCTCAAGCTGTTCGGATGTCTCCATCACGAGGCCACGTTCAAGGAGAGGCTTGGCCGCTCGGGTCATCGTCGATTGCGACAGGGACAGTCGCGCGGCGAGCTCTGTGCGCGATATGGGGCCGCGAGCAAGAATTGTTGCGAGCGCGGCGAGTTCCACGTCTCCTCCGCGCACCCCGACCGAATCTATGGTCGACATCTCCATCGCTTGCTTCTCTCCCGCCTGCTACGCCCTGGACCAGTCAGCATTCCACAACGCATGCGTTGTCTTGTCGGACCCTACGCCCTCTGCACCACAACCAAGATCGCCTGCTCCGGCCACAGGATGGGCGCGCGCAAGCCCACTGTGGCGAGCGCGGCGCCAGTGACCTCGATTCCGTCCATCCAGGAGGGCCCGCGCCGTTGAACGGTCGCCGCGCCACCGAACGTTTGCGTCTGCACCCGGTAGGTGGAGGAAGCATTGAGGCCAGGCACCCGAAACGCCGCCGGTCGCGTTCCCGCCGTCGTGGATCGCTGAACGTACGCGAAGATCGCGCCTGAGCGGTCGTGGGCGACGACGCCGTGCACAACCGCGCTTGGGTCGGGGTGTTCGACGCGAACGGTGCGGCCGCCGTGAAGCAACGCGCGGTGCTCACGGTAGAAGGCGCTCCACTCGGTGAGCGCCGCGAGTTCGTCCTCCGTGGCGTCCAGCAGGTTCCATTCGATGCCTGCGTGGCCGAAGAGCGCGGTGATGGCGCGCAGTTGGATGCTCTGAGTGCGGCCGGTGCCATGCGATGTCGTGGGGCCGATGTGCGTGCCGAGCATCTCTGGAGGGATGATCAGACTGGTCCATCGCTGGATCTGCTGGCGCTCGAGCGCGTCGTTCTGATCCGAGGTCCAGAAGCGGTCGGCATGGAGTGCCATGCCAAGGTCGATCCTTCCCCCGCCAGACGCGCACGACTCGATCTCGAGTCCCTGGTTGCGTCGGCGCAACTCGTCGAACAGGGAGTAGAGGGCCTCAGTTTGTCGGCGGACCACGGGATGGCCCTCGTGTCCTGGGTCTGTGAGGAAGCGGTTGTGGTCCCACTTGATGAAGTCGATAGCGTGTTCGGCGATCACCGCGTGCACCTGCTCGAGGACGTGGGAGAAAGCTGCGGGATTTGTGAGGTCGAGGACGAGTTGGTGCCTCGCGAGCGGTGGCAGTCGTCCTGGAACCTGAAGAATCCAGTCGGGGTGGGCGCGGAACAGGTCGGAGTCCGGGTTGACCATCTCGCCCTCGAACCACAGACCGAACTGCATTCCGAGTGCGCGGACGCGTTCCACGAGGGGACTCAAGCCGTTGGGCCACACATCGCTCGACGTGACCCAGTCTCCAAGACCTGACCAGTCGTCTCGCCGGCTTCCAAACCAACCGTCGTCGAGCACGAAGCGTTCAACGCCGACCGAGGCCGCGCACTCCGCCAGGCGCGTGAGCGTGTCGAGGTTGTGGTCGAAGTAGACGGCCTCCCACACGTTGAGGGTGAGGGGGCGCGGGCTTGAGGGGTGTTCTGTCCGGTTACGGAGCCACGTGTGCGCGACGGAGCCGATGCCGTCGAGTCCGTCCTTGGAATAGAACGCCGCGACGGTGGGTGCTGTGTAGGTGTCACCTGGCGCGAGCTCGGCCTCGCCTGGTTCGATGAGTTCACCCGCCCCCAAGGCCGCGCGACCGGTGACGGCACGTTCAGCGAGGTGGCGGGAGTTGCCGCTCCATAGCAGACCCAGACCCCAGACCTCGCCCGTCTCTGTGGTGGCTTCCGCTGTCAGCGCGCATTGGACGATCGTGTAGTCGTGACCTGAGCGACCCTCGCGACTTTCCCTCAGGCGTAGGCCGGGAGCCAGCGGCAGTCTTTGGGGCTGGCGCTCGCGCAGCCAGCGGCCCGTGAAGTCGAGAGTCTCCGTGGCGTGGTCGGGCAATGGCAACCAGACGGCAAGCTCGTCGAGGCTATAGACACTTGATCCCTCGTTGTGGAGAGCGACGTCGATGAGCAAGACGCCCTCTTCGGTCAGGGTGAACGTCTGATCGAGGCGAAGCTCAAGTGCGGCATCGATGAGAGCGATGCGGCATTCGCGGGCGCCGCTCTCTATTTGTTCAATGGCGAAGAGGGGGGAGAAGCCCGCGTCGGATCGATGACCGCGCATCGCGGGGCGACCGGTGAATCCGCGTGCCGACTCGCGGAGCATGCCTGGATCAGAGGGTTGGTCGAGGTCACTGTGCGGGACTCCGCCGTCGGTGATCGCTCGAAGCGTGGCGGGCGTGATGTCGCCGAGCGCGGCGCCCCAGTGCAGAACGACCGGATGGCCCGACGTCAGGTCTAGAACGAACTCGATGCCGTCGGATCGCAAAGTGACGCATCCGTCGTCGATCATGTCTGGGGCTGGCGTGGCCATGAGAGCCTTTCAAAGTCAGTGGGCCTTCCTCCGGGACGCTGAACGTCCCGGAGGAAGGCCAGGAGGGGTGTTACTGGAAAAGCTGGTTGACCTGCTCGTTCGCCTTCTTCAAGGAGTCCGTGCCTGCAGAACCCGACATGATCGCTTCCATGGCAGGGCTCATGATCGCGTTGACGTCGGACTTGTAGTCGGTGATCGGGTATAGGACCGTGGTGCCGTTGTCGACATGCTGGGTGAACGCGGTGACATCGACGCCCTTCGCCTCGAAGGCAGCTACGGCCTTGTCAGTCGACGTGGAGATGGCGGGGAACACCACTGCGGCATCGGCAACAACATCCTGGCAAGCGGCGGAACCGAGGTACTTGACCCACTCCCACGAAGCGTCGGGGTGTTTGGTGGTCACGGAGATGTTGTCGGCGAGCCCGTTGAACATCGACCAGCTCTCGCCGTCGGGTCCAGCAGGCGTCGCGGCGACCCCAGGCGTGAAGGTATCGCTCACGGCGCCGAAGACATATCCGGTCATCCACGAACCATTGGGAACCAGTGCCGCCTTGCCTGCGATGAGCTGGTCTGCCCAGCTCACGCCTTCCTGTGCGGCGAAGCTCGGCATGTACCCCTTCTCCACCAATCCGTACCACCAGCCGATGGTCTCGGCGAAGCTCGGGTCGTCGTAGTTGTAGGTCGTCGCCCAGGCGCCGTCCGTCTGAGTCCAGCCAAGCGATGCCGTGAGGAACGTCCACTGCGTCTGACCGTCTGCCCCGCCGGCGTTTTCCATCCACAGGCCGTACGTGTCGACATTCTCCTTGTCGAAGCCGGCCTCGTCGCCGCGCACGCCGCTCTTGTCGATCGTCAGGTGAGCGATGAGCTTCTCGTAGGTGCCCCCGTCTTCGGGGTTCCACGTGAGTTTGCTGAGGTCCTCCTTGGTGTATCCCGCGGCGTCGGTCATCTGGGCGTTGTAGAACAGCGCGACGGTGTCGAAGTCCTTGGGTAGCCCGTATTGCAGGCCGTCAGGCCCCTTCCACAGGTTGACGAGCCCGTCCTGGTAGATGGACATGTCGACGTTGTCGCGTGCGATGTAGTCATCGAGCGGGAGGACTTGGCCGTTCTTCTGGAATTCCGGGTAGAACGCGACGTGACTGGTAAACACGTCATAGTTGTCGCCCGAGACAAAGCCGGTGGTGATCTTGCTCCAGTAGTCGTCCCAGCCGATCTGCTCAACGTCGACCTTGTACTGCGGGTTGGCAGCCGCGAAGTCAGTCGCGCACTGTTGGTACGCGGGCAGCTGGTTCGAATCCCACAGGCCGTAGCTGATGGTGGTGACCCCTCCTGCGGCGGCGGCGCCGTCGCTGGAGGGTGTGTCCGAGTTCGAGTTGGAGCATCCGGCCAGGGCGCCAACGGCGACCGCGAGCGCAGTGGTGGTGGTGATGAGGGACTTCTTCATTGAGGTCCTCCTCCTTGTGTCATGGGTGGTCGTACATGAGATGCGCCTCCAGGGCGCCTCCGCGATGGGTATGGCGCCAGTGAGCACCATCACTTCACCCCGGAAGATTGGATCGAGCCGACGATGCGGCGGCCGAAGACGAGGATCAAGATGAACACGGGAATCGCGGCGATGACCGAACCTGCCATTAAGCCTGCCCAGTCAGGGCTTCCTTGTGGAGTCTGCGAGCGGAAGATGCCCAATCCGACGGTGAGGAGTGTCGAGTTGTCGCTTTGGGCGACGAGCAGCGGCCACAGGTAGTCATTCCAGTAAAAGATGAACTGGAGGACGCTGATCGTGATGATCTGCGGCCAGACGATCGGTAGCGCAATACGGGAAAAGATTCGCCACTGACCCGCTCCGTCGATCGTGGCGGCCTCGATGAATTGCCTGTTCACTCCCAAGAAGAATTGCCGCAGGAAGAACACGACGAATGGTGAGAAGAACATCGAGGGGAGTGCGATCCCTAGATACGAGTCGAGGAGTCCGAGGTCGCGTACCAGGAGGAAGTTTGGCAGCAGCGTGAACATGCCTGGCACGAGCAGTGCCACCAAGAAGATGGCGAACACGGTGTCCCGCCCACGCCACTTGAGCAGCGCGAAGGCATAGGCGGCCATCGAGCTGAGCATCACCTGGAAGACGGTGATGAGTGTGCAGACGATGAGCGAGTTGATGAGGAATTGGGTGAAGTTGATACTGCCGACCGAACCGCCCTCGGCCAAGGCGTCGGCGGTGGACGACAACCCGAGCACGCGCTTGATAGCTCCGAGGGTGGGGTCTACGGCCAGCAGGCTGAGGGGGTCGGAGAACATGGCCCGGTTGTTGCTGAGCGCGGTGCGAATCATCCAGTAGAACGGGAAGAGCGTCCCGAAGATGACCACGGCGATGGAGGTCCAACCGAGAACCCGCGGAATCCCGCGTAGTGCGGTCCGGAACCGCGACTCGTTGGCGCGGCGCATGGCGGGCGTGTGGTTGATAAGGCTCATGTCAACGCTCCAGGTCAGACTGTCCGGCGCGAAGCACGCGCATCTGGATCAGGGCGATTGCGGCAAGGATGAGCATGAGGATGACCGAGAGCGCGCTCGCGTACCCGAAGTCGAATCGAGTGAAGGCCCTGCTATAGATGTAATACGTGATCGCATTCGTGGCATCGACGGGCCCGCCTTGGGTGGTCACGGCAATGGTGTCGAAGATCTGGAAGGACCCGACGACGGTGATGACGAGCACGAAGGCAAGTACGGGGCGCAAGAGCGGCAAGGTGATGCTGCGGAACGCCCTCCATGCGCCCGCGCCGTCGACCGCCGCGGCCTCGTAGACGTCTTCAGGGATGGCCTGCAAGCCCGCGAATATGAGGAGGCTGGTGTAGCCGAGGTGTCGCCATACATTCACCATGGCGATGGTGATCATGGCCCACTGGTCGTCCCCAAAAAACCCGATACGGTCCAGGCCGATTGCGTCGAGTGAGGAGTTGATGAGACCCAGGTTGTAGTCGGCGAGCCAGTACCAGACCAGCGCAACGACGACGTTGGCGATGAGGTAGGGAAGCATGACGATGCCGCGAATCAGCATTGACTGCGTGAACTTGTGCAGCATGACGGCCAAGAACAGCGCCGCAACCGTCTGGAAGACGATGTTGATGGCCACGTATTGGAGCGTGACAGCCATCGAGCGCCAGAACACCGTGTCGGAGACGATGTCCTGGTAGTTCTTGATGCCGATGAACTCGGGGGAACTGAGCAGGTTGTAGTCGGTGAAACTCAGGTACAAACCGCGCACGGCTGGCCATGCAAAGAACACGAGGAAGCCGACGAGCGCGGGGAGGAGGAACAGGACTGCAGGAGCGAGTTGGCCATACCGCCGTGAACCCTTTGCGGTGCGGCCTTGGCTCGCGGTGAGGGGCATCTTTGCCACTCGGATCACCTCCGATTAACTTTCGTTATGAAAGGACCCTAAAGCCTGCGGTTGGTCCGGTCAACCCCCAAACTGACCCAATCCGGGGATGTTTGCTATCGTTTTGGTAACAACGGGCATGGTGTGAATGACGGAGGTGCCTCGCATACGTCCCGCTCGGACCGAGCGGCGGAGTCGCTGACGCCGCTCATTGGGCGAGTTCGAGGCTGTGACTGCGGGTGGGGCGGGCGCGATGGTGAGGGGTGTGTCGACGTGCTGTCACGATCGACGGGGAAGGGGCCTGCGCCTTTACCGTGGACTTCTGCAGGGGACCCACCGGCTTTCGATATGGCCGAGCCGAGGATGCCTTCGGCTGGATGCAGCGGGTCGCCTAAACGCCGCTGTGCGAGCTCCCCGACTGCGTCAGCGGCAGGCGCAGGCTTCCGCTTCGCGCTCCCCTGTGAGCGCGTCGAGCGGCGACTTGCACGCGTCACCGCGCCATGCCTCGAGGCCTTCACGGACGGCGAAGACCACGATCACCACGGCGGCGACGGAATCCGCCCACGCCCACCCGAGCAGGCTGTTCAGCAACAGCCCGACCAGAAGAGCCGCGGAAAGATAGGAGCAGATCAAGGTCTGCTTCGAGTCTGCAACCGCGGTGGCCGACCCCAACTCTCGGCCGGCGCGACGCTCGGCGAAGCTCAGGACGGGCATGATCGCAAGGCTCGCCGAGGCGAGCGCGATGCCTGCCGTGCTGTGTTCCGCTTCGCGCAGTCCCGCGAGGGAGAGTCCCGCGTCGACGGTCACATAGGCGGCCAGCGCGAAGAACGACCACGCGATGACGCGCAGTGCGGTCTTCTCCCGGCGCTCCGGATCCGGGGAGGCGAACTGCCAGGCAACGGCAGCGGCAGAGAGCACCTCGACGATCGAGTCCAAGCCGAAGCCGATCAGCGCGGCCGATGAAGCGGCGGTGCCCGCCGCGATCGCGATGATCGCCTCGAAGATGTTGTAGGTGATCGTCGCGGCGACGATCCACCGGATTCGTCGGCGGAGGATCTGCTTGCGATGCTGGCCGAGGCCGAGGATTCCGCCTGCGGCGGGTGCGCTCACGCGCCGGTCCCGCGATCCAGGGGCGCGCAGCACAACGGCACATCGCATGCATCGTCGGCGCATTCCAGCCCGTCGTCGACGGCGAGCACGGTGTCCACGAGAAGCAGCAGCGCCCTCGTGAGATGCGGATCCGCGATCTCATATCTGGTCGACCGCCCTTCGGAAACGGCCGCCACGATCCCGCAGCCGCGCAGGCATGAGAGGTGATTCGACACGTTCGAGCGCGTGAGTTTGAGCCCGCGAGCCAACTCTCCGGGATGGCCGGGGCCGTCGAGGAGTGAGAGAAGGATCCTGGACCTTGTCGGATCCGCCATCGCGCGGCCGAGTCGGTTCATCACGTCTATTCGTGAGGCAATGGTCAGCATGTGCTGACATTACATCGAGTACTGACCAATAGCCAAGTTCGGACCGCGCGGGCGTGCCGAGATGCGATCTCGCGCGGCGGGTCACGCCGAGGGCGCCTGCATGTGGATGCGCCGCAGCGCTTATGCTCGCTTGATGAGCGACATCATTGACAAGTTGTGGGCCGACGTGACGTCTCAGGTGGTTGCCGCCCCGTCCACGGCGTTGTGGCCCCTGGCCGCGGTCGTGGTCCTGCTTGCGGTGCCGCAGCTGTGGCACGTGGTGCGCCACGTCGTCACCATCGTGCACGAGGCAGGCCATGCCGGCGTCGCGACGATGCTCGGTCGCGAGGTGCGCGGCATCCGCCTCCACGCCGATACGTCGGGGCTGACGACGCACGCCGGGTCGCAGAAGCGTTTCCCCTTGGCGCTCACGGCGTTCGCCGGCTACACGGCACCCGCGGTGGTGGGCGTGGGTGCGGCCGTGTTGCTGCACTACGGCAGGGCCTTC